>Ga0222427_100232_pt1 | contig 128143 bp, 121 predicted proteins | sample 2B20Ametagenome_FD_182890 | JGI IMG/M metagenome (GOLD analysis project Ga0222427, IMG submission 182890) | Enriched microbial communities from leaf-cutter ant dump, University of Wisconsin, Madison, United States - 2B20A (version 2) | ecosystem: Environmental > Terrestrial > Nest > Insects... | reverse complement strand
GCAAATTCCCCTGGCCATGGCTCTCGCTCAAGGCGGCCTGGGGCCTGGACACCAGCTTCATACGTCATCGCGAGCTGAGGGTCTTCGTTCTGATCAACCTGCTGATGTGGCCGGCGATCCTGATCCATGCCACCGGTCACTGGCTGTCGCTGTTGCTGTGTTACGAGCCGCGTTTTCCAAAGGCCATTGAAGAGGCAGGGCGATAGTTATATGGGGTCCTGCGAAGAAAAAGAAATTGAAATGATGCAGCGCGCAATAGAAGGAACACTCTGATGTACTTCTTGGAGCGCGGCTTCGAATGGTCCAAGACGCTGATGACTTATGAAGAGGCTACTGAGAGATCCATAAACCGAAAACGACAGCCAGGACAAGAGGAGCTTGATGCGCCGGATGGGGTGGGGGATTCAGTGTCAACTTTGGTCTGTGATAATAAGTCTATATATTTTCATGGCGATAGATATATTGATGTCCGCACCCCGAGTGATGAAAAGCGAGGCGTGATCACTGTATTTGCAGTTTGCATATATGGAATTATTATTTACGCCTTTGTGATGACAATGGTCATTTCTATAGAGCAATTTTCGCTCGGCGGGCGAGGCAGTGAAGTTGTGCCGCTGACTACAATAGACTACTTTTTTAATGTGTTGTTTCCACTACTTTGGCTTGTGGCTCTTGGCGTATTCCTGCGATACACGCTTGGCTTCTTTCGAATGGAGTCTTTCACCGCGCGCCGCATCATCGTCCGTTTCAACCGAATCACCCGCAAAGTCTACCTCCTCCGCCCTAAACACCTAGGCGGCATCCGCATCATGGATTGGGACAAGACCGAGATCATCATCGACAAGAACATGAGCGAACTGGATGGCACGGGCGGTTACGTCATTCTCGGTTGGGAAAAGGGTGATGGAGTGGATCTGCAAGGAACGCCCACGGACAACATCGAACTGACCTTCATCGGCAAACCCACCCGCAACGCCAGCGAGTTGCTGGCTTTCTGGGAATACATCCGTCGCTACATGGAGGACGGTCCCGCCGCGGCTCCAGCCCCTCAAAAGCTGATCTGCAAATTCCCCTGGCCATGGCTCTCGCTCAAGGCGGCCTGGGGCCTGGACACCAGCTTCATACGTCATCGCGAGCTGAGGGTCTTCGTTCTGATCAACCTGCTGATGTGGCCGGCGATCCTGATCCACGCCATCGGTCACTGGCTGTCGCTGTTGCTGTGTTACGAGCCGCGTTTTCCGAAGGCCATTGAAGAGGCAGGGCGCTAGCGCCCTCAAGATCGACGCGGTCCCGGTAATTGGATGGACCGCGTCGCATGGTTAGTTTGGGCAAACCCGACCCATGCCGCGATGAGGCCGGCAAGAACACCACTTCATCCGAGGCTTAGAACATCCACTGCACCCCCAGCGAATAGCCCGCCTGATTCCCTTCATCATGGGCAAAGCGACTATTGGCCTCGGCAAACACGCCCAGTTGCTCGGTCACCATCAACTGCGCCCCCAGCTGTGCCCGGCCGAAGTCCTTGTCGACCTTGCCCAGCTCCGCCGTGCGCACCCGGCCGTCGGCCCGGGCCGTCAGGTCGATTTCGTCCAGGCGCCCGTCGGCCAGTTCCCGTACCCAGCGCACGCTGGCGTAAGGTTTGATGGTCATCCCGGCGCCAAGCCCCAGGCTGCCATGCAGGCGCCAGCCGAGACTGGCCTCCAGCCCCTCGTAATCCTGCCGCTCATAACCCAGCGCGGTACGCAGCGATTCGTCCTCGTTGAAGTCGTCGATGCGGTAGTGCACGTAGTCCAGCCCCGCCAACGGCCCGGTCTTCAGCCCGCCAATATCGAAGTCATAGCCACCCTCGACCCGTGCTCCCCAGAACAGCGCCGAGGTATCCCCGGACAGGCGCTGGTCGAGCAGCACCGGCCCGCCATTGGCCTGGATGAACACCGAGCGTCGGGTGTCGAAGCGGGTATGCCCGGCGCTCAGCTCGCCCGCCAGCCACTGCGGTCCGCCGTCGTTGAGCAGGCCGAACACGCCGACCTGCCAGGTGTCGCCCTCGACCCGCCCGCCATGGTCCAGGCTGTCGCGGCTGCGCTCGAAGCTCAGGCTGGCGCCGACGGTGGCCAGCTCGCTCAGGCGATAGTCGCCCAGGACATGCACGTCGATACGCTTCGATTCTGGATTGCCCGCCACGTCGAAACCGCTGTCCGGCGACACTTCGCCCTCGACCCCCACCTCGCCATCGAAACTGCCCACCGCCCGCTGGCTGCCGAGCAGGCCCAGCCAGCGCCGGTCATGCAGGCGGGTCATGGCCTGGTGCTGGCGCTGCAACTGATCTTCCATCTGCCGCGCCATGGCCCCGCCCGAGGCGGTGGAGGCGAGCAGGTCGGCATTGGTCAGTTCCAGCACCAGGCGCGTCAGCAGCCGCGAGAAGTCGCGCAGGCGCTGGTCGATGCGCTCCTGGCCGAAGGCACCGGTGAGCACGGTCTCGTTGTCTTCGGCGGGATCGTGCCAAGTGGAGCCGCCGGGGATCGCCGGGTTGTCGGTCTGCTCGTAGCCATCCAGATCGCCCAGCTCCCAGTTGGTCGCCTCGATGAATAGCACCGGCACGTTCAGTCCTTCGAAGCTCTCGCCGTCGCTGCAGCAGCCGGTACCGGCGGGGTAGTCGGCATTCAGGCCAGGGTTGGTGAACAGGTCGATCTTCAGTTCGCTGGCGATGCGCAGCAACTGGTCGCGATAGGCGCCGAGCGCCGGGTTGTCCACGGCATTACTGCCGGCATGGGCGTACATCTTGTCGCCGGTGATCAGGCTGTCGAGGTTGATCATGCCCAGCAGATTGGCGCGCTGGCTGTCGCTGAGGGACGCGACGTAGGCCCGTGAGCCGCGCAAACCTTCTTCTTCCGCACCGAAGCCGACCACTTCCAGGCCGTTCTCCAGTTGCAGCCCGCCGAGGTTGCGGGCGATCTCGGTCAGCACCGCTGCCCCCGAGGCGTTGTCGTCCAGGCCCTGCAGGGTAGGGCGACCGAAGTAGGTGTCGAAGTGGGCACCGAGCACCACGTAGTTGCTGGTGGTACCGGCGGCGGAGGCGATGACGTTCTGCGAGCTGCGGGTGCCGGCCCAGGTGAAGTCCTGGCGGCTGGTCTGGTAGCCGTAGCTCAGTTGCGCCTGCATCCAGTCGGCGGCGCCGGCGAAGTTGGCGGTACCGCGGTAGCGGCCCGGATAGTCGTGGATCAGGCGATCCAGGGTCTGGCTGGCGTAGTCCCCGTAGTCGTAGGCCCCGGCCCCCAGGGGCAGCAGGGCGGATCCGAGGGCAACAGCGATGGCGAGCGGTTTGAGCACGGCACTTATCCTTGTGTGTCGTTAGGCGGGAGCATCTTGGCGATGCGACGGCCTGCCGACAGCAGGATTTGGGCCGATTTGTGACGAAACGCGGTGATTTGTCGGAATTGACTGTAGGGTTTGGCGGATCTCGCGCAAACCCTTGTTGGATCGGCAGTAAAAGTGTTCCAGCAAGTTTCTGGTATGGCTTGCGGGAACACTTTTTGCCGAGCGGTCGTCTCAGTCCTCCTCGCAGCTGGCGAGTGCTTCCTCCAGGGCTTCGCGGGTCTCGTCATCGAGGCCTTCCCTCAGCCTGGCGATCACCGCCTCGCTGTAGCGCATCTCGCCAAAGTTCAGGAACGACACGATCGCCTCCTTGACCTGGTGATTGCTGTCTCCCGCCAGGGTCAGCAGAATTTCCTCGCTGGTGACTGGAGGGCAAAGACCGAACAGGGTATGTGCCAGCGCGACACGCACGTTGACGTCAGGGTCGTTGGCCAGGGTCTTCTGCACCACCGGCAACAGACGGGGACCGTAGCTGCTGCCCTTTTCGCTCAGGGTCTTGCGCACCTTCACTTCGCTGTCCCGCGCCAGCGCCAGTTGCACATGGGGCAGCAACTGGGCGTTACCGGCCAAGGCCATGCGCACACTGGTTTCGCGATCCTTCAACAGGCGCAATTGCACGTCTTCGCTGAGGGCCCGACCCCACAGATAGGCTGGTTGCGCGGCAATGGCCTTGCGCACGCTGGCGGTATCGTCCTGGGCGAGAGCGTGCTGCAGGGCAAGGCTCAGATCCGGGTATTCGGCCAGCAGCGCGCGGACCTCGTAGGCGCTGTCCTCGGCGAGGATCGCTTGGGCCGCCAGGCTCAAGATGAACCCCGAACGACCACCCGCCTGCTTTATCAACTCGGCGCGGACATCCTCGTTGCTGTCTTCGGCGAGCGTCATCTGCGTCCGCTTGCCGATATGCGGGTTGCCGGCCAGTGCCAGGCGGAAGGTGGACGATTGCTCGTTGCACAGCCGCGCTTCGATATCGGCATCGAGTTTGCGGCGCTTGATCAGCGCCACCCGTACCGTCGTGGTGGAGTCCCTGGACAGCTTGACCACCAGCTCCGCACTCAGCTTCGAATTACGGGCGAGCGCCTCGCGAACCGGATAGTCGGTATGCCGGGACAGTTTCTCCTGCAACGTCTCATCGAGCGCCGGATTCGCCGCCAGTGCCTTCAGTACCTCCTGGGACTTGATCCAGGTGTCGTAATGACTCTCCTGCAAGTCCTTCGGCAGGCCGGGATTAGCGGCCAGGGCGAGGGTTACCTTCGACGGTTCATGGGTTACATACCAGGCGCTGGTTTCAGTCGAAGCGACCGCATGCTGGCCCAGTTCGCGCATCACCTCCTCGCCGATCACGGGATTGCCGGCCAGCGCTTCGCGGACCTCGTCGAAGCGGCTGCGGGTCAACTGCAGATATTGCGGCGTGGTCAGACTAGAGTGGCCGGCCAGTTTCACCTGTACCTGCATCACATCCTTCAACAGTACGGCAAAGACCGGCGCCGCAAGGCTCTCGTTACCCGCCAGATCGGTACGCACCTGAACGTCGTTGTCCTCGGCCAGCACGGCCTGGATTGCGGCACTGGTGTCGGAACTGCGGGCAAGGGCGCAGCGCACATCGTTTTCCGGGTCCAGGGCCAGGCGTTGCTGGATGTCCTGGCCAAGGCAGGCATTGTTGGCCAGCTCGGCGCGCACCTTGGGATTGTCGTCGAGCAATTGCTGGTGAATGTCGTCGAACGAGGCGTTGTACCAGGCGAAGCGCTCGCGCACGCGGGATTCCGGGTCGCTGACCATGCGCTGCTGTTGCTCGGCGGTGAGCGTTTTGTGCCAGAGCAGCACGTTTTCGCGAACCTCCACGCAGGGATCGCTCAGCAGGATATCGATGGTCTGAGGATCGATCTCGGCATTGCTGGCCAGCGCTTCGCGTACCGCAGGCTGCGGGTCTCGTGCCAGCAGGGCGAGCAGTGCCGGGCCGGCCTGCTCGTTGCCGGCCAGCGCCTTGCGCACGTCGACCGATTCGTTCATGACGAAACCCCGCAGGTGCAGCGGGCTCAAGGCAGTGTTGGCCGCCAGGCAGCCCTGTACTCTCTCGACATCCTTGACCAGATACTGGAGCGTTGCGCTGGCAAGGGCAGGGTGACGAGCCAGGGCCTTGCGCACTTCGACATGGGCATCCTGCGCCAGCAACAGTTGGGCAGGCGCACCGGTATTGGGGTTGCCGGCCAGCTCCAGGCGTACGTCCACCCTGCCATTGGCCAGTTCCAGTTGCACCGCGTCGGGCAGTGACGCGTCTGCGCTACGTGCCGCCAGGATCCTGGGCACGTCGGGGTCCGCATCCCGGGTCAACGCCAGTTGCACTGTTTCGCTCAGGGTCGGCAGCCTGGCCAAGGTTGCACGAATGTCTTCGTTCTGGTCCCGCGACAGCATCGATTGCGCCTCGCTGCATAGTGCAGGGTTCGCAGCCAGGGCAAGGCGCACGGCGTCATGGTTGTCCTTGCCGAGTTGACGCTGACCGTCGTTACCCAGGTGCCGGTTGCGCGCCAGGGCCCGCCGCACCTCCATATCCTTGTCCGCCAGCAACTGCTGCAACAACGGCTCATGGCTGCTCTTCAACGCCAGTTGCAGGCGATGCTCCGGTTTCAGGCCAAGCCACTGGAACTGCGACGCCAGCAGATCCTGCGGTGCATGGGGATGCACGCAGGCCAGATGCAACAGGTCGCGGTCGAAGTCGTCCTCGTCCTCGTCGATATTGATCCGCAGGGTCAGCACCCGCTCCGGGCAGTTCGGGTTGCGGTACACCGCCTCGCGGATTTCCTCGACCGGGTCGGCCGCCAGTTTTTCCAGCAGGTCGTCCGGGCAGTCCTCGTTGCGCGCCACTTCCTCGCGGCGCAGGGCGTTGGCGCTTTCGGCCATCTGGATCATCTGCGCCACGCTCAGGCCGTCACAGGCAGAGGCGGGCTTGAGCTTGAGCCGTTCGAAGATTTCCTCGTACTCGGCAACCTTGTCGCGCAGGGTTTCGCGCAACGGCACGGTCGCTTTGATGGCCGTTTGGAGATCGTCGAAGCACAAGGCACGTTCGCGGAGGAAGGCTTCTTCCCGGGCTTCGTTGATGGCGTTCTGGATGTCCGCACCAGCGTAATCGCGGCACTGGCTGACCAAGTGGCGCAGTTGCTCGTCCTCCAGCTCCAGCGCTTCGTCCTTGAGGTGGATCTTGAGGATCGCAGCACGCTCGGCAGCATTCGGGAAGCCGACGTAGAAGACCTCGTCGAAGCGGCCCTTGCGCAGCAGTTCCGGCGGCAGTGCGGCGACGTTGTTGGCGGTGGCGATGACGAACACCGCACCGGTCTTTTCCTGCATCCAGGTGAGGAAGTAGCCGAACAGCCGCGAAGACACTTCCGAGCCGCTGCCGCTGGTCATGCCGACGAAGGCCTTTTCCAGCTCGTCGATCCACAGGATGCACGGGCTGACCGACTCGGCCATGCTCAGCGCGCGGCGCATGTTGTGTTCGCTTTCGCCGACGTACTTGCCCAGCAGCGAGCCGATATCCAGGCGTAGCAAGGGCAGCTTGAAAATCCCGGCTGCGGCCTTGGCGGTCAGGGATTTGCCGCAACCGGGCATGCCGGCGATCAACACGCCCTTGGGCGCCTGGACCCGCGCCTCGCGCGCTTCGTCGAGGCGCCGGAAGATTTGCGCACGGCGATCGAGCCATTCCGTGAGGTCTTCCAGGCCACCGATATCGCCAGCCTTCTCGCTGGTGCGGACCATTTCCAGCACGCCACTCTTGGCAATGATCTGTTCCTTCTCGCGCTGGATCAGGGCCAGGGCAACATCGTCGATCTCTTCATGCTGCAGGCGCACCATCGCCAGTGCCGAGCGGATCTCCTCCTGACTCAGGCCGCTGCACGCGGCTTGCAGGCGCAGGGGCTCGGGTACCCGCAAGCCGCACTCCCGGGAAATCGCCTCGATCTGCTCGCCGATTTCTTCGCCACGGGGCAAGGGCAGCGGCAGCAAGGTGATCTGCGCTTCGATCGGCGCCGGAATGTGCAGGGTCTCCGAGACCAGCACCACTGCCGCCGTGCCGCGATGATGGCGCTGGATGCGGTTGAGCAACTGCTTCAGCCGCGCCACTGCCAGTGGCTGGTGTTCGAGGGCGCTGCGGGCGTCCTTGATGATGAACAGCTTGCCGTCCAGGTCATCGTCGAGCAGCGTCGGCAGGCTGCTGGCCAGGTCGATCTCGGCGCCCTGGCTGCCCCGTGGCTGCTTGTTGAAGAAGTCCACCCAGCCGTAGCCGAGGTTCCATTCCTTGGGGCTCAGTTGCAGGGTCGCGGCGATGTCCTGGAGCATGGCATCGACCCGCGCATCCTCCCCGGACTGGATGAACAGCCCCGGGTAACCGGCGACCAGGTGGGATTTGATCTTGTCCTTGAGTTCGAGCAGGTTCATCGGCGCTTACCAGGAGAAAAGGGAAGAGGCGAAATCGCGCAGGCCGCTGGCGGCCGACTGCATTAGCCGGGCGCCACCTTCGAGGACCCGCGCGGCGGTATTCAGGGCGGTGCCGACCAGCGATTTGCCAGCCTTGTAGACCAGTTCGCCGACCTGACCTCCGGCGATGCCGCCAGCCACGCCGCCGACGAAGCCGCCGATCACGCTGCCCACCGGCCCGAGCACGGTACCCAGGCTGGCGCCGAGGGCCGCGCCCTTGGTGGCGCTGGCAATGGCCATGGAGGTGGTGACCGTGGTGTTGCCGATAGTGTCGAGGGCTTCGTCGCGGGTCAGTTCGCCCTTGCCCAGCTTGTACAGGGCCTTGGCGTTCTGCAGGCCGACGCAGACGATATTGGTCACCAGCCCGGCCGGGGTGCCGCGCAGGGCGGCGCCGAGCCAGCCGTTCTTCACTGCCACCACCACCGCACCGGACACCGCCACCTGGGCACCGGTTTCGCCGGTACTGCGCAGCGAGCTTGCGAAGAACGCCTTGAGTTCGTCGTTGGCGTCGGGGTTTTCCTTGCCCGTCAGGCTGTTCCAGGCACGCCGGGCGAGGATCCGCACACCCTGCAGGCCGACGCTGATACAGGCACCCACCAGCGCTTGCTTGCCGATCTGCTTGGCGATATCGATCCGGTTGGTATCGCTCCATTCGTACTGGCGTGCTTCCGCCTCGGCCTGGGCCTTGGTTTGCAGGGCCTTGGCTTCCTCCTTGGACAGCGGCTTGGACTTGACCCCATCGACCTCGATCACTTCGCTGCTGTCGGCCACATCGGCGCCGTGACCTTCCGGCACCAGGCGCTGCTGGTCGGCGTAGTCGCCATTCTCGAACTGGCGCTGGGTGGCGCTGGCGTCCGAGCCGTACTTGGACTGGTACTTGCCGACCACCTTGCCATTGCCGTCGACGATCTCGATGTCCACCGAGTTCAGCTCGCGGGAGTTGACCATCCGCGCCCGGTACGGGCTGCCCTTGGTGGTGGCGTCGATATTGAAGGTGTCGACGTGGTGCTGTTCGGCGATAAAGCCGTCGAGGTTGGGGTTGAGGCTGATCGCGCCGCCCTGGGTGGTGACGATGCGCCGGGCGTTTTCGGTGGCTTCGGCCAGGGCCTGGTCGATGCGTCCGGCATATTGGCCGACGTGGATCGAACCGCTGACCCCGGCGTTCTTCTCGATCTCGCCGGCCAGCCAGGAGGCCTGGCTGCGGCCCTTGTCCAGATGACCTTGCAGCGACTCGCGGGACTGGTTGAAGGCGCGGGTCGACTGCATCACCTCGCGGCTGGTGTGCAGCAGGTCGTCCTCGTTCTTCCACAGGTCCGGGTACTTGCGAAATTCATCGCTCAGCCACTGCTCCAGCGGCTTCTCGCCGCGGGCATTGCAGGAGGCGACGAACGAGGCGATCACCGCGCTGGTCTTGCCGGCGTTGTCCTCGTTGTCGAACAGCGCACCTTCAATGCGCCTGGCCTGGTCTTCGGCGACCTGGTCGAAATCAAGGCTGTGTTCCGGGTCGTTTTGCTGGCCCAGGTTCTTTTCCATATCGGCGGTCATTGATGGTGTCCTGGTCTAGTGCAGATAGTCGGTGAGCTCGTCGCGCAGCTGTTGCTGCAGCCAGGCGGGCTCGACAATGCGTACGTGGGGAATCCAGTAGCGGATGATCGGCAGCAGCTGGTTCGGGTGGTTGACCTGGCAGCGCAGGAGCAGGCGGCCGTCGGCCTGCTGTTCGATCAGTTGCTGTTGCGGCAGCACATTGCGCCGCAGGAAGTAATAGGCGTTGCTGGCAGCGACCTGCACGGTGACTTCAAGGCGGTCCTCGCTGAACCAGATGTCATCGTCCTGTTCGATCCGCGCCTGGGTCTGCGGGTCGGGGACGAAGGTCTGCTCGGTTACCCGCAGCGCCTCGATACGGGCGAAGGCGAAGCTCTTCAGGCGGCCGTCCTCGCTGGCGGCGAGGTACCAGATGCCCTTGTTGTGCACCAGCCGGTAGGGCTCGATGCAGCGTTGCTTGCCGGTGTAGTCCAGCTGGCAGCGACGGCGTTGCTCGATGGCCCGGCCCAGCTCGCGAAAGTCGCGGCTGTCCGGGCGTTCGGCGGCGAAATGGCCGTCGCGGACGAGGAAACTGGTCGGGCCGGGCTTGAGCAGTTCCAGCCAGGAGCGGCGGTCGCTGGCCGGGAACAGCTGCTCGACCCCGCTGATGCGGGCGAAGGTGCGCAGGTCGGCAGGGGAGAGGCTGCCACGGTATTGCCCGGCCAGTTGGTAGACGCCGTCGTCGCCAGGCTCCACCGCATCGCCGAGGCGGTTGAGGTCGCGGTAGATGGTGCGCTCGCTGACCCCGAAGCGTTCGGCCAGTTGCAGGCGGGTAGGGCGCTCGCCGCCCAGCAGCAGGCGCAGGATATCGGCGAGGCGCAGGGCCAGGGTGTCGTGGTCGGTGGCCGCCATGGCGGGTCCTTGTCGATGGGCTTGGCGGCGACTCTAGCGAGGGCGACTGACAGGTCGTGTCAGTGGCACTGACAACGTTTAGAGCGTCCCTGCCGGAAAAATGGCGACAATAACCCGGATGCTGGCTCAGGGCCACTTCATTGGCCTGAAACTGCAACGCGGACGCTGTGGGAGCTGGCTTGCCAGCGATTGCTGCAGTGAATTCACCATCGCATTCGCTGGCAAGCCAGCTCCCACAGCGTCCGCGTTTCACAGCTTGTAACGCTTTGATGGGTGCCTCTGCGACACCACGCCGCACCCTTCCGGCGCCCTGCGCTGGCCCCTCCCTGCCTCGCATGACAAAATGCCGCCTCGCAAAAAACCATGAAATGAACAGCTTCCCTGCTGAAGCGTGCACCTTCCCGAAAGGATGGTTACATGAACGATCTGATGAGCCGGCGCACTGTTATCGCCGGGCTCGGCCTGGCGGGGCTGGCAGCCCTGACCGGCTGCGATACGACGCCCAAGCTCGATTTCAAATACGGCAAGGACCTGAGCAACAAGATCCTCGGCCGCTCCTTCAAGCTCCAGGATGTCCACGGCGATACCTACGCGCTGTCGAGCTTCTACGGCTCGATGCCGATGGTGTTCTTCGGCTTCACCCAATGCCCGGCGATCTGTCCGACCACCCTGGCGCGGGCGGTGCAGATCAAGAAGCTGATGGGCCGCGATGGTGACTTCCTCAAGGTGGTGTTCATCACCCTCGACCCCGAGCGCGATACCCCGCAGGTCCTGGAAGACTACGTGAAGGCCTTCGACCCGACCTTCACCGCACTGTCCGGCACCCCCGAGCAGATCGCCGCCACTGCCAAGGAATTCGGCGTGTTCTACGAGAAGGTGCCGCTGGGTGACAGCTACACCGTGTCGCACACGTCCACCAGTTTCGTCTTCGACTCCCGCGGCCGCCTGCACCTGGGCCTGTCCCACTCGCTGACCGCCAAGGAATGCGCCGAAGACCTGTTGACCCTGATGGAGATCTGCTGATGCTGCCGATTCGTAAAACCCTGGCCGTGCTGGCCCTGTGTGGCGCTGCCCTGCCGGCGCTGGCGCAAACCACCGTGGAAAATGCCTGGGCCCGTGCCACCGTGGCCAACCAGCAGTCTTCCGGTGCCTTCATGACCCTGGTCGCCGACACCGACAGCAAGCTGGTCGCGGTGCAGTCGCCGGTGGCAAAAACCGTGCAGATCCACCAGATGCAGATGAAGGACGACATCATGAGCATGGGCCCGGTGGCGTCCCTCGACCTTCCGGCCGGCAAGCCGGTGACCCTGGATGCCGATGGCTACCATGTGATGCTGATGGGCCTGGTGCAGCAACTGAAGGAAGGCGAGCAGGTACCGCTGACCCTGGTGATCGAAGACGCCAAGGGCACCAAGGAAAATCTGCAAATCCAGATCCCGGTCCGCTCGTTGACCAGCGGCAAGCAGGAAATGCACCACGACCACGGTCACATGTAACGCCCTCGCGGGGCCCGTCGTGGCCCCGCTTTCTTGCGCACCAAACAAGCGCCTGCTGCTATTTCCCGCCACCCGTCCGGCCGCTGCGAATCAAAGCGAATCCCTGCACCGCCCTGTACTCAGACCTCATGTACGGCACACGTCGTGCACCCTTCGTTTTCTATGAGGTGAAAGATCATGGCTAACAATGAAAACCGTACTGGCTCCAAGCAAGGTGGCAACCCGGGCAACTTTGCCAATGACCGGGAAAAAGCCTCCGAAGCCGGCCGCAAGGGCGGGCAACATTCGGGTGGCATGAATCAGGACCGGCAGAAAACCCAGGACACCGGCCGCAAGGGTGGTCGCTCCTGATGCAGTAACGCAGTAATTGGCGGGGCATCGCGCATGCCCCGTCCGTCTGGCGCATCGAGGCCTGGCTTTGATGCGCCGTTTGCTTTTGCGGAGGATGCCGTCATGAACCACGGTACAGCCCTGCTTCTGCTGACCGGCGTGCTGGCGCTGGGCGGCTGTTTCGACAACTCCAACCATCCGGGCAAGGATTCCGATCCGAGCAAGCCGTCGCTGCAGATGCAGCAGCCGCAATCGGAAAGCCCGGCCGCGCAGTTGGCCCCAGGCAAGGACAGCGACAACTGATCGTTCATTCCCAGGAGTCCGCCATGCCCCGTGCAATCTGGAAAGGTGCGATCAGCTTCGGGCTGGTGCACATCCCCGTCGCCCTGGCCTCGGCGACGAGCGAGCAGCGGGTCGATTTCGACTGGCTCGACCAGCGCAGCATGGACCCGGTGGGCTACAAGCGGATCAACAAGGTCACCGGCAAGGAGGTGGCCAAGGAGCATATCGTCAAGGGTGTGCAGGTCGAGAAGGGCCGCTATGTGGTGATCAGCGAAGAGGAGATCCGCAAGGCCCGGCCGGAGGCGACCCAGACCATCGATATCTTCTCCTTCGTCGAGGCCGGCGAGATTCCCTTGCAGCACTTCGACACTCCCTACTACCTGGCGCCGGACAAGCGTGGCGGCAAGGTCTACGCGCTGTTGCGCGACACCCTCGACAGCACCGGCAAGGTCGCCCTGGCCACCCTGGTGCTGCATACCCGGCAGCATCTGGCGCTGGTGCGTCCACTTGAGGACGCCCTGGTGCTGATCACCCTGCGCTGGCCCGATGAAGTGCGTGACCTCGACAGCCTGGAGCTGGACAGCAGCGTCACCGCGGCCAAGGCCAGCAAGGCCGAACTGGACATGGCCAAGCGGCTGGTCAAGGACATGAGCAGTCACTGGACGCCTGGGGATTATCACGACGTCTTTCGCCAGACCATCATGGACCTGGTGCAGGAGAAGGCCGACAAGGGCAAGGTCAGTGTGGTCGAGCAGGGCGAGGAGGAGGGTGGCAAGGGCGCGGATATCATCGACCTGACCGAATTGCTCAAGCGCAGCCTCGGCGGCAAGGCCAAACCGGCGGCGAAGAAAAAGGCACCGCGCAAGGCCTCCTGATTGCTGGCGCGGACCTTGTGGGAGTCGGCTTGCCGACGATGAGGCTGGCAGCCACACCCTCGATCTCAGGGCATCAACGACCTCAGATAATCCCCAAACCCCTCCCGCGCCCGACCGTCCATGCGGCTGCTGGTAGCAACGCTGTTCATCGCCGTCCAGACGATATGCGCCCCGCAGGCCAGCAAATCATTGACCAGTTGCACATCCTCATGCGCCGCCAGCGGACGGAATCCGCCCACTCTTTCGTAGGCCCTGGCGCAGATGCCGAGATTGGCGCCGTGGATATGACGATGACCCTCGCGCATCTGGTAATGGGCCAGGTAGCGCTCGCGCAGGGTCTGGTCCTGGTCCGGCTGCCACTGTGTGATATGCACCGTGCCGCAGACCGCATCCGCCGCGAAGCCCAACTGGCAGAGCAACCAGCCTTCAGGCACGCAACTGTCGGCATCGGTACAGGCCAGCCAGCGGGCGCCGCGTTGCAGCATGTGTTCAGCGCCGGCCCGGCGTGCCTGGCCGACATTGCGTGCATCCACCTCAAGGATCTGCACGGCAAAACTGCGCGCGACCTCGGCACTGGCATCGCTGCAGCGATCCAGTACCACCAGGATCTCCACCTGGTGCCCGGCCGCTTCGGCGGCGCGGGCGGCGACGTGAATCGCGGCCAGGCAATTGGGCAGGCTGGCGGCTTCGTTATGCGCGGGGATGATCACGGCAATCATGGGCAGGTCTCGTCGAGGTCGACCAGGCTGGGCCGGCAACTCCAGTACTCGAGCAAGAAGTCCGCTTCCTCATGGCGCAGCACCCGGTACAGCGGCAGGCGCTGCTCCAGCAGCGCATGCACCTGGCGCCCGTCCTGCGGGCAGCCGTCGATCGGGTGCAGCCAGTGGCAGGCGAGCAGCCCACCGTCTTCGGCCAGGCTGGCCACGGATTGCTCGATCACCTGCAACCAGTGTTCGGGATCGAGGTAGTAACCGATTTCACCGAGCACGATCAGGTCGAAGCATCCTCCCGGCCAGTCGCCTGGCAATCGTCCCTGCTCGACCCGGACCTGTGGCAGCTGCGCCAGACGCTGGCGAGCAAGCGACACGGCGGTGGTATCCAGGTCGTGGCACAGCAGTTCGGCGCTGCGCTCGGCCAGGGCCGCGCTCAGCTCGCCATTGGCACAGGCCGGTTCGAACACTCGCGCGTAGAACTGCCGCGGCAAGCTGGCCATGATCAGGTCGCGCTTGCGCTGCTCGTACCAGCGGCTGCGGAAGGCCCAGGGGTCGTCGCTGGCGGCGAACAGCTTGGCGAAGTACTGCGCATCGACACTCATCGGAACACCAGTTCAAAAGGTTGCATCAGGCATTCAAGGGTCGCTTCCGGCAGCACCGGCGGACTGTCGCCGTCGGCTTGCAACTGGCTGACATGAGCCGTGATCGCCTGCTGTTTGCGTTGCAGCGCATCGCCATCCAGGCGCACCTTGAACGCCCGCTCCCAGGGAATTCGCGAATCCTCGGGCTGTGCCCAGTACCAGGCCCATACCGGGACCTCCAGCAGCTCGACGCCCTTGGCCTGCGCCGCCCGGGCACAGGCCCGACCGACCGCTTCGTGATCGCCGTGACCGTCGCCGCGCCAGGTGCACAGCAGTTGGTCGCCGCTGTGCAACAGGTGGCCGAGGTGGTTGACCAGGAAGGCTTCGTCGCGGGCCACGGCACTGTCCTTGAGCGCCAGGCGTTGCCAGTCCAGCGCCTGCACATCGAGGCCAAGCTTGTGCAGGGCGTTGCGGCTTTCCTGCGGGCGCTGGCGGCGCAGGCGATGCTCGGTCCACTGGGTCGAGCCCGGATGGCTGGCTTCGCCGTCGGTGACCGAGATCAGCAACAGATCCTGCTCGCGCCCGCGGAAGCTGGCGAGCAGGCCGCCACAGGCCAGGATCTCGTCGTCAGGATGGGGCGCAACCACCACCAGGCGCTGGCCGGGCGGGCACAGCTGGTCGGGTTCGATCCAGGTAGCACGGGCCAGATGGGCCGAGTGCTGCCATTGCTCGGCGCGGGTGGCCGGGCCCTTGAACAGGTCTTCGCTCATAGCTGCCATGCCCCTGCCGGCAACTGCGCCAGCTGTTGGCCAAGGACGGCGAGATCGCGCTCGGCATGGCTCTGGCGCAGATACACCGGCAGGTCGGCGGCGAGTCGGGCGAAGTGGCTGTTGTGGCAAAACGGCGTGGCCCCGAGGGCCCGGCCGACATGCTCGATCACCTGGCTCACCGCCTGTTCCACTTGTGCCCGGCACCGTCGTACCTGCAGCTCAGCGTCGCCACCGGGGTTGGTGTCGATCGCGGCGGCACATTCGCGCAGGGCTGCACGGGCCCCGCACAGGGCGGCATCGACGGCGCCCAGATGGGCATCGGCATGCGGGTCCGGACGCGGTTTGCGGCAGTGTTCGCGCAGGTAGTCGGCCAAGGCTTCGGCCGCACCGTACCAGCACGCAGCGATCCCGCCGCCGCCATGCCAGAACCCCGGGCGCGACAGATATTGCCCCGGCGCGCCGATGGCCTGGGCCGGCGAACGGTTGAACTCGATCACCACGCTGGTGGTGGTGGCCATGCCCACCGCCTGCCAGCCCTCGGCGAGAATGCGCTGGCTGGGATGGGACAGCTCGATGGCGACCAGTTGCGCTTGATCGTCCTCGTCCCAGGCGGTCAGCAGGGCGTTGTCGATCTGCAGGGCGCCGGAGCACCAGGCCTTGCAGCCTTCCAGCAGCACCTGGTCGCCGTCACGCCCGACGATCCGCGTGCGCGCATCCGGCGGCTCGGCCGCCCATACGCCCCAGATACCCTGGCCGACCTGATGGCTGGCCGCGCATTCGGAAAGAATCGCCAGGGCATCGGTATGCCCTTCGTACAGTTTGGCCAGGCTCAGGTCGCAACCGGCGACCCGGGCCAGGGTCTGCCAGCGCTGCAGGGTGTGGCCCTGGCCGGGCAACGGCAGCAGGTCCAGATGATCCTGGCGCAAGGACTGCAGGATCAGCGGCAACTGGGTGTCCAGGTGCAGCGCCTGGGGGCGCTGGGTGAAGCTGCGCAGCAGGGTGTCCAGACTGCCCAGGTCGAAGTCCTGGATGATGCTCATGGGCGTTGCTCCTGGTCGTTGAGGTTCACTTCAGGCCGAGTTGCTTGCGCATGGCGGCGGTGATCGACTGGCGGGTCCCGGCGTAGTCCTGCCAGGGGGCGTTGCCCTCGGCCAGGCGCTCATCGATGTTGGTCAGGGTCCATTGATTGGCACCCTTGAGCCCGGCCAGCTCCTGCGGCCAGATCGGCACCGACACCGGCAGGCCTTCGCGGGCGCGCAGCGACCAGGCGCAGGCGGTGGTCGCCCCCAGGCCGTTGCGCAGGTAGTCGATGAAGATCCGCCCGACCCGGTTCTTCGGCCCGGACACCGCCGACAGCCGCTCGGGGAACAGCCCGGCCAGATGGCGGACGATGGCGTGGCTGAAGTCCTTGACCTCGTCCCAGCCAGCCCTGCGTTGCAGCGGCACCACGACATGGATGCCCTTGCCGCCGCTGGTCTTGAGGAAGCTGCGCAGGCCCAGCTCCTCCAGCAGGGTGAGGGTCAGGGTGGTGGCCTCGACCATGGCCTTCCATGGCAGCTTCGGGTCCGGGTCGAGGTCGAGGACAAAGCGGTCGGGGCGCTGGAACTGCTTGTCGGTGGCATTCCAGGTGTGCAGTTCGAGCATGTTCATCTGCACGGCGGCGAGCAGGGTGTCCTCGCGGTTGATGACCATGGCTGCCTGGCCGGCCGTTGCCTTGTCGTAGGTCTTTATCCGGGGCAGGTCGAGGGCGGCGGCGTGCTTCTGGAAGAACAGCTCGCCGTCCAGGCCGTCCGGGGCACGCACCAGCGCTACCGGGCGGTCCTTGAGATGGGGCAGGAGCAGCCCGGAGACCTTGGCGTAGTACTCGGCGATATCCCGTTTGCGGGTACCGCTGCCGGCATCGACGATGCGATCGGGATGGGTCAGGCGCAGGGCCTTGGTCGCGGCTTTCTGCGTGGGCATGGGGCGCTCCAGTTCGATGGCGCTGGCCGGTTTGTCGTTGCGCAGTCCGTGGAATACCGCGTGGCGGACGATGCCGTCGCGGGTCATCTGGGCGAAGCTGACTTCCGCCAGCAGGTGCGGCTGCAACCAGTGCACGCCCCGGACTTCGGCGCCGCCGGGCGGATTGGCCAACGGTGGACGCTGGCTGTGCAGGGGCTGCAGTTGCTTGAGCAGGCGCTGCAAGGTGGCCGCGCTGAAACCGGTGCCGACCTTGCCGGCATAGCGCAACCGCTCGCCGTCATGCAGCGCCAGCAGCAGGGCCCCGAAGCCCGTGCGGCTGCCTTTCGGGTCTGTGTAGCCGACCACCAGGAACTCCTGGCGCTGCTGGCACTTGAGCTTGATCCAGTCGCTGCTGCGCTGCCCGCTGTAGGGGCTGTCCTGGCGCTTGCCAATCAGCCCTTCGAGGTTCATCCGGCAGGCGCTGGCCAGTAGCGAGTCGACCGGTTCGGCGAAGCTGGTGGAGTAACGCAACGGTTCCGGGGCATCGGCCAGTAGCTTTTCCAGGGCGGCGCGCCGCTCCTGCAATGGCAGCGTCCGCAGGTCGTGGCCATCGAGCCAGGGCAGGTCGAACAGGTAGTAGAGAAGGGCAGCGTCGTCCTCGCTGTCGAAGGCGTTCTGCAAGGCCTGGAAATCCGTCAGGCCGTTGTCATCGAGCACCACCATCTCGCCATCGAGCCAGGCGGACTTGAGCTTGAGCTTTTTCAGCGCGGCCACCTGGCGTGGCATCTTCGCCGTCCAGTCGTGGCCATTGCGGGTAAACAGCTGCACCTTGCCGTGCTTTATGCGGGCGAGGATGCGGTAGCCGTCGAACTTGATCTCGTAGTGCCAGTCGCCTGCGGGCGGTGAGTCGACCAGGGTCGCCAGTTGTGGCTTGAGGGTTGCGGGCAGGGCCGTCTTGCGCGTACCGCGCGTGGCGTTCTTCGGCGCGGCCCGGGTGGCCGGCAGGCTGCGGTCGCTGAGCACGCTGTCCGGCTCGGCCTGGAGGATGTCGTAGTCGCTTTCCTCGCGGGCCCGGCTGTCCGACGACTTGACCAGCATCCACTGCTCCTTCTTCCCGGCCAGGCGGGTACGGAACAGGTTCCAGCGGCCAGCGAGTTTTTCCCCTTGCAGCTCGAAGCGCAGATGGCCCTTGGCGTAGCCCTGGTGCGGATCGCCTTCGGGGATCCAGATGCCGCGATCCCAGACGATCACATCGCCAGCGCCGTAATGACCCTCGGGGATATGCCCCTCGAAACTGGCGTAGTCCAGGGGATGGTCCTCGACATGCACCGCCAGGCGCTTGACCTTGGGATCCAGCGACGGCCCCTTGGGGATCGCCCAGCTTTTCAGGGTGCCATCCAGCTCCAGGCGGAAGTCGTAGTGCAGGTGGCTGGCGTCGTGTTTCTGGATGCAGAACTGCAACGCCTGGGCCTTGCCCCGGGCGCGCTTGCCGGCGGGTTCCGGGGTGGCGGCGAAGTTGCGCTTGCGCTGGTATTCCTCAAGTGGCTTGACCATGGCGAATGCTCTGTTTCCGGCGTCCTATCCAGTGGGAGAGGGCGGGCTCGAACGGAGTTCAATCGGCGTGGCGACCGGGCGGCAGAAAGACTGAATCATTGGCCAAGGGCGTGAGTCGACTCAGGTACAGCCCATCCGCAATCGAGGTTGCCATGATCGAGAAAAGCGCAAAGCCCGCCACCCACGTTCCCCAGGAAATCGACGATCTGCAGGACCGCATGGGTGAAATTCGCGAGCTGGATTTCAGCGAGCGCCACGACGAGCGCCAGGGCCGCGCTGGCGACGCGCGACCGGCGGAAGAAGTGAACCGCGAATTTCCCGCCGAGCGCGTCGAGCGCAGTGGCATGAGTGGTGGTGAAGCCCTCAGCGAAAGCCTGCATGAAGACAACGTCACCTGGGACGACCTGAGCCCCGACACCCTGTACGACCAGAGTGGTGCACGCGATCCGTCCGAGCGCGGCGGCGATGGCCCGGTGGACAAGCAACTGCGTCGTGTAGATGAAAACGAGATTGGTGGCGGCATCGGTCTCGACGAAGCCGAACTGGCCCGCTCGGCGCCGCTGGACGGCAAGCCCTGGACCGACCGTGTCTCGCCCGCTGAAGGCGACGAAGAATCCTGATCGAAGGAGGACAAGACCATGAGCGAACAACACTGTGCCTGCCCCGGATGCACCTGCGAGGTGGACGCCAATGCCGTGCAGCAAGGCGGTGAGGCCTATTGCTGCGAAGCCTGTGCCAGCGGTCACGCCAATGGCCAGGCGTGCCGGATGAGCGAGTGCCATTGTGGCGATGACAAGGCCAGGCAGCCGGATGAATCAAATATGGACAACGCGCTGGAAGAGACTTTTCCGGCGAGCGATCCGATCTCGCCGTGACAGTATCGGGACCGGGTTCCCGGTCCCGTTCATCCGCTATCTGGATAACGCCGAAATCAGTTCAGCCTTCTTCATTTTCGATCGCCCGGCGATGTTCTGTTTGCGTGCCTTGTCCATCAGCTCCGCTTTGGTCATGTCTTCCATCGGCTGATCGGGGCGGGGCTCGCCTTGCCTGGTCCTGGCTGCGCGCCGGGCCGACGACTGGCGCGAGCGGTGCTTGGCGGCCTCGCTTTTTTTCTGCCCCGAACCCCCGGCTCTTTCGCCGCCGCCGGACTGCTTGTTGACCGTGGCCCAGGCCCGGGCTTCGGCTTCATCCTTGGGCACGCCTTTGGCCTGATAGCTGTCCTCGATATGTTCGGCTTTGCGCTTCTGTGCTTGGGTGTATTTGTCCTTGCTTCCACGTGGCATGGGGAAAACCTCTGGTGGTTGTGTTGAGGGTTCGGCGATACGGCTCAAGGGGGGCACCACGTCCCGCCAGCTTTCTCGCAATCGATCCGTGCCTTGCGCCCGAGGGGACCATTGCTGGTGGCTATGGGATTGGCCAGGCTTTCCTGGGGCAGGGTCGCGGATGGCCATTTCCCGGGTTTCACAGTGGTGGATCCGGAGCCTTGCCCGGTTCGGTTTGCAACGGCCCATCGAGCTTCAGGCGCTGCAGCAGGTTGCGTGCATCAAAGGGGGCACGGACTTTCAGGTCGTTGTCGAAATAGCAGTACACCCTCTTGCCGCCCTTGCAGGCGTCCTCGCGCCGGCCGGCCAGTTGCGCATCGCCCGGCTGCTGGCCGCGATGCCAGGTACGGATGCGTCGGGCCCAGTTGCGCAGGGCCGCCTCGGTGTAGCCGCTGGCATACAGCTCGGCGTCGCCATGCAGGCGCAGGTAGACGAAGTCGGAGGTGAGATCTTCCAGGCAAGGCCATTTGCCCGCTGTGTCGGCTACCACCAAGGCAACCTTGTGCTGGCGCAACAGGTCGATGAAGGCTGGATCGCGGAAACTGTCGTGGCGGATTTCCATGGCATGACGCAGCGTGCCCTTGCCCGGGCTGGCGAAGGCGCCATCCTTCTTCAGGCGCTCGGCGCAGTGCCGGGCACATTGGCTGGCAGCGTGATGGTCTTGGGGCAGGCGCTGGAGGAAATTGGCAAGGCGCTGCGCATCGAACTTCAGGCTCGGCGGAAGCTGCCATAGGATCGGCCCCAGCTTGGCACCCAGTTGCAGTACTCCCGAGGCGAAGAAATTGGCTAGCGGTTCATCGATGTCCTTGAGCCGGCGGACATGGGTGATATAGCGAGGTGCCTTGACCGCGAAGACGAAGTCGTCCGGCGTGTCGTCGCGCCATCCGGCGTAGCGTTGTGGCGTTTGCAGGGCATAGAACGAACCGTTGATCTCGATGCTGTTCACTGCCCGCGAAGCAAACGCCAGCTCCCGTGCCTGGGGCAGTCCCTCGGGGTAGAAGACTCCGCGCCATGGGGCATAGCGCCAACCGGAAATGCCGATGCGAATTTCGCTCACCGTCTCGCCCCTTATCGTGTCCTTGAGGGTGCGACTGGAGTAGCGCGCGAGGTGTTCATGAAGATGGACGAGTGGTTGTTCCCGGTGTGCCGCCGCTATCTGAAAAACGGAACTTTGCCCCTCCCGGGTTTTCCACCGAATGGCGGGCCGGCGTCGCCCGGCCATGACGAGGAAGCTGCCATGAAGTTTTCCCGCTTTGCCCAGAAGCTGGCCAACTGGACGGGTCGGCCCCTGACGTTTGCCATTGCCTTCGGGCTGGTCCTGGCCTGGGGGATCAGCGGTCCGTTGTTCCACTTCAGCGACACCTGGCAACTGGTGATCAATACCTCGACCACCATTGTTACCTTCCTCATGGTGTTCCTCATCCAGAACACCCAGAACCGCGATACCGATGAGCTGCACATCAAGGTCGACGAACTGCTGCGAGCCACGCGCCGGGCGCATCAGGCCCTGCTGGGGCTGGACGACCTCGACGAAAAGCAGTTGCACGAATTGCGCAAACGCTATCAGCACCTGGGCGAGCTTGCCGAGGACAAGGGCGCCGACAAGGAGCCGCGCGGCCGGCACGCCCGCTGACCCAAGGAATCACAGCACGAGGTGAGCATGGCCAGTCATATCATTCACTTCACCGGACCGATCAACGCCTCTACTTGCGGCAACCTCATCAGCACCTGCTCCAAGGCCCTGCAGCAGGGCGCCGAGCGGCTGCAACTGAACATCGCCACCATGGGCGGCGAATGCAGCTACGGCTTCAGCCTGTACAACTTCCTGCGCTCGCTGCCGGTACCGGTAGCCACGCACAATCTGGGCACGGTGGAGTCGATGGGCAACATCCTCTTTCTCGCCGGCGAGCGGCGTACCGCCTGTGCCCTGAGCAAGTTCCTGTTCCATCCGTTCCACTGGACCCTGCATGGCTCGGTGGATCATGCACGGATGGCCGAGTACGCCATGAGCCTGGACTACGACCTGGAGCTGTATGCGCGGATCGTCGAGGAACGCACCCAGGGAGCCGCGGAGGTGCTGGATATTCCGCGCTACCTGATGGCGCATCCGCGCATCGTCACGCCGGAGGAGGCGATTCGCTGCGGGCTGATTCAGGCGGTGGATGATTCGGTGATCGGGATGGAGGTGGTGCAGTGGAGTGTGCATGCCTGATCGGACACAGGAACCATGGTGGGTCGGGAACTCTGTGGGAGTCCGCCCAGCCTCTCAGGCTGCGCTGTCGCGCAGAGAACAGGTCTAAGAGCGGCGCGGACCCTGTGGGAGCGGGTTTACCGGAACGCCGGACCGCCGCGATTGCCATGGTGAGTTCGCTACAGTAATCGCGGGTAAACCCGCTCCCACAAGTTCCCGTTAGATCAATGAGTTATGTGTTGTTCTATGAGAGCTGGCTTGCCAGCGATTACGATGCTGAATTCACCGACGTAATCGCTGGCAAGCCAGCTCCCACAGGGTCCTCATTGCCCTTGAATCAGACTCGAAGGACTGCATCATTCCTGTGCGCCTTGCTACATCACCGTGCACTTCCCGGCCTTGAACCGCTTTCATGACACCCCCCACGCCAATGACGATATGATGTTTCAAATTATTACGCGTGCGATGGGGGGAAAATGCCGCTCAAGGATTTGTTGCTGGCGCTGGTGGTGATCGTTGCCTGGGGCCTGAATTTCGTGGTGATCAAGGTCGGACTGGACGGCCTGCCACCGATGTTGCTGGGGGCGCTGCGCTTCATCCTGGTGGCGATTCCGGCGGTGTTCTTCATTCGCCGACCGCAGTTGCCGTGGCGCTGGTTGATCGCCTATGGCTCGACCATTTCCCTCGGGCAGTTCGCCTTTCTCTTCGAAGCCATGCATAACGGCATGCCGCCGGGCCTGGCCTCGCTGGTGCTGCAGTCCCAGGCCTTCTTCACCATGATCTTCGCCGCCGTGTTCCTCGGTGAGCGTCTGCGTGCGGCCAGCGTCCTCGGGCTGCTGGTGGCGGCAGGCGGGCTGGCGCTGATCGGCAGCGAGAACGACAGCCACGTGCCCTTGCTGGCGCTGGTCCTGACCCTGTGTGGCGGGGCCTGCTGGGCCATGGGCAATATCATCACCCGGCGCTTCGGCAAGATCGATCTGGTCGCCCTGGTGATCTGGGGCGCGCTGATTCCGCCGCTGCCGTTCCTGGCGTTTTCCTGGTACCTGGAGGGCCCGGCGCTGATCGAGTCGTCGCTGCGCAATATCGGCCTCAACTCGATCCTGGCGCTGATCTACCTGGCGGCCGTCGCCACCATGCTCGGCTACGGATTGTGGAGCCGGCTGCTGTCGCGCTACCCGGCAGGCAAAGTGGCACCGTTTTCGCTTCTGGTTCCGGTGGTGGGCCTGACATCGTCGGCCTGGCTGCTGGATGAACGCCTGAGCGCGGTGCAGTGCTGGGGCGGTCTGCTGGTGATGCTGGGGCTGCTGATCAATGTGTTCGGGCCACGCCTGCGCGACGCATTGCGTACCGCCCAGGCCTGAAGATGCCACTGGTCGGGGATTACCGATATGACCGGTCAGTCTGCAAATGTCCGGCTAGTCTCTGAAGCATTGAGACCGATATTTTCAGGTCCTCCGCTGGAGGATCGGTATCGGTCGCTTTCAGAGGGGAGCAGGAAAATGAAGGATCAATTTCTCGAAGACCTCGGCGATGAGTTTCCGATCAACGCTGTGGTGCGCTGCGGTCAGTCCGCATTCCGCCTGGGCTTTGCCCACATGACCCTGGACGATGCCCAGGTCACCTTCAAGTCGCGGGTACCGGCTCGTATCGAGAGCCGCCGGTTCCTGCCCGCCGCACTGCCGAAACGCTGAACCCGTGCCGCTCGTAGGCGCTTGCGGCTAGCTGCGCAAAGCGTCGACGGGTACGCGGTTCGTGCCAATTGATGCCGTTTTGCTTGATCTCGCTCATTGCGCCGCCCGGCGGCGCTGGAGCGTGATGGCAATCTATGCCTTACTACGTGCCGTCAATGCGCTGATTCCAGTGGAGGAAAGCAATGCGTATCAGGGAAGAAAAATACTGGGAATGGGCGGACGCCATGTTGCACAGCCGCAGTCATGACGAGGTGCTCAGCGACGGCACCAGCATCGATGTCCAGGTTCGGCTGTCGCGCACCGGCGCGACCCAGCTGTTCCTCGGCGTGTATGCCCGGCAAGGCAAGGCGCTGCTGGAGGAGTACTACCCGTCGCGGCCCGGCGAGAGCATGAGCCGGGCGCTGGTCTGGGGTGTCGATCGGGCCAGGGCGCTGGTCGCCGACCTGCAGCCGGAGGAGCCGCAGGTGCTGTTGCGCCAGGCGTAGACAGTAATCACCGAACAGCCGGAGCTGTCCCAGGGTAGCTCCGGCTTTTTCATGCCTGCCTGTCAGTGGCCGTGGCGCGCGCGGCTGGCCTGGACGATGCGCGCTGCGGGCACGCGCAACTGGGCCAGCAGGTAGTCGGCGAATTCAGCGTTGTAGGGCTGGCGGGCGATGGCCTGGCTCATGCAGTCGAGCCAGATTTGCGCGTGCTGTTCATCCATCGGCCATTGCGCGTGGAATGACGGGATGCCGATCGGGCCGTAGCGCTCGGCGAACAGCCGCGGCCCGCCGAGCCAGCCGCTGAGAAAGCACGCCAGCTTGTCCCGCGACAGGCTCAGGTCGGCGGCGTGCATGCGCCGCACCGGCCGGGCAGCGGGGTCCTCATCCATGATGGTGTAGAAGTCGTCCACCAGCCGGCGCAGGCCATCGAGGCCGCCGGCGGCCTGGTAGGACGCATCGCCGGTGCCGAAAGCGGGTTGGGTCATGGGTCGGGTGCTCCGGGGAAAAGCCGCATTCTAACCAACGACAGGCGGCGGACCTTGATTCCGGGCATGAAAAAGCCCGGCCTTGCGGGCCGGGCTCAAGCGGACGGAAGACTCAGCTGAGGCGGTCGATGACCCGAACGCCCTGGCCTTCACGCAGCGCTGGCCACTCCTGTTGCAGGGTTTCCAGCACGCGGCCGACGAACTGGGTATCAGCGGCCGCTTTCTTGCCGACGTAGCCCTGGCCACGACGGTACATCTTCATCCGGGCACGCATGCCGGGTTTGCGCTGTTCGAATTCATCTTCGGTGGTGCAGGGCGACAGGCTGTCGATATGCACGTCACCGGCGTCGCAGATCCACAGGATGTGGCTGTCGAGCGTGTCTTTGCGCGCAGCGAACAGTTTGGCCAATTCCTGGATGGTCGGTTTTTCGTTCAGGTTCATCATTAAAGCCCCCATGACTCTTCAGTGATTGATTTCTCGCTCTGGCGCTACGTCATGTAGCGCACTACCAAGGCTGCTACAGCAGCAATCGCAACAGGGGCTTTCTTCACTCTGCCTTTTGGACAGTCCCACTCCACGGACGGTCTCGAAGTATCGCTCGATCCGTCTGGAACACCCTTGCCAGCCCTCCCGATCGGGGAGATGGGCTCATCATGCAGAGGGCGATGAATGGCGTCAACAGCTTTTGTAGTAATTTTTTTCTTGCACTACAAAATCGTTTTTCGACCGCCTGGTCGCGTTTTGTAGTGCGCTGTTTGGTTGTCCTACAAAATCCGCGGTGCAGCTTTGCGGCCAATGGCCGACGTATTGACCGGGGTCAGTTTTCTCCGGTGTGCCCGGGAGGATCATCGAAATACAGGGCAAAGTCGCGACGCAGAGCGCTTGCCAAGGTTGTTTGCCAGCGAGGTGACGATGAGCCAGCCAGATCTTTCTTCTTCCAGCCGCAGCGCCAGGCCGGCGTTGCCCATCGGCCTGCTGGTCGGCATCGCCGCCCTGGTAGTGGTGCTGATGCTGCCGCTACCGGCTGACCTGCCGGTGGCCGGGCAACGGGTCCTGGCGATCCTCGCCTTTGCCGTGGTGATCTGGATCACCGAGGCGGTGTCCTACGAAGCCAGTGCGATCATGATTACCTCGCTGCTGGCGTTTCTCCTCGGCACCGCGCCGACCCTGGCCGACCCGAATCTCACCTATGGCTCCTCCGCCGCGGTGGGCATGGCCCTGACCGGCTTCTCCAACACGGCCCTGGCGCTGGTGGTCGGTGCGTTGTTTCTCGCCGCCGCCATGACCCACACCGGGCTGGACCGGCGCATCGCCCTGGTCACCCTCGACCGCATCGGCGTCAGCACCCGGCGTATCCTGCTCGGTGCGGTGGTGGTTACCATCCTTCTCAGCCTGGTGGTGCCCAGCGCCACGGCGCGCAGTGCTTGCGTGGTGCCGATCATGATGGGGGTGATCGCTGCGTTCGGCGTCGACAAGCGCTCCAACATCGCCGCCGGGATCATGATCATCGTCGCCCAGGGCACCAGCATCTGGAACATCGGTATCCAGACCGCCGCCGCGCAGAACCTGCTGACCGTGGGCTTCATGGACAAGATGCTCGGCGCCCGGGTGTCGTGGATCGACTGGCTGATCGCCGGGGCGCCCTGGGCAGTGCTGATGTCGCTGGTGCTGATCGTCGTGGTGCTGAAGATGCTGCCGCCGGAAACCGACAGTATCCCCGGCGGCAAGGCGGCGGTGGCCGAGCAACTGGCCGCCCTGGGCCCCATGAGCGGCCCGCAGAAACGCCTGCTCGGGGTGTCCCTGGCCTTGCTCCTGGCCTGGGCCACCGAGGGCAAGCTGCATGCCTTCGACACCACTTCGACCACCTACGCCGGGCTGGTCCTGCTGTTGCTGCCGCGCTTCGGCGTGATGACCTGGAAGGACGTGCAGGCGCGGATTCCCTGGGGCACGGTGATCGTCTTCGGTGTCGGTATCAGCCTCGGCACCACGCTGCTCACCACCCAGGCCGGGCAATGGCTGGGGGCGCAGGTGGTGGCCCATACCGGGCTGGATCAACTGGGTACTCTGGGCGTGTTCGCCATCCTCGGCGCATTCCTGATCCTCATCCACCTCGGCTTCGCCAGTGCCACGGCGCTGACCTCGGCGCTGCTGCCGATCCTCATCGCCGTGCTGCAGACCCTGCCGGGAGACTTCAACCGACTGGGCATGACCATGGTGCTGGGTTTCGTGGTCAGCTACGGCTTCATCCTGCCGATCAACGCACCGCAGAACATGGTGTGCCTGGGGACTGAGACCTTCAACGCGCGGCAGTTCGCCAAGGTCGGTATCGCCGTGACCCTGGTTGGTTACCTGTTGATGCTGGTGTTTGCCGCCACCTGGTGGCACTGGCTGGGCTGGATGTGAAAACGGCGGCCTGAAGGCCGCCGTTTCATCAGAAGTTCGCCGGGGTGTTGGCGCTGATGATCTCGGCCTCGTCCTGGCCGATATTCTTGAAACTGTGGGGCAGGGTGGTGGGGAAGTAGTAGCCGTCACCGGAGTTGAGGATGCTCACCTGGCCATCGACCCGCAGTTCGATGGTGCCACGGGTGACCAGGCCGCATTCCTCGCCTTCGGCATGCACGATCGGCTCTTCGCCGGAGTCGGCGCCGGGCGCGTACAGCTCGCGCAGCATGCGCATCTGCCGGCCTTCGACGCTGGCGCCGACCAGCAGCATGCGCATGCCGCTGCGGCCCAGGTCGGGCTGCTCGGCGGCGCGGAAGACGAAGCGTTCTTCCCGTGGCGGCTCGTCGAAGCTGAAGAACTCCGCCAGGGACATGGGAATGCCTTCGAGCAGCTTTTTCAGGGAGCTGACCGAGGGGCTGACGCGGTTCTGCTCGATCTGCGAGATCGTCGAGTTGGTCAGGCCGCTGCGTCGGGCCAGTTCCCGTTGGGAGAGCTTGTTGCGTTCACGCACCAGTCTGAGTCGTGTCCCCGTGTCCATAGCCGCCTTGGTGTTAAGAAGAAAAAATGGGCGACGCATTAAAACACAATCACAGGGACAGCGCGCAGTGTGGCGGCACTCTGTGTATTGCGTGGGAGCGGGTTCCTGCGTCGTTCTAGCGCTTGGAGACGGGCCAAAGTCCTACCAGCACCAGCAATACCGCTGCCAGCAGCCACGGCAAGCGTGGGTCCAGGCTGTAGACCAGGGTTCCGGCCAGCGGTCCGATCACCACACCAAGTCCTTGCATGGCGCCGATCGAGCCGGCAGTAGCGCCCTGTTCCGAAGCCTCCACCGCGTTGGCCGCCATGGCCGCGAAGGCCGGGAAGATCCAGCCCATGCCGGCGGCGCAGATGAAGAACCCGGCCGAGAGCATCACGCTGTTCACGGCGAAGGCACTGACCACGAAGCCCAGGGCGGCAACGCCGGCACCAACGCGAATCATCCGTAGCGGCGGCCATTGCAGCTTGCGCACCAGTAGTTGGGAGAATATCAGCGCCACACCGACCATGGTCAGGGCGATCCCCGCGGACTGGGCTGCGGCACCAGGTTCAAGGCCGAGGCGGTCGAGGGCGAAGAAACCCACGGTGATCTGCGCCAGAGACACGCAGAGCATGGCGACGAAGGCCGTCGCCAGCGGCCGGCGCAGGCGCGGGTCGGCCAAGCGCACCGGACGTGGTGGCTGGGCCAGATGCAGTTCCTGGCGCTCCAGCTTGTGGCGCAGCACCAGCAGGGCCAGCAGCGGCAGGATCGCCAGGGCATACATCGGCAGGCTCAGGCTGAAGCGCGAGAGCAGGGCAGCCAGCGCCGGGCCGAGGACCAGGCCGACGGCATTGGCGGCACCCAGCGAGGCCATGGCCCGGGCCCGGTTGGTGGGTTCGACGTTATCGGCGATCAGCGCGTTGCTGCCCACCGGCAGGGCCGCATAGAAGGCGCCGATCAGGCCACGGCCGAGCATCATCCCGGCGAAGGCGATGGATGCCGGTGGCAGCCAGCGCAGGGCGCCGTCGATGAACAGGCACAGAGCCAGATAGGCGACGCTGAAACCGCCGGCGCCGAGCAGCAGGATGCGCCGCCGACCATAACGGTCGCTGGCTCGGCCCCAGGGGCGGGCCAGGAGCATCCAGATCAGCCCGGACACGGTCATGGCCGCGCCGGCCTGCCAGGGGGCCAGTTGCAGGACCCGGGCGATGGGGCCGATCAGCGAGACGAAGGCCATCATGGCGATGGTGCAGGCCATGTGGGCGAAGAGCAGGGGGCGCAGGTCGAAGGCAGGGGCTACCTGGGCTTGGGTCATAAGGAGTCCGAGGCTGTTGTGGTGTTCTTGAAGGCCTCATCGCTGGCAAGCCAGCTCCCACAGGTACTGTAGGCACCTAACTTGTGGGAGCTGGCTTGCCAGCGATGAGGCCCGAAAGGCCGACCATTGTGCCCCGGTCTGAAACAAATCCTGAAGATAAAACCGGTATTTACGTTTTTTCTGCCGTCACCACAGCGCCAGGGTGTAGCCGAGGATCAGCCGGTTCTCGTCGATATCGGTAGTCAACCCGCCACTGGAGCGGAAGGTCGCATTCCTCAAGCGCACGCTGAAATTCTTCAACGGCCCGCTCTGCACCACGTAGGCGATATCGGTATCCCGTTCCCATTCCTTGCCGCCGCTGACCGTGGCCGTCTCGATGTTCTTGCCGTTCACGTAGCGGGTCATGAAACTCAGCCCGGGCAGGCCGAAGCTGGCGAAGTTGTAGTCGTAGCGCGCCTGCCAGGCGTCGGTCTCGGCCTTGGTGAAGACGTTGACCGTGACCAGGTTGACCGAATACGGGTCCAGTCCCGGATAGGCGAAGTCACCATCGCCAGACAGGTTCTGGTAGCCGAGGCCGAATTTGTGCGCACCGACGCCGAGGGTCAGCATGCCGTTGAAGAAGCGGTTGTCGATCTTGCCGCCATCGACCCGGCTGGCCGAGCGCAGGGCGTCGTGGCCGGTTTCGCGGGTGTCGAAGTAGCGCAGGTCGCTGCGCAGGTTGATGCCGTCACCCAGCGGCAGGTCGTGGACCAGGCCGGTGTAGTGCTGGCGGTAGATGTCCTGCATCTGCGCGTAGTAGTAGCTCACCGCCAGGCGCGGGGTCAGGGCGTAGGTGCCGCCGGCCAGGTCGAGGTGGCTGCTTTCGACGCCGGCGTAGCTCATCTCGTCGTTGCTCGATGAGTCGCGCAGGTTCTGCTTGTCCAGGCGCCCGACGTTGAGGGTCAGGCCGTCGATGTCCTGGGAAGTCAGCAGGCCGCCGCTGTAGGTCGACGGCAGCAGGCGCACATCGTTGATCGCCGCCACCGGCAGCATGGGTTGCAGGGTGCCGAGCTTGAGGGTGGTCTTGCTGATCCGCGCCTTGGCGGTCAGGCCCAGTTCGCTGAACTCGTCCACCGGCTCCTGGCTGGCGCCGTAGGGCAGCAGGCCGGTACCGCGGCGATCGCGGCTGGAGTCGAGCTTGATGCCGAGTTCACCCAGGGCATCGATACCGAAACCGACGGTGCCTTCGGTAAAGCCGGACTCCAGGCGCAGGATGAAGCCCTGGGCCCATTCCCGGGCCTGGCTTTGCGGGGCGTTGTCCTGGCGGAAATCGCGGCTGAAGTAGAAATTGCGAGCTTCCAGGCTGCCTTTGCTGTCCTTGATGAAATCGGCCTGGGCGAGAAACGGTGTACAACTGGCGCAGACAGCGGCGCCGGTCGCGAGGAAACGACGGGGGAGGGACATGGACTTCATACCTGTTGTTTTTGTTGTGGTGTCGGTGGTGCTGCAACGGGCCCGAGGTCGCGGGCTTGAGATATAGTTAACATATTATCTTTTGTCGAAGAAAGACCTTTTGCTACGACTGATAATAAAATTAAGATATTAACGTTATGACGCCTTCGTCCCTGAGTCCGGAGCCTCGATGACCCACTCTTCCAACCCGGGGCGCCTGATCGTCCTGCTCGCTGCGCTGGTGGCCTTCGCGCCGCTGTCCATCGACACCTACCTGCCCAGCCTGCCGCTGATCGCCAGCGACCTGAACGCCAGCGCCGCCAGCGTGCAACTGACCATCAGCCTGTTTCTCGTCGGCCTGTGCCTGGGCATGCTGGTCTATGGCCCGCTGTCCGACCGCTATGGCCGACGCCCGCTGCTGCTGGGCGGCATGGGCCTGTACCTGGTAGCGACCCTGGGTTGCATCTTTGCCGATTCGGTAGAGCAACTGGTGGCCTGGCGCTTCTTCCAGGCCCTGGGCGGCGCGGCGGCGTCGGTGCTGGCGCGGGCCATCGTGCGCGATCTGTTCGCCCTGGCCGAAGCCGCCAAGGTGCTGTCGCTGATGCACCTGGTGACCATGCTCGCCACCCTGGTGGCGCCACTGCTGGGCAGCGTGCTGATGGAGTTGAACGGCTGGCGCACGGTGTTTTTCGGCCTGCTGTCGTTCGGCGTGCTGTGCCTGGTGCTGACGGCGTGGAAGATCGGTGAAACCCATGCTCCGGACCAGCGTGGCGAATCCCTGGCCAAGGTCTTCCTCGCCTACTGGCACATTGCAACGCAGCCACTGGCACTGGGCTACATCCTGTGCATGGGCCTGGCTTTCGGCGGCATGTTCGCCTTCATCACTGCGTCGCCGTTCGTCTACATGGAAGTCTTCGGCGTCTCGCCACGGGGATATGCCTGGCTGTTCGGCCTGAACGTCGCCGGGATCATCCTGATGACCCTGATCAACGCGCGCCTGGTCAGCCGTCTTGGCCCGCTGCGCATGCTGGCGCTGGGTGCGGCGATGGCCGGGCTGGCGGCGGTCGGCTTGCTGGTGGCGGGACTGACAGGCTGGGGCGGTCTGGCGCTGATCGTCGCCTGGGTGGTGGTGTACGTGAGCGTCACCGGTTTGCTCGGTGCCAACTGCGTGGCCAGCCTGCTGGCGCTGTACCCGCGTCAGGCCGGGGCCGCGGCGGGGTTGGCGGTGGCTTGCCAGTTCGCCCTGGGCGCGGTGTTTTCCGCCGTGGTCAGTGCCCTGGCGGATGGCACGGCACGGCCGATGTGCCTGACCCTGGCGGCCGCCGGCCTGGGTTGTCTGGCCTGCTACGGCCTGATCGCCCGGCGCACTCGACGCCAGAGCGTCAGCCAGACGGCTTGAGGCTGGCAGGAAGAAGCTTCAACGTTCGTCGGAAGCGTCCATACTCAGTGAACTCCGGTGTCGTTTGCCTGATGCCGGGGCACCTGTTACAAACAGGTGCGAGACCCGCGCGTGCGGTGTTCACAACAGCGGTGCCACAGTGGTTCGCAGGCACCGAACAGCATGGAATCCAGAATGACCCAAAGACAGGTAATCAATGCTTCGGTCGCCCCCAAAGGTAGCCTGGAGACGCTTTCCCAACGTGAAGTCCAACAATTGAGCCAGGCCGGCTCGGGCAGCATGTATACCCTTTTCCGCCAGTGCGCCCTGGCCATCCTCAACACCGGCGCCCATGTCGACAATGCCAAGACCATCCTCGATGCCTACAAGGACTTCGAGGTCCGCTTCCATCAGCAGGACCGTGGCGTGCGCCTCGAACTGCTCAACGCCCCGGCCGACGCCTTCGTCGATGGCGAGATGATCGCCAGCACCCGGGAAATGCTCTTCAGCGCCCTGCGCGACATCGTCTACACCGAAAGCGAGCTGGACCGCCTGAACATCGACCTGGACAGCTCCCAGGGCATCACCGACTACGTCTTCCAGCTCCTGCGCAATGCGCGGACCCTGCGTTCCGGTGTCGAGCCGAAGCTGGTGGTGTGCTGGGGCGGCCACTCGATCAGCAGCGAGGAATACCAGTACACCAAGAAGGTCGGCCACGAGCTGGGCCTGCGCAAGCTGGACATCTGCACCGGCTGCGGCCCCGGCGTGATGAAGGGGCCGATGAAGGGCGCCACCATCGCCCATGCCAAGCAGCGCATGAGCAGCGGTCGCTACCTCGGCCTGACCGAACCCGGGATCATCGCGGCCGAGGCGCCGAACCCGATCGTCAACGAACTGGTGATCCTGCCGGACATCGAGAAGCGTCTGGAAGCCTTCGTCCGTGTCGGCCACGGCATCATCATCTTCCCCGGTGGCGCCGGTACCGCCGAGGAGTTCCTCTACCTGCTGGGCATCCTGATGCACCCGGACAACCGCGAACTGCGCTTCCCGGTGATCCTCAGCGGCCCGCGCAGTGCCGAGCCGTACTTCGAGCAGTTGCACGCCTTTATCGGCGCGACCCTCGGCGAGGCGGCGCAGGGCCTGTACCAGATCATCATCGACGACCCGGTGCAGGTGGCGCGGGTGATGACCGAGGCGCTGAAGGAGGTCAAGCAGTTCCGTCGCGAGCGCAACGACGCCTTCCATTTCAACTGGCTGTTGAAGATCGAGGAGAGCTTCCAGCGGCCGTTCGACCCGACCCATGCCAACATGGCCAGCCTGCAACTGAGCAAGTCGTTGCCACCCCATGAGCTGGCAGCGAATCTGCGCCGGGCGTTTTCCGGAATCGTTGCGGGCAACGTCAAGGACAAGGGGATTCGCCTGATCGAGGAGCATGGACCCTACGAGATCCATGGTGATGCGCAGGTCATGGGGCCGCTGGACAAGCTGTTGCAGGCGTTTGTTGAGCAGCACCGGATGAAACTGCCGGGTGGGGCGGCCTATGTGCCTTGCTATCGGGTAGTGGCGTAGCTTCTTAGGGCCTCATCGCTGGCAAGCCAGCTCCCACAAGGACCGCGTGCACCGCGGACCCTGTGGGAGCTGGCTTGCCAGCGATAGGGCCCTCAAGACCTATACGAAATCGCCGTCAGCCATCAATTGCAGGCCACCATCGGCCTGCTCCTTGACCAGCCCGCTGGCCAGCAGCAGCGGCTTGACCCGCACCTGCAGGCTCGGCTCGACGAAGGCCTTGACCGCTTCCAGGTCGAGGCTGCCGTTGGCCGGCATGTCTTCCTTGTTGTACGACAGCCAGGCCTTTTTCAGGGTGCCCAGCACATCCGCTGCGGTGGTCACGGCAAAGCGTCGATGCAGCGGAATGCCGTTGAACTCGAAGCTGTGGGCAAAGGCGTAGGCGCTTTCGTCGTTGGCGCTTTCGCGGCAACGGATGCACACGCACTTGCCGTCGCCGAAGGCGTTGCTCAGGTAGGTGTTGAAGTCCACCACGGGCTTCAGGCTCAGGCGCTTGTCGACTTCGAACAGGTCACCGGTCAGTTTGGCTTCGGCACTCAAGGTCATCTCCTTTGCGGTCGTGCGGATTCAGCCCGGCACCATACCAGCGCGCACGCTGTCGTGCTCGTCTTCGTGATGGCCGGGCGGGCTTTTGCCAGCGTCCTGGCTTATCCTGTACGGCTTTTCGCCCCCGACCTTTCCGGAGCCTCCCGAACATGCACAAGTACACCGCCACCGTAACCATCAGCGCCGAGCAGCGCGATGACGTCGAAGCCGTCGAGAACACCGGCGTGCAGGTCTCCCTCGAAGCGGTGTCGGAAACCCTGAAGAAGGTGCATTTCAACGGCGCCCTGGCTGCCCCGGAAAACCCCACCCACATCTGCGTCACCCTGGACAACGGCCTGACCTACTACGGTGAGATCCTCAACGGCCACGCTGAGCTGGAATACGGCTGGATCGCTTTCGAGTCGGACATGCTGACCCCGGAAGAGCTGGGTCTGTAACGCCAGGTTTTTTTTCATCGACGTGCATCCAGTCGGCGTTCTCGCCCGTAGATCCAACAGCAGCGATCACGCTGCCCGACTGATCTTCCGACTGGAGTCATGCTCATGAACGTCAAGTCCTGCCTTCTGCTGGCCACCACCAGCCTGCTGCTTAGCGCCAGTGTTCACGCTGCCAACCCGGTGCCGGACAGCATCAAGGTGCCCGATGGACACAAGGTCGCCCTGGAAACCACCGGGGTCGGCGAAATCACCTACGAGTGCCGCGACAAGGCCGATATGCCCGGCCAGACCGAATGGACCTTCGTCGGGCCCAAGGCGGTGCTCAACGACCGCAGTGGCAAGGCGATCGGCGATTACTTCGGTCCGCCCGCCACCTGGCAGGCCAAGGACGGTTCGAAGGTCACCGGTACGCAACTGGCGGTGGCCCCGTCGAGTGCGGGCAACCTGCCGTATCAACTGGTCAAGGCCAATCCGGCCGAAGGCAAGGGGGCGATGAGCGGGGTCACTTATATCCAGCGGGTCGCGCTCAAGGGCGGGGTGGCCCCGGCCAAGCCCTGCACCGCGGCGGACAAGGGCAAACGGGAAATCGTCGGCTACCAGGCCGATTATATTTTCTGGACGGCCCGCTGAAGGCCGGTGGCACGGTACGGGGTGGTCTAGGCTTGCAGCCGTAATGACCACCGCGACGACGAGCCCCGTGACTGCATCCCGACCTGCGTTCGACCACCAAGCCCACCTGGCGGCCTGCGCAAGCGGTGACCGCCAGGCCTTGCAGCGCCTGTACCAGGAGGAGGGCGCCCACTTGCTGGGGGTAGCCCGGCGCCTGGTCAAGGACACTGCCCTGGCCGAGGACGTGGTGCACGACGCCTTCATCCGCATCTGGACCCGTGCCGCCACCTTCGACCCGGCGCGTGGCAGTGCCCGGGGCTGGATGTTCAGCATTACCCGGCACCTGGCCCTGGATTTTCTGCGCCGTCATGAGCGCGATGTGCCGCTGGACGACGAAGCCGGGCCGGCCGATGTTGCCAGCGAGGTGGACGGGCCGCTGCACAGCGGACGCATGGGCGCCTGCCTGGAGCAACTGGAGCCGGTGCGCCGGAACTGCCTGATCCAGGCTTACGTCGAAGGCTTTTCCCATGCGCAGATCGCGCAGCGCCTCGGCGCCCCGCTGGGCACGGTGAAAGCCTGGGTCAGACGCAGCCTGGCTGCCTTGCGCGAGTGCCTGGGATGAACAGCGACGAGTACGACGATATCGACACCCTGGCCGGCGAGTATGTGCTGGGCACGCTGCCCTATGCCGAGCGCCAGGACGTGGCCCGCCGTCTCGAGCATGACCTGGCGCTGCGCAAGGCGGTCGATGCCTGGGAGCAGCGCTTGCAGTCGATGCAGGCGCTGGCGCCTGCGCAGACCCCGAGCGACTACCTGTGGCAACGCATCGAACGCAGTATCGATGCGGTGCCGGCAACTCCCGCCCAGGCGCCCCGCGAGCGCTGGTGGCAACGCCCGGCGCCCTGGCGCTGGACCTCCGCCATGGGCCTGGCGGCCAGCCTGCTGTTTGCTGTGCTCTGGTTTAACCAGCCGCCACCGGCCGCGACCACCTGGATGGTGGTGCTGGTGGCGCCGCAGGACAAATCCCCCGGCTGGGTGGTGCAGGCCCGCGATTCGCAGCATGTGCAGCTGATTCCCTTGGGCATGACCACGGTGCCCGCCGACAAGGCCCTGGAATTCTGGACCAAGGCCGACAGCTGGAGCGGCCCGGTGTCCCTGGGCCTGGTCAAGCCCGGGCAGAGCGTCGAGGTCCCGCTGGAGGCCCTGCCGCCGCTGGAAGAGAACCAGCTGTTCGAACTGACCCTGGAGAGTCCGACGGGCTCGGCCACCGGCAAGCCTACCGGGCCGGTGCAGTTCATCGGGCGTGCGGTAAAGGTGCTGTGAAGGGCGATACTGCAAAAAAATTGCATTGAAACAGCATTTTTTTCCGTTTGAGCAAGGCAAAGGTTTTATTCACACTGCCGGCCATTCTTTCCATCTCCACGGAAGGAGCCCTTTGCGTATTGCCCCCTCGCGATACAAAGTCCGCCCGATGTTGGGCGGGCTTCTTTTACTCAAACAGGTGCCTGGTCGTCACACATGTCTAGTCGTGGTCCGAGTCGCTGGTTCGATCGCTTCATCCCCGCCGCCCTGAATATTCCGCCCAAAGAATGGTTCCGCGCCGCCATCGGTGCGCTGCTGGCCCTGGCCGTGGCCGGCAGCGTCACCGGCTACCTGTTCGGCAGCCCGGTCGCCCTGCACCTGATGGCGCCGTTGGCGGCCTCCGCCGTGCTGTTGTTCGCCGTGCACTCCGGTGCGCTGTCGCAGCCCTGGCCCTTCGTCGGCAGCTACCTGTGCGCCGCTGCCATCGGCCTGGGCCTGCACCACTGGATCGGCCCCGGCCTGCTGGTGGCGTGCATGGCCTTGCCGCTGGTGATCCTGCTGATGTGCCTGCTGCGCTGCCTGCATCCGCCGGGTGCGGCGCTGGCGGTGAGCCTGGCCCTGGCCGACCCGTCGCTGGCGGCGATGGGCTTCAAGGTGGTCGAGCCGGTGTTGCTCAATGCCGCGATCCTGCTGACCCTGGCGACTCTGTACAACCGCCTGACCGGCGTGCGCTATCCGAAACTCGCCGTCGTGCCGAAAACCACCCATGCCACCGCCGATCGGCCGGCCAGCGAGCGGGTCGGGGTCAGCCCGGGTGACCTGGACCAGGCTCTGGAAGAAATCGGTGCATTCGTCGACGTGACCCGCAACGACCTGGAGCGGATCATCGGTGCGACCCAGCGGCATGCCGTACAGCGCAGTCTGGGCGGGATCAGCGCAGCCCGGGTGATGTCCCGCGACGTGCAGTTCGCCACGCCTGATACCCGTCTGGACCAGGCCTGGAAGCAATTGTCCGTGCATCGCCTGAAGAACCTTCCGGTGCTGGACGAGGCCGGCAAGCTGGTGGGCATCGTCAGCCTCAGCGACCTGGTCGCACCGGCCATGGCCCAGGCGAAGTTCAGCTGGCGCGGGCTGTTTGGCCGGAGCAAGGCGGTGACCCTGGCGCAGATCATGAGCGAACCGGTGATCACCGTGGACAGCGATCGCCCGGCGGTGGAGCTGATTCCGCTGCTCTGCGACCGCGGCCTGCACTGCCTGCCGGTATTGGAGAAGGGCAAGGTGGTCGGCGTAGTCACCCAGACCGATCTGATCGCCGCCTTGAGCCAGCATCTGCTGACTCAGGAACCACTGCCCAAGGCCGCCTAGATCAACGGATCCCAGCGCTGCGACCAGTCGGCATCGCGCTCCACCACCTCGCGTAGCAGTCCGAAGGCCTGGCGCAGTACCGCCGAATCCCGCTCCCGCGGGTAGACCAGCCAGGTCGGATAGGGAAATTCCGGCGCCTGCTCCACCCGTTGCAGCACGCCACGCTCCAGGTAGCTCTGTACCACCCGGGTGCGGAAGTAGCCGCTACCGCCGTGTTCGAGGATGTACTGCAGGGCCAGCGGGCCGAGGTTGAAGCTCAGCGCCGGACGCGAGCATTCCGGCAGGGCTTCATCGTGGCGGCGGCGGAAGGCCTCGCCCCAGTCGATGTAGACGTAGGGCTCGGGATTGCGGGTCAACTGGATGCGGATCAGTTTTTCTTCCAGCAGTTGCTCCACTTGCAGGCCGGGGCTGTAGACCGGCTGGTAGAGCAGGGCAGCGTCCAGGGTTCCGGCTTCCAGCTTGCGCAGCAGCGACTCGCTGTCGTTGACCTCGCAGCGGATGGCGTGGCTGGGTAGTTGCTCATGGAGTGCCCGCGCCCAATCCAGCATCAATGGGTTGTACAAGCTGACCTCGCCGCCGATGCGCAGCACCTGGCTGCGTCCGTCCGGCAAGGGCAGGTCGCGGCGCGCGGCTTCCCAGGTGTGCAGCAGTTGCGTGGCGTAGGGGACGAAGGCTTCGCCGTTGGGCGTCAGGCTGGCGCCGGCGCGGCTGCGGATGAACAGGGTGCAATCCAGTTGCTGTTCGAGTTTCTGCACCCGGGCGCTGATCGCGGTCTGGGTCAGGTGCAGGCGTTCGGCGGCGGCAACCAGGCTGCCGTGGCGCACGATTTCGAGAAAGGTCCGGGCCAGCTCGATGTCCATGGGGGCACCTGGGTTGCGGGGGAGCGGGCCATTCTAGAGGTTTGCTGCAGTCTTTGGGACAATCCGGATCACTGTGGGAGCTGGCTTGCCAGCGATGAGGTCGGCATTGACAGCCAGGTTGTCAGGTCTGGCCCAATCGCTGGCAAGCCAGCTCCCACAGGGTTAGCGGTGTGCTTGCGAAATCAGTAACGGATCATCACCGACTTCAGTTCGGTGTAGTCCTCGATGAACGCATCACCGAACTCGCGCCCCACACCTGAGGCCTTGATCCCGCCGAACGGCACCGCCGGGTCGAGCAGGGTGTGCATGTTGACCCACAGGGTGCCGGCCTTGACCTGCGGGATCAGGCGCATGGCCTTGCCCAGGTCGTTGGTCCACAGGCTGGCGCTGAGGCCGTAGGGGCTGTCGTTCATCAGCGCTACCAGTTCCTCTTCGTCGTCATAGGCGAGGAAGGTGGCCACCGGGCCGAAGGTTTCTTCGGTCATCAGGCTGTCCTTGGCCGAGTTGGCGAGGATCACGGTCGGTTCGACATAGCAGCCCGGGCCATCGATCAGCTTGCCGCCATGAATGATCCGGCTGCCTTCCTCGCGGGCCTTGGCGAACAGCTGGCCGAGCTTGGCCTGGTGCTGCTTGTTGGTGACCGGGCCGAACTCGCTGCCTTCGTCCAGCGGCGAGCCGATCTTCAACTGGCTCAGGCGTTCGCTCAGGCGCGTGGTGATGGCGTCGATCTGCGAGCGGTGCACATAGAAACGCTCGGCCGCCGCGCAGATCTGCCCGGAGTGCAGGAAGCCTGCCTCGATGATGCCGTTGACTGCGGTTTCCACGTCCACGTCCGGCAGGAAGCCCGCCGCGTTCTTGCCGCCCAGTTCCAGGGTGGCGCGGGTCAGGTTGGCAGCCATGGCGGTCTGGCCCACGGCCAGGCCGGTCGGGACCGAACCGGTGAAGGACACCTTGTCGGTGTGCGGGTGTTCGATCAGCGCCTTGCCGACGCCGCCGGCCCCGGTCACCACGTTGAGCACGCCTGCCGGCAGGCCGGCGTCGATGGCCAGTTCGGCGATGCGCAGGATGGTCAGCGGAGTGAACTCGCTCGGCTTGATGATCACGCTGCAGCCGGTGACCAGCGCCGAGGCCAGTTTCCAGATGGCGATCATGGTCGAGAAGTTCCACGGCACGATGCCCACCACCACGCCCACCGGCTCGCGCAGGGTGAAGGCGCTGTAGCGCTCGCCGTTGAACGAGGGCAGCGACGGGGTGATGGTCTGGCCGTTGATCTTGGTCGCCCAGCCGGCGTAGTAGCGCAGGAAGTGCGCGGCCTGGGTCACTTCGAAGTGACGGGAGATCTGGATCAGCTTGCCCGATTGGCAGGTCTCGATCTGCGCCAGTTCCTCGCAGTTCTGTTCGATCAGGTCGGCCAGCTTCAGCAGCACGCTGCCGCGCACGGCGGGAGCGGCCTGCGACCACTGGGCGAAGCCCTGGCGGGACGAAGCGACGGCGGCGTCGATATCGCTGGCGCTGGCTTCGCCGACGCGGCTGATGACTTCGCCGCTGGCCGGGTCGATCACCTCAAGGTGGCGGCCGCCGTTGGCGGGCTGCGCGCGGCCGTCGATAAACAGGCCGTGGTCACGCTGGAAGAAGGCCTGGACGGCGGGCAGAAGGGCAATGCTCATGTCGGATGTACCTGTGCAAAGAGGCAAAGCCGCACCCTAGCGCAGGCCCGCGTGGGTGACTTGACTGTGCCTGCCATGGCGACATGACCGGGTCTGCCAGTCGCGCCGGGCGCAGGGCAGGCTGCGCCATGGAAAGTACAATTTTGTCTGTGGAAGGTGCATTTTCAGCGCTTCCCACGCCTCCCATACTGGCCCCGAATCCGCCGCAGTCGCTGCCACCGGTAGCTCAGTCGGACATCCAATAATAAGCAGGGCCTCCCATGAAAAAGCCAAACCCGCTGCTCGAAGATCTCAAATCCGTACTGCCGGCCATCGCCGCCAATGCCCCCCGTGCCGAAAAGGACCGCATGGTCCCTGCCGAGAACATCGCCCTGCTCAAGGGCATCGGCCTGCACCGCGCCTTCCTGCCCAAGGCCTATGGCGGCATGGAGATCTCCCTGCCGGAATTCACCGATTGCATCGCCCTGCTGGCCGGTGCCTGTGCCAGCACCGCCTGGGCCATGAGCCTGCTGTGCACCCATAACCATCAACTGGCGATGTTCCCGGCCAGGCTGCAGGAAGAAATCTGGGGCGTGAACCCGGACCACACCGCCTCCAGCAGCATCGCGCCGTTCGGCCGCGTGGAAGAGGTCGAAGGCGGCCTGCTGTTCAGCGGCGAGATGGGCTGGAGCAGCGGCTGCGACCACGCCGAATGGGCCATCGTCGGTTGCCGCCGGGCCAATGCCGAAGGTACCCAGGACTACTGCTTCGCCGTGCTGCCACGCAGCGACTACGAGATTCGTGACGACTGGTACGCCGCCGGCATGAAGGGCAGCGGCACCAAGACCCTGATCATCGACAAGGCCTTCGTTCCCGAGCACCGCATCCAGAAAGCCAAGGACATGATGGAAGGCAAGTCCGCCGGCTTCGGTCTGTACCCGGACAGCAAGATCTTCTACACCCCGTACCGCCCGTACTTCGCCGTCGGTTTCGCCACCATCAGCCTGGGCATCGCCGAGCGCATGCTGGAAGCCTTCCGCGAGAAAACCAAGAACCGCGTGCGCGCCTATACCGGTGCCAGTGTTGGTGCCGCGACCCCGGCGCTGATGCGCCTGGCCGAGTCGACCCACCAGGTCGCCGCCGCCCGCGCTTTCCTCGAAAAGACCTGGCAGGACCACGCCGACCACGGCGCGCGCAAGGAATACCCGAGCCGCGAGACCCTGGCCTTCTGGCGCACCAACCAGGCCTATGCGGTGAAGATGTGCATCCAGGCCGTCGATCGCCTGTACGAAGCCGCTGGCGGCACCGCCTGGTTCGAGAGCAACGAACTGCAACGCCTGTGGCGCGACTCGCACATGACCGGTGCGCATGCCTACACCGACTACGACGTCTGCGCGCAGATCCTCGGTCGTGAGCTGATGGGCCTCGATCCAGACCCGAGCATGGTCTGAGTCCCGATTCTCTCTTTCGCATAACAACAATCACGGTTGCCCCTCGCCGGGCAGCCGGGGAGTCTTGCATGTCCAATCAAACCGTAGCGGCCTTCGACAGCCGTGCCTTCCGCCGCGCCCTGGGCAACTTCGCCACCGGCGTCACCGTGGTTACCGCCGATGACGGCGCGGGCAACAAGGTCGGCGTCACGGCCAACAGCTTCAACTCGGTGTCCCTCGATCCGGCACTGATCCTCTGGAGCCTCGACAAGCGTTCCACCAGCCTGGCGACCTTCGAGGCGGCCAGCCACTTCGCGGTGAACATCCTCGCGGCGGACCAGATCGACCTGTCCAACAACTTCGCCAAGCCGCGGGACGATCGCTTCGCCGGTATCGCGCATCAGGCCGGAGCGGGCGGGGCGCCGATCCTGCTGGACTGCTCGGCCAACTTCCAGTGCGAGAAGTACCAGATCCTCGACGGTGGCGATCACTGGATCATGATCGGCAAGGTGGTGTGCTTCGAGGACTGCGGACGTTCGCCGCTGCTGTATCACCAGGGTGCCTACTCCATGGTCCTGCCGCACACGCGCATGACCAAGCGTGAAGAAGGCCAGCCGCCGAGCAGCAACTTCCAGGGGCGCCTGAGCCACAACCTGTATTACCTGATGACCCAGGCTCTGCGCGCCTACCAGAGCAGCTACCAGCCACGCCAACTGTCCAGCGGCCTGCGCACCAGCGAAGCGCGGATGCTGATGGTGCTGGAAAACGATGCCGGCCTGAGCCTGGCCGACCTGCAGCGGGAAGTGGCGATGCCGGCGCGGGAAATCGACGAAGCGGTGGCCAACCTGACCCGCAAGGGCCTGGTCAGCGGCAGCGAGGAGGGTGGTAATGTGCGCCTGACCGTCAGCGGGATCGACCAGACCGAAGCCTTGTGGACCATTGCCCGGGAGCAGCAGGACAAGGTGTTCGGGCAGTTCAGTGAAGAGCAGATCGAGACCTTCAAGACTGTGTTGAAGGCTGTGATTCGCGGGTGAGTCGACTGGCCTCATCGTCGGCAAGCCGACTCCCACAGGGTTCTGGGTCGGCCACGGCATCTGTGTTCGACGCGGACCCTGTGGGAGCTGGCGTTGCCAGCGATGAGGCCGGAAAGAACAACACTGACCAGCAAGATCGGTGTCGAAGCTGATGGCCCCATCGCCGGCAACGCCGGCTCCCACAAGGAGCGCGGTCAGAAACCTGTGGGAGCTGGCATTGCCAGCGATGAGGGCCTCGAGTCATGCACTGAAAGCCAATTCCCCCACAAACCGGATGGTGTCATTTTGCTTCTGAATTGTTATGTTATTACATCAATAATTCAGGTGCCCCCATGTCCTCCGCCTTCGCCAGACTCTCCCTTGGCCTTTCTGCCAGCCTCCTCAGCCTGCCCACCCTTGCCGAAGAGCCGATGCTGCTCGATGCGCTGAGCATCAGTGACCGCCGCATCGAAGAACGCGCCGACGGCCCGGTCCAGGGTTATCGCGCCACCCGCTCTGCCACCGCGACCAAAACCGACACCGATATCCGCGACACTCCGCAGGCCATCAGCGTGGTTCCGGCGCAAGTGCTCGAAGACCTCAACAGCACCCGCATCGACCGCGCCCTGGATTTCGCCGGCGGCGTCTCGCGGCAGAACAATTTCGGCGGCCTGACCTTCCTCAACTACAGCGTGCGCGGCTTCACCACCGGCGAGCTGTACAAGAACGGCTTCGCCATCAACCGCGGCAGCTACAGCTCACCGGACGCTTCGGCGATCGAGCGCATCGAGGTGCTCAAGGGCCCGGCCGCCAGCCTGTACGGTCGTGGCGATCCCGGCGGGCTGGTGAACATCGTCAGCAAGAAACCCCAGGCCGAGGCGTTCAGCACCTTCAAGGCCAGTGCCGGCAGTTGGGACCGCTACCGCAGCAGCCTCGACGTCAACACGCCGCTGAGCGAGGACGGCCGGGTGCTGTCACGGGTCAACATGGCCGTGGAAGACAACGGCAGCTTCCGCGACCACGTCGACGGGCGCCGGGCGATCGTCAGCCCGTCCCTGAGCTGGCAACTGACCCCGGACACCTTGCTGTCCATCGACAGCGAGTTCTCCCGCACCGAATCGGTGTTCGACCGCGGCATCCCGGCGGTCAATGGCGAACTGGGTCCGGTGTCCCGTTCCACCTTCGTCGGCGAGCCCAACGACGGCCGTATCCGCAACGACAACCAGACCCTCGACCTGGCGTTGGAACACCATCTCGACGACAACTGGAAACTGCGCCTGGCCAACCACTACACCCAGGGCACCCTGCGCGGTAACAGTTCGGAGCCGTCGCGGGTGGTGGGCGATCGCATCAGCCGCTTCTACCGCGAGCGCGATTTCGAGTGGAACGACAACATCACCCAGGCCGAGCTGCACGGGCACTTCGAGCTGCTCGGCTGGCAGCACCAGAGCCTGGTTGGTCTGGAATACGAGAACTACCGCAACAGCCAGAAGTACCCGCAAAGCGTGACCGGCTTCGGCTATGGCATCGATATCTACAACCCGGTGTATGGCCAGGCCAAGCCGGCCATCGTCAACCCCAACGACTTCTTCGAGCAGACCGAGAGCTACGCCCTCAACCTGCAGGACCAGATCGCCTTTACCGACCGCCTGCGCGGCCTGGTCGGCGTGCGCCTGGAGCATATCGAGCAGACCGCGCAGAACCGCGCGACCGGCGTGGTCAACAGCCAGGAAAAGGACGTGGCCACGCCGCGCCTGGGCCTGCTGTATCAACTGACCCCCGAGGTCGGTGTGTTCGCCAACGCCTCCACCTCGTTCAAGCCCAACGCCATGGGCACCCAGGGCCAGGTGTACAAGCCGGAGAAGGGCATCGGTTATGAAACCGGGCTCAAGCTGGATCTGTTCGACAGCCGGGTCGGCGCGACCCTGGCGCTGTTCCGCATCGACAAGGAAAACGTCATCACCACCGATGCCTTCGGCGACAGCATTGCTGCCGGCAAGGCACGCAGCCAGGGTGTGGATATGCAGTTCAGCGGGCAGGTGACCGATGCGGTGCGGGTGATCGGCGCCTATGCCTACATCGACGCCGAGGTGACCAAGGGCGATGCGGCGTTGCCCAAGGGTAGCGACCTGCTGGGCATTCCCCGGCATAGCGGCAGTGTGATGGCGGTGTATGAGTTCCAGGACGGGGCGTTGCGGGGTTCGGACTTCGGCGCGTCGGCCAACTATGTCGGGGAGCGTTCGGGGCAGGCCGGCAGCAGCTTCCGCTTGCCGTCCTACAGCACTGTCGATCTGCTGGCCCACTACAAGGCCAGCGAGCAGCTCACCTTCGGTCTGAACCTGAACAATCTGTTTGACCGCAAGTACTACGAGCGGGGCTACAACATGGCCTGGAACATGCCGGGGGATCCGCGCAACCTCAGCCTGAGCCTGACTTACTCGATGTAGTGCTCTCTCGGGCCTCATCGCCGGCAATGCCGGCTCCCACAGGGTTCTGTGCTCGACGCGGTCACTGTGGGAGCTGGCGTTGCCAGCGATGAGGCCCTTGAAGTCAACCCATCAACCGACGGCCGTACACAACTCCACCAGAATCCCCGCCGGGCACCGCACCCACGACACCGTCTGCCCCCAGGGCTTGACCTGCGGCGCCTTCAGCTCCACCGCTCCCGCAGACAGGGCCCGGGCATGGGCGCCTGGCACATCCTCGGTGACCAGGCCGATCTCCATCCCCAGTGGCCGCTGGCTCTCGCTGGCCGGCAGCACGCCACCTTCGAAATTCATCTCACCCAGCTCCAGCGAGGCAAAGGCCAGGGTAGTAGCCCCGGTTTCCAGCTCGCCGTAGTCCCCCGACTCGTGGAGAAACCGCCGTTGCAGCCCGAAGGCGGCCTCAAAAAACGCCAGAGAAGCGCTGACATCGGCGACATAGGCGATGGTGTAACCCAGTTTCATGTGGCTCTTCCTTGATGAACGAGACCTGCGGTTATACCCCATTGCGGCCAACCGGCACATTGCTAGTACCGCTGGACAGCACTATGGTGGTGCACGGACCTGGAACAAAGGAGCTGACCATGGCCGATTCACTTGCCCTCAACAAAGCCAGCTGGGACGAGCGCGCGCCGCTGCACGCGGCCTCTGGCGATTACGAAGTGGCGGCATTCATCGCCGACCCTGCGCACCTGTCCGAAGTGGTGCGCTTCGACCTGCCGCTGCTGGGGGATATCGACGGCCTGCGCGGCCTGCACCTGCAATGCCATATCGGCACCGACACCCTGTCCCTGGCCCGACTTGGCGCGCAGATGACCGGGCTGGATTTTTCCGCGCGTTCGCTGGAGCAGGCCAGGAGACTGGCCTCGCGCTGCGAGTTGCCTATCGAGTATGTCGAGGCTGATGTCTACGCCGCCTGCTCGACCTTGCCGGCGGCCTCGTTCGACCTGATCTACACCGGCATTGGTGCGCTGTGCTGGCTGCCGGATATCCAGCGCTGGGCCGGCACCGTGGCGACCCTGCTCAAGCCGGGCGGGCGGCTGTTCCTGCGTGAGGGGCATCCGATGCTGCTGGCCTTGAACGAGGATCACCAGGACCGGCTGGTGGTCGATTATCCGTACTTCGAGCGGCCTGAGCCGACGGTGTGGATCAGTGACCAGACCTATGTCGCCACCGACTCCAGCCTGGTCCATACCGAGACCCATGAATGGAACCACGGCCTTGGCGAGGTGGTGAGCGCCTTGCTCAGCCAGGGCCTGCGTATCACCGGCCTGGTGGAGCATGACAGCATCCCTTGGGAGGCGCTGCCGGGGCAGATGAGCCGGCGCGACAATGGCGAGTGGCAACTGGATCATCAGCCGTGGCGATTGCCGTTGAGCTATACCTTGCAGGCGGTGAAGGAGTAGGGATCGCAGATAGAGGTGTTGTTGATGGCCTCATCGCTGGCAACGCCAGCTCCCACAGATTTTCTGGCGTACATCCCACTGTGGGAGCTGGCGTTGCCAGCGATGAGGCCATCAGCAGCAACCTCAAGCCCCGGCCTTTTTCACCCTCGGCTTGCGCACTCGCTTCACCCCATCCTTGGTGGCCGTACCACTGGCCTTGCGTTTCTTCTTCCACGGCGATCCGCCACGCCCGGCCGGTGTCGCCGGCCCGGAGATGCGCAGGCTCATCCCGGCACAGCGCTCCACCTGCTTGCTCATCCATGCCGATTGCTTCTCGACGAAGGTTTCCAGGCTCATTTCCCCGCTTTGCACCATGTCCAGCGCCTGTTCCCAGATCGCCGTGGTGCCCGGGTCGGCAATCGCCCGCGGTACCGCGTCGATCAGGCTGAACGCCGCCGGCGTGGCATTCAGCGCCTTGCCGTTCTTCACCAGGTAACCACGGTCGAGCAGACCCTGGATGATCCCGGCGCGGGTCGCCTCGGTGCCGATCCCGGTGGTTTCCTTGAGCTTCTGCTTGAGGCGCGGATCCTCCACCAGCTTGGCGACGTTCTTCATCGCCTTGATCAGGTCGCCCTCGGTGAATGGCTTGGGCGGCTGGGTCCAGAGGTCCTTGAGGGTCAGGTCGCGGACATCGCACCACTGGCCCTTGCTCAATGCGGGCAGCACCTGTGGCGCTGGCGCTTCACGCCCCTTCGGCGGCGTCAGGGCTTCCGGCAGGGCCCGGCGCCAGCCCGGCTCGACGATCTGCTTGCCCACCGCGCGCAAGGCCTGTCCGGCACAGTCGAAATCGGCCTGGGTGCGGTCGTATTCGTGGTTGGGCAGGAACTGCGCCAGATAGCGCGCGCGGATCAGGGTGTAGACCGCCTTGGCCTTGCCCGGCAGGCGATTCGGATCGACCGCCGCTGCCGTGGGGATGATGCCGTGGTGGGCACTGACCTTGGCGTCGTTCCAGGCCCGCGAGCGGCGTTGCGCCTGAAGGTGCGGCTGCAATGGCGCCAATGATGGATCGGACCGACCGAGCGCAGCGAGAATCGCCGGCGCCTCGCTGTGCTGGCTGAGCGGCAGGTAGCCGCAATCACTGCGCGGGTAGGTGATGACCTTGTGGGTCTCGTACAGCGACTGGGCGATATCCAGGGTTTCCTGGGCGCCGAGGCCGAATTTCTTCGAGCAGACTTCCTGCAGGGTGCCGAGGTCGAAGGGCAGCGGCGGCGCCTCGCGCACGCGCTCGGTCTTCACCTCGACCACCTGCGCCGAACCCGCCGCCTGCATCGCCGCGGCGGCCTGTTGCGCCAGTTCCTGCTTCAGGCAGCGGCCCTGGTCATCGCAGGCATCATCCGGTGCACGCCACTGTGCGGTAAATACGGTGCCATCGCTGTCCAGCTGCACCTCGATGGCCCAATAGGGCACCGGGACGAAATCGGCGATGCTGCGGTCGCGGTCCACCACCAGGCGCAAGGTCGGGGTCTGTACCCGGCCCACCGGCAGCACGCCCTGGTAGCCGGACTGGCGGCCGAGCAGGGTGAACAGGCGGCTCATGTTCATGCCGATCAGCCAGTCGGCGCGGGAGCGGCCCAGGGCCGAATGATACAGGCTGAAGGTTTCCGCCCCGGGCTTGAGCGCGGCCAGGGCCTTGCGGATCGACGCGTCGTCCAGCGCCGACAGCCACAGGCGGCGGATCGGCCCGCGATAGCGGCAGTGCTCGACCAGCTCGCGGGCGATCATCTCGCCCTCGCGGTCGGCGTCGGTGGCGATCACCAGCTCCGTCGCCTCGCCGAGCAGGCGCTTGACTGCCTTGTACTGGCTGGCGGTCTTGGGCTTGACTTGCATCTTCCACTGTTGCGGCACGATCGGCAGGTCGGCCAGCACCCAGCGCTTGTAACGGGCGTCGTAGGCGTCGGGCGGGGCGGTTTCCAGCAGATGGCCGATGCACCAGGTCACCGTCACCCCGGTGCCGACCCAGCAGCCATCGCCACGCCGGCTGGCGCCGAGGACCTTGGCGATATCCTTGGCCTGGGAGGGCTTTTCGCAGAGGAACAGGCGCATGGGCGGGGTGGCATCCAGGGAAAAGAGGTTCCCTAGGATGCGCAGGATGGAAGGGGATGGCAAGAATTATCTGTATGGATGTACAGCTTTCCGGGGCCGCACAACGGCCCCGGAATTGTTTTACGGCGCCGCACTCACCGTAGCATTGCGCCAGGCATTGCTCAGCTTCTGCTCCAGCTCGGCCGGCACCGGTTTCTTCTGTGCCACCAGGCTCAGCTTCAGTCCGTTCAGCGAGCGTCCGCTCAGGCGGTTTTCGCTCAGGTCCTCGGTGAAAATCCGCTCCGCCTCCCGTGCCTTGCCTTGCGCCAGCAGCGCATAGCCCAGCGACTCGCGCACGGTGTAGTACCAGTCCGGCGGTTCGTTGTACCAGAGCTTGTCCTGCACTTCGACGGCCTTGCTCCAGGCCGCGAGGACCTGTGCCTTGCTGTCGTCCTTGAGTCCGGCGAGGTCATCGGCCAGGGCCTTGCCCAGATCGCCCACGGACCTGGCGGCGGTGTCTTGCACGGCCTTGAGCACCAGAGCGCCGTCAGTCGCCTCCTGGGCCTTGGTGAACAGGATCAGGTTGGCCAGGCGCAGCAGTTCGACGGCGTCGTTGTTGCCATAGCGCAGCCCCGTTGGCGTGGTTTCCTTGACCTCGGCAAGCACCTTGCCCGCCGTGCTCCAGAATCCGTTCAGCGCCTCGACGGCCTTGCCGCTGTCCTGCTTGCCGTCGAGCGTGCGATACGCCTGGGCATAGCTCTGCATGATCCGCGTGTAGGGCATGGTCAGTTCTTGCCAGCCCTGCACCTGGGCCTTGCAGGTGTCATTGATCTTCGCCAGTCCGGCCTGGACCTGATCGTCGAACGGTTTCAACCTGTCCCACGCCTGGAAGCGCACGGCGTAGTAGTACGGCACCGCGTAAAAGTAGTCGGACTTGGTCTTCAGCTCCGCCGGATATTTCTCGCAAAGGAACGGCAGCGAAGCGTTCTCGGTGGTGTTGTCCACCAGTTCGCTGGCCATGTTCAGCGCTTCGTTCTTGCGCCCTTCGATGGACAGGGTCCAGGTCAGGAAGTGGATGTTGTGCCCCAGGTAATGCAGCAGGTACGGGCTTTCCGGCTGGACCTCGCGGCCATAGGCGCGGTCCACCGAGATCGCCGCGTAGTTGGTGGCACTCGACAGCGCGTTGTTGCCGGTGCGCTGGTAGATGTGCGAGGCCATGTGGATCAGGTGGCCCACCGCCGGGTTGAGGGTGCGGAAGCGCTCGGCCATGGGCATGCCGCTTTCGGGGAAGGGCGATTCCTCGATGGCATGGATGAAGAAGTGGTTGGCGCCGGAGTGGTTCTGGTCCTGTACCAGCACGCGGTTGAGCACTTCCAGGGCGTCGGCGGCTTCATCGGTCGGCTTGACCGCATTGGACGTGGCTTCGCTGCCTTTCCACCATTTCCACGGATCGATGTTGAGCAGGGCGTCGGCGTACAGGGCGGCAGCGTCGAGATCATCGAAGTAGGTGGTGGAGAGGTCCTTCATTTTCTTCACGTAGCGCTGCTTGCCGTCCGCCGACAGGGTGATGTCATCGCCGTTGACGTCGTACTGGCTGAGGAAAGCGCTGGCATATTCCGCTTCACGCTTTACCTGTGCTTCGCTGAAGCCGGTCGGGATCTTGTCCACGCGGACCTTGGCGTTCTTCTGAGCCTTGTTCACCGCCAGGTACGCCAGTTGGTCGCAGCCCTCGGTGGCGTCGGTGTTGATGTTCGAGCTGGCCGACAGGGCGATGCCCCAGAGCGGCATGGCCGAGCCATTGTCGAGCTGGTAGGCCTGATAGAAGGCGCGGATAGCCTCGCTGAAGTTGAAGCCGTATTGCAGGGCCATGCCCTGGCTGTAGAAGGCCTGGATCTTCTCGCTGTCACCCAGTGCGACCAGGTCGTAGCGGGTACCGCCGAGGCCGGAGAGCAGTTGATCCGGCTTGGTGTCGCGGGTACTGACGCAGAGCTCCAGTGCCTGTTCCAGGGTGGTGCTGTCGGGTAGTTTCTTGAAGGTCTTGCCTTGTGGCTGGTCGGCGTCGTTGTGCATGCCACCGTGAGCGATGGCCTGCAGCGGCAACGCCGCCAGCAGTGCGCAGGCGATCGCCGTGCGCACGCTGGTGGTTCTGTCCATGAACGTTGTTCCTTATGGGGTGGTGGCCAGGCGCTCGATCTGCACCGCCAGGTCTTTCTCGGCAATCTTCACTTCCACCAGCACCGGACGGTCGCTCACCGCCAGCAGCTTGGGCAGCAGTTCCTGAAGTTCGGCGACCGTGTGGATCTGGTGGCCTTCGGCGCCGTAGCCCTTGGCCAGCGACGGGTAGTCGAGGCTCGGCAGGGTGTCGAAGGGGGCGAAACTGCCGTCGGGCTTGAAGGCGTCGATATCGACGAAGGCCTGCTCGATGGCATACACCTGGTTGCTCATGACGAAGACGATGGCATTGACCTTGTTGCGCGCCAGCGCCGCCAGGGACTGGCTGACCATCATGAAGCCGCCGTCGCCGGCCACCACGATCGGCCGCCGGCCACTGCCCAGGGCCACGCCGAGGGCGCAACCGGTTTCATGGCCGAGGGAGCCCCAGATGGCATCGGAGAGGAAGGCGTTGCGCGGCATGCCCTGGATATTGCTGGCCACGTACAGTGACGAGCTTTCACCGAGGATCAGCGTGCTCTGCTCCCACAGGTGATGTTCCTGGGCGAAGCTCACCAGGCTGTCGAAGAAGTTGGCGTAGCTCAGCGGGCTGTCGCTGCCGTGGCTGGCCAGCAAGGCCGGATGCTTCGGCAAGGTGACGTCCTGGCGCGGGAAGCGCGCATCGACGTCCAGCGCCTTGAGCAGCCCGTCGACGTAGTCCGGCAGGCGCACGTTGGGGTAGTAGTCGTCGCCGGTGCGGGCCAGGTCGCAGTTGACCTGGATGATCTTGTCGAAGCTGGCATTGAGCAAGTCGAGGTAGTCATCGGTGAAGATCACCCCGATGGCCAGGATGCAGTCGGCCTCCAGCACCAGAGGCGAGGTTTCCAGGCGCGAGGCCGGGCCGGCGTAGGTGCCGATGAACGGCTTCTGGCTTTCGTCGAGCACGGTCTTGGCATCAAGGGTGGTGCTGAACGGCAGCTGGCAGGCGTCGATCAGGCGCTGCACCGCGTCCTGCAGGCCGTAGCGCATGACTTCCACGCCGAGCAGCACCAGCGGCTTCTTCGCCTCGGCCAGGCGTTTGACGCTGTTGTCCACCAGTTGCTTGAGCGCGTCGGCGTTGGATGGGCGCGGCGCCGGGGTCAGTTGGCCATGGGGGCGCGAGCATTCCAGGCCCCAGACATCCTTCCACGCTTCCAGATACACCGGCTGGCGGTGGGTGATGGCGGCGATCAGCGCGTTGTCGATCTGCCACGGCGCCTGGCGAGCATCGGAGATGATCTCGCTGGCCACGGTGACCTGCGCCAGCACGTTGCGGTCGGCTTCGAAGTCGCCGGTAGAGTGGTGGAACAGCACGTTCTGGGTGCGCGCCAGTTCGCGGTTCTGGGTCGACGGGCTGGCGGAAATCACCACCACCGGGGCGCGTTCGACGAACGAGCCGGCGATGGCGTTGACCGCGCTGAAGGTGCCCACGCCGTATTGCAGGGACACGGCGCCGATGCCATGCACCCGGGCATAGCCGTCGGCGGCGTAGGCGGCGCCCATTTCATAGACCTCGCCCACCGCGTCGATGCCGTCGAAGGCATCCAGCGCGTTCATGAAGTTGGAGACATAGTCCCCCGGGACCTGGAACACCTTGGTCAGGCCCAGTTCCTTGAGGCGGGTCAACAGATAGTCGGCAACGCTGAAGTCGACGGTACTCATGCCTTGATCCCCGTGTAGGCGAAGTCGGTGACTTCGGCGAGGGTGGCCTTGCAGTCGGTGCAGGGCAGGGCCGGCGGATTCTCGATATCCACTGGCGCCGGGGTCGGCAGCAACTGATAGGCCTCAGGCAGCCACTCCGGACGCGGCAGGCCGAAGAAGTCCTGGAGGGTGGATTCGGCAGTGGTCAGTGCACCTTCGACCCAACCCTGGCCATAGGAATAGGCCTCGCCGACGATGTACACCTCCTGCTCCGCCACCGGATGGCGCATCTGCTGGATGATCAGGTCGAGACGGTAGTTGGCTTTCCATTCGTGCCAGCCGCCGCCGAACGGATCGGCGTCCCAGGCGTGGTAGACCGCGGAATAAGGTGCCGGCAGCTCGATCTGGTCATGCAGCGAGGTGACCTGGCGCTGGGCGATATGGACCATCTCTTCGCTGATCTGGTACTGCATCTTCGGCACGATTTCATTGGCATCGACCCGGCCCTGCAGGGTCGAGGGCTGGTAGCCCGCGAACGGTACGCCGCCTTCCAGGCCCTTCCAGAACGGCACGGTGCCGATGTCGTTGTAGGAGGCCATCAGCAGCGAGTTGAGGGTCTTTTCGCCGCCGTCCTGCTCGCACTCGGTGCCCATGTAGTAGCACTGGCGGATCGGCAGGTCGGTGACCGAGCGGCCGGCCACCAGGCCCTGGGCGCGCCACCAGGGTTGCTCGTAGGCGAGGAACAGCTTGAAGGCGGACTGCACCAGTACCGAGTCGAGGTTCTCTTTCAGCCACTTGTCCTGGAACAGCGGCGAGTCGATCAGCTCCAGCGAGCGCCGCGGCATGGCCAGGATGACCTGGCGGGCGTGGATGATCTCTTCCTGCGCACCGACGATATCGCGGGTGTTGCCGTTCACGGTTTCGGTCGGCTGGAAGTGCAGGCGGTACGGGTATTCGGTGTCATCGCTGTATTGCAGGGAGGCCAGGCGACGGTTCTTGTGCACCCGGTCCTCGCTCGGCACCAGGCCGCCCGGGACGTTCTTGAACTGCTCTTCGAGGGTCAGCGGCAGGGACTGGAAGCCCTTCTTCAGGGTGAGGAACTTGGTGGTGTCGCTGTATTCGGTGGCGGGCAACTGGGTCACGGCGCTGGCGTTGGCCACGTTGGCCTCATAGCCGCCGGCGTCCTTCATGAACTGGTAGCCCTCGTTGCTCAGCACGCGGTAGAGCAGGTCCCAGAAGCCGTAGCGCCAGATTTCCTTGCCGAACACCTTGACCTGCATCTGCTCGGCCAGGCTCAGCTTGTCGAAGCCCGGGTAGATGCTGTTCATCACCTTGACCTGCAGGTCCTCGGGGCCGAAACCACGCTCGGACCAGGCCAGCTTGTAGGGGATCTTTTCCGGGGCTTCGCTGAAGTCACGCAGGCGGAAGCGCTCGCCGCGCAGGTAGAACAGGTTGTCCTTGGCGCCCACCGGATCCTTCTCCGGCAGGTTGCTGCCCATGGGGAAGTCCTTGGTCGGCAGCTTGAGCTCGCCCACCAGCCTGTCGACCATCACATGGCCGCTGGTGCCTTCCTTGTTGGACGGCATCCAGCGCATGCCGCCGACTTCGGCGACGACGTTGGGCAAACCGGGGAGATTGATACTGAAGAGACGCCCGCCGATGCGGTCGCTGTATTCGAACAACTGGATGCGTTGACGATCACCCTGGGCTTCTTGCAAGCGCCATGCGCTATAGGTCCCTGATACGCCGCCGCCGATGATGGCGACATCCAATGGCTGGGTCTGACTCATCGCAAATATCCTTATGTTGTGTGGGCAAGGAATTCCGTGCGGGAGGCAGTATTGACGACCTTTGTGACAATGCCAATGTGATATCACTGAAATATTTGCAGGCGATCGCTGAAACGGTGAACCCCCAATGAAACCGGGGCTTTTCCCGCAGAAAAGCTATGTGCGCAAGGCAATTCCGAGGGCACCGCTCAAGCCCGCGCCCGCCGTCGATATCGGGCAGGGCGAGGCTGGCGGAGTTGCCGTTTATCCGCGGCTGGCAGCGAGGGCCTGTTGCAGGTCGGCGAGGATATCGTCGCTGTGCTCGATGCCGATCGACAGGCGCACCATGTCCCGTGGCACGCCGGCTTTTTCCAGTTCTTCGTCGTTCAGCTGGCGGTGGGTGGTGGAGGCCGGATGGCAGGCCAGGGACTTGGCATCGCCGATGTTCACCAGGCGCACCACCAGCTTCAGCGCATCGATGAAGCGCGCGCCGGCTTCCTGGCCGCCCTTGATGCCGAAGGACAGGATCGAGGCAGGTTTGCCCTGGGTGTAGCGCCGGGCCAGTTCGTGCTCCGGATGATCGGGCAGGCCGGCGTATTTGACCCAGGCGACCTGCTCGTGCTCCTGCAGGTAACGAGCGACCTTGAGGGCGTTCTCGGTATGGCGCTCCATGCGCAGGGCCAGGGTTTCCAGGCCCTGCAGGATCAGGAAGGCATTGAACGGCGACAGCGCCGCCCCGGTGTTGCGCAGCGGTACCACGCGGCAGCGGCCGATAAAGGCGGCCGGGCCGAAGGCTTCGGTGTAGGTCACGCCGTGGTAGGACGGGTCGGGGGTGTTGAGCAGGGCAAAGCGTTCCTTGTGCTCGGCCCAGGGGAACTTGCCCGAGTCGATGACGATGCCGCCGATGCTGGTGCCATGGCCGCCGATGTACTTGGTCAGCGAATGCACGACGATATCGGCGCCGTGTTCGAACGGCCGGCACAGGATCGGCGTGGCCACGGTGTTATCGACGATCAGCGGCACGCCATGGCGGTGGGCGGCGTCGGCCAGGGCCTGGAGGTCGACGATATTGCCGGCGGGGTTGCCAATGGACTCGCAGAACACCGCCTTGGTGCGCTCGTCGATCAGCGCTTCGAGGGCGGCGATATCGTCGTGGGGGGCGAAGCGGGTCTGGATGCCGATGCGTGGCAGGGTATGGGCCAGCAGGTTGTAGGTGCCGCCGTAGAGCTTGGCCACCGAAACGATGTTGTCGCCCACCTCGGCCACGGTCTGGATCGCGTAGGTGATCGCCGCCATGCCCGAGGCCACGGCCAGCGCGCCGACCCCGCCTTCGAGGGCGGCCATGCGTTGCTCCAGCACGTCGTTGGTGGGGTTCATGATCCGCGAATAGATATTGCCGGCGACCTTCAGGTCGAACAGGTCGGCGCCGTGCTGGGTGTCGTCGAAGGCGAAGGAGGTGGTCTGGTAGATCGGCACGGCCACCGCCTTGGTGGTCGGGTCCGGACTGAAGCCCGCGTGGATGGCCAGGGTTTCCAGCTTCATGCAATCGTTCCTTGAGGGATGGGTGGAGCGGGGGAGCATGGGGTTGGGGCGATTGGCTGGTCAATAGCCATAGTGGTTATAAGGAAATAGCCAGAGCACCGAAGAACCCTGTGGGAGCCGGCGTTGCCGGCGATGGCGTCTGGTCAGGCAACATCGTCGCGAGTGCTGGCCTCATCGCTGGCAAGGCCAGCTCCCACAGGGTTTTGTGTCGTCTATGGGGAATCCGGTAAGCTTGCTAACGATTTTTCCCCGCCTGTCCCAACGGAATCCCCGATGTCCCAAGCACACCCGAAAAGCCGGGCCCTGCGCGTGCGCAGCGATATCCTGGCCGGTTTGACCACGTCGTTCGCCCTGGTGCCGGAGTGCATCGCCTTCGCCCTGGTCGCCCACCTCAACCCGCTGATGGGCCTGTATGGCGCCTTTATCATCTGCACCCTGACCGCCCTGTTCGGCGGCCGCCCCGGCATGATCTCCGGTGCCGCCGGCTCCATGGCCGTGGTGATCGTCGCCCTGGTGGTGCAACAGGGTGTGCAGTACCTGCTGGCTACGGTGTTGCTGGGCGGGCTGCTGATGATCCTGTTCGGCCTGCTGCGCCTGGGCAAGCTGGTGCGACTGGTGCCGCATCCGGTGATGCTCGGCTTCGTCAACGGCCTGGCCATCGTCATCGCCATGGCCCAGCTCGAACACTTCAAGCAAGGTGAAGCCTGGCTGCAAGGCCCGGCCCTGTGGCTGATGCTTGGCCTGGTGGGCCTGACCATGCTGGTGGTCTATGTGCTGCCAAAGCTGACCCGCGCGGTGCCGCCGGCGCTGGTGGCGATCCTCGGGGTCGGCGTGCTGGTGTACCTGCTCGACCTGCCGACCCGCACCCTTGGTGACATGGCCCATATCGCCGGTGGCCTGCCATCCCTGGCGCTGCCGCAGGTGCCATGGAACCTGGAGACCCTGCGCATCATCGCCCCCTATGCGGTGCTGATGGCCCTGGTCGGCCTGCTGGAAACCCTGCTGACCCTCAACCTCACCGACGAAATCACCGAGAGCCGCGGCCACCCCGACCGCGAATGCGTGGCCCTCGGCGCGGCCAACATGGTTTCCGGTCTGTGTGGCGGCATGGGCGGTTGCGCGATGATCGGGCAGACCGTGATCAACCTCAGCTCCAATGGCCGTGGTCGCCTGTCGGGTGTGGTCGCAGGGGTGATGATCCTGCTGTTCGTGCTGTTCCTTTCGCCGCTGATCGAGAAGATCCCGCTGGCGGCGCTGGTCGGAGTGATGTTCGTGGTGGCCCAGCAGACCTTCGCCTGGGCGTCGCTGCGGGTGCTGCACAAGGTGCCGCTGAGCGATGTGCTGGCGATCGTCGCGGTGACCGTGGTCACGGTGTTCACCGACCTGGCCACGGCGGTGCTGTTCGGCATCGTCATCGCTGCCGTCAACTTCGCCTGGCAGCATGCCCGTGAGCTGTACGCCGACAGCCAGTTGCAAGCCGATGGCAGCAAGCTGTACCGGGTGCATGGCACGCTGTTCTTCGCTTCCAGCACGCCGTTCCTCAACCAGTTCGACCCGGCCAATGATCCAGCGCAGGTCACCCTGGATTGCCAGCACCTGAGCTTCGTCGATTATTCGGCGATCGCGGCGTTGAAGACCTTGCGCGAGCGTTATGAGAAGGCGGGCAAGCACCTGCGGGTGGTGCATCTGTCGGAGCGCTGCAAGCAGTTGTTGAAGCGGGCGGGGGCGGAGCACTGATTTTGTGTTGATGCTGATGGCCTCATCGCTGCGGTTCGGCGCCCCGACAAGCCAGCTCCCACAGGGTTCGGTGCATGCAATACCTGTGGGAGCTGGCTTGCCAGCGATGAGGCCATCAGCCCCAACAAAGCTATCCCTGCTTCTTGATGATCGCCTCGGCAATGCTCGCCGGCGCCTCGGCGTAGCGGGTGAACTCCATCGAGTAGCTGGCCCGGCCCTGGGTCATCGAGCGCATCTCGGTGGAGTAGCCGAACATCTCCCCCAGCGGCACTTCGGCGCGCACCACCTTGCCTGCCGGGGTGTCCTCGCTGCCCTGGATCAGGCCGCGACGGCGGCTCAGGTCGCCCATGATGTCGCCCATGTACTCCTCGGGCATCACCACTTCAACCTTCATCACCGGCTCCAGCAGCACCGCGCCGCCTTTCTGCGACAGCTGCTTGGTGGCCATGGATGCGGCGACCTTGAACGCCAGTTCGTTGGAGTCGACATCGTGGTACGAGCCGTCGAACACCGCGGCCTTGAGGCTGATCAGCGGATAGCCGGCAACCACGCCGTTCTGCATCTGTTCCTCGATGCCTTTCTGGATCGCCGGGATGTACTCTCGGGGGATCACCCCGCCGACGATTTCGTTAATGAACTCCAGGCCTTCCTTGCCTTCGTCGCCCGGGGCGAAGCGGATCCAGCAATGCCCGTACTGGCCGCGCCCGCCGGACTGGCGGACGAACTTGCCTTCGATTTCGCAGGTGTTGCGGATCTTCTCGCGGTAGGCCACCTGCGGCTTGCCGATATTGGCCTCGACGCCGAACTCGCGGCGCATGCGGTCGACGATGATGTCCAGGTGCAGCTCGCCCATGCCGGAAATGATGGTCTGCCCGGTTTCTTCGTCGGTCTTGACCCGGAACGACGGGTCTTCCTGGGCCAGCTTGCCGAGGGCGATGCCCATCTTCTCCTGGTCGGCCTTGGTCTTGGGTTCCACCGCCACCGAGATCACCGGGTCGGGGAAGTCCATGCGTTCGAGAATGATCGGTTTGTTCAGGTCGCACAGGGTGTCGCCGGTGGTGACGTCCTTCATGCCGATCAGCGCGGCAATGTCACCGGCACAGACGGCCTTGATCTCGGCGCGCTGGTTGGCGTGCATCTGCACCATGCGCCCGACCCGTTCCTTCTTGCCCTTGACCGAGTTGAGCACGGCGTCGCCGGAACTGAGCACGCCGGAGTAGACCCGGGCGAAAGTGAGGGTGCCGACAAAGGGGTCGGTGGCGATCTTGAAGGCCAGGGCCGAGAACGGTTCGTTGTCGTCGGCGTGGCGCTCCAGGTGCTTGTCCTCGTGGTCCGGGTCGGTGCCGTTGATCGCCGGGATTTCCGAAGGCGCGGGCAGGTAGTCGATCACCGCGTCGAGCATCAGCGGCACGCCCTTGTTCTTGAACGACGAACCGAGGATCGCCGGGACGATCTCGTTGGCCAGGGTGCGCTGGCGCAGGCCGGCCTTGATCTGCTCGTTGCTCAGCTCGACGCCGTCGAGGTAGAGGGTCATGAACTCGTCGTTGGCCTCGGCGGCGGCCTCGATCATATGGGCGCGCCATTCCCGGGCCTGGTCCAGCAGCTCGGCGGGGATCTCTTCCTCGCGGTAGCTGGTGCCCTGGTCGTCGTCGTTCCAGTAAATGGCTTTCATCTTCACCAGGTCGATCTGCCCGGCGAAGTGTTCCTCGGCGCCGATGGCCAACTGGATCGGTACCGGATGGTGGCCGAGGCGCTGGTCGATCTGCTTGACCACGCGGAGGAAGTCGGCGCCCTGGCGGTCCATCTTGTTGACGTAGGCCAGGCGCGGTACGTGGTACTTGTTGGCCTGGCGCCAGACCGTCTCGGACTGCGGCTCGACGCCGTCGGCGCCGCTGAACACCACCACCGCGCCGTCGAGCACGCGCAGCGAGCGTTCCACCTCGATGGTGAAGTCGACGTGGCCGGGGGTATCGATGATGTTGAAGCGGTACTTGTCGGCGAATTGCTTGGTCGAGCCCTGCCAGAACGCCGTGGTCGCCGCCGAGGTGATGGTGATCCCGCGTTCCTGTTCCTGGGCCATCCAGTCCATGGTCGCGGCGCCGTCGTGGACCTCGCCCATCTTGTGGTTGACCCCGGTGTAGAACAGGATCCGTTCGGTGGTGGTGGTCTTGCCCGCGTCGACGTGGGCGACGATGCCGATATTGCGGTACAGCTCGATGGGGGTGGTGCGCGCCATGTGGGGTCACCTGTGCTGCGGTGGGGAAGGGGAATTGTCTTTCCACGGTAGCAGAGGCTGGGGGTTGTGCTTGGGTGGGTGCCGGGTGGCGACTCCTTGGCATCTCTATTGATGCTGATGGCCTCATCGCTGGCAATGCCAGCTCCCACAGGTTCTGTGGTGAACGCGGTCCTTGTGGGAGCTGGCGTTGCCAGCGATGAGGCCATCAGCGACAACGAATCAAGCGACCTCGGTCCAGCGCCCCTCGGCCCGGTCCGATTTCACGCAGGCATCGATAAAGCGCATCCCGCGCAGGCCATCCTCGGCCGTCGGGCACAGCAACGATTGCGCACTCGGCACCCGCTGTTCACGCCGCGCACGAATGCGCTCCGCCGCTTCGCTATAGATATTGGCGAACGCCTCCAGCAACCCCTCCGGCTGACCCGCCTTGATCCGCGTCGACAAGCGCGCCGACTCGCTCAGCCAGGCCTCGCCCCGGCGCAGGATCTGGTGCGGCTGGTCCTGGTAGCGCACTTCCAGGCGCTCCGGGTCTTCCTGGTGCCAGTACAGCGAGCCCTTTTCACCGAACACCCGCAGTTGCAGGCCATGGCGATGCCCGGCGGCGACGAAGCTGGCCCAGAGCATGCCGCGCGCGCCATTGCCCAGGCGCAGCTTGACGTGGGCGTTGTCGTCGCTGACCCGGCCCGGCACCAGGGTGCTCAGTTCCGCCGAGACTTCGCTGATTTCCTGGCCGGTGACGAAGCGCAGCAACTGGTGGGCATGCACGCCGACATCCGCCAGTACCGAGGACGCCCCGGCCTGAGCGGGATCGGTGCGCCACATCAGGGCCTTGGCGCCTTGCTGTTCGAGGGCGCGGGTGCCGAAGCCGGCGGCATGCTCGACCTGGACCAGGCGCACCTCGCCGAGGGCGCCGCTGGCGATCAGTTCGCGGGCTTCGCGGATCAGCGGGTAGCCGCTGTAGTTGTGGGTCAGCAGGTGCAGCGCCGGGCCCTTGCGCACCCGTTGCAGCAGTTGCTCGGCTTCATCGAGGCTGGCGGCCAGCGGCTTGTCGCTGATCACGTCGATGCCCTGGTCGAGGAAGGCCAGGCTGGCCGGCACATGCACGGCGTTGGGCGCCATGATTGCGGCGGCGTGGATGCCGTCTTCGCGGGCGGCTTCGGCCACCGCCATGCTCTGGAAGTCCGGGTACACGCGGTCCGGCGCGATGCCGTAGGCCTCGGCGGCGGCGCGGTTGCGCGCCGGGTCGCGGGCGAACACCCCGGCCACCAGTTCGAAGTGGCCGTCCAGGTGCGCGGCGTAGCGGTGGGTGGAGCCGATCGACGACTCCAGGCCGCCGCCGACGAAGCCCAGGCGCAGGCGTTGGTTCGGATTACCGAGGTTTTTCATGGCTTGCTTCCTTGCAGTTGCTTGGCGAAGTGATCGATGGCCAGGACATAGCCGTGAGTACCGAAACCGGCCAGCACCGACTGCGCCACCAGCGACACATAGGAGTGATGACGGAAGGCCTCGCGGCGGTGCACGTTGGAGATATGCACCTCGATCACCGGCACTTCGGCAGCGATCAGCGCGTCGTGGATGGCCACCGAGGTGTGAGTCCAGGCGCCGGGATTGATGACGATGCCGGCGACCCGGCCACGGGCCTGGTGGATCCAGTCGATCATCTGGCCTTCGTGGTTGGTCTGCTGGAACTCGATGGCCAGCTCATGGCGCTGGCCGGCGGCGCGGCACAGGGCTTCGACATCGGCCAGGGTCTCGCGGCCATACACCTCGGGCTGGCGCAGGCCGAGCATGTTCAGGTTGGGGCCGTTGAGGACGAGTACGGTTTGCATGGGGATCACTTCCAATCAGGGGGTGGTGCGCAGGGCCTGGGCCCGCAGCGCGTCGTAGGTGGGTTTGTCGAGAGCCACGGCGTCGCTCTTGCCGAGCTGGTCCAGTGGCGTGCGGTAGGTTTCCGGGGCGCTCCAGGCGGCAATCGCCGAGATCGCGGTGACCACGCAGGTGATGGCGCCGATCAGCAGCGGCACGTTGTCCGAGCCGGGCGGGGCGACGGCGGTGAACAGGGCCGGGAGCAGGGCGGTGATCATGTAGCCGATGTTCTGCGCCACGGCCATGGCCGAGACGCGGTAGTGGGTCTGGAACTGCTCGGGGAAGAAGCTCGGGAAGATCGCGTTGTAGCCTTGGTAGATCGTCCCCCACATCAGCAGCGAGGCAGCGAAGGCCAGCGGCACGCTATGGATGCTGATGGCGTACAGGTAGAGGAACGACATCAGCCCGCAACCGATCGCCGCGCCGATGATCAGCGGACGCCGGCCGATGCGGTCGGACAGGTTGCCGACGAAGGGAATCACCAGCACCGCGACGATATTGCCGACCACCGGGATCCACAGGTAGACGCTCTTGTCGAAGCCCACGCCGTAGGCCGGCTGCACCGCGTAGGCAGCGCCGAAGATGGTGGTGACCACCGGGATCACGTTCATCAGCGACACGCCGAACACCACCAGCATGCCGTGCCAGCTGTACTTGAAGGCCTCGCGGATCGGCGAGCGGGTGCGGGTGACCTGTTCCACCTTCTGCACGAAGGCCTCGGGTTCCTTGACCTCGCGGCGAATGATGAAGGCAGCGATCAGCACGGCGGCGCTGAGCAGGAACGGAATGCGCCAGCCCCAGCTGTTGAAGGCTTCTTCCGGCATGAAGTAGGCCAGCGGCAGGAAGATCGCCGCCGCCAGCACCTGGCCGGCCTGCACGCCCTGCAGGGTGAAGCTGGCGAAGAAGCCACGGCGCCCGGGTGGGGCGTGTTCAAGGATCATCGAACTGGCCCCGGCGATCTCGCCGGCCACGGCGAAGCCCTGGATCAGGCGCAGTACCACCAGCAGGGCGGGGGCCCAGTAGCCGATCTGGTTGAAGGTCGGCAACAGGCCGACGGCGAAGGTGGCGATGCCCATCAGGAACATGCACAGCAGCAGGACGTTCTTGCGCCCGCGGGTGTCGCCCCAGTGACCGAGGACGAAGGCACCGACCGGACGGGCCAGATAGCCGACGCCGTAGGTGGCGAGGGAGGCGATGATCGCCAGCTTGGGGTCGCCGGCGGGGAAGAAGATCTGCGGGAAGATCAGCGCGGCGGCCTGGGCGTAGATGAAGAAGTCGTAGTACTCCAGGGCGGAGCCGACCCAGCCGCTGGCGGTGGCTTTTTTGGTTTGTCGGGTGTTGTCGTGAGCCATGGTGTTCTCTCTTGTTGTTTTTATGGTGTTCTCTGGGGCCTCATCGCTGGCAACGCCAGCTCCCACAGGGATCGTGTGGGAGCTGGCTTGCCAGCGATGAGGCCCTGACGGTCTCTACAACTCTTGGGTGGAGATGATTTGCCCGGTTCTGGCCGCCTCGCTGATCGCATCGACGATCTGCAGATTGCGCAGCCCGTCGCGCACGCTGACCAGCGGCTCGGCCTCGCCACGGATCACCTGGCAGAAATGCGCCAGCTGGCGCGCCAGCGGGTCGGCTTCTTCCAGGCTGGCCACCGCCGTCTCGAACGGCTTCCACCACGAGCGGTCGTCACGCCTGGCGTAGTACTTCAGGCGCATGGTCGGGATCGACAGCGAGCCCTGGGTGCCGGCCAGCACGTAGCAGTCCTCGTCGGCGTAGCTCGGGTAATCGTGGTTTTCCCGCGCGGTCTGCTCCCAGCTGCGGGCGCAGGCGGCGGTGTCGGAGAGCATGAAGGTGCCGAGGGCGCCGCTGGCAAAGCGCAGGCTCACCGCCACCGTGTCTTCCACGGCAAAACCACGGGTGGCATTGGAGGCCTGGGCCTGCACCGAGACGATCTCGCCGCACAGCGAACGCAGGTTGCCGATCTCGTGGATCATGTTGATCAGCACCGGTCCTCCCCCGGCTTCGCGGCGCCACGGGGCGGCATCGAAATAGTCGTCGGGCTTGTAGAACAGCGCACTGCCCATCACCGCCACCAGGTTGCCCAGCACGGCTTCGCCGATCACTTCGCGAGCCTTTTCCAGGATCGCGCTATGGGCGCGGTGGTGGCCCACCAGCAGCTTGGCCCCGGCCTGTTCGGCGATGGCCAGCAGGCGCTTGCCTTCTTCCAGGGTGTGCGCCACCGGTTTTTCGATCAGCGCGGGAATGCCGTGGGCGACGCAGGCGAGGGCGCCTTCGACATGCAGTTGGTTGGGGGTGGCGAGGATCACGCCGTCGGGACGCTGGGCGGCCAGCAGGCTGTCGAGGTCGGCGTAGAGCGGCACGCCGAGGCTGTCGGCAAAGGCGGCGGTAGCGGGCAGGGGATCGACAATGGCAGCCAGTTCGCAGTCGCGGCTGGCCAGGATCAGTTCGATATGGCGGCGGCCGATCAGGCCGGCGCCGGCAACGGCAATGCGGATCATCTTCGTGGGTCTCTCTTGTTGTTCTGGCTTGTACGGCAAGGCAGCTTTTGTGAGAGGCTAAATAAAAAGTCCCAGGAGATAATCGGGCGTAATGAAGAATCAGAATGTGCTCACAGCGAATAATGGGCCGCTATTGCGCGACCTCCAGCTGTTCTGCGAAGTGGCCCGGCGCTCCAGCTTCATCGCCGCTGCCAGCGAGACCGGGCTGTCGCCGGCGCATGTCAGCAAGCGCATCGCCACCCTGGAGGAACAGCTCGGGGTGAAGCTGTTCAATCGCACTACCCGACGGGTGAACATCACCAGCGATGGCGAGGCCGCGTTCGTCTGGGCGCAGAAGATTCTCGAGGACGTCGGGGCGATGGTGGATGCCTTGTCCGGTGGTCAGCGGGAGCCCCAGGGCACCTTGCGCCTGTGCACCAGCCTGCGCCTGGGCCGCGAGCACATCGCGCCGATCCTTTCGCTATTGCGCCGGCAATACCCGGCGCTGGAGGTGTGGCTGGAATTGCTGGACCGTCGTGCCGACCTGATCGCCGATAACTTCGATATCGATATCCGCGTGGGCGAGGTGCAGGAGAAGCACCTGATCGCCCACCGCATCGCCGAGAGCACCCGGGTGCTGGCGGCGGCGCCGGAGTACCTGGAGCGCCGTGGCGCGCCCAAGGTGGCGGCGGACCTGGCCCAGCACGATTGCCTGCTGTTCCGCAGCCGCGACGATCGGTTCGGGGTGTGGAAGCTGGTCGGCCCGAACGGCGGAGAGACGGTCAAGGTCACCGGGCCGATGGCTTCCAACCACAGCGATATCGTCCGCCAGTGGGCCCATGACGGCCACGGCATCATCATGGCTTCGGCCTGGGATATCGCCGGCAGCCTGGCCAGCGGCGCGCTGGTGCGGGTACTGCCGGCCTGGTATCAGCCAGCGGATATCTGGGCGGTGACGGCGGTGCGCTCGTCCAGTTCGGCCAAGGTGCGGGCCTGCGTGGCGTTCCTGCGCGAGCAGTTGGCCAGCGGGCCCTATGCGCTGGAGCGCAGGGTTTAGGCCCAGCCGCTGTTCTTCTTGCGACCCCGGGTCAGCGCCGGAATGATCAGCCCGGCAAGCAGCCCGGCTCCGGCGATTGCGCCGCCGTAGACCATGTAGCGCATCATCACCTGCTTGTTTTCGTCGCCGAGGCGGGCCTGGGTGTCGCGCAGTTGCGACTGGGCCTGGGTCAGTTCTTCGTTGAGCGACTGGTTGCGGGCCTGCAGTTCGTCTACCAGGTTCTTGCGCGAGTCCATGGTCTCCTGCATGCCCTGGACGCGGCTTTTCCAGCTGTCGTCGATGGTCTTCAACTGTTGTTCGAGCTGGGCGACGCGCTCGGTCAGTTGCGGCAGGCGCTCGGCCTGGCCAGGGACGCTTTGCAGGTCGTTGCTGGAAATCCATACGGTATCGCCGGACTCGGCACGGACCTGGCTGTAGCTGCCCTGGGTAGCGAGCAGCTTGACCTTCTGCCCGGATTTCAGGGTGCCGACCAGGCGATGGCCGTCGGTGGGGCCGCTGCGTACGTAGGTGGTGAGGCTGTCGCTGACCCAGCGATCGTCGCTGGCGGATTCTTCGGCGTGGGCGACGCTGCTCAGGAGCAGGCCGGCGAACAGGGCGGGAAGCACGGCGGAGCGTGCGCGGAGAGGGCGAAGCAGGCGCATGGTTATCTTCCCCGAGAAGAAAAAATGAAAACCGCCGACCGGCATGCCTGCCGCCAGCGCAACGAAAAAAGGGGATAACCGTTGGACGTCCCCGGGGCTTGTCAGTCAGGGAGTACCGCGACAAGCCACCGCGAGAAGACAGTATTTATCGCATCAGGTTCACTGACCGGCCTGCCATTGGGCGAACCGTTGGTCGAGGCGTGGCGCCAGCAGATCGTAGTGTTCCCAGCTGGCACCGGGCTCGTCGATGCCGACCATGCCGAGCAGCTGGGTCAGGTCGTCGGGCAGCGACGGGGCCCGGCGGCCGAGGTAGTGAGCGGCGAAAGCGTTGCCCTGGCGGCTGAGGTCTTCGTCCACCAGCAGGTTGTCGCAGCACAGCTGGAAGAAGCGGGCGGGGGTCAGCAGGCGTTCGGCGAGGGCCTGGATTTCGGCGTCGTAGTCGGCCTTGAAGTCGCGACTGAGCAGGTCGTGGGAGGCGCTCCAGGCAAGGAACAACCCGGTGTAGGGGGCGTGGCGGGGGGAACCATCATCGGCATAATGCCAGCCGGCATCATTAGCAATCATCGCAGCAGTCCTTGTTCTGATGTGGGGCCTTGCTGGGGGTGTAGCTTACTCCTTCCGCTCATGGCCGGAAGCCATATGAGACTTAATGACGCATGAAACGGCTGACTTTGAATCAGAACAGGGAGAGCGTTAACATCTGAACTTTCCTACAAAAACAAATCTGGAAACAAATGACCTCCCAAGCGATCCCCCTCCAGGACCTGGCAGCGCCGGACGGCGTCTGCTATGGCTGCGGCTCGGCCCATCCGAGCGGCCTGCACCTGAAAAGCCACTGGGCCGATGACGGCGTCCATGTGGTCTGCACCCATTCTCCCGACAGCACTTTCTGCGGCTGGCCCGGCCTGGTCTATGGCGGGCTGCTGGCGATGCTGGTGGATTGCCACTCGAACTGGACGGCAATGGCGTATCACTACCGCGCCCAGGGGCGCGAGCCGGGTTCGCTGCCGCGCATCGATTGCGTGACCGGGCACCTGGGGCTGACCTACCTGAAGCCGACGCCGATGGGCGTGGAGCTGACCCTCAAGGCTCGGGTCGAGGGCGAACCGGGGCGCAAGACCCGGGTGATCTGCGAGGTGTGGGCGGGGGATGTGCTGACGGTGACGGCGGATTCGGTGTTCGTTCAGGTGGATACCGAGAAACTGAAGCAGAAGGCGCATGGGCAGGCCTGATGTGTAGATATTGAGGGGCCCATCGCTGGCAAGCCAGCTCCCACAAGGTCCGGTGCATGCAGGTCCTGTGGGAGCTGGCTTGCCAGCGATGAGGCCCTCACAAGCGACACCCTTCCAAGGCCTGGCAGCCAGCAACAAAACCCCCGGCAGTCTGGGGCAAGACGTGGCATGGAGTGCGGCGCACAGTGACGCACAACCATAACAACGGCACTTGAGGTCTTCACCATGTCGCTCAACGACACGCTCAGCGCGCACCTGAACCGGGGCACGATCGGCTTTCCCACCGCCCTTGCCAGTACCATCGGCCTGATCATGGCCAGCCCCGTCATCCTGACCGCGACCATGGGCTTCGGCATCGGCGGCAGCGCCTTCGCCATGGCGATGCTGATCGCGGTGCTGTTGATGCTGGCGCAGTCCACCACCTTCGCCGAAGCCGCGGCGATCCTGCCGACCACCGGCTCGGTGTACGACTACATCAACTGCGGCATGGGCCGTTTCTTCGCCATTACCGGCACCCTGTCGGCCTACCTGATCGTCCACGTCTTCGCCGGTACCGCCGAGACCATCCTCGCCGGGGTCATGGCCCTGGTGAACTTCGAGCACCTGAATACCCTGGCCGAATCCGCCGGCGGCTCCTGGCTGCTCGGCGTCGGCTTCGTGGTGGTGTTCGCCGTGCTCAATGCCTTCGGCGTCAGCGCCTTCGGCAAGGCGGAAATCATCCTCACCTTCGGCATGTGGACCACCCTGATGGTGTTCGGCGTGCTCGGCCTGATCGCCGCGCCGGCGGTGCAGCTGGATGGCTGGTTCGGCGAGTCGATGGTCGGCACCGACCTGATCACCGTGCTGTCGCTGGTGGGCATGGCCATGTTCATGTTCGTCGGCTGCGAGTTCGTCACCCCGCTGGCCCCGGACCTGCGTCGCTCGGCGCGGACCATGCCGCGGGCCATGGCCCTTGGCCTGCTGGGTGTGGCCACCTGCATGTTCATCTATGGCGCGGCGATGAAGCGCCAGGTGGAAAACGTCGTGCTGGACGCCGCCACCGGCGTGCACCTGCTGGATACGCCGATGGCCATCCCGCAGTTTGCCCAGCAAGTGATGGGTGATATCGGTCCGCTGTGGCTGGGCATCGGCTTCCTGTTCGCCGGCGCTGCGACCATCAACACCCTGATGGCCGGCGTGCCGCGCATCCTCTACGGCATGGCCGTCGACGGCGCGCTGCCGAAGGTCTTCACCTACCTGCACCCGCGCTTCAAGACCCCGCTGCTGTGCATCCTGGTCGCCATGCTGATCCCGTGCCTGCACGCCCTGTACCTGGGCGGCAACACCGACAACATCATGCACCTGGTGCTGGCTGCGGTGTGTGCCTGGAGCACGGCGTACCTGTTGGTGACCCTGTCGGTGGTGATCCTGCGCATCCGTCGTCCGGACCTGCCGCGCGCCTACCGCTCGCCGCTGTTCCCGCTGCCGCAGATTCTGTCCAGCGTCGGCATCCTGCTGGGCATGTGGTTCATCACCCCGCCGGGCATGAATCCTGCCGACGTCTACGTGCCGTTCGCCTGGATGCTCGGCGGTACTGCGGTGTACGCGCTGTTCTGGACCTTGGTCGTGCAGCGGGTCAACCCGTTCAAGCCGGCCGTGGTCGAGGACGTCCTGGCCAAGGAATTTGCCAACGAACCTGGAGTGCATCATGGCCACCAGCGCGCCGAATCTCTGGCAAAGGCTGTTTGATCGCGCACCCTCGGGCTATCGCCCGGGGGTGACCCTGGAGTACCTGCGACGCAATCTCGGCGTGCAGGACTGCCAGGTCGTGCAACCCGGCCAGGCGCGTTTCGCCCTGGCCGGCGGCGTCGAATTCGAGGTTCGCGAGCGCACCGAATCACAGCTGCTGATGCATATCGTGGTCTGCGAATTCCGCCTGCAATGTGCTGCCAGTTCCGAGGGCACCGCGACCCTGGAACTGCACCACAGTGGCGCGATTCGCCGTACCGGCCTGGGCTGGAAACAGAAGGGCGGTGAAGCGGGATTGCTGGAGCGGGTACGCCAGCGCCTGGAGCAGGATCAGGCGCTGATGCAGGCCCTGATGCCGCTGGACTTCAAGCGCCTGCGCCTGGAGCGCGCCGAGGGCCTGTGGACCGTGGTACTGGAGCATATGGGCGGTAGTGAAGTGGTTAACCGCATGCCTGCCTTTCGTCGCTATATCCGCATCAGTCCCGAGCAGCGCGAGCATCTGCTGACCGCTCTGATTGCCCTGAAACCGCTGTTGGAAGGACTCTGAACGAAAGTTGGCACTCATCGTGCTTTTACACATGGGCTTACAGAATTGTTGCGTGCATATAGATAACATGTTAACTATTGCCCGACAAAAACAAGATGCCACTGTGGAGGTACGTCATGAGTATCCATCAGGCTACCGGCTCGGCCCTGGATCGCTGGAACGCGGCAATGCAGGCAACGTGCGGGTACTTCGAAACCGAACTTGCGTTCAACCGCTCGCTGTTCATCGGCGAGATTTCCACCTGGTCGCGGGGTGGCCTGGGCATGGCCAACCTGCGCACCAACGCCGGGGTGATCCGGCGCAACGGCCTCAAGGCCGATCGCGACAACGACCAGCATTGCTTCCTGGTCAGCCAACGGACCGGCTTTTCCCAGATCACCCAGAACGGCACCAGCCTGCAGCTGGCTCCCGGCGAGATGCTGCTGATGGATTCGGTGGGCGCCTGCGAGATCACCCCCTTCGGCCTGATCGAACACGCTTCGCTGGGGCTGTCCCGCGAGCAGGTGTCGCGGCAACTGGGCGGTGACCAGCGCATCTTCGGCAAGATCTCCCAGAGCAAGGCCTGCGGGCGCATGCTGCATTTGCTGATGGACCAGCTGTGCAAGGAAACCAGCGCCCAGGACGGCGAACAGGCCGAAGGCGATGCGCTGCACAGCGCCTTCCTCTCGCTGCTCGGCTCGGCCCTTGAAGGCAGCGACCAGGACACCCGCCTGCCGGCCTCGTTGCAGGGCGCCGACCTGCGCAGCTACGTGCAGAAGGTCATCGACGAATCCCTCGGTCAACCTGGCCTGACCCCGGTCAGCCTGGCGACACGCCTGAACATCTCGGTGCGCCATCTGTATCGCCTGTTCGAAGAGCAGGGTGACAGCGTCTGCCGCTACATCCAGCGCGCCCGCCTGCAGCGCAGCGCCGATGACCTGGCCAATCCGATCCACAAGACCGAGTCCATCACCACCATCGCCTACAAATGGGGCTTCACCGATTCGGCGCACTTCAGCCGTTCGTTCAAGAAGCAGTACGAGCAGTCGCCCAAGGACTTCCGCAGCACCAGCCTGGCGGGCCTGGCCTGAATCACGATCAATACGCAGTACCGGCTTGACCCTGCCTCCAGGCGGCTTTAACTTCGCCCAGATTATCGACCTATCGGTCGTTAGGGTGCCTGGAAGGCAGGTTGGCAAGCAGGGTCAATGGAGAGGTTTTGCATGAGAGTTCTTTCGCCCTCGGCGGAGAAGATTTGCCTGGTGGCGGTCGAGCAGTTCGCCGAGTCCGGCTACGACGCTGCCTCGCTCAACGATATCGCCGTGGCGGTGGGCATGCGCAAGCCGTCGCTGTATGCCCACTTCAGCGGCAAGGTCGACCTGTTCGAGGCGGTCTTCGAGCGGGCGCTGGAGGCGGAGCGGCTGCATGTCGATGGCTGTTTCGCCGAGGACGACGGCCTGCCCGGCGCGCTGTATGGCGAGCGCATGGCGCAGCGCTACCGGGAATCGGCGCACCTGCGGTTTTTGCTGCGGGCGGCGTTCTTTCCGCCGGCGGAGCTGCGTTCGATGATTTCGTCGGGATTCGAGGGGCACCTGGCGCGGGTCGGCGAGGTGTTCGGCAAGGCACTGGAGCAGCAGTTTCCCCGGCTCAAGGGCGAGCGGCGGCAGTTGTTCGTGGATGCTTACCTGGGGGTGATCGACAGCCTGATCGTCGAGCTGATCTATGCCGGAGAGGCGGCGTATGAGCGGCGGTTGAAGGCGATGTGGACGATCTTTGCGGCTTCGCTCGGGGCTGCTGTTTAAGCCTTGAGGGCCTCATCGCCGGCAACGCCGGCTCCCACAGGTTGCAGTGTAGCTGCGGACATTGTGGGAGCCGGCGTTGCCGGCGATGAGGCCATCAAGGCTTATAAAGAACCTCAGGCCACCGCGAAGTAATGCTTCACGAAGCTCTCGCTGAGAATCTCCCACAGTACCGGGGTGCCCTTGGTCACGAACCAGCTGTCACCGACCTTGTACTCGGTCACCTGGCCGGTGCTTTCGTCGGTCAGGCGCACGGCACCGGTGACCACCACGGCCTGTTCGTTGAACGGGTAGACCATGCGGAACTTGCCCTGGGTGGTGCCGAAGTAGGCGCTGCTGACCGCATCGGTCGGCGCACCGAAGGTCATCTTGCCGAAGGCGCGGACTTCACCTTCGAGAATCTCCGAACCGAGGTCGGCGACGGTGCCCCAGGCGTCGAGTTCGCTGAGCTGGATGTGCTGTTTGGCGGCGTGCAGGGTCATGGCAGTGCTTCCTTGAAAGGAGGAATGAAAGTGTGCCCATTAACGCCGCTGCGCCGGGCGCTGTCTTGCCCATGCGTGCCGGGGCATTTGATCGGCGATGCCAGGCGCTGTCGTCGTCAAGGCTTTTTGTTAAAGTGTTAACAAATAACCCGAGAACCTTGCACTTTCATGTCCAGCCGTCCGCGTCAGTCCCTGACCCTCACCCTGTTGCAAGCCCGCGAAGCCGCGATGCGCTTCTTCCGACCTTCCCTCAACGAACACGGCCTGACCGAGCAGCAGTGGCGGGTGATCCGCATCCTGCGCCAGCAGGGCGAGCTGGAGATCTATCGCTTGGCCGACCAGGCCTGCATTCTCAAGCCGAGCATGACCGGTGTGCTGGTGCGCATGGAGGCGGCCGGATTGGTCAAGCGGCGCAAGGCCGAGACCGATCAGCGCCGGGTGCTGGTGGAGCTGGCGGAGAAGGGCGAGGAGATCTTTGCCTCGATGAGTCAGCGCATGGAGGCCAACTATCAGGCGTTGCAGGGGCAGTTTGGCGAGGAGAAATTGCAGCAGTTGCTGGGGTTGCTGGATGAACTGAAGCAAGTTCGGCGGTGAGTTTGCTGGCCTCATCGCTGGCAATGCCAGCTCCCACAGGGTTCTGCGGTGTGCGCAATCCCTGTGGGAGCCGGCGTTGCCGGCGATGACTGACTAATAAACGCCGCCGGAGGTTGGCTGCACCACCTGGCCTTCCTTGAACTTGGCCGCCAACCCCTGCAACCCGCGCATCAGCACCGTGGTATCCACCCCCACCGCGACGAACTTGGCACCGAGCTCGATATAGCGCCGGGCCAGTTTCTCGTCGGCACTGAGAATCCCCGCCGCCTTGCCGGCCTTGTTGATGCGCAGGATGGCGTCTTCGATCGCCGCCTGCACCTCGGGGTGCCCCGGGTTGCCGCGATGGCCCATGGACGCGCTGAGGTCCGCCGGGCCGATGAACACGCCATCGACGCCGTCCACCGCAACGATCTCGTCCAGGTTGGCCAGGGCCTCCAGGTTCTCGATCTGCACCAGCAGGCACATCTGCGCATCGGCGTGATCCAGATAACCCGGAATGCTGTTCCAGCGCGACGCCCGCGCCAGTGCACTGCCGACCCCGCGCACACCCTTGGGCGGGTAATGCACGGCGCGCACCAGCTGGCGTGCCTGCTCGGCACTGTCGACCATCGGCACCAGCAATGTCTGCGCGCCGATATCGAGAACCTGCTTGATCAGCGCGGTATCACCGATCACCGGGCGGATGATCGCCTCGCTGGCGTAGGGCGCCACGGCCTGCAGCTGGGCGAGCATGCCGCGCAGGTCGTTGGGCGCGTGTTCGCCGTCGATCAGCAGCCAGTCGAAGCCGGCGTTGGCCGCCAGCTCCGCGCAGTAGGCATCGGCCAGGCCGAGCCACAGGCCGATCTGCGCCTGGTCCTGCTGCAGGCGCTGTTTGAAGCGGTTGACGGGCATGTCCATGACGGTCTCCTGATCAGACGAAACGGCAGGCGATGGAGCCGAGCATGTCGTAGTCGACATGGAAGGTGTCGCCCGGACGCGCCGCTACCGGACGGGTGAACGAGCCACCGAGGATGATCTGCCCGGCTTCCAGGGTGACGTCGTACGGCGCCAGTTTGTTCGCCAGCCAGGCCACGCCCTTGGCCGGGTGGTTGAGCACGGCCGCGGAGACGCCCGATTCCTCGATCACGCCATTGCGGTAGAGCACCGCCGGCACCTTGCGCAGGTCGATGTCGGTCGGCCGCACCGGGCGCCCGCCCATGACCACGCCGGCGTTGGCGGCGTTGTCGGAGATGGTGTCGAAGACCTTGCGGGTGACCTGGGTCTGCGGGTCGACCTGCTGGATGCGCGCATCGATGATCTCCAGTGCCGGGATCACCCATTCGGTGGCGTCGAGCACGTCGAACACGGTGACGTTCGGGCCCTTCAGCGGTTTGCCGAGGATGAACGCCAGTTCCACTTCAACGCGCGGGACGATGAAGCGCTCGAAGGGGATGTCGCTGCCTTCTTCGAACAGCATGTCGTCCAGCAGTGCGCCGTAGTCCGGTTCGGTGATGTTGGACGACACCTGCATGGCGCGGGAGGTCAGGCCGATCTTGTGCCCGACCAGCTTGCGCCCGTCCTTGATCTTCTGCGCCACCCAGGCGCGCTGGATGGCGTAGGCGTCCTCGATGGTGATGCCTGGGTGCTCCAGGGAGAACTGGCGCACCTGTTCGCGGTTGCGTTCGGCGCGGTCCAGTTGGGCCGCGGCGCTGAGGATCTGGCTGTGGTCGAGCATGATCGAATCTCTTACTGAGGGTTGACGGTAGCGGCGTGGGTGCGCAGCACCAGCAGGCCGCCGAGCGTGATGAAAACGGCCAGCACGTACAGGGCCAGGCTGGCGCTATGGGTGGTGTCGCGCATCCAGCCGATCAGGTAGGGCGCGGAGAACGAGGCGATGCTGCCCAGCGAGCTGATCAGGCCGATGCCTGCCGCCTGGGTGGTGTTGGACAGGAACGCCGGCGGCAGTTGCCAGAACATCGGCAGCGCGGCGCTGGCGCCCATGCCGGCGATGATCAGGCCGCCCATCACCAGCGCGGCGTTTTGCGGTGCCAGGCCGGCCACGGCGATGCCCAAGGCGGACATCAGCAGCGGCACGCAGAGGTGCCAGCGGCGTTCGCGGCGGCGGTCCGAAGAGCGCCCGCAGGCGATCATGAAGAAGCAGCCGGCCAGGTACGGCACGGCGCTGAGCAGGCCGACGCGACCATCGCTGCCGATGCCGGCGCCATGGATCAGGGTCGGCATCCAGAAGGCCAGGGTGTTTACCGCCAGCATCACCGCGCAGTACACCGCCACCAGCAGCCAGACCCGGGCGTCGCCGAGGATGCCGCCGAAGGAGGTGATCGACTTGCGTTGTTCTTCCTGGTTCAGCTCTTCGCGCAGGCCTTGCTTCTGCTCGTCGCTCAGCCAGCTGACGCTGGCGAAACTGTCCGGCAGGCACTTGAGCACCACCAGGCCCAGCAGGATGACGGGAGCGCCCTCGAGCAGGAACATCCACTGCCAGCCGCGCAGGCCGGCGGCGTCGTGGAACAGTTCGAGGATGCCGCCGGACAGCGGGCCGCCGACCACGCCGGCCATGGGTACGGCGATGGCGAACAGCGCGGTGATCTGGGCGCGGCGGCGGGCCGGGTACCAGCGGTTGAGGTAGACCAGGATGCCGGGGAAGAACCCCGCCTCGGCCACGCCCAGGAGGAAGCGCAGCACGTAGAAGCCGGTCGACGTTTCCACCAGCAGCATGCTGGTGGACAGCGCGCCCCACACCACCATCAGGGTGGCGATCCAGCGCCGCGGGCCGACCCGGTCGAGGGCCATGTTGCTGGGCACGCCGAACATCGCGTAGGCGATGAAGAACAGCCCGGCGCCGAAGCCGTACACCGTGTCGCTGAAGTGCAGGTCGGTGCTCATCTGCATCTTGGCGAAGCCGATGTTGATGCGGTCGAGGTGGGCGAACAGGTAACACACCAGCAACAGCGGCATCAGCCGCCAGGTGACGGTGGAGTGGGTCGAAGCTTGACGGGCAAGGGTGACGCTATCTGCGGTATTGGCTGTGCTCATGATGTTGTTCTTTTTTGTCAAAGCCGTGGATGAAGTGTGCCGTTAAGGGAAGGCGGGGAGGTCAACCCGCCTGGTTTTTCAGGAATGCGTGAACGTTGTTCTGCTTGAAGTTCAGTTGCGGGTGCAGCTCGGTCATCTCGAACGACAGCGCCAGCAGGCGCTCGGCCTGCAGGGCGGCGAAGTGCTCGGTGATCACCGCGAACAGCTGCTCGGCGACTTGCGTGCGGGTTTCCAGGTCGCGGCCGTGGCCGACCTTGAGGGTCATGTGGACGAAGGCGTAGTCGTGCTTGCCGTCGGCCATGCGCCAGGTGTCCAGGCGCACCGCGCGGCTGCGGATGCCGCCGAGGGGAAACACGCCGCTGGCGCCCAGGGTGGCGTGGACCTTCTCGAACAGGCCGGGCAGGTCGGCTTGCTGTTCGATGTTGTCGGTGATTTCAGCGATGAAATGAGGCATGGAGAACTCCTTGGGATCAGACCGGGAAGATCGCGTTGATCTGGCCGGTGCCGGAGCTGCCGAAGGCTTCGGTCAGGACTTCCACCGGCTTGTCGTAGTCGGCACCGCCGAGCAGGCCGAGGAGCATCGCGGTGTCGTGCATGCCGCCTTCGCCGTAGCAGGCCGTGGCGTAGTCGGGGAGCATTGCGCAGAACTCCTTGAAGCGACCTTGCTTCCACAGCTCGACCACGCGCATGTCGACCTGCTTGTCGAATTCGCGGGTCCAGTTATGGATGTTGGCTTCGGCGTTGCGGTCGTCGGAGAAGCGGTGGGAGAGGGAGCCGGAGGCCAGCACCAGGACCTTGCGGTCGCTCTTCTCGATGGCCCGGCGCACGGCGGCGCCGAAGGCCAGGCTGTCTTCCAGGCGGTGCCAGGCGCACCAGGCGGCGATCGACACGACCTGCAGTTTTTCTTCGTCCGGCACGCCCATGTGCATGTAGCGCATCGGGACCAGGGTGCCGTATTCCAGCTCCAGGCTCGGGATGTTGTGGGCCTGGGTGCGCACGCCGGCGGCATTCGCCTCGGCGGCGATCAGCTCGCCCAGTTCGGGGCTGCCGGGGTATTCGAAGGCCATGTCCTTGATGAAATGGGGCAGTTCGTTGCTGGTGTAGACGCCCTTGAAGTGCTCGCCACAGTTGATGTGGTAGGCGCTGTTGACCAGCCAGTGCACGTCGAACACCACGGCGGTGTCGGCGCCCAGCTCGCGGGCGCGGCGGCCGATTTCCTTGTGCCCGGCGATGGCCGCTTCGCGGCAGCCGTGGTGCTTGCCCGGCAGTTCGGACAGGTACATCGAGGGGACGTGGCAGACTTTGGCTGCCAGGACGACTTCGCCCATGATGGAACTCCTGGTTCTGTTGTTCTTGTCTCGCGTGTGCGACGCAGGACCCTGTGGGAGCTGGCGTTGCCAGCGATAGGGCCCTGGCAGTCACCCTCTGTGGTGAGGCTGCTGGCCTCATCGCTGGCAACGCCAGCTCCCACAGGGGATTTCGGTGATCGCCCGATCAGCGGTCAGACACCCCAGCGCGGAATGTGGTGGCTACCCATCGAGATGCACACGTTCTTGATCTCGGCGAACACTTCGAAGCTGTACTGACCGCCTTCGCGACCGGTACCCGAGCCCTTCACGCCGCCGAACGGCTGGCGCAGGTCGCGGACGTTCTGGCTGTTGATGAACACCATGCCGGCCTCGATGCCACGGGCCAGGCGATGCGCCTTGCCGATGTCCTGGGTCCAGATGTACGAGGCCAGGCCGTACTCGGTGTCGTTGGCCAGTTGCAGCGCTTCGGCTTCGTCCTTGAACGGGATCAGGCAGACCACCGGGCCGAAGATCTCTTCCTGGGCGATGCGCATCTTGTTGTTCACGTCGGCGAACACGGTCGGCTGGATGAACTGGCCGCGTGCCAGGTGAGCCGGCAGGTTGGCCGGGCGCTCCAGGCCGCCGGCGAGCAGGGTGGCGCCTTCCTCGATGCCGATGCGGATGTAGCCGGTGACCTTGTCGTAGTGGGCCTGGGTGATCATCGAGCCGACCTGGGTTTTCGGGTCGGTTGGATCACCCACAATGAGCCGCTTGGCGCGGGCGGCGAACTCGGCGACGAACTGCGGGTACACGCTCTCCTGGATGAAGATCCGGCTGCCGGCGGTGCAGCGCTCGCCGTTCAGCGAGAAGATGGTGAACAGCGCGGCGTCCAGCGCGCGTTCCAGGTCGGCGTCCTCGAAGATCAGCACCGGCGACTTGCCGCCCAGCTCCATCGAGTACTTCTTCAGGCCGGCGGTCTGCATGATCTTCTTGCCGGTGGCGGTGCCGCCGGTGAAGGAGATGGCGCGCACGTCCGGGTGACGGACCAGGGCATCACCGGCGGTGGCGCCGTAGCCCTGGATCACGTTGAGTACGCCATTCGGAATACCGGCTTCGACAGCCAGGCGACCCAGTTCGTTGGCGGTCAGCGGCGACAGTTCGCTCATCTTCAGCACCGCGGTGTTGCCCAGGGCCAGGCATGGCGCGGTCTTCCAGGTGGCGGTCATGAACGGCACGTTCCACGGCGATACCAGGCCACACACGCCGACCGGCTGGTACAGGGTGTAGTTGAGCATCTGGTCGTCGACCGGGTAGGTGTGGCCGTCCATGCGTGTGCAGACTTCGGCGAAGAAGTCGAAGTTGTGCGAGGCACGCGGGATCAGCACGTTCTTGGTCTGGTGGATCGGCAGGCCGGTGTCCAGGGTTTCCAGCTCGGCCAGCTTCGGCACGTTCTGGTCGATCAGCTCACCCAGCTTGCGCATCAGGCGGGCACGTTCCTTGGCCGGGGTGTTGGCCCATTTCGGGAAGGCTTCCTTGGCCGCAGCAACCGCCTGGGCGACTTCCTCGGCACCGCCGCTGGCGACTTCGCCGATGGCTTCGCCGGTGGCCGGGTTGTAGTTGACGAAGGTGTCCTTGCTCTCGACCTCACGGCCGTTGATCCAGTGCTTGATCATGCTGCTCATGCCTCAGTTTTGTTGTAGTGAGCGAAGAACTCGGCTTCGCTGACGATGCGGTTGACCAGGCGGCCGACACCTTCCACTTCCACCACCACTTCGTCGCCCGGGACCACGTCGGCCAGGCCTTCCGGGGTGCCGGTGGCGATCATGTCGCCGGGTTGCAGGGTCATGAAGCTGGACAGGTATTCGATCAGGTAGGGGATGTCGAAGATCATGTCGCGGGTGCTGCCTTCCTGTTTCAGCTCACCGTTGATCCAGGTGCGCAGGGTCAGGTTGGACGGATCCGGTACATCGGCCACGTCGACGATCCACGGACCGACCGGGGTGGTGCAGTCGCGGTTCTTCACCCGCAGGTTGGGGCGGTAGTAGTTCTCGAGGTAGTCGCGGATGGCGTAGTCGTTGCACACGGTGTAGCCGGCCAGGTACTCCAGGGCGTCCTCGCGCTTGACGTTGCGCGCCGGCTTGCCGATCACGGCCACCAGCTCGCACTCGTAGTGCATGTACTTGATGTTGTCCGGGCGCCAGGTGATGGCGTTGTGGCCGGTGTAGGTGCCCGGCGACTTGACGAAGGCCAGCGGCTCGGTCGGCGGCGCAAAGGCCAGCTCGGCGGCGTGGTCGGCGTAGTTCAGGCCGAGGGCGAACATGCTGCCGTTGGCAGGTGGCAGCCACTCGACCTGATCTTCGGCGATCAGGCGGCCATCGGCCAGGCGCACGGCGTTGTCGGCTTCCACGGTCACGGCGTGGACTTCACCCTGGAAACGGATACGAGCGTGTTTCATCAGTGGGCCTCCTGCTCGGCAACGATGGGATTGGCCAGACGGCCCAGCCCGGTGATTTCGATTTCGACCTGGTCGCCCGCCTGCACGTCGGCGCGGCCTTCGGGGGTGCCGGTGATCAGCACGTCGCCTTCATGCAGGGTCATGAACTCGCTGATTTCCGCGATCAGTTGCGGGATGCCGCGCACCAGGTTGGCGGTGCTGTTCTGCTGACGGACTTCGCCGTTGATGAACAGGCGGATATCCAGTTGGTGCGGGTCGGCGATCTGTGCCACCGGTACCAGTTCCGGGCCGATCACGCAGAAGCCGTCGCGGCACTTGGCCTTGACCGCCGGGCGGTAGTAGCTCTCTTCCGGCAGGCTGAATTCGTTGACGATGGTGAAACCGGCGACGTGCTCCAGGGCCTGTTCGGCGCTGACCCGACTGGCGCGCTTGCCGATCACCACGCCCAGGGCAGGGCCGGCCTGCAGGCGCTCGACACCCTTGGGATAGACCACCGGCTGGCCATGGCCATTGCGGGTGTTGGGGGTCTTGATGAACAGCACCGGCTTGACCGGTGGCTTCTGGTACGGCGCCTGTTCGAATTCGGCGAGACGCTGTTGCAGCAGCCCCTTGTAGTTCAGCGCAACGCCGAACAGGGTGCCGGTGGCAGTGTCATGCAGGGCACGGCTCATGCTCTTCTCCTGACAGTGGGCGGGACGACACGGGGTGCCCCACGAGGGTAATTGTTAATGTGTTAACGTTATAATTAAGATGTTAACGAAATGCAAGCTGCCGATCGTCCGTGGCGGCGTTAAGCTGGCGCACAGAACAACAAGCAGTAACGGGTAACAGGGCCATGAGCGATCGCACACCGATCCCCAACATCAACATCGGGCAGGTCTACGACCAGCGCTACAGCGACTCGGAAGTGCACTACGACCAGCTCGGCAACCTCGCCGGCTTCTTCGGGCGCAACATGCCGGTGCACCGGCACGACCGGTTTTTCCAGGTGCATTACGTCAAGTCGGGGACGGTGCGGGTCTATCTGGACGACCAGCAGTACGTCGAATCCGGGCCGATGTTCTTCCTCACGCCGCCGACCATCCCGCACTCCTTCGTGACCGAGCCGGATGCCGACGGTCATGTGCTGACGGTGCGCCAGCAACTGGTCTGGCAGTTGCTCGAAGCCGATCCCGGGTTGGCCCCGGGGGCGCAGGTGGCGCCGGCTTGCGTGGCCTTGAACGGGCTGGTCGAGGCGCAGCGGCTGGAGATGCTCTTCGAGCTGTTGCGCGGGGAAGTGGAAGGGACGGAGGCGGGCAGGGAAGCGGCGCTGCACAGCCTGACCCGGTTGCTGATGATCAGTCTGCTGCGGTTGTGCGCGCGGTCATTGCCGGCGCGGACCACACGGCATGAAGACCTGCTGATCTTCCACCGCTTCAACGAATTGATCGAGGCTCATTACCTGGAGCACTGGCCGTTGTCGCGTTATGCCGAGGGTATCGGGGTGACCGAGGCGCGGCTGAACGATGTCTGCCGCAGGATCGCCGACCTGCCGTCCAAGCAACTGGTGCTGGAGCGGGTGATGCAGGAGGCCAAGCGGCTGCTGCTGTTTACCGGGAGTTCGGCGAACGAGATCTGCTACAGCCTGGGGTTCAAGGATCCGGCGTATTTCAGCCGGTTCTTTTTGCGGTATGCCCAGGTGACGCCGGGCGAATACCGGTTGAGGCAGGGAGGATTGCGTTGACTGTGAGGGCCTCATCGCCGGCAACGCCGGCTCCCACAATGTCCGCGGTGACACAGAACCCTGTGGGAGCTGGCATTGCCAGCGATGAGGCCCGAAAACGCAGTAAAAAACTTCAGCCTGCTGCTTTAAGCCCAGGCAACACAGCCCGTTTCAGCGCCTCCCGCTCCCCGCGAAAATGCGGAAGGATATGCTCCCCAAGCCGATACGCCTCTTCCAGATGGGGATACCCGGCGAGGAAGAACACATCGATCCCCAGCTCGTTGTACTCGCGAATCCGCGCCACCACGTTCTCGTAGCTGCCTACCAGTGCCAGCCCCGGCGGGATGCCGATATAGCCGAACCCGGCCCAGACGTTCGGGTAGATGAAGAAATCGTCGAAGCGCTTGCTCTCCTCGCGATTCCCGTATTCCTCCTCGTAGCTCAGCTTGCGCGCCGTGCGCAGCCCGGCGTGGACGGCGGCGGCCTTGATGGTGTTCTTCGCCACGCCTTCGTCGAAGAAACGCTTGGCTTCGAGATGGGCAAGCTCCTCGGTTTCGCGGGTGATCACGTCGATGGACAGGCCGAAGCGGATCTCGCTGTCGCGCCCGTACTTCAAGGCGCGCTCGCGGATATCGGCGATCAGCTCGCGGATCTTGTCCGGGTGCTCGGCGCGCATCAGGTAGAAGTCGGCATGCTTGGCGGCGAACTCCCGCGCCGGGATCGACGAGCCGGCGGTGCAGATCAGCGGCAGCTCGGCCTTTTTCTGCGGCCCGCGCAGGCCGCCGCCTTCGGCCTTGAAGAAGCGCCCGTCGTAGTGGAAGTTCTCCGAACCCCAGTAGCCGCGCACCACGTCCATGAACTCGGTGGCACGCTCGTAGCGATCGTCATGCTCGAAGAAATCGCCGACCTGGCGCTGCACCGCGTCCGAGCCGCCATTGATGATGTTCCAGATCAGCCGGTTGCCGGTGGCGCGCTGGTAGGTGGCGGCCTGCTGCACCGCGACCCAGGGCGTGTAGTGGTACGGCTGGAAGGCCGCCACGTAGTTCAGCGTGCGGGTTTCCCGGGCCAGCAGCGAGCACACCGTCCAGGGCTCCTCGCCGTAGGGCGCGTTGACCATCAGCACGCCGCCGAAGCCGTTGATTTCGGCGGCCTTGGCGATCTGCCCGAGGTAGTCGATGTAGGTGAAGTGATCGCCAACACGAAAGCCCGACACCGCACCGGTGCTGTCGCCGCCGGGATGCCAGTCGCCGCGGTTGCGCGGGTCGCCGGGGAGGAACTGGGTTTCGCCGTGCAGTGGCAGGCGGGTGAAGAATTCGATGCTCATGGGGCGCTGTCCTTATTGCACGGAGGGGTTGCAGACCGGGGCGATGGTTTCGCCGTTGAACACCTTGCGGGCGAACGGCAGGGAGTCCTTGAGCGAGGCATTGACCGTTTCGCTATGGCCCAGGCCCTTGTACAGGTGGCCCTGGACCACCGAGCCGGCCTTGCAGGCGTCCTGCATCAGGGCGACCTGGGTCGAGGCGGCGGGGGTCTTGTCCTCGGCGCCGGTGCCGATGAAGATCGGCTGCGCCAGTTTCAGGGTCGGGTAGCTGACCTGGGCCTGCCAGGCCTTGAGTTGCTCGCCGTCATTGGCCTTGCGCGTGTTGGCCGGGGTCAGGCCGGTGCCGATGACATCGGCGGTCAACTGTGCCAGGCAACTGGTGCGGGCCTGTTCGAACAGCGGCAGGGCCTTGTCGGTGTAGTAGTCGCGCGGATCGATCTGCGGGTTGTACTGCTGCGCCGCGAGCAGGGTGTAGAAACCGTAGGCCAGGGAGGCGTCGACTTTGTTCGGGTCCTGCTCGCCGACGTTCTTGCTGCCGACGGTGTAGATCACCCCGGTGCCGACGCTACCCTTGAGGCCGAGGTCGGGGGCGTAGGTCGGTGCGTAGGCAGCTGCGGCGAAGGCGCCGGCGCCACCTTGGGACTGGCCGAGCACCAGCACCTTGTTGGCCAGGCCCGGCACTCCGGCGATCACCGCTTTCGCCGCGTCGAGAATGCCGTAGGCGGCCATGCGGTTGTTCAGCAGCGGATGGCCACCGGGCACGCCGAGGCCCTGGTAGTCGGTGGCGACGATGGCATAGCCCTCGCTCAGCCAGCGCGCCAGGTACTGCACGTCGCGGTAGGAGCGCCCGGACCAGGACGGCGCGCAGATGTCCGCCACGCCCACGGTGCCGTGGCCCCAGGTCACCACCGGCCAGCCACCCTGCGGTGCCTTGCCTTGCGGAATGAACAGCGCGCCGGACACGGCAATCGGCGTCTTGCCGTCGATACCGTCGGTGGAGCTGTAGAGGATGCGCAGTTGCGAAGCGGCGCCGGGCAGGCTGAGGGTGCGGTCCAGCGGCTCGCTGCGCAGCAGTTTGCCCGGGGTGGCGGGGATCGCCTTGTCGAAGGTGTAGAACGCCGAGACCCGGCCGTCGCCTTGCAGCGGGTCGGGTTTCGGCGCGTAGGTTTCGCCGGCCAGGGCGTTGACGGAGAGGGCCAGCAGGCTGAGGCCGACGGTAAGGGCACGGGTGAATTTCATGAAGGGTCCTTGAACGAGACAACGGTCGGGGAGCCCTTGAGCGAAAGCCATGCCAAATGTCGGGAAATACGCTGCAGGCCGCGGCTGACAAGGCTTCCAGCCTAAGCATTGGCAACGGCCGCTGGCGCCTCGTGCTGACCTTGGAACACTCCCTGCTGGCCGGTTGCTGCTGGAGCAGCAGTGCTACTGCACTGACTTTTCTGGAATATACAAATGCAAATTAATAATTATTTGTTCTAATTTGTTTCGTGCACTATGAGGGCGCGCCACACCTGCCAGGAATGCCCTTATGTCGCTGATTACCCATCCCAACGCCCGCGAGTTGACCAAGTCCGTTCGCGCCACCGTCCTGGTGTTCAAGGACCCGCGGTCCCAGGAACTGCTCAGTCGCATCGAGCGCCTGGCGCCCAGCGAAGCCAACACGCTGATCATCGGCGAGACCGGTACTGGCAAGGAGCTGGTGGCGCGGCATATCCACCAGCTCAGCCGTCGCGGCCGCGAGCCGTTCGTCGCGGTGAACTGCGGTGCCTTCGCCGAAACCCTGGTGGAGAGCGAGCTGTTCGGCCACGAGAAGGGCGCCTTTACCGGCGCGACCAACGCCAAGGCCGGCTGGTTCGAGGCGGCCAATGGCGGCACGCTGTTTCTCGACGAGATCGGCGACCTGCCGCTGAACATGCAGGTGAAACTGCTGCGCGTGCTGCAGGAGCGCGAGGTGGTACGGCTGGGTTCACGCACGCCGATCCCGATCAATGTGCGCCTGGTGGCCGCGACCAACGTCAACCTGGCCGATGCCGTGGTGGCGGGGAATTTCCGCGAGGACCTGTTCTACCGCCTGCATGTGGCAACCATTCGCCTGCCGCCGCTGCGCGAGCGGCCGGGGGATATCCTGCCGCTGGCCGAGTTCTTCCTTGAAGAGCATTGCCAGCGCCTCGGCTACAACCGCGCGAGCCTCAGCCCGGAAGCCGAGCGCAAGCTGCTGACCCACAGTTGGCCGGGGAATATCCGCGAGCTGGAAAACGCCATTCACCACGCGCTGCTGGTGTGCCGCCAGCAGCGGGTGCAGCCGGGAGACCTGCATCTGGTGGATATGCGCCCGGGGCAAGGTGTGCGCCACGAGGAAGCCTTGCTGCCGCAGCGCCTGCCGGCAGCGCCGCCGGACCTGGAAGCGGCGCTGACCGCGCTGTTCGAACAGAACATTCCCGACCTCTACGAGCACATCGAGGAAACCGTGTTCCGTACCGCCTACCGCTTCTGCCATGGCAACCAGTTGCAGACCGGTCGGCTGCTGAACATCAGCCGCAATATCGTCCGCGCCCGCCTGGAGAAGATCGGCGAACTGCGCAGCAACAGCGCCTGATCAGATAAACCGGGTCAGCAACCAGTACAGCACGCCGGACAGCAGGACCGACATCGGCAGGGTGAGGATCCAGGCCATGGCCAGGTTGCGGATGGTCCGCCCCTGGACTCCGGAACCGTTGGCCACCATGGTTCCGGCGACCCCCGAGGAGAGCACGTGGGTGGTGGACACCGGCAGGCCGAAATGGTCTGCCGCGCCGATGGTGCACATGGCGACCAGTTCGGCGGAGGCGCCCTGGGCGTAGGTCAGGTGGGTCTTGCCGATCTTCTCGCCGACGGTGACGACGATGCGCTTCCAGCCGACCATGGTGCCCAGGCCAAGGGCCAGGGCCACGGCGACCTTGACCCACAGCGGGATGAAACGGGTGGCGTCGTCGATGCTGGTCTTGAACTGCTGCACCGTTCTACGCGCCTCGGCATCCACCTCCAGCAGCTTGTGCTTGTCCATCAGGCGGATCGCTTCGCTGGTCAGGTACATGTCGTTGCGCACGTTGCTCACCGCCTCGGCGGGGATTCCGGCGAGGCCATAGCTGTCTACCTGCTGGCCGATATCGCCGGCCAGGCTGGCCAGCGCCGGGATCAGCAGCGGACTGGCTTCGGGGGCGCGGATGAATTGGGTCAGCACTTCCCGGGGCCGGGCCTCCAGCAGCGGCACCGTGGCGTAGCCCGACAGGGCCTGGCGGGTCTCCTGGGCGACCATGACGAAGCGCTGCGATTGTTCTTCCGGCATGGTCCGGTTCAGCGCATAGGCCATGGGCAGGGTGCCGACCAGGATCAGCATGATCAGGCCCATGCCTTTCTGTCCGTCGTTGGAACCGTGGGCGAAGGACACGCCGGTGCAGGTGACGATCAGCAGGCCGCGGATCCACAGCGGCGGCGGCTGGTTGCCGACCGGGGCTTCGTACAGTGCGCGGTGTTTCACCAGCTTGCGCAGGCCCAGTAACAGCACGGCGGCGCAGGCGAAACCGAGGATCGGTGAAAACAGCAGGGCATAGCCGACCTTGCCGGCCTGGGCCCAGTCGACCCCGGAGGTGCCATCGCGACCGTGCATCAGCGCATTGGCCACGCCCACGCCGATGATCGAGCCGATCAGGGTATGCGACGAGGAGGCTGGCAGGCCCAGCCACCAGGTGCCGAGGTTCCAGATGATCGCCGCCAGCAGCAGGGCGAAGACCATGGCGAAACCGGCCGATGAGCCGACCTGCAGGATCAGCTCCACCGGCAGCAGGGCGATGATGCCGAAGGCCACCGCGCCACTGGAAAACAGCACACCGAGAAAATTCCACACCCCGGACCAGACCACGGCGAAGCGCGCCGGCAGGGAATTGGTGTAGATCACCGTGGCCACCGCGTTGGCGGTGTCGTGGAAACCGTTGACGAACTCGAAGCCGAGGGCGATCAGCAGCGCCAGACCGAGTAGCAGGAAGGGCGTCCAGGTGGTGATCACCGTGCCGCTGGCGTCGATATCGCGGAACAGGCTCCAGGCGGTGTAGAGCAGGGCGCCGATCAGCAGGCTGCAGAACAGCACGGCGGGGCTACGGCTCGCACGGGAGCCGGGAGAGGATGCTGCGAGCGCGCCCGCAGGGGCGGTGGCGCTGGTCTGGGTAGTCATGAACGGGTCCGGGGGTGACATTTTCAGGCTCCTGCCTGTACCAGGGCAGCGTACTAGCATAGGCAGTGAGCGAGCTGACGCCAGTCAATGAAACCGGGTGTAAGCTCCATTGATTTGAGTGATGAAGGGCTTGTCCGGGTCCGTTTCAAAGCGACCTGGAAGCCCCTTCGAACGAGGCCCTGCCGTGAACCTGCAACTGCTCCCCGCCAGCGATTCAGACCTGCCGTTTGCCCGTGACCTGACCCGGCGCGGCATGCTGCGCTACTACTGTGATTACGATCTGCTGTGGCAGGACGAAGCCTTCGATCAGGCCTGGGGGTGGCGCGAGCAATGGCTGCTGATGGGCGACGAACGGCGCCTGGGTTTTTGCAGTCTGAGCCAGGACTCCCGGGCGTTGTATATCCGCGAACTGCATATATTGGAAGGTTTCCACGGTCAGGGCTGCGGCACCTGGGTGTTACGCGAATTGAACGGCTGGGCGAAGCTGCGCCGATTGCCGTGGTTGCGTCTGACCGTATTCGAGAACAACCCGGCGCGTCGGCTTTATTTGCGTGAGGGATTTCGTCAAGAAGGCGTCGACGAGTGCTTTGTCCGCATGCAGCGCGAAGCGTGCGTTGACCCCCTTCGAAAGGCGTAGGACGGCTTGTGCTGCACTTCGCCGCGCAGGCATAGTTCAAGATTGTTGACGGTGCAGTGGATGTACCGGGTTTCCTACCCTTAATTGGGTGTTTTGCAAAGGATTATGTATTCGTATGAAGGGTATTGGACTACGTCTCAGGGAAGAACGCGAACGCCTTGGGCTGACTCAGCGGGCATTTGGCGATATCGGTGGTGTCGAGCCCAACGCCCAGGGCAAGTATGAAAGTGGCGAGCGTACCCCCCGTGCCGACTATCTCGCGGCGGTAGCGGCCAGCGGCGTCGACGCCTTGTATGTATTGAGCGGCGTGCCGACGCCGGCAATCCTCGACGATCTTCGCCCTGGTGAGAACCATTTGCTCGACTGCTACCGGCGCCTACAACCGGCGGATCAGCAGGCTGTACGACATCTTCTGGAGAGTCTGGCGGGAAATGCTCTGGCGCCTGTAGGCAAGGTGGCATTGGCCTGATCGGAAAATGCGTAACCCGAGTGTCGAAAAAATGAAATCTGACGTCATCTTTGTGACGCATTCTGTTAGGTCCACCACGCAATTTTTTGATAAGGTGGCCGGATCCAATTCAGACCGTAAGGCGAGGTGTCTGCTTGATTAGGGTTCTGGTGGTCGACGATCACGATCTGGTACGTACCGGCATAACCCGCATGCTGGCCGACATCGACGGTCTGCAAGTGGTAGGCGAGGCCGACTCCGGCGAAGAAGCGTTGAAGAAGACCCGCGAGTTGAAGCCGGACGTGGTCCTGATGGACGTGAAAATGCCCGGAATCGGTGGCCTCGAAGCCACCCGCAAGCTGCTGCGCAGTCACCCCGACATCAAGGTGGTCGCGGTCACCGTCTGCGAGGACGATCCGTTTCCCACCCGTCTGCTCCAGGCCGGCGCTGCCGGTTACCTGACCAAGGGCGCCGGGCTTGAGGAAATGGTCCAGGCCATCCGCCTGGTGTTTGCCGGCCAGCGCTACATCAGTCCGCAGATTGCCCAGCAACTGGCGCTCAAGTCCTTCGAGCCAAAGAACGCTTCGCCGTTCGACAGTCTGTCCGAGCGGGAAATCCAGATCGCCCTGATGATCGTCGGCTGCCAGAAGGTGCAGATCATTTCCGACAAGCTGTGCTTGTCGCCGAAAACCGTGAACACGTACCGTTACCGCATCTTCGAAAAACTCTCGGTTACCAGCGATGTGGAACTCACCTTGCTGGCGGTCCGCCACGGTATGGTCGACGCCAACCTCTGAACATGACCCCCGCTTTTGATCCAAGTGCGTTTCTGGCGACCTGCAGCGGCCGTCCGGGTGTCTACCGGATGTTCGACGCTGGCGGTCGCCTGCTTTATGTAGGCAAGGCCAAGAACCTCAAGAAGCGTCTGGCCAGCTATTTCCGCAAGACCGGCCTGGCGCCGAAGACCGCTGCGCTGGTCGGGCACATCGCCCAGGTCGAGACCACCATCGTCTCCAGCGAGACCGAAGCGCTGCTGCTGGAGCAGACGCTGATCAAGGAATGGCGGCCGCCCTACAACATCCTGCTGCGTGACGATAAATCCTACCCTTACGTATTCCTGTCTGACGGCGAATTCCCGCGGCTGGGCATCCACCGTGGTGCCAAGAAGCAGAAGGGCAAGTATTTCGGCCCGTACCCCAGTGCCGGAGCGATCCGCGAAAGCCTGAGCCTGTTGCAGAAGACCTTCCATGTTCGCCAGTGCGAGGACAGCTACTACGCCAACCGCACCCGGCCTTGCCTGCAATACCAGATCAAGCGCTGCAAGGCGCCGTGTGTCGGCCTGGTCGAGCCGGCCGAGTACGCCGAGGATACCCGCCACTCGGTGATGTTCCTCGAAGGTCGCAGCCATCAGCTGACCAACGAACTCAATGCCGACATGGAAAAAGCCGCCATGGTCCTGGAATTCGAGAAGGCCGCCGAGCTGCGCGACCAGATCGCCTTGCTGCGCCGGGTTCAGGACCAGCAGAGCATGGAGGGCGGCAGCGGCGACGTCGATGTGGTGGCGGCCTTCGTCAACCCGGGCGGCGCTTGCGTGCACCTGATCAGCGTGCGCGGCGGGCGGGTGCTCGGCAGCAAGAACTTCTTTCCCCAGGTGGGTATCGAGGAGGAGGTGGCCGAGGTCATGTCGGCCTTCCTGTCCCAGTACTACCTGGGCAACGCCGAGCGCGAGCTGCCGGCGGAGCTGATCGTCAACGTCATTCATGAAGACTTCGATGCTCTGCGTGACGCCGTGGAAACCCTGCGTGGCCGCGAATTGGGCATCAGCCACCGGGTTCGCGGCACCCGTGCCCGCTGGCAGCAACTGGCGGTGACCAATGCCGAACAGGCGCTGATGGCCCGTCTTGCCAACCGCCAGCATATGGCCGCGCGCTTCGAGGCCCTGGCCGAGGTGCTGGGCCTGCCGGAAGTGCCGCAGCGCCTGGAGTGCTACGACATCAGCCATTCCAGCGGCGAAGCCACCGTCGCCTCCTGCGTGGTGTTCGGCCCGGAAGGTCCGCTGAAGTCCGATTACCGCCGCTTCAATATCGAAGGCGTGACGGCGGGCGATGACTACGCCGCCATGCAACAGGCCCTGACCCGGCGCTACGGACGGATCAAGGACGGCGAGGGCAAGCTTCCCGATGTCCTGCTGGTGGACGGCGGCAAGGGCCAGCTGAACATGGCCCGGGAGGTCATGCAGGCCTTGCAGGTGCCGGACCTGACCCTGCTCGGCGTGGCCAAGGGCGTGACCCGCAAGGCCGGTTTCGAGACCCTGTACCTGAACGATGTGCACCACGAGTTCACCCTCAAGGGCGACTCCCCGGCGCTGCACCTGATCCAGCAGATCCGCGACGAAGCCCACCGTTTCGCCATCACCGGCCACCGTGCGCGGCGCGGCAAGGCGCGGCGCACGTCGAGCCTGGAAGACGTCGCCGGAGTCGGGCCGAAACGCCGTCGTGACCTGCTGAAACATTTCGGCGGCTTGCAGGAATTGTCCCGCGCCAGTGCGGAAGAAATCGCCAAGGCACCCGGAATCAGCAAAAAGCTCGCCGAGTCGATTTATGACAGCCTGCATAGCGAGTAGAATCCCCCGTTCACCTCGCAGCCAGTTGTCCCGATGAATATCCCGAACCTGCTAACAGTCCTTCGTGTCCTGCTCATCCCGATTTTCATTCTGCTGTTCTACCTCCCGTATCACTGGAGCTATGTAGCGGCCAGCAGCGTCTTCGCCATTGCCGCGGCCACCGACTGGCTCGACGGCTACCTGGCCCGGCGCCTGCAGCAGAGCACGCCGTTCGGCGCCTTCCTCGATCCGGTGGCGGACAAGCTGATGGTGGCGGTGGCCCTGGTGCTGCTGGTGCAGGTGCACGCCAACCTGTGGCTGACCCTGCCGGCGGCGGTGATCATCGGTCGCGAGATCGTGGTTTCGGCACTGCGCGAGTGGATGGCCGAGCTGGGGGCGAGGGCGCATGTCGCGGTCTCCAACCTCGGCAAATGGAAAACCGCGGCGCAGATGCTGGCGCTGGTCATCCTCCTGGCCAACCCACCGGCGTTCACCGCCTGGGTGGTGGTGGGTTATGCCTTGCTGATGATCGCCGCGGGCCTGACCTTGTGGTCGATGGTGCACTACCTGCGTGCCGCCTGGCCGCACCTGCGCGAAGGCTCGGAAAAAAAATAAAGTTTTTCTGAATCAAGGGGTTGACGATATGTTTCAACTCTATACAATGGCCACCATCAAGACGACGCGGGAATAGCTCAGTTGGTAGAGCACGACCTTGCCAAGGTCGGGGTCGCGAGTTCGAGTCTCGTTTCCCGCTCCAAATATGGCGCTTCAGAATGGTTTTATGATCATTCTGGAGTGAAAGAAAAAAGGCCCTTTAGGGCCTTTTTTCGTTTTCCCGGGAAAAATCACCGAGACCTGCCTCGTCCTCCTTAAACGTCACGCGTCATTCCCGCGCAACAGACGGCATCAAGCTCCCCCCAAAAAAAGTCAGGCAAAACAGGCAAATCCTATTCTCGACCTGACACCCTGCAGTCAGGCAAACCCCAACCTCCAAAGCCTTTCCCCAGGCTCCCGCGCTGAAGCTTTATCAGAACGAGCAAGTCATCAACCGGAATAGGCAAAGACCGTTCCCCGCCTTTTTTTACAATCAGCTCGACTTGTTCGTCGTCCGGCAGCCGTTGCCGGCGAGGCGATCAGGCTGAATGTCTTATCAGACACCCACCCATCAATGTGCTGTCACGTTTGCATCGAGGTACCTCATGACCGGGTCTTCCGAACCGCCACGGCCGCCTGCGGGCGATTGCCGAGCCCTGGCTGCCGCCATCGCTCGCATTGCGCTCTCCGATGGCGATTACGAAACCGCGATTCCCGGCTTGACCCTGCATCGCCGTCGCACGGTCACCCAACCCTTGTATTGCATATACGGTCTTGGCCTGGGGATTACCGCTCAGGGCGAGAAGCAGGTGGTGGCAGGTGACGAGGTCCTTAACTTCGGACCAGGGCAGTCGTTGTTGGCGACCGTCGATCTTCCCGTGGTGACCACCGTCACCAAGGCAAGTCATGGCGAGCCATTTCTCGGCCTGATGCTGCACCTCACGCCGCAGGACGTGCTGCAGATGCTGACCGAGCTGCGCTTGCCATCACCGATTCACGACTGCGGTTTTCGATCGATGGCCGTGGAGCCCTTGACCGATGGCCTGCTCGACGCGGCGTTGCGCCTGGTGGAGCTGCTGGCCGACCCGATCATGCTGCCGTACCTCGCACCCTTGGTCCTGCGTGAGATCGCCTACCGGTTGCTGACCGGTCCCCATGGCGCGCAGTTGCGTCACCTGATCAGCCAAGGGGCGCCCAACCAGCAAATGGTCGGCGCCATCAACTGGCTCAAGCACCACTTTGCCGAACCCATGGATCTTGAGCGACTGGCTGCCAGTTGCCATATGAGCCTTTCGACCTTCCGCCAGCACTTTCGCACTCTGACCGGCCTGAGCCCGCTGCAATACCAGAAGCAACTGCGCCTGCAGGAGGCGCGTCAGCTGATGCTCACCCGCAGCCTGGATGCCAGTACCACGGCCGCGCGGGTCGGGTACGAAAGCGCCTCGCAGTTCAGCCGTGAGTACGCCCGTTTGTTCGGCGAGCCACCGCAGCGGGACATCCGTCGCTTGCGCCTGAACTGATCCTTCCTAACCTGAGCAACTCCTTGGCGCGCAGTGTCGCGGGAGAAGGCATTGCGCCGGGCTGGGTGCGCGGACCGGGTTTCGAACGGTATCCTGCCGCAGCGAAAATCAGGGCTGCGCAGCCTCGATAAGCAACGCGGGGCCGTGAGCGCTCTGCTCATCGATCAATCAGGCAGGAAACATGGCAAAAGATGTTGAAAACCCCTGCGTCTCGCTCTGCCAGCTGAACAGCGAAATGTGCGTCAGTTGCGGGCGAACCAGGGAAGAGATTCGTAAATGGCGCGGTATGAAAAGGCCGGAAAAGATGGCCACGGTGCAGAAGGCGGCCCTGCGGATGAAAGGCATCGCCAAAAAGAAAAAGTAGGGCGGGATACCGCAAAGCAAACAGGACCTTGTGGAGGCCAAGCCCCCACAAGGTCGCCGTTGAATCACTTGATCAGCGGTACGCCACTCAGCTTTTGCAGCTCATCAAAGTCGATATCGGCGCAGATCTCTACCACTTTCAAACCCTCGGTCGTCACTTCCAGCACCGCCAGGTCGGTATAGATGCGGCTGACGCAGGCGATCCCGGTCAACGGGTAGGTGCACTCGGGCACCAGCTTGCTTTCGCCGGATTTGGTCAGGTGGTCCATCATCACGAACACCTGGCGCGCGCCGGTGGCCAGGTCCATCGCGCCGCCCACGGCAGGGATCGAACCTTCGGCGCCGGTGTGCCAGTTGGCCAGGTCGCCCTTGACCGAGACCTGGAAGGCACCCAGTACGGCGATGTCCAGGTGGCCGCCACGCATCATCGAGAACGAGTCGGCGTGATGGAAGAAGGCACCGCCGGTGAGCAGGGTCACATGCTGCTTGCCAGCGTTGATCAGGTCGTCGTCTTCCTCGCCCGGAGCAGGGCTCGGGCCCATGCCCAGCAGGCCGTTTTCACTGTGCAGGAAGACTTCCTTGTCGCCCAGGTAGTTGGCCACCAGGGTCGGTGCGCCGATACCGAGGTTGACGTAGGCGCCTTCCTGGATGTCGGCGGCGACGCGCTGGGCCATCTCGGTGCGGGAGAGTTTCTTGGTGATGGTCATGGCAGGCCTCAGACAGCTTTGGCGATCGAAGAAGCGGCAGCGCCGGAAACGGCGACCACGCGCTGGACGAAAATACCGGGAGTGATGATGTGCTCCGGATCCAGCTCGCCGAGTTCGACGATCTGGTCGACCTGGGCGATGGCGGTCTTGGCGGCCATGGCCATGATCGGGCCGAAGTTGCGCGCGGCCTTGCGGTAGGTCAGGTTGCCCCAGCGGTCACCCTTGTGCGCCTTGATCAGGGCGAAGTCGGCGTGCAGCGGCATTTCCAGCACATACTGGCGACCATCGATCTCGCGGGTTTCCTTGCCTTCGGCGAGCAGGGTGCCGTAGCCGGTCGGCGAGAAGAACGCACCGATGCCCGAGCCTGCAGCGCGGATACGCTCGGCCAGGTTGCCTTGTGGCACCACTTCCAGCTCGATCTTGCCGGCGCGGTACAGTTCGTCGAAGACGTAGGAGTCGGACTGGCGCGGGAAGGAGCAGATCACCTTGCGCACGCTGCCGGCCATCAGCAGGGCGGCCAGGCCGATCTCGCCGTTGCCGGCGTTGTTGCTGATGATGGTCAGGTCGCGCGCACCGGTGGCAATCAGCCCGTCGATAAGCTCGGACGGCATGCCGGCAGTGCCGAAGCCGCCGACCATGATGGTCGAACCGTCGGTGATGCCCTCCACCGCGCTGGCGATGGACTCAAACGTTTTATTGATCAAAGCGGGCTCCTGGTTATTCCTGGAGTATTGATTGCCGGACTGGCCGACGCGCCGTGAGGCCTGGGCCAGTCAGCGCCTGGAGTCGTTGGCTGACTTGTCCATAGCGTGCCGCAGAGAGGGCAACAAGTAGAGGGGGTAAAGCGGAAGTGGTGCGATTATCGAACCGTTGTGCGATATGCGCGCAGGGTTGTGGCTGTCACGGCCATAGGGCTCTGGTTGTGGCTCGTGGCAAAACCATGAATACCAACTTCCGGAACAGATGTCCCCGCGCGCAGCCACAGGACCACCTCGTCACTAAACTGCCTCCCACCTTGTGATAACCGAGACGCTACGATGTTTCTCTTTTCCACAATCCGGGCGGTCAGAAACACGCTTTCTCGAATCATCAACCTCTCGAACGCTGCCGATGCCGTCTGCTCAGGCTCGATCCGGGCGCTGGCAGTGCAAGCCGAGCGATCACTGACGGACATCGAGCACCGACTCGGTGTTCTGCAAGAAGAGAAGATAGTCCAGGCCCGGGAGCTTGAAACACTCACGCAAAGCCTGATGGCCGCACAAGAAGCGTATCGGCACGAGCGGGTTCGTTTTCAATTGCTCACCTCCTGCGCGGGAGGCTGTTTCTGGGAGTCTTCCTCTCACGGAAAGCCCGGCCCGGGTAGCGCGATAACCCTTTCGCCGCAACTGGCGGCGCTTTTGCCTGGCGCGCCAACCCGCCTGGGTGAATTGATGGCCTATCTGCATGCGGATGACCGTACCCCGGTGGAGACAGCGCTTTACGGCTCGCGAGGGACACTGGCACAGGTGTTCGAATGCCGGATCCGCGTTGCTGCGGATGAATATGTCTGGTTCGAAGGCTGTCTTGAGGTGAGTGGCGCTGCCGCCAAAGCCCCGCAGATGCTTTGCGTGCTGCACGACATCACGGAACACAAGCGTCAACGGGATGCACTGGCTGCCAGCGAGCTGCGCTTTCAGCTCTCGCTCGAAGCCATCCGCGACGCGATCTGGGAGATGGAAGTGGTGGACGGCGACCTGGTCAACCCGAGGAACGCGGTCTGGTGGTCGCCTCAATTCATTCGCCTGCTGGGTTTCGAAAATGCTCAGGAGTTTCCTGAACGCCTGGAAAGCTGGGCGTCCCGACTGCATCCGCAAGACCAGCAAAGCACCTTCGATACCTTTACCGCGTACATGGCGGATCTCGCCGCAGAGGCCCCGCTGGAGCTGTCCTATCGGTTGAAGCTGAAGAGCGGCGAATACCGCTGGTTCCGGGCCAAAGGCCTGGCCCAGCGTAGCTACAGCGGTGTTCTTCTACGCGTGATCGGCTCGCTGGTCGATGCTCAGGATGAATTCGAAGCGTCCGAACTCAGGCGCCGGCAGGACCTTCAGCACCAGTCGCTTCAGGGCAACCTGAAGAAGATAGACACGATTGTCAGCTCCATCGAAGGCATCGCCAGCCAGACCAACCTGCTGGCCCTGAACGCCGCCATAGAAGCCGCCCGCGCGGGCGAATATGGCCGGGGCTTTGCCGTGGTCGCCGATGAAGTCCGCACCCTGGCGATTCGCACGACCGAGGCGACACGACTGCCAAGGCGATGATGGGTGCTGGTGAGGAAGAGAGCCGCCCCTAGAGGAATGCCCGTCAGCTAAGTCATGGGGCCGCTTTGCGGCCCTTCGCGAGCAAGCTCGCTCCCACGAAGTAGCGCAATACCGTGGGAGCGAGCTTGCTCGCGAAGGGCTGCAAAGCAGCCCCAAGTAGTCAAACAGAACGTCCGCAAAACCTGAATGATGCGCTGCTATGGAGCTGTCAGAGACTGTTAACTTTTGAGCTGCGGGAAGTCCTCCTCGAAGTACTCACGCTCGCCGCGACTGTCGCCCTGGCGGCGCTGGTCCTCCCGCTGGCGCAGCTCGACCCGACGGATCTTGCCGGAAATGGTCTTGGGCAATTCGGCGACGAACTCGATGCGCCGGATCCGCTTGTACGGCGCCAGGTGTTCGCGGGCGAAGGCGAGGATGTCGTGGGCCAGCTCGGCATTACCCTCGTGGTCATGGACCAGGATCAGGAAGGCCTTGGGCACGGCCAGGCGCACTGGATCGTGGCTGGGCACCACGGCCACCTCCATCACCGCCGGATGCTCGATCAACGCGCTTTCCAGCTCGAACGGACTGATACGGTAGTCCGACGCCTTGAACACATCGTCGGCGCGGCCGACGAAGGTGATGTAGCCCTCGGCATCGACCTGCGCGGTATCGCCGGTACGGTAGTAGCCGCCGCGCATGACTTCGTCGGTTTTCTCCGGACTGTCCTCGTAGCCCAGCATCAGGCCCAGCGGTCGCTCGGCCAGGGGCAGGGCGACTTCGCCTTCGGTGGCGGGCTGACCATCGGGATCGAGCAGGGTCACCCGATAGCCCGGTAGCGGACGGCCCATGGAGCCGGGCTTGAGCCGCTGGCCAGGAGTATTGCCGACCAGCGCGGTGGTTTCCGACTGGCCGAAGCCGTCGCGCAGGTCCAGGCCCCAGGCCTGCTGGACCTGCTCGATGATTTCCGGATTGAGCGGCTCACCGGCACCCACCAGCTCACGCAGACTCAGGCGTCCGCGATAACTGGCGAGGTCTTCCTGGATCAGCATCCGCCACACCGTCGGCGGCGCGCACAGGCTGGTGATGCGGTAGCGCTCCAGGGTCTGCAGCAGCGACGCGGCGTTGAACCGCGGGTTGTTATGGATGAACACGCAGGCGCTGGCGTTCCACGGCGCGAAGAAGCAACTCCAGGCGTGCTTGGCCCAGCCGGGAGAAGAGATGTTCAGGTGGATGTCGCCAGGCTGCAGGCCGATCCAGTACAGGGTCGACAGGTGCCCCACCGGGTAGCTCTGGTGACTGTGCAGGACCATCTTCGGCTTGGACGTGGTGCCGGAGGTGAAGTACAGCAGCATCGGGTCGCTGGCCTGGGTCACGCCTTCCTCGATGAAGTCCTCGCTGTGCTGTTCGGCGGCGGCGTGGGGCACCCAGCCGTCCGCCTGGGCGCCGACGCTGATGCGGGTGCAGGTACCGTCGATGCCGGTGAATTTCTCCAGGTTGGCGGCGCCGACGATAAGGTGGCGCACGCGCCCGCGGGCGATACGGTCGCGCAGGTCTTCCGCGGTCAGCAGGGCGGTGGCGGGGATGACCACTGCGCCGAGCTTGAAGGCCGCCAGCATGGACTCCCACAGGGCGATGTCGTTGCCCAGCATCATCAGGATGCGCTCGCCGCGCTTCACCCCCAGGGCACGCAGATGGTTTGCCACGCGATTGGAGCGCCGGGCCATCTCGTCGAAGCTGTAGCGGCGTTCGCTGCCGTCCTCCTCGACGATCCACAACGCACTGGCCGGGTTGTCGGCGGCCATGGGATCGAAGTAGTCCAGCGCCCAGTTGAAGCGATCGAGGCTGGGCCAGCGGAAGTCGCGGGCTGCGGTTTCGTAATCGGTACGGTGGGCCAGCAGGAAATCGCGGGCAGCAAGGAAGGCGTGGCGTGCTTGGTTCATGGGGGCGTGCCTTGATTGTTGTTGTCAGTCCCGCCTGGTCAGGAAGCAGGGGGTTGGAGCGAGTATAGGCGCGCGTTTATGGCTGCTGAATTCACAAAAAAGCGGGTGGCATGTGCAAATTTGCATGGGGGTGAAGGAGATGTGATAGCGGATCAAGGCTGACAGGCGCATGCCGATGTTTTTCCAGTGCCCTCAAGATCGAGCGCCGCCCGCGCGGCGCATCGCGAAGCGCATGTCGATGGTTTTCTAGCGCCCTCAAGATCGAGCGCCGTCCACACGGCGCATCGCGGCTAACAGCCGCTCCCACATTTGTTGCAACGTGCCATGGCCTGTTGGATTTGAGTTGCCAGCCTTGGATGTCCGGCGATCTACCGCGGGGAGGCTGTTGGGCTCGACTCGATACCGAGTTGTACAGACAAAGCGAACAACCATGGCCTTGCAGGCATAGGTACGTTGCAACAAATGTGGGAGCGGCTGTTAGCCGCGATGCGCCGCGCGGGCGGCGCTCGATCTCAAGGCCGCTGCAAGGCTCAAGGCAAGCGCCGGTGCGTCGATCTTTCGAGCGGCCCCAAGCAATTGCCCCGACCCGGTCAGCCCCCCTCAAGCCGCCGTCGACAACGTCCCCCGCATCTGCGCCACCAACTCCAGCAAGATCGCCTTGACCGCCTGCGCCGGCACCGACAACGGCAGGTGTCCGGACAGACACAGCGTCAGCGGCGCCTCGATCGCCGGCTCGACGATTCGGCTCAGATGCACACCCCCCTGCGCGGCCACCGCCAGCGCCGCCGATTCCGGCAGGATGGTGGCGGCAAAACGCTCCGCCACTGCACTGCGCAGGGTAGTGGCCGATTCCACTTCGGCGATCACGTTCGGGCTCAGGTCCAGGCGGGTGAAGGCTTCGTCCACCAGGCGGCGGACGATGTTGTATTGCCGTGGCAACAGCAGGTCCATTTCGGCGACCCGTGCCAGCGGGATCTGCCCGCGTCCGGCCAGCTTGTCGTCGGCGCTGACCAGGTAAAGCGTTTCGCGCAGCAGCGGGATGAAGCTCAGACCGTGGATTTCGCGGCCGCCGTAGAGCACGGCCATGTCCATGCGCCCGCTCATGATCAGTTCGCTGAGGGTCACGCCATAGTTTTCATTGAGGTAGAGGGTGATGCCGGGGTGCAGTTCGCGCACCCGCTTGAGCAACGGCACCGCCAGGCTCGACGCCGCCGTGCCGGGGGCCAGCCCCACCGAGACGTTGCCGGTCAGGGCTTCGCTGCTGGAGGTCACGTCGCTCAGCGCCTGCTCGCACTGGCGCAGGATCAGTTGGGCGTGGGCATACAGCACCTTGCCCGCTTCGGTAGGAGTGACGCCGCGTTTGGTGCGAATCAGCAACTGTTGCTGCATCTCCGCCTCCAGCGTGACCAGTTGCTGGCTCAGGGCCGGCTGGGCGATATGCAGCACATCGGCGGCCTGGGTCATGCTGCCGATATCGACAATCTTCACGAAGTATTTGAGGCGGCGCAGGTTCATCGGCGGGTACTCGGTAGAACGGTGATGCCGGGGGTTTTGCAAGCAGCGCGCCAGCTCCCCGTCCGGTCATAAGAAACGCCTATGAGCGGCCTTGCGCCCCCCAATTCACTCCGGATCCGGCACTGAAACAGGGGCTTTTGCCGCCGTGTGCCCGGTAATGGTGCGCGGGTCATAAGCCGGCCTTATTCGTCCAGAGCGAAGTCCTCTTTTTCACCCGTACCCGGCGCTCGTAACGTGACACTCGGATGTCCTTGAGCCCGTGAGTGTACAGATGATCGCCGAACCCGCCGCATTGAGCTTTCGCCAGGCCCTGCTGGCCATGCTGGGCATTTCCCTGGTGCTGATGCTTTCGGCGCTGGACCAGACGGTGATCGGCAACGCGCTGCCGAGCATCGTCGCCCAGTTGCACGGCTTCGACCTGTACGCCTGGGTTGCCACCGGCTACCTGCTGGCCTCGATCGTGACCATCCCGATCTTCGGCCGTCTCGGTGACTATTACGGGCGCAAGCCCTTCGTGCTGGTGGCAACGCTGATCTTCATGCTCGCCTCGCTGATCTGCGCGCTGGCCGCGAGCATGCCGTGGCTGGTGGCCGGACGGGTGTTGCAGGGCTTTGGCGGCGGCATGCTGGTGGGCACGGCCTTCGCCTGTGTCCCCGAGCTGTTTCCCGACACCCGCCAGCGCTTGCGCTGGCAACTGCTGCTGAGCGCCATGTTCAGCGTGGTCAATGCCATCGGTCCCGGCCTCGGCGGCTACCTCACCGGCCAGTTCGGCTGGCGCTCGGTGTTCTGGCTCAACCTGCCGCTGGGGTTGGCGGCGCTGTTCTTCGCCTGGCGCTACCTGCCGTGGTATCGACCACGGCTGCACGCGCCGGTACGTCTGGACTGGCTCGGCGGGCTGCTGATCGTGCTGGCCCTGGGTGGCCTGCAATTGTTCGTCGAGGGGCTGGGACGCAGCAGCGCCGGGGGCAGCCTGGCGTTGGGCGGGCTGGCGCTGCTGGCCTTGCTCGGGCTGATCTGGCAGGAACGGCGCTGCGCTTCGCCGCTGGTGCCGGGGGCGCTGTTCGCCCAGCGCAGCATGCGCCTGTTGTTCGGCCTGGCGCTGTTGGCGGGCGGGGTGATGTTCACGCTGCTGTTCTACCTGCCGTTGTTGTTGCAGGGCGGCTTCGGTTATTCGCCGGAGCAGGCCGGCCTGCTGATTACCCCGTTGGCCTTGAGCATCACCCTGGGGGCGATGGTCAACAGCCGGCTGATGACCCGCCTGGCCAATCCCAACTGGCTGCCCCTCGCCGGTTTCACCACCCTCTGCTGCGCCTGTGCCGGGTTGGCCGCCACCGGGCAGGACACCCGTTTCGCCCTGATGACCACGTTGATCCTGCTGGCGGGCCTCGGCCTGGGTTTCGTCATGCTCAACCTCAGCGTCTTCACCCAGACCCTCGCCGAGCGCCAGCACCTGGGCATCGCCACCGCCTTGCAGCAATCGCTGCGCCTGGTGGGCGGGCTGCTCGGCACGGCGGTGATGGGCTCGCTGGTCAACCTGCTGTACGCCCATCACATCCGCCTGGCGCTGGACGCTGCCGGCCAGTCTGCCGCCTTCGAGCGCCTGCGCGATCCGCAGGTGCTGATGAGTGGCGCTGCGGGCCTGCCCGCCGACTGGTTGCTGCTGGCCCGCACCGCGCTGGCCCAGGCGATTGCCAGCGGCCTGCTGCTCTGCGCCCTGGCGGCGCTGCTGGCGGTGTGGCTGACCTGGCGCCTGCCGCAGGTCGATCTGCATACCCGGCGCTGAACCCTTTTTCCCTCGTGACAGGAACGCCTTCATGAACCAACCCCTGCAAGCCGCGCGACCGCTTGCGGCCGTCGTCGCCGAGCCCGCTGCGCGGGTCTCCCTGATCGGCGCCCGTGCCTACCTGCTCGAAGCACCGGGCGAGCTGACCCTGGAAGCGCAGCGGCGGATCTGGGCGCTGTCCCGGACGTTGCTGGCCCGCCCGGAGGTGGACACCACCGTGCCGGGCATGACCAATCTGCTGGTGCTGTTCCGCCAGATTCCTCCCGAGCCGCAACCGGTCATCGAAGAATTGCAACAGCTATGGCGTGCCGCCGACCCGCTGCACCGCACGGGCCGTACCCACGAAATCCCGGTGCACTACGGCGGCGAGCACGCCATCGACCTGGCGGCGCTGTGCGATCACTCCGGGCTCAGCGATCACGAAGTGGTGCGTCGTCATCACCAGGCGCACTACAGCGTGTTCGCCGTGGCCAGCGCACCCGGCTTCGGCTACCTGGGTGGCCTCGACCCGGCGATCCATATGCCGCGCAAAAAGATTCCGTCGCTGCACATGCTCAAGGGCATGGTCACCATCGGTGGCATGCAGTCGGGCATTGCCGTGCTCGACGGTCCCAATGGCTGGAATGCCATCGGCTTTGCCGACACGCCGATGTTCGATGCCCACGCCGCGCAACCCGCCTTGCTCGCCCCCGGCGATACCGTCTGCTTCCTGCCCGAGAGGATCGAACTGTGATCGAAATCATCGCCACTGGCCCGCAGAACACCGTCCAGGACCTCGGGCGCCAGGGCCATCGTCATGTCGGCGTGGCCACTGCCGGCGCCATGGACACCCTGGCCCTGCGCACCGGCAACCTGATGCTGGACAACGCCGCCGATGCGGCGGCGCTGGAAGTGCAGACCTTTCCGCTGAAAGTACGTTTCAGTGCGGACGGGGTGATCGCCCTGACCGGCGCCGATGGCCGCGCCAGCCTCGACGGCCATGAGGTGCTGCCCTGGTGGGCGTTGCCGGTGAAGGACGGACAGACGCTGGAGATCCGCCATCCTCGCCAGGGTGCGCGGGTCTATCTGTGTGTCGCCGGGGGCATCGATGTGCCGCAGGTGATGGGCTCGCGCAGCACTGCGCTGCGCGGTGGCTTCGGTGGTCTGCACGGGCGCCCGGTGCAGGCTGGCGACTGCCTGGCGGTGGGCGAGGCCGGTGTCCTGTCGATTGCCGCTGGAGGATATGGCGTGCAGCCACCGGGTGTGGCCATGGCCGAGGCGTTTCCCCTGGAGGCCGACGGCAGCCTGCCGCTGCGGGCGATTGCGGCGGGTGAGGCGGACTGGTTCGGCAACGATCTGCCGCGCTTCTGGGCGCAGGCCTGGAAGATCTCGGCGCAGAGCAACCGCACCGGTTACCGCCTCTCCGGCGAACCGATCCAGCCCGAGCACGGCAGCGAGATGCGCTCCTATGGCCTGGTGCCTGGGGTGGTCCAGGTGCCGCCGGGAGGCGAGCCGATCGTGCAGCTTAGTGATGCCAATACGGCTGGTGGGTATCCCAAGGTGGCGGGGGTGATCGAGGCGGACCTGTGGCGCCTGGGGCAGGCGGCGATTGGCAGCCGGATTCGCTTTGTCGAAGTGACACCGCAGGAGGCGATTGCCGTGGAGGCGGCGGTCGAGGGGTATCTGGCGGGGGTTCGGCGGTTGGTGGTGGGCGGGTTGCTGGGTTGAATTCGAGGACCCCATCACTGCATGGGTATTTACATATCTTTTGAGTCCTGGTGACCGCAAGGTGCCCGTCGGGATACCGGATCAGGGCTGACAGGCGCATGACGGTGTTTATCTGGCGCCCTCAAGATCGAGCGCCGCCCGCGCGGCGCTCGATCTTGAGGGCGCTGAAAGCCTTCCGGCATGCGCCTGGCAGCCTTGATGCGATTTCCTGACAGGCGCTCGTGCTCAAAAGATGTGTAGATACTCATGCTCATCGCTGCGGTTCGGCGCCCCGACAAGCCACACAGTGACCGCGTGCACCGCTGGACCTGTGTGGAGCTGGCTCGCCAGCGATGAGGCCCTGAAGTAACCAGCGAAACTCTTGAATTTCCCTCACAAACCATGGGCCGCATCGCGGCCCATGTTCATTTCCACCACTCAGCGCAGCCCGGCACAGAACTCGGCAATCCGCTCGCACCCCTGTCCCAGCCTTTCCAGGCTGGTGGCATACGACAGCCGGAAGTACGGGCTCAACCCATACGCCGCCCCCTGCACCGTGGCGACATGGTGCTCTTCCATCAGCGCCATGCAGAAGTCGGTGTCGTTATCGATCCTGCGCCCCCCGACGCTGGTGCGGCCAATGAACTCGCCGATGTTGGGGAACAGGTAGAACGCCCCTTCCGGCTTGTGACAGGTCAGTCCTTCGATACCCGCCAGGCGCTCCAGGACGAAGTCGCGGCGCTGCTGGTAGATCGCCGCACGTTCGGCCAGCAGCTCCTGCGGGCCATTCAGCACCGCGGTGGCAGCAGCCTGGGTCAGGGTGCAGACGCCACCGCTGTTCTGCGTGTTGACGTTGCTCACCGCCTTGATCAGTTCTTTGGGACCGCCGCAGTAGCCCATGCGCCAGCCGGTCATGGCGTAGGCCTTGGACACGCCGTTGACGGTCAGCACGCGGTCATACAGGCGCGGCTCGACCTCGGCGATGGTGCAGAACTCGAAGCCGTCGTAGATCAGGTGCTCGTACATGTCGTCGGTCATGATCCACACGTCCGGGTGCTGCAGCATCACCTCGGCGATGGCCGCCATTTCCTGGCGCGAGCACGCCGAACCGGTGGGATTGCTCGGGTAGTTGAGCAGCAGCCATTTGGTCTTCGCGGTGATGGCGGCGTCGAGGTCCTCGGCCTTGAGCTTGAACTGGTTGTCCTGGCTGCACGGCACGGCGACCGGCACGCCGCCGGCGAACTTGACGATATCGGCGTAGCTGATCCAGGCGGGCGTTGGGATCACCACTTCGTCACCCGGGTTGAGGGTGGCGAGCATGGCGTTGAAGATCACCTGCTTGCCGCCACCGGCGACGAGGATCTGCGAGGGTTCGTAGTCGAGGTTGTTGTCACGCTTGAACTTGCCCTGGATCGCTTGCTTGAGCACCGGGGTGCCTTCGATGGCCGGGTACTTGGTGTCGCCGGCCAGGGCCGCGGCGTGGGCCGCTTCGATGGCGTGGGCCGGGGTGGGGAAGTCCGGCTCGCCGGAGGACAGGCTGATCACCTGGATGCCCTGGGCGGTGAGCTCGCGGGCTTTCTGGGTCATGGCGACCGAGGCGGAGACGGAAACGTTGTTCAGGCGTTCGGCAATACTGGGCATGGCTGTGGCTTCGCGGTGGAGGAACACTGCGCCCAGCTTAAAAGTGCGCCGCGGGCCTGCCCAAATAGCCCTTTGCTGTGGAGTCATAAGGGAATCGGATGGCTCGCCGGACAGGCAAAAAAAAGCCCGGCCGATGCGCGGCCGGGCAGTGCAGCAAGGAGGGTGCGGGTTATTCCAGGGCTTCGAATTTCATCTCGGCAAGCTTCTGCACGCGCTCTTCGCGAACCAGGTTGTACTCGGTCTGCGGGCCGATCCACTTGTTCCAGATCTGGTCGATCTCGCCGGCCGCATCCATGGCGTAGAGCGCCTGGTTGACCTTGTCCAGCAGCACCGGCTGCTCCAGCTTCATGCCCACGCTGATCGGCTCCAGCGCCATCGGCTCGGCGGTGATGCCCAGCTCCACGCCACCGGCCTTGGCCTGGCTGACCAGCTTCTTCGCCGACATGGTGTTGGTGACCACGCCGAGCACCTTGTTCTGCTGCACGGCGAGGTAGGCGGAACCGGTGTCCTGGAAGGTCACCGGGGTGGCCTTGGCCATGCGGATCGATTGCTCGGAGGTCGAGCCCTTGGTCGCGCTGATGCGCTTGCCTTCGAAGAACGCCTTGGGCTTGTCGGCCAGCGGCGCCTTCACCACCAGCACTTCCTTGGCCACGTAGTAGGGATCGGAGAACTGGATCTGCTGGCCGCGGCTCTTGGTGTAGGCGAGGTTGGCCACTACCACGTCGACGCGGCCCATCTTCACCTCGGCGATGCGCGCTTCACCGGACAGCGGCTTGAGTTCCAGCTTGACGCCCAGGTGCTTGGCCAGGGCCGTGCACAGGTCGACGTCCATGCCTTCGAGCTGGCGGGTCGACGGGTTGGGCGAGGAGAACGGCGGTACGTCGGAGTAGACGCCGCAGCCCAGGGTTTGCTTTGCCTGGATATCGGCCCATTGATCGGCGTGGGCGGTAGCGGCCATCAGGGGCAACAGCATCAGGGCCAGTCGAGCGTGCTTTTTGTGCATTGCAATGAACCTCGAAGAATGGGACGGATGTGGGGCAGTTGTTCAAAAAGGGGCGGCTCAATGGGCGCGCAGGTCGCTGATGAAGCGCTGCGCCCGCGGGTGTTCCGGTCGGCTGAAGAACTGTTCGGGCGTGGCGCGCTCGAGGATTTCCCCGGCGTCCATGAACCAGATGGTGTCGGCGACTTCACGGGCGAAGTTCATTTCGTGGGTCACGCACATCATGGTCATGCCGTCGCGGGCCAGGCTGCGCATCACTTGCAGCACCTCGCCGACCATTTCCGGGTCGAGGGCGCTGGTGGGTTCGTCGAACAGCATCACCGGCGGCTCCATGGCCAATGCCCGGGCGATCGCCACCCGCTGTTGCTGGCCGCCGGACAGCTGGCCGGGGTAAGCGCCGGCCTTGTGCGCCATGCCGACCCGCTCCAGCAGTTCCATGGCCTGCTTCTTCGCTGCGCCCGGGCGCAGGCCGCGCAACTTGGTCGGGGCGAGGATGATGTTGTCCAGCACCGACATGTGCGGGAACAGGTTGAAGCTCTGGAACACGAAGCCGATGCGCGAACGCAGGCGGTTGAGGTTGGCGTCGGTGCCGTGGATATCGTGGCCCTCGAACAGGATCTGCCCGCCCTGGATGGCCTCCAGGCGGTTGACCGTGCGGATCAGGGTGGACTTGCCCGAGCCCGAGGGCCCGCACACCACTACCACTTCACCCTGGCGGATCTCGGCGTTGATGGTGGTCAGGGCGCGGTACTCGCCGTACCACTTGTCGACATTGGCAAACATGATCATCGGGTTCATGGCGGTCATCTCGAAGCTTCGGAAGTGGGAAGGGCGCTACTCGCAGAGGCGGCCTGCGGCTGGCCGCGGTCACCCTGGCGCTTGCGCTCTATGCGTCGCTCCACTGCGGTGGCCAGGCGGGTCAGGCCGTAGCACAGCAGGTAGTAGGTCACGGCGAGGATGGCGTAGACCTGGAACGGCTGGGTCAGCAGCTGGTTGTTGACCTGGTTGGCGGCGAAGGTCATCTCTTGCACGTTGATCATGTAGCCCAGGGTGGTCTCCTTGATGATCGAGACGAACTGGCTGATCAGGCTCGGCAGGGCATTGAACAGCGCCTGCGGCAGGATCACCCAGCCGAACGCGCGGAAGTAGCCCAGGCCCAGGGCCCGCGCTGCCTCCAGCTGGCCCGGTGGCAGGCCCTGGATGCCGGCGCGCACGATCTCCGAGAGGTAGGCGCTCTGGTAGATCACCAGGGTGCAGAGCATGGTGGTGAAGCCGCTGATATTGCGGCCGATCAGCAGCGGTACCAGGAAGTAGGTCCAGAAGATCACCATGATCAGTGGCACGCCACGCAGCACATAGACCCACACCGTGGCTGGCCAGCGCACCCAGGCGAAGGGCGAGATGCGCGCCATCACCACCAGCAGCGACAGCGGAAAGGCGATCAGCAGCGCCAGCGCCGACAGCACCAGGGTATTGACCAGGCCACCCAGCGGCCCGTGGGGGTACTGGCCGAGGAGGAACAGCTCCCAGTTGTCGCGGACAATCACGAATACATCGAACATCGCCGCTTACCTCGCCCGGGCTTGATTGAAATGCCGGGCTAGCAGCGCGCCGGCCCCCATCAGCAGCAGCGACACCGCCAGGTAGCCGAGGGTCGCCACCAGGTAGCACTCGAAGGTGCGGAAGGTGTAGTTCTCCAGCTCGCGGGTGGCGTAGGTCAGCTCGACCACGCCGATGGCCATCGCCAGGCTGGTGTTCTTGAACAGCAGCACGGTGTGGTTGATCAGCGAGGGCAGGGCGTTGCGTACCCCCTGCGGCAGGATCACGTAGCGCATCGAGCGTACGTAGCCCAGGCCCAGGGCGCGGGATGCTTCGGTCTGTCCGGCTGGGATGGCCCGCAGGCCGGCGCGCAGGTCTTCGGAGAAGTACGCCGCCTGGCACAGGCCCAGGGCGATCACCGCGAAGATGAACTCGCTGCTGTAGTTGGCCAGCCACAGTTGCAGGCTTTCCGGGAGCAGGGTCGGTACGCCGAAGTACCAGAGCATCAGTTGCACCAGGGTCGGTACGTTGCGGTGGTAGGACACGTAGCCGGCCACCAGGTGTTCGGCCAGCGGCTTGCCGGTCAGGCGGATCACCACCAGCAGCAGGGCCAGGGCCATGGCAAGGCTCCAGGCGCAGAGCATCAGCTGCGCGGTCAGGCCGGCGCCGCGCAGCAACAGATCGGCGTATTCGCCGGTCAGGATCGGCCCCAGATCGAAATCTTTGAACATGGGTATCACCCTGTCGGGTCAAGGGCAGCAGTCGTTCGCAACCGGGGTGGGGGGCGGCTGGGTCATGGCCCGCCGCTCTTGTCCGGCGATGGGGTCAGTCGGCTTGCGGGCGGGTGGTCTGCAAGCCGCCGGGGACCTGCAGGGTCGGGGTGATTTCCATATGCCCGACGTTCATCGATACCGGTGCGGCGATGGCAAAGGCGATGGCCTCGGCGATGTCGGACGCCACCGGCAGCTCGAAGCCGTCGATGAACCTGGCGCGGATCTCGGCGCCGTTGCCATGCACGTGCTCGAAGATATCGGTGGCGACCCGGCCCGGGCAGATTTCGGTGACCCGCACGCGTTTGCCGAACACGTCGATGCGCAGGTTGCGCGAGAGCATGCTCACCGCCGCCTTGGTCGCGTGGTAGGTGCTGTTGCCGCCGAAGTTGTAGGCGCCAGCGATGGAACTGATGTTGATCACATGGCCACGATCACGCTCGACCATGCCCGGCACCAGCAGGCGGGTCAGGTGCAGCACGGCGCGCAGGTTGACGTCGATCAGCGCGTCGATGCCCTCGGCGGTGGCGTTGAGGATCGAGCCCGGACGGTCGACCCCGGCGTTGTTGACCAGGATGTCGATGTCCAGGCCTTCGACGATGCGGGTCACCGCGGCCAGGTCGGCGACATCCACGGCGTGAACGATGCAGCCGGTGCGCGCGGCCAGGTCGGCGAGCTTGTCGGCGCTGCGGGCCAGGGCATGGACGGTGATGCCTTCGCGGCTCAGGCGCTCGACCGTGGCGGCGCCGATGCCGGAGGATGCGCCGGTGACCAGCGCGGTTTTGTAGTCGGAGAATGGCATGTGTCCGTACCTCATCGTGATACGCCCCCTTGTAGCAGGTGGGCGTTGGATTGACTCTAAAGCCCCGCCCGACGGTCGACCAAGACGGTTTGGCTGTCGGGCGATAAGCGTTTCTTATTGCAGGATCCTGCTGGTACGGCTCAGCCGACCAGTTGCGACAGCGGCACGATCTGCCCACCACCGTCCTCGATTTCCCGGCGGATCGCCCGCGCCAGTTCCAGGGCGTTGGCGTTGTCGCCGTGGAGCAGGATCGAGCAGGCCGGTACCTTGATGACTTCACCGCTGTAGCAGGTCACGGTGCCGCTATCGAGAAACTGCCGGACCCGCTGGCGAACCCGCTCCGGCGCCTTGATCACCGAGTCCGGCAGCGCCCTGGGCACCAGCAGGCCGTGGCGGTCGTAGGCGCGGTCGGCAAGGAAGGTACTGGCGATACGCAGCCCGTGCTTGTCGGCGGCGCGCTCCATGGCCTGACTGGTCGACGAGCTGACGATCAGCGTCGGGTCGAAAGCCTTGACCGTTGCCAGCAGGGCGTCGGCCAGTTCGGCGTCCGCCGCCACCCGGTTGCCCAGGGCGCCGTGGAAGCTCATGTGGGTCAGGCGGTGGCCATTGACCCGCGCCGTCGCGGCCAGGGCGCCGAGCTGGTAGACGATATAGGTCTGCAACTCGCGGGTGTCGATCTGCATCTGCCGGCGGCCGAAGCCGAGCAGGTCGGGAAAGCCCACATGCCCGCCCAGGTCGATGCCCCGGGCCAGGGCCAGGCGTGCGGTGGTGTCCATGATCAGCGGGTCGCCGGCATGGAAACCGCAGGCCACGTTGGCTGAGGAGATGATCTCCATCAGGGCTTCGTCCTCGCCCATTTTCCAGGGGCCGAAGCCTTCGCCGAGGTCGGCGTTCAGGTCGATGCGCATGGCTTCATGCTCCTGTTGCAGTCAGTGCCAATAAAGGTTTTCCGTAATCCACCAGTTGTCCGTCGGTTACCAGGTAGTCGCCGGCGATGCCGTCCTGCCGGGCGCTGACCGGCAACAGCAGGTCGCCCACCGCCAGTACGCCGATCACGTCGCCGGCGCGGATCGCCTGGCCGGGACTGACCTGCGGGGTGTCGCGGGCCGGATGGCGAGCGTGGAAATGCCCGCAGCCGGTGGAGGTGACGCTGATGCTGGCGGGCGCCGCCGGGGCTTCGGCTGGCACAACCGCCACGGGGACGGCTGCTCCGACGCTGCGTTGCAGGCGGACTTCGAAGTCCGTGGTCTTCAATTCGATCCGGGCCAACCCGGCGTCGCTCATCCAGCCGATCAACTGGCGGAGTTTTTCGATACGCATGTTCAGTTCCCTGAGTGGCGTTGCTTGAGCCAGTGTTCGAGGTGATGGATATCCACGGCCCCGGCGATGAACGCCGGATCCTGGAGAATCTCCCGGTGCAGCGGCAGGTTGCTGGCGATGCCCTCGACGCGGAACTGTGCAAGGGCCGTGCGCATTCTCGCCATGGCCTGCTCGCGAGTGGCGCCGTGGGTGATCAGCTTGGCGATCATCGAGTCGTAGTAGGGCGGTACCCGGTAGCCGTTGCTGACGTGGGTGTCGACCCGCACGCCGATGCCACCGGGCAGATCCCAACGGGTCACGGTGCCGGGCGTGGGGATGAAGGTCGCCGGGTCTTCGGCGTTGACCCGGCATTCCAGCGAGTGGCCGCGAGTGACGATCTGCTCCTGGCGCAGTTCGAGGACTTCGCCGCGGGCCACGCGCAGTTGCTGTTCGACGATGTCGATGCCGGTGGTCATTTCGGTGACCGGGTGCTCGACCTGCAGGCGGGTGTTCATTTCGATGAAGTAGAACTCGCCGTCCTCGTAGAGAAACTCGAAGGTGCCCACGCCCTGGTAGCCGATATGCCGGCAGGCCTCGACGCAGCGTTCGCCCACCCGTGCCATGGCCTCGGCTTCGATGCCGGGGGCCGGCGCTTCTTCCAGCACCTTCTGGTGCCGGCGTTGCAGCGAGCAGTCGCGGCTGCCCAGCCATACGCCATTGCCGTGACGGTCGCAGAGCACCTGGATTTCCACATGGCGCGGGTGGCCGAGGAATTTCTCCATGTACAGCTCGGGGTTGCCGAAGGCGCGGCGGGCTTCCTCGCGGGTGATGCTGACTGCCTGGTCCAGCTCCGCCGCGTCATGGACCACGCGCATGCCGCGACCGCCACCACCACCGGCGGCCTTGATGATCACCGGGTAGCCGATTTCGCTGGCGATGCTGCGGATCTGCTGCGGGTCGGCAGACAGCGCGCCATCCGGGCCGGGCACGCAAGGTACACCGGCCTCGCGCATGGCGCGCTTGGCGGCGACCTTGTCGCCCATGCGGCGGATACACGCGGCGTCGGGGCCTATGAAGGTCAGGCCGGCGGCGCTGACCGCTGCGCTGAAGGCGGCGTTTTCCGAAAGGAAGCCGTAGCCGGGATGCACCGCCCCGGCGCCCGAGGCGCGGGCAGCCTGGAGCAGGGCCTCGGCGTCGAGGTAGCTCTGGCCCGGTGCGGCCGGGCCGATGCACAGCGCCAGGTCGGCGTGTTCCAGGTACGCCGCACCGGCGTCGCCCTGGGAATAGACCATCACCGTCTCCAGCCCCAACTGATGACAGGCGCGCTGGATGCGCAGGGCGATTTCGCCGCGGTTGGCGATCAGAACGCGGTTGAACATGGCCTCAATCTCCCATGCGCAGCAGAGGCTGGCCGGATTCGACCTCGCTGCCGGCGTCGGCCAGCACTGCCTCGACGACCCCGGCGCAGGGCGCCTGGACCTGGTGGAACATCTTCATCGCCTCGACGATGCACAGCACCGCACCGGCCTCGACCCGCTGGCCGACGCTAACGAAGGCCGGCTCGCCGGGGGCGGGGGTCAGGTGCAGGATGCCGTACAGCGGCGAGGGGATATCGCGGGCGGCGGCAGCGGCCGCTGCGGGCGCCTCGGTTTCGGCGACCGCAATGGGTGCCACGGCTGCCGGGAGGCTGGCCGTAATGACGGCAGCCTGTGGCGTGGTGACCTGGCGCGACAGGGTCAGGGTGCTGCCCCCTTCGCTCAGGCTGAGCTCGCTCAGGTCGCTGGCCTGAATCAGCTCGATCAGGGATTTGATGCGGGTTTGTTCCATTCGCAGGGCCTCTTGCGCCAGGGCGTCGATTGCGTCTGGCCGAACTGTAAGGGCGCGCTGTGCGGCGGCGCCAAGAGGGTTTGCGCGTGGGGCGATAAGGGCGACTTATGACCCGCGTCGGTCATAAGCGATCGTTATCCAGCCAGAACGAAGTTGTCTTGGCCGCGCCATTCGCCACGGCCGTAGCGTGTAATGGCCGCCCGATAACGCAGCCCGGGCCTCAATCAGAACGGGGCGGCACCTTTCTTATCTGCCTGCCGACTTCCGATCACTTTTTTTGGCTTGGGGAATTTGCTGATGATGAAGTACCCGTTGGGCGTACTCGGGCTGGTCTTGGCCCAAAGCGGCCACGCCGCCGGTTTTATCGACGACAGTCACGCCAGCCTGCTGATGCGTAACTTCTTCAGTCACGTGGACAATCGCGACGGCGCCGCCGACCCGAACTACACCCAGGAGTGGGGCCAGGGCTTCGTGCTCAACTTCAACTCGGGCTTCACCGAGGGGCCGGTGGGCTTCGGCGTGGATGCCGTGGGCATGCTCGGCATCCGCCTGGATTCCGGAAAGGGGCGGCACTACAACCCCACCAGCACCGCGAGCAACGGCAACATCTTTCCCACCGACAGCGATGGGCGTGCGGTCAGCGACTTCTCCAGCCTGGGCCCGACCCTCAAGGCGCGGGTAGGCAGCACCGAGTTCCGCTATGGCACCCTGCAGCCGCAACTGCCGGTGCTGTTTGCCAGCGATCGCCTGGTGTTCCAGACCTTCCGCGGCTTCCAGGTGGAGTCCAAGGACATCGACAACCTGACCCTGACTGCCGGGCGCATCGACCGGGTCAAGGAGCGTGGGTCGACCGACTGGGAAGGCCTGTCCATCGCTGGCTCCAACGCCACGGTCGACCCGGTCAACCCGAGCGTGAACACCACCCGCAGCACCCACGTCAACGAGTTCTGGTACGCCGGCGGGCGCTACAAGGTGTCGCCGGACCTGACGCTGCAGTACTACTACGCCAACCTGACCGACTTCTATAAGCAGCACTTCGTCGGCGGCGTGTATGGCTTCAACCTTGGCCCCGGCCGCCTGACCACCGACGTGCGCTTCTGGAACAACAGCTCCGACGGGCGCAACGGTCATGACCCGGACTACTACAGCAGCGGCTACTACGGCAACGGTCGCACCCGTGGCGAAGTCGACAGCCGCCTGAGCAGCGTGCTGTTTACCTACGCGGTGGGCGCGCACTCGTTCTCCACCGGCTACCAGCAGGTGGATGGCGACAGCGACGCGGTGTGGGTCAACGAAGGGGCGGGGACCACCAGCTACTTCTTCACCGAAACCATGTCCGGCAAGTTCCAGCGCGCCGGGGAGCGCACCTGGCAACTGCGCTACATGTACGACTTCGCCAGCGTCGGCGTACCCGGTCTGACCTTCAAGACCAACTACTACAACGGCGACCACATCGAGACGGCCAGCGGCGACAAGAAGGAATGGGCCCGCGACATGACCCTCGGCTATGTGGTGCAGAGCGGCCCGGCCAAGGGCCTCAGCACCCAGTTGCGCTACGGCGCCTTCCGCACCGACATGCAACGTGACACCGACGAGTACCGGGTGATCGTCGACTATCCGCTCAATCTGTTCTGATCGAGCCCCACGACCGGATCGCTTCAGGCCTTGCCTGCCCCAAGCCGGGGCGGCAAGGGCTGATCGAACGATCTGATTTGGACCATTTGATCCGCTATTTGTCGGTCGCTTTTCTTATCTCGCTGATTCTTCGAAGAAAAATTCTTTGGCATGAACCGTGTATGAGCCCCGGCACCCCGGCGAAGAGCATCGCCGTGCTGCCGTCCCCCAGGACGAGCCCCAAAGCTCTAGGCGCCCAGAAGGCCTTGCAAAGCTGCTGCCCATACCCTTTATGAGACAGTGACCGCGATGAAGAATATTTTTGAGTGGAGTGTAAAGGCGGACCAGACGGGCGTGATCGCCCCCCATGAGCGACTGCCGTGGCTGCAGACCCTGATCATGGGCATGCAGCACGTGTTCGCCATGTTCGGCGCGACCATGCTCGCGCCCATGTTGATGGGCTTCGACCCCAATGTCGCGGTGCTGATGAGCGGGGTTGGCACGCTGATCTTCTTCGTCATCACCCGGGGCAAGGTGCCCAGCTATCTTGGCTCCAGCTTCGCCTTCGTCGGTGTGGTGGCGGCGGTGACCGGCTACGTCGGCTCCGGGCCCAATCCGCAGATCGAAATCGCCCTGGGCGGCATCATCGTCTGCGGCCTGGTCTATGTCCTGGTCGGGCTGCTGGTGCAGTCCATCGGTTATGCCTGGATCGAGAAACTGACCCCGCCGGTGGTCACCGGCACGGTGGTGGCGGTGATCGGCCTCAACCTGGCGGCGATCCCGGTGAAGACCATGGCGGCGAACAGCTTCGAGGTCTGGGTGCAGTTGATCACCTTCACCTGTGTGGTGTGCATCGCGGTGTTCACCTCCGGGCTGCTGCAACGGATGCTTTTGCTGACCGGCCTGCTGGTGGCGACGGCGATCTACTTCGTCCTCACCAATGGCCTGGGCCTGGGCACGCCGATGGACTTCAGCAAGGTCGCTGACGCGGCCTGGTTCGGCCTGCCGACCTTCCACACCCCGGTGTTCACCCCGGGCGCGGCGCTGCTGATCGCGCCGGTGGTGATCATCCTGCTGGCCGAGAACATCGGTCACCTCAAGGCCATTTCCTCGATCAGCAAGCAGAGCATGGAGCCGTACTTCGGCCGCGCCTTTATCGGTGATGGGGTCGCGACCATGGTCAGTGCGGGCGTCGGCGGCACCGGCGTGACCACCTATGCCGAGAATATCGGGGTGATGGCCGCGACCCGGGTGTACTCCACGGCGCTGTTCGTGGTGGCCGGTTTCGTGGCGATCCTGCTCGGGTTGTCGCCCAAGTTCGGTGCCCTGGTGCATGCGATCCCCACGCCGGTGATGGGCGGTGTGTCGATCGTGGTGTTCGGGCTGATTGCCGTGGCCGGGACCAAGATCTGGGTCGAGAACAAGGTCGACTTCAGCGACAACCGCAACCTGCTGATCGCTGCGGTACCGCTGGTGCTGGGCACCGGGGACTTCACCTTGCACTTCGGCAGTTTCGCCCTCAATGGCCTGGGCAGCGCGACCTTTGCCGCGCTGATCCTCAATGTGCTGTTGAACCTGAAGCGGCGTCCGGCGACGGCGCTGCAGCCTGCGGCGGAGTAAGCGGATTGCGGATATGAAGAAGGGAGGCCTGGGCCTCCCTTCTGTGATGGCAGACAAGTAGATTGATGTTGTGACTGCTGGCCTCATCGCCGGCAATGCCGGCTCCCACAGGGTTCTGGGCCAGCCACAATATATGTGCTCGACGCGGTTCAGGCAGGAGCTGCTTTAGCTGCGATGGACCGCGTCAGCGGTCCCGAAACCATCCCGCACGAGCCTCTGATCAAGCCCCATCATGGATTCACAGTGCCCGGCCTGCCGCGTTTCTTCAGACTCACTGCATAGACAGGATTTGGGACCGCTGCGCGGTCCATCGCAGCTAAAGCAGCTCCTACCGGGACCGCGTCGACCTTTGCTTGAGATGTGTAGATAACCCATGCAGCGATGAGGCCGGGGAGAACAACACTGACCCGCAAGATTGATGGTGAAGCTGATGGCCTCATCGCCGGCAATGCCGGCTCCCACAGGGTTCTGGGCCAGCCATAGCATCTGTGCTCGACGCGGTCTCAGTGGGAGCTGGCGTTGCCAGCGATGAGGCCTGCAAAAACAACACAGACCAGCAAGATCGATGTCAAGGCTGTTGGCCTCATCAATCAGTTATGCGCTGAACCAATGGCCAGCGCGTGATAGCGCCGGTCGAAGTACACCAGCACATCCGCCTCGGCCTGCTGCACCACCTCCAGCACTTCGCAGAACAGGATGTCGTGGGTGCCGACACTGACCGAGCTGGTCACCTTGCAGTCGAAGGACACCTTGGCCTGGTCCAGCAGCGGCGCGCCGGATACCCCGGTGCTCCAGCTCCCGGCAAGAAAGCGTTCGGCCTGTGGCGTCTTGCCGCCGAAGGCCGTCGACAACGCTTCCTGGCCATTGCCCAGGGTGTTCACGCACACCGCGCCGTTGCCCTTGAAGGCCTCGTATACCGAGGCGTTGCGATTGACGCAGACCAGCAGGGTAGGCGGGCTGTCGGTGACGCTGCACACCGCCGTCGCGGTGAACCCGGCCTTGCCGTGGGCGCCATCGGTGGTGATCACGTTGACCGCGGCGGCGAGGTTGGCCATGGCGTCGCGGAAGGTCTTGCGGTCGAGGGTGGTCGCGACTTCAGATAACAGGTTCATCGTGGTGCTCCTGTGAATGCATGAAGAAATCAAGGGTCAGCCGGTGGAAGGGCTCGGGGTCGCTGATGCTGGAGGCATGCCCGCCGTAGTCGAGCAGTTCGAAGCGGGCATTGCGCAAGCCTGCAGCCAGGCGTTGCGATTGCTGCCAGGGCACCAGCATGTCGTCGCGATTGGCGATGACCAGAGTGGGCGTGTCGATCTGGCCCAGTCGCGCACTGATATCGAAGGTTTCCAGCGCATGGATGCGCCGCAGCAGGTTGTCCCGGGTGGGGAAGCACGCCAGCGCGGCCGACTCCATGGACGCCAGTCGCTCGCTGTTCGCGGCAATCCAGTCCGCCGGGTAGAGGAAGATCGCCTGGGCGTGCTGGTAGGCCGCCGGCCCGCTGTTTTCCAGGAGCTGCTTGCGGATGGCGAAGCAGCGCAGGGAGTGCGGGTTGGGCCGGTCCCAGGCGTTGACCAGGGTCAGGCTGCCGAGCAAGCGAGGCGCAAGCAGGGCCAGTTCCAGGCCGATCAGGCCGCCCAGGGCATGGCCCATGAACTGGGAGCGCTCGATACCCAGTTCGTCCAGCAGCGCCAGCAGTTCTTTGGCCATATCGGCAATGCTGTAGCCCTCGGCCAGCTCGGCCGGGCTTTTGCCCGTGCCTGCCTGGTCGTAGGTCAGCACGCGGAAATGCTCGCCGAGCACGGCAATGTCGCTGGCAAAGAAACTGCCCACGCCACCCAGGCCGGCGCTAAGCACCAGCGTGGGAGCATCGGCCTCCTGTCGCCCATGGAATTGGTAGTGCATAAGGAACTCCCGATTCTGTGGCGCGGCCTCAGGCCAGGTGGGCGATGCTGGCGATCTCGATCAGCGCCTCGGGTTTGACCAGGCCGGCCTGGATGCAATAGCGCGCCGGTTTTTCCCCGGGGAAGTACTCGGCGTACACCGCATTGATCAGCGGGTAGTCGGCCCAGTCCTTGAGCATGATCATGTTGAAGGTCACGTCGTCCATGCTGCCGCCGGCGGTCTCGATGACCCGGCGGATGGTCTCCAGGACATGGCGGGTCTGGGCGGTGGCGTCGCCCGGATGGACCACGTTGTTGTGTTCGTCGAAGGGCAGGGTGCCGGAGACGTAGACGATGTTGTCGGCCTTGGTCGCCGGGACGAAAGGCGCGATTGGCGTCGGGGTGTTCGCGGGTACGATGCACTGCTTTGGCATGGGGGTGATCCTCTGGTTATCGGGTTTGGGCAAGGGCGTTACGGAAGGCGTCGACTGACGAGACCCAGCCGAAGAAGGTCTGGATGTTGTACAGCGCTGCCTCCTGGGCAAATGCCGGGCCGGCCTGGTGGGTGGCATCGGCGAGGACGACGCCGAAGTACTCAAGGTGGAAACCGTCGCGCAGGGTCGACTCGACGCAGACGTTGGTGGCGATCCCGGTGAACACCAGGTTGCGGATGCCGCGGCTGCGCAGGGTGCTGTCGAACACCGAGTTGAAGAAGCCGCTGTAGCGGGTCTTGGCCACGACGATATCGCCGTCCTGCGGGGTCAATGCCTCGACCAGGGCATAGTCCCAGCCTCCCTTGGCCAGCAACTTGCCGCTGAGTTCGGGCTGGCGGCGCATGGTCTTCAGTGCATTGGACTTGTGCCAGTTGGGTGAGCCGGGGCCGCCGGCTTCCACGTAGCCGGCATCCCAGCCGTTCTGGAAGAAGATCACCTGGATGCCGGCCTGCCGTGCGCTGGCGATCGCTTCGGCAATCGCGGCGATTACCGGTTCGGTCTGCGACACGTCGAAGCCGGCCAGGTCGAGGTAGCCGCCCTTGCTGGCGTAGGCGTTCTGCATGTCCACCACGATCAACGCGGTCTCGCTGGGGCGCAGGCGCAGGGCTTCCGGCTGTGCGGCGAGGACGAAGGACGGCTCGCTGCTGGTGTCCGGGTTGAAAGCGCAGACTTCGCTCATCACGCTACCTCCGCGACATCGATGTGCTGGCGGCTGCGCATCAGTGGCTGGATGCGCGTGCCGAAGTCCTCGATGCCCTGCACGAAATCGTCGAAGGTCAACATCACCCCTTGCACGCCCGGCACGCCGGCCACCTCGTCGAGCATCCTGGCGACGTTCTGGTACGAGCCGACCAGGGTGCCCATATTGATGTTCACCGCCGAGGTCGGATTGGCCATCTGCCGCAGGTTGGAATCGCTGCCCTTGTCGGCGGCGCCTTTCTCGCCCAGCCAGGCGATCGCTTCCTCGTCGGCGCCGGCCTTGATGTGTTCCCAGCGGGCCATGGCGGCTTCGTCGCTGTCGGCGGCGATGATCATGAACAGCACGCAGGCGGTTACCGTGCGCCCGGTCTTCTCGCAGGCGCTGACCAGCGCCTCGGCGGTCGGGGCGAAGGCGGTGGGGGTGTTGATGCCTTTGCCGAAGCAGAAATTGTAGTCGGCGTACTGCGCCGAGAAGGCCATCCCGGCTTCGCTCTGGCCGGCGCAGATCAATTTCATGTCCGCTTGCGGGCGCGGGCTGACGCGGCAGTCGTTCATGCTGAAGTGCTCGCCCTTGAAGTCGCTGGTGCCGTTGGCCCACAGCTCGCGCAGCACCTGGGCGTACTCGGCCAGGTACTGGTAGCGGGTGCGGAAGAAATCATCGCCGGGCCACAGGCCCATCTGCTCGTACTCGGGTTTCTGCCAGCCGGTCACCAGGTTGACGCCAAAGCGGCCGTTGGAGATCGAATCGATGGTCGAGGCCATGCGCGCGATGATCGCCGGCGGGATGGTCAGGGTGGCGACCGTGGCGAACAGCTGGATGCGGCTGGTCACGGCGGCCATGCCGGCCATCAGGGTGAAAGACTCCAGGTTGTGTTCCCAGAACTCGGTTTTACCGCCGAAGCCGCGCAGCTTGATCATCGACAGGGCGAAGTCGAAACCGTAGTGCTCGGCGCGCTGGACGATCCGTCGATTCAGGTCGAAGGTCGGCAGGTACTGCGGCGCGTTCTCGGAAAGCAGCCAGCCGTTGTTGCCGATCGGGGTGAAGATTCCAATGTCCATCGGTCGAGCCTCGCATCGTGAGTGGAGTGACCCTGCGGCGGCAGGGAACGATGGGGCTTCAGCAAGCAATGGGCCATTTCTGGAAAAGTGTTTTTTATCAGTTGGTTAGGATGATTCATGGGAAAATTACAGACCATTTGGTCCGAAACAGAGCGCTTGGATGGTGCGCGTCTGTTCCAAGCTGGGGCGTAACGCGGTATCTGTCCTACCTGTGCCTGCTCCTTTAGACTACGGGCTCCTTTGCACTGTGGAATGCCAGCGTGATTGCAAGAACCAAAGGTACGGCGCAGACGGCTGCCAAGGGCCAACCGACCGCCGCGCAGAAGCGCCGCGAACGCCAGGTCGAGGGCAAGCGGACGGTCATTCTCGAAGCTGCGCTGAAGCTGTTCGCCCAGTTCGGCGTGCACGGCGCCAGCCTCGACCAGATCGCCGTGCTGGCCGATGTCTCGAAGACCAACCTGCTCTACTACTTCAGCAACAAGGACGAGCTGTACAAGGCGGTGCTGCAGCGCATCCTCGACGTCTGGGTCGACCCGCTGGAGCACTTCACGGTGGACAAGTCGCCGGAGCAGGCGATCAGCGAATACGTGCGGGCCAAGCTCGAAGTCTCCCGCGACCACAGCAGCGAATCGAAACTGTTCTGCATGGAAGTGATGCAGGGCGCGCCGTTGATGCTCGGCGAATTGCAGCATCCGCTGCGGGACAAGGTCGAGTTGAAGGTGAAGGTCATCGAGACCTGGATCGAGCGGGGGGAACTGTCAGCGGTCGACCCGCATCACCTGATATTCACCATCTGGGCCACCACCCAGCATTACGCCGATTTCGGCACCCAGATCGAAGCCCTGACCGGCAAGTCGCTGGCGGATCCGGCGTACTTCGAGCAGACCTGCAGGAGTATCTGCGACTTGTTGCTGCGTGGGATTGTGCCGCGCAGTTGAGTGTTGCAGGTCGCCCCAGCAAGGATTCTTGAAAAGGGACTGAATGAGAGAGGAGCGCGCGATGGGGGATATCTGCAAGGCAATAGCATTGGCATGCGAAGCGCACGCAGGACAGTTGGACAAGGCTGGGCAGCCGTACATATATCACCCGTTGAGACTGATGATGAGGCTTCAGGGCGAAGAGGAGCGAATCGTCAGCGTCTTGCATGATGTTGTGGAGGACAGTGATGTTTCTTTTGAGGACCTCAGGCAGTTTGGTTTTTCCGATCGTGTTATAGATGCGGTGGAGTGTTTGACGAAGAGAGTGGGTGAACCTTATGAGGAATTCATTACGCGGCTATCGTCGAATGAACTGGCCAGAAAGGTGAAGATAGAAGATGTTAAGGATAATCTGGATGTTACAAGGCTGGGAAGCCTGCGCGATCAAGACCTTGCTCGGATTGCGAAGTACCATAAGGCATTGCAGTATTTGTTAAAAAAATCGGGGTAGGGTGTGTTTCAGGCGTTTGGATTTTTGTTTTGGCCGGGAGTAATCGATGAAGGCTGCTGCAAATATCTCGCTGTATGAAATGGCCAAGCGCTTTCGCTCGGAGTCCTTGTCCTTGCACGACTTTCAATCTTGGTTAGGAGCATCCACTTCTTCTGAAGTTTCCGCAATTTCTCCTGGGGTGCTGCTGAGGTTGAAAAGCGGAGGGGTTGAAAGAGTCATGTTGGCTGTGGCAAAAATTTTGCCAGCATGCGCAATCTGTGAAGGGATATCGGAAGAAAGGGTTTTTCAGGATTTGGCTGAGCACAGGCAGTGCAGCGATAGACTCGGATCGGTACTGGCATTGGAAAAAATGGTACGTATTCCGCGCCCTGAATGGGTAACCGACGAAATTACTTTTCAGTATGGTATAGACGGATACTACCAATGCTTGAGTTGTGATACCCGGTGGATGTTGATTGAGCCTGAAAGAGGTCGTTATGGGGAGTGGCTAAGAATTTCATAAGGGGGTAGAAGCGAAAAGGGAACAGCGAAAAGGAATTGATTTGAATGGCACTTACTTAAGCGTTAACAATTTGATTTAAAAGAAAAACCAAGAAAGGGCTGGCCTGGATCCACGGTGATAGTTGCGAACACACGCACCAGTAGAGCCAAGGACGCAGCCCGGAATGGATCGAGCGAAAAAGGGTACTGCTCAAAACAGAACCTCCCCTTTCCAATCTCATACCTCGCTGACCAGCTACTGGATGCCAGTCAGAAGGAGCACATACGTGGCTCGGGTATCAGCCGCCACCCCTCTGTTGAGCCAACCCACTCAATAGTGACTCCACCAGCGCCTGTGAAATCTCCAGCGAATGATAGGTCGCCCATGCCAAGCCGCCGAGGGACCGCTCGGCCTGCTCGCAGACCTGGGTGTTGGTTTCAAAAGCCGATTTCAGGGTCATGGACAGATGCACCAGCGCATCTTCGATATCGACGCCATCACAGACGGCGAACAGCGGTTTGTGGCTGTTGTTGCAGGCGCTGAACTGGGTGTGGACGGTAGTAAGGCGAGGGGGATCTGGAACGATCTTTTTCATCTGGCGTCTCCTAGGAAATGAATTCCGCCACTGATCGCTACCAAACGAATAGGTGGCGGCTGTACACGGGTTGGTAGACCGGTCCTAGGTATCCCGGCGCGCCCTCGCGGGCACCCCATGCACAGCCACCATTGATCAGTACGACAGCAACCAGAGGTCATCTGCCGAACCGAATGGAGCGCTTGCAACCATAGGAAACGGGCTACCACACCCGGCCGCCAAACCACAGCGACCGGCGAAGACTAGGACCCGATTTCCAAGAGCGCAACGACTGAACAGGCGGAAAAGTATGCTTGGGAAATTGCCTACATAAAAGTCGGATCTCAGTGAAGCGTTGTAGGCCAATACAGCATCAGCAGTACGCGTTTTACGCCACCGTCGTAGGGCAAGAAGACCGAGCAGGTGGTGATCAGGGTCAGCCAGGCAGCTTCGCCACCACCTTGATCTCGACCTGGAACCCGTACAACCAAGTCACGCCCACGGCGGTCAGCGACGGGAAGGGCGCTTCGCCCCAATACTCCGGCACCACCTCCCACACCTCCTCGAAGATCCGCTGCGGATCGACCATGAACACAGTGACGTCCTGAACATCGTCGAAACTGCACCCCGCCGCTGCCAGCACCGCATTCAGATTATCGAAGGCACGACGCACCTGGGCCTTGAGCTCCGGCTCCGGCGAGCCGTCCTCGCGGCTGCCGACCTGGCCGGACACGAACAACAAGCCATTGGCGCGTACCGCCGCCGAGTAGCGGTTGCGCTCATACAGGGCCTGGCGGCCGGCCGGAAATACCACATCACGCTGATTCATCGCTAACTCCAACTGTGCAAGAAACCCGACCAAGGTAAGGCCCTTGTCCGGCCCCGATAAACAGGCAATGCTGGCCAGCACTGTTTGCAGATTCCAAACAATCCGGAGCCCCGATGGACCGTTTCGATGCGATGCAGGCCTTCGCCCGCGTGGTGGAAACCGGCAGTTTCACCCGTGCCGCCAGCACCCTGCACATGAGCAAGACCACGGTCAGCCAACTGGTCCAGCAACTGGAGGCGCGGCTGCGGGTCAAGCTGCTCAACCGCACCACGCGCAAGGTGGCGGTGACCGCCGATGGTGCCGCCTACTACGAGCGCGTTCAGGCATTGCTGGCGGCGCTGGAGGATGCCGACACCGCGCTTTCCAGCGCCGCCGTTGCGCCGCGCGGGCGCTTGCGGGTGGATGTGCCCAGTCCGTTCGCCCGCTTGCTGCTGATCCCGGCGTTGCCCGGGTTTCATGAGCGTTACCCGGATATCCAGCTGGACCTGGGCGTCAGCGACCGGCATGTGAGCCTGCTGGACGAGAGCGTCGATTGCGTGATCCGCGGCGGCGAAATCACCGATACCTCGCTGGTGGCCCGGCATATCGCCGACCTGCCGCTGGAGGTGTACGCCGCGCCCGCTTACCTGGCTGCCCATGGCACCCCGAAGCATCCTGCACAGCTGCAGGCCGGCGAGCACCGGGTGGTCGGCTATCGCGGCGCGCGCAAGGGGCAGACGCTGGTGTTCAGTCTGCAACGGGACGGCGAATCCTTGCAGGTCCAGGGGCGTTCGAGCCTGGTGGTGGACGACGGCAATGCCTACCTGGCGGCGGGGTTGGCGGGGTTGGGTGTGTTGTGGCTGCCGCGCTACATGGCGCTACAGGCGCTGGCCAGTGGTGAACTGCTTAGGCTGTTCGCGGACTGGGAGATTGCGCCGATGCCGTTGTATATCGCCTACACACCGAACCGGCATGTCAGCGGCAAGTTGCGGGTGTTCATGGAGTGGGTGGTGGAGGTGGTGTTGCGGCATGAGGGGGTGCTGGATCCTGGTGTTCGACAGGGGCGGTGATGTTGTCTTGCCGGGCCTCATCGCTGGCAACAGCTGCTGATTTCACAACTACGGAAAGCGGAAAAGGGATCGATTTATTCTCGCGATGGAAATAAATTTGTCCCGTTTCAGCAGTCCCGTTTCAGCACTATTGGTTTAGTCGCACCAGCGAAATGACCGGGCAGGGCGATTGTTTATCCTGCGCCAGCCATTAACCCATCACTTCGCCAGCCACTCCGTCAGTGCCTGGTTGAACCTGTCCGGCTCCTCCATCTGCGGTGCATGCCCAAGCTTCGGGAACTCGATCAGGTCTGCCCCGGGTATCGCCTTTTGCGCGGCTCTTCCCAACTGGGGGTATTTGCCGATCTTCGCCTTGACCTCCGCCGGTGCGATATCGCTGCCGATCGCGGTGGTATCGGTCTGGCCGATCATCAGCAGGGTAGGGACCTGGAGTTTCGGGAACTCATACACCACCGGCTGGGTGAAGATCATGTCGTAGATGAGTGCCGAGTTCCACGCGACTGCCTGGCGCCCGGGACCGGCATTCAGTCCTGCCAGCATATCGACCCATTTGTCGTACTCCGGCTTCCAGCGACCGTCGTAATAGGTCTTCTGTTCGTAGGCCTTGATGCCTTCTGCCGTCACCTTCAACTCACGCTCGAACCATTGATCGACCGTCCGGTACGGCACCCCCATGGCCTTCCAGTCTTCGAGACCGATCGGGTTGACCAGGACCAGTCTTGAGGTGTCGGCGGGGTACATCAGGGCGTAGCGGGTTGCCAGCATGCCGCCGGTCGAGTGGCCGACGATGCTGGCCTTGTCGACGCCCAGGTGCTTCAGAAGCGTGTGGGTGTTGTCGGCCAATTGCTGGAAGCTGTACTGGTAGCTGTCGGGTTTGCTCGAAGAGCAGAAGCCGATCTGATCGGGCGCGATCACCCGGTAACCGGCCGCGCTCAAGCCCTTGATCGTGTCCTCCCAGGTTGCCGCGCAGAAGTTCTTGCCGTGCAGCAGCACTACCGTGCCAGCCGCTGATTCAGGCTTTTGCGCGGGAACATCCAGATAGCCCATTTGCAGGTCCTTGCCCTGCGAGGTGAAGTTCAGGTGCTTCAGCGGATAGGGGTAGGCAAAACCCTCCAGTTGCGGGCCATAGACGTTGGCTGCGCTCGCCTGCTGCAGGCCGCAGCCCAGCAAACCCGCAAGGAGTGCAGCTTGCATTGTGCTTTTCATGAGTCTTGCTTCCTGTTTTCCGAGGGTGGCGACCACTCGGCATCGCCGGGATTAACGGGGCATTAACAGGTCTGGAGATGGCTCGGCCTTTTACGCATGGGTATCTACACATTTTTTGTGCCTGGCCTGGATCATAGGGCTGGCCCTGAACCCTGTGGGAGCCGGCGTTGCCGGCGATGAGGCCATCAGCATCAACAACGGTTATTGATTTCCCACCTGAGGATCCAGTCCCGCCAGCAACGCCTCGATCAACCCCAGACACCGCAACAACACCACCCCCGCCTCATCCTTGCGCCGACTGAGAATGATCGGACTCACCGCATCCCGATCGCTCACCCCGGTGTATTCCAGATCCGCGCGATGCTGCTGGCGTACCGACGCCGGCGCCAGCGTCACGCCAAGACCCGCCGCCACCAGCCCCAGCGCCGTCTGCAATTCATTGCTCCACTGCCCGACCTTGACGCTCAAGCCATGGTGGGCGAACAGCGCCAGCACATGGTCGGCATAGCTTGGCCGTGGCGTGGCCGGGTACAGCACGAACGGCTCCTTGGCCAGTTGCGCCAGGCTTGGCGTGCTCCCGCACAACGCATGCCCCCGTGGCAGCACCGCCACCAGCGGATCCTCGTACAGCACCCGCTGCTCGATGGCCGGATCGTCGATGCGGATGCGCCCGAAACCGATATCGATCCTCCCGGCCTTGAGCGCTTCGACCTGCTGCACCGTGGTCATTTCGATCAGGTCCAGTTGCAGTTCGGCGTCGCTGCGCAGCTCGCGGGTCAGTTCCGGCAACAGCCCATACAGCGTCGACGGTGCGAAACCGATGCCCAGCCAGTGACGCTGACCCTGGCCGATGCGCCGGGTGGCGGCGCCGATCTGTTCCAGTTGCTGGAGCAGGGTGCCGCTCTGCTCGTAGAAGTAGCGCCCGGCCTCGGTCAGGCGCAGCGGCCGCCCGCGCTCCACCAGCACGGTGCCGAGTTCTTCCTCCAACTGGGCGATCTGCCGGCTCAGCGGCGGTTGGGCCATGTGCAGGCGTTCGGCGGCGCGGGTGAAGTTCAGGGTTTCGGCGAGCGCCTTGAAGTAACGCAGGTGGCGAAGCTCCATCAGACTTCCTGGGTATGGTGGCAGAGGTATTCGATATTGGATTGCCAGCCGCCAACAGGCAATCCTTTGCCCAACCAATGAACAACAACGGTGGCGCAGGGGCGCCGCCGGCCACAAGGTACCCAGGCCAATGAGCAATGCAGTGATCGAACAGGTACAGGCGATCATCGTCGACCTGCCCACCATCCGCCCGCACAAGCTGGCGATGCATACCATGCAGCAGCAGACCCTGGTGATCCTGCGCCTGCGTTGCAGCGACGGCGTCGAGGGCATCGGCGAAGCCACCACCATCGGCGGCCTGTCCTACGGCTACGAGAGCCCGGAAAGCATCAAGGCCAATATCGACCAGCACCTGGCTCCGGCACTGCTGGGCATGGCCGCAGACAATATCAACGCCGCCATGCTCAAGCTGGAAAAGGTCGCCAAGGGCAACACCTTCGCCAAGTCCGGCCTGGAAAGCGCCTTGCTCGACGCCCAGGGCAAGCGCCTCGGCCTGCCGGTCAGCGAACTGCTCGGCGGGCGCGTGCGCGACAGCCTGGAAGTGGCCTGGACCCTGGCCAGCGGCGACACCGCCCGGGATATCGCCGAAGCCGAGCAGATGCTGGAGATCCGCCGCCATCGCATCTTCAAGCTGAAGATCGGCGCCAACCCGCTGGAGCAGGACCTCAAGCACGTGGTGGCGATCAAGAAGGCCCTCGGCGATTACGCCAGCGTGCGCGTCGACGTCAACCAGTACTGGGACGAGTCCCAGGCCATCCGCGGTTGCCAGGTGCTGGGCGACAACGGTATCGACCTGATCGAACAGCCGATCTCCCGGGTCAACCGCTCCGGCCAGGTGCGCCTGAACCAGCGCAGCCCGGCGCCGATCATGGCCGACGAATCCATCGAAAGCGTCGAGGACGCCTTCAGTCTCGCCGCCGACGGCGCCGCCAGCATCTTTGCCCTGAAGATCGCCAAGAACGGTGGCCCGCGTGCCGTGCTGCGCACCGCCCAGATCGCCGAAGCGGCGGGTATCGCCCTGTATGGCGGAACCATGCTCGAAGGCGCGGTCGGCACCCTGGCTTCGGCCCACGCCTTCCTGACCCTGCGCCAGCTGACCTGGGGCACCGAGCTGTTCGGGCCGCTGCTGCTGACCGAGGAAATCGTCCGCGAGGCCCCGGTGTACCGCGATTTCCAGCTGCATGTACCGCGTACCCCCGGCCTTGGCCTGACCCTCGACGAGGCGCAACTGTCGCGCTTCGCCCGCCGCTAAAAAGGAGATTCCCATGCTGTTCCACGTGAAGATGACGGTGAAACTGCCGGTCGACATGGACCCGGCCAAGGCCACGCAACTCAAGGCCGACGAAAAGGAGCTGGCCCAGCGCCTGCAGCGCGAGGGCAGCTGGCGCCACCTCTGGCGCATCGCCGGGCACTACGCCAACTACAGCGTGTTCGACCTGCCCAGCGTCGAGGCGCTGCACGACACCCTGATGCAGTTGCCGCTGTTCCCCTACATGGAGATCGAGATCGACGGCCTGTGCCGCCACCCCTCGTCGATCCATGCTGACGACCGTTGATCCGATGAACTCCGGCAAGGTTGGCACCCGCACCCCGGGACTGTTTGTCGCCGGCGAATTGTGTCAATCCTTGCCTTTGCGTACTGTGACCCGTAGAGCGCCCGCCACAGGAGCGCCACGACCATAACTATAAAAAACCGAGTGCCTTGCCGATGGATAGCCGCCTGCTGAGTGACCGCAGTAGCGTGTTTCGACATGCCGACCCCTATGCCGTGTCCGACTACGTCAACCGACACGTCGGCCAGCATTGCATAGGCCTTTCCCGCACCACCCACCCCTTGGCCAGCCTCAACCACCGCAAGTTCGCCGACCTCGACCTGTGCCGCATCAGCTATGGCGGCAGCGTGCGCGTCACCTCGCCGGCGCTGGAGACCATCTACCACCTGCAAGTGCTGCTCAGCGGCAACTGCCTGTGGCGCGGCCACCAGCGCGAGCATCACCTAGTGCCTGGCGAACTGCTGCTGATCAACCCCGACGACCCGGTGGACCTGACCTACTCGGAAGACTGCGAGAAATTCATCCTCAAGGTGCCGGTCAAGGTCCTCGAAGCGGTGTGCGACGAGCACCGCTGGCAGCGTCCGGACAGCGGCGTGCGCTTTCTCCGTAACCACTACCGCCTGGACGAACTGGAAGGCTTCGCCAGCCTGCTGGCCATGGTCTGCCAGGAAGCCGAGGCCAGCGATCCGCTGCTGCGGGTGCAGAGTCACTACAGCCAGATCGTCGGCAGCAAGCTGCTGTCGCTGCTGACCACCAATATCCGCCGCGAAAGCCTGGACGCCTCGTCTGCCAGCTTCGAGCGGATCCTCGACTACATCGAGCGCAACCTCAAGCAGGAACTGTCCAGCGAGCACCTGGCCGAACAGGCGCGGATGAGCGTGCGTTCGCTATATGCGTTGTTCGAGCGTCAGTTGGGCATCACGCCCAAGCAGTACATCCGCCAGCGCAAGCTGGAATGCATCCACGCCTGCCTGAGTGACCCGGACTGCCTGGTGCGCAGCCTTACCGAGCTGGCCCTGGACTACGGTTTCCTGCACCTGGGACGCTTCTCCGAAAGCTATCGCCGGCAATTCGGCGAACTGCCTTCCGACACCCTCAAGCGCCGGGCCTGAAACGAGAGGGTAACCATTGCCCGGTGGTGGATTGCCAGCGATGAGGCCGGCAAGCACACCTGACCAGCAAGATCGATGTCGAGGCTGATGGCCTCATCGTCGGCAATCGGATCGCCGCCCGGCCGCTCCCACAGGATCCTGTGGGAGCTGGCGTTGCCAGCGATGAGGC
>Ga0222427_100231_pt1 | contig 128760 bp, 99 predicted proteins | sample 2B20Ametagenome_FD_182890 | JGI IMG/M metagenome (GOLD analysis project Ga0222427, IMG submission 182890) | Enriched microbial communities from leaf-cutter ant dump, University of Wisconsin, Madison, United States - 2B20A (version 2) | ecosystem: Environmental > Terrestrial > Nest > Insects nest... | reverse complement strand
TCAATATGTCTACGAACGTGTCTTTTTATCTTCGCTTGTGTTTCAAAGCGGGTGCAAAACTAAAACTTCTTTTTTTAACCTGCAAGAAAAACTTGAAATTTTTTAAGGCTTTATTTTCGCCTCATTTCCCTCATCTTCCTTTCCAGTCCCTCAAAGAGCTTTCCCTGTTTTGCGGGGTGCAAATGTAAAGCGCTTTTTCCTATTCCGCAAGCTTTTTTGAATCTTTTTTTCTGGAAGATTTCTTTTCTTTCGATTCTCAATTCTTAACGGTATTTCGAAGAGCGCGTTTCGCTGTTGCGGGTGCAAAAGTAGCGCATTTTTCCGCTTGCGCAAGCTTTTTCTCCCGCTTTTTTTTAATGTTTTTCTTAACTGTCTGGTAACGGCTTCTTTACATTTGGATTTTTTTTTGGGTTCATGTGGGGTTTTTCTTCCTTTGATTCGCTTTTCCCCATTTTATTGGGGATTTGGACTCTCCATTTTGCAGTGTTTTCTGTTTTCGGAACCGTTTTTTCGCGATTTTTCATCTCCCAATAATGCCCTCTTCACCAAAAGCCTCTTCCGAAGACGCCTCCCCTAGCCCCGATAGGAGCGGAAATCCTTTTTATGGCGGGGTTCGCCATGAAAAGATTGCAGCGCATAGCGGGAAACAGCTCCAAATCAAATCCGAAATTCCAATTTTCAAAATGCCTGGCTTCAACTCCGCTCAGCCGGACAATAAATGACTACGTTATATATGTGCAAAAAATAAACCCGACAGGTTTTAAAACCTGTCGGGTTGTACATTATATATGTATAGAATTATTTCTTGTTTAGATCTTTTGCTTTCTGCTGCCATTTTTCTGATAGATCTTCATAATCTATAGTTGTGGCTGGTCTTTGATTTATTAATCGGCCAGATTCAAATGCTCGAACTAAGATTGTTTCTATTAAATAGTCTTCGTTGACATCGTATGGTTTGTATTCTTCTTTTAAACTAATATCAAACAAATTGGCAGTTGTATTTGAGACAAAAGCTTTGAATCCGCTTTTTAATGTTTTTATTAGCTCATAAGTTGTGATTCCTGTTTGACGATGAACCAGCTTTACTAAAATCTGCCCTTGTTTCCTAGAAAGCTTTTTAAGTCTTTCTTCGAATTCGTTATTCAAATAGTCTTCTACGATTTTAAAATACTTCTTTTTTTCACGACTTGTTTTCAAACGCGACATTCCATTGTTAAGCGCGGTTAGTCGTTCTGCTGCCAGTTTAGCATACGGGTACACTTTATATACTCTATTTTGAAGAATTTGAAATTGCTTCATTTCTTCCGGACTCATCTTCTGTCCTTTTGAAATAATTATTTCTGGTAATTGAATTGTATCTCCTAAAATAGAATCTCTCTCTGTTAATATATATCCCATTTGTTCGTTCTCTTTGGGAGTAACTTGGGCTTTGGCAGAAAAACAAACTAAGAGTATAAATAAAAAGGTGGTTAATCTCATTGAATCATAATTTAAGTGTAAAATTATATATTTATACACAACTCTGATACCAAATTTATATTTTAGCGGAAAAATATTTTTATGAGTACAAATTCTATCTTAAATGATACCTCTATAGCATTCTTAGAAAGCTACCTAAATAACGCTTCTCCTACTGGTTACGAAAGTGAAGGCCAGAAACTTTGGATGGACTACTTGAAACCTTATGTAGACACTTTTATTACTGATACTTACGGGACTGCTGTTGGAGTAATTAATCCTGACGCACCGTATAAAGTTGTTATTGAAGGACATGCAGATGAAATTTCGTGGTATGTGAATTACATTACTGAAGATGGTTTAATATATGTTATTAGAAATGGTGGTTCTGACCATCAGATTGCTCCTTCTAAAAGAGTCAATATTCATACTAAAAACGGAATCGTTAAAGGTGTTTTTGGATGGCCTGCAATCCATACGCGTTTACGCGACAAAGAAGAAATTCCAAAATTGAGTAATATTTTTATTGATTTAGGTTGTGAAAATAAAGAGCAAGTTGAAGCTTTAGGTGTTCATGTTGGATGTGTGATTACTTATCCTGATGAATTTATGATTTTAAACGAAAATAAATTTGTATGCCGCGCTATCGATAATAGAATGGGCGGTTTTATGATTGCTGAAGTTGCTCGTTTATTAAAAGAAAACAATAAAAAACTTCCTTTTGGTTTATACATTGTAAATTCTGTTCAAGAGGAAATAGGTCTTCGTGGTGCTGAAATGATCGCTCATAGAATTAAACCTAATGTTGCGATTGTTACAGATGTTTGCCATGACACTACTACTCCAATGATTGATAAAAAGGTAGAAGGTGATCTTAAAATGGGCAAAGGTCCTGTTATTGGGTATTCTCCAGCGATTCAGAATAAATTGCGTGATTTGATTGTAGATACAGCCTCGGAGAATAAAATTCCGTTTCAGAGACATGCAACTTCTCGTGCAACAGGAACAGATACCGATGCTTTTGCATATAGTAATGGTGGCGTTCCTTCTGCATTGATTTCGCTTCCTTTGCGTTATATGCATACAACTGTAGAAATGGTTCATAGAGATGATGTTGAAAATGTAATTAAATTGATTTATGAGTCATTACTGAAAATTGAGAATAACGAAACGTTCTCATATTTCAATTAAAAAACAATACCACATATTAGATTCGGCTGTTTCTTAAAATGGCCGAATCTATAAATTTCCCTCAAGAATGAAAATACTACTACTCGAAGACGATTTTACTTTGTCTAAAGAAATCTCAGCGTTCTTTACCTCAAAGAAGTTCGAGTGTGTTCCTTATTATGATGGCTCGTTATTACTGAAAAAATATTTTCCGTACGAATATGATTTGATTATCCTTGACATTAATGTTCCTGGATTAAACGGAATAGAAGTTTGTAAAAGCATTCGTAAAATTGATATTAAAACGCCCATTATAATGCTAACTGCTTTTAGCGAAATTGAAGATAAACTATCTTCTTTTGATAATGGCGCAGACGATTATTTGGTAAAACCATTTCATTTTGAAGAATTGTATGCCAGAGTTCAATCTCTTTTAAGACGAAAGGAAGTTCCGCAACAGATAGAAAGCAAAATTGTTATCAAAGATTTGGAAATTTTTGAAGAAGACATGAAAGTTTTTAGATCCGGCGAAGAAATTAAACTGACTCCAAAAGAGTTGAAACTAATTTTGATTTTGGCTCATGCTAAAGGAAAAGTGCTTTCTAAGCAATTTATTGCCGAGAAACTTTGGGATTATCATATTGAAACGAATCAAAATACGATTGAGGTTTATATCAACTTTTTAAGAAAGAAAATTGATAAGGATCACGAAACAAAACTTATTCGTACCAAGGTTGGCTATGGCTATTATCTAAGCGATCAAGAATGACATTAAAAAATAGAATATCACTTTTAGTAAGTTTACTGTTTACCATCCTTTTTGGATTGGCATCTACAGTGATATTCATTTTATATTCTAATTATAGAAAAGAAGAATTTAGAGATCGATTAGAAATTAAGGCTTTATCGAATATTAAATTGCTGGTGAATGTCAAACAAGTCGATAATCAGCTTTTGAAAATAATAGACCAAAACTCTATTAATAAGTTATACGATGAGAAAACCTTAGTTTTTGATTCTAATTACAAACTTATTTATAGTAGTATTGATGATGCCAAAATTAATTGGTCTGTTGAAGATTTGAAATATTTAAAAAAGAATAAAACCTTTTTTAAACAGCAAGGAGATTACGAAGTTTATGGTGTTTTTTACGATACAAACGACAAAGATTTTTATGCTTTAATTTCTGCAACAGACGATTATGGAAAAAAGAAACTGCTTTTTTTAAGATACACATTGGTGGTTTCGTATATTTTCTTTACCACAATCTGCTGGCTTTTAACTTCTTTTATGGTCCGGAAAGCAATGAATCCGCTTCTTGCTTTTCATCAAAAAATAAAAAACATTAACGAAAATAATCTCGATACTAGAATTGCATCTAACAGCACAAAAAATGAAGTTGATTTGCTTGCTGATGAATTTAATTTTATGATGGATCGAATTGAAGTTTCGTATCAAAAACAGAAAGAATTTACTGCTCATGCCTCACATGAATTAAGAACACCACTTTCTAGAATGACTTCTCAGATCGAAAATGCTATTGCTGATCCTGATATAAAACCGAAAAATAGATCTTTCTTAAGTAATATATTGGCTGATGTTAATCATTTGGGAGAGTTGATTAATTCGCTTCTTATTCTTTCTAAAATTGACAATAGAAATACAGAAAACATCGAAGTTCAGCGTTTGGACGAGATTTTATTTTCTTCTATCGAAAAAATCAACAAAACATTTCCTGACTTTGTTATTCTTTTCGAAATGGAAGAAAGCGATGATTTAGATACCGCTTTGGAAATAAAAGGAAATAAAAACCTTTTAGAAATTGCTTTAACTAACATTTTAAAGAATGCCTACATTTATTCTAATAATAAACAGGCAAAAGTAAAAATAAGCACCGATCATTATCATCTGATAATTTCTGTCTCAAACACAGGAAGTACCCTGAGTGAAGAAGAACAGAAAAATTTATTTGAGCCCTTTATGCGTGGCCAAAATTCAAAAAAAACTTCAGGGTTTGGTCTTGGTTTAAGAATCGTTCATCGTATTTTAACGGTTCACAAGGCTAATATAACCTACTCAATTCCAAATATTAACACGAATTTATTTCAATTGTTTTTCGAATTATAAACTTTTTTAAGCTATTTTTAAGCTAGATTTTAAGCTCCCCTAAAGCCTGTTGATAGCATATTTGTATAATCCAAAAACAATACAATGAAAAAGTTATTCGCATTGCTGTTATTTGCAGTTCTAAATCAGGCTGCAATAGCTCAAAAAACAGCCACCCTAGAAGACTGTGAAAGCCAATTCTTAAAAAAGAATTTATTTCTACTAGCATCGCAATACAATATTGATGCTTCAAAAGCTCTAGCCATTCAAGCCCGTATTTGGGACAACCCCACCATCACCGCCGAACTGAATGCGTATAACCCTGAAAGAGAAAAGTTTTTTGACATTGGTAAAGAAGGTCAAAAAGCATTTGGAATCGAACAGTTAATCTACCTTGGCGGTAAAAAACGTAACGAAGTTAAACTTGCTCAAACCAATGCTCAATTGGCAGAACTTTCATTTAACGATTTGCTACGCACCTTAAAATTGCAACTGCGCAAGAGTTTTTACACAGTGTACTACAACACTAAAAATCTCGAAAACACAGACAAACAGTTAGTTCATATTGAAGATTTAATCAATTCTTATTCTGTACAAGCTCAAAAAGGAAATATCCCTTTAAAGGATGTTGTTCGACTACAATCGTTATATCTAAACTTTAAAAATGAAAGATTAGAAGTTGTAAATAACAATATAGAGGAACAGGCTAATTTAAAACTATTGATGAATGAAACCGAAAACGTAATTCCTTCTGTTAGCAAAGATGATTCGAATAAATATCTAAAAATTATTCCTTTTGATATTAAAAGTTTTGAAGAACAAGCAATTGCAAATCGACCAGATTATTTAGCAAAACAAAAAGAGATCGAAGCCAATGAATTAAACGTAAAATGGCAAAAATCACTTGCTATTCCTGATCTTACTTTAGGTGCAAATTACGATCAGCGAAGTGGCGCTTTCAATAAAGAATCTAATGTTAGTCTTGGTATTCCGTTGCCTTTATGGAATAAAAATAAAGGAAACATTAAATATGCTCAAACTATTTTAGAACAATCTAAAGTTGAAAAACAAAATTTTGAATTACAGCTACAAACTGAAATTACTTCTGCTTGGACAAAATGGGATGAATCTCGACAAAATTACAGCGTGATTAAACCAACTGTAAATTCAGACTTTGAAGCCGTTTACAACGGAATGCTGACCAACTTTCAGAAACGAAATGTAAGCCTTTTAGAATTTACCGACTTTATGGAAAGCTACAATCAAGCTATAATTCAGTTAAATGAATTAAAGAAAAAAGTAGTATTAGCAGGCGAAGAATTAAATAGTACCATCAACAAAGATTTATTTTAAAACGTAAAGAAATGAAACATACATTATTCATAGGAATCGCAATTGCAACTCTATCTCTAACAGGCTGCAAAAAAGAAGTAGAGAATCCTGAAACAAATACCTCTTTTGTTTTAAGTAATACAATGCTAAAAACCACTACAACAGCCGAAGCAACAACTCAGCCATTAAAAAACGAACTTAGTTTTTACGGAAAAATTACGGCTGATAATAATAAAATGATTGACGTTTATCCGTTAGTTGGCGGAAATGTTATGAAAGTAAATGTTGAACTTGGTGATTACGTAAAAAAAGGACAAGTTCTGGCAACCATAAAAAGTACTGATGTTGCCGATTTTGAAAAACAATCTATAGATGCTAAAAGTGATTTGCTTGTTGCTAAAAACAACTTGAAAGTAGCACAAGAATTATTTGATGGCAAATTAAATTCTGAAAGTGATGTTCTTCAGGCAAAATCTGAGATAAATAAAGCGCAGTCACAATTAAGTAAAATTCAGGAAACTTATAAAATTTATAATATTAAAGCCGGATCTATTTACGAAGTAACAGCTCCAATAAGTGGTTTTATTATTCAAAAAAGTATTAATCAAGATATGCTTTTGCGTAATGACCGTTCTGAAAACATATTTGATATTGCAGAAATAAGCGAAGTTTGGGCAATGGCTAATATTAATGAAATTGATATTAATAAAGTAAAATTAGGAACTGCAGCTTCTGTTACAACACTTAGTTATCCTGATAAAACGTTTCACGGAAAAGTAGATAAAATCTATAACGTAATTGATCCTGAAACGAAAGCAATGCAGGCAAGAATAAAACTAAGCAATCCTGATTATATGCTGAAGCCGGATATGAATGCAAATATCAAATTATCTTTTAATGAAAACCAATCTATGATAGCTGTACCTAGTAAAGCTATTGTTTTTGACAAAAGTAAAAACTTTGTTGTTGTATTTAAAGACCGTAATAATATAGAAACAAGACAAGTAGAAGTTTATCGAGTTGTTGGCGATACAACTTACATCTCAAGTGGTTTAAAAGAAAATGAAAAGGTAATCACAAACAATCAGCTATTTATTTATGGTGCTTTAAATAATTAAGACATGAACAAATTCATAAAAAATATTATTGCTTTCTCTTTAAAGAATAAAGCATTTACCTTCTTTTGGGTCGGATTATTGGCTGTTGCTGGATTTATTTCATTTAAAAATATGCCTATTGACGCCTTTCCAGACGTTACCAATACACAAATCATTATCATTACACAATGGAACGGAAAGAGTGCTGAAGAAGTAGAACGATTCGTAACTTCTCCAATCGAAATTTCAATGAACTCGGTTCAGAAGAAAACAAGCGTTCGAAGCATTACCATGTTTGGATTATCGGTTATCAAAATCATTTTTGATGATGGTGTAGATGATACTTTTGCCCGTTTTCAAGTAAATAATTTATTGAAAAACGTTTCGCTTCCAGACGATGTAGAACCAGACGTACAACCACCTTACGGACCTACAGGAGAAATTTTTAGATATATTGTAAAAAGTAAAAGTAGAGATAGTAGAGAATTATTGACGTATCAAAACTGGGTAATAGATAAACAACTTCGTTCTCTTCCTGGTGTTGCGGATTTAAATGTATTTGGAGGACAAACTAAAACATACGAAGTTGGTGTTGATCCAATTAAATTGGCTAAATATAACATTACGCCACTACAAGTTTATAATGCTGTAAATGCAGGAAACTTGAACGTTGGCGGAGATGTTATTGAGAAAAACGGACAAGCTTTTGTGGTTCGCGGTGTTGGTTTATTAAAATCGAAAGAAGATATCGGAAATATTATCGTTGACGATGCTGGAGGAAATCCTATTTTGGTAAAAAACCTTGCAGATGTTTACGAAAGCTCGATGCCAAGAGTTGGACAAACTGGTCTTGGAGACAACGACGATGAAGTTGAAGGAATTGTCGTAATGCGTAAAGGAGAAAATCCGCAGGAAACGCTTGCTTTGATAAAAGCTAAAATTAAAGATCTGAATGATAATGTTCTTCCAAAAGACATTAAAATTGAAACTTTCTACGATCGTGATAATTTGATGAATTTTACGACCGAAACTGTAATGCACAATTTATTTGAAGGTATTATTCTGGTTACTTGTGTCGTATTTCTATTTATGGCCGACTGGAGAACTACTTTTACCGTTTCTATCGTAATTCCGCTTTCTCTATTATTTGCCTTTTTATGTCTTAAAATGATGGGAATGAGTGCCAACTTATTAAGTTTAGGTGCTGTAGATTTCGGAATTATCATTGATGGAGCTGTTGTAATGGTCGAAGGTTTGTTTGTGGTTTTAGATCATCGAGCGCATCAATTGGGAATGGAAAAATTCAATAAAATTGCAAAAGGAAGCTTGATCAAAAGAACAGGAACAGAAATGGGTAAAGCCATTTTCTTTTCAAAATTAATTATTATTACCGCTTTACTTCCTATTTTCTCATTCCAGAAAGTAGAAGGAAAAATGTTCTCTCCCCTAGCCTTTACATTAGGTTTTGCATTATTGGGAGCACTTATTTTTACGCTGACTTTAGTTCCAGTTCTTTCACATATTTTATTAAATAAAAATGTAAAAGAGAAACACAATCCGTTTGTTAATTTTTGGGATCGAATCGTTTCTAAAGGTTTTGCTTGGACATTTAAACATAAAGTAAAAACTTTAATCGCTTCTGTGGCATTATTAGCTGCTGTGTTCTTTTCTGCAGGTTTCTTAGGAACAGAATTTTTACCTCAATTAAATGAAGGCGCATTATGGGTTACTGCCGAATTACCAATGAGTACTTCTCTACCTGAAAGTGTTAAGACAGCAGCAATAATTAGAAAAGACTTAGAAAGTTTTCCAGAAGTGAAAAAAGTCTTATCTCAAACGGGACGAAGTAATGACGGAACCGATCCTAATGGTTTTGGATTTATTCAGTTACAAGTTGATTTAATTCCTCAAAAGCAATGGAAACGTAAAATTTCTATGGATGATCTGATTAATGAAATGGATGAAAAACTAAAAGTACATCAAGGAATCACTTATAACTATTCTCAGCCAGTAATTGATAACGTTGCCGAATCGGTAGCTGGATTTAAAGCTTCGAATGCGGTTAAGATTTATGGTGATGATTTGAATAAATTAGATCAGTTGGCAAATGAAGTTTTGGCTCAGATTAAAAATATCCCAGGTATTAAAGATGCTGGTATTTTACGAAATGTTGGTCAGCCAGAAATAAGCGTTATTCTTGATAGAGAAAAAATGGCCGCTTATGGCGTAACTTTAAGCGATGCTCAAGCAGTTCTAGAATTAGCTTTTGGTGGAAAAACAGCAACTGAAAAGTACGAAGATGAAAAGAAATTTGATGTTCGTGTTCGTTTTTCAAAAGAATATAGAAAAGATGAAAAAGATCTTGAGGAAATTAAAGTTCCAACTATTAGCGGAATCAAAATTCCTTTAAAAGAAATCTGCGACATTAAAACCATTACTGGTCCTGCATTTATTTACAGAGATAATACGAAACGTTTTATTGGAGTAAAATTCTCTGTTCGTGATCGAGATTTAGGAAGTACAATTGCCGAAGCACAATCAAAAGTAAATAAATTAAAACTTCCGACAGGTTATACAACAGGCTGGACGGGAGAATTTGAAAACCAAGTTCGCGCAAGTGCTCGTTTGGCACAAGTTGTACCAATCAGTCTAATTGGAATTTTTGTTCTTTTATTTATTCTATTCGGAAATATTAAAGATTCCTTACTAGTTTTAGCCAATGTTCCTTTTGCCATTATTGGAGGGATCATCGCGCTTCATATTACAGGAATGAATTTTGGAATTTCTGCTGGAGTTGGTTTTATTGCGCTTTTAGGAATTTGTATTCAAAATGGAGTAATCTTAATATCTGAATTCCATCATAATCTGAAATCAAAATTCTCGCTCGAAGAATCTATTTTCAAAGGAGTAAAAGCCAGAACAAGAGCTGTAGTCATGACGGCATTAATGGCTTCTATTGGTCTTATGCCTGCTGCAATTTCTACAGGAATTGGTTCAGAATCTCAAAAGCCACTTGCTATTGTAATTATTGGCGGATTAATGACAGCAACAGTCTTAACTTTATTAGTATTCCCAATCTTATTCTGGGTGTTCAATAGAAAAAAAGACGTGCCAATTGAATAAGCCATAAAATATTTAGTTTTAAATCAATTTGTTGGGATTTAAAAAAGAAGAAGCATCATTCTAGTAATGATGCTTTTTTATTTTAGACATTTAACATTAAAACAAAAAAAAGACCTTTTGCTCAGAAAGGTCTTTTTTTTACTAACTCAAAACTTTTAAACTGTTATTTCAAATCTTTCAAAAGCGCAATTGCTTCTGAAGCATTTGATCCTTCTGCATATTTCAATGCAGTATAACCTTTCTCATTTTTAGCTTTAGGATTTGCTCCACTAGCCAATAAAACTTTAATGATTTCGTGTTTATTATAAAGTGCTGCAATCATTAGAGGAGTTAAATCCTCAGACATTTGATTAACGTCTGCACCATATTCAATAAACTTTTTAACCGTTTCTAGATCACCTTTACTAATAGCAACATTTAACGGATTTGCTGCATAACCTGTACGTACAACTGAAGTTTTAACGGTTGAAACTTCGTTTGAAGCCATTGCTACATTTCCAAATGTTACCAAGGCTAATCCTAAATAAATAACTGATTTTTTCATAATGATTGATTGTTTATTAATTGATTGATGATGATTTTAATTCTGATGTAAAAGTAATTCATTTTGATGTATTATGCATTACAAAGTACCATGTTTTAACTAATTCTTAACAGTTACTTAATAAAACGATAATTAAAGAACCCAAATGTTACCAAATTACAGATTTTAGTATAATAGACTACATAAAAACAAAAATGTTACAATAAATCTTATTTTTTTTCAATCTTTTTAAAAACGAGATCATTTTAAACTCTCAATTATTTTTTTAAATTTACTATGAGATTAAAAATCAAAAACATAGAAAATAATCTTAAAGCCCCGCAACTGCTGTTAAGCAGAAAAAATCTATTCAAAAAACTATTAACCTTAAAAACAAAAAAGCATGATTTTTATTAAAAGATTACTAGTCATTCTAATTTTATTTATTTCAATTGTTTTGATTGCGGCTTATTTTATGCCAAAAGAATATTCAGTAGAAAGAGAAATTACGATCAACAAACCTACTGATAGCATTTTCAAATATGTCAGATCATTAAAAAATCAAAATAAGTTTAGCGTTTGGGCCAATATGGATCCGAAAATGAAAGTGCATTATAAAGGAACTGATGGAACAGTTGGTGCTGTCTCTTCTTGGGAGAGCAACATAAAAGAAGTTGGTGTTGGCGAACAAGAGATTACAAAAATAACAGAAAATAGACGTCTGGATTTTGCACTCCGTTTTAAAAAACCAATGGAAGATAATGCGGTAGGATTTATGTCTACAGAACCTATTTCAAACAATCAGACAAAAGTGAGATGGGGAATTAGCGGCGTAATTCCATATCCAACAAATATTATGCTTCCAATGCTAAAAATGGATCAATTAATTGGAAATGATTTGCAAAAAGGTCTAGAAAATCTAAAAGATAAAATGGAATAATTTTAAAAGTTTTAAAATGCTTAAAAGTGCAATTCAAATATTTTGAATTGCACTTTTTGTTTAGTTAATGTTTTTTATTCTTTTCTTCATTTACTTTACTCAAAACAACAATTGATTCAGTACATTTTCCGAATTGAGCAAAATTTAAAGCTGTATAACCTTTTTCATTTTCAATTAACGGCTTTGCTCCGTGATCAAGCAAAATTTTAATAATTTCAACTTGATTAAATCGCGCCGCAACCATCAAAGGCGTCATATTATTAACTATTTGATTAATATCTGTGCCATAAGCTATAAATCGCTTTACGGTTTCAATATCACCTTTGCAGATTGCGAGATGAAATGGAGAGTTCGAATAAATTGAAAACTCAACTTGATCTTCAATTTTTAATTCACAATTTGATGCTGACATTTCATTTGTAAAAATGAAAATTGCTCCTAAAATAATTACTGCTTTTTTCATAATGATTGTTTGTTAAATGATTGATGATGATGATTTTATATTTTAGACGACATAAAAGCTTGTTAGGTTGCACGATTTAGCAAAAAAATAAAAAAGCGCAATTTGAAAGACTCAAATTGCGCTTTTAAAGACAGTGAAAACAGCTTAAATCTTAAACTTTTTGCTATAGATATTTTTTACATCTTTTTCAAATAATGTAAAAGGATCGTTGTAAAATTTTATAAAATCCTTTTCACTTACTTGCCCCGGAAAAGGAGCATAAAAATGAGTTGGACTTGTTGTATCATTTCGCCAAACTAAAACATAAGCCAATTGCAGTTTTTCAGATTTCAAAGTTTTAAGCAAAACTTCTGTCCACCAATTCTCATTAGGAATAGATTCTAAACCAGTTTCTGTAAACGCCGCTACTTTTTTTCTTTTTATGGCTAAATCCGAAAATATTTTTAGCTTTTTTAAACCTACTTCCAGATCATATTTCCCATCACGCCCAAAATCTCCGTAATCATCCATACCCAGCATATCTACAAAATTATCACCTGGATAGCGTTCTAAATATTCTTCTTCTGAATTGAACCGATTATCTGGAGAAAAAGCATAAATAAAATTATGAACTCCTAAAGTATCTTTCAAGTAAGAAACCGTAAACTGCCAAACAGCAATAAAATCTTCTCGAGAAGTATGTGATTTTCCCCACCAAAACCAATCTCCATCAAATTCATGAAAAGGTCTAAAAATCATTGGAGAAAGTTTTCCGTCTTTGGCTTTTACAGAATGAGCAAAATCAGCAATAGTTTTTAAAATCTCTTTGTATAGTTCGTGATGAGAACCGCCTGGTTTAATTAAAGACATTGAAGCAGTTGAAATTCCGTCTTTCCAATAAAATCCGCCATCAGAAGCTGGATTATTAAAATGCCAAGAAACCGTTGTAATTCCACCTCTTTCATAAGTATCGATTACATTTTTTCTTAAAAGCTCTTTTGTCTTTTCAATTTGCTCTTTAGAACGACCAGAAAAATCACTAAAATCTATTCCGACAACGGCTGGATGCGAACCCGTAACCGATTTTACATCTGAGCGATTAGGCTCATTACTCCATCCGTGTCCGTATTCAAGTGCGTGTTGATGTCCAAAAAGAATATGCTTTTTTGAAATCTTTTTTAGATTCTGATATAAGTTCTTAGTTTCCTTTGTCGCATTTTTATCTATTTGCGCAAAAAGAAAATGCCCTATAGCAAGACAAACTATCAGAGCATTTTTATTTGTAATAAGTTTCATGGTTTAAATAGTTAGTTAAACCCAAAATTATTGTTTTGAAGAAAGGTAATCTGATACGTTTTTTTCAATACATTGACGAATATTGTCAATTCAAAAAATAAAAAAGCATCACTCTTGTAAAGAATGATGCTTTTTTCTAGGATTAAAACTTCTTATTATAATGCTTTTAAAATAGCTTCAGATTCGGTCGACTTTGCGTATTTAGCATAATCTATTGCTTTTAGTCCATGTTCATTCTCTATAGAATGTTTCGCTCCATTTGCCAGTAAAATTTTCACAATTTCTACATTATTAAATCGAGCAGCAAGCATTAAAGGCGTCATATTTCGCACAATTTTATTTACATCTGCTCCATATTCAATGCTTTTCTTTACACTTTCGACATCTCCTTTGCATACGGCAATATGTAAGGGAGAAGCAAAATCAATGGGAATTTCAATTTGATTTTTATTTTCTAACTTCTGATTGGAAGCAGTTAAAAAATTGGTAAACACGACTAAAGCCGTTCCGAGAACAATTACTGTCTTTTTCATGATTGATTGCTTGTTAAATGATTAATGATTGATGATTTGTCTATTAGACGCACATTAGGCATAAAACGTTGCATGAAAAATGAAAAAAATGTGTTTTTTTTCAAAATTGGATAAAAAACAATAAAAAAAATGCCCTGCTAAAATCTTATAGCAGGGCATTCTTAAATTTTATAGCTTAATAAACTATTTTGAAGAAAGGTAATTTAATACGTTTTTTTCAATACGTTGATCAATATTGTCAATATCAGCTTTTACAAATTTTTCACCTAAAATATTCTCGTACAATTCGATATATCTTTCAGAAACAGACTCGATATATTCATCTGTCATATTTGGAATTTGTTGTCCGTCTTGACCTTGGAAACCATTTTCGATTAACCAACGACGAACAAACTCTTTAGATAATTGTTTTTGTTCCTCACCTTTTTCTTGTCTTTCTGCGTATCCTTCAGCATAGAAATAACGAGAAGAATCTGGAGTATGAATTTCATCAATTAATACGATAACACCATCTTTTGTTTTTCCAAATTCGTATTTTGTATCTACTAAAATTAATCCGCGCTTTGCAGCGATTTCTGTTCCTCTTTGAAATAAAGCACGAGTATATTTTTCCAAAACTAAATAATCTTCTTCAGAAACAATTCCCTTTGCTAAAATATCTTCGCGAGAAATATCTTCGTCATGAGAACCATTATCAGCTTTTGTAGTTGGTGTAATAATTGGCTCTGGAAATTTATCATTTTCTTTTAAACCTTCTGCCATTGTAACACCGCAGATTTGTTTTCTTCCAGCTGCATATTCACGAGCTGCGTGCCCAGACAAATAACCGCGAATTACCATTTCTACTTTAAAAGGCTCACATAAATGTCCAACAGCAACGTTTGGATCTGGAGTTGCAATCAGCCAGTTTGGAACGATATCTTGCGTCAATTCCATAAATTTTGTTGCAATCTGATTTAGAATCTGTCCTTTATAAGGAATTCCTTTTGGCAAAACTACATCAAAAGCCGAAAGTCTATCGGTAGCCACCATTACTAAAAGTTCGTCGTTAATATTATAAACTTCTCTAACTTTTCCGCGGTAAACTGATTTCTGATTCGGGAAATTAAAATCTGTAGTTGTGATCGTATTACTCATTATCCTTTTGGTTGTGTTGTTTTTAATGAATGCAAATTTAAAACTATTTGAGAGAGCAAACAAAGAAAATATTCGCTCAATTTTTGCAAATTATTTAAAGCTTAAAATTCCTTTGCCAAATGATTTTATCGAGTCGTCTAAACTTGCCAATGTAGTTTCAGGAAGTTTTTTAAAATCTCCCGATTGCACAATCAAAATCTGTCCGTGATCATGAGCTGGAGCGTTTGGTACAAAAATCACAGCTGTTCCATTTTCATTTTCTTCTATTAAACGTGCAGGTTGCCAGAAATTTCCATTTTTAAATAAAATTGGTAAATCTGTACTTGGCTTTGGTTTGCTATTTCTTTTAAGTAATTTTTCTTCAGCTTCCTTTTTATTTTTTTCGTAACCTGGCAAAAAAATCATTAATTTTTCATCTACCCAGTTTGTAAATCGTTTTAAAACAGCTAAGCGCATTAAAAAACCACTGAAATAAATTAAAACCACTAGAATAATTCCGCCAGCAATATCGGTTGCATATTTTCCTAAAACCAAATCTAAACGGAGAAAATGTGCAAATTTTTCGCCATAATTCTGGAAGAACTTCCAAACTTTTCCCAGTAAAATAAAAAACACTAAAAGCGGTAATAAAAGCAATGCTCCCGAAATACAATTTCTTTCAACTTGAAGTAAAAATTTTTTCATGGTTAAATAATTAAGGTTAAAAAAATAAGAGCTAACTCTCTGTGAATTAGCTCTTATAAAAATAACTATTATTTATTATCCAGCAATAAAACTAGATATAAAACATTCTATATTAAGTTGTTGCAAACTCTTTGTCCAAAATTTTAGAGGCAATATATCTTGCTACACCATCTTCTGCATTGGTTTCAATTACTTCCAAATGAGAAAGCTCTTCTTTTAATGAAGCTGGCGCATTGCCCATAATTAATCCTTTTCCAGAAGCAGAAAGCATCTGAACATCATTGTAACCGTCTCCAAAAGAAACCGCTTCTTGTAACGTGAAACCTTCTTTTTCTAAAACTCTTTCTATAGAAACTGCTTTGTCAATAGATTTATCCATAAACTCTAAACAAGTTGGTAAACTAAAAGCGTGGTGCAAATGTTCTGAAGAATTCGCTAAAATTTCATCCTTCAATTTCACTAATTTTTCATGATCGCTGCAAGAAAAGAAAATTTTAATTGCTGCAAAATCATCTAGTTTTTTATAATCTACCAATTCTGGATGATATTTTAATTCTTCTTGAAAAGCATTTAATTTTTCATTCCATTTGTTGGTTTGCCAAACATTTTCTTTGAATAAAACTACTGTAATTTCAGGGTCTATTTCTACGTTTAAAGCTGCTTTCACGACATCGCTATCCAAATTGAATGCAAAAAGTTCTTCTTTATTTGGCGAATGAATTCTCGCTCCGTTTGAACTTACTAAATAAACTGGAATTTCTAGTTTATCAATAATTCCCATTGCGTCCAAATGATGACGGCCTGTGGCTACAACAATTAGATAACCCTGATTGTGAAGTTCTTGAAAAATGGTTTTAGTATAATCTGATATTCTGTGTTGTGGGTTGAGTAAAGTTCCGTCAAGGTCACTTACTACAACTTTTATATTTTTAAGTTTTGTCATATTAATAATCAAATAGGTATAATTGCAAATTTACGGCTTTAAGCTCGTAAGACAAAAGTTTGGCAGGCTTGAAAGCTTAAAATAAGGCAAGTTTATTATTTATTTAACTATTTGCTTAAATTCTTATCTTTTTGCAAATTAAGTTTTAACAATTCCAGATTTATATAAATTTAATGCTTTTTGAATAACTGCCTTAATCTTCTCAACTGGCAAATCTTCCTCTGGATCAAATAGAAAAATTTTCATTCTCGATCGATTCTCCTGAATCAAAAATGGTTCATCAAAATACTTTCCTTCTACAATTCCGATATAAGGCTTTTTTAATTTTTTGTGAATCCATAAATAGCAAAACATTTTCTTTTTGTAACAGAAGAATGGCATTCCATATTTTAGAACATTTGTAATATCTTTATCTTGACGCAGAATAATTTCGCTTAAAGCAAACAATGTTTCTTTAAACGGAGTTTTTGAGTTTTCATAAAAATCATCTATCTCCTTCATTTCAAATTAAAATAAAAAAATATTCGTTTTGCACCTTTATGTAAAATGTACAAAACGAATATTAATAAATGTTAAAACACAATTCACGATTTACATTTAACATTTCACTAAATTATTATTAATCGTGATTCTCAATTTGTTTGTAAGCATCGATAACCTTTTTAACCAATCTGTGGCGAACGATATCTTTATCGTCTAGATAAATAATTCCGATTCCTTCAATGTCTTTTAGAACCAAAATGGCTTCTTTAAGACCAGAAATTGTTCTTCTTGGTAAATCGACCTGTCCAGGATCACCCGTAATCATAAATTTGGCATTTTTACCCATACGAGTCAAAAACATTTTCATTTGTGAGTGTGTGGTGTTCTGTGCTTCATCAAGGATTACGAAAGCATTGTCCAATGTACGTCCCCGCATAAAAGCAAGTGGCGCAATCTGAATAATTCCTTTCAAAATATAATCCTCTAATTTTTCGTTCGGAAGCATGTCACGCAACGCATCATAAAGAGGTTGCATGTAAGGATCTAGTTTTTCTTTCATATCCCCAGGAAGAAAACCAAGATTTTCACCGGCTTCTACCGCAGGACGCGTCAGAATGATCCTTTTTACTTCTTTATCTTTTAGCATTTTAACCGCCATAGCGACACCGGTATACGTTTTTCCGGTTCCAGCAGGACCAATAGCAAAGACCATATCGTTTTTCTTGATCGTGTCAACCAGCAATTGCTGATTTGGTGTCATTGCCTTGATAATCTTACCGCCAACACCATGAACTAAGATTTTGTCATGATCGTAAGCTCTTTTTTCTTCTTGACCATCACTCATAATGACACGCTCAATTACATTATCGTCGATATTGTTGTAACGTGTAAAATGAAGCATTAATCTTTGAAATCTTTTTTCGAATTCGTCTAAAACTTCTTTTTCGCCAAATGCTTTTAAAGTTGTCCCTCGCGCTACGATTTTAAGCTTTGGGTAATACTTTTTAATGATTTCTAAATGGCTGTCCTGCGCGCCCCAAAATTCTTTTGGTGCAATATCTACTAGCTCGATTATTCTTTCGTTCAAATGAAGTAGTTTTAAATTAAATAATTCCTTTTATTATTTAGGGGTTGTCGGGTCTTTTTTTAGTCACAGTATACTGTCACAGTTTTCAGTTTTTTGTTTCTTAAACTTAAATCTTTGTTTTTGAATATTGTAACTTGCAAATGCTGTAAAAATTACAAATTGTCTTTTCTTTCTTTCAATTTGTGTTTACTATTACTAGCTTTGCATTTCTCAAATTTAATGAAATTTAGAATTAAATACTATCAATAGTTATAAACAAAATTATGTCAATAATTACCCTTACTACAGACTACGGCTTGAAAGATCACTTTGTGGGGTCGCTGAAGGGTAAAATACTTTCTGAAAATCCAGAGGTTCAAATCATTGACATTTCTCATGACATTGATCCCTTTAATACTGCCGAAGCAAGTTACATCATCGGAGCAGCTTATATGAGCTTTCCAAAAGGCACTGTTCACCTTATTGGTGTCGATATCGAACGCAATAAAGAGAACCAGCATATCGCCATGCAATGGAACGATCACTACTTTATTTGCGCCGACAACGGAATCTTAAGCATGCTTACGCAGAAAATCGTTCCGCAGAAAATTGTAGCCATTAATATTCACGATCGTTTCCCGATTGAAGCTACAGATTTGGATATTTTTATTCAAGTTGCTTCTCACTTATCAAAAGGTGGTTTGCTGAATGTAATAGGAAAAGAAATTCCTGCTATTAAAGAAGCTACAGAACTGCAAGCTCTTGTGGCTGATGATGGAAATTCTATTAAAGGAAACATTATTTACATTGATCATTTCGGAAACGTTGTTACGAATATTTCTAAAAAGCAATTCTTAGAAATTTCGCGTGGACGCCCGTATGAAATCGTGATGAAACCTAAAAACATCAAAACGATTCTGCCAAATTATTCTGCAATTGCCACTTCAGATAAATATCCTATAAAAACTTATGAAGGAGAAAAATTGGCAATTTTCAACGAAGCTGGTTTCCTAGAAATTGCCATTTTCAGGAGCAATCCTTCTAAAGTTGGTTCTGCAAATAGTTTGTTAGGTTTGAATTACCGTGATGTTATTACGATTAAGTTTTCTTAAAAAACATTTTAGATTTTAGATTGCAGATTTTAGATTTCCGTCTAGTTTGTCATTCCGAGGAACGAGGAATCACACTAGGAATTTCTAATAGTTGAGTTCCAATCTTTGTTGAATCCCGCGTGTGATTCCTCCTTACGTCGAAATGACAAAAATGCACATAAAAACATCTCATTAATATATTTTAATTTTTATTTAAAACAACAATCTATTTTGGTATTTTTGCGCACCTGTAAGACTTTAGACATTCAAAAAATCTAAAATCTGCAATCTAAAATCTAAAATAATTAAGATGTTCGTTAGAATAGTAAAAATGAGTTTTCACGAAGAAAAAATTCCTGATTTTCTGGAGAATTTCGAATCTGTGAAAGAGAAAATACGAAATGCAGAAGGAAATCGTTTTTTAGAATTGTATCAGGACAAAAATAACAAATGCATCTTTTTCACTTACAGCTATTGGGAAACCGAAGCGGATTTGGAAAATTATAGAAATTCTGAACTTTTTAATACCGTTTGGGATTTTACAAAGAAATTATTCAATGCAAAACCAGAAGCTTGGAGCGTGGACAAATTAGTAAGTTTAAAATAGTTTCAAGTTTAAGGTTTCAAGTTAATAATGGAATGGAGAATTGGAACGATTTTAAACGCAAAGCATGCAAGAATTTTTTCTTAAGATGCTTTTAAAAACGCAAAGTTCGCAAAGCTTTGTGTAAAAAAAACTTTGCGAACTTTGCGAAAACTTTGCGTCTTTGCGGTTAAAAACACAAAGCAAAGCAACGTGAAACATGAAACAATAAATAACAAAAAATAAGAATGAAATCAATCATTTTACGAGAAATAAAATCCTTTTTTGGCTCTCCTATTGGCTATTTGGTCATTGCGATTTTCTTAATTAGCAACGGACTATTTTTATGGGTTTTTGAAGGAGATTACAATATTCTAAAAACAGGTTATGCCGATTTAACTCCATTTTTCACATTGGCACCTTGGATTCTAATTTTCTTAATTCCAGCGGTAACTATGAGAAGTTTCTCTGACGAAAAAAAACAAGGAACATTAGAATTGTTATTGACAAAACCTTTATCAATTTGGGAAATCGTAAATGGTAAATTCTTTGGTTCATTTTTACTGATTATTTTAGCCATCATTCCAACTTTGATTTACGTGAAAGTAATTTCAGATTTAGGTTCGCCAGAAGGCAATATCGATATGGGAAGCACAATTGGTTCTTACTTCGGATTATTGTTTTTAATTGCTTCTTATTCAGCAATCGGAATCTTCACTTCTACCCTTTCAGAAAATCAGATTGTAGCATTTATTATTGCCGTTTTCTTATGCTTTTTCTTCTATTTTGGTTTTGAAGGATTGAGTTCATTAATTCCTGGATCAAATAGTTTTATTTCAGCTTTAGGAATGCAAAATCACTTTAAAAGTATGAGCCGAGGCGTAATTGATACTCGCGATATTATTTACTTTTTAAGCATTGCAATCGCTTTCTTGTCTTTTACAGTTTATCAATTAAAATCTTATAAAGCTTAATGAAACTATCTACAAAACATAATTTAAAGACATTAGGCATCACTATTTTTATTTTAGTTGTTTTAAATGTACTTGGAACGCTCTTTTTTCATCGTTTTGATTTAACAAAAGACAAGCGTTATACTTTATCTCCAACGTCATTAGGAATTCTAAAACAAGTAAAAAATCCGCTTTCTATTAAAATTTATATGGAAGGAGATCTTCCTGCAGATTTTAGACGTTTGCAGCAAGAAACCAAACAATTATTAGAAGAATTCCAAGCTTATAATAACAATATTGTTTTCGAATTTGTTGATCCGTTAGAAAATGAAGACGAAAGCGAAGAACTAACAAAATCACTTTTCCAAAAAGGATTAACGCCAATAAACATTACGGTTGACGATAAAGGAAAACAATCTCAAGCAATGGTTTTTCCTTGGGCAGTTGCGGTTTACAATAATAAAGAAGTTAATATTCCATTATTGAAAAATATAATGGGAGCTTCGACTACGCAAAAAGTAATCGGCTCTATTCAGCATTTGGAATATTCTATTGCAGATGCTATTAATAAAATAACTAAAGACAAACAGAAAAAAGTTGCAATTATAAAAGGAAATGGAGAATTAAAAGAGATTCACATTGCAAAAATGTTAATGCAGGTTAAAGAAAGTTATTACATAGGTCCTTTTACTTTAGATTCTGTTGCAAATGATCCAAACGGAACTTTAAATGCACTTAAAAAATACGATTTAGCGATCATCTCTAAGCCAACCGAAAAATTCTCTGACGAAGAAAAAGAAGTTCTAGATCAGTTTATTATGAATGGCGGAAAAACGCTTTGGTTAATTGATCAGGCTGCAGCAGATATGGACAGTTTGTACAATGACATGGGCGCGACTTTGGCTTATCCGAGAGATTTAAATCTAAACGATATGTTCTTCAAATACGGATTTAGAATTAATCCTGATTTGATTAAAGACGAACAAGGAAGCCCAATAAAACTGGCGACTGGCGAACAAGGAAGTGCTACACAATACCAAGATTTTATCTGGAAATTTGCACCACAAGTTTATCCGACAAGCCAACACCCAATCGTTAAAAATTTGGGCGGAATTAAATTCGATTTCGCAAACCCGATTGATACTTTGAAAAACGGAATTAAGAAAACTGTTTTATTGCAATCTTCTCAATATTCTAAAACAATCGGAACGCCGACAGAAGTTAACCTAAATATGGTTACGGAGAAAACGACTCCGCAAGATTATTTGAATAAAGGAAACAAACCGCTTGCCGTTTTATTAGAAGGTTCTTTCCATTCGGCTTTTGAAAATAGAGTTTTGCCTTTCAAAGACAATTCTTTTACAGCACAAGGAAAACCAAACAAAATGATCGTGGTTGCCGACGGAGATATCGCCAAAAACCAGTTAGATAAAAATATGATGCCAGTTGAATTAGGTTACGACCAAAGAACTGGCCAATTATATGACAATAAAGACTTCATCATGAATTGTATTAATTACCTTCTTGATGACACAGGACTTATTAACATTAGAAGTAAAGATGTTGAACTGCCTTTATTGGACAAAGAAAAAGTTTACGAAAGTTATACTTTGACCCAATTCATAACTATCGGAGTTCCAATTCTAATTTTATTGGTCTTTGGACTTGTATTTACTTTTATTAGAAAGAAAAAATACAGCAAATAGATGTTAATAAAAAAATGTAATACTTTGGATAGTTTAAGATATATTTGTAATCCGTATATTTAGACCTTTATTTATTCAAAGGCGCATCAAAAAATAAAACAAAACAGATGAAATTTATAGTATCGAGTTCGTACTTATTAAAGCAATTACAAGTTTTAGGTAGTGTAATCAATAGCAATAATACGTTGCCTATTTTAGACAACTTTTTATTTGAACTAAACAACAATGAGTTGACCGTTTCGGCTTCAGATCTAGAAACGACTATGTCGGCTACATTATCGATCGATTCTACAAGTAAAGGAAGCGTAGCAGTTCCTGCAAAACTTTTGCTTGAAATTTTAAAAACTTTCCCAGAACAGCCATTAACTTTTACAGTTGAAGATAACAACACAGTAGAAATTAGCTCTAACTCTGGTAAATATGCATTGGCTTATGCTGCAGGAGAAGAATTTCCTAAAGCGGTAAGTCTAGAAGATCCATCTGTAACGCTTGTTCCTGCAGAAGTTTTGGCAACTGCGGTAAGCAAAACTATTTTTGCAGCTGGAAACGACGATTTACGTCCAGTAATGTCTGGAGTATTCTTCCAGTTTTCACCAGAAGGATTAATTTTCGTTGCTACAGATGCTCACAAATTGGTGAAATATTCTCGTACAGATGTAAAAGCTTCTCAAGTAGCAGATTTCATCATGCCTAAAAAACCTTTAAATGTTTTAAAAAGTATTTTAGGAACTTCTGATGCTGAAGTAAAAATTGAATACAACGATTCAAATGCGACTTTCTCATTTGACAATTATATCTTAATGTGTCGTTTAATCGACGGAAAATACCCTAACTACGAAGCGGTAATTCCAAAAGAAAATCCAAACAAATTAATGATCGATCGTTCTTTATTCTTAAGCTCTGTTCGTCGTGTTGCGATTTTCTCTAACAAAACTACACACCAAATTCGTTTGAAAATTGCTGGAGCTGAATTAAACGTTTCTGCAGAAGACATCGATTACTCAAACAAAGCAGAAGAAAGATTGACTTGTGATTATCAAGGTGACGATTTGCAAATTGGTTTCAACTCTCGTTTCTTAACAGAGATGCTTACAAACCTTCAGTCAGACATGATTATGCTTGAAATGTCTTTACCTAACAGAGCTGGAATTTTAACTCCAGTTGATGGTTTAGAAGAAGGAGAAACTGTTACTATGTTGGTAATGCCTGTAATGTTAAATAGTTAACATTAAAGTTTCTTTCTGTTACAGGGATATTTTTTAGTTTTAAATAAAAGATCTATCATTGTAAAAAAAAAGATATCGCTATTAACCAACCATTTTTTATACCTAGAAACCGCAATTCCTCTAAAGAGTTGCGGTTTTTTATTTGACTTCTTTTGTTGGTTTTGTTTCAGGTTTAAAGTTTCAAGTTGATATACTTTGCGTTTATTTTTTTAACCGCAGAGGACGCAAAGGTTTACGCAGAGGACGCTAGGAGTTTATATAGAAACTTTTAGAATGCAGAGCATACAAAGCTTTACGTACTTTGTGCTTTTATAAAGCTCGCTCAAAAAAACTTTGCGAACTTTGCGTAAACCTTTGCGTCCTCTGCGGTTAAAACACACAAGCCAAGAACTTGAAACTTAAAACAAAAATAACCTGAAACAAATTTTCCTTATCTTTACAATATGAAAATAGAAATTTGGTCGGACATCATGTGTCCGTTTTGTTATATCGGAAAAAGACAATTGGAAACTGCACTTTCAGTATTTCCTAATGATGAATTTGAAATTGAATGGAAAAGCTTTCAGCTGGATCCAACCATTACTTCTCAACCTGATATGGATGTTTATACGTTCTTAGCAGAAAGAAAAGGCATGTCGATTGAACAATCTAAAGAAATGCATAAAGGCGTCGCAGAACGCGCAAAAAGTGTTGGTTTAGATTATAATTTTGATAAAGCCGTTATCTCAAATTCTTTAAACGCACATAGAATCATTCAATTGGCTAAAACTAAAAACATTGGCGATAGAATGGAAGAAATTTTCTTTAAAGCTTATTTTACAGATGGACAAGATTTAAACAATGGTCAAACCTTGATTAAATTAGGAGTTCAAGCTGGTTTAGAAGAAAATGAAATTAGAGAAGTTCTAGAAAGCGACGATTTATTTATTAAAGAAGTTGAAGCAGATATTAAAGAAGCTAACGAAATTGGCGTTCAAGGAGTTCCTTTCTTTGTATTTGATCGCAAATATGCTGTTTCTGGCGCCCAACCAATTGAAACATTTGTAAAAACAATTCAGGAAGTTTTAAAATAAAACTACAACCTCATAAAACGTAAAAGCGTGCTGTCTACATTTAAACAGCACGCTTTTATTATTTAGTTCTATTTGAAACTAAAAAAATTAATGACCAGCTCTACCTTTAGAATCGTTAGATTTTGTTGTAGTGCTTTTTGCTCTAGAACCAGCAGCTGATTTTTGAGTTTTTCCAGAATCTTTCATTCCAGATTTCGAATCTTTTCTTGAAGTTTCCATAATGTTATAATTTTTTAAATTATTAGTTATACAAAGTTGCAAAATACGTAAGTGATTGTTTTACAGAATTATATTTGAGTTTTACAAAATGAGAATTAGCTCAAAATGCTTAATAAACAAATCATGTAAGATTAAAAGTAAATCCTATAATTTTTTTAAGCGTCTAATTTTCAAATTTGTATATATCAAAATTTAGAAAACTTACTAATTTAAAAACAGCAGCCATGAGAAAAGATGCGAACAGCCGATACACTGCAAACTTAAATGATTTTAAATGCAGTAAACCCGATCATATTGATACCGCGCACGAAAATGAGGCAATGGATCATGAATTTACTTCGGGAGAAAATGAGGATAATAATTATAGAAATCACTGCACTGACTCTTCTGATGATTGTTATGAAATTATAGAAAGCGGACTAAATTTAGCTGAAAACAATACTCCTTTTTCAGCCTACGATACAACAAATCCTTACGACAGTTATAATTTAGATAATGAAGACAATAAATACGACTGTCCTCCTTACCGAAATTTTGAATATTAAAAAACTTTAAAATATTTATGTCGTCAAAGAAGCCTTTCGCGCATAAAGTGTAATTATCTAATTGCCACATTAACTAATTATATAATTAAAAAATGAATGTACCCTTATTACAATTTAATGATAAAGGAATTTACTGTCAGCAAGCAGATGTTTATCTCGATCCGTGGCGGCCAGTAAAAAATGCAATTATTACACATGGACATTCAGACCATGCGCGTTGGGGACACGAAAATTATATTACACATCATAAAAATGTGCCGATTATAAAACATCGATTGGGCGAAATTAATGTTACAGGGAAAGATTGGAATGAAACTTTTACCATAAACGGCGTAAAGTTTTCTCTTCATCCTGCCGGACATATTATAGGCTCTGCACAAATTCGGGTAGAATACAGAGGTGAAGTTTGGGTTTTTACAGGCGATTATAAAACAGAGGATGACGGAATTTCAGTTCCTTACGAAGTTGTAAAATGCCATTCGTTTATAACAGAATGCACTTTTGGACTTCCTGCATTTAACTGGGAATCTCAAAAAGATGTGATGACGGAAATTAATAATTGGTGGGCTGAAAATCGTGCTGAAGGAAAAACTTCTGTACTTTTTGGATATTCTTTAGGAAAAGCACAACGTTTATTAAAATATCTTGATCCAAGCATCGGAACAATTTATACACACGGCGCAATAGAAAATATGACAAATGTTGTTCGCCCTTTTATTAATTTACCCGCAACAGTTAGAGTAACCCAAGAAACGAAAAAAGAAGATTTACTAGGAAATATTGTCCTCGCTCCGCCAAGCGCACACGGAAGTACTTGGATTCGGAAAATGACTCCTTTTGTAACCGGAACTGCGAGTGGATGGATGGCTTTTAGAGGTGCTAGACGAAGACGCGCCGTCGACCGCGGATTTGTAATTAGTGATCATTGCGATTGGACGGGATTATTAGAAAGCATAAAAGCAACTGGAGCCGAAAAAGTGATTTGTACTCACGGATATTCTGATATATTTTCAAAATATCTCCGAGAATTAGGTTACGACGCCAGAACCGCACATACACAATACGAAGGAGAAACGAATGACATCATTAATGATGAGTTATGAATTATAAATTATAAGTTCAACTCATAGTCCATAATTAAAAACTCATAACTCATAATTCAAAATGAAAAACTTTGCCGAGCTTATAAAAACCTTAGATAGTTCTAATAAAACATCGGTAAAAGTGGATGCGTTGACGAATTATTTCTTGAAAGCAAGTGATGAAGACAAAGTTTGGACGATTGCTATACTTTCGCATCGTCGTCCTCCCCGACCTGTAAATACGACTTTATTGCGTTTATGGGCAAACGAATTGGCCAATATTCCGCTTTGGTTGTTTGAAGAAAGTTATCATATTGTCGGCGATTTAGCAGAAACCATTGCGCTTGTTATTCCCACCACAAAAGAACATACAGATAAAAGTCTAACTGAATTTCTTCAAGAAATTATCGCTTTAAAAAAGAAAGATGATTTTGAAAAGAAAGAATATCTACAAAGCAATTGGCTGAATCTGAATTATTACGAACGATTCGTTTTTACAAAATTAATTACAGGAAGTTTCAGAATTGGTTTGAGTCAGAAGTTGATGACGCGTGCACTTTCTAAAGCAGAAAATATTGATGAAGATACTTTGGCTTATAAATTAATGGGTGATTGGAATCCGAATACGATTACGTTTCAAGAATTAATTTTAGATGAAAGAAGCAGTGATTATTTATCAAAACCTTATCCGTTTTATTTGGCTTATCCAATCGAAGGTGAACTGGAAAATTTAGGGAATCCAGAAGATTGGAGCGCCGAACATAAATGGGATGGAATTCGTTCGCAAACGATTATTCGAGAAAACGAAATTTATGTTTGGAGTCGTGGCGAAGAGCTAGTAACCGATAAATATCCCGAATTCAATTCTTTTATTGGAGTTATTCCAAACGGAACTGTAATTGACGGCGAGATTCTTCCTTTCGTAGAAAATGAAATTGGGACTTTTAATGATTTACAAACTAGAATTGGACGAAAAAATGTTTCGTCATCGGTTTTAAAGAAAACGCCTGTAATCATCAAAGCTTATGATTTATTGGAGTGGCAGGGAAATGATATTCGAAATCTTCCTTACGAAGAACGTCGTACTTTATTAGAAGAATTGTTTACTACTTTAATTGGAAAAGATATTCCGTTACAGCTTTCGGAAAGAATTACTTTTTCTACTTGGGAAGAAATCACAAACGAAAGATTAAAATCTCGCGAAATGAAAAGTGAAGGTTTGATGTTAAAACGAAAAGATTCTCCTTATCTCGTTGGAAGAAAAAAAGGAGATTGGTGGAAATGGAAAATTGAGCCGTTAACGATAGATGCCGTTCTCACCTACGCCATGCGCGGTCACGGACGAAGATCAAATTTATTTACCGATTATACTTTTGCTCTCTGGCAGGAAAATGAAAACAACGAACGCGAACTCGTCACTTTTGCGAAAGCGTATTCTGGTTTAACCGATGCCGAATTTAGAATGGTAGATGATTTTATTAAAAAGAATACTTTAGAAAGATTTGGTCCAGTAAGAAGCGTAACGCCAAAATTGGTTTTTGAAATTGGTTTTGAAGGAATTGCACTTTCTAAAAGACATAAAAGCGGAGTTGCAACTCGCTTTCCGCGGATTTTAAGATGGCGTCACGATAAAAAAATTGAAGATGCTAATTCGATAGAAGATTTAAAAAATATGATTTTATAAATGAACAGAGAGCAGTTATTTACAATCGCCAGCAATTGGTTTGAAAGTCAGGGATGGAAACCTTTTCCGTTTCAGACGCAGACTTGGACTGCTTTTCTGCAAGGCAAAAATGGTTTATTGAATGCACCGACAGGAAGCGGAAAAACCTATGCGCTCTGGCTTCCTATCATTTTAAATTATATTAAAGAAAATCCGAATTATAAAACAAAACATAATGTTGGTTTAAAAGCGATTTGGATTACGCCACTTCGTTCATTATCAGTAGAAATAAAACAAGCTGCAGAACGAGTTTTAACCGATTTAGACATTCCTATGACCGTCGGAATTCGTTCTGGAGATACTTCTTCGGCGGAAAGAGCCAAACAAAAAGGCAAAATGCCCGATTTATTAATTACAACTCCAGAAAGTCTGCAATTACTTTTGGCTACAAAAGGATATGCCAATACTTTTAAAAATTGCAGTTCGATTGTAATTGACGAATGGCATGAATTATTGGGAACCAAACGCGGAGTTCAGATCGAATTGGCATTATCAAGATTAAAAACAATTGCCAAAAATATTCGAATTTGGGGAATTTCAGCCACAATCGGTAATCTGCAACAAGCTCAAGAAGTTTTGCTTGGAGTTTATTCTGAAGCTTATAATAACTCCGTTTTAATTAAAGCTGTAATTCATAAAAAAATAAAAGTAGTTTCGATAATTCCTGAAAAAATGGATACGTATCCGTGGCGCGGACATATGGGATTGCATTTAATTGATGAAGCCGCGAAAATTATAAAAGCCAGCAAAACGACTTTGATTTTTACGAATGTTCGTTCGGCTTGCGAAATTTGGTATCAGCGATTGTTAGAAAAATATCCTGAATTTGCGGGAGAAATGGCCATGCATCACGGAAGTATTGACCGCGAAACGAGACTTTGGGTAGAAAACGCTATTCGAAATGAAGAATTGAAAGTCGTAGTTTGTACTTCGAGTTTAGATTTGGGAGTTGATTTTGCGCCTGTCGAATCCATTATCCAAGTTGGCGGACCAAAAGGTGTTGCGCGTTTTATGCAGCGCGCAGGACGAAGCGGACATCAGCCCGGAAAAGAAAGTATAATATATTTTTTAGCCACTCATGCTATTGAACTTATCGAAGCTTCTGCTTTAAAGAAAGCGGTTGAAAACAGTGTTATTGAAGATCGTGTTCCGTATTTAAACAGTTGGGATGTTTTGGTTCAATACCTTAATACTTTAGCCGTTTCTGACGGATTTTATCCTAACGAAATTTTCAAAGAAATTCAAGGAACTTTTAGTTATCAAACTATTACATCAGAAAACTGGAATTGGATTTTAAATTTTATTACGCAAGGAAGCCAAAGTCTTCATGCTTACGACGAATTCAAAAAAGTTGAAATCGACGAAAACGGATGTTACAAAATCAATAGCCGAATGATTGCCATGCACCACAGAATGCAGATTGGAACGATTGTGGGCGATGCAGTTATGAATGTGAAATACATGAGCGGTGGTTATATCGGAACAATAGAAGAATGGTTTATTTCGAAGTTAAAACCAGGCGATACTTTTATTTTCGCCGGAAAAAAACTGGAATTATTCAAAATCAGGAATATGCAGGTTTTAGTAAAAAAAGCGAGTCCGAAGAAAGAATCGAAAATTGCAAGCTGGATGGGCGGACGTTTAGCACTTTCTTCTCAAATGAGTGAATTGCTTCGAAAAGAATTGTATCGCGCCAACACTGATAATCTTTCACCTGAATTAAAAGCTTTGCAACCATTGTTTCAAAGACAGCGAAAAGAATCAATTGTACCAAGTTCTGATGAATTTCTAATTGAAACTTTTAAAACTCGAGAAGGATTTCATGCTATTTTTTATCCTTTTGAAGGTCGTTTTGTGCATGAAGCTCTCGCAAGTTTATTGGCTTTCAGAATTAGTTTACTGCAATCCATCACTTTTTCTTTGGCTTATAATGATTATGGTTTTGAATTGCTTTCAGATCAGGAAATTGATATTGAAGCGGTCTTAGATAATAATTTATTTTCAACGGAATATGTACATCACGATTTGCAGAAAAGCTTAAATTCAACCGAAATGGCGCGAAGAAAATTTAGAGATATTGCTGTAATTTCAGGATTAGTTTTTACAGGTTTTCCAGGAAAAATGGTTAAAACGAAACATTTACAAAGTGGTTCTCAATTATTGTTTGAAGTTTTCAGAGATTTTGAACCTGATAATCTCTTATTGCATCAAGCATATCGCGAAACATTCGAACATCAATTGGAAGAAGGCCGTTTGATATTGGCATTGGAAAGAATTGCGAATCAAAAAATCATTTGGAAGCAATGTTTAAAACCAACTCCTTTTAGTTTTCCAATAATCACAGATCGATTAAGAGAAAAATTATCGAGTGAAACTTTGGCCGAAAGAATCCAAAAAATGACAGCTTCTTACATGAAATAATACTTTATGAAAATTCAAATACAAAACGAAAACTTTATACTTCATCAAAGTGGTGCTTTATTTTGGGAAGAAAAAAAGGCTGTTATTATTTCTGATGTTCATTTAGGAAAAGTAACTCATTTTAGAAAACACGGAATTGCAATTCCCCAAAATGCTATTTCAGAAAATTTCAAAAAAATTACTGATGTTTTAGAACATTTTTCACCAGAGAAAATCATTTTTTTAGGTGATTTATTTCATAGCGCTAAGAATTCAGAATGGAATTTATTTAAAGAATGGATTTCAAACCACAATCAGGAAACTTATTTAGTTGCTGGAAATCATGATATAATTGATCAAAAACATTATTTCGAAATTGGAATTATGGTTGTTGATATTCTTGAAATAGACGCATTTTTTTTCACACATCATCCAACCGAAATGGATGGTTTATTCAATTTTTCTGGACATATTCACCCCGGAATAATTCTACGCGGTTTAGGAATGCAAAGTTTAAAACTGCGTTGTTTTTTTCATAAACCCAATCAAATGATTTTACCTGCATTTGGAGAATTTACAGGGAAATTTATTTTAAAACCTGAAGAAAATCATCAAGTTTATGCGATTGCAGGAAATGAAGTTCTTTCAATTAATAAAAAATAATGATTTGAATTGCCTCTAGCTAAAGCTCGAGGCAATTCAATTAAAAAAATATTTTTATAAAGTAAAAACCCAGTAAAATTCATTTTACTGGGTTTTTCTTAATACTCTTTAATGAAAAAACTTATTGTTCATCATTATTCATTGCGGACATTAAAAGTGTGTACGCATTTTTAATCACAACTTTTGATGAACTAGAAATAGCATCAGAAGTAATTTGTGAAAAACCTTCGTTTTTAACTCCTGATTTTACTTCGTTCATCTGAAATTGATTGTTTCCAATATCAGTAAACACATAAAATTTACCTTGCCAACGCACAACGGCATCTTCTGGAACTGTCAAAGCTTTTTGATTTTCAACTTCAACTTCAGCATTTACAAAAAGCCCTGGCAAAAGATCTGGATTATAGCTATTCACTTTACAGATAATTTCTGCTGCACGATCTCCGTTTAGACTTTGATTGATAAAAGCGATTTTAGACGCATACTTTTTTCCATCAGAAGCGTTTGTATACGCCATAACTGTTTGGCCAATTGAAAGTGAAGTCACATCTTTTTCGAACGCGTTTAAAGTTAGAACGATGTCTTTTTTATCGATTAATTCGAAAAGCATATCTGTCGGATTTACATATTTTCCGATGTTGACATTTACTTTAGAAACCAAACCATTTATTGGCGAAATCACCCGAATTGTTTTACTTATATTTCCAACATTCAACGTTTTAGCATTAATTCCTAATAGATTTAATTTTTGTTCTAAAGAAGACATTGTAATACGCTGCGTTCTCATTTCGGTCGTGATTTGTTCTAAAACTTTATCACTAGCCGCTTTATTTGCATTTAATTCTTTCTGTCTTTTGTGTTCATTCTGAGCCAGTTCGAATTTTTCTTTTGCCATTAAATAATTTTGCTGTAATTCGATAAACTGCATATCTTCTAAAACAGCTAAAACTTGCCCTTTCTGAACGTTCATTCCCGCAATAAGATTGGTGCTTTTTACATAACCTCCTAACGGAATACTAATACTAATTACGCTTTTTGGCGGAACTGTTACTGTACCTTGAAGCTGCAAAATCTCTTTTACGTTCTTTATAGTAGGATTACCACTTTCTAAACCAGCATTTTTAACTTGTTCAGGACTTAATTTAATGATATCGATGCTTTTAGTTTCAGCACTTTTAGTTTCTTCGTTTTTCTTCTTTCCGCAAGAAATTAGAAATATAGCGCCTATAAACGCTGCAATATATTTTTTCATTTTAAATATTATTAAGATTCTGCAGTGTCACAACTGCTTTATTGTAAGCATTTAGCGCATCTAGATATTCGCTTTTAATCGTAATAGCCTGATTGACTACTAAAACCCATTGTAAATAATCGATATCTCCGTTTTGCAATTGACTGCTTGAAGCTTCGATAATGGTTTGAGCATTTTTTAATCCATCAGTTTCATAGTATTGTAAACTTTCTTGGAACTTTTTTAGCTCGCGATCTGCATTTTCAATGTTGGTTTTCACTTCGATTTTAGCCGCTTCGGAAAGTTCAACAAAGCTTTCGTATTCTGCTTTTGCCGCTCTTTTTCGTTCTGACTGACTTGTGAAAAATATCGGAATTGAAAGCCCTGCATTTACATAATTAAATCTTTGTCCACTACCATAATAAACTTCTTGACCTGAAGTATTAGTTTGAGATCCAATAATGCTCAAATTGTTATATCCTAAAGTAATTTCAGGAAGCATTTTGGCGCCTTCGGTTTTCCATCTGTACTTAGCCGATTCAGATTCAAATTGTGAACGCTGAACGGCTGGAAGATTTTCTGCTTTTAAATTTTCGATAGACGAATGATCCAAAACTGCTTTCAAATTCATCTTTTTTGGAGTGTGTTCTGCTTTATCTTGAAGAATGGCATTAAACGAATTCAACGCAATTTCGATATCACGATTTACCATTACCAATTGATTGCTGTAGAATTGTCTCGCAGATTGCGAAGCGCTTTTTTCCAGAACATTTGCTTCTCCGGCTTTAAACCTTAAATCTGATTTTTTCTCCATAATTCTATAGATTGAATCAGCGTAAACTAGAAGTTCTTTTTTGCTGTTTAGCCACAAATAATCGTAATAAATATTACGAACGCGAGTTTTTATTTCTTGCGAAGTCAATTGCACTTCTGCTTTCGCTTTATTAAAATCGGCTTTTAAAGCTTTCTTCTGATTGCTATAAACAGTAGGAAAAGCAAAAGTCTGACTAATTCCAAAACGAGTATCGTTCTGCGCGCTATTAAACTGTCCGTAATCGGCATCTATTTGCGTTTGCGGAATGTTATAAGCCGATTTCTGCAAATAGCTTTTAGATTGCTCATTCAATTTAGCCGATTTAATTGTTCTATTGTTTTGAATCGCAATTGAAATCGATTCGTCAAGGGAAATTGGTAATTCTTGCGCTTTTGCCATATTACCAATAAAAAGAATACTCAATAAAATGGTTAGATTATTCATGTGCTTTTTTCTTTTTTTAGTGAAAACTTTAGCATGATACGTCATTAAATAAATTGCAGGAAGTACAAAAAGCGTTAGAAGAGTTGCCGTTACCAATCCACCAATAACTACTGTTGCTAAAGGACGTTGCACCTCTGCACCTGCACCATTACTTAAAGCCATTGGAAGAAATCCTAACGAGGCCACTGCAGCCGTCATTAACACAGGACGCAATCTGTTTTTTGTCCCTAATAAAATAATTTGGAAAGGATCTGTAATTTCTCCCTGTTTTTGAATTCGGTTAAATTCGGATATTAAAACGATCCCGTTTAAAACGGCTACACCAAAGAGCGCTATAAATCCAACTCCAGCAGAAATACTAAACGGCATATCGCGCATTACCAAAGCAAATACACCACCGATTGCCGATAATGGAATTGCTGTAAAAATGATAATTCCTTCTTTAAAAGATCTGAAGGCAAAGTATAACAAAGCGAAAATCATTAATAAAGCTGCTGGAACAGCAACTCCTAATCTAGCTTTTGCTTGCTGAAGATTTTCAAAAGCTCCTCCGTAAGTAATATAATAACCTGGATCAAATTTGATTTGCTGATTTACTTTTTGCTGTAATTCTTCCACAATCGACTGTACGTCTCGTCCTCGAACATTAAATCCAACTATGATTCTTCTTTTAGCATTTTCACGCTGAATCTGATTTGGACCTTCAACTTCTTCTACTTTCGCCACTTGATAAAGCGGAATCTGCATTCCAGAAGGCGTTGCAATCAAAAGATTTCTAACATCTTCAATGCCTTTTCGTCCGTTGTCTTCAACACGAACTACCATATCAAAGCGTTTTTCACCTTCGTAAATGCTTCCAGCAACAGCTCCAGCGAAAGCAGCATTAATCGTTCTATTGATGTCTACAACACGAAGACTATATTTTGCCATTTCTGCCCAATTGTAATCAATTACGATTTGTGGCATTCCGGTAACTTTTTCTACGTATAGATCGGCTGCACCTTCAACGGTTTTACTGATTGCTCCTAGTTTTTCTGCATATTCAGAAAGTTTTTGAAGATCTTCTCCGTAAATTTTACAAACCAAATCTTGCTTCGCTCCAGTCATTAATTCGTTAAAACGCATCTGAACAGGAAACTGAAATCCAGTTGTAACTCCAGGTGCAATTCGTTTAACCGTTTTTGTCATTTTATCAGCCAATTCTGGGAATGAAGAAGCGCTTGTCCATTCTGATTTGTCTTTTAAAACAATAATCATATCTCCACCTTCAATAGGCATCGGATCGGTCGGAATTTCAGCACTTCCGATTCTCGAAACTACTTGTTCAACTTCTGGATATTCTTTCTTTAATTCGGCAGAAATCTTCTCAATCGTTTTGGTTGTCGTAGAAAGATTGGTTCCTAACAACAAACGTGTTTCAACAGCAAAATCTCCTTCTTCCAATTGCGGAATAAACTCTCCTCCCATTCTTCCAAATAAAACCACTGCAATTCCGAAAAGTACAAATGCGCCAATAACAATCGATTTTCTAATGCTTAAAGCTTTAGTCAGCCAACCTTCGTAAGCATTTTCCAGTTTCGACATTATACGATCAGAAAGATTTTTTTTATGGCTGATTTTTTTGCTTAAGAATAAAGCGCTAACCATTGGAACATAAGTCAATGACAAAATGAAAGCTCCTAAAATGGCAAATGCAACAGTTTGCGCCATTGGTTTAAACATTTTACCTTCAATTCCTTGAAGAGAAAGAATTGGCAAATACACAATTAAAATGATAATTTGTCCAAACACCGCTGCGTTCATCATTCGCGCTGCCGAGCCCGTAACTTCTTTATCCATTTCGTCTTGCGAAATACTATTTACTGCTTGATATTTTTTAGAGCTGTGAAGATGATGCAGAATAGCTTCTACAATAATTACGGCGCCGTCTACAATTAATCCGAAGTCTAACGCACCAAGACTCATTAAGTTTCCGCTTACGCCAAAAGTATTCATCATAATAATGGCAAAAAGCATCGCTAACGGAATTACTGATGCAACGATGAATCCAGCTCTAAGATTTCCTAGGAATAAAACTAGAATTAGAACCACGATTAATGCACCTTCAATTAAGTTTTTTTCTACCGTTCCGATGGCGTTATCTACCATTTTGGTTCTATCTAAGAAAGGTTCAATTTTTAAACCTTCAGGAAGAATTTTCTCAATTTGAGCAATTTTGTCTTTCACATTGACGATAACATTATTGGCGTTTTCACCTTTCAGCATCATAACGATTCCTCCAACCGATTCTCCGTATTCATCAGTTGTTAAAGCACCGTAACGAATCGCAGAAGAAATCTTGACATCGGCAACATCTTTTACTAGAATCGGGAGTCCGCCTTGTGTGCTTTTAACCACAATGTTTTCAATGTCTTTAATGCTTTTAGCTAAACCAGTACTTCTAATATAAGAAACCGTTGGTCCTTTCTCGATATAAGCTCCTCCAGTGTTTTCGTTACTACTATTTAAAGCCGTAAAAACTTCGCTAATCGTTAAATTTTGAGCTTTTAATCTGGCAGGATTTACAGCGATTTCATACTGTTTTAATTTCCCTCCAAAAGTAGAAACATCGGCAATTCCTTGAGTTCCTAGAAGCTGTCTTCTGATTGTCCAATCTTGAATAGTTCGTAAATCTTCTAGCGAATATTTTTCTTCGTAACCAGGTTTTGGCTTTAAAACATATTGGTAGATTTCTCCCAAACCAGTTGTTACTGGCGCCATTTCTGGCGAATTGGCATTTCGATCGATTTCTACTTGCTGGAGTCTTTCTGCAATTTGCTGACGCGCCCAATATACATCGGCATCGTCTTCAAAAACAACACTTACAAGTGAAAGTCCGAAACGAGAAATACTTCTACTTTCTTTTAAATTTGGAATATTACTAATCGCTTGTTCGATTGGAAAAGTGATTAACCTTTCCACATCTTCCGCGCCAAGCGAAGGAGCAGTCGTGATAATTTGTACCTGATTATTAGTGATGTCTGGCACAGCATCAATTGGTAATTGGGTAACCTCATACACACCATAGACAATCCACAGCAGTGTAAAGATTCCAATTGCCAGTTTGTTCTTAACTGAGAACTGAATTACTTTATTAAGCATAATGTATTAATTAAAAAATAATAAATGAGCAACTGGAAACGATATGTCTCAGCCACTTCAATAAAAATTTAGAAATTAATTATGCAATCGGAGGTCTAAATAGAGAAAGCAGATTTGGATCTGAAAAAAGATCTGATCTGTAAGTTGGAATTTTTGATTGTGGTAATTCCGGGTTAAAAGGAACCGGAAGCAAATCTTTGTCGTCTAGAATGAAAACAAAGTGTGCAGTACCGCTGCTAATAACCTTAAAAGGAAGTTGCATGTCGCGATCGTCGTCATTGTCGTTTAAATCTTCTCCCCAATAATGCATCGATAAAAAGTCTACAAAACTTACATTTTGCAGTTTATTGTGCTCTTGATAGTGCTCAATAAGTATTGGCAGCTTATAGAACTGCTGCACAAAACTACTGTTAGAGGCAATAAGAAGGATAAATATGTAGACAATTGTTTTTCGCACAAGGCAAATTTAGCTTAAATTCTCAAAGATTTCATAATTTTCGTTTGCTGAAAGTCTCTTTTAACAATTTAGAAATATTGTTTTTTTTACGATAATCCTTCCAACTGCTGAAAAACAGGAATTAACGCTTTTCCTTTTTCTGTCAAATTATATTCGATATGTAAAGGTTTCAATTTAATTGTAACTTTTTCTAAAAGACCTTCTTCTTCCAATTCTTTTAAAGCTGTAGCCAAAGATTGCTTATTTGAGCCTTGAATTTGGCGAAGCAAATTATTAAATCGTAAAGGCGACTCTACAGCCAAACGAAAAATTTCTGCCTTCCATTTGCCAGATAATATCTTTAGGAGTCTTTGTGCTGGACAAGTTTCTGTTTCTTCCATAATTATTGCGGGTAGTCAAAAAAAATTGACCTATTGTTTTCGAAAGTTTTTTAATCAAATTTTGTTCTAAATCTAAAGTAAAAATATAAAATGAAAGCAAAGAAACCAAGCGAAATGAGCGTTGAAGAGCTATTAAAAACACAAAAGACAATTAAACGAACGATTAAGGTTTTGATTTTAATTGCCATTTTGCTACTTCTTATTATCGTATTTATATTTCTCGAGAAAGGATTTTTAACTTTAATGATATTTCCTTTATCGATTGCTTTTCTTATTATCAACTCTAATTTCCTTAAAGAAATACAGCGCGAAATTGCCAATAGAAACCTAGAATAAAATCTTCGTACTGAAACGTATTTCGTTTTTTTAAATTTAAATTTTCTTAACTGCAAAGTCTTTCAAAAAAAATTAAATTTGGGCTCTCTTAACAAGCCCTTAAATTATGATTATTCACAAAAAGACTTTTTATTTTCTCTCCTTATTTTTACTTCTTTTATCCTCGCAATTTAACTATGCTCAACAGCAAAAAACAGTTAAAAAAGAAAACCGTGGAAGATTATTTAACGACACAACAGCCACAGATAGTGATTACTTAATGGCAATTGAAAAAGCCGGAGAAGTATTAGAATCTGCTTATAATGATATCGATTTTGCAGGTGATACACGTCACCTTTTTGGCGATATGAAACGTACAGAAAGCAAACTAGAATTAATTTTGGCTAGTTTAAAAGGAGCAAATCCTAATGTACGAAATCAGCAGATGTACCGCATCGTACTGCAAGAAATTCAACAAGAATTGGAAGAGCAGAACAAGGCAATTAATGCTAAAAATCTAGATCTCGAAAACATTAAAAAACGTGTAATTGATCTTCGAAAAGACAAAACTTTAATTACTTTAATAAAGGATACCATTCGTCGCAAACAATTCAAGAAAGAATTCGGAAATCTTAGAAAAAGATATGTTGCTACCGATAGTTTGATGACTAAAAACCAAACTACTTTAAACAATAAAAAACGACTTACCGTACAGCGAAAAATTTCTGTTTCTAATGCTTTGGTTGCTGTTGAAGGAAAATTGGAAAAATCTGGAATTAGTATTTTCAATAAAGAATATCCTTCTTTATGGCAAATTGATGATTCTGTTGCCAAGAAAAGAGTAAAACATAACATTGGAGCCAAAATTATTATCGAAGAAAATGTGGCAGCATACTATTTAGGTTATAAAGCTGGCGGACTTATTACACTGTGTTTCTTTATGGGACTTTTGTTTTGGTATATTTCTCGAAACATCAAATATCTTAACACAAATGGCTATGCAGAAAACCTACAGCTTTTAAACTTCAAATATTTAAATCGAGGTGTTTTACTGCCGATTTTGGTTATTGCATTAAACATTGCTGTAGTTACCAATCTCTATGCTCCTGCTCTATTTTTAGAATTAATTCAGCTTTTCCTTTTAGGCGTTTTAATCTTCCTTTTCAAAAATCAATGGTCTGGAGTTGCCATGAGAAATTGGCTTTTCCTTTTAGGATTATTCTTTGCGCTTTGCTTTTTGGACTTGTTTATTACAATTGGATTATTACAGCGCTTTGCTTTTGTTGCTATTAATATTTTAGGAATTCGCTATGGTTTAGTTCAGATAAAAACACTTAAAGAAGAACTTTATATAAAAGGCTTTTTTAAATGGGCAAGTATCATTTTTATTGGATTGAATATCTTGTCAATTTTGTATAATTTATTCGGAAGAGTTTCTCTTTCTAATATGTTAAGCATTACGGCATTTATTTCGCTTACTCAAATTGTTGCTTTAAGTGTTCTCTTGAAGATTATTTTAGAAATTATTCTGCTTCAAATTTACACGACTAGAGTCAAAAGAGGAATCGAAAAAATGTTTGATTACGAAAGTTTATCAGACACTTTAAAAAAGCCTTTTATCATTGCAATTAGTTATATGTGGTTAATTGTAATTGCTTCAAATTTGAATATCTGGGAGTCGCTTCGTGCTTCTTTAGGAAAACTATTAAGTCATCCTAATACTATTGGAAGCATTACGTTTACTTTAGGCAGTGTTGTTTTATTCTTTATTATTATTTGGGCTGCACATTTACTGCAAAAATATGTTGCTTACTTCTTTGGAGAAATTGACGATGAAAACGAAGAAAACATCAACAAAAGACAACATTCAAAACTGCTTATTACAAGATTAGTGGTATTAATAAGCGGTTATTTATTGGCTGTTGCAGCTTCTGGAATGCCATTAGATAAATTGAGTATTCTTTTAGGAGCTTTAGGTGTCGGTGTTGGACTTGGGCTTCAGAATGTGGTAAACAATTTTGTGTCGGGTATTATCTTGATTTTTGATAAACCAATTCAGGTTGGAGACGTTGTAGAAATTAGTTCAGAATCTGGACGTATCAAATCTATGGGACTTAGAACGACAAAGATTAATGCTCCAAATGGTGCCGAAATTATTATTCCGAATGGTAACTTATTATCTCAAAACATTACCAACTGGACCTATACTGATAATTTTAAATTAGTTGAAATAACTTTTGAAATTAATGGTGAAACAATTCCAGAGGAAATTAATACGGTGGTAAACGAAACACTTGCGAATTTGCCGCTGGTGAACAATTCAAAACTATCACAAATATACTATAGTTCAATTTCTGATGGAAAATATAAACTTCTAATCAAGTTTTGGTGTAGTATTTACAGAACCGAAGAAACGATAAGTTCAGCAAGACAAGAACTTTACATTAGTTTTAAAAACAAAGGCTTAACATTCTCAAGTTAGATTTAAATTAAGAAAGGCGGTAATTAATTACCGCCTTTTTTATTACAATAGTTTTTAAAAAATTTCCAACTTTTACAGTAATATGTTAAATAATAACACATTAAGTAAAAAACACGTATAAACCCGTACCCCCATGATTGAGTTATAAAGTAATTTAGCATTGTAATAAAAATACGATCAAAACTAACATTAACTATTAAATCTAAAAAATTATGGAAGGAACAGTCGGAGAAATTCGTCAATTTGCTGCGAATTTTGCGCCTAAAAACTGGGCTTTTTGTATGGGGCAAATTGTTGCCATACAATCCAACACAGCCTTATTCTCTATTCTTGGAACTACTTATGGCGGTAATGGTACAACTACCTTTGGCCTGCCAAATCTTGCAGGACGTGTTGTAATTGGTACTGGAGCAGGACCAGGAACATCAGATTATGTAATTGGTGAAACTGGCGGAGTAAACACTGTTGTTTTAACTACCCAAAATCTTCCTGCACACACACACGGAGCAACTGCAACCGTTACGGTACCCTCGTATGGAGATGATGGAAATGCTAATACTCCAGACGGAAATGCATTAGCAGCAAAACCAAATATGTACAGTACTCTGGCAGGAGAAGACAGTATGAAACAAGTATCTTTTTCAGTTACTCTGTCTCCGGCCGGCGGTCCAGGAAATCCAATTTCTGTAATGCAGCCTACAATCGGTATAAACTACATTATTTGTTTGTATGGCAGTTTTCCTCCTCGCTCATAACACACATCAAGTTTAAGTCAAATCTAAAAAAAAATAAATATGGAAGGATATTTATCTGAAGTACGCATATTCGCTGGTAATTTCCCGCCAGCAAACTGGAAATTCTGTAACGGAGCCCAATTAAGTATTGCCGAAAATGATGCTTTATATGCATTAATTGGCACTACATATGGCGGTGATGGAGTAAATACATTCAATTTACCAGACCTTAGAGGACGTGTTCCTGTAGGGACAGGACAGGGACCAGGATTGTCTGCTGTAGTTTTGGGTCAGGTTCTAGGTACCGAAAATACTACAATGACAACTAACCAAATGCCATCGCATGTACACTTATCAACAGCTGGAACTATTACAATACCTGTTTTAAAAGGTGCTGGAAATACGGGATCTCCAACAGGTAATATTCTGGCTGGTCTGACAGGCGCATACAGCACATTTGCTGCCGATAACAATCTAAAACCGGAAGCTGCAACAGTAGCGATTTCAAGTACAGGAAGCAGTATTCCTTTTAGTATTGTGCAGCCTTATCTAAGTACTAACTATATAATTTGTGTAGCTGGAATTTTTCCAAGCAGAAACTAAACAAAAAAAATTATGGAAGGAACAATGTCAGAAATTCGATTATTTGCCGCCGATTTTGCACCAAAAACATGGGCATTATGTTACGGGCAAATACTAGCAATATCAACAAACCAAGCTCTATTCAGCCTGTTAGGAACTACATATGGAGGTAACGGAACGACTAATTTTGCTTTGCCTGATTTTAGAGGAAGAATTCCTGCTGGAACAGGTGTACCTTCAGGTATTACACAATTCCCTTTAGGAGGTTTATTAGGAAGCAATAGTACTACTGCCCTGATTTCAAATATGCCAGCGCATACGCATGTCGCTAACGGTACATTTTCAATGAAGGTCATCGCAGACGCTGGTAACACCGGAGCTCCTGCAGATACTAACCTGGCTTCTTTAGATGGGCTTTATTCTAATGCAGCGGCTGATGGTGCTATGAAACCTATAATGCCGTCAATTACAGTAGCATCAGCTGGTAACACGCAGCCAATGTCAATACAACAGCCATCATTAGGTTTAAATTACATTATCTGTATTCAAGGAATTTTCCCTTCGAGAAACTAAAAATAGCAACCCATTATAAAAAATAATGGGTTGTTTTATTTAAAAACAGTTTATAAAATTTTATGAAAATAGCTTTACTACTAACCCGATCTGTTATTTACCCTTCAATGTCATTTGATATTTTGGACGGATTTAAATCTGCCCTAAAGAAAAAAGGCATTGATGAAAAACATGAAATTGTAACTGCCAGTATAGGAGTTGGCGGCAACAATAAAGAAATTCATGAATGCTGCGAACAGCTGCTTTTAAATGGAACAGACGTTATAATTGCTTATATAAATCCTATGACTGCTGAATTTATACAGCCTCTTTTCGAAAGCTCTGATAAATTACTAATCGTTTTAGACAGCGGCTATCATTTTCAAAACCTTGATAAAAAATTATCAAATGTTTATTTTATTTCTTTAGAAGGAACTTTATGTACTCGCGCTATTGTTCGTAAAGCAGCAGAAGAAGGGCAAAATAATTTTGCATTTACCTGTTCATTTTATGATGCAGGATACAAATCTCCTTACTCTATTTCTACAGCAATTGCAGATAATGGAGGAATGATCAGCTATAATCATGTTACTCCTTTACAGCGTGCAGACTTCAGCCTTCAGCCATTAGAAGAATTTCTTGAAAAAAATCAGGATGTTTCTATTGTTACTTCATTTTGTGGTGACATGGCAGAAGATTTCTTTAGAGAATCAGCGAAACTAAAAAATATTGCTTCTCGCAAAACTTACGGAAGCGGTTTTACAGCCGAAGAATTCTGGATGAATAAAATACCTTATCCAGGTTACAACTGGAGCTGTGCAATTCCATGGTCGGCTAATACTTCTAATAAAGAGAATGAAGATTTTGTTTCAACAATGAAAAACATTAAAGAACAAAAGGCTAATATTTTTTCTCTATTAGGATGGGAAGCTGCTTTATTTATTGAAGCGCTTAAAGGTCTGTCATTAGATGGTATTGCTATTGATTCTCCAAGAGGAGAAGTATATATGAATCCGGATACAAGATCATCTGAAGCTCCTGTTTATTATGCAACCGTAACAAAAAATGAAGAAACAGGAAACTGTCAATTAGAAAATGTTGTTGCTGCTGCTAACATAAAAGAAGAACGCGAACGCCTGCATTATCACATCGCTGCAATTCAAAATGAAACTATAAATTCCTGGTTTAACTCTTATGCCTGCTTAGAATCATGAATCCGATACGTGACATAGTGGTTTTATGCAATAACCGACTGGCTTTTCCAGCTATTCAAACTTTGCATAGTCTTGGCCGGCTTCATACAATAGGAGTTCCATCAGACAATGAAGATGTCAAAGCTTTCTGTTCTGTTTTTGCTGCTAAAACTGGTATTCGTTTAATATGGATTGAGAAAACAAAACTCAAAATCCAATTAGAAGAAATTGTTAAAACTCCAGATCTTAAAAATATTTTCACGATGACTTTTCCATGGAAAATTCCCGAAGAAATTATTGAAGAAAATCCTAATACGTTTTACAATTTTCATTATGGATTATTACCTGAAATGCGTGGTGCAGATCCTGTTTTTGAATCTATCAGAAAACAAAAAAGCGAAACCGGAATTTCTGTTCACGCAGTTGAAAAAGATATAGATAAAGGAAGAGTGATCCTGAAAAAAACACTGCCTCTGCATTCAGATCTAACATACGGAATGCTGTGTACTAATTTATCATACCTGGCTTCCTATATTTTACCTGAACTCTTTATTTTATTGCACAATAATGATAAAGGTTTAGCTCAGGACGAGAAACTGGCAACTTATTATAAAAAGCCTACCATAACAGATGTCTCTATTCAATGGGAACATCAGGATTCAAAATCCATTCAGGCTTTGGTAAATGCCTGCAATCCATGGAATAAAGGAGCTTACACACAATGGAATGGTTTAAACATACGCATTGTTGAAGTTTCTCAAACCAGCGCAAATACTGATTATACAAAACCTCCGGGAACTATTTTGGAAATCAATGAAAGTAATGGCTTAATTATACAATGTTATAATAATACACAACTCCGAATTAATACTGTTTATACGGAAGAAGGATTTATGAGTGGGCATAAACTGCTCGCTTTCGGTATAAAAAACGGCGAGCAATTTGCCTCTTTATAATTTAACTATTCTATTATGAAACATTTCTACTCTCAAATTAAAAAAACCTTAAGTATCGCCTTGTTTTTAGGGATATTTTTGCAGAGTTACGTAGGTAACTCTCAGAACTTGAACCCCGGAGATATTCTCTTCACAGGGTATGATGCGACAATCGGCACAGGTGATTCATTTTCGTTTGTAGCTCTTGTTACAATTCCTGCTAATACTGTTATCCGTTTTACAGACAGGGGTTATTTTTCTCCTGGTACATGGCAGGCTGATACAGCAAGTGGTTCAGAAGGAACCATTACGTGGACTACAGGAACTGCAATATCTCCAGGCGCAGAAATAATAATAACAGGGCTAACAGCATCTGTTTTTAATCCTCTTACAAATGGTTTAACAACAAATGGAAGTATAGCAGTAAGTGATCCCATTATGACACAGGGGCTTTCATTATCAACTGTAGGAGATCAAATTATTGCCTTTCAAGGCGGCTCCGGTTCAGTTACTGATGGTGGTGTTGTTTTAATTGCAGGACTTCATTACTACAATTGTCCTCCAAACAATACAAGTACAGCGGCTTGGGATTCAGGAGCTTGTGCCAATGGAACAAACGGTTCTAAACTTCCTCCGGGACTTACAGGAGGAACAAATGCTTTTTTTACTGGTCCGGGAGGTACAGGTACACCTGCTGCTGCCAAATTTAATAGTGCCAGCGGAGCTCAGGTTAATACTATAGCCAATATCCGAACTTCTATAATGAATTCTGCAAACTGGACTACATCTGCAGGTAGTATTACCATGCCGTCTGCAGCATCATTTTTAGGTTCACCTCCAGTTGTAACTACTACTGCAGCAACAAACGTTAAAGCTCTAAGCGCTACAATGGGTGGTGATGTAACTGATGACGGTGGTGACGCTGCCGTAGAAAGAGGTATTGTATGGGCTTTAGCACCTAACCCAACCACATTAAATAATAAATTTCAAATTGGAACTGGTCCTAATGCTTTCAGTGGTACAGTAACAGGTCTTACAGCTGGTTCTTTAATATATTACAGAGCATATGCTAAAAATACTACTGCAACTACTTATGGAGCTGAATTAACTCTTACTACCGGAGCTGAATTAAGTGCTCCTGCTACAATTCCAAAAACAAATGTAAGCTGTAATGGAGGAGGAAACGGTACAGCAACTGTAGTGCCAACTGGAGGTTCAACCCCATATACATATTCATGGTCTCCATCTGGAGGAACAAACGCAACAGCAACAGGGCTGTCTGTTGGAGTTTATACCGTAACTGTTACTGATGGTGAAGGAACGCAGATAACAAGAAGCGCTACCATTACACAGCCAGCTGCATTTAATATTACAACATCAAAAACAGATGTGAGCTGCAATGGAGGTGGAAATGGTACAGCTACTGTAAATGTAACAGGAGGAACTCCTTCATATACTTATTCATGGGCTCCATCTGGAGGAACAAATGCAACTGCCACTGGACTAAGTGCTGGGACTTATACAGTAACAATTACAGATGCCAATGCATGTCAGGCAACCAGAACTTTTACTATAGCACAACCAACAGTATTATCAGCAACAGCTTCTAAAACTGATGTATCTTGTTTTGGAGGAAGTAACGGAACTGCTACTGCACATCCAACAGGAGGGACTCCAGGATATACATATTCATGGGCTCCTAGTGGAGGAACTGCCGCTACTGCCACTGGACTTGCAGCTGGAACTTATACTGTAACAATTACAGATGCTAATGCCTGTCAGACTACTGCAACAGCTACTGTTGGACAGCCGGCTGCAGCTTTAACAGCTACAGCATCTTCACAAACCAATATTTTATGCCGTGGAGCAGCAACGGGATCTGCAACTGTTGCAGTTACAGGAGGTACAGGTACTTATACTTATTCGTGGGCTCCTGCTGGAGGAACTGCCGCTACAGCATCAAGTCTTACAGCCGGAACTTATACTGTAACGGTAACTGATGCTAATGCTTGTCAAACAACACAATCATTTACAATTACAGAACCAACAACAGATTTAACTGCATCTGTAGGAACAGTTGTGAATGTAAGTTGTAAAGGAGATGCAACTGGTCAGGCTACTGTAAACGCAGCAGGCGGAACAGGCGCTTATACCTATTCTTGGGCTCCTTCTGGAGGAACTGCTGCTACTGCAACAGGATTAGCAGCTGGAACCTATACAGTAACAGTAACGGATGCAAATGCTTGTACTGCTACACAAACTTTTACTATCAGTGAACCAGCAAATGCGCTTACAGCTACCGCTGGGGCTATCAATAATGTTTCTTGTAATGGGGGCGCTAACGGAACAGCAACAGTAAATGTAACTGGAGGAACAGGTGCACGCACTTATTCATGGGCTCCTTTTGGAGGGACAAATGCAACTGCAACTGGTTTATCGGCCGGAACCTATACGGTAACGGTTACTGATGCAAATGCTTGTACTGCTACTCAAAATTTTACTATTTCACAGCCAACAGCTCTTACAGCTAGTATTGGTTCGCAGACTAATGTATCTTGTAATGGAGGAGCTAATGGTACAGCAACAGTAAGTGTTACAGGCGGAACAGGTATTTATACTTATTCTTGGGCTCCTTCTGGAGGAACTGCAGCAACAGCAACTGGATTAGCTGCCGGAACTTACACTGTAACTGTAACTGATGCTAATGTGTGTCAGGCTACACAAAGTTTTACAATCTCACAGCCAGTAATTTTATCTGCAACACAATCTCAAACAGATGTTCTTTGTAACGGAAGTTCAACAGGAACGGCAACCGTTGTTGCTTCAGGAGGTACTGGTGTTTATACCTATTCTTGGGCTCCTTCTGGAGGAACTGCTGCTACCGCTACAGGTCTTGCTGTAGGAAACTATACGGTTACAATTACTGATGCTAACGCATGTTCAATTAATAAAAATTTTACTATTCTTCAGCCGCCTACTTTAACAGCAACTACAAGTCAAATAAATGCTACTTGCAGTACGCCGGGCGAGGCTGGTGTTATTCCTGCAGGAGGTACAACTCCATACTCTTACCTTTGGTCAGATGGACAGGCAACACAGACTGCAACGGGATTAACTGCCGGAAACTATTCTGTAATTATAACAGATGCTAATGGTTGTACAATAAGTAAAAATTTCACGATTACAACAACCAATACATTAGTTGCGACAACATCTCAAACAGATTTACTATGTAATGGTGCAAATACTGGATCTGCTTCTGTTTTACCTTCTGGGGCTGTAGGTCCATTTACATATGTTTGGGCTCCATCTGGAGGAACTGCTGATACAGCAACCGGATTAGCTGCAGGAAATTATTCTGTAACTATTACTGCCGGAAACGGATGTTCTATTGTGAAAAACTTCACAATTAACCAGCCATCGGCATTAACAATAACACCTTCTCAAACTAATGTTTCCTGCAACGGAGGAAGTAACGGTTCTGCAACTGCAACTGTTACAGGAGGAGCAGGTGCTTATACTTATTCATGGGCGCCTTCTGGAGGAACTGCTGCGACAGCAACTGGTCTTGCTGCTGGAGATTATACTCTAACTGTAGGTGATGCAAATGGATGTATAAAAATGGAAACTTATACCATTACACAACCTGATGCACTTATACCATCAATAACTAAAACCGATGTTTCTTGTAATGGCGGTTCAAACGGATCTGCAACGGTAAGCGTAACTGGTGGAACTGGAGCTTACACCTATTTATGGTCTCCTTCTGGTGGAACGGGTGCAACAGCAAGTGGCTTAACTGCAGGAAACTATACTGTAACCATAAAAGATGCTAACTTATGTGAAACTACAGCAATCGTACTTATAGAAGAGCCTACTTTACTTACGGCAACAATAGAAAAAACAGATGTTTTATGCAATCAAGCAAATAATGGTACAGCAACAGTAACTGCTACTGGAGGAACTGGAAACTATACTTATTTATGGTCTCCATCTGGCGGAACTGCAGCAACAGCAACTGGATTAAGTCCAAATACTTATACTGTTCAAGTTACCGATGAAAACGGGTGTTTCATAACAAAAACAATCGAAATCACAGAACCTACAGCTCTTTCTACAATAGATTCACATGTAAATGCAACATGCAACGGAGGTAATAATGGTACTGCTTCTGTAGTTACAACAGGTGGAACAGGCAATTATAGCTATTTATGGGCGCCTTCTGGAGGGACTGCAGCCACAGCTACTGGGCTTACAGCAGGAACTTATACAGTAACAGTAACAGATGAAAATTCTTGTTCTACCGTAAATACAATCACAATTACAGAACCTGATGCCTTAACTTTAACTGCAACTTCTGTAGATGTTTCATGCCATAATGGAAATAATGGTTCAGCATCAGTAACTGCAACTGGCGGAACTGGAGCTTACACCTATTCTTGGTCTCCTTCTGGAGGAACCGCGGCAACAGCAACTGGTTTAACAGCTGGAACTTACACTGTAACTGTTACAGATGCAAATTCTTGTACTGCGACAAACACATTTGTAATTACAGAACCTGATGCTTTAACTTTAACAGCAACTTCTGTAAATGTTTCATGCCATAACGGAAATAACGGTTCAGCAACAGTTAGCGTAACTGGAGGAACTGGAGCTTATACATACTCTTGGTCTCCTTCTGGTGGAACTGCAGCAACTGCAACTGGTCTAACCGCTGGAGTTTATACTGTAACTGTTACAGACGCAAATTCTTGTTCTGAGACAAACACAATTACAATTACAGAACCTGATGCTTTAACTTTAACTACGACTTCTGTAAATATTTCTTGCCATAACGAAAATAACGGATCTGCGACAGTTAACGCAACCGGTGGAACCGGCTCTTACTCCTACTCTTGGCTTCCGACTGGAGGAACTGAAGCAACAGCAACTAATCTAACAGCTGGAACTTATACTGTAACAGTTACCGACGCGAATTCTTGTTCTGAGACAAACACAATTGTAATTTCAGAACCTGATGCTTTAACCTTAACTGCAACTTCTGTAGATGTTTTGTGCCATAATGGAAATAACGGTTCTGCATCAGTAACTGTAGCTGGAGGAACTGGAGCTTATACCTATTCTTGGTCACCTTCTGGCGGAACTGCAGCAACTGCAACTGGTTTAACAGCTGGAATTTATACTGTAATTGTTACAGATTCCAATTCTTGTGTAATTACAACAACTATTGAAATAGCTCAGCCTGAAAATCCTGTTAACTTAAGTACTTCAGATGTAACTGAAATAACAACAACTGGAGCTTCATTATCTGGTACGGCATCTTCAGATGGAATAAATACAGATAAAGGAGAATGTTTAACAGAAGTTGGTTTTGTATATGCTTTACATGCAAATCCTACTACAGCAGATACCAAAATAAATGTAACTGCTGCGTTAGGAACATTTACAAATGCATTATCAGGACTTAGAGGAAATAGAACCTATTACGTTAGAACCTACGCTGTAAATAGTAATGGTTATATTAATTATGGAAATGAAGTTAGTTTTACTACGCAAAAATATACGCTTAGTATAACAGCGAAAGCAGGACTTAGTAAAGTATATGGTAAAACAGATCCCGTATTTAATTATACACCTTTAGGCTTTGTCAACGGAGATACAAGCGCTATAATTACCGGACTACTTTCTAGAGATGCTGGCGAAGATGTTGGAAAATATAATATTACATTAGGATCGATTAGTGCTGGTACTGATTATATAATTGACTTTACTGGTGCTGAATTTGAAATTATTAAAGCCGATCAAACCATCACATGGAACCAATCTTTAGAATTAGGCTGTTCAGATTCTAATACTCTAACTTTAACTGCAACAACAGATAGTGGATTACCCGTTTCATATACTATTGCAAATACAGCATTAGGAACAATTTCTGGAACAACATTAACCATTACTGGAGCAGGAAGTACAACAGTTACTGCTGTACAAAACGGTGACCAAAATCATAATGCTGCTACAACTGTTATTAAACCATTAGAAATAAGCCAATCTGGAATTGTGGTACAACAATGGGCAAATGTGCTATTCTTTGATAATAAATCGAACGATTTTGTGGCTTGGCAATGGTATAAAAATGGAGCTGCAGTTTCGGGTGCAACTCGTCAATACTATAGCGAAGTTCTTCCTTTAAATGGTACTTATTATGTAATTGCAAAAGACAAAAACGGAAATTCAATCAAATCTTGTCCAATTGAAACTACTGGATCAGTTTTTAGCAAAAAGATAAAAATTTATCCAAACCCAGTTAAACCTGGAGCCGAATTTACTTTAGAATGTGATTTTAGCGAATCTCAACTAAATGGATCTGAAGTGGTTATTTATGACATTACAGGAAAATTAGTGCAGACTATTTCAAATGTAAAAGCCAAAAATCAAATTATCGCTCCATCACAAGTAGCCTTATATGTGGTCGTTCTTAAATTGGCCGATGGTCAATTAAAAACAATCAACTTATTGGTTAAATAAAAATGAGATTTAATTTAAAATTACAAGCAATGAAAATTAAAACCACTATAGCCATACTACTCCTATTTAATCTCTCTATAAAAGCACAAGAGCTTACTGTTAAGATTAATGGAGGTCCTTCAGGTATTTTATACGATAGCACACTTGGAGATGGAAAACTCAAATTTGGCGGAGGAATAGGTGTCGGATACACCTATTTCTTCAGCAATCATTGGGGAATTATGACAGGAATTGATGCAATGTACAATCAGAACAGTTTTAAATTAAACAACGGAACAACATTTTCAACTTATGAAATTGACGACCAAACTTCTGCATTTGAGTATCAAGTAACTCCAACAAACTATAAAGAAGACCAGCATTTTATTTCGATTGCAATTCCTTTAATGATGCAATACAGAACATCAATTGCACCTCAGACACAACTATATTTTGGAGTTGGAGGAAAAATTCTGTTTCCAGGAAAGCAAACTGTAAAAGCATCAGCATCTGAGTTGCAATTGAGCGGTTACTATCCTGATCTGAATCTTTTAATCGATGATTTGCCTTCTCACGGATTTGGTAAAGTAACCAATTGGCAAGATAAAACAACAGTAAATTTAGATCCTTCTTTTCTTTTAAGTGTAGAAACTGGACTTACTTTCAAACTAAAAGAAAAAACGCAGCTATATACGGGCGTATATCTCGATTATGGTTTGACAGAAATGGCTAAAGAAAATCCAGACGTTAATATCGTTGCATACGATCCTAACGGAATTGACAACACTCAAGCAAATGGTACAAGTGGAAATAGAAAAATTGTTCAAGAAAGCCGTTACTTCTCTGCAGGTATTCAGTTGAAATTAGGTTTTATGCTAACTAAAAACAAGCCAGAACCTGTACAACCAAAAGAAGAAGTAATGACTAAAACAGAAGCTCCAGTTCAAGAAGCGGCTCCTGTACAGCAAAAAATTGTTGAAGCTCCGCCAGCTAAAAAGGAATTAACGCCAACTGAGCGAACATATGTTGAAAAACCTCTTTCTTTCAAAGAAGTTGGAAACACTAATGTAACACCAGAATTAGCTACGAGATTAGACGAAATTGCCAAAATTCTAAAATCAAATAATGATACCGACTTAAATATCACAGGATATACTTGTGATATAGGAACTGAAGCCCGCAATCTTGAAATTGGAATGAAAAGAGCGGAAGCTGTCGCTGATTATTTGAAAAATAAAGGAATTGAATCTAACCGTATGCATTTGTTTACTAAAGGAGAAAGCGAACCTCTAGTTCCAAATATTCCTGTAGAAAATAAACCTTTAAACAGAAGAGTAACACTTACACTGATAGACGGTAAATAAGTCTTAAACTTCTATAAAGTTAAAGCCTGAAAGAAGAGATTAGTTCTCTTTTTTCAGGCTTTTTTCTTTCATAAGTTTTTAATCAAAAAATAGGCACATCGCGTAATATAAAAAAACAAAAATGAAACAGTATGATTAGAATCATGTTTTGAAAAAAATGATGATAATATATTTACCCTATTAAAATTATATGCTAAAATATATTTTTAAACAAGCCAAAAATAAATACCAACAGCTTTGTTAATAGCAAATTCAAGAATTAATATGGACAAGAACTTTTTAATACAGGAGATAATCCGATTGAAAAAAGAAAAAAATGCCGTTATCCTAGCTCATTATTATCAAGATGAGAGTATTCAGGAAATAGCAGATTTTATTGGAGATAGTCTTGAATTAGCAAAAAAAGCTCAAAACACCAATGCTGATGTTATCGTTTTTGCTGGAGTTCATTTTATGGCTGAAACGGCAAAAATATTAAACCCTAATAAAAAAGTACTACTACCCGATTGGAATGCTGGTTGTTCTCTAGCAGATGGCTGTCCTCCTAAAGATTTTAAACAATTTAAAGAACAGCATCCAGATCACGTTGTTGTGACTTACATTAATTGTTCTGCTGAAATAAAAGCCATGAGTGACTTAGTTTGCACTTCGGCGAATGCCAAAAAAATAATCGGATCTATTCCTGCAGAACAAAAAATAATATTTGCTCCAGATGAAAATTTAGGCAAATACCTTCAAAAAGAAACCAAGCGCGAACTTGTCTTATGGAAAGGCTCATGCGTTGTGCACGAAGCCTTTTCATTGGACAAATTAATTGAGATATACAATAAAAATCCGACTGCAAAAATTGCAGCACACCCTGAATCTGAAAGTCATATTTTAAAAGCAGCACATTACATTGGCTCAACTTCGGGAATTATTAATTTCATTAAAACGGATCCTGCTACCGTTTTCATTGTGGCCACAGAAGCCGGTATCCTACATGAGCTTGCAAAAGCAGTACCCGATAAAACGCTGATCCCGGCTCCTACCACAGAAGACAACAGTTGTGCCTGCAGCGAATGTGCTTTTATGAAAATGAATACACTAGAAAAATTGTATCTGTGTCTTAAAAATGAAAGTCCAGAAATGCTGGTTACAGAAGAACTGAGAACAGAAGCATTAAAACCTATAAAAAGGATGCTTGAACTCTCTTAAAAAAACAATAACGCTAAAATCAAAATAACATGCTTAAAACAGATATATTGATCATAGGTTCTGGTATTTCAGGATTATTTTTTGCTATGAAAACGGCAAAAAAACGTCCAGATTTATCAATTGTTATAATGACGAAAGAAACAGCTAAAAACACCAACACACGTTTGGCGCAAGGTGGTATTGCTGTAGTTACAGATCATTTAAAAGACAGCTTTAATAAACACATACATGATACGCTTCGTTCTGGAGGAGGTCTGTGCGATAAAGAAGTGGTTAATATGGTGATTAAGCAAGCTCCAGAAAGACTTCAAGAACTTATCGAAATTGGAACTTCTTTTGACAAAGATGAAAAAGGCCAATGGGATTTAGGTCTAGAAGGTGGACACTCTCAACACAGAATATTACATCATAAAGACAGCTCCGGACAGGAAATTGAGAGCAAATTGCTCAAAATTATTAAAAAGATGCCCAATATTGAACTCTTAGAGAATCATATGGTCATTGATATCAATACCGAAACAAAAAAAGCTAAAACTACTTGTACCGGAGTCTTCTTTTATGAAAAAAAACATAATCGCATCAAGTACATGAGAACACGAACTATTGTTTTAAGTACAGGCGGATGCGGACAGCTTTTTGAAAACACAACAAATCCTAAAATTGCAACCGGAGACGGATTGGCAATGGCAGCGCGTGCAGGAGCAGAAATTGCAGATATGGAATATATTCAGTTTCACCCAACAGCTTTGTTTACAGGAAAAGAAAATCCGTTATTTCTAATTTCTGAAGCTGTGAGAGGTTTTGGCGCGCATATTATAAATGAAGAAGGAAAAAGATTTTTATTTAAATATGATATCAGAGGCGAATTGGCAACAAGAGATATGGTATCAAGCGCTATAAGCAAAGAACTTCAATTGAGCGGAAAAGATCATGTTTATCTAGACTGCAGACATTTAGATGCTCGAAAATTTTATGCTCAATTTCCAGTAATTGCAGCGCATTGCAACGAATTAGGAATTAAACCAGAAAAAGATCTAATTCCAGTTGTTCCTGCTGCTCATTATCAATGTGGAGGAATTAAAGTCGATCAAAACGGTGTTACCAATATTAAAAACCTATATGCAATTGGCGAATGTGCAAGAACAGGACTTCATGGAAAAAATCGCTTAGCATCAAATTCACTTCTTGAAGCTTTAGTATTTGCTCATCAAGCTTCTGAAAATGTTGACAAGACTATTGCGCAATTTATTTTTTCATCCAAAATACTAATTCCGAAGTTTGCAAAAGCACATTACGTTGATGATTATCTAGCTTTTGAAACACTAAAAAAGCAATTGCAGAAATTGGTGACTTCATTTTATACTAGCGAAGAACGTGATGCTGAATTAGCTTTTGAAAAAATAAAAGAACTACATAATTATGCCGTTTCGCTTACAGAAACACATGAAATTACCATTCCGTTTATAGAATTTTCGAATATGATTGCTGCGTCATTACTTATTATTAAGCAATGTAAAACAGCAGCAAACAAACAAATGTGCTGAAACCAAAATTAATCTATATCCCCTACCACTATGAAACTAACAAGTAAAACCACAATTGGTGAAATCGTAGCAGATGATTTCAAAACAGCAGCCATTTTTACCAAATTCCATATCGACTTTTGCTGCAAAGGCCATCGTACAATCGAAGAAGTTTGCAAAAAAAGAGATATTGAAGAAAATGTTCTAATTGAACATATAGAAAAAGCCAGAAGCAGTTCTGCAAATCAGTCTTTTGATTATAAAAGTTGGACAGCAGATATGATTGCAGATTATATTACCAAAACCCATCATAGATATATTGAAGAAAAATCCCCAATAATTCTTCAATATTTAGATAAATTATGCGGTGTTCACGGCGCGATTCATCCTGAGTTGCATGAGATTCATACCATTTTTTCAAAATCGTATCTAGATCTTACAGCACACATGAAAAGAGAAGAGTTGGTTGTTTTTCCTTTTATAAAGAAAATGAAAATCGCACACAGTAAAGGTCAAGAACTGGAAACACCGCCTTTTTTATCTATAGAAAATCCGATCATGACATTAAAAGATGATCATGTTACAGAAGGAGAACGCTTTAGACGAATTGCGGCATTAACCAATAATTATACGCCACCAATAGATTCTTGCAATACTTACCAAGCAGCTTTTGCCATGCTCGAAGAATTTGACAAAGATCTAAAAAAACATATCCATCTGGAAAACAATATCTTATTTCCAAAAGCAATCGAACTTGAAAAAACATTTGAAAAAGTGTTATAAACTAAAAAAATACCATGGAAAAATATGTAATCAAACGCAATGGAGATTATAAGCCTTTTGAAGCTTATAAGATTCAGGATGCCATTCAGAAAGCCTTTCAAAGCGTCAACCAACCTGTAGACACAAGAATTTTTAAAACCGTTCTTTCAGATCTTGAGGTAAAGTTTTCTTGGCCTGTAGAAGAAATTCAGGACATGATAGAAAGAGCACTTTTTGAAAAAGGGTATTTCCAAGCGATGCGTTCGTTTATAATTTACCGTCATACAAGAAAATTACAGCGAGAACATATTAATGGTTTAAACGACGACACTACTTATATAGACAGCACGCAAACTGTTGAAGAATATATAAATCAGTCAGATTGGAGAATTAATGCCAATGCCAATATTTCGTATTCAAACGCTGGTTTAGTCAGCAATACCGCAGGAAAAGTGATTGCCAATTATTGGCTCGATAAAATATATAATAAAGAAGAAGGTTCTGCTCATAGGAATGGCGACATACACATTCATGATTTGGATTGTCTTACCGGATACTGCGCTGGTTGGAGCCTGCGTGTGCTATTAAATGAAGGTTTTAATGGCGTGCGCGGCCGTGTCGAGAGCAGACCTCCTTCTCATTTTAGAGAAGCTTTAGGTCAAATGGCTAATTTCTTAGGAATTCTGCAAAGCGAATGGGCAGGCGCTCAAGCTTTCAGCTCTTTCGATACGTATTTGGCTCCTTATGTTTTTAAAGATCAGCTTTCTTACGAAGAAGTTTTAAAAGGAATTAGAAGTTTTGTTTACAATCTGAATGTTCCAGCACGTTGGGGGCAATCGCCCTTTACGAACATTACTTTAGATTGGAACGTTCCAGAAGATTTAAAGGAACAGATTCCGACAAGAAACGACCAGCATTTGTTTTTGACTGTAAATGATAAAAATCTAATTGCAGAAGCCAAAAACAGAGGCGCTAAAAAACTAATAGACTTAAAATATGGAGATTTTCAGAAAGAAATGAATCTTATTAATAAAGCTTATTACACGATTATGACCGAAGGTGACGCCAACGGACAGCCGTTTACTTTTCCGATTCCGACAGTAAACATCACAGAAGATTTTGACTGGAAAGGAGAAAATGTCGATTTATTATTTGAAAATACAGCCAAAATAGGTTCTTCTTATTTTCAGAATTTTATTGGAAGCCAATATATTTTGGATGAAAACGGAAATCGTGTTGAAAATCCAGAAGCTTACAAACCAAATGCTGTTCGAAGCATGTGCTGCCGTTTGCAACTCGATTTAAGAGAATTATTAAAACGAGGAAACGGTCTTTTTGGAAGCGCAGAAATGACGGGAAGCATTGGTGTTGTAACCATAAATATGGCACGCCTAGGATTTTTGCACAAAGGAAACATCATTAATCTATTTGTACATTTAGATGAATTGCTTCAAATAGCAAAATCAACTTTAGAGAAAAAAAGAATATTTATTCAGGATATGTACGACCGCGGTCTTTATCCGTACACACAACGCTATTTGAAACATTTTAGAAATCATTTTTCTACCATTGGCGTAAATGGAATGAACGAAATGGTAATTAATTTTTCTGAAGGAAAACAAAATATAACCTGTAATTCAGGAATACATTTCGCTACCGAAATTCTAGATCATATTCGATTGCGAATGAAAGAATTTCAAGAAGAAACAGGAAATCTTTACAATCTAGAAGCAACTCCAGCAGAAGGAACAACATATCGTTTTGCTAAAGAAGACAAAAAGCGTTTTCCTGAGATTCTGCAAGCGGGACAAAATGAAAATATTTATTATACTAATAGTTCACAAATTCCCGTAGATCATACCGACGATCCTTTTGAAGCCTTACTGCTTCAAGATGAATTGCAATGCAAATATACTGGCGGTACAGTTTTACATCTTTATATGAGAGAAAAAATAAGCAGTCCAGAAGCTTGCAAGAACTTTGTAAAGAAAGTTTTAACCAGCTTTAAACTGCCATATATAACTGTAACACCAATTTTTAGCATCTGCCCTATTCATGGTTATCTTAACGGAGAGCATGAATATTGCCCAAAATGCGACGAAATTTTACTCAATAAAAACAATCAAAAACACCTGGCTTATGAAAACAAAAACGCATAAAATTCTAGCAGAGAATAAATCACAAAGAAGCAAATGCTTAGTTTACACACGAGTAATGGGTTATCACAGACCCGTAGAAAGTTTTAATATTGGAAAAAAAGGTGAACACCAACAACGTACACATTTCGAAGAAACCATTATCTATTAAAGGAATATTTAGCCTCACGCCTTTTACTTTATTAGATTATCCGCATAAAACAGCCTGCATAGTGTGGTTTGCGGGCTGTAATATGCGGTGTTTATACTGCTACAATCCTGAAATTGTTTTAGGAAAAGGAAAGATTGATTTTAATGAAGTTCTTTCTTTCTTAAAAACGAGAAAAGGATTATTAGACGGAGTGGTTATAAGCGGCGGCGAATGTACTTTACACAAAAATATAACTGATTTTATTAAAGAAATCAAAACAATGGGATTTGCGGTAAAAATAGATACCAACGGTTCCAATCCAAAAATATTAAATAGCCTGATTCATGATCAATTAATTGATTATGTCGCGTTAGATTTCAAAAGTCTTCCTCATACCTTTAAACACCTAACGCAATCAGGCTTATTTTCTGAATTTGAAGAAAGTCTTTCGCTTTTAATTCAGTCAGATATTCCGTTTGAAGTCCGCACGACTTTTCATTCTTCTCTAATTTCTGAAAATGATTTTGTAAAGATGATTGAGTATTTAGAAACAAAGAATTTTGAAGGAAATTATTATGTACAGCATTTTATGAATAATGTGCCAACACTTTCAAAACTAGACGATTCGAATAAAGATATAAGACATACAAACTTCTCAACTCCAAAAATAAAAGTTATTTTTAGAGAATAATAAACTTAAAATGATTGTGTTATGACTTTACATCATTTTGTATTAATAATTCATCTTTTAGCGGCCACAATCTGGGTTGGCGGTCATTTGTTTTTAGCTATTTGTTATCTTCCAACAGCATTAAAGAAAAAAGATCCTCAGATTATTTTAAATTTTGAAAAGAAATTTGAAGCACTCGGGATGTCTTCTCTTGCCTTATTAATTATTACAGGAATCTGGATGGCATATGATTTTGGTATTAAAGCAGAAACTTGGTTTCATTTTTCAAGCGGATTTGAAAAAGTAGTCTCTATAAAACTGATTTTACTTTTCTGCACTTTTATTTGCGCAGTTTGCGCTCAATTTTTTGTGATTCCGAATCTTAATAAAAATAATATTTACAGAATTGCCATAATTATCTTAACGGTTACTTTAATTGGAGTTGCGATGCTAATTTTAGGATCAACATTACGTTATGGTGGAATTTAATTAACCCAACTAACTTAAAACAATTAAGACATCATACCGACAAGTATTGGCCCAAATGCAGTCAATAATATATTCGCTAATGCGTAAGGAATAGTGTAACCTAAAACTGGGAATTTACTCCCAGAAGCATCTTGAACAGCTTTTAATCCAATTGTTGAGGTGCCTGCACCTGTTTGTGCTCCAAGTAAAATTAAAGGATTTATTTTTAATATATACCTTCCAAAATACAATCCGATGACATGAGGAATTAAGGCAACAGCTACACCAGCAAGCAAAATGCCAAAACCAGTTTCTTTAAGACCTGAAATAAAACTTGGACCAGCAGCTAGACCAACCAATCCAATAAATGCTGCAAGACCAACGTTGTCAAATATCCACAAGGCAGGCTCTGGAATTCTGCCAAAAACAGGAGTTCTTGAATGCAGCCAGCCAAAAATCAGTCCCATTACTAATGCGCCACCGCTTGTTGTCAAAGTTACCGAAACTCCGAATAACGTAACCGAAAGCAAACCTAAAAGTCCTCCAAGTACAATACCCAGACCAACAAAAATAATATCTGTCTCTGGACTTAAACGATCCAGATAACCAATTTCTTTTGCAGCCTCTTCTAGTTTTGCAGGTCTGCCTGAAAGATTCAAAATATCGCCTCTATTTAAAACCGTCTTCGATTCAAGCGGTATTTCATGATTTTCTCTGGTAATGCTGTTTAGCATTAGTCCATGATAAAAACTGCTTTTTCGAAGAAACTTTACCGTTTTTCCTTCAATAGCGTTATTCGTTATTGTAACATTTAAGTGTGCCAACGGAAAATTCAATAACTCTTCATCCAAAACTTCTGGTCCTATAGAAAAGAGACTGTCTAAAATGATTCCGTGCTGCGCCATAATAACCATTACGTCATCTTTATGAATTATTATATCCGGTTTCGGATCTAGCAATTGATCGTTATGACGTATCCTCTGAATAACAACATTCTTGTTCGAAATTAATTTTTCAAAATCACTTACACTAATTCCAATCCATTTCTCATTCGTTATTCTATAGGCCCGAATAATCCATCTTTGGTAAGCACTCTTCATTCCTGGACCATATTCAGTTTCTCCAGAAATGGTTTCGGCCAGTTTTTCGCTTTCTTTAACTAAATCAATACCAAGCAATTTTGGAGCAATTGCAGTCAAGAAAAAAACAAAAGATGATGCTCCGACCAAATAAGTCACAGAATACGCTACCGGAATATTATTAATTAATCTAATTTTTTCTGCGTCATCAATATCTAAGTGACTTATAGCATCTGAAGCAGTACCAATCACAGTCGATTCAGAAAACGCTCCTGCTAATAATCCAGCTGCCGTTCCTAAATCATAACCTAAAAAAACAGAGATTGAATATGCCACTACTAGACACGATAAACAAATTACCAAAGTGAGCAATAATTGCGGAAATGCATTTTTTTTAAATCCTTGAAAAAATTGAGGACCAACTTTATATCCTGTCGAAAACAGGAAAAAATCAAAGAAAATAGTTTTTACAATACCTGGAATTTCAATATCCAACTGACCAATTAGAACGCCAGAAAATAAAGTTCCTAATACTACACCAATTTTAAATGTACCAATTTTAATACGCCCGATTAAGAATCCAAGAGCCAAGCATAAAAAAAGTGCCAGTTCAGGATGTTCTCTAAGTATAGCTGTAACCATATTACATTTTTTTTCAGATAAATTTAATCAAAAAAAGAACACACCACACTTAAAACACTTACAAACAATCAATTACAACATTTTTAATATTTTCTTCCCTCTAAATATTATAAACGAACTCCTCAATTACTAGCAAAGTCGCTCTGCTAGTTGTTAGAATCTGATTCCCATCAGTAACTTTTGCTTATTTTTTTGGATGATATAATAACGATTATAATACTAATTAACTGAATACAAATTATTTAAAAAACGCTAGCGTACATAAAAAAATCATTTTTTATTTGCATACATGACCAATCGGTCATATATTTGCGTCGTAAATACAATCTATCATGACAAAAGGTGAAGAAACCAGACAATTTATTATAGAAAAAGCCGCTCCTATTTTTAATACAAAAGGAATTGCAGCTACTTCTATGAGCGATATTATGGAGGCGACTAAATTGTCTAAAGGAAGTATGTATGTTCATTTTGAAAACAAAGATGTTTTGGCTTGTGCCGCTGTAGATCATAATATGAAAGTATTAAGCAGTAAACTTCAGGCAGAACTTTCTCAAGGAAAAAGTGCTACGGAACAACTTTATGCATATATCGATTTTTTCAGTAATCCGATTAATCCGCCGCTTACTGGTGGTTGTCCTTTATTGAATTTTGGAACAGAAGCCGATGATACGAACCCGATTGTAAAAGAAAAAGTAAATAGTGCCATTAAACGCGGACAACAACTTTTGACTTCGATTATTGAAAAAGGAATCGCGAACAAAGAATTTGACCCAGAATGGAATGCAGCTGAATTTGCAACTGTTCTATTTGCAATGTTAGAAGGCGGACATTTAATGTCTAGAATGTCTGGAAACAATGACAACATGAAAACAATAGTAGAAACACTAAAAAAAAATATATCCGAAAAAAGGGTATAATTTTTTTTATCAAAAATATGACCGATTGGTCATTTATTAAATAATTATAAAAACAATTACCATGTCAAAAACAATTTTAATTACGGGAGCTTCAAAAGGATTTGGAAGAGCTTGGACAGAAGCATTTTTAGCTAAAGGATATAACGTAGCTGCAACAGCTCGAAATCTTGAAACGTTAAACGATTTAAAAGAAAAATATGGAAACGCCATTTTACCTTTAAAATTAGACGTAAACAACCGACAAGAATCTCTAGAAGTGGTTCAGAAAGTAAAACAGCATTTTGGAACAATCGATGTTTTGATTAATAACGCTGGTTATGCACTTACTGGCGCTGTTGAAGAAGCCAGCGAACAAGAAGCGAGAGAACAGTTTGAAACTAATTTCTTTGGGACTTTATGGCTAACACAAGCTGTATTGCCAATTATGAGAGAACAAAAAAGCGGTCATATTATTCAAGTTTCTTCTATTTTAGGATTAGCAACTTTACCAACTGCAATGGGACTTTACAGCGCTTCTAAATTTGCTGTTGAAGGTTTAAGCGAAACGTTAGCATCTGAAGTAAAACAATTCGGAATCAACGTTACTTTATTAGAACCAAATGGATACGAATCGAACATTTGGCATACCGGAATTACTAGCGAAAGCTTACCTGTTTATGATGAAATCAAAAAAGCTTTAGCTGAAAGAGAAAACATATTCGGAAAAGTGCAAGCAACAGCTCCAGCCGTTGTGAATTTAGTAGAATCAGAAAATCCACCATTAAGATTACTATTAGGAAAAGTAGCATTGCCATTTGTAAAACAAAGCTACGAACAAAGATTAGAAAATTGGGAGAAATGGAATGCAGTTTCTGTTGAAGCGCATGGATAATTAATATACCATATAATCTAACGCAATTTGATTCAATCAAATTCAAACATAGCCCACGGTTTCAACCGTGGGTTCGCAATGGGAATCTCTTCTCTTTGTGTACCCACGGTTGAAACCGTGGGCTATGTTCATTTAGAAAACCTATAAGCTAAAAGAAGCTGTCTAGAATAGGCAGCTTCTTTTAGCTTAAAAACTTAGTATCTTAGAATCTCAGAAGCTTAGAGACTTAACTCCCAAAAGTCTTTCTATACTTTTCCATTACGGTTTTGAATAAATCTTTGTTTGAAGGTGGCGAAAGCACAATTGCTCTTGAACCCGAATTGATAGATTCTTCAATACTTTCTAAGTTTTTCCCACCAGTTGCCATTACAGGAAAATCTGGAAATTTATTCGAAATATCTTTTACAATTTTATTGGTATGCGCTCCTCCTGAAACATGAAAAACATTAACTCCAGCATCAATTTTTCCTTTCAAAAAATCATAATCAGATGAAGTAACAGTTGCTATAATAGGTAAAGCAATTTTGTCTCTTATTTTTTTGATGTCTTTATTTTCAAACGGAATATTGACAATAATTCCCGTAGCTCCCGCTTGTTCTGCATAAATTGCCATTTCTACCGATTTTTTTCCTTTAGTTGTTCCGCCGCCAACACCACATACAATTGGTTTTCCTGCAAAATCAATCAACGTTTTAATTATTTTAGGAGATGGCGGAAAAGGATAAACAGCCAAAATAGCATCGGCATCATTGTTTTCAATAAGCGCCATATCTGTAGAGAAGAGAAACGATTTTAAATTTTCATTTCCTAATTGTAATCCTCGACAGTTCTTACTAATTAATTCTGGTGTAGAAAGTGCTTTATTTACAGTTTTATTTCTCCTAAATAATCTATCCCAGAGAGAAATTTTCTTCTTATTTCCCCAAAATGATTCTGAAATTAAATTGATTTCCATGGTCGTAATTTTTGCATTATGACCAAATTTAGAACATTGAAATTTATTTTATTTATAAAATAAGAGCGAAAAATTATATTTTGTAATGAGTTGAGGAAAATTTGTAGTGAAATTTATTAGAGCACTTTTAAGCTTTATTTTTTAAGTAAATCAGATATATCAAGTTGCCACGTTATTCCATAATCTTCATGAAAAAATGGACAGAGAATTTTTACCTTTTCTTCTTTTTCGTTTATTAAATACCAATCAGAACTATTAATCAAATCCAAAAATTCATTTTCCTCTTCTAGCAATTTATCACCATCATCTCCAGTCTCACCATTTTCTAAATAAATACTGTATCGAATAGAATGCTTAATTAAGTTTGTAATATGAGTAATTTCTTCTGAAGATCCATTCAAGAAATCAGCATCAAATACAATATCTCCCGAACTTCTCATATCCCAATTCGTTTCAACCAATGAACCAATATGAAGTTCTTTCCAATATAATTCGAAGTTTTTCATTCTTTAAAGACTATATTATTTCTTTTTCTTCTTAGACTTCTTCCCTTTCTTCCACCAAATAATAAATCCCGTAATAGGCAAAGAAGCGCTAATTAAACTAACCAAACTCCAGATTATTTTTCCTGTAAGACCAAAGAAAACTCCTGTATGCAAATCATGATTACTTGCTTCGTAAACGTCTGCAGCGTTGTTATCTTTGTATAATTTAGTACGGAGCATTTGCCCTGTTTTTCCATCAAAAAAGATTGTATTCTGATTTCTTGCCCAATCATTTGGATACGTCATTCTTAATCGCAATTCTCCCGTTTTTCTGATTGAAAATGAAATTGAAGTTGCGCCAGGATATTTCGCATTAGCGGTTTCGTAAATGTTATTATAACGAACAGGAATTGTAGTTGAATCTATTTTAGCATTAGAAACCACTTCGTCGCCTTTTCTAAGTTTACTTCCTGTAACTATGCTCACACCTTTTTTTACAGCATCGTATTTAAAATACGTTCCAGAAAAAGCAATTAAAAGCAAAAAGATTGAAGCGTAAAATCCTAAAACTTGGTGCAAATCAAAATTGACTCTTTTGAAAGAACCGCTCCACTTTATTTTTAAAGATTGCTTAATTAAACGCCTTTGATTTGGAAACCATAAAACTAATCCCGTAATCAACATGATGATGAAAATTACAACCGACCAACCTTGAATGAATTCACCAAACTCTCCTAATAATAAAGTTCGATGTATTTCTAGTACCGTATTCAACCAATCTGAACCTTTTTGATTGATTAAAGTTCCATCGTACGGATTGAAATAATACGTTTTTTTCTTTTTCGTCGAAACTTCGACAGCAGCGTTTGGTTCTTCTTTATTTATTTTTAAAGCCGTAATTTTCTGTTTTGGCTCTAGTTTTTCATAGTTTTCAATTATCGTTTTTAAACCGATAAATGGCTTTTCCTGAACGGGAACATGAAGATATTCTTTGTTTGAAAAATCACGAATTTCTTCTTCAAAAACATAAAGAAATCCGGTGATGCTCACTATAAAAACAATGAGGCCCGATGCTAAACCGAGCCACAAATGTATTTGTCTAATTGTATTCTTGAAACCTTTGGTCATAATTTTAATAAAGTCCAAATGTAAATAATAACATTTAAAATGACGAATTGTAATTCTTAAGAATTTATTAGAATTTGAAGGTAATGTTTCCTGTAACTCTCGTTGGGTTTTGAGCCGCTAAACGATATGACCAATATTTTTCATTCGTAAGATTATCTACTTTTAAACCTAATCTAAACTTTGGTCTATCGTAGAATACAGAAGCATCCAAAACGGTATAAGAAGGAATACTAAACTTAAAAGTTGTTGTATTCGTTTGGTAATATTCGCTTCCGTAAATTCCACCAAAACCAAATCCAAGACCAGAAGCAGCGCCTTCTGTTAATCTATAACTTGCCCAAAGATTGGCAGTTGTAGGCGAACCTGCAGTTGTAGGCCTTAAACCATTAATACTTGGGTTTGCTTTTGTATATTGACTGTCATTGTATGTATAACCGGCAACGATATTTAAACCTTTAATAGGATTTGCAATAAATTCAGCTTCAAAACCTTTACTCAATTGCGTTCCGTCTTGAATCTGGAAGTTTACGTGATCTGGATCGTCACGAGTTACGTTTGTAACTTTGATATCGTAATAACTGAAAGTCGCACTAATTTTATTAAAGTCAAACTTAACTCCACCTTCTAACTGATTTGCTTGATTTGGTTTAAAAGTATTTCCGTTAAAATCAGATCCTCCAACGTTATTAAATCCGTTCATGTAATTTCCGAAAACAGAAACTTTATCTTTAACCAATTGGTAAACAGCTCCTAATCTAGGAGAAAATGCAGTCTGATTGTAATTTCCTGCAATAGAATCACGACTAGGATAATATACTCCTTTATTAATATAACGATCGGCTCTAAGACCAGCCATAACCAATAATTTATCGGTAACATTCAAAACATCAGAAACATAAGCACTATAAGTTCTTTCGTCGTTTGAAACCATATTAGTATACGTTGCATTTGCAAATAAAGGCTCTATTTTATTGATTGTAAAATTGTTGTAAGCATCTCCAGGTTTTCTGAAGTTAAGCGCTGGCATGTTTACCGTTGCATCATTTCGCGTTGCACGAAGGCTGTAAAAATCTAAACCTGCCACTACTCTATTACGCAATTTCCCGATTTTGAAATCTCCGTTGAAATTCTGTTGAATATCAGTTCCATAATAAGGGTAATCTTGATTTGTTACTTGCTGTCTCAACGTTTCATTGCTTAACATTGTCAAAGCCACAACATATCCTTCAGACGAAGATCTTGTACGAGAAACGATAGTTTGTGAAGTCCATTCGTCAGAAATTTTATATTTCAACTGAGCAAAAATATTGTATTGCTGACCTGTATAATTTACGGTATTATTAGCAAAAGAAAGATTGTACGGAATTCCTAATTCTTCGATACTGTGAGCTGTCGCATCTGCTTTTGTATAAGGTGTTAATCTTGTTGGAGACGTTCCTTTAGAAACACTAAATTCCGCATCGATTAATAAAGTTAATCTATCACTTACTTCATAAGAGAAACTTGGCGCGATGAAAAAGCTTTTATTAAAACCTGCATCTTGAAAACTTCTTTCGCTATGTAAAGCCGTATTTATTCTAAAAAGAGCCGTTTTGTCTTCATTTAAAGGCGTATTAATATCCGCTGTTAAACGATTTAAATCCCAATCACCAGCAGAATACGATACTTCTCCTTTAAAGAAATTAAAAGGCTTTTTGGTAACTCGGTTAAACAATCCTCCAAAAGAAGAAATCGTGCTTCCAAATAAAGTTGCTGATGGCCCTTTTATTACTTCAATACGCTCTAAATTAGAAGGATCAATTGTATTATAGGTAAAACTTCCAACGCCATTTCTTACTAATTGAGGCGTTGCAAAACCTCTAGAAATATTAGTAGTTCTTCCTTGATTTCTTACTTCGGCAATACCTGCACCAGGAACATTCTTAAAAGCGCTGTTGTAATCTGTAATTACCTGCTCTTTCATCAATTCCTTGCTTACAATTGTGTAAACTTGAGGATTCTCCATGTTTTTCAGTTTCATTTTAGAAACTTCTTCGCTTTCTTTTCTAGCAAATCGGTTTCCTCCAGAACTTACAATTACTTCTTCTAATTTTTGTGAAGTATAAGCCATTTCAAAATCCAAGGTAACTTCTGTGTTATTCTGATCAACGATAACTGAAGCTGGAGAAGATTCGTAACCATTCAATTTTATTTCAACGAAATAAGTTCCAAAAGGGATATTTTTTAATTGATAAGTACCATCAGAATCGGTTGTTGTAGTTTTATTTAATTCTGAAATTTTAACTGTTGCACCTTGTAAAGAATTTCCGTCTTTAAGCACCGCTTTACCAGAAATTGTACCAACAGTAGATTGAGAAAAAGCCGCTTCTGAACAAGAGAAAAGAATCAAAAAGGCAACAAACACTTGACTTAAAACATTGTTTTTAAGTGTTTTGAAAATTGTTTTCATATGAAATTTATAATTTATCTTTATTTAGACTCGTTACAAATATATAAATGAGAACTGACTTCTTAGGGAAAGATTAAAACTTTCTTAAAAAATAATTAAAAATAAACAAACAGATTTCTTGATTCTCAAAAAATCCAAGATTTTAAAAGATTCCCATTCCAATCTGTTTTCTTCGGAACAAACATTTTATGCCATTTCTCTACAAAGACATTTATGTTTTGCATATCAGATTGAATCAGTTTCGAAAGTTTAACAACTTCGTTTTCGTAACCGTTTTTAGTATAAAATTTGCCAAGTTTATGCTCTGGTAAAAAAAGCATATAAAATAATGGTGCCCCTTTATATTCATCACTTCTCAATCTCATTTTAGTTGAAATCTTATCTGGAGTTCCAAATTCTAAACCTTCAAAATCTTTTAAAAGTGATAATGAATTTAAAGACGGACTAAGCTCAAAAATATTTAAATGAATTTGAATCCATTTTTCGCCATTAAGTATGCTAACAGAAAGTTGTTCCAAATAATTTTCTGATGATAATCTGCTAAAATCATAAGTGTAACCGCGGCTGCTTTTGTCGTACTCGCCATGCCATGAAGTTTTAAATGGAGAAAGCTCAAAACCGTTTTTTAATAGAGAAGGAATTCCGACTTCTTTAAAAATTTCATTTCTAACTTTTAGAAGCTCCTTGTCTTCGACTTTGTAAATTAACTTCATTTATTTTTTAAATTTTAAATAGTTTTTGAAAGTAAAATTTTATTATCAAACTGTTACAATACAAGTTTGAATAAATTTAAATTCATCGAAAGCAATTTCAAACTCATTTTTATAAAATAGTATTTTAACCCATTTTATCTTCTAATGGATTATTATTTTATAAAAAAAAGATTATCCTTTAAACAAATATAACTTAAAATTTTAGACTTTATAAAATGAACAGATTGTTATGATTTTTAGATTTAGGTTGCAAAAACGGTTATTCTTTTTTATTTTTATGAAATCGCGTGAAACTCTAATCACTCGATTTAATGTTTTAAAATAAGAGAAAATTAATGAGCAACGACAAAAAACTAAAAGCTGTAGCTTTCGGAGAAGTACTTTGGGATATTTTTGACAATGAGAAAAAAATTGGTGGAGCGCCTTTAAATGTAGCGCTTCGCATGAAAGCACTTGGCGTTGATTCTAATATGATTAGCTGTGTAGGAAATGATGCAGATGGAGAAGCAATTATAAACGAAGTCAACAAATTAGGTTTAGAAACCAATACTATTTTAAAGTCTAATGATTTCCCAACGGGATTAGTAAACGTAACTTTAGACGAAAGCAAATCGGCTACTTATGAAATTCTTTATCCTTCGGCTTGGGACAAAATTGTTCTTAATGAAGAAGCGAGAGAATTGGTTGTAAACTCAGATGTTTTAATTTATGGAAGTTTGGTTTGCAGAGACCAAGTTTCTAGAGAAGCTTTAGACGAATTACTTCACCACACACATACTTATAAAGTTTTTGATGTCAATCTTCGAAAACCTCATTACGATTACGAAATTCTACAGCACTTAATGCAATCTGCTAATTTCATCAAATTTAATGATGAAGAGTTGATGGAAATTAGTGCTGCTTTAGATTCTCCATACAATACTTTAGAAGAAAATATGAATTTCATTTGCTCTTTAACCAATGCGACAGCAATTTGCGTAACAAGAGGAAAAGATGGCGCTTTACTTTTGTGGGACAAGCATCTTTATGAAAATGAAGGTTATACTATAAAAGTTGAAGATACAGTTGGTGCAGGAGATTCGTTTTTAGGTGCTTTGGTCACTTCACTTTTAAACGGAAAAGAACCGCAAGCTGCCTTAAATTTTGCCTGTGCCACGGGGGCTTTAGTCGCCGGATCTACAGGTGGAAATCCAGAAATTTCAATCTTTGATATTGAAAATCTGATTAATAAAAATTAAAAGAAAAAACGACAGCCTGATTCAAAAAATCAGGCTTTTTTTATACTTACCACATACTATTTTCCTAGCAAACATGGGAAATATGTAAATTTAAAATGTAATTATTTCTTCCTAATCGATACAAGCGCTGTAAATTGCATTTTCAAAATAATTAATGACGAATGATGAAAAAATTACGAATTTCTCTTATCAATATACACGGACTTTTGAAGGGTTCTGGTCTCGAAATTGGTCGAGATGCTGACAACGGAGGTCAGACCAAATACATATACGAATTAGCAGAATTTTTATCGCAACATGAAGATGTAGAACACGTTCATCTTTTTACCAGATTAATAGACGATCCAGCTCTTTCGCCAGAATATGCGGTTCCTGTCGAGATTATAAACGATAAATTGGATATAAGGCGAATTCCGTTTCTGGGGAAAAAGTACAAAGCAAAAGAACAGCTTTGGGAAGGTCTAGATACTTTTGTGAATGGCGCGATGCAACACATTAAACAACATAATATTTTCCCAGATTGGATTCACTCACACTACGCTGACGCAGGTTACGCCGCCGCCGAATTATCAGCCGTTTTAAATATTCCTTTCGCCCATACGGGACATTCTTTAGGATTTTACAAAAAGAAAAAATTAATTGAAAGCGGAGAAACAGAAGAAGAATTAGAAAAAAAGTTCAAATTCAAAGCTAGAATTGCCGCCGAAGAAAGAACTTTAGAGCTTGCCGAATTTATTGTCACTTCTACCGAGCAAGAAATTGAAACTTATAAAGCATACAAAAACTTCGAACTAGGAAAATACCACGCCATTTCTCCCGGAATTGATACTCGAAAATTTGTTCCTTATTATTATCAAGAAAATGATTCGGACAAACATATGGAAGAAGCGCAACGAAAATATTGGGTTGCCGAAACCATTTCTAAATTCTTAACCAATCCGCACAAGCCTATTATTCTGGCACTTTCTAGACCTGATCGTCATAAAAACTTGAACACTTTAATTGAAGTTTACGGAAAAGACAAAGAACTGCAAAGCATTGCTAATCTGGTTATTTTTGCTGGTATTCGAAAAGATATTGCCAAAATGCCAGAATCTGAAAAGAACGTTTTGACCGATTTGCTTCTTTTGATGGATAAATACGATTTGTACGGAAAAATGGCAATTCCGAAGAAACATGATGTTGAAAATGAAGTTTCGATTATCTATCGTTATGCAGCAGAAAAAAGAGGTGTTTTTGTGAATTTAGCTTTGCATGAAAATTTCGGCTTGACCGTTATCGAATCGGCTAGTTCAGGACTTCCTGTTGTGGTAACAAAAAACGGTGGACCTTCAGAAATTATTCCAGTTTGCCAGAATGGAGAATTGGTAAATCCGCAAGAAGAAAGCCAGATTAAAAAAGCGCTTCGAAATATTTTAACCGATGAAAATCAATGGAAATATTACTCAAATAATGGTGCAATCAATATTCAGAAATATTACAGTTGGGTAAGTCACGTAAATCATTATGTCGAATTGATTAATGAAAATCTTTCGGTTTCTTCCACTGGAATCAAAAAACAGCATTATCCAAATATCAATGTCAGTCGATTAAAAAGAAAAATCGATCATTTATTGGTTTCAGATATTGACGGAACTTTAATAGAACCCAAACTGGCAAATCCAGGTTTGAAAGAATTAAAAACACATTTAATCAATCGTACCGATAAAATGGCTTTTGCAATGGCTTCTGGACGAAATTTGGCTTTAGTTAAAAAAGTAATTGACGAAGAAGAATTTCCCCTACCCGACTTCATTATTTGTTCGGTCGGAACCGAAATCTATTATACTAATGGAAAAGATTATATTTTGGATAAAGGTTGGGCAAAATTCCTTTCTGGAAGATGGAAAAGAGAAGATATTGTCAATAAACTGAAAGCCATAAAATGGATTAAACTTCAGGAAGAAGAAGCGCAAAACCCTTTTAAAATTTCTTATTATTATGATAAAGAACATTACGATCATGATGAATTAATTCGAGTTTTAGGAACTGGATGGTACAAAGTGAACATTATTCCGAGTCACGGTCAATTTTTGGATTTTATTCCGAAAAGAGCATCAAAAGGAAATGCAATTAAGTTTTTATGCCGAAAATGGTCGATTCCGTTAGGAAATGTAATTGCTGCAGGAGATTCAGGAAATGATGTTGATATGTTTAGAGGTCCAGTTAAAGGAATTATTGTTGGAAATCGAAGCGCAGAACTTGCCGATTATGAAACAACAAAAAGCATTTATGTCGCTAAAAATTCAGCTTCAGAAGGAATTTTAGAAGGATTAAAATATTATAAGATTATTAAATAATTCGTTTTTCGAAAAAATTTAAACACATAGAAACATAGATTTTTTGTTTCGAAATATAGAAGACAAAAAGAAACTAGTTTCTAACACATAGTTTGCGTCTAGCTAACTTTGTCAAAGTTTTGAACTTTGACAAAGTTTACCTCTAAAAAAACTATGTGGAATATTCAAAGTGAAACGCCTTCTAAAAGCCTTTTAAATCTATGTTTCTATGTGTTGAAAAAATACTAACAATAAAATAAATAATAAAATGTATTCAGGTTCAGGATTTAGCAATTGGGAAATTGGAGATGTTGATGTATTTATAGATGAAAAAGGAGTTCATCATTTATTTCATTTAATTATCCCTAATCACGATTATATTGCGCATGCAGTGTCAAAAGATGGTCTTTCGTGGAAACGTGTAAAAAATGCCTTATTTGTAGGCGATCCCGGAGAATGGGACGATGACATGTTGTGGACAATGCATATCAGCAAAAAATCGGAAGGAGAAGGTTATGAAATGTACTACACAGGTCTTAAACGCCAAGATAAAGGAATTGAGCAAAAAGTAGGAAGAGCAGTTTCGACCGATTTGCTAACTTGGAAAAAAGAGAATTTGTACGGACTTCCTTTTAAAAGTGAAGCACCGCATTACGAAGGTAAAAATAACAATCCAAGAGAATGGATTAGTTTTCGAGATCCGTTTAAATATCAATATAAAAACGAAGATTATTTGCTGATTTGTGCTCGAAGCGCGTCTGGACCAACTTATAGAAGAGGTTGCATTGGCGTTGCCAAAAGAGAAAAAGAAGGTTATGTGTTGCAAAAACCGCTTCATATACCGTACGTATATGATGATGTAGAATGTCCTTGCGTTTTTGAAATGAAAGGAAACCATTATTTATTGGGATCAATTCGGGAAGATATTAAAGTCCGTTATTGGTCTTCAAATGAATTTAGGGGCGAATATTCCGCTTTTCATAATAATGTATTGCTTCCGCAGGGAAATTATGCTGCAAGAGTCGTAAAAGACGGCAAACATTTTCTAGTCTATAATTTCTATTTTGCAGACGGAAACGTTAATACACATCGCGTTATTCCGCCGCCAAAAGAATTAGATGTAGATAAAAGCGGTAGACTTAAACTGAAAAGCTACTATTACTGGCAAAAATTGTATCAGAAAACAATTCATCAGAAAGATTTGCCACAGCCCATGCCTATTTTAGGAAATCCTACTGCCGAATTTGTTTTAGAAAATGAAAGCAAATGGCGTTTTGGATGTCGCAGTGGTTATGAAATTTACGGATTTGAAAAACCTTCAAATGATTTTGTTTGGGAAGGAACGCTTTCTGTAGAAGGAATGGGTAAAACGGGTTTTGTAATTGAATGTGATAAAGAAGGAACAGGATATTATATTTCGATCGATTTTATGAATGGTTTCGTGCAATTTAGAGCTTGGGGATTTAATGAAAAAGATGTCAAGAACAATTTTATCTTCGAAAACATTCAAACTAATCAATTTGAGATTAGCGAAGAAAAGCAGATTTCCTTTAAAATTATTCGTTACGGAAACTATTACGAGCTTTCTATAAATGACATTGTAAAACTAACTTTGTTGGATTTTAAATACAACGAAGGAAAAGTCGGAATCTATGTTTGCTCTGCGGTAATTTCAATCAGCGATTCTAAAATTCATGTTATACCAGAACCTGAAAACGAATATGCGGCTTCAGATCCAGAAAAATATAATGAAGATTATAATAGAATGATGCAGATCGACGCTCGTACAAACATCAATTAATTATATATTTATGAAAATAGAAATCAAAAAAATAACTTGTTTAGCAGTACTTTGTCTGGCTTTTAATTTTTCTCAAGCACAACAAAAAAATGATGCTGAAAAATGCCGTTTCACCAAAACTACTCAAGGTTATCTGATGGTTCTTCGCGAAGGCGATAATGTTTTAGAACAAATGGAAAAACTGGCCAAAGAACAAAATATTCCATCAGCAAACTTTACCGGAATTGGTTTTGCACAAGATGCCACATTCGGATTTTACGATTTTAGCCAAAAGAAATTCCATCCCAAAACTTTCAATAAAGTAGAAATGGGAAGCATTACAGGATCTATCGCTTGGAGCGGAGACAAACCATCTATACACATGCACGGCGTAGCAACCGATGATAAATTTGATGTCTACGGTGGTCATATTCTCGGTCTTAAAGTTGGAACGGGATCAATGGAAATTTATATTACAGTGAATTCTGAAAAACTAGAAAGAAAAGTAGAACAACCGCTGAATGCAAATGTTTTACAATTGCCTTGTTTGAAATAAATTTAAACACATAGAAACATAGTTTCCTGAATCTAAAAAGGCGTTTCACTTCGAATATTTCACATAGCATAATACTACTAGCATAATACGCGTTGAACTTTGTCAAAGTTTAAAACTTTGACAAAGTTAGCTAGACGCAAAACTATGTGTTAGAAACTAGTTTCTTTTTACACTCTTTTCCAGATCAGAAATTCTATGTTTCTATGTGTTTAAAAATTGAAAAAGCAAAGACAACACAGTTGTTTTTATTTTGAAAGATAAAACTTATATTGGCGTTCCAAACCGATAATTCTAAAAAATGCCACATAGCCCTTCTCCAGAAGATGTAAAACGAGTTTTCGAAAATTATTTTACTGCCGATATGAACATCTGGGTAGGATTTTCGGAGAAAATAAAAGTCCGTGAATTTGATAAATCTGAAATCATAAAAGATTATCTCGGTGTCGAAAAATATCTTAATATCATTATTAAAGGATCGGCGGGATTATTTGTTTGGGATGGCAAAAGAGATATTTGCATTAATCTTCTTTACGAAAATAGTTTTATAAGCGATTATATGTCTTTTCTCAATCAACAGCCGTCTGTTATTAAAACTGAAGCTCTAGAAGATTTGGTGCTTTGGTCTATTCCGCATCAAGATTTAAACGAATTGTATCAAAGATCTGAAACAGGTTTACGAATCGGAAAAGCTATTTCTGAAATGCTTTATGTGCGTAAACAGCAAGAACAGATTAATCTTTTAACGCTTTCTCCTCAAGAGCGTTATTTAAAACTCATTGAAGGTCGTCCAGAAATTTTTCAGAGAACATCACTTAAAATTATTGCTTCTTATTTGGGATTAACGGCCGAAAGTTTAAGCCGAATTCGAAAAAGAGTTATGGAAAAATGATTTCTTACCCAAAGTCAATTTTATTTTCATTTTTGCTCGCTAAGTTTGCTTCACTAAACCAAACAAATTTAAAACGATGAAAAATAAAATCAACTTTGGCGCTATTATAGTTTATTATGTAATTGCTGTAATCTGCAGATATGCAGCTACTAAAACTAATTTATTATCTTCAATAGAAAATCCGTATTTAGTAATTTTGCTTCGCGGTGTTGGTCCAGCTTTGGGCGCTTTGGCAGCGATAAAAATATTCTCTCTTAACAATCCAATGTCGTTAAAAGGAATCTACAAAAATGCAATTGTTCCGTTTGCTGTTTATTGGTTACTTCCAGCTGTTTTAATTTCAAGTGTTTATTATTTCACAATTGGTAAATTTCCAATTTTATTAATGTTTACAGTTTTAGTTTACGGACTTTTAGAAGAAATCGGATGGCGAGGCTTTTTGCAAGAACAATTAAAATCGCTTCCTAAATTTACTTCGATTTTGATTATTGCTGTTCTTTGGTTTGCATGGCATTTAAATTTTGAACCAACTCCAAGCAATATGATTTTCTTCGGAATCATTTTCTTCGGAACTTGGGGAATCGGAAAAGTATATACTTCTACTGGATCTTTATTAGCGGTTGCTGGAGTGCATTCTCTAAACAATTTCTTCCGTAACGGGCTTCACGATACAGAACTTACTTTAATCATAGTTTTATTAGTAATCTGGGTTGGTTTTATTATTCTTTATAACAGAAAATATAAAACTGTGGCAAATCCAGCTTAATCAATAAGTTTTAAATAGTTTATATAAAAAAACTGCGCAACTCTTAAATGATTTGCGCAGTTTTAATTTTTAAACACATAGAAACATAGTTTTTGATTGTGCGTAAAGGCGCTTCACTTATAATATTTCACATAGTTCTCTTAGCAGTAAACTTTGTCAAAGTTTAAAACTTTGACAAAGTTAGCACGCAAAGCTATGTGTTAGAAAATAGTTTCTTTCTGCATTCTTAATTTCAGAGAATAAAATCTATGTTTCTATGTGTTTAAAATCAAATATCTTCTATTCTAATTAAGTCTTTCTGTAGTTTCCATTCTCAAACAATGTTCACTTCCTAAATAAAGCGGATCACCATGTTTTTCAGACCAAAATCCGTCCAAAACATCTTTTGTAATACATCTGTAAACGACAACACCTTTATAAGTTTTATTGTCATCGCCTTTGTAACTGAAATTAATTACTAGAATATTATCCTTAAAAAATCCAGTTCCTTTTTGTTTATGCGAATTGATAACCCAATCTGCTTTTATTCGGTTGTTTTGATCTAAAGTCAGAGTCAAAATACCTTTGTACGTGATTTCATTACTTTCGTCCTGATTGCTCCCAGAAATGGAATAAGTGCCGACTAAATCTTGTATTGTCATTTATTTAATTGCTGAATTTGAATTCAAATAATCTTGCAGATTTTAAAAATCTTTATTTGAAAGGCGGCAAATATATGCAATTAATGAACTTTCAAAAAATAAAAAAATGCGCAAACCATTACAGTCTGCGCATTCAAAAAAAAAGTATCAGAATTATTTAATTGTCATAGTATAAGCTGTAAGCGTACTGGCAGTTCCTCTATAGAACCTTACACGGTTGTAAGTTCCTGCTGGTGTTCCTTCTGGAACTTTCAATGTTGCTCTATAAGTCGTACCGCTTACAAATTCTAATGGATAAATGGCTGTTGGAGCTGCGCTACTATACATTTCTATTTTTGTAATTGTATTTAGTAGACCACCTCTTACTTCAAATGTATCTCCTATTTTCTTTTCTGTTCCAGAACCAACTAACTCTGCTTTAAAAGAATCAGGTTCTATAACGCTAATTTGAAATCTGTTTTCCTCACTTGCGTTTTGAAGCGTGTAAATTCCGTTTTTAACACGTAAATCATAAGTCCCTTCAGGCATATCTTCTGGAAGAAAATAATATATTCCATATTCTGAGAATGCCGTTGTTGTAGATGTACCCAATGATCCACCTAAATAAACAACTTCTGCTGTATACTCTGTTTTCTGATCTTCTGCAGACACTAAATAAACTCTAGTATTTTCAATACTTAACCATAAGTTATTTATCGTTGCTGTATTTCCAGAATTTGCTGTATTAATAATCTTTTGCAAAAGACCTTTTCTAAAAGTTTCAGCATAGGTTGTAGTCCAAGTTCTTGGTTCTTGTTGTCTAAAATCAATTTTAAGAGTATACGTTTTTGTTGTCCCTGCTTTTGAAGTCACTGTATAAACGGTTCCGTCTTTAAAAGGAACTTCTGCTCCGGATGCTGGCGAAATTGTAGCTTCTGTACCAAGGACAATTTCAGGCTTAATAGTTTCAGGAAGCGAAGTATTTACACTCCACGTTATTATTATATTTTCTTCTGTAATAGCTGCACTTACGGCATTATTTTCAGCCTCTTTTACTGTAAAAGATTCAATGTGTGTGTATCCTGGAACCTGTATAACATCTCCTGGAATTGTGTTTACTTTATCAATATATTCAGTATCACACGAAAAGAATAATGCTGATAAAAAAAGTAATCCGATTAAAAAGACATTGGTATTGTTTTTTTTACTCATGATTGTATTGGTTATCTAATTTTTAAATGATTTTATTTTATTATTTTTGCCTCTATTGATAAAGGTTTTTATATTTTTAAAATGCCTGTATTTTCAATGCTTACGGTAATTTTAAAAGCCGTTTGATAGTCATGGGGTAATGATTTGATATTAGTTATGCAGAGATCGCCGGTCAAGCTTTACTGCAGGACTTTTAATTATTTCGTAATCCCATGTTTCTTTTACATTGTTATTGATTTATAATACTTTAGTCCAGTTATAGCTAATTACACTGCTCGAAGTTCCTGGAGTAACCGCAGTTACTTTTACCAAATAAACTTCTGTTGCGCTTGTAGAAGGAACTGTAACAGATTGTGAATTTGTTCCAGCTGCTTTCCAGATTACAATAGCTTTTGCAGGAGTCATAACATGTGTTGTGATATTATAAGAGTAATATCCTAATCCGTAATTTGATCCAGATATTGAACCGTTGTAACCTACTATATTATAAGGATCTGATGCTGGTGCTGTACCAACATTCCCAGTTGCATTTTTAACTTGAACACTTTCTTTCCATAAATCCCATTCTCCACAAACAGAATTTAAATCAACTGTACCAACGTACCATTGCGCTGTATTGCCAACAGGACGAAGTGAAGCTCCATAGATACCTTCCCACTGAACGTTTACTCCGCCAATAACAGCAGATACTGGAGTCCAGTTAGAATCTACAGATGATGGCGCTTGCCATCTGTTTACAGTTACTGATGTTGAAGTAGCAGTACATAATTCTGCCAAAGCAGCTTTAGCTGTTGTATTAGCAACTTGCTCTTCTTGTGCTTTTGCAACTCCTTGTGAATCGGTAGTTTGATCGTCTGTGCTACAAGATGTAATTGAGATAGTAGCCAATGCTAAAAACGATAAGATTATTTTTTTCATAATGATATATTTAATAGATTAATTTGGCTTCTTTTATTACCTCGGCAGAAAAGACAGGCATTTTTTATTGACTAGTTTACTTTGTAATTCTAATAGGATATTTCATTTTGGCCGTAAGATTATAGCTTTCCATTTGTATCCAATAATCAGTATCTGGTTCTAATGTTATTGCTTCATTAGAAGTGCCTCCAAAAACATAAGTTGCTGAAAAGCTAAAAATGTCTAAACCTTCATTATACTGTTGAAATTGCCATTTTTTATTTCCTTCTGCATCTACAGCATAAACTTTTGTTACTTCGTAAGACGGCACAAAATTTTCACCTTTCAAATACATCGGACTTGTAACAGGTATAGTAAAAGTCGAAGTTTCAGTTGATAATTCTCTTAAAACCAGTTTTGGCTGCTGAATAACAATTTTTACAGTATAAACAGCTGTTGTTCCATCTGCTGCTTTAGTCGTATAAGTAAATGGTGTTTTTGCGAATACAGGCACTAACTCGGTGGCTGCAGGAGAAATAGTCGTTTTTTCAGGAAGTGAAATCGAAGCTTCTAAATACTCGTATTCATAATAAGAAGGCAAATAAACCGTAATTGTTTTTTCTAGATTATTTACAGCACTGTATATCGCTTGGCTTTCGCCTGGATTTACAACTTTAAAAGAAATAATTCTTCTAGCATCAAGATCTGTGATAACTTCTGTAACAGGATCTTCTTTTACATCTGTCCATCTTTCTTCCTCATTATCGCAGGAAGTTAAAAGGCTAAAAAGCGCAAAAGCAGTAAAAAACAAAGGTGTTTTTAATTTGATAAATTTAGTATTCATTATTTGTATATGGATTGGTTATTTAATTTCAAATTTTGTACTCCCTTTAGGCACCATTACATAGTCAAAAGTGTAATACATGTGCGGAGTATCTTTGAACCATTCTGAAGATGTATACACATCTTTGTACACCGAAATCATTTTAATTTTGGCATAATTTCCGTTTGCTGTTTTAAGGATAATTGTTCTGGCAGGAATAGTTGTTCCGTTTTTAATTTTAAGAGGTTCGCCAAGAGCGTAAGCCACGTGAGCTTTCTGCGGGTTTGTTCCATCAGTAACAACAACTCCATCAAAATCATACAAATACCATCCAATTCCATTACCAAAATCACCAGCATCATCTGTTCCAATAAGATCAATTCCTGTTTTAAACTGGCTGTCAGCCGGAATATCAACCACTTCATCAAAAGGTTGAGTTACAATTGTAATCCCTCCAACTCCACCTGCTTGATAACCATTGTTTTTATTATCAGAGCCATTGTTTCCAGACAAAAAACTAGCATACAATCCGCCAAAAGCCATATCCCATTTTTTTGTTTTCTTATAAGAACCATCAACCGATTTATTTTCTTCAAGACTGTAATAAAGAGTTGCTGAAGGCGCTGTCGGGTTATCATCAGAAGTACTTCCTTGATAATTTTTCACATGAATGACTTTATTAAAAAGTGTTTGATCTGGAATTTCTGTTCCAGGATTTTCTTCATTTCCATTTTCTTCTGCTGGCTTATCATCAGATGAACATGCTGTAGCTGTGGCAGCAATAAGAAAAACCATCAGCAATATTGGCGATATTTTCTCAATTAATGTTTTTATTCGTTTCATTGGATTATTTATTTATTTGGTATTTAAATTTTTACTTCCATCTGCTTGCACAAAATATCTGAAAGTGAAATAAGGAGCAGGCCAATTCAAATCTGTTACTGCTGGAGGATTTCCTTTATAGGCATTTACAAGTTGTAGTTTGGCATATTTTCCATCTGGCAATCGTATTGCGTAAGTACGATTAGGAATTGCCTGCATAATGTGACTGCTCAAGCTATAATAGAACCATCCGGCAGAACTTTCAGAAGAAGCCCATCCTACTTTGGTAACATCGCTATTATCAAAATCTGTATCTGATGGTGCTTGAGTAATATTTCTATAATCTTCATTAAGCAATATCACAGAGGTGTTTGCTGCAGGTCCTTCATAACCTGGATTGTATTGGTATTTTGCATTATTTACAAAAACTTCACTATTGTAAGGTCCAGTAAAAGCGATATCCCAATCTGTTGTTTTCATATACTGCAAAGAATCTGCTTGGGTATGCAGCCATATTTGTTTTTTGTCGCTAAAGCGAAATAAAAACGTATGGAAACTTCTTTGTTCTTTTCCGTTTGTTCCATCTCCCATCGAAGCTCCAGTGTCTCCAGCAAGATCAGTAATAACAGTGCTTTTTCCGTCTAAAAGCGAAGAATTGGTATCTTCCTCATTGCTGCTGCAGGAAGCCAAACTTATCGCCGCTATTGCGAAAAGCAATATTTTACTTTTTTTTAATGTTTGAATTGTTGTCATTAGAAATATTTGAGTTTATTGGTTTTTAAAAAATCGATAACTAATGCCTAAAAGAAGTATTCTTCCCGGCTGTCCAGGCATTAGCGGATCTGTGTAATCGAAAATATTATCAGCCGTAAATCTGATATTGAGATGATCTTTCAGTAATTGCTTATCAATACTTGCATTGAAAAGCCAGTAATCTTTAACGAAAATGTCATATTTATCTATAAATTGATTTCCGTTACGATCTCCAAAAGGGTATTTTCCTCTAAAATTCACTCTCAAATTTGCATTCATTTTCAACGGATTATTGCGATAAAAAATAGAAGAGTTTGCCATATGACGGGAACGGTTTTCAATTCCCCAATAATCTGATGGTCGAGGTTTATAAGAATTTCCAGTTGCAGGATCATGAATGTTCTGACTATACGGCCATTTTCCTGCTCTAATGCTGTCTTTCACACTAAGATCTTTAGCAATTAGGTATTGATAACCAGCACTTATTTCTAGATTTTTTATTGGACTTAATTTCAGCGAAAGCTCAAAACCTTTGTTTACAGCTTCTGGAAGATTTTGATATGTGTAAATTATTCGGTTATTTGAACCTGTAGCGACTTGAATGCTATTAATCTGATTGGTTATTCTATGATAAAAACCACCTCCTTCGACTTTGAATTTCTTTAAAGGTTCAAAAATTAATCCTGCGTTATAAGAAGTGCTTTTCTCCGCTTGCAAATTCCCAGCGGTTTGATCCAAAACATATTGCCTAATTTCACTGATTTGTCCGTCTTTTTGAAGTTGTTCTAAAGTTGGTGCCAAGACAGCATTTCCAATAACCAGATAATTACTGTTTGAATTATAAAACACCAAATAATTGGTTTTAAAATCTGGTGCTTTAAATCCAGTTCCTACACCTGCTTTAAAAGTTAATTTCGGACTAATGAAATACTGTAATCCAAAACTCGGATTTAATCTTCCTCCAAAATTATTGGTATGATCGTAACGCAATCCGCCAACGGCCTTCAGTTTCTCAAAAGGAGTCCATTCTCCCTGAACATACGAAAACATAGTTTCTAGAGAATTTACACCATTAAGCGCAACATCATTCATGTTTTCAATACTTCCTCCAAACCCTCCAACAAGCTGATAGGTATTATTACCGCTATAAGAAAACTGCTGTTCCAAGCGATGAAGTGTTTGTTTAAAAACATCTTGACTTACCGAACTATTGTTTTCTTGCCAAGCTACACTCATATCTGCCGTATAATACGTGAGGTAATACCGTGTAATACTTCTAAATTGACTATTAAAACGATGATCGAACGAAACCGAAAGATTCAAATCCTGCTCATCTTGATTATCTCCAGAAATATGACCTAAACCAAAATCCTTCTGCATAAAAGAGCGACGAAGTCCATAGCGTCCGCTTAATCCTAGAAAACTCTTTTCGTTTACCTGATAACGCGATCTTCCTTGCAAACTATAATTATCATAAGGCGGCGAAGTTGTGCCTTGTATGTATTTTGAATTGGTATTATAACCATCAGTTCGGTAATAATTGGCTGCAAGATTTACAGTCCCTTTATTTTCAAGAAAAGGAGTTTCTCCTTCTAATGTAGCATCAACAATATTTAACGATCCATAACTTAAAGAAGCCTGCATTTGCGGATCTATAACTCCATGTCTTGTAATAATATTTATTGTTCCACCTAAAGCTTCACTTCCATACAAACTAGAAGAAGCACCCTTTATAATTTCTATACGTTCAATATTAGAAACACTAATTCTCGAAAGGTCAAAATTGCCATTATTTCTCCCAAGCATCGGCTGACCATCAATTAAAACCATGATATATTCACTTCCAAAACCTTGCATTTGCACTCCAACAGATCTCGCTCCACCACTTATGTTATTTACAATAGCAATTCCTGTTTGTTCTTTTAGAACTTCATCGAGCCTTCTGCTTCCCATAAGTTCAATTGTTTTACGATCGATTACCGTAACTGGCATGGCACTATATCGCGCATTTACTAAGTTTTCAGGATTACTGCTTTCTTTTGTGCGACTTATTACATTTACTTCCTTCAAGTCAACGCCTGGTTCCATTTCAATTTGAATTGGAAGAACACTTTGACCATTTAAAGTGATAATTTCAACGTAATCTTTATAGCCCATACTACTTACTCGAATTGCATAAGTTCCATTTGATAATCCTGAAAATGAAAAATATCCTTTATTGTCGGTCAGTGCGTTTTTAAGAGAAGGTTCCAAAATTATTTTCACATTCGATAATGGATTTCCAGAATGAAAAACCAAACCGCTAATACTATTGTTATTCTGTCCCTGAAAGACATTAGCAAATAGTAAAATGAAACCTGCAATAATTTTATTTAAATGACCGTACGTACTTTTATTTTTCATTTATTTTTTTAAATAATCTGCTCAATTAAATAAGAATTGTTAGATGTTTTATTCTTATTTAGACTGTGTAAAAATAGTAATTAATAATAAAGTAATAGTATTTTATTTACATATTTTTAAAAAACAATAAAATACATTCAAAAAACATCTAATGTTTTACTTTACAAAAAACAACCTAAACAATTGTTTTAAAACATCTTAAACTAAAACAATAAATAAAAACTTTCTTATAAAATAAATTTTAGCTCGTAAAGTATATCTTGAAAAATTAACATTATTTTTAGCACTGTTTTAAAAACTGTCTCAAACTAATCATGTCACATTTATAAGCTTGCTTTGCGTTTAAAATCTTAATTTGAAAGAATAAATTTTACTATAAAACCATTTTTACACAAACAAAATCGTTTGCGAATAGACGTTGATATTTTGTTAATTTTTTATAGAATTCCATAAATATCATTCAGATTTTATGACTAAATTGGTAGTATGAGAACAAATCCTGATGTACTTATTATTGGAGGAGGACTTGCTGGTCTGGCAAGCGCTTTACACCTATCCAAAAAAGGATTGAAGGTTATTCTTATCGAAAAAAATGCATATCCAAAACATAAAGTCTGCGGAGAATATATCTCAAATGAGATCCTTCCCTATTTGTTTTGGTTGGATATAGATGTTAGAGAACTTCACCCAACAAGCATTTCAAAGTTTGAATTCACGGCACAAAATGGCAAAACAGCAAAGACTAAACTTCCACTTGGAGGTTTTGGAATTAGCCGTTATGAATTGGATCGTTTTTTATTTGAAAAAGCTGTAGAAAATGGCTGTACCGTTATAACAGAAAACGTTACCAATATTTCTTTTGAAAATGACATTTTCATAGTTAATACTTCAGAAGAAACTCTTTCAGCGAAAATAGTTTTGGGCGCTTACGGCAAAAGATCGAATATTGATCAAGTTTTGTCGAGAGGTTTTATTTCTAAAAAATCGCCTTGGCTCGCTGTAAAAGCACATTACAAAGGAAATTTTGACGAAAGTCTTGTTGGTTTGTATAATTTTCAAGGCGGTTACTGCGGAGTTTCTAAAGTAGAAAACGACGTTATAAACATTTGTTATTTAGCCGATTTTGAAACTTTTAAAAAGTACAAAAACATCGAAGAGTATCAAAAATCGGTACTTTATAAAAATAAAAAGCTGAAAGCCATTTTCGAAAACAGCACTTCCCTATTCGAAAAACCTTTAACTATAAGTCAGATTTCATTCGATAAAAAAAAACCTGTAGAAAATCATATTGTAATGATTGGTGACACAGCAGGATTGATTCACCCAATGTGTGGCAACGGAATGGCAATGGCAATTCATAGCGCCAAAATTGCGTCTGAATTAACTCTTGATTTTTATTATGGAAAGATTGAAACCAGAAATGAATTCGAAAGAAGGTATATTAAAGAATGGAAAAAGCATTTTAGTAAAAGGTTATTCTTCGGAAGAATCTTAGCCAAAGCATTGACGCATAAAAATTTGACTCTTGCAATGACAACCGTTGCAGCATCGATTCCAGCATTACTTTCGTTCATTATAAAACAAACGCACGGCCGACCAATAACAATTGAATAAATGAGTGTAAACACTAAATATAGAACTGAAGAAATAGAAATAATGGACGATTTTTCGCTTCAAAGCGAAGAATTGATTGGCGCGTTAGATCAAATTGCTTCAATAAACCAATTACTTGGCGGAAACAAACTGACGCTTCACGGCATAAAAGAACTTTTAAAAAATACGGATACTTCCAAAACAATTACCATTGCAGATATTGGCTGCGGAAATGGCGATATGTTACGAATGCTTGCCAAATATGGAAAAAAGCAAAATCTGAGTTTTAAATTAATTGGTATTGATGCCAATGCTTTTACGATTGATTATGCTAAGAAACTTTCTAAAGATTTCTCAAATATAGAATATCTCTGTATGGATATTTTTAGCGAAGATTTTAATCAACTGCAATATGACATTGTTTTGTGTACGTTGACATTACATCATTTTACAACCAATCAGATTGATGAAATTATGAATGTTCTAAACAAAAATGCATCAATTGGAATTGTCGTAAACGATCTTCATCGAAGTAAAATTGCGTATCGATTATTTGAATTAATCAGCGTTGTTTTCAATCTCAATAAAATGTCACGCAATGATGGTTTGATTTCTATTTTAAAAGGATTCAAAAAAAACGAATTGGAGCATTTCTCCGAAAAACTAAACCTAAAAAACTATTCCATAAACTGGAAATGGGCGTTTCGCTACCAGTGGATAATTACTAAAATATGAGTGTAAAGATAATCACAGCTGTTAAGCAGCTTCCGCAATATTCTCGAACGACCGAAGAAATACTTCCGCTTGTTGACGTATGGCTTGAAGGTCAAGAAGAACGTTTTATTAAAAAAGTAAAAAAAATATTTGAAGGCGCTTCCGTAGACAAACGTTATTCGATTATGGAACCTTCAGAGGTTTTTACCGCCACTTCATTCGAAGAAAAAAATGATATTTATAGTCGCGAAATGATTGTTCTCGGACATCAAGTTCTCGAAAAAGCATTAGAAAAAACAGGCTGGGATCCGCAGAGTTTAGATTATATTATCACCGTAAGCTGTACGGGAATTATGATTCCTTCCCTTGACGCTTATTTGATTAATAAAATGAAATTAAGACAAGATATTGTGCGTCTTCCCGTAACCGAAATGGGTTGTGCGGCAGGAATATCTGGAATTATTTATGCGAAAAATTTGCTGAAATCGAATCCTGGAAAACGTGCGGCGGTAATTGCTGTCGAATCGCCAACTGCTACTTTTCAATTAGATGATTTCTCAATGCCAAATATTGTCAGCGCGGCTATTTTTGGTGATGGCGCGGCGTGCTGTTTATTATCATCTAAAGAAGAAGATGCAGGTCCTGAAATTCTAGATGAACAGATGTATCATTTTTATGATGCCGAGCACATGATGGGTTTTAAATTAACCAACGGCGGATTGCAAATGGTTCTTGATATCGAAGTTCCAGATACAATTGCTTCTCATTTTGGCGATATTATTCATCCTTTTTTAAAACATAATAATCTAGAAATTAAAGATATAGATCACATGATTTTTCATCCAGGAGGAAAAAAAATCGTAACCACTGTTGAATCTCTTTTTGGTGGATTGGACAAAAATATTGATGATACGAAAGAAATTCTAAAACAATACGGAAATATGTCTAGCGCCACGGTTTTGTATGTTTTAGAAAATATTATGAACCGAAATCCGAAAAAAGGAGAAAAAGGGTTAATGCTGAGTTTTGGACCCGGATTTTCGGCTCAAAGAGTTTTATTGCAATGGTAATTTAAAAGCTTATGAAATTAACTGATATAGTAAAACAACTTCCTTACAGCGAACCTTTTTTATTTGTGGATGAATTGCTTCACGCAGATGAAAATGGCGTAACAGGGACGTACACCTTCAAAGAAAATCTTGATTTTTATAAAGGTCATTTCAAAGATAATCCAGTTACTCCGGGCGTTATTCTAACCGAAACAATGGCACAGATTGGAATGGTTTGTTTGGGAATATTTTTGTTGGGAAATGAGTTGGGAGAAAACACTGTAATCGCGTTTACTTCTGCCGATATGGAATTTTTAAAACCTGTTTATCCGAATGAAAAAGTAACGGTAACTTCAGAAAAATTGTTCTTTCGCTTTGGAAAACTAAAATGCAATGCGGTGATGAAAAATGAAGCAGGACAAGAAGTTTGCAGAGGCGTTTTGGCAGGAATGATAACGAAGAAATTATGAAAAAACGAGTCGTCATAACAGGTCTTGGAGTTGCTGCGCCAAATGGCGTTGGAATACCTGCGTTCTCTCATGCGTTGCAAAACGGCATTTCGGGTATTCGTCATGATTCTCAGTTGGAAGAATTGCAATTTTCATGTCAGATTGCGGGTCAGCCACAAATATCTGAAGAACTGAAAGCGCAGTATTTTACAGAACTAGAACTTCGCGGATTTAATAGTACAGGAATTTTATACGGCGTTATTGCGGGAATGGAAGCTTGGAATAATGCAGGATTGCTCATAAACGAAACTCCAGATTGGGACAGCGGAGCCATCTTCGGAGCTGGAACCTCTGGCATAAATAAATTTCGCGAAAGCATTTATAAAATTGACGAATTACAAGTTCGAAGATTAGGAAGTACTGTAGTTGCTCAAACTATGAATAGTGGCGTAACTGCTTATCTCGGCGGTAAAATCGGATTAGGAAATCAGGTTACAACCAATTCTTCGGCTTGTACAACGGGTGCAGAAGCTATTTTAATGGCTTACGACCGAATTCAGTCTGGACAAGCAAAACGAATCTTGTCAGGAAGCACTTCCGACAGCGGTCCATATATTTGGGCTGGATTTGATGCGCTTCGTGTTTGTTCTTCTAAATTTAATGACAATCCCGAAGAAGGCTCAAGACCAATGAGTGCTTCGGCTGCTGGTTTTGTTCCTGGAAGCGGTGCTGGCGCTTTTGTTATTGAAGATATAGAAACTGCTTTGGAACGAAATGCTGTTATTTACGCCGAGATTTTAGGAGGAAATGTCAATTCTGGCGGACAACGCAACGGCGGAACTATGACCGCTCCAAATAGTATAGCGGTTCAAAGATGCATTAAAACTGCTATAGAAAATGCTGGAATCAATCCGAATGAAATTGACGCTATAAACGGGCATTTGACAGCGACAACAAAAGACAGTTTAGAAATTGAAAACTGGACAAAAGCGTTGGAACGAAACGGCTCTGATTTTCCGTACATTAATTCACTCAAAAGCTTAACTGGACATTGTTTAAGTGCTTCTGGAAGTATTGAAAGTGTTGCTACAGTATTACAGCTTCATGAAGGATTTCTGTTCGGAAATAAAAACTGTGATGATCTTCATCCTGAAATTACCGCACTCATTGATCCGTCAAAAGTGCTTTTAAAAACTATAAAAACTAACCCCAAAATAATTGCAAAAGCCAGTTTTGGTTTTGGCGATGTAAACGCGTGCATATTATTTAAAAAATTCGAAAATTAAAATGGACAGACAAGAACTAACCGCAAGATTGAAAGTAATTATAAAGCCTTTCGTAACGAACATGAACGCTTATGACAACTTAACGGAAGAAACCGATTTTATTAAAGATTTGAATATCAATTCGGCTAATCTGGTTGACATTGTCCTTGATCTTGAAGAAAACTTCAACATCGTAATTGACAATACCGACATGGAACGAATGCTTGATGTAAAAACAGCTTTAGAAATCATCGAAACCAAACTTGCCGAAAAATGATTGGCAATGACATTATAGATCTTGCGCAGTCGCGCATAGAAAGCAATTGGCAACGAAGAGGCTTTGTTGAAAAGCTTTTTACGGATGAAGAACAATTGCTTATACAAAATTATGCCGAACCAGAAATCATGGTTTGGCTTTTATGGAGTATGAAAGAGGCTGCGTATAAAATCTATAATCGTCAAACGAAAATACGTGAATTCAGTCCGAAAAAGCTTTCTTGTTCTTTAGATTCTTTGACTTCAAGAAATGCATCAGGAAAAGTAATTTGCGATAAAAATATTTATCACACCAAAACCACATTATCTTTAGAAAGTATTCATACAGTTGCAGTTAGCCATTTTGAACACCTAAATAATGTTATTGATGTTGAAAACAAAGAAATTGTAAAAGATGAAAATGGAATTCCGTTTTTAAAAACTGCAAACTCGCTTCAGGATATTTCTATTAGCCATCATGGACGGTTTGAGAAATGGGTAACTCTAAGCCAATAATTAGTTTTATTCGTTCTTTAGCAGAAATTCTCTCAGAACAACGGCATGATTTATTTCGTGATCTTTTGCTCCAAACAGTAAAGTTATAGATTCCTTTTCTGCAATCTTTCTTAATCGTTCTACATCTTCATTTTTCGATTTTAATTCTTCAATATATAATTTAGAGAATTCGTCAAAATGCTCTTTTTTATGATCGAACCAAGTACGTAATTTAGGAGAAGGTGCAATTTCTTTATTCCATTCATCCATTTTCAAATCGACTTTCTTTATTCCGCGTGGCCATAAACGGTCTATCAAAACGCGATAAGTCCCATCATTTTCTTTAGATTCGTACACTCTTTTAATGTTTATTGCTTTCATTTCTTATTTCATTTCCTTCAAAATACTTTCAGCTATTTTAGCGTAATCATCGTTGAAGTGATGTGAACCTGGAATTTCAATGGTTTTAATATCCGATTCTGCAAAACGTTTTCTTGTTTCTTGATCTTCTTCACTTCCAAAAAAACAAACCGGATTATAGGCTTTTATTTTCTTCATTTCCAAAATTACATCATAATTATCATTTGAACTTTCCATACTTAACATATCTGCAATATGAATTTCAAAATCGGCTTTTACATCTGGCGATAACGAGTAAACTCCTTTTAGTTTTTCTTTTAAATTTTCTGGAAAATCAGCCGCAGCAAACGGAACAACAGATGCTCCAAACGAATAACCTACAAGGATAAACGATTTTTTATTCCATTGCTGTAAATAATGTTTTACTGCTTTTGAAATAGCAATTGAAGTTTCTGATGGCGTTTTAGCATTCCAAAAATATTTCTGAGCATCAAGTCCAACAACTGCAATTCCTCTTTCGGCAAGAGCTTCTCCAACAGATTGATCAAAACTTGTCCAGCCACCATCTCCTGAAATCACAAAAGCAATTGGAAGATTTTCATCTTTACTTTTAGTGGGAATCAAGGTTAAAGGCATATCAAACGGAAGCGGTTCCAAATGCTGTTCTTTCAATAACGGATTTTGTTCTGATTTTTGTTTCGCATAATTCGGCGTATTCAGAATTTCTTTATAAGCATCTATAAACTGAGGAAGCCAATTTTTTGTTACTGAAAATCCGTGTCCAACTTTCTGAAGCGTAATTAATTTTCCCTGCTTCAATCCGTCCATATATATTTTTGTATCTGCATAATTGCAAACTTGATCTGTAGTTCCTTGCAAAACAATAAAAGGCGCTGTGAGTTTCTCTGTTTTTTCAAGATAAAAGGCCTTTCCTGCTTTTAAAACATGAGAAGTTAGTCCAGAACCATCGCATAAAGTTCTGTCTGTTTCTATATCAGGACAAAATCCTAAAGCAATTGCTCCACTAAAAGTATTGGCAGGAGCTTGCGCTAACATACCATAAACTAGAGTTGCTCCAGAAGAATATCCTACTAATATGGGTTTAAAATATTGTTTTAGCTTTAATTTCTTTTGCAAAATCAGACTCAACGATTCAAAATCTCCTGCTGGATAGTAGCATTTTGATTTTTCTTTTTTAATGTTTTTAAAATAATGCTGAATATCTATACCAGCCACCAAAGCACCTTGATCGACAATATTTTTTGCCATATCTACTACACCGCTATTCCAACCTCCGTCGCCAGAAATAAAAAGTACAACTGCGTTTGGTGCTGCTTTGGGTTTATATAAAGTGACTTTTCCAAATGAACCCACATTTATAGTATCTGAGCTTACAGCAAAAACATTATGACTAAAAACAAAAACGAAAAGAAAGATTACTGCTATTTTATTCATTTTGATTCTTTTTAATGTTAAATTAAAACTAGGTTTCTTTACCATACATTATTACTGAAAGCACAATAAAATATACATAGAGATTTAGGAGAAAAAGCCTTTGCCACAATCCTTTGTAAAGAGCTATAAAATTATTTTGATCCGAAGAAAAACGGAACGTAAAAAGTATTGTTGTAAAAAGCCCGAAAACAAAAACAGCCCATGAAAAAATATGAAACTGAGATTTTCTTTGTTTTACTACAGCTTTTCGCAATATAAACGGAAGCATTAATGCTGCAATAACGCCAATACCTCCCGCTAGACTATGCATCATAAAAGAATCGGTCATTCTTCCTTCTACTCTATCTGCTTTAAATAAACCAGAACCAATTCCTTCTCCCCAACCGTAAAGGATAATTAAAAACGAGCCCAATCTTATAGCATTAGAATCGTCATTAAATGTTTTTCCAAAAATAATCCCGAAACAGATAAATACAATTCCAATACAAATCCACCAAATTGAGATTATATCAGAAACTGGACTAACACTAGTTCCTAACATACTCATTGTATCCTTTAGCTGACTATATCCAGCGTAATGATTTCCTAATACGAACACGACAATCAAATCAGAAATACAAGTTAAAATACAAAGTATTGCTATTATTTTTACCCAATTTAATTCTGTTGTTTTCATATTTTAAAAATTATGGTTTTACAACTTTATTGAGAACAATTGGAGCTTGAAGCAAATCGTAATCATGAGAATAGACCAAATATTTGTTGTGCCAAACCGGAGAAAATTTTTCCTTGAAATCACGCAGACCTTTATAGTGCGAAAAGAATTTGATTCTTTCATAAGCAAACTTCATTGATTTTTCAGGAAAAGTAGTTGCTTCTTCCATTCCACTCATTGCAGCTAATCCGAGATTTACAGATTCACAGCCTTGTGCTTTTAGATAGGTAAAAAGCTCTATAAGAATAAAATCCATAATGCCATTTGGCGCATCGTTTGTTTTACGAATTAAATCGTAAGTTCCCTCTTTTTCAGCATAGTCGGGAATTACATTTAAAAAAGCAACCACTTTTTCTTCGGCATTATCAACAGTAATAATCGTCTGTTGTTTGAGTTCTTCCCAATCAAATCTTCCTTGAGAAAATATAATTTCGCTTCTTCCTGTGTCGTGCAACCATTCGTCGCTTACCGCTTTTATTTTTTGAAGCACTCCATCTTTTATTGGTGGCGCATAAATTGTAGTTTTAAAACCTTTTTCTTTGACTTTACTCAATGCGTTTCGCAATGATTTTTTAGCACCGCCTTCAAGTGTAAACAACGATAAATCGACAATTCCTTCTTGTCCAATAAACAAGCTCTTTTTTTGCAGTGAAGTAAAACAATCTAAATTTTCTTCAGACACACGATAATAGATGCTTCTCAATCCGTTTTCGTAACAATAAGCATCAAATTCTATTATGCAATTTTTCATTTCTTCTGTAGATTCTGCAACAGGATTTTCTAACACAACAGCAAAATTGTCGGCAACACGATATGCTAAAAAAGCTTTCTCACTTTTAGCAATAAAAATGGTCTTATCATCATAGGTTTTAAAATAATCTAATGAAGACGAGCCATATTGCTGTAAAATAGCATTTGCTGCAGAAAAATCGGCTTCGACAGCTTGTTTTTTAATTGTATACGGACGAATTAAAGCATAAAGGAGGAATCCGAGAGAGAGAAATCCGCAGATATTTATCGACAGAAGAAAACGTCTTGCAAAACGGTCCAAAGGCACTAAATCGGAACTTCCGATCAAGAAATAGTTTTGCAACGTATATCGTATCGATTGAAGCCAATCAAAATCAATATTAAAATGTTTTTTGTCTAAGAAATAAAAGCCCAGAATACCATAAATTAAAACAGCTGAAATACTGATTAAAACCGTTTTTAAACCTAAACTCTGCAAGTGCGAATTGCTTTTTATATAATATTCTTTTCTCGTTACAATTAAACTGATTAGAACGATGAGCGCAATTACAGCTTCTTCATAATCAATAGCTTTGGTAAGATTTCCTATAACAGAAATACCTGTTAGAAAAACAGAAAACCACCATGCAGTTCGCAATCCTTTGAGCATAAAAGCTGCATTTACAAGCATAAACAGTCCCGCGGTTATCACAAAATAATTGGATACTTTGATTGCAGAAATCGGAATTATATCTTCTAAAACATCTAAACGTTCAGAAATAGCGGGCGTTAAAACAGATATGATATTGATTAATCCTAAAATAAAGATTAGAAAAGAAGGAATAATGCGCATCAATAATTTATTGGCGCTGAATAAAAACAATGCTGCTCCAGCCAATAACGGAATCCAGAATTCGAAGAATCGATATAAAAAAGTAATCGCAATTGCATTAACATTCTGAAATCCAAATTGTATCAATATAAAACTCATTGATATTTCGATAGCTCCAAGTCCGCGAAGAAAAGGCGAAACAATCAAAAATATAACCGAAATGATATAACCCATTATTGCTGCGGTTAAGGAAGGCGTAAATCCTAAAGCAATCATGGCGACATATAAATGTGCAATTCCGACAAACTCAATAATAGTAGAATACAAAACAACAAGAAGGAACTTATTTTTTATGATCCTGTTATTTCTTAAATCCTCCATAAAAACTTCGGCAGAAGGAAAAAATCGAATGATAATGTTATAAATAAATCCCTTTTTCAAAACCGAAACATAAACGAAGTATAGCATAACGCTTAATGCTGCAACTGCCGCAAACGCATAACATTCTCCAGAACCTGTAGTGCCTTGAAAAAAAGAATAAATTAAAGCTGGAATCGCTACTATAATCACAGAAAGAATTCCGACAAAACCATAAACAATCGAGGCAAAATGAATTTGAGTTGCTTTTACACCGCTCTTTTCTATAGGTTTTGTGAAAAAAGCTAAGGACGAAATTCCGCCAGCAGGCAGAAAAACGCTAACAAAGTTCCGTTTTAGAAAGAGAACAACAGCATCTTTAAATGTAATTTTACTTTGTACAGACTGAAAAGAAGCGTAATACATTAAGGCTTGCAATGTGATGTAAATTGCAGCTAGAATAACGCCACACAAAACCCAAAAACTGTTGGCATCTGCAATAACATTTTTGACTTCTTTTAATTCCGAATTTTCGTGTTTGATAAACCATATTCCAATTCCGAGAAAGAAAATGGTAAAGATTGATTGTCTAATAATTTTATCATTTTCGCGTATAAAAGAGATTCCTTTCTTTTCTCTAAAAAAAGCAAGAAATCGGTTAGAAATGGCTTGTACTTTCATATTTCTATTACAGAATAATTTTAGTAATGAAAATAAATATATCGTTGTATAAATTTACAATAATAATTATCTAATCCTTATAAGTTTATATTAATATTTTTTAAACAAGTATTAACAAATTATTAAGAATATTCTCTACATTTGAACTGAATTATATTTTAATTTTTTAATTCAATAATAAGCTAAAATCTATGAGGATACCTTTTACAAAATCAGTATTATTTTTACTACTCTTAACCTTACTTTCTTGCGAAGGCAAGAAAACTAAACCACAATCAGAACCAGCATATAAAGCTGGTGTAATTTTATCTTTTGATGATGCTTATGTCGATGAATGGTCTGAAGCAGATCAAGTTTTAAGAAAATATGCTTGGAAAGCCACTTTTAATGTTTGCCGAATCGATTCTATCGGAGCTCCTGAAATTAAAACATTGCTAGAAATGCAAAAATACGGTCATGAAATCGCTGGTCATGGCTATCATCATTATAATGCTGTTAAGTTTACCAAAAAATATAATGTGAGAGAATATTTAAAACAGGAAATCGATCCGATGATTGTTTCTATGAAGAAAAAAGGGTTCAACGTTACGTCTTTTGCTTATCCTTACGGAGAAAGATCAGATTCTTTGGATCAAGCATTATCACCTTTATTTAAAATTATTAGAGGAAGAGCATTTGGCGGTCAAGTTCCAGAAAAACAAAACAGCTATTTCAATAATTCTAAATTAGTTTTTGCTTTTGATATTGACAATAGCCACATTCATTTCAGTATTCCTTATGTACTAGAATTATTAGATTATGCCAAAAGGAACAATAAAATTCTACTGCTTTGCGGTCATAAACCAGTAAAAGATATTACCGAAAATTATCAGGTTAAAATTGAAACTTTAGAGTTCATTTGCAAATACATGAAATTAAATGATCTTAAATTCTATAAACTATCCGATTTAGACAATTTGGTTCCGCCAAAACTTTAATCCCGAAAATTGAATTACCACTAACATAAAAACAGCTTTTTTAAAATGAAAAATTTTCTAATTACAATAAGCCTAATACTATGTAATATAATGGCTTATTCTCAAAAAGGTGCAATTCCTGCCGATAATCCGCTCAAAACGAAATTGGATTCTCTGGTCAATAAATCTGTTCTTCCATTTATGTCTGAAAGTTCGAGAGTTGGTCTTTCTATCGGAATTATAAAAGACGGAAAAGAGTATTTCTACAATTACGGTTCGACCCAAAAAGAAAAGCAAGTTCTGCCAACTTCAAACACACTTTACGAACTGGCTTCTAACAGTAAAACATTTTCGTCGACATTACTCGCAAGAGCTGTTCTCAACAAAAAAGTAAATCTTAGCGATGATATTCGAAAATATTTAAAAGAAGATTATCCAAATCTTCAATATAAAGGAACGCCAGTTACGCTACTAAATCTTGCTAACCTTACTTCTGCTCTTCCAAACTGGATGCCCGACAGCAGAGAGATTTTCGCGAAAGCAAATCCCGATTCTATTGCTTATATACTAGACGCTGTACATAGAAAATATAGCAGACAACAATTTTATACCGATTTACATAATGTAAAATTAGATACAGTTCCTGGAACAATTTCTAGACATTGCAATACTGCAGCGCAATTGTTAGGTCATATTATGGAAACAGTTTACAAAGAAAAGTTTGGAACATTGATAAAGAAAGAGTTTACGACTCCGCTAAAAATGAAAAATACTGTTTTATTAGGCGACGTTAAAGTTCCTACTTCAATGGCATTTGGATATGATGCAAAAGGAAGAAAAATGCCTTTTATAGATTGGGAAGATATGCAGGTTGCGGCGTCGATAGCTTCTTCAACATCTGATATGTTGCAATACATTAAATATCACTTGAATGAAAAAAATGCAGATGCAAAATTAACACATCAGCCAACTTTTGGAGATCTTAAAAATGGTGCAATTGGTTTAAACTGGAAAATAACCAAGCCTGAAAATGGCACAGTGAGAATTTCGCATACTGGAGGAAGTTTAGGTTTTAGCTCTTATGTTGTTTTTTCTCCAGAATCAAATTTGGGAATTATTCTCTTTGCAAATGATTCTGATATGAAAACACAAAACGAGCTCATTAAATTGGCCGAAACGATATTGTATTAAAAACTAAATTTTAAAGCCTGATTTTTTCAGGCTTTTTCTTTTTAGAACTGAAACATTTATTCTTAAAAAAGACACAGGGAATAAATACTTTTAATTACTTTTAATGCATCAATTTTATTCTGCATAATGATTATTAAGAAAAAAGACAACTGGTTTAGAATGCTCTTTGAATGGAAGGGCTCTGTTTTACCCCAATTGCTTCCAAGATTATTTCTACTTTTTTTGTTTTCCTTCCTTATTGTTTATTACAAAACTTTTCTTCTAGAATATAATCTTCACATCAATCCTGCAATTTTTACTTTGTTTGGAATTGCGCTCGCTATATTTCTTGGTTTTAGAAACAATGTAAGTTATGACCGTTTTTGGGAAGGAAGAAAACTTTGGGGAGCTTTATTAAATGATACTAGATCGCTTGCTAGACAAAGTATTACACTTTTAAACACAAAAGAAAACAAATTAGAAAGTCAGAAGTTTATCAATTTATTGATTGCCTTTGTTTATGCTTTAAAACATCAATTACGAAATACCGATTCTACAGAAGATTTAAATCGTTTGCTTTCTTCAGATTTTGAAGAACAGTTAAAAGATGCTCATTTTAAGCCAATTATCATTTTAAGAGAATTAGGTTTATGGGTAAAAAAAGCAAAAGAAGAAGGCAAAATTGACGGAATGGCGCAGTTGGCATTCGAAGAAAATTTAAATAAACTTTCGGATATTGTTGGCGGATGCGAAAGAATTGCCAGCACTCCTATTCCATACACCTACAGCGTCTTGTTGCATCGAACAGTTTATATCTATTGTTTTATACTTCCGTTCGGATTTGTAGAAACATTAGGATGGATTACGCCTTTTGCAATTGTTTTTATTGCTTATACTTTTGTGGCCTTAGAAGCTATTGCAGACGAACTGGAAGAACCATTTGGCGTTCAGCCGAATGATCTCGCTTTGGATGCTATGTCTCTTATGATTGAAAATACACTTTTAGAATTAAACGATCAGAAGACAATTGAAAAGAAAACTTCTAACCAATATTATATTACCTAATTTACTTCAAAAACAATGAACAAAGTTTTATTAGTCGAAGACGATCCGAGAGTTGCTTCTTTTATTACAAGAGGACTTGAAGAACAATTGTATCAGGTAAAAAATGTCAGCAAAGGTTTTGACGCCATTAATGAAGTGATGGAAAACACCTATGACATTATCATTCTTGATATTATGCTTTCTGATATTTCTGGTTTTGAAGTCTGCGAGGTTTTACGAAATCGAAAAATAATTGTTCCTATTCTAATTTTAAGCGCACTCGATACTCCACAAGAAAAAGTTAGAGGATTGAAAGCTGGAGCCGACGATTACTTGGCAAAACCGTTTTTATTTGAAGAACTTCTTGCAAGAATCAATGCACAGCTTCGCCGCACGGAATTTAGCACAGGAGTTTTAGATTTTCAGTCTTACGCTGGAATCAAAATTAATATGAAAGAACAAAGTGCCAGCAGAGACGGTAAAGAACTTAATCTTTCTTCGAGAGAATTAAAGCTTCTAATCTTTTTTATGAAAAACCGAGAAACTGCTTTGTCTAGAATTGCCATTGCAGAAGCCGTTTGGCACATGGATCTTGATATGAGCATTAATACGGTTGATGTTTATATTAATTATTTAAGAAATAAAATCGACAAGAATTTTCCTTTTCCGCTTATACATACTATAAAAGGTACAGGATATATGCTTAAAGATAAATCTCATGAATCTTAAAAGTAAACTTGCCAGAAATTCTACACTGCTGTTTGCCTTTATCTTAGGCCTTGTCCTTATTGGATCTTTTTTGCTTTTTAAAAGCCACCGAAAAGATTTGTATTATGAAAAACTGGAAGACAATGCTTTAATTACTGCTTTTTTCTATTTTGAGAAAGATGAAATTAGAAAAATAGACAGTGTTAGTTATAAAGACATAGAAACGCAATTCAACAAAATTGCCAATCAATCGATCCGAATTTACAATGCCAAAACAAAGAAATTGTATTTGCGAGATGATGTTCCTGTTGTATTAAGTGATCGAGAATTAAACGCTATTTCGAGAGACCAAATTCTACATTTTACAATAGACGAAAGGCAATTTAGCGGTTTGTACTACAAAGACAATCAAGGAGATTTTATTATTGTTGTTTCTGGAATTGATGATGTAGGAAATCGGCAGCTAGAAATGCTTGCCATTGTTTTCTTTACTTTTTATCTGGCAGGAATTGCGCTTAATTATCTTTTAGGAAGATTTTTAGCAAGACAAACTTTCAGACCTTTTGCCGATGTTATTTCTAAAGTAAATACCATTACAACAGAAAATCTCCATTCGAGACTTGAAATGCCAACCGCAAGCGGAAAAGACGAAATTAAAGAATTGATTACAACCTTTAATTATCTTCTAGAAAGATTAGAAAACGGCGTTGCCATACAGAGAAACTTTCTTAGGAATGCTTCGCACGAATTAAAGACTCCGCTTACTTTTATTATTGGAGATATCGACGTTTCATTACAACATCCTAGAACCAACGAGCAATATGAAGAAGTTCTAAAATCACTTCGTAGAGATACTTTTCACTTAAAGTCAACATTAGACGGATTGCTCATTCTTTCTGGATTAGAACTTTCAGAACCTGACCAGATGGAGATAGTTAGAATAGATGAAGTTTTATGGAATATACTCGAAAAGAAAAACATTGAATATCCTGAAGTAAAAGTCGCACTTAATCTGGATGCCGTTGCCAATAATGAAGATTTATTATCGGTAAATGCCAATCGACATATGCTTTTTATTGCTTTATATAATATTATAGACAATGCAATTAAGTTCTCTTTTCCTTTGCAGGTTAACGTGGTGGCTCACGAAGAACAAGGAAAACTCCTTTTAAAAATAATAGATCAAGGTTCTGGAATTGAAGAAAAGGACATTGAATCTATTTTCGATTTATTCTTTAGAAGCGATCGTACGAGACACATTCAAGGACAAGGATTGGGACTTTTTATTACAATGCAAATATTAAAACGTCATAATATTGGTTTAACTGTCGATTCTGAACTTGAAAAAGGCACTGTTTTCTCTCTTCTATTTCCTTAGTTTTTGAAATAAAAATCAAAGCCTTTTCTTGGTTTTAAAAACAACTTTTGGGGCGTTCGTAACATTTACATAATACTCTAATCTATCTCTAATGTTGTTTAAATCTATCTCTAATGCCTTGTTTTATGGGATATGAGACAAACTGCCTGATTTTAAAGCGATAGCCATTTTTTTATTAAATAACATCTTGGTTATCTTAAATTAACAAAGAATTGTTTTTTGATTTTTCGTTAACATAAGCCTTAAATCGGATCGAAACAAAGGCAGTTTATTTGTCGTGGATAAAAACTAATAAATAACATGACAAAACTAAAACTCTTTTTTTCGGCTTTAATGCTCCTTACAGCAGGAAGTATTTTTGCCCAGATTACAACTTCATCGTTGTCTGCAAAAGTCAATGATGGAACAACCGCAGTTATAGGTGCAGAAGTTACTTTAACACATTTACCTACAAATGCAGTTTACAGAGCGACAACAGACAAATCTGGTCGTTTTAGCTTCGAAAACTTAAATGCCGGTGGTCCTTACGAATTAGAAATAAAAGGTAGCGACACTAAAGATTATTCAAATGCAAATATTTATTTAAATCTTGGCGATAATGATTTGCCAACAATTGTAGTCGGAAAAGCAGATAATAATGTATTAGAAGAAGTAGTTATTACAAGTTCTAAACCTTCTGCTAAAAACAATGGTACAAGTATTAATGAAAAACAAGTAAACTCGCTTCCTTTAATTAATAGAGGAATTCAGGATGTTACAAAACTTGTTCCTCAAAGTTCTAACAACTCTTTTGCTGGTACTAACTTTAGATACAACAACGTTACAATTGATGGTTCTATCAATAATGATGCAATCGGATTTAGCCCTTCTTTAGGAGGACAATCTGGAACTTCTGGAATGCCAGGAAGCAGTACGCGTTCAAATTCTATCAGTTTAGATGCGATTCAAGATATTCAAGTTTACATTGCTCCTTATGATATTAAATTAGGAAACTTTTTAGGAGGAAGTGTAAATGCAGTAACAAGAAGCGGAACAAATACTGTAAGCGGATCTATTTACAGCTACGGAAGAAGTGCTGCGATAACTGGTCCAAACAATGCTGGTGACGGTTCTAAAATGCCAAGTTCTTTTGGAGATTATCAAGTAGGTTTTAGATTAGGATTACCAATTATTAAAGATAAATTGTTCTTCTTTACTAATATGGAATATGCAGAAAGAACAGATCCTGTTTTTTATAATGCAGGTTCAACAGATGCTAACGGAAAATTAACTTCATTAGTTGATAATGCAACTGCAGAACAGATTTCACAATTCGTAAAATCAAACTACGGATTTGATCCAGGAACTTACGGTTCTTACAATAACTTCTCGAAAAGCCAGAAGTTCTTCAATAAAATCGATTGGAAAATCAATGAGAAAAACTCGCTTTCGCTAAGAAACAATACAGTTATTTCTCAAGCAACAAACTTAGAGCGCGATGCTGCAAACTTCAGATTTGCAAGTATGGACTTTACTCAGAAAAACCAAGCTATCAGTACGGTTTTAGAATTAAAAACGCACTTCAACAGCCAATGGTCAAACTCATTTATTGCAAGTTATTCGGCAATAAAAGATTATCGTGATCCAAAATCTAATAATATCATGTTTCCTCAAACAGAGATTGGTTACAATGGAGGAACTATTTTCTTAGGAAACGATCGTGAAGCAACTGTTTTCAACATGAAGCAAAATACTGCTGAGATTACAGACAACTTAACTTATAAAACAGGAAATCATACTTTATTATTTGGTACGCACAATGAGTTTTACGATATCAACTACGGTTTCGTAAATGCACTTAACGGAAGAGTTTCATACAAATCTCTTGCAGATTTCTACAATAAACTTCCTACTCGTGTTCGTGGAACTTATCCTTTTGATGGTTCTACTAGAGATGAAATCTTCAATAATCCTTACGCTAAGTTCAAAATAAACATGTTTAGTGCTTACGTTCAAGACGAGATTAGAGTTGGAGACAAATTAAAAGTAGTTCCAGGTATTCGTATCGATTACACAGATTTGCCAAACAAACCAAAATTAAGCGAGCAAGTACAAAACTCTCCTGAAGATCCAAACTACGGAACAACGTATACTTACACTCCGTTAAACCAAATTAAAAACAACTTCTTCAGTTCAGCATTAGTTTCTCCTAGAATTGGATTTACTTATAATGTAGACGATGATAAAACATTTGTTATTAGAGGTGGTTCTGGTGTGTTTACAGGAAGAATTCCTTTTGCTTGGTTAGGTTATGCTTACTACAATGATGGTGTTGGATACGGAAGTTATGACAAAAATAACTTAACTGCTGCTCAAGTTGCTGCTGCTGGAGATCCTTTAGCAACTGGTGGACTTAACGGTTACCACGATGCTACGCCAAAAGTACAAGCCGATTTAGTTGACAATAATTTTAAAATGCCAGCTGTTTTAAGAAACTCATTGGCTTTTGATAAAACAATTGATGGATACAAATTTACTCTTGAAGGTATGTACACAAAAGTAATTCGTGACTTAGAGTTTCAACAAGTAAATAAAACAGATAATCCTACTTATTTCTCTTATGACACTAACCACCAAATGCCAATTTATGCTGCTAACATAAACTCAGCTTTCTCTAACGCTTATTTGTTATCAAACACAAATAAAGGATACCGTTACAGCATTACTGAAATGATTTCTAAAACTTACGATTTTGGTTTCAACTTTATGGTGGCTTATACTTACGGAGATTCTAGAGATATTACAAACGGAATTCGTAACTCTATGGAAAGTAACTTCCAGATGAACCAATCTTTAACTCCAAATAATCCACAATTGGCGACTTCTAACTTTAATATTAAGCACAGAATCGTTTCTAATGTAGGTTACGGCGTAAAATTGGCACCAAACAATACTTTATCTGCTAACGTGTATTTTAATGCACAATCTGGAAATCCGTTTTCTTGGGGATTTGTTAACTCAACAATTGCAGGAACTGGACAAGCAGCAGGTTTAGCTTATATCTTTAAAGATGCGGCAGAAGCAGCGAAATATATTGGAGTGAATTCTGCAGGAGTTCCATCTGCAACAGCAGCACAACAAGTAGCAGATTACGAAGCGTTCATTAACGGAAATGATTATTTAAAAAGCCGTAGAGGAAACTTCACTGAAAGAAATGGAGATACAACTCCTTGGAACATTCAAGCTGATTTAAAATTAATGGATGAAATTCAAGTTACTAAAGTAGGAACTTTCCAAATCTCATTCAGCATGGCAAATATCGGAAACCTTATCAACAAAGATTGGGGAAGAAGTTATTTCGTTCCAAACACTTATAATTCAACAGCTAGTCTTGGTTTAACAAAATCAGGAAACTTAGGCGGAGTTGCTACTGGCGATCCAACTTATACTTTCCAAAAACCAACTACTTCACCTTATACTGTAGATCAATTAGCTTCAAGATTCCAAGGTCAGCTTGGCTTGAGATACTCGTTCTAAAAGATGTGTTTTTTTTTATTTTTGATTATCTCCCCGTTTCTACTTTAGGAAACTGGGAGATTTTCCATTTTAACTCATAAAATAAAAGGCCACTCTCAAAAAGAGAGCAGCCTTTTAAACAAACCAAATCTTATATAAATATTAATTACTGTTTTACTGGTACAATAGTGTAAGAGATTCCTTTTTTAGTAGCAAATACAGCCGTGTAACCAATAGTTGATTTTTCGCTTTTAATATTCAGCTTATCTACCACAAATGGTTCTGCAGATCTTACAGTACAAGTTTCTCCTCCATTAGATACAATTTTTGTCTGACTCATTTTACCGTCTTTCCATTTTATATCTACAGAGAAATTGCCTTTTGCTCTAATACCTTTAATTTCACCATCTGTCCAAGCATCAGGCAGCGCAGGAAGTAAATGAATTTCTTTGTTCTGACTCTGCATTAGCATTTCTATTACTCCCGCAGTTCCAGCAAAATTTCCATCAATTTGAAAAGGCGGATGCGCATCAAACAAATTCGGATAACAACCTCCATGTCTATTATATTCTGTATTATTTTCCTTGGTTAATCGCAATTGATTTTTAAATAATCGATAAGCGTGATTTCCGTCTAGAAGTCTTGCCCACATATTTACTTTCCAAGCCAAACTCCATCCTGTTCCGTCGTCTCCGCGAAGTTCTAGCGTTTTCTTGGCAGCATTAGCTAATTCGGGAGTTTTCAAAGGCGAAATTAAATTTGCTGGATGCAAAGCATAAAGATGCGAAGTATGTCTGTGATGTGGATCTTCTTCTTCAAAATCTTTGTACCATTCTTGAAGCTGACCTTTACTTCCAATTTTAAATGATAATAATTGTTCTTCTGCTTTACTTACTTTTTGTCTAAAATCAGTATCGATATTTAGAATTTTAGAAGCTTCTACAGTATTTTCGAATAAATCTTTTATAATGCCCATATCCATTGTAGAAGCTGTAGTTACAGCACCTTGTTTTTTACCATCATATAAATATCTGTTTTCTGGCGAAGTAGAAGGCATGGTAACCAAATAACCATCTTTATCTTTTTGAAGCCAGTCTAAACTAAATTCTGCTGCTCCTTTTATAATTGGATATACTATTTTAAGATAGGATATATCGCCAGTATATTCATAATGTTCCCATAAATGTCTGCTTAACCAGTTGGCGCCCATATACCAATTTGCCCACATTGGATCTCCTTTTCCAAAATCACCAACAGGATTTGTCATTGCCCAGATATCTGAGTTATGATGCAATACCCAACCATTTGCATGATAATAACTTTTGGCTGTTTCTGCTCCAGTTACCGAAACATTTTTGATGAATTCGTCTAACGGAAAAAACATTTCAGATAAATTTCCAGATTCAACTGGCCAATAATTCATCTGTAAATTAATGTTCGTCGTATAATTACTGCTCCAAGGTGCGCGAAGTTTGTTGTTCCAAATTCCCTGTAAGTTTGCTGGTGTATTGTGCGTGCGTGAACAAGAAATCAATAAATAGCGTCCAAACTGAAAAAACAAAGCTTCCAATCCAGCATCTTTTTCTCCTTTTGCATATTGTTCTAATCTAATATCTGTTGGCAGATTAGATTTATCCGTTTCTTTTTCATTTAATTGTAATGAAACTCTATTGAAGAATTTTTCGAAATCTGCTTTATGTTCTTTTAATAAAACATCGTATTTCTTAGCTGCCACTTTTTTAATCGGAGCTTCGGCAAATTTATGTTCGTCTTTTCCTTCACTATCTGGACATTTATCAAACCCGTTAAAGCTTGTTGCTGCCGAAACGAAAAGCAATATTTCAGATGCATTTTTTATAACTAATGTATTTCCTTCAGAAGTTACTTCACCGTCTTTCACAACAGGTTTAACAATAAATTCGAAACGCATTCCTCTACAGCCCGATGCATCTTCATATACAACAGGTTCTTTATTATAATCAATATAACTTGGATCTGCGTGCGAAGGCGCTTTACCATTTAAAATCAAAGATTGATTCTGAACTATTTTTTGATTTTTCAAAAGACTCGCTGCATCAATCGTAATAGAAAGTTTCTTTGCTTGATCTGCCGAAAGTTTAATTACAATACATTGCGCAGGAGCTGAAGCAAAGATTTCTCTTTTGTAATTTACACCATCAACTTTAAAATTGGTTACAGCTAATCCTGTCTGAATGTCAAGACTTCTGTTATAAGAATCTGTCTTTTTTCCGCCAAAATCTTGTTTCAAAATTAAATCTCCCATTGGCATAAAGCTTTCGCTGTAAGCGCCTTGCATATTTTTAGTCAAGTTATACGCTTTTTCAAAATCTTCATTTGCCAACGCTTCTCTAACTAAAGCTAAATTTTTAAATGCATCTGGATTTAGATTTTTCTGTACAGGTCCTCCACTCCATAAAGTAGCTTCATTCAACTGAATTAATTCAGCATCTACTCTACCAAAAACCATCGCTCCAAGCGTACCATTTCCTATTGGCAAAGCTTCTGTCCACTCAACAGCAGGCTGATTGTATTGCAGTTTTAAATCCTGAGCATAACCATGAAAACCAATAATTACAAATAGAAGTACAAACCTCTTTCTTCTTAAATGATGAAACATATATTTTTCAATTAATAATTTACCATTGACAATTTACAATTAATTAGTTCATTTTCAATTTTAAAACCGTTATAGAATAAGCAGGAAGATTTAAGTCTTGTTTTCCTTTTGTTACTTTGTATTCGCTTTGTTTTGGAGTGATTTTTTTAGGATCAGCAAATGTATTTTCATCTTGTGTGTTGGCACTTGCTAGTCTAATAATCGAACCTTTAGAACTTAATTTTGCTCCTTTCAAATCGATATTTACTTCTTGACTTGTTGCAGCCGTGTTTACCAATTTTATAATGATTTCTTTGGTGTTTACATCTTTTACAGCCGATGCATATAAATCATTCTGACCAATTAAAGCTTTTCCGTCCTTTGTAATATTCAAAAGATCTGTTCCTTTATTAGTAGAAAACAATTGCTGTACGTAATAATTTGCCGAACCGTAAGACTGTAAATTATTAAACCAAATCATATCTGGTGTCCATTGCCAAGCATCTTCGTGAGCCATTAAAGGCGCGTAAGACGATAACTGAACTACTTCTGCGTTTCTTTCTAAACCTGTCATAAAAGCCGCTTCAGAAAATGCGCATTCCCAATTGTTTCTATTATTCGGATTCGCTCCAGAAACACTTTGCGCTGCATATTCTCCAGCAAATATTTTTGGTCCTTTTCTATCATAGTTATCATAACGACCAACATTTTCTCTAAACCATTTTGGACTTTCATAATAATGCTCGTCTACCAATTCTGCATTTAGCTTTTTAAGTTCTGCCATTGCATAATCAAAATGCTCGCCTTTTGGCGAAGGACCGCTTCCAGATACGATAATGATGTTTGGATATTTTGCTTTAATGGCTTTTTCAAAAACTTTGTATCTTTCAATATAATCTGTTCCCCATTGCTCATTTCCAACTCCGATATATTTTAAACTGAATGGTTTTGGATGTCCCATATCCGAACGGATTTTTCCCCAATTTGTCGTAACAGCGCCATTTGCAAATTCAATTAAATCTAAAGCATCTTGAATGTATGGATCCAATTCGTCCATCGGAGCCAATTCTCCTGTGTTGTATTGGCAAGCCATTCCGCAGCTTAAAATTGGAAGTGGTTCTGCTCCAATATCTTCTGAAAGCTGAAAATATTCATAAAATCCTAATCCGAAACTTTGGAAATAATCTGGAGTTTGTTTGTGGTTGAATTCGACATTCCAACGATTCATCATCGTTTTTCTTTCGTCTACATTTCCAATAGATTTTTTCCATTGATAACGATCTGAAAGTGTTCTTCCTTCTACGATGCAACCACCCGGAAAACGTAAAAACCCAGGTTTTACATCATACAAAAGTTGAACTAAATCTTTTCTAAGTCCGTTTTTTCTGCCCTTCCAAGTATCTTCAGGGAAAAGCGAAATCATATCTAAATCTATAGTTCCATTTCCTTCAAAAGTCAATTTAAGTTTTGCTTTTGCTTCTGTTTGAGTACCGATAATTTGTGCAGTATAACTCGCCCATTGCTCCGATTTTGGAACAATGTTCGTTTCTCCAATTACTTTTTGATCTTTATCAATTAACTGAACAATGATTTTTTTGATTGCTCCATTAGGATTTGCAGCTTTTAATGAAAGATTGTATTTCGCATCTTTCTTCACTCCCATTCCTCTGAAACCTTCATTTATTAAAGCATAACCTTTATCATTATTTATTTCAACTCTACAAAAATTGGTATTATTAGCTGCTAAATTAATTGGTACAGCACTACCCGACTCTTTGTTCATAGAAGATCTTTTCGTATTAGGTTGTTCCCAACCCATCAAAGGTTTATCAAATTCGAAAGATCTGTTTTTAATCATTTCGGCATATAGTCCTCCATCTGCAGCAAAATTGATATCTTCAAAAAACAAACCGAACATAGTCGGCTGAATTTTAGTTATTGTTTTTGAAGCGTCAACTTCTAAAGTTGTTTTCTGAGCATTCATATAAAAACTGCTCAACATCAAGCCACAAATGGTAAATTTGGTAAGGATAGTATTTTTCATAATTTCGGAATAAACTAATTATTTCTTTACAGCCTCTAATTTAGCAGGAAAAGCGGATTCTCCATCTAAATTAATGACTTTTAAAACATCAACATTTTTGCTTTCGACAGCATACTTAAAATATTCAGGTCTGTTTTTCCCCCATTGAACAGTACAATTCTGAACTTTAATACTTTCTGCCGTATCAAAATAAAAACCTGAAGTGCTTCCTTTTACAAAACCTTCCACATTTGCAGGACGTCTATCGTACAATCCGCCAGGGAAAGAAGTGGTTTTATCCATAAAAACACTTACGTTTTCAAAAACAACATTCTTGATTTTATCTTTAGATTCACCGCTTACAAACACACCATTTTCTCCTGTACATTGAATATTAGTAAAATAAATATTTTTGATTTCGCCTACTTTTCCTTCTGTTGCGCCTTTTGGAAAACGCCAATTCGCATCTTTATGATTTCCTTTTGCTCTGCTGAAAGCCGTCACATAAATAGGTTCTGCTTTTCCCCACCAAGTATCGGTGTTCAATTTACTTTCGATAATAATATTAGAAAAAATAACATCGCTTACAGTTCCTTCGTCTCTATTCTGAATTCCTAAAGCGCGGTTACTGTTTTTAATGATACAATTGTTGAAAACGACTTGTCTGATCGCATCCATATTTTCTGAACCAATTTTAATCGCACAGCTGCTGCTTGTCATTGTACAATTGGTAACCGTAATATTTTCGCAAGCGCCAAATTCTTCAAATTCTCTTCTGTTTTTCAAACAAATACAATCGTCTCCACTTTCGATATAACAATCGCTGATTCTAACATTTTTGGAATGATCCAAATCGATTCCGTCACTGTTGCGGACTTTCAAACTGTTCAATAAAGTAATTCCGCTAATAACAACGTCATTACAGCCAATTAAATGAACAGTCCAATAAGCTGAATTTCCAATATGAACATCTTTGATTCTGATGTTTTTTCCTCCAATAATCGTCAAAACGTGAGGTCTTGGATCTAATACATTAAACGGTTTTAGAATATAAGCGTCATCTTCTTCCGCTCCCATAAAAGAAATTCCGTTTCCGTCTATTTTCCCGCTTCCGCTAATGGTAAAATCTTCTATATTTTCTCCGCCAATCCAAATCGTTCCTTCTCCAGGATTGGTTCTGAAAGCACTTTTTGTATACAGTTTTTCATCTGGACTTGCCAATAATTTCGCTCCTGCTTCGATATGTAAATCCACTTTTGATTTCACATCAATTGGTCCAGATAAAAAAGTAAATGGCGCTGGAATTAAAACTCTTCCGCCTGTTTTACTGCAGGCATCAATTGCTTTTTGGATTGCTATAGCATCATTGGTTTTTCCGTCTCCTTTTGCTCCGTATTTCTTAATATCGTAGATTTTCTGAGCCGAAACAGTTAAGGAAAAGCAGAAAATTAGCAGCGTGATGATCGATTTCTTTTTCATTATATTTTGTTTTAATCTTTATTTTCAATCGCGTAAAGTCGATTTTTTTTATTTCACGCAGATTTAAAAGGATTTAAGCAGATCACGCAGATATTTTATAAAAAAATCTAATCAAATCTGCTTCAATCTGCTTTATCTGCGTGAAACAAAAAACTTTGCGTCTTAGCGTCTTTGTGGCCCAATTAATGAGCAGGTAATTCAAATTTATTTTGTTCTGGTTCTATTTTTCTTTTTAAAGCTTCGCTGTCCAAATTACTTGACAAAACATCTTTAAAAATAATTTGATCGTTTTTATCTGATGGAATATCAATTGTTTTCATCGTTAGATTTTTAACATCGTCAAAAACAAAAGCGGGACGGAAATCTTCTTTATCTAAAATCAATTTAATGTTCTTCATTTCGATTCCGTTGACGTGGCGAACATAAAACCCCCAAGAAGGCAATTCTCCAAACATCGTAAATTCAGGATAACCTTTTATGTTTTCTTTTACATCTTTTAATCTGCTTAACGGATGATACGCCATTCCTTTTGAAGCTCTTCCAGGATAAACGATTTCAATATTTTCTAAAGTCACATTTACAATCGAATGCCCAGGAATTCCAGCAATCGAAGCAGGAAACGGATTATGGAAATAATCTACTTCTGGTCCGCGCATATCATAATCAATATCTGGTCGGCCAAACGGAATTTGTCCTTTTACATTTTTAATCGATACATTTTTGATATAACCTGGTTTATCTCCGTTTCTATGACCTAAACGAATTAATATTGCATTCCCTGTATTTACAGCCGTAATATCTGAAACTTTGATATTTTCGATTTCAGCTCCATCAACTGATTCAATGGCAACCGCCGATCTGAACGTATCAAAAACCTTGATATTTTCAATCGTAACATTTTTGAAACTTCCATAAGAACCCGTTCCAAATTTCACGGCATTGGCACTCGATCTAATGGTGCAATTTCCGATATAAATATTATTATTCAGCAATCCCGGTTCTTCAGATTTTAAACAGATTCCATCATCAGCAACATTTACGTTACAGTTTGTAATTCGAACATTTTCACAGCCGTCCAAATCAATTCCGTCATTGTTCCAATACGCTCTGCTTTCGACTTTCATAAAATCAATTACAATGTTTTTGCATTCTCTGAAACATTGTGTCCAACCTGGACTATTTTTCAAAGTAATATGCGTCATGGTAATCGAATCGCATTTGACAAACGAAATCAGTTTTCCTCGTCCATCTTCTGGACGCATTCTTCTGTAATTGTATTTTGGATCAATTCGAACTCCTGTATGATGCAGACTATCAATTGCTAAAGCCAATTCTCTTCCTTGTCCGTCAATAATTCCTTTTCCATTTACGGCAATATTTTTAGATTGATTTGCAATAATCAAAGCTCTGATTCCTTCATATTTTGGGTAATCATCTGGATTGGTACTTCCTAACAAAGTTGCTTCATCTTCAAAAAATAATTCTACATCATTTTTTAAAACAATACTTCCAGAAAGAAAAGTTCCTTTAGAAAAAACAACTTTTCCTCCTTTGTTTTTATTGGCTGCATCAATCGCTTTTTGAATGGCTTTTGTATTTAAGGTTTTGCCATCTCCAACTGCACCGTATTTTTTAATATCAAAAACCTTTTGCGCCGAAACGGTCAGCGAAAGGCAAAAGATAATTAAGGTAATTATAGATTTCTTTTTCATATTTTTTATTTTTTTTTGCCACAAAGGCACAAAGACACTAAGTTTTTTATTTATTCTTTCAATGTTGCAGAGACACAAAGTTTTTTTTAAAAAAAAGGCTTTTTCTTTAAATAAACTTTGCGACTTCGCGCCTTTGTGGCAATTCCAAAATTTACCAGAAAACAGTGTACAAAGCCACTAAAACTCCACTGATAATAAACGACCCAACAATAAACTCTGATGAAACTTTAAACATTGATTTGTCTACTTCAATTTCGTGCATCTTAGATTCTACTTCAGAAACTGGTTTTGCCACACTAATTCCAACCATTATTAAAATAATAATGAAGAAAACAATCGTCATTCGGTCTAAGAAAGGATAATCTGGAAAAGCACCTTCTGTCCACATTGGCAAGAATTTTAGAACTGCTGCAAGAGGCACGGTTAATAATGCACCTGCAAGTCCAGCCGCTGGAGTTGTTTTTTTCCAGAACATTCCCAACAAGAAAATCGCTAAAACCCCTGGTGAAAAGAACCCAACATATTCCTGAATAAATTGATATGCTTGATCTAACGATTTTAATGCTGGAGCCACAAAAGCGGCGATAATCATGCAAACCACAACACACCATCTTCCTGTGCGAACCAGTTTTTTTTCTGATGCCTGTGAATTGAAATACTTTTTATAAATATCTAAAGAAAAAATAGTCGAAATACTATTGGCTTTTCCTGCCAAAGAAGCTACAATTGCTGCCGTTAAAGCCGCTAAAGCCACACCTTTTAATCCCGCAGGAAGCAAATTCATTAAAGTTGGATACGCATGATCTGGTTTTAAAACTCCTGCAGCATCTACCATTTCTTGTTGAAACATTCCGTTTTCGTGCATTACAAACATGGCGATTCCTGGTAAAACGGCGATAATTGGAACCAATAATTTTAAGAAAGCAGCAAATAAAATTCCTTTACGAGCGGTTTTCAAATCGGCTCCTAAAGCTCTTTGTACGATATATTGGTTACATCCCCAATACGCTAAATTATTGATTAACATTCCGCCAACTAAAACCGACATTCCTGGCAATTCATTATAATGCGGATTCGTCTCTTCTAAAATCATGTGTAAATGTCCTGGCGCTTCATCTGCAATAATCGAAAGCGCTTTTAGAATATCTTTCCCAAAACCAAACTGATCTGAAAGTAAAGTTAAAGCTAAATAAGTCGTCACTAATCCGCCGAGAATTAGAACGATAACCTGAAACATATCCGTATATCCAATTACTTTCATACCGCCCAATGTCACGATTACAGAGAATAAACTCAAACCGATAACGCAAAACTGAAAGCTTATTGGTGCAATAGAAGAAATAGCCAAAGCACCTAAATAAATTATTGAAGTAAGATTAACAAACACATAGATTAACAGCCAAATAATAGCCATAATAGTACTTACAGTTCCGCTGTATCTTTTGGCTAAAAACTGAGGCATTGTGAATATCTTATTCTTCAAATAAACAGGTAAGATAAACATCGCCACGATAATTAATGTGGCAGCCGACATCCATTCGTAAGAAGCAATTGCCAATCCGATGGCGAAACCAGAACCGCTCATTCCGATAAAATGTTCTGCTGAAATATTGGAAGCGATTAAAGAAGCACCAATTGCCCACCAAGTAAGCGATCCTTCGGCTAGGAAATATTCGTTAGAACTCGTTGCTACAGTTTTTTTGCTTCTGTAAATGTACATTCCATAGGCTGTGACTATGACAAAGTAAATAAAGAAAACAATGTAATCTGCGGTTTGTAATACATTCATAATTGTGTGGTTATTGTGTGGTTAGATAGTAAAATGTATTTTAAAATTTGATTGGTATCAAATCTTGAGAAACCATTTCTTTTTGTATAAAAAGTACAGTAAAATTAGCTGTACAACGGTAACGGATAATGCAGCAAAAAAAGGCTGCCAAACAATCGGCGTAAAATTGATAAGTCCGCCGAAAACATAATCTGCTGTGTGTTTAAAATCGACTAAACCTTCTGCGGCGATATAAATTAAAATTGAGTTTGAACCAATTAAAATCAATGGGAATGCCCATTTATGAAAACCAAACAAATCGATTATCACATAAAAAAAGACAAAAAACAAAATGCTGAATCCGCCAACAAAACATACGAAAGAACTCGTCCATAAATGTTTGTTGATTGGAAAATTGATGTCCCAAATCAAACCAACTATAATTAAAACTACAGCTGTTAAAGTCATTAAAAGTAATTTTACATTGATCGAAAATGGACATTTGGCTTTTAAAAATGTTCCAATAAAAACGCCTAATAAAGCGGTTGCAATTGCAGGAATTGTTGAAAATATTCCTTCAGGATCGTAAACTGTACTATGTAATCTTCCAGGCAAAAACAGGCGATCAATATATCCTTCTAATGAACCTTCTTTCGTTAAAATTCCTGCTCCAAAATCTGGAACTGGAATCCATTTCATAGCAATATAATACCCAATTATAATTCCGAAAAACCAGATTAATTGCTTTTTAAAATCAAAATTCAAAAAGATGATTCCAGCAAAAAACCAAGCCAAACCGATTCTTCCTAAAACACTCGCAAAACGCGTTTGATCGAAACCATCAAATCGCAATAATCCGTTTACCACAAATCCGAGAACCAATAAAATGCAGGTTCTTCTCAACATTGATACATATATTTTTCGCTTTTCGAAAGCAGGTAAATCATTTGGAGATTTTACGCCTGCCAATTGCATTTTCTTTTCGAAAGAATACGGCATCGAAACGCCGGCAACAAACAAAAACACCGGAAAAATCATATCATAGAAAGTAATACCATTCCATTCCGCATGATGCAGTTGCGATGACATCCAGACAAAAACAGGAATTGGAGCCGCTTTAGCAAGAGCATGAACAATATGTTCACCACTCATGATCCAAAACATCACAAATCCGCGCAGTGCATCTAAAGAAATTAATCTTCCGCTTGTAGTGTTACTCATTTTTTGTTTTGATTAGTCTTCAGTCACAGTCGCAGTTTTCAGTTCTAAATATGACTGAAAACCGAGACTGAAAACTGATTTATTTAAGTTAAAGTGGTTTAATAATAAATCCGTAGCTATATTCGCTTTGGGTTAAAGTATATTGTTCGTGAGGCGGTAATCCCCAGCTGTTGTCGCCTCCTAATCCACGTTGGGTTAAGTCAACACAAACTACAACTTCATTTCTAGGAGTGATATCGCTAGAATGAAGATTCTTCTTCGAAAGCCCTCCATCAAAATCACTCGGATAATTGTTTAAAGTACTCATACATAAAGGCTGCAGACCTTTTATTTCCAAGCCATTTCCTTTGTTGCTTGACAATTTAAACCAGCGTATATCGGTCTTGTATCCATTCTCTTGTGGGCGTGTATAAGGCACATATTGGTCTGCAACTTTACTAGTATAAATTCCTTTTAGAGATGATGTTTTTCTGTCAGGATAATTTTCTAATGGTCCTCTTCCGTAATAATCCAGATTCTCTAATGTATTTTTTAAAGTGAAAATCATTCCGAAACGCGGTAATTCTGGTAACGCATTATTTCCTTTTTTATAAGAAGCCTGAATTTCTAAAGCACCATCATTTCCTAATGCATATTTGATCGTATAATCTGAAGCAACATCATTCAATTTTAATTTTGCTACGATGTATTTTTTGCCGTTTTCTTCAGTTTGCTGAATGCTTTCTAACGACGTATTTTTTCCTGCCGTTCTCCAAACATTGGTTCTAATCTGCATTTTATTTCCAATATCATTATCTGTTGGAGCTCTCCAAAAATTAGGTTCTGGATATTGTTTGAAATATTCTTCACCTTTTAAACTGTAATACGAAATCAGTCCAGTCTTTTTGCTAATGTTAACCGTAACATTATCTGAAGTCAAAACAAACTGATCTTTTTCATCTTGAACTTTTGCTGCATTTACTTTTTTAGATTCTGCAAAATATTTACCATCTTCAATTACAAATTGTTCTTTGGCAATTTCGAAGTTCTGAGGCAATAATTCTGAACCTGTTTTCGTATTAGCAAAAACATTCAATAAATATTCTCTTCCTTCTTTTGATTCTAATTTTGGCAAATCAATTTTGAACTGTTTTTTAGATTTTGGATCTAAAGCAACATTTAACGTTCCTTCTTTTATTACTTTTCCATTTTCTAAAACTTCATATCTAAAGTTGTATTTATTCAAATTCGTGAATCCAAAATCGTTATTAATTTCAATAATTCCGTTTTTGATATCTATAGCTTTGAACAAAATATCCTGATACACTTTCTTCACTTCAAAAGCTCCTGGATGCGGTTTTCTATCAGGAAAAACCAAACCATTGTGACAGAAATTTTCATCGTTTAAATAATTCTGACTTCCCAAATCTCCTCCGTAAGCCCAGTATTTTCTTCCTGCTTCATCAGTTACTTGAAATCCTTGATCAACCCAATCCCAGATAAATCCGCCTTGCATGTTTTTGCTTCCGCGAATGATATCCCAGTATTCTTGAAAATTGCCGCTGCTGTTTCCCATTGCATGCGAATACTCACACATGATATACGGACGACTCACTTCTTTTCGTGCCGCATATTCTTTCATGTATTCAATCGTTGGGTACATTGGACAAACGATATCGGTGTTTTCGTTTTCTTTTGCCTGCTCAAACTGAACCAAACGAGTATTATCTCTCTTTTTAATCCATTTGTAAGCTTCGTGAAAAACAGGTCCGTTTGCACTTTCGTTACCTAATGACCAGATAATTACCGATGGAGCATTTTTATCTCTTTCGACCAAACTATAAATTCTGTCCAAATGTGCTTCTCTCCATTCTGGAAGATGTCCAGGATTCGTTTTTGGATTCATCCAAATTAACGGTTGTCCTTCTACTCCCATTCCGTGACTTTCAATATTGGCTTCATCCACCAAAAACAGACCATATTTGTTACAAAGTTTTACCCATAAAACATTGTTCGGATAATGACTGCAACGAACGGAATTGATATTCAGTTGCTTCATCATTTTGATGTCTTTCATCATCGTTGCTTCGTCCTGATAATGTCCTGTTTCTGGATTATGTTCGTGAATGTTAACTCCATGAACCATTAATCGAACTCCGTTTACCAATAATTGGCCACCTTTTAATTCTACTTTTCTGAATCCGATTTGTGTTCCAACAGTTTCAACAATTTCTCCTTTTGCATTTTTTAAAGTCAGAATCAATGTGTATAAATTAGGCGCCTCACTGCTCCATAATTTTGGACTTGATACATTTTGAGCGAAATTTAAGCTTTGAATTTTTGCCCCTTCTAAATTGACATTCAATTCTTTTACAAATACATTTTTTCCAGAAGCGTCAATTAATTTGGCCACCAATTTTTGGTTATTAACTGCAGTTGAAGCCAGATTTTTTAAACTCACATCCACATTCAAACTTCCGTTTTTGTATTTCGCATCTAAATCTGGTTTGGCAAAAAAGTCTGAAATGCGAACATTGTCTGTACTATACAAATACACATTTCTGTCAATTCCAGAAAGTCGCCACATGTCCTGATCTTCTAAATAAGAACCATCGCTCCATCTGTACACTTCTATTGCAACATCATTTTTTCCGGGTTTTAAATATTTAGAAATATCAAATTCTGCTGGACTTTTGGTGTTTTCTGTATAACCTACCTTTTGTCCGTTTACCCAAATATACATGGCTGAAGTTCCTGCTTCAAAATGCAAAAATACATGTCTACCTTTCCAGTTTTCTGGCAGTACAAAATCTCTTTTATAAGACCCAACCGGATTATCCCAATGATTGATAAATGGCGGATTTTTTTCGAATGGATAGGTAATATTAGTGTAAATCGGCACACCATATCCATTCAATTCCCAGTTTGACGGTACTTGAAGCTCTTTCCAATGCAACGTACTGAAATCCGTTTTATAAAAATCCTTTGGACGCTCGTCTGGTGTTGGCGACCAAGAAAACTTCCATTTTCCGTTTAAAGAAAAATACCATGGTGAGTTTTCATATTTATCCATTATAACAGAACTTTCATCTGCATAAGGAAGAAAAGCAGCACGAGCAGGTTCTCTATTAATTTGAAAAACCTCTGGATTTTCCCAATCGTTACGGCCTTTTTCTTGAGCCGAAACAAATGCAACACAAAGTTGCAATAGGCTTATAAAGAATATTTTGGTTTTGGTTAAATGCATTATTTTGGTTTTTAGATAGCTGGCAATAATTATTCTAACACATAGAAACATAGTTTTTCTTTCTAGAAAAAGGTATTTCAGTTATTACAAAAAACATAGCTATGTGTGGGAAACTAGTTTCTGTTTTAAATCTTTAATTTTAAAAGAAAAATCTATGTTTCTATGTGTTTATATAAACTTTTAAAACTTCAATTTTTCTGGCAAATATTTAGCAACTAATTCTTTATAATAAGGAAGCAATGCCTGTACATCTGGTTTAACTGGTGCTTTTGTATATAAATCGTATGGATTGAACTTTCGAACCCAGTCAAACATTTCAATGTCTTTTTCGTTCATTAAATGCGCATAAGCATTTTCTTTATGCTGCGAATAGAATGAATGGTAACGAATCATGTATAAAGCTGGATCTGGAAGATAATCTTTCATAATCTGATACAAATATTCGTCATGTCCCCAACTCATTTTTACATTATCCAGTCCGCAGTTTTCTGTGTAAACACCAAATTTGGTATTGAATCTTTCGTCTGTAAAATCTGGATTTTCTTTAAAGAATTCTGAATATACAATTTTATCTGAATACGCACAACCAACTGGAAATGTATCTCCTACAACTGCCCATTGCGGTTCTCCAAACAGACATAAAACTTTACCTAAATCATGAATAAATCCTGTCAATACAAACCAATCTGGATGACCATCTGCACGAATCGCTTCTGAAGTTTGTAAAAGGTGCTGTGTTTGATCTAAGTCAATATCTGGGTCACTGTCGTCTACAAGCGTGTTTAAAAACTCAACAGCTTCCCAGATTGACATTTCTTTTCTATTAAATTGCAGAAAGTCTTGTTCTTTACTGCATACAAAGTCATAAGTTTGATACGTGTGGTTTATTCTGTAAAACTCCTTAACTGTTTCTACTCTTTCCGAATCAACATAATTTCTGAATTCTTCTTTCTGCTTTTCTTTTACTTCTTCATTTTCTTCAGATGGATCTGGATAGCGCATTAACAAATCATCTTCCCACTCATCTAAATTATTCAACGGATTGTCTGTGTCTATATGCTTTTTCATAATCTTAAATAGTTAAAAGTTACAAGACAAAAATAGAATTACATCTACTTTTCAAAATGGATTAATACATCAAAAACATGGATAAATTCAAATATTGTAAGATTTTTACATAATTAATTACTTGAAATCTATTTTTTGTCATTTCGACGAAGGAGAAATCACACGTGGGATTTGACAAAGATTGGTTGCTTCTCTAATGGAAATTCTAGTGTGATTTCTCCTTCATCGAAATGACAAGATTGTTTAGAAAAATCTTTGTCAAAGTTTAAAACTTTGACAAAGGTCGCATCGTATTTGAACACAGCCCAAGGTTTCAACCTTGGGAACGCTCAGATTGGGAATACGTTGTGTACCCAAGGTTGAAACCTTGGGCTATGTTTAAATATTGGGCTTAAAATCTTTGCGGAGCTACTTGTGGAGATCTACTTCGACTGTTCGCTATCGCTCGAGTCTCCTTCGTCGGAATGACAAACTATGCACGAAAAAAGAAATCTTTGTCAAAGTTTTAAACTTTGACAAAGATCTGATTCAATATAAATTAGTAAAAATTCGTGTAATTCGTGGCAAAAAGAAAAAAATCCTCTTAAATCAGTATAATCTGTGGCAAAAAACTCAATTAATCAGCTTACTCGGCGGGAAACCAAACTGCTTTTTAAAGCATCGACTGAAATACAACGGATCATTAAACCCAACTAGATCTGTTACTTCAGAAACATTGTATTTTTTGGTTTTAAGCAGTTCTGCTGATTTTTTTAAACGAATCGTTCTTATGAATTCATTTGGTGCTAAATCCGTCAGTTCTTTAATTTTTCTATATAATTTAGAAGAACTGACGCCCAGTTTATCACAAAGAAAATCGGTTGAAAGATCGGCATCACTTAAATTATCGTTAATTAAATTGGTTACTTTTTCCATAAATTCCTCGTCGATTGGAGAATGCGTCAACATGCTGACTTTGCTTTCTACTTCGCCAGAGAATTTTTGCTTCAATTCCAATCTCGATTTGATCATATTTTCTATGACCGTTTTCAACAATAAAGGCTCAAAAGGCTTCACTAAATAGCCGTCAGCTCCAATATCATAACCTTTTACTTTGTCCATATTTTCTCCCAGAGCTGTAAGCATTACCACCGGAATATGACTTATAAATTCATCATTTTTTAATTGCTGGCAGAATTCTAATCCGTCCATAACCGGCATCATAACATCGGTTACGCACAAAATAGGTTTTATTTGTCGACAGATTTTTAAACCTTCTTCCCCATTTTCGGCATCATACACTTTGTAATAATCCGATAAATAATCGACCAGATATTTTCTAAGTTCTGAATTATCTTCAATTACCAAAATCTTCTCTTTTAAATCGGTATTCTGAATAATTTTCTTGGCCGTTTTTTCAGGAATAAGCATACTCTGATTATCATTTTTCAAAGCATATTCAAATACTTCTTTCATTTCGTAAGCTGAACGATCAATCGGAAGTTCCACTCTAAAAGTGCTTCCTTTTCCTGGAGTACTTTCTACAGAAATAGTTCCTTTATGAATTGCTACTAAAGATTTTACCAGCGACAACCCAATTCCCGACCCAGTATTATTGGCTTTACTGTTGGTTGCCTGATAAAAACGTTTAAAGATTTTATCCTGACTTTTCAACGGAATACCAATTCCATCGTCGGCTACTTCGATTACCAGAATATCTTCAACCGTATCTTTAAGTCTCACATACAAATCGACATTTCCGTTTTTGTTGGTAAACTTCAAAGCATTAGACAAAAGATTGTAAAGAATTTTATCGTATTTGTCATTGTCCAGCCATCCGTTTATTTCATCATCTTCAGAAATAAAATTGAGCTTAATTTTTTTATTATAAGCCATTTCTTTAAACGAATCGAAAATATTCTTCGAATACGATAAAATGTCTGTCTTGGTTACTTTTAGTTTTAATTCGCCCGACTGTGCCTTTCTAAAATCCAAAACCTGATTTACTAGATTTAGTAATCGGCTGGCATTTTGATAAATTAAATTATAACGGCTTTTTTCATAATCTGTGGCATTACTATTTTCATCCAAAAGCTGTTTTGCAGGGCCTAAAATCAGCGTTAAAGGCGTTCTTAATTCGTGCGAAATGTTTGTAAAGAAACGCAACTTTTCATTGTTCAATTTGATGTCATGCTCACGATTCACCTTTTCTGTAAGCAATTCTTGTTTTAAACGAATTCGGTTTTTAATCTCTTTTCTAATGAAATAAAACACACCAAATAAAATGGCAAAAAACATTAAAAAAGAAGTCGGTGTGAGCCAAAATGGAGGTAGTATTTTTATTTTATAAGAAACCGTTTTACTCCAGTAACCGTCGCTGTTACTCGATCTTATTTTAAAAGTATAATTACCAGGATAAAGATTGGTATATTGTACAATTCTAGATGTGCTATTAACTGTAATCCATTGCTTATCAAAACCTTCTAACATGTATTGAAATTTATTCAATTTCTCATTTGCGAATGAAGGTGTCGAAAACTGAAGAGAAAAGTTTCGATTTTTATGGCTTAATTCTATTTCGTTTCCATAATTTAAATCTTTAGAAAGCGGAATTTCTCCGTTGATTTCCATTTCTGGAAAAACTTCCTCATTTTGAATTTTGAATTCAGAAATAACAGGCAATGGCGACCAATTATTTCTTTTCATAGCTGGCGGAGAAAAAGAAATAATTCCGTTTTTACCACCAAGAAAAATATTCGAATTATTAAAATAAAAGAAACCGCTAGAACTAAAAACATCCAATCTGTTTCCACTATTTACATGGTAAATGCTAATATCTTTTAAATTCGATTTTACAAAAGCAATATTATTATTGTTGATATTCAGCCACAAATTTCCGTTTGCATCAGACAAAATATCCGTAATCCATTTTCCAGAAAGCTCTTTTAGATTTTTTACAGGTTCAAATTCATTCTTTTTTGCATTGAACAAACACAATCCAAAACGCGTTGAAGCCCATATTTTTCCTTTTGCATCAATCAAAACATCGCTTACATTTTCATCATGCGGAACTCCTTTTTCTTTGATGAAAAGCGAAGAATAGGTTTCTATTTTTCCTGAGCTAATATTGTATTTTACGACTCCAGTTTCTGTTGCAAACCAAACATTATTTTTGGCATCTCTTTCAATAGCATTTATCTGAAAATCTGGTAAAAGTTTACTCGAAGTTTCTACTTGAAGTGTTTTTGTATTGAGAATTACAGCTCCTTCTCCAAAAGACCCCACAATCATTTTATCATCTGTAATTTTTCTAAATGCAAAAACAGGCGACTTTTCAAATCCAACTTTAATTTCTCTTGATGAATTTGAAGTATAATTGTAAACCAAAACATTACCGTCCCAAAGACCGCAGTAAAAAATCTTTCCGTCGTCAGAATAAATACTAGCGATATCTTTTCCTGTATTGTGCAAAGGAGTTGAGCCTTTTATGTTAGAAATAAAAAGTCCGTTGTGGTAAGTGGCTACAATAACTTTTTCATCGTAGGTTTTGGCAAAACCCCTAATTCTAGGCGCCTGATTGCCAATAGAACGCGAAATATCTTTGTTTAAAGTAAACTGATTTTCGTATGGATCGTATTTATCCAAACCATCTTCGGTTCCAATCCATAAGACTCCAGATTTATCAAAATAAAGTGCAGAAATTAAATTGTCGACAAGCGAAGTATCATCAGAAAGAATAGAATAATACCATTTATAATTTCCTTTCTGAATGTCTTCTAATTGATCGCAAACCAAAAGTCCTCCCAAAGTTCCAACCCAATATTTTCCGTCAGGAGCTTGAGCTACAGAAAGAAAATAAGGTCCTAAAGCACCTCGAACTTGTTTGCTTTCGATATAGAGATTAATAAATTTATCGCTTGCTTTATCGAGTTTATACAAACCTTCACGAGTTCCAACAAAAATGTCTTGTTTGGCGTCTTCGTAAATAAAATTTAAGTACGGATTTTTTATGTTCGAATTCGGAACAGAAAGTGTATAATTGTTGATTTTCACAATTGCACCTTTCGTATCCATTGTAATTTTGGCTACAGACGATTTCTCGTAACTTCCAACCCAAACATTGCCTTTTTTATCTTCAAAAATTTCTTTTACATATTCATAACCATTCAGCTTAATTTTTTCGAATCGGTTTTCTTTCAAAAAGAACAAATAAATTCCTTTTGTTTTGGTTCCTACCCAAACTCTTTCGAATTTATCTACATAAACGGCTCTAACTTCGTCATCTGGCAAACTGTTTGGATCATCTTTTTTATGAAAAAAAGTAGTAAAAACGTGTGTATCCATTTTGAAAAGCGTCAATCCTTTTCTCGTACCAATCCACAGATAATTATTTTTTTCATCCAGTTCTAAAGCTGTAATATCATCATTGTACAATTTGTTTTTTCCGGGCGTAGAACTCATGTAATTTTTAAACTGATACCCATCAAAACGATTTAGTCCAGAGAAAGTTCCGAACCACATAAAACCCTTTTTATCCTGCACAATATGGCGTACCGAATTATGAGACAATCCGTTATTATCATTATAATGCGCAAATTTTATATTCTGTGAATACGAATGATAAAAAAAGGCAGATAACAAGAATAATAAAAAGGATTTTTGGCTCATGGAAATAAATTATAAATGCAATTTAATGTTTTTGAATTAATAAATATCAAATTTATTTAACAGATAAATTATCAATCTTGTTATTTTTTAAGTCAATTTTAAAATGATCAGAAGGCTCGCCGTTCATGGTTTTCCAGAATATTTCGGCCCATAAAATCAGTTTTGAATCATTTGATTTTTTTAACTGACTGCAAATCAATTCGTATTGCTTTAATCTCTTTTTTCCAATTTCAGAAAAAGCCAATTCATCTGCGCTTTTTAATCGGTAAAAATCAAAAATCATATCAAAACCTGTCCACGATTCAAAATCAGAAAGTGTTAGCGAATTCTCTTTCAAATCTTTAGAAACTTCGTCTGTATTTTTATTTATTTCTAATAATTCTCTGCCAGAAAGCTTCTCGATTGATTTTAAGAAATCAGCCGGAAAATCTTCAGGCAAGAATCGCAAACGAACTAATTCTTTTAGATGCCAATTCGTAAATTCTTTATAATCATTTGCTTTTAGAATCTCTTTGTTCCAAATCGTATTGCTTTTAATAGCTGACAAATGAGTATACTCTTCTTCATAAAAAGGAAATAAACTATTGAATTTCTGCACTTTACCAACAACAATTGTTTCTACTTCAAATTCAGAAGGAGAATGAATCGTCAATATTTTATAAGCCGGCATATAAGCGGCAAGCGACGGCGTTTGAATATTGAAAAGTGTATTTCCTTTTGCTGTTGTTCTAACTCCTGTATCGTTGATGTGCATGTGTCCGCCAAAGTGAATCTGAATCCCAGCATCGGCAAATTGTTGTGCCACTTCTTCATTTGGAACTCTTTGCAATTGCATTTTATTAGCTCCAAAAAGCTGTTTTAATTCTGGCGAAGCGTCATCATTAAAATCAACCATTGGATAATGACTGAAAGCAATCAAGATTTTTCCTTTTTGTTTCGCTTCCGCGGAAACCTTTTTTATCCAATTAATTAGATGACTTTTATAAATCAGAACATTATTGTAACCTGTATTGGCTCCCGAAAAATCTTTTGGATTATTTGGTTCACCCGATAATTTCTCATTTGGAACATAGGCATTTGCATCAATTGCCAAAAGCCAGATTCCTTTTACGGGTTCAACCAAATAACTCGCATCGGGAAGATACAAATTGGTATTTTTAATTAGATACGTTCTTTTTTCTAAAGCAGATTCTTTTTGTGCTTTTTTAAAATTATATTTTTGATACGTGTAGTCTGAAAATGGCGTTTCCCAATACAAATCTGTCTTTTTAGGAAAGAAACCAAAATCACGCATTTCTTGAATCGTTTCTTTGTAACCCCAATTTTTTATATCGGCTGTAATGATGGGTTCAAGTTCACTTTTACTTTTATCGAAGTTGTTTGGAGAACTGCTGATAATCTGCTCTTTTCCGTCCTTTCCTAAAAAATCGGTTTTAACAGCATCTTGGGCAAAAGGTTTTACTACATCATGATTTCCTGTAGTAACAAAGAATGAAAGTCCGTATTTTTTAGAATATTCATTAAGAATTTTTCGTAATCCGCGAACGTGAACAGGTTGTCCGTCATCGCTGAAATCACCTGGAAGTACGACTTGTTTTATGCCTCTTTTTACAATGTCGTTTAAAGCTTCAAGAAAGGCGAAATAGTTTTCGTTAAAAATTCTAGTAGAATGCAATTGAGCATTCATGGTTCGAATATTGGCATATTCGCCCGTTACAGGATTTGGAATTCCTTTGTAATTGTTATCTTCAAATTTGGCATAAATATCCTGTAAATGAGCATCGGCTATAAAAGCAATCTGAATTTCTTTTTTAACGGTCTGCTGTGATTTGCAGGAATAGAAAGAAAATAGTAGTACTAATATAGCCGATGCTTTAAACATGTATTTTGAATGCGTTATTTTTTAATAAATGCCTCCAATTTATCTAAAGTGTTTAATTCTGTTTCTCTTGCACACGAAGATATAATTGAAGTTTCTAAACTTTTTGCAGGTTTTGAAATCAATAAATATTGTGTTCCATCATCTGTTGTTTTTTCATAATCTTTTGGATTGTACATAATTGCTGCTCCGACTTCTATAATTTCAGCAGCTACGTCTTCTGGGTGTTTTCCCCAAACTGCAATATAGTTCGTTCCTTTTTTTGTTGCGCAATCTTTAAAGTAATTCACTCCAGTTGCAAATTGTACTTTTTCTCCAGTTAAAGAAACCGCCTCTACTTTTGCTTCTCTTTTACCTGAAGTTACAGTTACACGAACTAAAATGTCTACTTTTTTTCCTTTGTACGGAACACCTCTTGAAATCATTTCCATCCAAGAAGTATTTTCTGTTTTTCCAACACGAGCCAAACGATTCGTTACTGGATTTAAAGGAACTAGTTTATCGCCATCCCAAAGTTTTACACCTCCTAAACCTACAGTAGATGCCACTTTATAATAATCTGCTCCCCATCCTTCTTTTTGCTGTTCTGGTGTTGGGTACCAATTTGCTTTTCTTAATTCTAAACCTGGTTTTGCTTTATTGTACACATCGATAGCTACTTTATCGCTAAAATAAATTCGCAAAGCCATCCATTCGTTTTCAATAGCTGGTCCGTGGTGTCCGATCGTTTTATATAAATCTCCTGATTCTGAGCCAATATCTGTTAGATACGTAATTTTATCAGACTTCATATACAAACTGGTGTCTGTATTATTTTGTCCGAAACAAATGCAGCAAAAAAGTAAAGAGGTTACGATAGATAATTTCATAATTTAAAATATTATAGTTTAAGTGTAATTCCTGTAAATTTAAAAACTACTTTCAACAATTTACCAAGAATTCTGCTTAATGTTCAGAAATTATCAATTTTTACTAAAAATGTGAAAATTTTAAAATTTAAAACCTCTCATTTTTTATCTTTTTTACTTATCTATCACTTTTACCAACGTCGGATTTATCCCTAACGGATTTTTAATGATTTTACAGATTAAAGGATATTCAGGATTTTTGACAATCCACATTTCGGTTTCATCGATTTGGGCAATTACGTGCAGAGCATCAACTAATTTTCCGTCAATTGAAAAATCGTTATTATCCTCTTTATCTAAAACATAAGTTGTGTTATTGTAAACAAACGAACCGTTTTTTACAAGATCCTGATAAGCCGATCTTGAAATCATAAAAAAGGTTTCGGTCGGTTTTAGGTTTAAAACAGGAGCATATTCACCTTGATTAAAACTTAGTTCCGTTCCATTCTTTATGGCTTCCGGAAGCATAACGATAGTACTTTTTACTCCTCTTGTATCGAGTTTAAAAGCTAGACCACCGTTTTCTGTCTGAGCGGTTAAGGTTAATGTTCTGGTTTGTCCATGAAGTTTGCAGACATAATTCAGTTCTGTATTATTTTTTATCGTCGGAATGTAATTCTGAGATATTCCAGTTTGATAAAATGCAAAAAACAGGAATGTTGCGATTATATTTTTCATCTTGTTTGTCATTTTATTTTTTTGGAGGTAAAATTGTGGTTCCCCAGACAGAAGGTTTTGAATCCATTTCTAAAATTAATTCTCCACCGTTCATAATATCATCATGTGAAATCCAAGCTTTGTTGTACGGTTTTCCGTTTAAAGAAGCCGATTTTATATATCTGTTTTTATCACTCATTTTCTTTGCTGTAATTCTAAAATTTTTGCCATTTTCAAGCTTCATAGAACTTTCTGTAACCAAAGGCGTATTAATCAGATAATACGGTTGTCCTGCGTTAGGGTACAATCCCATCATGTGAAAAGCCAGCCACGAAGACATAGCGCCAGAATCGTCATTTCCAGGCAAACCTTCTCTCGACGTATTGAAATTATCTTTGATAATCTTTCTAATTCTGTCACTGCTCAAATACGGTTTTCCGATCCAATGATACAGACAGGGCGTTAAAAATGAAGGCTCGTTGGCCACATTATACAGTTCAGAATCAAAAAAAGTATTTAAACGAGTTTCAAAAGCCTTTTCTCCACCTGATTTTTTAATTAGTTCTGGCACATCGTGCGGAAGGCTAAAGGAGTATTCCCACGAAGTTCCTTCGTAAAAGAAAACGCACCAATGACAAACATACCAAGGCGATTCTATAATTACAGGCGTGTACTTAAAAGTCGGTTTCTGGATTTTTGATTCGCCAAAAACAACATCATCCAGCCAGTTTCCGTCTTTGTCTTTTGGCATAATGAAACCTTTTGCACCATTATTTTCATAATCTGGACGCCAAAGATTCTGCCAGCTTTCGGCTTGCTTCATGTATTGATTGTACAAATCGGTTTTGCCTAAACCTTTTGCAACAATAGCAATATTATAATCATTGTATGAATAATCAATTGTTCGGTTTCCTGCACGATCTGTGCCGTATGGAACGTAACCTAATTTTAGATAATCAATTAATCCTCCTCTACCTTCTTTTTCTTCATTTCCTCCAGGTGGAACTGTCGCATCTTTTAGCATGGCTTGAAGTGCCAATTCGTAATCAATTCCTTTTAAGTTTTTAACAAAAGCATCAGCAAGTACCACTTCAGCATTTGATCCTCCCTGCGTTCTTCCGTTGTCATTACCGCTTCTTCCTTCTGGTAAAAAACCTTCTCTTTTGTAGATGTTCAGCATTGCATTGATGATATCCACTTTTCGTTTGGAATCAATTAGTGTAATAAGCGGACTTGAAGTTCTAAAAGTATCCCAAATCGTATAAAAATCATCATAATACGGTTCGTTATTAGTCCATAACGGATTTTCTCCTGTTCTATCCACAGGCATAATCATGGTATGATACAAACCTGTATAGAACATTTTTTTGTATTCGTCTGAAGTGTCTTTAGAAAGCTGAATTCTGCTTAATAAATTTTCCCATTTGTTTTCTAAAGTCTTTAAAACGGCATTAAAATCCCAGTGTGGAATTTCTGTTTCTATATTATTTTTTGCTTTTAATTCACTTAAGAATGAAATCCCGATTTTGACATTTAGTTCTTCTTTTCCAGCATTTCCAAAAGAAAGTAAAGCTGCGGTTTTCTTTCCTGAATCAAACTGTGCTTTTTGATTGTTATAGAATTTCCCGTCTTTAAACGTTACATATTTTGCAATCGGCTGGTCAAAAATTGCCCAAAAATAAACGGTGTAAGCGCGTCCGTTGTTCCATCCTCCTCGGATTCTGCTGTAACCGCGAACTTCGGTATCTGAAACAATTTCGATTTGCGAACCTACAAACTGCTGCGCTTCTCTCGCATCTGGAATCTTTTCTTCTCCAAGAAAAAATCCTGGATCAATCTTTAATTCTTTTGATTTATTCTTCGGATAGGTAAATCGGTAAAAAGAAACTTTTTCTCCAGTTGTAA
>Ga0222427_100228_pt1 | contig 131034 bp, 125 predicted proteins | sample 2B20Ametagenome_FD_182890 | JGI IMG/M metagenome (GOLD analysis project Ga0222427, IMG submission 182890) | Enriched microbial communities from leaf-cutter ant dump, University of Wisconsin, Madison, United States - 2B20A (version 2) | ecosystem: Environmental > Terrestrial > Nest > Insects... | reverse complement strand
ACGACGTGGCCACCAAGGCCAAGGCCGGCAACGCCAAGGCGCAGGAAGTGATGAAGAGCTGGGCCGACGCCGAATGGTTCACCACCCGCCCCGAGGTCGAGAAGAAGATCACCGTCACCGTGTTCAAGGTGCCCGGCGAAACCAACACCGACGACCTCTCGCCCGCGCCCGACGCCTGGAGCCGCCCCGACATCCCGCTGCACTACCTGGCGATGCTCAAGAACACCCGTCCCGACGCGGCCTTCAAGCCTGAGGAAGACGGCAAGCGCGGCCCGATGCAGTTCATCGACGACCTGAAGAAGAAGGGCCACATGGTGGCCTACGTGGGCGACGTGGTGGGCACCGGCTCCAGCCGCAAGTCGGCCACCAACTCCATCATCTGGGCCACGGGCGTGGACATCCCCTTCGTGCCCAACAAGCGCTTCGGCGGCGTCACGCTGGGCGGCAAGATCGCGCCCATCTTCTTCAATACGCAGGAAGACTCGGGTTCGCTGCCGATCGAAGTGGACGTGTCCCAACTCGAAATGGGTGACGTCATCGACGTGCTGCCCTACGACGGCAAGATCGTCAAGAACGGCGAGATCGTGGCCGAGTTCGCGCTCAAGAGCGACGTGCTGCTGGACGAAGTGCGCGCCGGCGGCCGCATCAACCTGATCATCGGCCGCTCGCTCACCGCCAAGGCGCGCGAGGCCCTGGGCCTGCCCGCCTCGGCCGTGTTCCGCCTGCCCAAGGCACCGGCCGAATCGAACGCCGGCTTCACGCTGGCGCAGAAGATGGTCGGCCGCGCCTGCGGCCTGCCCGAAGGCCAGGGCATCCGCCCCGGCACGTACTGCGAGCCGAAGATGACTACCGTGGGTTCGCAGGACACCACCGGCCCGATGACGCGCGACGAGCTGAAGGATCTGGCCTGCCTGGGCTTCTCGGCCGACATGGTGATGCAGTCGTTCTGCCACACCGCCGCCTATCCCAAGCCCGTGGACGTGAAGACGCACCGCGAGCTGCCCCAGTTCATCAGCAACCGCGGCGGCGTGGCCCTGCGCCCGGGCGACGGCGTGATCCACAGCTGGCTCAACCGTCTGCTGCTGCCCGACACCGTGGGCACGGGCGGTGACTCGCACACGCGCTTCCCCATCGGCATTTCCTTCCCCGCGGGCTCCGGCCTGGTGGCCTTCGGCGCCGCCACCGGCGTGATGCCGCTGGACATGCCCGAATCGGTGCTGGTGCGCTTCAAGGGCGAGATGCAGCCCGGCGTGACGCTGCGCGACCTGGTGCACGCCATTCCGCTGTACGCCATCAAGGCGGGCCTGCTCACGGTGGCCAAGGCCGGCAAGAAGAACGTGTTCTCGGGCAAGATCCTGGAAATCGAGGGCCTGCCGAACCTGAAGGTCGAACAGGCGTTCGAGCTGTCTGACGCCTCCGCCGAGCGCTCGGCCGCGGGCTGCACGATCAAGCTCAATCCCGAGCCGATCGCTGAGTACCTGCGCTCCAACATCGTTCTGATGAAGAACATGATCGCCGACGGTTATGCCGACGCCAAGACGCTGCAGCGCCGCATCGAGAAGGTGGAAGCCTGGCTGGCCAGCCCGAACCTGCTCGAAGCCGACAAGGACGCCGAGTACGCTGCCGTGATCGAGATCGATCTGGCCGACATCAAGGAACCCATCGTCTGCTGCCCGAACGACCCGGACGATGCCAAGTTCCTGTCCGAAGTGGCCGGCACCAAGATCGACGAAGCCTTCATCGGCTCGTGCATGACCAACATCGGCCACTTCCGCGCAGCCGCCAAGCTGCTCGGCGGCCAGCGCGACATCCCCGTCAAGCTGTGGGTGGCACCGCCCACCAAGATGGACCAGAACGAGCTCATCAAGGAAGGCCACTACGCGGCGTTCGGCACGGCCGGCGCGCGCACCGAGATGCCGGGCTGCTCGCTGTGCATGGGCAACCAGGCGCAGGTGCGCGAGGGCGCGACGGTGATCAGCACCAGCACCCGCAACTTCCCGAACCGCCTGGGCAAGAACACCAACGTGTTCCTGGGCTCGGCCGAGCTGTCGGCCATCGCCTCGCGCCTGGGCTACCTGCCCACCAAGGAGGAATACCTCAAGGAAATGGGCGTGATCGATGCCGACAAGGCCAGCGTGTACCGCTACATGAACTTCGACCAGATCGACGAGTACGCGCAAGCCGCCAAGGCCGTGGCCGCCTGACCCGGCCCTGCCCGCAACAAAGCCCGCTTCGGCGGGCTTTGTTTTGCCTGGATACTCCTGAAAACATAGCTGCCAGCGCTTGCTGGATAAGCGCTGGAGGCCGATTTGGCCTCAAACCTGCGCGGCCCGCTCCGCCCCGGCCGCCAGGTGCTGCAGCAACTGCTGCGCATGCTGCGGCAGTCCGTCCAGGCTGCGAGCGCACAGGGCCATGCTGCGGTGGGCCCAGGCGTCCGTCAGCCGCAGCGCCTGGATGCGGTGGGTGCGGCCGTAGCGCGCGGCCGCTGCCTGCGGAACGATGCCCACCCCCACGCCCAGGCCCGCGAGCTGGCAGACGGCCTCGAAATGGCGCAGCCGCACGCGGAACTGGAGCCGCTGCCCCATGCGCTGCGCCTGCCGGTCGACGTGGCTCTGCAGGGCGCTGCCTTTGGCCAGGCCGATGAAGTCCAGGTGCGCCGCCTCCGCCAGCGACACGCGGCGCTGGCGCGCCAGCGCATGGCCGCGCGGCACCACCAGCACGAGCGGGTCCGCCCGCAGCGTCCAGGCCGCCAGGCCCTGCAGGTCCACGGCGTCGGAGAGCAGGCCCATGTCGCACAGGCCGGAGCGCACGGCGTCCGCCACGTCCTGGCTGGCGGCTTCCTCGACGTCGACCGAAATGCGCGGGTGCTGCCGCAGAAAGCCCGCCAGCGCCTGCGGCAGGTATTCGTTGAGTGCCGAGGAATTGCACCGCAGGTGCACGTGGCCCGCCAGGCCGTTGCCATAGTCGCCCAGGTCGCCGCGCAGGTGCTCCATCTGCCGCAGCACCAGGCGCGCGTGGTGCAGCAGCGTGTGGCCCGCCGGGGTGGGCCGCACGCCCCGCTGGGCGCGCACGAGCAGCGGCACGCCCAGCGCGTCCTCCATGCCGCGGATGCGTTCGCTGGCCGAGGCAAGCGCCATGTGGCTGCGTTCCGCGCCGCCGGTGATGGTGCCCGCCTCGTGCACGTGCACGAAGAGCCGCAGGTCGGTCAGGTCGAAGCGCATGGGCGCGAAGCTACCACACCAGGCTTCGGCCGGGCCTGAGGCAGGCTTCGCAGCTTCCGCATTTTCAGCGGGGGCCGGGCCCGGAAGAATGGCACCCCATGAAGGCAATCCAGACAAGGCGGCGGGCATGGACATGAACGGCTGGGACGGCGGCATGGCCCTGGGCGGGCTGGCGGCGGCCACCGCCATCTTCTGGCTGGCGGGCACGGTGAAGGGCGTCGTGGGGCTGGGCCTGCCCACGGTGGCCATGGCCCTGCTGGCCACGCTGATGGCGCCGGCGCAGGCCGCGGCGCTGCTGATCGTGCCTTCGTTGATCACCAACGTCTGGCAGATGCGGCCCTGGCCGGCAGTCGGGGCGCTGGTGCGCCGCCTGGGCGGCATGCAGTGCGGCATCTGCGTGGGCACGTGGCTGTGCGCCTGGTGGCTGGGCGCGCCGGCGGGTGCCTGGTCGCGCCTGGCGCTCGGCGTGGCGCTGGCCGTGTACGGGGCCTGGGGCCTGGCGGGTGCGCGCTGGGCCGTTGCGGTGCCGTTGCGCGTGCAAGGCTGGCTGGGGCCCGTGGTGGGCATGGCGACCGGGGCCATCGCGGCGGCCACCGGCGTGTTCGTGGTGCCGGCGGTGCCGTACCTGCAGGCCCTGGGGCTACAGCGCGACGCGCTGGTGCAAGCCATGGGGCTCAGCTTCACGGTGTCCACGCTTGCGCTGGCCGTGGGCCTGGCGTTCAACGCAAGCTACCCGGCGGCGACGCTGGGGCTGTCGGGGCTGATGCTGCTGCCCGCGCTGCTGGGCATGGCCTGCGGGCAGCGGCTGCGGCAGCGGATGTCGCCGCTGTGGTTTCGCCGCTGCCTGATGCTGGGCCTGCTGGCGCTGGGCGTGGGCATGGTGGTGGACGTTCTGGCCTGGCATGGCTTCGCGTCGCGTTAGGGCCTTGCCCTCATGCCTTGCCCTTATCGGACCTGCTTCTTCTCCAGCTTGCGCATCAGCGTGCGCCGGTGCATGCCCAGGCGCCGCGCGGCCTCGGACAGGTTGAAGCCGGTCTCGGCCAGCACCTCGTTGATGCGCTCCCATTCCAGCGTCTTGATGGAGCTGGAGCGGTTGGTCAGCTCGACCTCGGTGTTGCCGGCCTTGAGGCCGAAGGCGGCCTCGATGTCGTCGGTGTTGGAGGGCTTGGCCAGGTAGTGGCAGGCGCCCAGCTTCACCGCCTCCACGGCCGTGGCGATGCTCGCGAAGCCGGTGAGCACCACGATGAGCATGTCTTCGCTCGCGGCGTGCAGCGTCTGCACGCAGGCCAGGCCCGAGGCCTCGCCCTTGAGCTTCAGGTCCACCACCGCATAGCCGGGCGTGTGCTGCGCGAGGAGGGCTTCGACCTCGGGCAGGCTCGCGGCGTGCAGCACGCGGTAGCCGCGCCGCTCGAAGGAGCGCGTCAGCGTGCGGGCGAAGGCCTCGTCGTCCTCCACGATCAGCAGCAGACGTTGTTGCGGTGCGTCTCCGGTCTCCATGGGCAGATCGTAAACACGTTCTCAGGTTCCGGGCAGCGCGATCGCGGCCAGGGGCAGTTCGATGGTCACCTCGGCGCCGCCTTCGGGGCGGTTGCGCGCGGCCACGCTGCCGCCCAGCGTGCGCGCCACGTTGAGCACGAGGTACAGGCCCAGCCCGCCGCCCGGGCGGTTCTTGGTGGACTGGTAGGGTGTGCCCAGCCGGGACAGCATGCCGGGCGCGAAGCCGGGCCCCGCGTCCGTCACGGTGATGCACAGCGCATCGGCATGGCGCGTGACGGCCAGGCGCACCCAGTGGGGCGAGGCATCGCGCGCATTGTCCAGCACGTTGAACACCATCTGCTGCAGCGTAGTGTCCGACACCATCGGCGTGTCGGCGCCGAAGTCGTTGTCGTAGACGAACTGCGGCATCGAGCGCGTGTCGCTCCACTCGCGGGCCAGGGCATCGACGAAGGTGCGCACGGTGGTCTGCACCGAGGCTTCGCCGCGCGTCTCCCCGGCCGAGAGCAGGATGCTGCTCACGATGCTCTTGCAGCGCTGCACCTGGGCCTGCATTTCGGCTACGTCCTCCTGCAGCGCGGCGCTGTCCGCCAGGGCTTTGCCGTGCTGCAGGTCGTTCTGCCAATCGCCCAGGATCACGGCCAGCGTGGACAGCGGCGTGCCCAGCTCGTGCGCCGCGCCCGAGGCCAGCAGGCCCATGCGCACGATGTGCTCCTCTTCCACCCGGCGCCGGCGCGCGGCGGCCAGGCGCGCATCGCGCTCGCGCAGGTTCAGGCTGATGCGCGTGATGAAGACCACCACCAGCGTAGCGTTGAGCGCGAAGCAGACCAGCAGCCCGATCACGTACAGGGTGGGCAGGCCTTCGTGCAGGTCCGGCGGCAGGGCCAGGGGCAGGTGGTGCCGGGCCAGGGCCCCGAAGCACGCCACCGTGATGGCCACGATGGTCCAGATGTAGGCGCCCCGCAGCAGCACGGCGCCCAGCGTGATCTGCAGCAGGTACAGGAAGACGAAGGGGTTGCTGGTGCCGCCGCTCAGGTAGAGCTGCACCGTGAGCACGGCCACGTCGATCAGCAGCGCGAAGAACAGCTCCACGTTGCGCACCGCCAGGCCCGTGCGCAGGCGCAGCAGGCTGACCACGTTGAACACCGCGAGGCAGCCCACCACCAGCAGCATTTCGCGCAGCGGCAGGGCCAGGTCCAGGCTGTAGTGCGCCATCTCGATGGTGAACACCTGCCCGACGACGGCGATCCAGCGCAGCTGAATCAGCTGCTGCAGGTTCTTGATGCCCGCCGCCGCGTCGGCCGAGCGCGCATGGCGCGGCAGGGCGGCGGGGGGCTCGGGGCGGGGCGCGGTCATGGGGTCAGGGGTGGGCGATTCGGCTCAGGCGGCGCTCGTAGCGTGCCACAGTCCAGAACGCGCCGGCCACCATGAGCGCCAGGCCGTACCAGGTGAGGGCGTACACCAGATGGGTGTTGCGGAAGCGGACCACGGTCAGGCCCGCGCGGGGCCAGCCGGTGCCGGGCGTGGCCCCGGGCAAGCCGGCGTCCACGAAGAAGGGGGCCGCGGCCGCGCGCGGCAGCTGCAGCGCCTGGGCGATGGCCGCCACGTCGCGCGAGTGCCAGCGCTGCTGCGCGGGATCGTTGGCGCGCAGGAAGCCGCCGGCCGGCTCGCTCATGCGTAGCAGGCCCTGCACGGCGGAGGGGCCTTCGGGCGGGGCGGCCCCCAGCCACTGCGCGCGCTGTTCCTGGGGCACGAAGCCGCGGTTCACGAGCACCTGGGTGCCGTCGGCCTGCTGCAGCGGGGTGATGACCCAGAAGCCCGCGCCCAGCTCGGTCACGGCCTGCGTGAGCACGGTCTTGCCCTGGAGCCACCGGCCTTGCAGCGCGACGGGCAGGTATTCATGTTCCGCCGCGTTCACTTCGGGCCAGCGGCTGGCCGGCGGCAGCGCCACGGGGGCGGCATGCACGCGCCGGTCCACCCGCTCGATCAGCGCGAGCTTCCACGCGCGGCGCTCGACCTGCCAAGTGCCCAGCGCCAGGAACCCCAGGAACAGGGCTGCGCCCACGAGCGCGAGCACCGCCCGGCGCAGCCGCCGGCCTGCTGCGGGAGCCGCGGCAGGCGTCAAGGCCTGGAATGCCCCGGCGCGTCGTGCACCGGCGGCGTGGGGGTGGGGTGCTCGGGCATCATGTTGGCGTTCATGTGGAACATGACCCACAGCGTGCCGCTGATGCCGATGGCCACGAAGACCACGGTGAAGATGGTGGACAGCAGCGTCCAGCCGCCCTCGATGCTGCCGTTCATGTGCAGGAAGTACACCATGTGCACCAGGATCTGGACCACGGCGAAGGTGCCCAGCACCACCACGGCGGTGTTGCGGTCCGAGATCACCTTGGCCATGACCAGCCAGAACGGGATGGCCGTGAGGATGACCGAGAGCACGAAGCCGATGGTGTAGTCGCGCAGGCTGCTGTGCGGGCCCACGTCACCGTGGTGGTCGCCGTGGCCCGCGGGGTGTGCGTGTGTGTCGTGTGCGCTCATTCTCAAAGCACTCCCATCAGGTAGACGAAGGTGAAGACGCCGATCCAGACCACGTCCAGGAAGTGCCAGAACATCGACAGGCACATCAGGCGGCGCTTGTTCTCATGGATCAGCCCGTGCTTGCCGATCTGCACCATCAGCACCACCAGCCAGATGGAGCCGAAGGTGACGTGCAGCCCATGCGTGCCCACCAGCGTGAAGAAGGCCGACAGGAAGGCGCTGCGCTGCGGGCCCGCGCCCTGGTGGATCAGGTGGGCGAACTCGTACAGCTCCAGGCCCAGGAAGCACAGGCCGAAGAAGCCCGTCACGGCCAGCCACAGCAGCGTGCCGCGCACGTCGTTGGCCTGCTTGCGCAGCATGGCGAAGCCGAAGGTGATGGACGACAGCAGCAGGAAGGCCGTGTTGATGGCCACGAGCGTGAGGTCGAACAGCTGCGCGCCCGTGGGGCCGGCGGCGTAGCTGCGGCCGAGCACGCCATAGGTGGCGAACAGCGCGGCGAAGATGAGGCAGTCGCTCATCAGGTAGAGCCAGAAGCCCAGCGCCGTGCCGTTCTCGGGGTGCGGCTCGTGGTCGAGGTGGTAGGGGCGCGCCGTCAGGGTGGCGCTTGCGGCGCCCGCGGCGCCGGCGTGGTAGCGGAGTTCAGACATGGCTGGCCAGCAGTTGTTGGGTGCGCAGGTTTTCCGTGGCCGCCACGTCGGCGGCGGGGATGTGGTAGTCGCGCTGGTAGTTGAACGTGTGGACGATGGCCGCGAGGACCACGCCCGCGAACGACAGGCCGGCCAGCAGCCACATGTGCCAGATCAGTGCGAAGCCCAGCACCAGCGAGAAGGCCGAGATGACCACGCCCGCGCCGGTGTTGGCCGGCATGTGGATGGGCGCGAAGCCGGCCAGCGGGCGCTGGTAGCCGTGGCGCTTCATGTCCCACCAGGCGTCGATCTCGTGCACCACGGGCGTGAAGGCGAAGTTGTACTGCGGCGGGGGCGAGGAGGTGGCCCACTCCAGCGTGCGGCCGTCCCAGGGGTCGCCCGTCACGTCGCGCAGCTGCTCGCGCCGCAGGTAGCTCACCACCAGCTGCACCAGGAAGGCGCCGATGCCCAGCGCGATCAGGAAGGCGCCGAAGGCGGCGATGACGAACCAGATCTGCAGGGACGGGTCCTCGAAGTGGCTCACGCGGCGCGTCACGCCCATCAGGCCCAGCACGTACAGGGGCGTGAACGCCACCCAGAAGCCCACCAGCCAGAGCCAGAACGAGCACTTGCCCCAGAACTCGTCGAGCTGGTAGCCGAAGGCCTTGGGGAACCAGTAGTTGATGCCCGCGAACATGGCGAACACCACGCCGCCGATGATCACGTTGTGGAAGTGGGCGATCAGGAACAGGCTGTTGTGCAGCACGAAGTCGGCCGGGGGCACGGCCAGCAGCACGCCGGTCATGCCGCCGATGGCGAAGGTCACCATGAAGCCCACGGTCCACATCATCGGCACGGTGAAGCGGATGCGGCCCTTGTACATGGTGAACAGCCAGTTGAAGATCTTGGCGCCCGTCGGGATCGAGATGATCATCGTCGTGATGCCGAAGAAGGTGTTCACGCTCGCGCCCGAGCCCATGGTGAAGAAGTGGTGCAGCCACACCAGGTACGACAGGATGGTGATGCACACCGTGGCATAGACCATGGAGGTGTAGCCGAACAGGCGCTTCCTGCAGAACGTGGCCACGACCTCGGAGAACACGCCGAAGGCGGGCAGCACCAGGATGTAGACCTCGGGGTGGCCCCAGATCCAGATCAGGTTCACGTACAGCATGGCGTTGCCGCCCAGGTCGTTGGTGAAGAAGTTGGTGCCGACGTAGCGGTCCAGGCTCATGAGCACCAGCGCGGCCGTGAGCACGGGGAAGGTGGCCACGATCAGCGCGTTGGTGCACAGGGCCGTCCAGGTGAAGATAGGCATCTTCATCAGGCTCATGCCCGGCGCGCGCATCTTCACGATGGTGACGATCAGGTTGATGCCCGAGAGCGTCGTGCCCACCCCCGCGATCTGCAGCGCCCAGATGTAGTAGTCCAGTCCCACCCCGGGATTCTGGTTGCCCAGGTTGGACAGGGCCAGCCAGCCGGCGGTGGAGAACTCGCCCAGGAACAGCGAGACCATCACCAGCACGGCGCCGGCCGTGGTCATCCAGAAGCTGAAGTTGTTGAGGAACGGGAACGACACGTCGCGCGCGCCGATCTGCAGCGGCACGAGGTAGTTCATGAGGCCCGTGACCAGCGGCATGGCCACGAAGAAGATCATGATCACGCCGTGCGCCGTGAAGATCTGGTCGTAGTGGTGCGGCGGCAGGTAGCCCAGGTTGTCGCCGAAGGCCATGGCCTGCTGCAGGCGCATCATGATGGCGTCGGAGAAGCCGCGCAGCAGCATCACGATGCCCAGGATCATGTACATGATGCCGATGCGCTTGTGATCGATGCTGCAGAGCCAGTCGCGCCACAGCGGGCCCCAGAGGCGGTACCGGGTGAGCGCGGCGAGCACGGCGATGCCGCCCAATGCGACGGCGATGAAGGTCCACAGCAGGATGGGCTCGTGCGTCATCGGGATGGAGTCCCAGGTGATGCGGCCCAGGGCCCAGTGGTTTTCGGTGGCGGGTACGGAAGTCATAGGGGTTCTACAGCCGGGTCATTGGGGCAGGGCGGGCGCGGTGGCCGGGGTGGCGCGCGCATCCAGCGCGGCCACGATCTGCGCCGCGTTCTGCACGGTGCACACGTCCTGCGGCAGGTTCAGGCCCTGGGCGCGCACGTAGGCCTCGCCGCCGTTCTCGTCGATGGCCATCATGTGGTGCATGCACATCTTTCCGGCCTCCACGCAGCGGTTGAGCACCTTGTCGTACAGGCCGTCCTCCACGCTGGCGAAGCGCTGCACGGGGTCGCGTTCGCTGGGCTTGGCGAGCTGGAGGTAGGCGGCACTCGTCAGCGGCTGGCCTTCTTTCTTGGCGCGCTGCACCCACTGGTCGAAGTCGGCCTGGGCCAGGCCGTGGAACTTGAAGGTCATGCCCGAGAAGCCGTAGCCGCTGTAGTGCGAGGCCATGCCCTGGAACACGCCGGGCTGGTTGATCACCGCGTTCAGCTCGGTTTGCATGCCGGGCATCGCGTAGATCATGCCGGCCAGGTCGGGCACGTAGAAGGCGTTCATGGTGGACGCGGCCGTGAGCTTGAACAGGATGGGCCGGTCCACCGGCGCGGCCAGCTCGTTCACGGTGGCGATGCCCTGCTCGGGGTAGAAGAACAGCCACTTCCAGTCCAGCGCCACCACCTGCACCTCCATGGGCGTGGACTGCGCATCCAGCGGCTGGGTGGCCGAGATGCGGTCCAGCGGGCGGTAGGGGTCGAGCTTGTGGGTGCCGATCCAGGTCAGCGCGCCCAGCGCGATGATGATCATGAGCGGGACCGTCCAGATCACCAGCTCCAGCGTGGTGGAGTGGTGCCAGTCGGGGTCGTAGTCTTCCTCGGTGTTGGCGGTGTTGGACTGGCGGTATTTCCAGGCGAAGAACAGCGTCAGCGCGATCACCGGAACGATGATGATGAGCATCAGCAGCGTGGCCTTGATGACCAGGTCGCCCTGCTGGGCGGCGATGTCGCCCGCCGGGTTCAGGACGACCGCCTTGCTGCAGCCCGCTAGGACGGCTGCGGCGGCCAGGGCGGCGGGCGCGCGGAGTGAGGAGAGTTTGAGCATGTGATGGGCGCGGCCCCCCAGGAAACCACGGGGGTGGCTTTTGGGGTAAACGCGGATGACAAGACGCTGCGCAACTGTAATAGGGCTAGCTTTTTTGTCCATTGGACATTTTGTCCAGGGTCAAAACCCGCTGCTGGCGGCGCGGGTATTGCGCGCGGGTATGCTCTAGCACAAAGTGCATTCCTGGCTTTTCCCCCATCCCTGCAACGACAAGGAGCCCTGTCCATGAGCAGCCCCGCCTCTGCCGCCTACCCCGCGGCCGGCTTTGAAGAAAGCGCCGCCTCGCTCTCGCGGGCCGATACGCACGAGGACGTCACCCCCAGCGAGATCGCCGTGGGCGTGATCATCGGGCGCTCGTCCGAGTACTTCGACTTCTTCGTCTTCGGCATCGCCTGCGTGCTCGTCTTCCCGTCCTTCCTGTTCCCCTTCCTGTCGCGGCTGGACGGCACGCTGATGGCCTTCGCGCTGCTGGCGGTGGCTTTCGTGGTGCGGCCGGTGGGCACGGCCATCTCCATGGCCATCCAGCGGCACTGGGGGCGCGGCACCAAGCTGACCATCGCGCTGTTCCTGCTGGGCGTCTGCACGGTGGGCATGGCCTTCCTGCCGTCGTACAAGGACGTGGGCATGGCCGCCATCGTGGCGCTGCTGGTGCTGCGCATCGGCCAGGGGCTGGCGCTGGGCGGCTCGTGGGACGGCCTGCCCTCGCTGCTGGCCATGTCGGCGCCCAAGGACCGCCGCGGCTGGTACGCCATGATCGGCCAGCTCGGCGCGCCGCTGGGCTTCGTGCTGGCCGCTAGCTTGTTCACCTACCTGTACGGCAGCCTCACCACCGAGGAATTCCTGGCCTGGGGCTGGCGCTATCCGTTCTTCGTGGCCTTCGCCGTCAACGTGGTGGCGCTGTTCGCGCGGCTGCGCCTGGTGGTGGGGCAGTCCTACACCGAGCTGCTGCAGGAGCGTGAACTCCAGCCCGTGGCCGTGACCCGCGTGATGCGAGACGAAGGCCGCAACGTGCTGCTGGGCGCCTTCGCCGCGCTGGCCAGCTTCGCGCTGTTCCACCTGGTCACGGTGTTCCCGCTGTCGTGGATCACCCTCTATTCCGACCAGCCCGTGACCCAGATCCTGGGCGTGCAGATCGTCGGCGCCTTCCTGGCCGCCGGGGCCGTCATGGTCTCGGGCTGGCTGTCCGACCACCTGGGGCGGCGCAAGCTGCTGGGCGGCATGGCGGTGATGATCGGCCTATTCAGCTTCATGGCGCCGGTGCTGCTCAACTCGGGCGAAGTGGGCAGCACCATGTTCCTGCTGCTGGGCTTCGTGCTGCTGGGCCTGTCGTACGGGCAGGCCTCGGGTACGGTCACGTCCAACTTCTCGGCGCAGTACCGTTACACGGGCGCGGCGCTGTCCACCGACATCGCCTGGCTCATCGGCGCCGCGTTCGCGCCGCTGGTGGCGCTGGGGCTGTCGGCCCGGTTCGGGCTGGTGGCCGTGTCGTTGTACCTGCTGTCGGGCGTGGTCTGCACACTCGGCGCGCTGCGCATCAACCGGCTGATCGAGCAGCAGCAGCGGGATTGAGATTTGCTATTGAAAAAGTAGCTCCTAGCGCTGATGAGATAAGCGCTGCAGGCCGAAAATACCTAAAAGATAACGCCCTGCACCGCAGGGCGTTTTCCTTGGTGCCCCGGACGCTTCAGTCCTGCGGGCGGAAGCCGATTTCGAGCGAGGAGGGCACGCGCCCGTCGATGTCGCGCGGCAGGGTCTCGGTCTTGTCCAGCGCGCGCAGCACGGCATCGTCCCAGGCCTTGTTGCCGCTGGACTGGATCAGGCGCTTGCCCGTGATGGTGCCGTCGGGCGCGGCGCGCACCTCCACGACGGCGCGCGGGTTGCCCGCAATGGCATCGGGGTACACGATATTGGGCCGCACCTTGGCCGCCACCTTGCCCCCATAGCTGCCCGAAGGGCCCGCGCTGCGCTGCGCCGTGCCCGTGGCGGTCTCGCCGCCGGTGGCGCCCGCCAGGCCCTGCATGCGGCGCAGGTTGGCTTCGCGCTGTTCGGCCAGCTGCCTGGCCTCCGCCTCGGCCTTGCGCTTGGCGGCTTCGTCGGCCTTGCGCTTGTCCTCGGCCAGCTTCTTCTGCTTTTCCTGCTCGGCCTTCTTCTGCTCGGCCAGCTGCTTCTCGCGCTGTTCCTTTTCCTTCTGCAGGCGTTCCTTCTTCTCCTGCTCCAGGCGGTCGCGGCGCTCTTCTTCCTTGCGCTCGCGTTCGCGCTTCTCGCGTTCCAGGCGCTTCTTCTCGCGCTCGATGGCGATGTCGGCCTCGCGCGTGTCGGGCGGCTCCTGTGCGCGGGGCGGTGGGGGAGGTGCGGGCGTGGGCGTGCGCACGGGTTCAGGCGCAGGGGGCGGAGGCGGGGGCTCCACGGCGCGCGGCGCGACCTGCTGGGGTACGGCGGCCCAGAGCTCGGCCTCCACGGCGGGCTGGTCGGCGCTGCTCTTCCAGTTCACGCCCCAGGTCAGGGCGCCGATCAGCACCGCGTGCGCCAGCACCGCCAGCGTGATGGCGCGCAGCCGCGCCGGCGGCTGGGGCGGGGCGAACTGGTCGCGGTCGTCGTGGACTTGCATGGGCGTCAGAGTGGGCGGCGCGCGTTCGGTTCAACTGCCCTGCTTGACGGCCAGGGCTACGCGCTGCACTCCGGCCTTGCGCAGCGCATCCATGGCCTGTACCACCGAGTCGTAGGAGGCGTTCTTCTCCGCGCTGATGAGCACGGGCGTGTCCTCGGGCTGGTCCTTGAGCCAGTTCTTGGCGGTGGCGCCCAGGTTCTGCAGCGGCACGGGCCGTTCGTTGCCGTCGGCCTTGAAGCGGATGCCGCCGTTCTTGTCGATGATCACGTCCGCGCGCGTCTTGGGCACCTTGGAGTTGCCCTTGCCAACCGAGGGCACGTTGATGCTGCTGGGCGTGAGCATGGGCGCCGTCACCATGAAGATGATGAGCAGCACCAGCATCACGTCGATGAAGGGCACCATGTTGATCTCGTTCATGGAGCGGCGCCGGCTGCCGCTGCGCGAGGCGGTTGCGGGCATGGCTCAATGCCCCCCGTGGGCGGCGGGCGCGGGATGCGCCGCCAGGTTGCGCTGCAGGATGTTGGAAAACTCCTCGATGAAGGTCTCCTGGTGCGTGGCCACGCGGTCGATGTCGCGCGCGAAGCGGTTGTAGGCCACCACGGCCGGAATCGCGGCGAACAGGCCGATGGCAGTGGCCACCAGGGCCTCGGCAATGCCGGGCGCCACGGTGGCAAGCGTGACCTGTTCCATGCCCGCGAAGCCGGTGAAGGCGTGCATGATCCCCCACACCGTGCCGAACAGGCCCACGTAGGGCGACACGGACGCCACCGAGCCGAGGAAGGACAGGCTGGACTCGACCACGTCCATCTCGCGCTGGAAGCTCGCGCGCATGGCGCGGCGCGCGCCGTCGAGCAGTGTGCCGGGGTCGGCGATGCGGCGCTCGCGCAGCTTCTGGTATTCGCGCATGCCGCTGGCGAAGATGCGCTCCATGGGGCCGGCCTGCCGGGCGTTCTGCGCGGCGCTGGCGTACAGGTCGTTGAGGCTGGTGCCGGACCAGAATTCGCGCTCGAAGTCGTCGTTCAGGCGCTTGACGCGCTTCAACGCGAACAGCTTGCGGAAGATGGCCGCCCAGCTGGCCACCGACACGCCCAGCAGCAGCAGCATCACGAGCTGCACCACCCAGCTCGCGTGCAGCACCAGGGAGATGATGGACATGTTTTGGGAGTTCATAGCGACGGTGAGAGTTGTTCCAGAAGAGGCCCCGGAATCCGTGCGGGGCGCAGGGTGGCGGCATCCACCCAGCCGATGCGGATCGTGCCTTCGGTCAGCAGCAGCGGGGTGCCGGTTGCGTTCATCTGCTCTGGTTTCAGGAGCGCCTGCTGCACTATTGTCAGCGATGCGCGGCCCTTGCTCTGCAGCGCGGCGGTAACAATGAGTTCATCGTCCAGCCGCGCCGGGCCGTGGTAGCGCAGCTGCGCATCGGTCACGACGAACATGCCGCCCGTCTGTTCCCTGAGGCGCTGCTGCCCCAGGCCCAGCGAGCGCAGCCACTCGGTGCGCGCGCGCTCGAAGAACTTGAGGTAGTTGGCGTAGAACACGATGCCGCCGGCATCGGTGTCCTCCCAATAGACGCGGATGGGGAACTGGAACGGCACCATCACGCCAGCAGCTTGCGCAGCCGCGCCACGGATTCCTCCAGCTGCGCCATGGAATTGGCGGTGGAGAAGCGGATGAAGCGCTCCGGCTCGGCCGTGCCGAAGTCGCGCCCTGGCGTCACGGCGATGTGGGCGCGGCGCATGGCCTCGAAGGCGAAGTCCCAGCTGCCGTTCACGCCCAGGCGCGCGGCCGCCTGCGTGCAGTCGGCCCAGGCGTAGAAGGCGCCGTCGGGCATCACGGGCACGGTGAGGCCCAGGGACTGCAGCGCGGGGATGAAGAAGTCGCGCCGGGCCTTGAACTCCGCGCGGCGGCGCTCGTACTCGGCGATGCTCTCGGCCTCGAAGCAGGCCAGCGCCGCGTGCTGCGACACGGTGCTGGCGCAGATGAACAGGTTCTGCGCCAGGCGCTCGACCACGGGCACCATGGCCTCGGGCACCACCATCCAGCCCAGGCGCCAGCCGGTCATGTTGAAGTACTTGCTGAAGCTGTTGATGCTGACGATGTTCTCGTCGATGGCCAGCGCCGTGTGGCCGAACTCGTCGTCGTACGACAGGCCCAGGTAGATCTCGTCGATCAGCGTGACGCCATCGTGCGCGCGCACCACTTCGTGGATGCGGCGCAGCTCGGCGGGCGCGATGGAGGTGCCCGTGGGGTTGGAGGGCGAAGCCAGCAGCACGCCGCGCGTCCTGTCGTTCCAGGCGGCGCGCACCTTGTCGGCGCTCAGCTGGTAGCGCTCGGCCGCCGTCGTGGGCAGCAGCACGGCCCGGCCCTCGGCGGCGCTCACGAAGTGGCGGTTGCAGGGGTAGCTCGGGTCGGGCATCAGGATCTCGTCGCCCGATTCGATGAGCGCCAGGCAGGCGAGCTGCAGCGCGGCCGAGGCACCGGCCGTCACCACGATGCGGCGCGCGGGCACGTCGACGCCGAAGCGCTGCGCATACCAGCCGCTGATGCGCTCGCGCAATGCGTCCAGCCCGAGCGCGTTGGTGTACTGCGTGGCGCCGTCGCGCACGGCGCGGGCCGCGGCTTCCTGCACGAGGGGCGGGGCGGTGAAGTCCGGCTCGCCGATGTTCAGGAAGATCATCGGCTCGCTGGTGTGCGCCACCTCGCGTGCCAGGGCCTGCGCGGCCTTGGCGACTTCCATCACGTAAAAGGGTTCTATGCGCTCGGCCCGGGTGGAAAACCTCATGCCGGGCCGCCCTTGTCCGCCGCCACTTCCACGGCGCGCAGCTTCGGCGCCAGGCCGTTGAGCACGGCGTTCACGTACTTGTGGCCGTCGGTGCCGCCGAACTCCTTGGCCAGCTCGATGCATTCGTTGAGCACCACGCGCCAGGGCACGTCCAGGCAGTGCTGGAATTCGTACACGCCGATCCACATCGTGGCGCGCTCGATCGGCGAGATCTCGGCCAGCTTGCGGTCCAGCAGCGGGGTGATCAGCGCGTCCAGCGCGGCGGCATGCTCGATGCAGCCGTGCAGCAGCGCGTCGTAATGCGCCGAGTCGGCCTTGTGGAAGCCCGTCAGGTCGCGCGTGAAGGCATCGATGGCGGCCGCGTCGTTGCCGCCCACGAGGTGCTGGTACAGCGCCTGCAGCGCGAATTCACGCGCGCGGCTGCGGCCCTGCTTGGCGGCGGCCTTGCGCGGGGCGCGGGGTGTGCGGGGTGCCTCCGTGCTCATGACAGCTCGCCCAGCAGGTTGGCCATTTCCACCGCCACGCGGGCCGCGTCCACGCCCTTCTCGGTCTGGCGGGCGATGGCCTGCTCCAGGTTCTCGGTGGTGATGATGGCGTTGGCGATGGGGATCTGGTAGTCCAGCGCCAGGCGCGTCACGCCCGCGCCGGATTCGTTGGCGACCAGCTCGAAGTGGTAGGTCTCGCCGCGGATGATGCAGCCCAGCGCGATGAGCGCGTCGTACTCGTCCGCCTCAGCCAGGGCCTGCAGGGCCACGGGCACTTCGAGCGCGCCGGGCACCAGCACGTGCTTGATGTTCTTCTCTTGCACGCCCAGCGCCAGCAGCTCGGCGCGGCAGGCCGCCGCCAGGGTGTTGGTGATGCTCTCGTTGAAGCGGGCCTGGACGATGCCGATGTGCAGCTTCTTGCCGTCCAGCTTGTCCGCCGTTCCTTTTTCTGCGCCAAACATAGTGCGTTATTCCTTGGGGATGAAACCGGTGATTTCGAGGCCGTAGCCCGCCATGCTGGGCATGCGGCGCGGCTGGCCCATCAGGGCCATCTTGTGCACGCCGCATTCGCGCAGGATCTGCGCGCCCACGCCGTAGGTGCGCAGGTCCATGCGGCCGCGCTCGGGGGCCTGGGCCGCGCGGGCCGTGCCCTCGAACTGGGCCAGCAGCTGGCCGGCCGTCTCGCCGCAGTTGAGCAGCACGGCCACGCCCTTGCCCTGCGCGGACAGGTACTGCAGGCTGGTGTCCAGGCTCCACGAGTGCATGGCGCGGCCAGTTTCCAGTGCGTCCAGCACCGACAGCGGCTCGTGCACGCGCACGGGCACCACGTCGTCGGCGCCCCACTGGCCCTTGACCAGTGCCAGGTGCACGCCCTGGCTGGGCTTGTCGCGGAAGGCATGCGCGGTGAAGGCGCCGAAGGCCGTCTGCAGCACGCGCGTGCCCACTTTCTCGACCAGCGATTCGGTGCGGCTGCGGTGCTCGATGAGGTCGGCGATGGTGCCGATCTTGATGCCGTGCTCGGCCGCGAAGAGCTGCAGGTCCGGCAGGCGGGCCATGGTGCCGTCGTCCTTCATGATCTCGCAGATCACGGCGGCGGGGCTGCAGCCGGCCATCACGGCCAGATCGCAGCCGGCCTCGGTGTGGCCCGCGCGCATGAGCACGCCGCCCTCGACGGCCTGCAGCGGGAAGATGTGCCCGGGCTGCACCAGGTCGCTGGCCTGCGCACCGGGCGCCACGGCGGCCTGCACGGTGCGGGCGCGGTCGGCGGCGCTGATGCCGGTGGTCACACCCTCGGCCGCCTCGATGGAGACGGTGAAGGCCGTGCCCATCTTGGTGCCGTTGCTCGCCACCATGGGCGGCAGGCGCAGGCGCTCGCAGCGCTCGCGGCTGAGCGTGAGGCAGATCAGCCCGCGGCCGAAGCGGGCCATGAAGTTGATGGCCTCGGGGGTCACGTGGTCGGCGGCCAGGACGAGGTCGCCTTCGTTTTCGCGGTCTTCTTCATCCACGAGGATGACGATGCGCCCGGCGCGCATCTCGGCCACGATGTCTTCGACCGGGGAGATGGGCACGGGGGAGAGGGGGGTGGTCATGAAAAAAGGGCTTTCGTTGGCGCAGCAGCGCAGGTTCCATCGGCCAAGAACCGCCCAAAGAACATGCGATGCGGCGCTGCCGCAACGGGACAGGGGCGAACCCCTGAATGCAAAGGCAGGATTTTAGCCCGGGGGGCTCAGATCGCGGAGCCCTGTAGCACCAGGTCTGATTCGGGATACGCCACACAGGGCAGCACGCAGCCCTCGGCCTTTTCCTCGGCCGTGAGGCCGGGCCATTCGATGTCGTAGCGCACCCGGCCTTCCACGAGCTGGCCGATGCAGGTGCGGCAGGTGCCGTTGCGGCAGGAACTGGGCCAGTCGATGCCGCCTTGCTCCAGCGAATGCAGCAGGGGCTGCTCGGGCCAGGCGTCGCACTGCAGGCCGTCGGGTTCGACCTTGGCGATGAAAAAGGGTGGTGCGGTCGTCATGGTTTCAAGTGTTTTTGGCCACCAATGCTTGTCTGTCAAGCGCTGGCAGCTATGGAATCAAGAGCAATCGGGGAGTGGCGCTGCTGCCTTCCTTTTAAGCAGTGCAGGGCGCCGCCTTGCAAATCAAGCACTTGGCGCGGCCATACAGGGCTTGTCCAAAGTTATCCACACGATTGTCCAGCGCGGGCCGGAACAACTCGCGGCCAGGGTGCCCAAAAAACGCGCAGCGCAGTGCTTTTCCTTGTGAATCAAGCACTTGCATGGGCCATACAGGGCTTGCCAAAACTTATCCACACGATTGTCCAGCGCCCGCAGGGATAACCGGGCAGGGTTCAGGCCTCGATCTTCACGCCCTTCCAGAACGCGACGCGGCCGCGGATTTCTTCCGCCTCGGGCTTGGGGTCGGCGTAGAACCAGGCGGCGTCGGCATTCATCTCGCCGTTGACCAGCAGCGACAGGTAGCTGGCCTGGCCCTTCCAGGGGCAGGTGGTCTTGTGGTTGCTGAAGGTGATGTACTCGCGCCGGAGCGCGCTTTCGGGAAAGTAGTGGTTGCCTTCAACCACCACCGTGTCGTCGCTCTCGGCGACGACCACGCCGTTCCAGATGGCTTTCATGGGAGCTTCCTTTGGGTCAAATTGCCTTGCAGCGCTTGCTGCACAAGCGCGGGCAGCTATGAATTCCTGAGTGCCTGCCTTGCATTGCGGGCGGCGCCCGCCAAAATGGGGGGCATGAGCACCTTACCCGATTATTCCCAGGGGGCCGCCTACGTGCGCGGCCAGTACGTTCCCATCGGCGAGGCGGCCGTGCCGCTGACCGACTGGGGTTTCCTGCGCTCCGACGCCACCTACGACGTGGTCACCGTGTGGGACGGCGCGTTCTTCCGGCTCGACGCGCACCTGGAGCGCTTCCTGGCCAGTTGCGCGCGCTTTAGGCTCGACCCGGGGCGCACGGCAGAGCAGATCACCGACGTGCTGGAGGAATGCGTGCGCCTGTCGGGCCTGCGCAGTTCCTACGTGGAGATGATCGTCACGCGCGGCCAGCCGCCCTGGGGCTCGCGCGACCCGCGCCAGGCCGCCAACCAGTTCTACGCCTTCGCCGTGCCCTACGTGTGGATCGCCAACGAGGCGCAGCGTGAGAAAGGCCTGAACCTGGTGGTGAGCGACGTGCAGCGCATTCCCGCCAGCAGCGTGGACCCGCGCGCCAAGAACTACCACTGGAACGACCTGACCATGGGCCTGCTCGGCGCGCTGGACGCGGGCGGCGACACCGTGGTGCTCAGCGACGCGGCGGGCAACGTGGTGGAGGGGCCGGGCTTCAACGTGTTCTGCGTGAACGCCGAGGGCGCCATCGTCACGCCCGCCGAGGGCGTGCTGGAGGGCGTCACGCGCCGCACCGTCATCGAGATGGCGCAGGCCCTGGGCCTGCCGCTGCAGGTGCGCGCGCTGCCCGCTGGCGAGCTGCGCGGCGCGCGCGAAGCCTTCCTGTCCACATCGGGCGGCGGTGTGCTGCCCGTCACGCGCGTGGACGGCCGGCCCGTGGGCGACGGCGCCGTCGGCCCCGTGGTGCGCCAACTCGTGCAGACGTACTGGGATTGGCACCGCGACCCGCGCTACAGCCAGCCCGTGAGATATGAAGCAACCCCCTGAGCGACTGCGTCGCTTCCCCCTTCTCTCGCGCTGCGCGCGGGAAGGGGGACGCCGCCAGCGCGGCGGGGCGGCCCTTGCGCGGCGTCCGCTGGCCTGGGCCGCGCCGGTTCCGCGGGCAGCGTGCAACGCAATGGATCGTTGAGTCGCCTGCGCAACCGCGCCCGCGCGCCGCGTGGCTTACAGTGCCACGCGCGGCGCGCGTGCGCCACAACCCCTTTCAAATCAAATCACCAACAGACAGGAGAACCTGGGATGGACATCGAATTCAAGGGCCGCGTGGCCATCGTGACGGGCGCGGGCGGCGGCCTGGGGCGCCAGCATGCGCTGGCGCTGGCCAAGCGCGGCGCCAAGGTGCTGGTCAACGACCTGGGCGGCGCGGTGGACGGCAGCGGCGGCTCGGCGGGCGCGGCGCAGGCCGTGGTCGACGAGATCCGCGCGGCGGGCGGCGAGGCCATCGCCAACGGCGCGTCCGTCACCGACTTCGCGGCCGTGCAGGCCATGGTGCAGCAGGCCGTCGATGCCTGGGGCCGCGTGGACATCCTGGTGAACAACGCGGGCATCCTGCGCGACAAGTCCTTCGCCAAGATGGACATGGCCGACTTCAACCTCGTCGTGCAGGTGCACCTGATCGGCGCCGCCAACTGCTGCAAGGCCGTGTGGCCGCACATGGTGGAGCGCAAGTACGGCCGCATCGTCATGACCACCTCGTCCACGGGCCTGTACGGCAACTTCGGCCAGGCCAACTACGGTGCGGCCAAGCTCGCGCAGGTGGGGCTGATGCAGACCCTCGCCATCGAGGGCGCCAAGAACAATATCCACGTCAACGCGCTCGCCCCCACGGCCGCCACGCGCATGACCGAGGACCTGTTCCCCAAGGACATGCTCGACGCCCTGCGCCCCGAGGCCGTGGTGCCCGCCATGCTGGTGCTGGCGCACGAGAGCGCGCCCACGCGCACCATCCTGTGCGCGGGCGGCGGCACCTTCGAGGCCGCGCACATCACGCTCACGCAGGGCATCCACCTGGGCCTGGGCGACAGCGTGCCCGAGCAGCTCGCGGCCCGGCTGGCCGAGGTGACCGAGCGCGCGGGCGAGCAAGTACCACAAAGCGGCGCGGCGCAGGGCACCAACGAGATTACGAAGGCCTTAGGGCGTGCCATCGCATGATTCCCCCACGCGCTGGCCCCGCAATGTGGATGGATGCGCGAAGGGCGGCGCGGCCCATGGCCATCCATGGGCAAGCCGGCCGACAAAGCAGACGCCGCATTGCGGGGCCAGCCCGAAGGGAAAGCCAGCCAGGCCGCACATTGCGTTGTTGCCCCTCGCTTGTGTAGCGGTGCTACACGGCGCTCAGGGCGCCTAGCACTGTACGGCCTGGCTGGCTTTCGCGTGGGGGAAGCATGCGATGGCACGCCCTAACCGCAAGGGCTTGAGCTGCCTCCGAGCGCGCCAGCCCCGCTCCGTGCTAAGTTCCGGGCCGAATCAGAAGATCGACCGGTAATAACGATATGAGCACATTGCAGGACAGACTGGCCGCCACCTCCCGGGAGGCCCTGGGGGGCATCCGCCGCGGCATCGAGAAGGAGGGGCTGCGCGTGCTGCCCACCGGTGGCCTGGCCCTCACGCCGCACCCGGTGGCGCTGGGCTCGGCCCTCACGCACCCGCTCATCACCACCGACTACAGCGAATCGCAGCTGGAACTGATCACCGGCGCGCACCTCGGCGTGAAGCAGTGCCTGGACGAACTCACCGAAGTGCACCAGTTCGTGCACCGCACGCTGCAGGGCAGCGGTGGCGAGCTGCTGTGGGCCTCCAGCATGCCCTGCGGCCTGCCCACGGACGAGACCATTCCGCTGGCGCGCTACGGCGGCTCCAACATCGGCCGCGCCAAGAGCATCTACCGCATGGGCCTGGGCTACCGCTACGGGCGGCGCATGCAGACCATCTCGGGCATCCACTACAACTGGTCGCTGCCGGGCGTGACGAGCGAGCAGTACTTCGCGCTCATCCGCAACTTCCGCCGCCACGCCTTCGTGCTGCTGTACCTGTTCGGCGCCTCGCCCGCGCTGTGCCCGTGCTTCGTGCAGGGGCGCGAGCACGCGCTGCAGTCCCTGGGCCCGCACGCGCTGTACCTGCCGCACGCCACTTCGCTGCGCATGGGCCGCCTGGGCTACCAGAGCGACGCGCAGGCCACGCTGGCCGTGAGCTACAACGGCCTGCAGGGCTATGCCGACTCGCTGCACGAGGCGCTGACCCGGCCGTACCCGGCCTACGAGGCCGTGGGCATCCGCAACCCGGGCGGCGACTACAACCAGCTCGGCACCAGCCTGCTGCAGATCGAAAACGAGTTCTACGGCCTCATCCGCCCCAAGCGCACCGTCAAGAGCGGCGAGCGCCCGCTGCACGCGCTGCGCGAGCGCGGCGTGGAGTACGTGGAAGTGCGCCTGATGGACCTGGACCCGTTCGTGCCCGTGGGCATCACCGCGCCCACCATGCGATTGCTGGACGTGTTCCTGCTGCATTGCCTGCTCTCCGACAGCCCGCCCGACACGCCCGCCGAGATCGCCGACCTCAAGCGCAACCAGCACCTCACGGCCGAGCGCGGCCGCGAGCCCGGCCTGATGCTCACGCGCAATGGCCATAGCGTGCCGCTGGCCGAGTGGGGCGCCGAGGTGCTGGCCGCCTGCGAACCGCTGGCCGCCGCGCTGGACGCCACGCACGGCTGCGGCGACTACAGCGCCGCCTTGCGCGACGCGCGCGCTCTTATGCAAGCGCCGGAGCGCACGCCCTCGGCCCGCGTGCTGGACAGCATCACCCAGGCGCACGGCAACCAGTTCGAAGGCTTTGCGCGCCAGCAGTCCATCCTGGCCCGCGACGCATTGCTGGCCCTGCCCTGGAGCGACGCGCAGCAGGCGCGCTACCTGGCCCTGGCGGAGGAATCCGTGGCCGCGCAGAAGGCCATCGAGGCGGCGGACACGCTGCCCTTCGAGGCCTGGCGCGAGCAGTACATGGCCGTCGAAGGCCTGGGCTGAACGCTCATCATTCGATAGCTGCCAGCGCTTGCTGGATAAGCGCTGGAGGCCGATTTGACTTGAAAATCAATCGAGCCGCAGCAGCGCTTCCTGCCGCCAGTATTCGGCAGCTTCCAGGAACCCTTCCCACACGCAGCCGTTGCAGCCGCGCCCGCAGCAGGTGGTGGGCTCGGGCGGCGGGTTGCGCAGGGTGATGCCCGCTGCAAGGGCTTGCGCCTGGAGGGCCTGGAACATCGCCTGGGCCGAGGCCCCGTCCACGGCGGGCGCCGTCATGGCCGGCGGCGCCGGCGCAGGCCGTACTGCACCAGGAAGGCCAGCCCCAGCACCAGCGCGAACCAGCCCACCAGCGTGGCCTGCGCCATGAGCTCGCGCACGCTGCCGGAGCGCGCGACGTAGGGCGCGAGCAGGATCACGAGGCCGATCAGCGCGCAGGTGACGCCCTTGAAGAGCAGTTCGGAATCTTTGGAAGGGGAGGAGGGCATGGGCGGGCATTATCCTTGCCACCCTCCCAGCGCAGAACAAACACATCAACGAAAGCCCCCGTATGGCCATCCAGTGGTTCCCCGGTCACATGCACCTGACCAAGAAAGCCATCACCGAGCGCGTCAAGGACATCGACGTGGTGATCGAGGTGCTGGACGCGCGCCTGCCCGGCTCCAGCGCCAACCCGCTGCTGGCCGAGCTCACGGGCCACAAGCCCACGCTCAAGGTGCTCAACAAGCAGGACGTGGCCGACCCCGCGCGCACCGCGCTGTGGGTGGACTGGTACAACGCGCAGAGCGAGACCCGCGCCGTGCCGCTCGATGCCAGCGACCCCGCGCCCGCGCGCAAGCTCATCGACGCCTGCCACCTGCTGGCCCCGCAGCGCGGCGGCATGGCCAAGCCCATGCGGGTGCTGATCTGCGGCGTGCCCAACGTGGGCAAGTCCACGCTCATCAACACGCTCAGCAACAAGCGCCAGGCCAAGACGGGCGACGAGGCCGGCATCACCAAGATCGAGCAGCGCATCACCCTGGCCGACGACTTCTACCTGTGGGACACGCCCGGCATGCTGTGGCCGCGCATCATCGTGCCCGAGAGCGGCTACCACCTGGCCGCCAGCGGTGCCGTGGGCCGCAACGCCTACGACGAGGAACTGGTGGCGCTGGAGCTGCTGCGCCGCCTGCAGGCGCATTACGCGCCGCTGCTGGAGGCGCGCTACAGGCTCGCGCTGCCCGAGGGCGCCATTGCCGGCATGGCCGACGACGCGCTGCTCGAAGCCATCGGCAGGAAGCGCGGGGCCATGATGGGCGGCGGCCGCGTGAACCTGCAGAAGGCGGCCGAGATCGTGCTGACCGACTTCCGCAGCGCCACCCTGGGCCGCATCACGCTGGAGACGCCCGAGGAGTTCGCGGCCTGGCTGGCGGCCGGCCAGGCCGAGGACGCGAAGCGCCAGGCGAAGAAGGACGCGCGCGCCAAGGCCCGGGGCAAGGGCTCGGGCGTGCGCGAGCCTCGGCCACCCCACGACGACGGCGAGGCATAGCGGGCCGGCTGCCATTGCGTGCTCGCTCCGTCCGGGGGATGGCGTTACCATGCCGCGCAGCCCGCCACCCGTCCGCAATGCCCACCTCCACCCCTCCTGTGCCTGCCCCGCACGACGACGATGCCACGACGCAGCAGCTGGTGCGGGCGGGCGCATGGATGGTCGCGGCCACGGGCACGCTGATCTCCCTGCTCCTGCTGCGCGACGACCCGGTGTCCTGGACGCACGTGCTGCTCAACCTGAGCGCCGGCGCCATGGGTGCCGCGGCCGTGCTGCTGGGGCGCCTGCGGCTGTGGCACCAGGCGGCCCTGGTGCTGGTGTGGGGGGTGTGGAGCGTGGTGGCCGTGGTGGCCGCCACCAACGGCGGCCTGCGCGGGCCGAACCTGCTGAACTTTCCGGTGCTGATCGTGTTCTCGGGCTGGATCCTGGGGGCGCGCGCCACCCTGTGGCTCACCGGCGCCACGGGCACGCTGTTCCTGCTGTTCGTGTGGGCGGACCTGAACGACTGGCTGCCCGCGGCGCGCTACGGCAACCGAGCGGCCTACGTGGCCTACCTGGGCGGCATCCTGGCCGTGACGGCGGCGGCCACGCTGCTGTCGCGCCGCAGCTACCTGCGCCGCGTGCGCGAGGCGCAGCGCACCGCCTCCAGCCTGGCCGCGCGCGACACCGAGTTGCGCAAGCTGCTGCGCGCCGTGGAGCAGAGCCCCGAGAGCACCGTCATCACCGACCTGGACGGGCGCATCGAATACGTCAACGCCGCCTTCCTGCACCGCACCGGCTACGCCCAGGACGAGGTGCTGGGCCGGCCCTCGGCCGACTATTCCGGCAACGGCCTCACGCCCGCGCAGCGCGAGGGGCTGCGCGCCGCCCTGGCGCGCGGCGACACCTGGGCGGGCGAGCAGGTCAACTACCGCAAGGACGGGCAGGCGCTCATCGAATCGGTGGTGGTGGCGCCCATCCGCCAGCCCGACGGCAGCGTGAGCCACTACGTGGAGCTCAAGCAGGACATCACCGAGCGCCGGCGCGCCGCCGAGGAGATCCACCGGCTGTCGCACTTCGACAGCCTCACCGGCCTGCCAAACCGCTTCACGCTGATGGAGCACCTCGACATGCTGCGGGGCCGTCCGGGCGCCGTGCAGCACGCGCTGCTGGTGCTGGACCTGGACCGCTTCACCACCTTCAACGACGCGCGCGGCAGCGAGATGGGCGACCGCCTGCTGTGCGCCGTGGCGCTGCGCCTTTCGGGCATCCTGCCGCCGCAGGGCCTGCTGGTGCGCGTGGCGGGCGACGAGTTCGCCGTGGTGCTCGACGGCCTGGGCACCGACGCCGCGCTGGCGGGCCGCCATGCGTTCGCCTTCGCCGGCAAGCTGCAAGCCCTGCTGCGCCACCCGCTGCACCTGGGCGGCGACGCCGGCGACGTGCAGCTGGGCGCGAGCATCGGCATCACGCTGTACCCGCAGGGTGCGGACGACGGCGCGCAGGACGCGCTGCGCCGCGCGGGCACGGCGCTGCACCGTGCCAAGCAGGCCGGCGGCGGCGGCGTGGCCTTCTTCGAGCAGGGCATGGGCGAGGCCGCGGAGCAGCGCTTCCGCGTGGAGCGCGAGCTGCGCCAGGCGATCCGCGCGGGCGAGCTGCGCCTGTTCCTGCAGCCGCAGGTGGATGTGCGCGGGCAGCTCACCGGGGCCGAGGCGCTGGTGCGCTGGCAGCACCCGCGCGACGGCCTGGTGGCGCCGGGGCTGTTCATCCCCATCGCGGAGGAGTCCGACCTCATCGTGGACCTGGGCGGCTGGGTGCTGGAGCAGGCCTGCTCGCTGCTGGCGCGGCCTGAATTCACGCAGCGGCGGCTGCGCCTCTCGGCCAATCTCAGCGCGCGGCAGTTCCGCCAGCCGGGCTTCGTGCCGCAATTGCGCGCGCTGCTCTCCATCGCCAAGGCGGACCCCACGCTGCTCACGCTGGAGGTGACCGAGGGCCTGGTGATCGACGACTTCGACGACGCCGTCGCCAAGATGCGCGAGCTGGCCGCGCTGGGCGTGGAGATCTCGCTGGACGACTTCGGCACCGGCTACTCGTCGCTGGCCTACCTCAAGCGCCTGCCCATCCACGAGATCAAGATCGACCGCTCCTTCGTGCACGATGCGCCCACCAATGCCGACGACGGCGTGCTGGTGGAAGGCATCCTCTCCGTGGCCCGCCACTTCGGCCTGCGCGTGGTGGCCGAGGGCGTGGAGACGCGCGCCCAGGCCGACTTCCTGAGCCAGCGCGCGCCGGACATCATCCACCAGGGCTACCTGTTCGGCCGGCCCGAGCCCGCGGCCGACTGGCTGGCGCGGATTGATGGTCAAATTAGCCGCTAGCGCTTGCTGGACAAGCGCTGGCAGCTATCGATTCATGAGCTTGCGGCGGTGATGCGCGCTTCCACACGGCCGTAGAAATCCAGCAGCCGCGCGATGTGGTCGGCGGCATGGCGCGGCAGCGGCTCGCGCGGCGCGCTCTGGCGCTGGGCGTAGCTGAACTCGGCCACGGCCGGCCCCGCGCGCGCCTCGTCCACGTCGATCTGGTAGATGCAGTGCGCGTCGTCCTCGGCGTCGCCGGGCGCCTCCGTGCCGTTGCGCCAGCTGAGCTTGAGCGCGCGGCCCCAGGGCTCGCCGCCGTGCATGCAGGGCTGGCGCGCGCCCACCCACACGTCGCCCTCCCACCAGCCGTTGCGCTCGCTGTCCCACCAGTCGGGGCTGCGCTCGGCGAACACGGGCAGGCTGGTGAAGGCCTCGATGCGCGCGGCCGTCAGCTCGGCCTGCAGGCGCTGGTACAGCGGGTAGCGCGTGCGGTGCTGGCCCAGGGCCTTGCGCAGGTAGTCCAGCACGCCCTGCCATGCGTCCTGGCAGGCGGCCCAGGCCTGCGGGGCGGTGTCCGGCGCCAGCGTGCGCCACTCGCCGGGCTCGCCGGTGGCGTCATAGGCGCGGTGGAGCAACAGCAGGCGCGGCACGGTGGGCAGGGGGCGCCGCGATGCGGCGGCGGCGAGCCGGGCCCGCCAGCCTTCGCGCTCGGGCGCGTGCTGCACGCTCAGGTAGAAGTCCCAGGTCTTCCAGACGGTGATGAACACGTTGTCGTCGCGCAGGTCGCCCACGGCGTCTTCATGGCGCTGGCACAGCGCGAAGTCGGTCTGCCCGAACCAGCCGCTGGCCGTGTACTCCTTGGGGCCGATGATGGGGGTGTGTACCAGCGCCAGGATGTTCTCCACGCGGATGGCGTCGTCCGCGCACAGGTCGTCGGCCAGCGGAAGGGGCGGTTCGGTGGGCATGGTGGCCGGGCATCGTACACCCCGGGCGCTGCACGATCCGCGCTTTCGGCGGACAATGATGTGTCGTCTTATCAATTGCCCCATTTTTGCCCGCCATGACCCAGAATCCCCCCGTCCTCGAAGTCCTGCCCCGCGACCTGTCCGCCTACCGCCAGGGCAACGCCGGCATCGACTACGTGCACTGCTTCGAATCGGGCAAGCCCGGCCCGCACGTGCTCATCAACGCGCTCACGCACGGCAACGAGATCTGCGGCATGGTGGCCGCCACGCACCTGCTGGACACGGGCGTGCGCCCGCTCATCGGCACGCTGACCATCAGCTTCGCCAACGTGGCGGCCTATGAATCGTTCGACAAGGACCGCCCGTTCGACAGCCGCCAGCTCGTGCACAACCTCAACCGCATCTGGTCGGCCGGCGAGCTCGACGGCACCGAGGAAAGCCCCGAGCTGCTGCGCGCCCGCCAGCTGCGCCCGGTGGTGGCTGCGGCCGACCACATCCTGGACATCCACTCCACCAGCCAGGACGTGGAGCCCTTCTGGGTGTACCCCGCCTACCCGCGCAACGCGCAGGTGGCGCTGGCCATCGGCCGCCCGCCCGTGCACCTGGTGATGCCCAGCGGCCTGGGCTCGGGCACGCCGCTGATCCAGCACGGCCGCCACGGGCAGGCCGACGGCGACGGCGTGGCGCTGGTCGTGGAGTGCGGCCAGCACTTCCTGCAGTCGGCGTCGGACGTGGCCACGGCGACGGCGCTGGACTTCCTGGCGCACTTCGGCCTCATCGAAGCCCTGCCGCGCCCCGCACCTGCGCCCCAGCGCCGCTTCGAGCTGCTGGAGACCTGCATGGTGCGCACGCAGGACTTCTGCTTCACGCGGCCGGTGCAGGGGTTCGAGACCTTCGCCCAGGGCGAGCTGATCGCCACCGACGGCGAGCACGAGATCCGCGCGCTGTGCGACGGCTGCACCGTGTTCATGCCCACGCGCGCGCCCATCGTGGGCCGCGAGGCGGTGTACCTGACGCGACCGCTCTGATCAGAACGACGAGCCGGGCTGCGCCAGGAACCCGGTTTCCTCCGGCGTGGAGGCACGCCCCAGCACCGCGTTGCGGTGCGGATAGCGCCCGAAGCGCGCGATGATGTCGCGGTGGCGCACCTCGAAGGCCAGGTTGTTCTCCAGCCCCGGCTGGCCGAACAGCGCCATGGCCTGCGCATGGATGGCGGCCGATTCGCTGTGCATGTAGGGCATGTAGGCGAAGGCGCGCTGCGCGGGCGGCAGCGGCGCATCGTGCCGCCCGGCCACCAGTTCCTGCGCCAGCACCAGGGCCTGTGCGTCCTGCGCGAAGGCCAGGGGCGAACCCCGGTGGATGTTGCGCGAGAACTGGTCGAGCACCAGGATCTCGGCCAGCCGCCCCTGCGGCGTGGCGCGCCAGCCCCACAGCTCGCATTGGCGAGCGGCCTCCCACGTGGCGCCGAAGCGCGTGCGGATCAGCGCGTCGAGCGCGTCGTCCTGCGCGAAGTGCTGGGCGGGGGTGAGTTCGTCGAACCAGAATCGGAGGATGTCTTCGGCGTGCATCGGCGGATTATGGGCCCTATAGGCCTCCAGCGCTTTGCTGGAAAGCGCTGGCAGCTATCGAATTGATATCAATTCTCCAGCCGGATCTTGCCCTCGCGCACGTACTGGTTGAACTGGTCGCGCGGGATGGCCGCCGAGCCCGCGGCGTCGTTGTCGGCTGTCCAGCTCAGGGTGGTGCTGTCCTTGGCGGGCGTGAGCTCCACAGGCCCCTTGGGGATGGTGAGCGGGGCGCCGTCGCCCGGGGTGTAGGTCACGTGGCCCGCGATGGTGGCGTGTTGTGTCATGGCGAATTCCTCTGCGGCCCTGCCGCTGTGGTCGTGCCTCCATTGCATGGCCACGGCGTGCGGCGCGGTGTAAGACCGCGCTGCGCCCGTCTGTCAGGGAGGGACCACGGCTTGCGTGCGTTCCTGCCGCACGAGGTACAGCCCGCTGCCGATGATGATGGCGCCGCCCAGCAGGGTCGAGAGCCCCGGCACGGCCTGCCACAGCACCCAGTCCAGCCCCATGCCCCAGGCCAGGGCCGTGTACTCGAACGGCGCCACCACCGAGGCCTGGCCGTGGCGGAAGGCCTCGGTGATCGCCAACTGCCCCAGGAAGCCCGTGACGGCCAGGCCCGCCACCAGCGGCCAGTGCGCCTGCGCCACGTCCACCCAGTTCGGCCAGGCCAGCGCCCCGGCGCCCAGCGCGAGCAGCGCGGTGGTCCAGAACACCAGGCTGGCGCTGGAGTCGGTGCGCGTGAGCACGCGCCCCGTGATGGCCGACACCGCGTAGCCCGCGGCCGCGCCCAGCACGGCCAGCGCGCCCAGCGTGAAGAAAGCCTCCTGGCTGGGCCGCAGCGCCACCAGCACGCCCGCCATGCCCAGGGCTATCGCCACCCAGTGCGCGGGGCGCACCTTCTCGCGCAGCACCACGGTGGACAGCGCCGTGATCAGCAGCGGCGCGATGAAGAACAGCGTGTAGGCCTCGGCTAGCCCCAGTTCGCGCAGCGCGTAGGCGAACAGCGCGAGCATGGACACGTTGAGCACGCCGCGCAGCAGGTGCAGCGGCCAGCGCACCTTGAGCAGCCCGGCCGCTTCGCCGCGCCACAGCACGTACAGCGCCACCAGCGGCAGGGCGGCCCAGCCGCGCAGCGCCGCCACCTGCAGGGCGGGGTAGCTGCCCGACAGGGTCTTGAGCAGCGCGTCCATCAGCGAGAAGCAGCCCACGGCGGCCACCATGGCCATGATGCCGCGCAGGTTGCCCGAGGGCTCGGCCATGGCCGGCGCAGGGGGAAGAGGCATGGGGAGAAAAAAAGAGCGCCGCCCCGGGATGGGGCGGAATCAAAAAGTGTAGCTGCTGCTCAGCGCTTGCGCTTGCCGCGCGTGAGGGCGTCCTGCAGCAGCGGGATGGCCCACAGCACGGCCAGCGCCAGCACGGTGCTGAGCACCGCCGTCATCTCCCGCCCCAGCCCGGCGGAGACGCCGATGGCGGCCGTGAGCCAGATGCCCGCGGCCGTGGTCAGCCCCTTCACCTGGCCTTCCGCGTCGCCCTTGAGGATGGTGCCCGCGCCCAGAAAGCCCACGCCCGCGATCACGCCCTGCAGCACGCGGCTGTTGTCCGCCGGCGAGATGCCCGCCTGCTGCGCCACCAGCACGAACAGCGCCGCGCCCATGGCCACCAGCATGTGGGTGCGCACGCCGGCGGCCTTGCCCGCGTGCTCGCGCTCCCAGCCCAGCAGGCCGCCCAGCAGCGCGGCCACGCCCAGGCGCACGGTGATGCGCGTGGCCTGCGCGGCGTCGGGCACGTCCGAGAATTCCGCCGCCACGGTGCGTGCGATTTGGGTCCACCAGTCATCCATGCGGCACTGTGGCGCAAGGGCGGGGTGCACGGCAAGCGGCGCGGGGCGGGCGCTGCGGTAGGACGCAGCCGACGCCTGAAATATGAGCAAAATCGGCCTCCAGAGCTTATCCAGCAAGCGAATGCAGCTATTGATTTAGTAGTGCATGGTCCCACGGCAGCTGCGCCAGCAAACGTTGCCAGTCCTGCGCCGGACCGGTGTCCTGCGCGTCCCCGGCGGGCCAGCGCAGCCCGCTGTCGAACACCAGCGGCGCGCCCGTCACGGGGTGCGGCAGCGCGAGCTGCCAGGCGTGCAGCCACAGCCGCTGCTGGCCCAGGCGCTCGGCCCACCAGCGGTTGAGCGGGCCCTTGCCGTGCGTGGCGTCGCCGATGATGGGGTGTGCCAGGTGCTTGAGGTGGCGGCGGATCTGGTGGCGCCGCCCCGTGTGCGGCTCGGCCTCGACCAGCGATGCGCGCGTGGCGGCAAAGCGCGGGTCGCTGGCCTCGGGCAGCGTGAGCCGTGCCAGCAGCCGTACGCTGGTGCGCGCCGCCTGCGCCGGCGCATCGGCAGGCGCGTCGTCGGGCTTGAGGGCGTGGTCCACCAGCGCGCTTGCGGGCGCCCAGCCGCGCACCAGGGCCAGGTAGCGCTTGCGCACGGCCTGGTGCTCGAAGGCCTGCGACAGCGCGCGCGCCGCCTCGCTGTGCAGCGCCATCACGAGCACGCCGCAGGTGCCCTTGTCGAGCCGGTGCACGGGGAACACGTGCCGGCCCAGTTGGTCGCGCAGCGCCTGCATGACGAAGCGCGTCTCGCCCGCGTCCAGCCCCGTGCGGTGCACCAGCCAGCCGGCGGGCTTGTAGACGGCGACGAGGTGCTCGTCGCGCCAGAGGATGGGCAGGGCGGACATGGAGCCGCGCATTGTGCCCATAAACTCGCGGCACCACAGAAGCATAGAAGGAGACGAGCCATGTCGGCAGGAGACTGGAAGGACATGTACGCCGCCGCCGTGGCCGGCGACCTGGCGCTGGTGCGCCACCACATCGGCGCGGGCGTGAACCCCAACTACCAGCACCCCGAGATCCTGTGCACGCCGCTGGTGGCCGCCCTGATCCACGGCCACGACGGCATCGCGCACTACCTGCTGGCGAACGGGGCCGACCCGCACCTGCGCTCCGAGTTCGACGGCCTCACGCCGCTGCAGGCCGCCCGCCGCCACCAGCGCACGGAGTTCGTCGCGCTGCTGCAGGCGCGGGGCGCGAAGGAGGAGCGCCGGCCCTTCTGGTGGCGCTGGCTGCCGGTCTGAGATGGGTTCCAGGTCAGCGCGAGGATTCGCGCCACCAGGTGCGCAGCATGTACAGCACCGGCAGCGACACCAGCGCGGTGCAGATCCAGGCGTACCACCGGCCCTCGGGCAGCACGGGCTCGGCCAGGCTCCACAGCTGCGCGCCCGGCCCGCCGGCCGCGACCATGGCCTGGCCGAACTCCGCCACGGCGCCCAGCATCATCTGGATGGCCAGCAGCGACAGAAGCACGGCGGAAAGGCGGAACACCGCCAGCAGGCCGATGCGCGTGCCGATCCGGCGCGAGGCCACCGCCAGGCAGGCCACGCCCACCAGCCCCAGCGCCGCGCCGGCCAGCACGTCCGCGCCGTCGGTGCGCAGCCACAGCGAGCGCAGGAACAGCGCGGCCTCCAGCGTCTCGCGCAGGCCCGCCACCAGGCTGAATGCCAGCAGCGCCACGGGGGCTGACGGCTTTTCGAGCCACGCGGCCACGAACGCCTGGGTGCGCGAGCGGATGGTGTCCTGGGCCACGAGCAGGGTGCTGACCAGCACCAGCACGCCGGCGGCCAGAAGGAAGGTCAGCCCCGCCGTCCAGCGCGGGTCGGGCGCCGCGGCGATGAGCCACAGGCCCAGGCCGATGCCCAAGGCGCAGCCCGCCGCCGCGCCGCCCGCCACCCAGGCGAACAGGTGCCAGGACTGCGCGGCCCGCAGGCTGGCCGCGAGCGAACCCAGGATCAGGATCAGTTCGGCCGATTCCCGCAGGATCACGGCAAATGCATCGAACACAGGCAAGGCGCGCCCGGAAGGGCTGTCGTGGGGAAAAAGATAAGTGCAATTATCTTCAGGGGCATCCCGCGCCATGCGACACTGCGCAGCCTTTACTCCGGCTTTACCCCGCCTTTACACCACCTGCCTCGCAGCCCGCCCTATGAACGACAAGGACCTCCTGAGCATCATCGACCGCGCCGTGGACGAGTTCAACGGGGACCTGGACGAGCTCGAAAGCGCCATCGGCATGCTGCTGCTGGGGCGGCACTACGGGTGGCGCGTCATGCTGCTCATCCACAGCCCCACGACGATCCGCAAGTACCAGAAGATCCTGGGCATCAAGGGCCTGCGGGACATCCTGCCCGAGGTCGGCGTGCTCGCGCACCGCTCGAACGCGTGGCGCCTGGTCGATGGCACCAAGAACTTCTGGAAGGTGGTGCGGGGGCAGATCAGCGGCGTGCGCAGCGCACGGGTCAACAAGGCCAACACCGACTGAGCGGCGGCTGCGGGACCGGACCGCAGTAGTCTTCCGAGGCGCTACCGGCAGGGCGGGTGGCCTGGCATTGCTCCATGCCCTGGTGTTTCGGTAGTGCTGCAATGGTAGTATTTGGCGATACTACTTTTAGGCCGAATGCCCCGCTCCACCTTGACGAAGAAAGCACCCTTCCGCAAAGCGGGGACCGCCGCTCCCGCGCCGCTGCCTGCCCGGAATGCCGCGCCGCCAGCGGATGAGGCGGCGGCCGGCCGCGCGCAGGTGCTGCAGCGCTTGCGGGCCGGCGGCCTGCACCCCACGACGGCGCGCATCGGCATCTACCAGACCATCGCCGCCGCGGGGCTGGAGGGCGCCACGGCCAAGGATGTCTTCCAGTCGATGTTCGCGCGCGGGACGCGGGCCGCGGCGAGCAGCGTGTACCGGATCCTGCGGGAGTTCAGCGAGCACGGGCTTGTCTCCGTCACGCTCAACGGGAGCCGGACGGCGGTCTTCTTCGTGCGCCCCAGCGGGCAGGCGCCCAAGGTGATCCGATTCGAATGCGCCAAGACCCATCGGCTCGCCGTGGTCGAGGATGCGGACCTGCACGCGCGCCTGCTCGCCGCCGCGCGGCAATCGGGCCTGCGCCTCGACGGGCGCAACCTCCTGGTGCGGGCCTAGCCCCGCCAGATCAGCGCGGGCGTGAGCTGTTCCAGCCGGGCGCAGCCCAGTTGGGCCATGGCCAGCTCCAGTTCGGCGCGCAGCATCTGCAGCAGGTGCGCCACCCCCGGCAGCCCCGCCACGGCCAGCGCGTGCAGCACGGGCCGGCCGACGAGCACGGCGCTAGCGCCCAGGGCCAGGGCCTTGGCGGCGTCGGTGCCCCAGCGCACGCCGCTGTCCAGCAGCAGGGGCACGTCCACCGCCTGGCGGATGGCGGGTAGCACGTCCAGCGGCGAGGGCACGCCGTCCATCACCCGGCCGCCGTGGTTGGAGACAACGAGCGCATCGGCCCCGCGCGCCACGGCCTCGCGCGCCTGCGCGGGCGACAGGATGCCCTTGACCAGCAGGGGCAGGCGCGTCTGCGCGCGCAGCCAGTCCAGGTCGTCCCAGGTGGGCGCTGCGTCCGCCAGCGGCGAGCCGAGCAGGATGGCGCCTTGCCCCGCCTGCGCCGTGTGCCGCGCGGCGGGAAAGCCGCGCAGGTTGGCGGCCTGCACGCCGGGCGGCAGCGCCAGGCCCGCGCGCTTGATGGCGGCGTCCACCGTCCAGACGATGGCCTGGTAGCCCGCCGCCTCGGCCCGGCGCACCAGGGCCAGCGTGTGCTCGCGCTCGGGCTGGGCGTAGAGCTGGAACCACAGCGGTGCGCCCCGGCCCAGCTCCCGCACCGCGCCGTGGGCGGCGGCCGCGATGTCTTCCAGCGTGTGGCTGGACAGGGTGCTGGCGACGTAGCCCGCCTGCAGCGCCATGGCGGCGCGCACGCTGGCGAGTTCGCCCTCGGGGTGCACCAGCCGCTGGTAGGCCACGGGCGCCACCAGCAGCGGGTGGGCCAGGTCCTGGCCCAGCAGCGACAGCCGCGTGTGGCCGCCGCGCAGGCTGGCGACGGGGTGGGGCAGCAGTTGCAGCCGGTCGAAGGCGGCGCGGTTGTGCGCCAGCGTCAGGCCCTGGTCGCTGCCGCCCTGGATGTGGCGCCAGGCGCTGGCCTCGACGTGGTGCACGGCGTGGCGCTCGTAGTCGGCGGCGTGGGCGATGTCGCCGGGGATGCGGGCGAGGGCGGGGCGCACGGGGGCGCCGAGGGCGTTCAGGGGTGTTTCCATGCCAAATCAGGCTCCAGCGCTTATGTGGCAAGCGCGAGCAGCTATTGTTTTTGAATCGATCATGCCTGCGACCACATGCGCAAGAGGTTGTGGTACGTGCCCGACAGGGCGGCCAGGCTGGGGTCGCCGGGGTGGCGCGCGGTGAGCTGCTGGATCTGCTGGTCCAGGTCGAACAGGATGCGGCGCTGCTCATCGGACGCCACCAGGCTGTGCGTCCAGAAGAAGCTGCCGTAGCGCGTGCCGCGTGTGACGGCGTTGACGCGGTGCAGGCTGGTGCCGGGGTAGACGATGGCGTCGCCGGCGGGCAGCTTCACGCTCTGGTGGCCGAAGGTGTCTTCCACCACCAGCTCGCCGCCGTCGTACTCCTCGGGGTCGCTCAGGAACACGGTGGTGGACACGTCGGTGCGCACCTTGATGGCCGTGCCGGGAATGGTGAAGAAGGCGTTGTCCACGTGGTTGCCGTAGGTGCCGCCGCCCTCGTAGCGGTTGAAGCGCGGCGGCAGCACCTTGAGCGGCAGCGCGGCGGACAGGAACAGGGGGCTGGCGCCCAGCCTGTCCAGGATCAGGTCGCCCAGTTGCGCGGCCAGCGGGCTGTCGATGGGCAGTTGCAGGTTGGCCTTGACCGCGGCGGCCAGGTGGCCCGCCGTGGCGCGGCCGTCCTGCCACAGCCCTTGTTCCTGCGCCTGCTCCAGGGCCTGGCGGCAGGCGCGGACTTCGTCGCGGGAAAGCAGGGCGGGAATGCGCAGCAGCATGGCGGATTTGAGAAAGAGAAAGAAGGAAGGTATCAGAACAAAGCCCCGCCGCAGAGGCTGCGGCGGGGCTTTGGCTGGAGCCAGGTCAAGAACGGATCAATACACGAACTTGAGCGACACCACGGCCGAGCGGCCCGCGCCCATGCCGGCGTAGTGCGCGGCGTAGGCGGTGTTGAAGTACACCTTGTTGCTCAGGTTGTACACGTTGAGCTGCAGGTTCAGGTTCTTGCTGAAGGCGTAGCTGGCCATGGCGTCGTAGCGCACGTAGCCGGGCGTGCCCTTGCGGATGAGCGAGCCGTTGCTGCTGAACGAATAGCCGCCCACCACGTCGCTCTGGCCGAAGGCGCCCAGGCCCAGGGTGAGCTGTGGCGTGACCTTGTAGCTGGTCCACAGGCTGAAGCTGTGCTTGGGCGTGTTGGGGAAGGCCTGGCCGTTGGCGGCGCTGGGCGTGCAGGCGCCGCCGCCGCGGGGGCACGAGGCGCCGGCGTTCTTCTGCTCGCTGTCCATGTAGGTGTAGCCGCCGAACACGTCCCACTGCCTGCCCACGCGGCCCGCGAAGCCCAGTTCGATGCCGTTGACGACCTTGTCGCCGCCCATCGTGACCAGGCCGGACACGTCGGTGATGCGGGCGTTGGTGGTCTCGTTGCGGAAGATGGCGGCCGTCAGCGACAGGTTGTTGTCCAGCACGTCCCACTTGGTGCCCAGCTCGAACGAGCGGGTCTTTTCGGGTTTGAGGTCATCGGCGTTGGCCACCGTGATGGCCTGGCCTTCGCTGCCCTGGCCCACGGTGTTGCCGCCCGGCGTGGACGCGGTGCCCATGCTGGCGTAGATGCTGGCATTGGGCTGCAGCTTGTACACCACGCCCAGCTGGTAGTTGAGCAGGTTGTCGTCGCGGTCGTAGGCGGTGGTCGCGTTCCACTGCCTGGTGCTGTAGCGGTCGTAGCGCAGGCCGGCGTTGACGAGCCACTGCGGCGTCAGCGTGATGGTGTCGAAGGCGTAGAGCGCGGCGGTGGTGGTCTTGTAGTGCGTGAAGGCGTTGGCGCGCACCGTGCGGCCCGTCCAGGGGTCGTTGCCGTTGGGGGTGTACAGGCTGGTGCACATGTAGGGCGACAGGCCCGTCACGCACTGGTTGGTGTTGGCGATGGCGTTGCCGTTGGCATCGACCATGCTGTAGCTGTCGTTGTCCGATTCCTCGCGCGACAGCTCCAGCCCGGCGGCGAACTGGTGCTTCACGCCGCCGGCGATGGCCTGGCCGGTGAACTCGGTCAGGTTCTGCAGCGTCTTGTTCTCGGCGTAGCGCGAGTTCAGGCGGCGCCAGACCTTGCCGTTGGCCACGTTGCTCTGGCTGTCGTCGGGCTGCGTCCACACGTAGTCCTGCGTGCCCTGGCTCCAGCGCGTGGCGTTGCGGATCTTGTTGGTGTCGCTGAACTTGTGCTCGATGCTGGCGGTGAGCATGTCGCTCTTTTCCTTGCGGAAGTCGCGCGCCTTCAGGCCGTACCAGTTGTCGCGGTTGCCGCCGTAGATGGGCTTGACGAAGGTCGGCACGGTGAGCCCGGTGACGCTGCCCATGCCGTAGGGCACGCCGGTGTCGGGCATGTCGTCGCTCTGCATGTGCTCGTAGCTCAGCGTGATCTCGGTGGGCGTGCCCAGGCCGAAGGTCACCGTGGGCGCGATGCCCCAGCGCTGGTTGTCCGGGCCGTTGCGGCCGGGCACGTCGGCGTCGTGCGCCATGGCGTTCAGGCGCACGGCCACGCCCTCGCCCACCACGCGGTTCAGGTCGATGGTGCCGCGCTTGTAGCTGTCGGTGCCCAGGCCCACGTCGCCGGTGATGAAGTTCTCGTTGCGCGCCTTCTTGGTCTGCAGGTTGATGCTGCCGCCCGCGCCGCCCCGGCCCGCGTAGGCCGAGTCGGAGCCCTTGACGACCTCGACGGACTCGATGTTGAACACCTCGCGCGAGCGTGCGCCGATGTCGCGCATGCCGTCTACGAACAGGCTGCTTTGCGAGTCGCTGCCGCGCAGGAAGGGCCGGTCGCCCACGGGGTTGCCGCCTTCGCCCGCGCCGAAGGTGATGCCGGGGCTGGTGCGCAGCGCCTCGGTCAGGCTGGTCGAGCCGGTCTGGCGGATCACCTCTTCATTGATGACCTGCACCGTCTTGGGCGTGTCGATCAGCGGCGCGGTGAACTTGGCCGAGGGCGCCTTTTCCACCTTCACGGGGGCGGCGGTGTCGGTCACGGTCACCGTGCCCAGGTTGGCGGCGTCCTGCGCGAAAGCAGTAGTAGCGGCAAAGCACAACCCTGCGGCGGCCAATGCCACGCTGGTGCGCCTTGCGGGAGGAAGGTTGTTTTGGGGGTTGCTCATGGTCTCTCCGTTGAATTCAGGAGCCATTGTTGTTGCAAATGAGAATGGTTTTGGTTCTGAAAATAAAAAAACAAGAGTAGTGTTGTGAATGAACTACTAAATTCAGGGGAACAGGCTGGAATCCGTCCCTTTGGCAGGCGATTTATCGTGATTTTTGATAACCATTCGGGCTGGCGCCGGGCTACGCCGGCCCGGCGACAATCGGGTCCATGACCCTGAAGAAAACCATCCTGCCCCTGCAACTGCTGGTGGCCCCCGACAAGAACGACCCCGCGCCGCTGATCCTCTACCACGGGCGCGGCTGCCCCGACGGCTTCGGCGCCGCGCTGGCCGCGTGGCTCTACTACGGCGATGCCGCCGAATACAAGGGCCTGGACCATGGCGACGTGCGGACGGTGGACGGCCTGCCGCCGGTGGACGGCCGCGCGGTCTACATCCTCGACTTCTCGTTCGCCGAGGACATCCTGCGCGCCATCGACGCGCGTGCGGCCAAGCTGGTGATGCTGGACCACCACAAGAGCGCCGCCGAGAAACTCACCGGCTTCGCCTGCCGCTGCGGCGTGGTGCACTTCGACATGGCCAAGTCGGGCGCGCGGCTGGCCTGGGAGTTCTTCCACCCGCAGGCGCCCGTGCCGGACCTGATCCGCTACGTGGAGGACCGCGACATCTGGAAGTGGGAGTTCGCCGAGAGCGCGGGCTTTCTCTCCGCGCTGGACATGGAGCCGCAGGACTTCGCGCGCTGGCGCGAGATCGCGGCCTTCACGCCCGAGCAGCTGGCGCGCTTCATGGCGCGCGGCGCGGCCATGGACGAAAAGTACCGCAAGCTCTGCGCCGACATCGCCGAGGGTGCGCAGCCCCTGGTGTTCAACGGCATCGCTGGGCTGATGGTGAATGCGCCGGGCATGTTCCACAGCCTGGTGGGCGACATGCTGTCGGCGCAGAGCGGCACTTTCGCGCTGATGTGGAGCGCCGGCCCCAAGGGCGTGAAGGCGGGCCTGCGTTCGCAGCGCAACTTCGACTGCATCGCCCTGGCCGAGAGCATGGGCGGCGGCGGCCATGCGCAGGCCTGCGGCTTTCGCATGGGGGTGGAGCGGCTGCCCGAACTGCTCTCCGGCGTGCTCAATTCGGCGCCGGCGGCACAGGCGTAGGGGCCGCTTCCTCGAACCGGTCCACCCGGCGCAGGGCGCCGAAGGCCAGCATCCAGCCGCCCACAACGCCCAGCGTGCACAGGCCGCCCACCACGGCGGCGGGCACCACGCCCAGCCACGCGGCGCTGGTGCCGGCGCGGAACTCTCCCAGCTCGTTGGACGAGCCGATGAACAGCATGTTCACCGCGTTCACGCGCCCGCGCATGGTGTCGGGCGTGGAGAACTGCACCAGCGCGCCGCGGATATACACGCTGACCATGTCGGCCGCGCCCGCCACCATCAGCGCCGCCAGCGACAGCCAGAACACGGTGGACAGCGCGAAGACCAGGTTGGCCGCGCCGAACGCGGCCACGGCGATGAACATGGTGCGCCCCACGTGGCGGCTGATGGGGCGCAGGCTCAGGTAAAGCCCCGTGCCCACCTCGCCCAAGGCCATGGCGCTGCGCAGCGCGCCCAGGCCGGCGGGGCCCACATGCAGCACCTCCTGCGCATAGATGGGCAGCAGGGCCACCACGCCGCCCAGCAGCACCGCGAACAGGTCCAGCGAGATCGTGCCCAGGATGATGGGCCGCGAGCGGATGAACCCGATGCCCGCGCCGAAACGCTCGAACATCGTGCCCTGCGCGGGCCCTGGCACGCTGGCGTGGGCCACCACCACGCGCAGCAGCAGCGCCACGCCCAGGCCGAAGCAGGCGCAGCACACGGCATAGGTCAGCTCGCCGCCGCCCAGCGCATACAGCAGCCCGCCCAGCAGCGGCCCGCCGATGCTGGCCACGCGCATGAGCATGCTGTTGGCGGCGATGGCCTGCGCGAGCTGGCCGCGCGGCACGATCTGCGGCAGCAGGCTCTGCATGGCCGGGCCCGAGAACGCGCGCGAGCAGCCATACAGCACCAGCACCGCATAGATGCCCGCCACGCCGCTGGCGCCATGGCCCGACAGCCACCACAGCAGCGCGCTGCACAGCCCGCCCACGGACCAGCTGGCGGCCAGGATGCGCCTGCGGTCGAAACGGTCGATCAGGTCGCCCGCCGGCAGCAGCAGGCACAGCATGGGCAGGAACTGCGCCAGCCCCACATAGGCCAGCGCCAGCGGCTCGCGCGTGAGGTCGTACACCTGCCAGGCCACCACCACGGCCTGCACCTGGGTGGCGACCACGGCCACCACCCGGGCGATCAGGAAGGAGACGAAGCCGGCATGGCGGTAGACGCTGGAGGGTGCGTCGGCGGGAGAGGAGGGGGAGACGGTCACGGAAGGGGGCGGGGCGCGAGGGGCGAGCCGGGGATGCTATCGGTTTTGCGCCTGCCTCGCCCGGGGTGGGATTTCCGGCCCGCTATTTCAGTCAGCGCGCATGCCGGTGCCGGTAGTCCCATGGCGCCAGCGGCCGTCGCTGCGACCACAGCCCCGCGCCGCTGGCGCGCGCCTGGCGCTGCAGCGGCGCCAGATGCGGGTGGCCCTGGGCATAGGGCGTGTACACCCAGGCCAGCCCGGCGCGCACCTGGGCCGAGGCCGCGTCGGTGCCGCCGCAGCGCACGTTGGCCACCGTGCGGCCGTAGCTGTCTTCGTCCACGGGCTGCAGCGCGGCGCGCTGCCGGAAGCACAGCCGCGCCAGGTTCTGCCGCGACTTCTGGCCGAATGCCTGGCGGGCCTCGGGGGCGTCGATGGCGGCGATGCGCACCTTGACTTGATGGTAGGCGCCGGGAGCGCCGCAGCGTGCGGTGAGGGTGTCGCCGTCGCTGATGGCGACGACCAGGCAGAGCAGGGTAGAGATGGGCACGGGGGCACGGGGACGGGAAAAGCTGGTTTCCGTCAGTAACAGGAATTTCGGGCTCCAGCGCTTCATGGGCAAGCGCTGGCAGCTATTAATAGTGTAGCATTTGGGGCGGGGCTCCGGCCGCGCCTGTCCGGCGCCCGGAACCGGCCTCCGTGCAGGATGTCTGAGCACCCATGCCGGGAATCTGCTGACCCGGCAGAAATCCGGCAGAAAGAAAGACAGAACGAACAAGGAGTTTCCGTTGCCGAGCTTTTCATGGACCGCACCGTATTCCCCGGCACCAACAACCGCAACGCTCCGGCGCCGCTTGGCCCGCCTCGCTGCGGCCGGCTTGGGGGTCGCCGCGCTCGCGGGCTGCATGAGCACCAGCAGCCCCAAGACCTTCGGCGTGCAGGAGAGCTTCGGGTCTGTGAGCACCTACTCGCGCATGTTCGACGCCACGCCGGGCCAGACCTGCGAGGCATCGCGCCGGGCCCTGCTCAGCCAGGGCTACATCATCTCGTCCAGCAGCGCCGACCTGGTGGAAGGCCACAAGAGCTTCCAGCCCGAGGCGGAATCGCACCTGCAGATGGTGGTGCGCGTGGTCTGCGTACCCGAGTCCAGCGATGGCCGCGTGAGCCTGGGCTTCGTGACCGCGCTGCAGGACACCTACGCGCTGCGCAAGACCAACAATTCCGCCAGCCTGGGCGTGGGCGCGCTCGGCTCGGTGTCGCTGCCGGTGTCGGCCAGCAGCGAATCCATGGTCAAGGTGGGCAGCGAGACCATTTCCAAGGACACGTTCTACGAGAGCTTCTTCGACCTGGTCAGGCGCTATCTGGTGATCGACCAGGACCCCTCCTAGCGCGGCCCCGGGCAGGGCCCGCCACTTTACTTTTGCCAAGGCTTGGCCCACCATCGCTCCTGGGAGCGCCCGGGCAGGCACGCTTCCGCCCCTGAAGGAGACCCGCCATGGATTCCGTCACCACGCTCGCTCCCTCCACCCCCGTCCGCTACCAGGGCGCCGCGCGCAACGCGGATGACCCGGCGCGCGAGCGCGCGGCCGCCGCCAATGCGCAGCCCCAGCAGCCCCAGTCCACCACCGTCACGCTGAGCCGCCGGGCGCAGGAACTGGCCGCAAGCGAGGCGCAGGACGACGCCCGGGCCGCCGCCGAGGCCCAGCAGTCCGCCAGCGCCGCCGACGCCGCGCAGGAAGCCCGGCGCACCCAGACTGCCCAGGCGGCCGAGCGGGCAGACGCGGACGGTGCCAGGGCCCAGGCCGATGCCCAACTGCGCCGCGCCTATGCCGACCCGGACGGGGCGGCCGCCCGTTAACTGCGCTCGCATCGCCCCAGAGTTCTCGCCATGGCCACTTCCCTCGCCGTCGTACCCGGGGCATCGGCCCCCTCGTATGCGCTGCAGGCCGCGCGCCGCGAGGCCCAGCAGGCCGAGGAAACGGCGCGCAACCTCCGCTCCCAGGCCCAGGCGGCGCAGCGCAGCGCCGACCAGGAACAGGCGCGCGCCGACAGCCTGTCGGACCAGTCGTCCGAGGCGGACCAGCGCTCGGCCGCGGCGCGCCGCCATGCCAGCGGCGCCACCGCAGCAGTGCCCGCGCTGCGCAGCGTGCCCTTCGTCAACGCCTCGGGCCAGCCCACGGGCGTGCTGCTGCACGCCGTGGCCTGAGCGGCATCAGCAGCCCTGCCACGTCCCGGGCGCCAGCCCTTCCAGCGTGTACGGCCCCACGGCCGCACGGATGAGCCGCAGCGTGGGGTGGCCCACGGCGGCCGTCATGCGCCGTACCTGGCGGTTGCGCCCTTCACGGATGACCAGTTCGATCCACGCCGTGGGAATGGCCTGGCGCTCGCGGATGGGCGGATGGCGCGGCCACACGGCGGGCGCGGGCTCCAGCAGGCGGGCGCGGGCGGGCAGGGTGGGGCCGTCGTTCAGCACCACGCCCTGGCGCAGCGCGGCCAGCGCGGCCTCGCCGGGGATGCCTTCTACCTGCGCCCAGTAGGTCTTCTCCATCTTGAAGCGCGGGTCGGCGATGCGGGCCTGCAGCCGGCCGTCGCTGGTGAGCAGCAGCAGGCCCTCGCTGTCGGCGTCCAGCCGCCCGGCCACGTACACGCCGGGCAGGGCGATGTAGTCCTTCAGGCCCTGCCACTTCCCTTCGGGCGTGAACTGGCTGAGCACGCCGTAGGGCTTGTTGAAGCGGATCAGGCGCGGGGCGGTCATGGGGTGGAGTATTTTCAATGCCAAAAAGGCCTCCAGCGCTTATGCAGAAAGCGCTGGCAGCTATCAAACAGATAGTGAATCTCAGGCGGCGATGAAGAGGGCCGGGTCCACCATCGTGCGGTTGAGCATCACGCCCCAGTGCAGGTGCGGCCCCGTCACGCGGCCGGTGGCGCCCACCTTGCAGAAGGCTTCGCCCGCCTGCACCACGTCGCCCACGCGCACGTCCATGCTGCTCAGGTGGCAGACCATGGTGAGCAGGCCCCGGCCGTGGTCCAGCCACACCGTGCCGCCGTTGAAGAAGTAGTCGCCCACGTCGATCACCCGGCCCGCCAGCGGCGCCACGATGGGCGTGCCCGTGGGCGCGGCGATGTCCATGCCGCTGTGCGGGTTGCGCGGCTGGCCGTTGAACACGCGCCGCAGCCCGAACGAGCTGGAGCGCCGCCCCGGCACCGGCACGCGCATGCGCAGCGAGGTCGGCGCGGGCTCGGTGAAGGTGGCCATCACCCCGGCCTGGTGGTCGCGCTCGCGCTCGTAGCGCGCCTGGTCCTCGGGCGAGAGGTCCACCGTGCGGGGTGCGACCTTCAGGTGCTGTTCCTTGTACTGCTTGTGCGCCACGGCGTAATGCACCAGGCGCGTGGCGCCGTCCTGCGACTGCACCGTGACGAACGCATCCCCGGGCGCCGCCGCCAGCGGAATGCCCACCACGGCCGTCCATTCGATGGCGTCGCCCACGACCAGCACCGGCACGTCGGCATAGCCCTGGCGCACATGCACGACAGGCCGCGCGCCCGCCGGCCCCAGCGAGAGCCGCGCCACGCCGCCGGGCACCTGCAGCGCCTGGGGCCATACGGCGGGGGTGGATGCGGCTGCTTGAGGCTTGGCATGCAGCAGCCCCGCGGCGGGCAGTGCCAGCAGGCCGCCGGCGCGCAGCAGCGCCTGGCGGCGGGTGAATTGCGGAAGCCCGAACACGTCAGTGCGCCACGAATTCGTACGTGACCGCTTCGCTCTCCACCCTGTCCAGCACCTCGTGCAGTTCCTCCTCGCTGTCGGTGCTGCTCCACATGTCTTCGGGGTCGGTGGCGAACAGGGGCTCGATGGCGATGTCCAGGAACCTGCCGTCGGACATTTCGACGACGGGCGTGCCTTCGGAGGTCTCGACCAGTTCCCAGTCGTCGGGCACGGACATTTCGAGTTCGATGGTGACTTTGAGCTTTTTCATGGGTGGCAGGTGTTTCGTGTGGGATGGGTGAATCGGCTGGACCGTGCAGCGTACCGCAGTGCGGTGGCTGGAGTATTCTTTTCCCGCGCCCTGCACGGGCGTTTGTTTCCCCTCATCCCCTCCTGGAGCACCCCAATGACCCCCAAGAAAACACTCGCCCTGGCCGCCGCGGCCCTCGTGGCCGGCCTGCTGTCCTTCGGCCAGGCCGCGCAGGCCGGGCCCCGGCTCGACAAGATCATGGAAACCAAGGTCCTGCGCGTGGGCACGCCGGGCGATTACAAGCCGTTCGCCATCAAGACGGACGCCGGCTTCTCGGGCCACGACATCGACGTGATCGAGGCGATGGCCAAGGAGCTGGGCGTGAAGATCGAGTACGTGCAGACCTCCTGGCCCAACCTGATGAAGGACATCCAGGCCGACCGGTTCGACGTGGCCGTGGGCGGCATCACCCGCAACGTCGCGCGCATCCGCCAGGTCGAGATGCTCCCCGGCTACGCGCCCTTCGGCAAGGTGGCGCTGGTGCGTTCCGCGGACAAGGCGAAATTCGCCGCGCCGGAGGACCTCAACAAGGCCGGCGTGCGCGTCATCAAGAACCCCGGCGGCACCAACGAGGCCTATGTGCTGGAGAACCTCAAGGCCGCCCAGGTCAGCACGCACGAGAAGAACGCCGAGATTCCCGCGCTGATCGCCGAGGGCAAGGGCGACGTGATGATCACCGAGACCTACGAGGCCCTGGTCTACAGCAAGGCCGACCCGCGCCTCTTCGCGGCCTTCATGGACGCGCCGCTCACGCCCAAGAGCTACCTGGGCTTCATGCTGCCCAAGGACGATGCGGACTACACCCGCGTGATGGGCTTCGTCTGGGGGCAGATCGACAGCCGGGGCGCGCTCAAGCAGGCGGCGGACAAGTGGCTCAAGTGACGGCGGCTGCTACTGCCTACTCGGCGGGGATCTCCGCCTCGACCAGCTGCGCCAGCAGCTGCAGCGATTCCTGCCAGCCCAGGTAGCAGGCCTCGGTGGGGATCACGGCGGGGATGCCCGCCTGCTCCACCGCCATCTCCGTGCCCACCAGCACCGGCTTGAAGGTGATGGTGGTGCGCATCTCGCCGGGCAGGTTGGGGTCGTCGAAGCGGTCGGTGTGCACGATGCGCTCGCCGGGCGCCAGCTCCACGTATTCGCCGCCGAAGGCGTGCGTCTGGCCGTTGCTGAAGTTGGTGAACTGCATGCGGTAGCTGCCGCCCACGCGGGCGTCCAGGCTGAGCACCCGCCCCGTGAAACCATGCGGCGGCAGCCACTTGGCCAGGGCGTCGGGGTCCAGGAAGGCGCGGTAGATGCGCTCGGGCGGGGCGCGCAGCACGCGGTGCAGCGTCACGGTGCCGGTGGCGGGTGTCGTTGTCGTCATGGTCGTCTCTCCTTTGTCAGCGGTGTACACCAACCTACGACGAACGGGGGCCCGTGTTTTCGACAGCCGTGAAATCCCTTGGCCGCACCGGGGCGAAGGGATTGGGCATGAAATCGGCCTCCAGCGCTTGATGGGCAAGCGCTGGCAGCTACCGAAAGCGTAGTGTTATTTACCCCAGCTGTCCTTCAACCCCACGGCCAGGTTGAATACCGGCTTGCCCGCCCGGTGGTCCACGCGGTCGGCGACGAAGTAGCCGTGCCGCTCGAACTGGAACTTGTCGTCCGGCGCGGCGTTCGCGAGGGACGGCTCCACGATGGCCGTCACCACCTGCAGGCTGTTGGGGTTCAGGCTCTCGATGAAGTCCTTGCCGCCCGCGTCGGGCTGGGCTTCGAGGAACAGGCGGTCGTACATGCGCACCTCGGCCTGCACGCCGTCGGCCACGCCCACCCAGGTGATGGCGGCCTTGACCTTCACGCTGTCGGCGCCGGGGGTGCCGCTCTTGGTGTCGGGCACCACGGTGGCGTTCACCTGCGTGACCTTGCCGTCGGCGTCCTTCTCACAGCCGGTGCATTCGATGACGTAGCCGCCCTTCAGCCGCACCTTGTTGCCGGGGAAGAGGCGCTTGTAGCCCTTGGGCGGCACTTCCTCGAAGTCCTCGCGCTCGATCCAGACCTCCTTGCCGAGGGTGAAGTGGCGCACGGGGCTTTCCACGCCCTCGGGCGGGTGGGGCAGGGCGGGCAGGCTGCAGGGCTCCAGGTGGCCGGCGCCCATGACCTCGTCCCAGTTCGCCAGCACCAGCTTCACGGGGTGCAGCACGGCCATGCCGCGGTGGGCCTTGGCTTCCAGATCTTCGCGCAGGCAGCCTTCCAGCGTGGCGTAGTCGATCCAGCTGTCGCTCTTGGTCACGCCGATGCGCTCGGCGAACATCTGCAGCGCGGCGGGCGTGTAGCCGCGGCGGCGCAGGCCCACGATGGTGGGCATGCGCGGGTCGTCCCAGCCGCTGACCTTGTGGTCGTACACCAGCTGGGCGAGCTTGCGCTTGCTGGTGATCACGTACGTGAGGTTCAGGCGCGCGAACTCGTACTGGCGCGGGGGCGGGCTGGACAGCAGGCCGCCTTCGATGAGGCGCTCCAGCACCCAGTCGTAGAAGGGGCGCTGGTCCTCGAATTCGAGCGTGCACAGGCTGTGGGTGATCTGCTCCAGCGCGTCCTCGATCGGGTGCGCGAAGGTGTACATCGGATAGATGCACCATTTGTCGCCCGTGTTGTGGTGCGTGGCGCGGCGGATGCGGTAGATGGCCGGGTCGCGCATGTTGATGTTGGGGCTGGCCATGTCGATCTTGGCGCGCAGCACCATGGAGCCGTCCTCGTGCAGGCCGGCCTTCATCTCGCGAAAGCGCGCCAGGTTCTCGGCCGGGGTGCGGCTGCGGAACGGGCTGTTCACGCCGGGCTTGCTGAAGTCGCCCCGGTTGATGCGGATCTGCTCCACCGTCTGCTCGTCCACGTAGGCGTGGCCGGCCTCGATCAGGTATTCGGCCGCGCGGTACATGAAGTCGAAGTAATCGCTGGCCTGGTAGGGGGCGGCATCGGGGCTGCCGTTCCAGTCGAAGCCCAGCCATTTCACCGCGTCGACGATGCTGTCGACGTACTCGGTGTCTTCCTTTTCGGGGTTGGTGTCGTCGAAGCGCAGGTGGCACACGCCGCCGTAGTCGCGCGCCAGGCCGAAGTTGATGCAGATGCTCTTGGCGTGGCCCACGTGCAGGTAGCCGTTGGGCTCGGGCGGGAAGCGGGTGCGGATCTTCGCGGGGTCGGGCTGGCCGGCGGCATGGTGGGCGGCGTCGCCCGGCGTGCCGCCCCAGCGGCGGCTGGCGTAGGTGCCCTTTTCCAGGTCGTGCTCGATGATCTGGCGCAGGAAATTACTGGGCTTGGCGGTCTCGGAGGCTGCGGCAGCCGGTGTGTTGGCGGGGTTGGGGGTGCTCATTGGGCCATTTTAGGCGCCGGTTTCGTGAAGCTTTACGCATGGAAACGTACGCATATACGTCCGGACACAACGTAAAGACGAATTCATGCCATCCTTTCGGCTAGCTGGTGCGTTATGTACCGGTGAGGTGAGTCCATTTGGCTGGCTGTCCTCGTTCAAACAGGAGATTTCCATGACGAAAACCCGTTCTATCTATGCCGTTGCCGCTTCGGCTGGCGTGGCGCTGGCATTGCTGGCTGGCGCGGGCGCAGCCCAGGCTCGCGACGTGAATTGGTCGATTGGCATTGGCGTGCCCGGCGTGGTGGTGGGGGCCAGCAATGGCTACTACGCACCGGCGCCCGTGTACGTGGCGCCCCGGCCCATCTACCATGCGCCGCCGCCGGTGTACTACGCGCCGCCCCGGCCCGTGTACTACGCCCCCCCGGCCTACTACGCGCCTCCCCCGGTGGTGTACTACGGCGACCGCGGCTACCGCCACCACGGCCATGGACATGGCCGCTGGCATCGCTGAGCCCGGGCGCCGCAGGCAGCCCGTGCCGCGGGCTGCCTTTCTCCACCAGCCCTGCGGGGCTGTTTTTATTGGGGCGCACAGCATAATCCCGCACTCCGGCCCGCCAGCGTGGCAGGCGCGTAGCCCCTGGAGTGCATGCCCGTGAAGAAAAAAACCGTCTTTGTCCTCAACGGCCCCAACCTGAACCTGCTGGGTACGCGCGAGCCTGCCGTGTACGGCGCGCAGACGCTGGCCGATGTCGAACAGCTCTGCGCCGCGGCCTGCGAGCGCCATGGATTCGCGCTGCGCTTCCACCAGAGTAACCACGAAGGCGCGCTGGTGGACTGGATCCATGAAGCCGGCCGCCTGCACGCCGCCGGCGAGCTGGCCGGCGTGGTCCTGAACGCCGGGGCCTACACCCATACCAGCATCGCCCTGCACGACGCTGTCAAGGGCACGGGTGTCACCCTGGTCGAGCTGCACATCAGCAACGTGCATGCGCGCGAGGCGTTCCGCCACCATTCCCACCTGTCGGCCGTCGCGAAGGCGGTGATGTGCGGTTTCGGCGTGCCGGGCTACGGCCTGGCCATCGACGGGCTGGCGCAACTGCAGCAAGGCTGATGGCGCCGGCGCTCTCGATACCCGAGGACGAGGTGGAAATCACCGCCATGCGCGCCCAGGGCGCGGGCGGGCAGAACGTCAACAAGGTATCGAGCGCGGTGCACCTGCGCTTCGACGTGGCGGCATCCTCGCTGCCCGAGGGCGTGAAGGAGCGCCTGCTGGCCCTGCGCGACAGCCGCATCACCCAGGAAGGCGTGGTGGTGATCAAGGCCCAGCAGTACCGCAGCCAGGAGCAGAACCGCGCCGACGCGCTGGCGCGGCTCCATGCCCTGGTCCACACGGTGGCCGTGCCGCCGCGCGTGCGCCGCGCCACCAAGCCCACCTACGGCTCGCAGCAGCGCCGGCTGGCCGGCAAGAGCCAGCGCAGCGAGACCAAGGCCTTGCGGGGCAAGGTCCGGGATTGATACGACTTGCGCAAAACGGGTTCAGGCGCAACGCTTGTCCTATGGACGCCGCTTGTGCATCCTTGTTTGCGTAAGTCCTGATTGATTCGCACCAGGGCTGCAACGCAGTGTGCCGCGCCCGGGGCTTGGTTCCGGGCAGGCGAAGCCCTACATTGAGGACATGACCGCCACCACCCCTCCCGCCACTCCGCGCATCCCCGCGCTGTTCGTCTCCCATGGCGCCCCGCTGTTCGCGCTGGACGCCGGCACCACCGGCCCCGCACTCACGCGGTGGGGCGAAAGCCTCAAGGCGCAGTACCCCGGCCTGCGCGGCGTGGTCGTCATGTCGCCGCACTGGATGGCGCGCACGGCGCAGGTGATGACCGGGCCGCAGCCCGCCACCTGGCACGACTTCGGCGGCTTTCCGCCCGCGCTCTACCAGCTGCAATACCCGGCACCCGGCGCGCCCGCGCTGGCGCAGGAGGTGCTGGGCTTGCTGCAGGCGGCCGGCGTGGCGGCGGAGGGCGATGCAGCCCGCCCGTTCGACCATGGCGCCTGGGTGCCGCTGATGCACCTGTTCCCGCAGGCCGATGTGCCCGTGGTGCAGGTGGCCCTGCCCGCGAACGCCGGCCCTGCCGAGGTATATGCGCTGGGCGCCGCCCTGCGCGGCCTGCGCGATGAGGGCGTGCTGGTGGTGGGCTCGGGCAGCATGACGCACAACCTGGCCGAGTTCTTTGGCGGCGCGCGCGAACCCGCACCCTACGTGCTGGAGTTCAGCCGCTGGATCGAGGCGGCGCTGGCGCGCGGCGACCTGACGGCGCTGCTCAACTACCGCAGCGAGGCGCCCCACGCGCGCCGCGCCCACCCCACCGAGGACCATTTCCTGCCCCTCTTCTTCGCGCTGGGCGCGGCGGGGGACGACCTGCACGCGCGCTACCTGAGCCGCGAGGTGATGTACAGCATGCTGTCGATGGACGCCTTCGCCCTGGAAGCTGCCTGATCCAACCCTTTTCCGCCTCTGGCGCATACCCATGCTCAATCTACCGCTCACATTTCTGCAGCGCCCTGCGGCTGCCACCACCCCCCGGCCCTGGCTGCTGGTGCTCATGCACGGCGTGGGCAGCAATGAGCAGGACCTGTTCAGCCTGGCGCCGCAGATCCCCGAGCGCTTTCACGTGCTGAGCCTGCGCGCCCCGTTCCGCATGGGGCCGGGGGCGCATGCCTGGTTCGACTTCTCGATCGAGCCCAATGGCGAGCGCACCATCAACGAGGCGCAGGAGGCGCAAAGCCGCGCCCTGGCCGCTCAGGCCATCGAATCCGCCGCCGCCCAGCTGGGCATTCCGCCCGAGCGCGTGGTGGTAGGCGGCTTCAGCCAGGGCGGCATCATGGCGCTGTCGCTGCTGCTCACGCGGCCCGCGCTGATGCAGGCCGCGATGGTGTGGCACGGCCGCCTGCTGGGGCAGGTGGCGCCATTGGCCGCGCCGCCCGATGCGCTGCGCGGCAAGCAGATGTGGCTGAGCCACGGCACGCACGACAACGTGATCCCGCTGGCCAGCGCCCAGGCCATCGCCCATCACATGGCGGCCCTGCCCGTGACGCTGACGTACCGCGAGTTCCCCGGCGCGCATGAGATCCGCCCGTCGGAGCTGGCGGCCACGGTCGCGTGGCTGGAATCGCTGGCCACCAAGCCTGCGGCGTTCTGAGAACCTGACCGCACCGCCTACAGGGCGTTACCAGCGGCCGGGCGCTGATGGGTTCCAATGGCCGCACCAGGAACACGCTCTAAGGAGGACCCGATGCCCGACCAAGACACCGCCGAGTTCCGCCCCGCGCCCGAGGGCGCACCGGCTGCACCCTGGGTGGCTGCCGCCGTGCTGGCCTGCGCTACGGCCGCAGGTGCTGCATGGTGGTTCTGGCTGCGCCCGGTGGAGCCGCCCGCCGCGCCCCCGCCCGTGGCCAGCGCTCCGCAGGAGGCGCCCGTGGCGCCGCCGCCCCTGCCGGAAGCTTCGGGCCCGCAGAACCCCGTGGGTGCCCTGGCGCCGGCCGATGCCGCCTTGCCGGCGCTGGCCGAATCCGACGCGCGGGTGGCCGGCCTGCTGGGGGAACTGCTGGGCGCGGGCAAGGTGGCCTCCTTTCTGGTGACCGACGGTTTCGTGCGCCGCGTGGTGGCCACGGTGGACAACCTGGCACGTCCCCAGGCGCCGGCCCGCATGTGGCCCGTGCAGCCCATGGCCCAGCGGTTCGCGGTGGGGGGCGATGCCTCCTCGCCAGCCCTGCAGACCATCGCCCCGGCCAACGCCGCCCGCTACGCTGCGTTTCTGGATTTCGTCGAGGCCATCCCCATGGAACCGGCCGTGGCGCTGTACGCGCGGCTGTACCCTTTGTTCCAACAGGCCTATGAGGAACTGGGCTACCCCGGGCGCTACTTCAACGACCGCCTGGTGGCGGTGCTCGGCCATCTGCTGCAGGCCCCCGAGCCCGTGGGCCCGGTGCGCGTCCAACTGTTGCCCGTGAATACCGAAGTGCCCAATCCGCGCCCCTGGGTGCGCTACGAGTTCGCCGATCCGGCGCTGGAGTCGCTGTCCAGCGGCCAGAAGATCCTGGTGCGCATGGGGCCGGCCAACGAGGCGCGGGCCAAGGCGCTGGTCCGCGAGCTGCGCCGCCGCGTGGCCACGAGCGAGGTCGCCCGCAAGCAATAGCGGGTGGCAGCAGGCGCAAAAAAACGGGCCGAGGCCCGTTTTTCTGGTTTCTTCTGGGTTCTATTTTCTTCGTGGAGCGCTGATTCGGTTCGGTTCAGTCCGCCTCGCCCATCTGCGACTGCAGGTAGTTCTGCAGGCCGACCTTGTCGATGAGGTCGATCTGGGTTTCGAGGTAGTCGATGTGCTCCTCGGTGTCGTCCAGGATGCCCTGCAACAGGTCGCGCGAGACGTAGTCGCGCACCGATTCGCAGTAGGCCATGCCTTCCTTGATGGTGGCCTGCGCGCCTTGCTCGCTGCGCAGGTCGCAGGCCAGGATCTCGGGCACGTCCTCGCCTACCTGGAGCTTGGCCAGGTCCTGCAGGTTGGGCAGGCCGTCCAGCACGAAGATGCGGTCCATCAGCTTGTCGGCGTGCTTCATCTCGCCGATGGATTCCTCGTACTCCTTCTTCGCCAGCCGGTCGAAGCCCCAGTGCTTGAGCATGCGGTAGTGCAGAAAGTACTGGTTGATGGCCGTGAGTTCGTTCTTGAGCTGGGCCTGCAGATAGCCAATGACCTTCGCGTCGCCTTTCATGGGGGACTCCTTGTTGTGTGTTGATGCGCGGTGATTGTCGTGACCTGCATCAACCGCCGCAAGGCAAGCCCCTGCCGGACCGGTCTTTCTGCGTGTGATGTTGAGTTGTGTTCGTATTTTAGTATAGTTGAAAGCAATTGATTTAATGTAATCAATTAATTGGATTCATGGCCTCGAAAGGCCTAGACTTCAGTCCTGTCAGTCATCAACCACCAAGAGGAAACAGCAAATGTCCCTGATCAACACCCAAGTCCAGCCCTTCAAGACCACTGCCTTCGTCAACCGCAATGGCAAGGGTGAATTCATCGACGTGACCGAAGCCGACCTGAAGGGCAAGTGGTCCGTGCTGATCTTCATGCCGGCCGCCTTCACCTTCAACTGCCCCACCGAGATCGAGGACGCCGCCGACAACTACGCCGAGTTCCAGAAGGCCGGCGCCGAGGTGTACATCGTCACCACCGACACGCACTTCTCGCACAAGGTGTGGCACGAGACCTCCGACGCCGTGGGCAAGGCCAAGTTCCCCCTGGTGGGCGACCCCACGCACCAGCTGACCAACGCCTTCGGCGTGCACATTCCCGAAGAAGGCCTGGCGCTGCGCGGCACTTTCGTGGTCAACCCCGACGGCGTGATCAAGACGCTGGAAATCCACTCCAACGAAATCGCCCGCGACGTGTCGGAAACCCTGCGCAAGCTCAAGGCAGCCCAGTTCACCGCCGCCAACCCCGGCCAGGTGTGCCCCGCCAAGTGGAAGGAAGGCGCCAAGACCCTGACGCCTTCGCTGGACTTGGTCGGCAAGATCTAAGCCGCACTGCGCAAAACGGCCGGACAGCGTCATGGCGCGGGTGCGCCATGCCGTCCGGCTTTTTTTCGCCCGGGATTTGACGAACGGGGCTGGCAATCGCGCCCGTTCGCCCCACCATCCATTCATCAGAATTCAAAAGGACACCACCACCATGCTCGACGAACAACTCAAGACCCAACTCGCCGCCTACCTGGAGCGCGTGACGCAGCCTTTCGAGCTGGTGGCATCCCTGGACGACAGCGAGACCGCGCGCGACATGCGCGAGCTGCTGCAGACCATCCAGTCCCTGCGCAGCGACAAGATCACGCTGCGCACCGACGGCAACGACGCACGCAAGCCCTCGTTCAGCCTGCAGCGCGTGGGCGCTACCCACAGCCTGCGCTTCGCCGGCCTGCCGCTGGGCCACGAATTCACCTCGCTGGTGCTGGCCCTGCTGTGGACGGGCGGCCACCCGCCGAAGGTGGAGCAGGACGTGATCAAGCAGATCCAGGCCCTGGACGGCGACTTCAACTTCGAGGTCTACATGAGCCTGACCTGCCACAACTGCCCGGACGTGGTGCAGGCCCTGTCGCTCATGGCCGTGCTCAACCCCAAGGTCAAGACCACGGTCATCGAGGGCGGCGCCTTCCAGGCCGAAGTGACCGAGCGCCAGATCATGGCCGTGCCCATGGTGTTCCTCAACGGCCATGTGTTCGGCTCGGGCCGCATGACGGTCGAGGAAATCGTCGCCAAGCTCGACACCGGCTCCGCTGCCCGCGAAGCGGCCAAGCTCAGCGCCAAGGCACCGTATGACGTGCTCATCGTCGGCGGCGGCCCCGCCGGCGCGGCCGCGGCCGTGTACGCGGCGCGCAAGGGCATCCGCACCGGCGTGGCGGCCGAGCGCTTCGGCGGCCAGGTGAACGACACGCTGGCCATCGAGAACTACATCTCCGTGCTCGAAACCGACGGCCCCAAGTTCGCCGCCGCGCTGGAAGCCCACACCCGCGCCTACGACGTGGACATCATGAACCTGCAGCGCGCCGACAAGCTCGTGCCCGCCGCGCAGCCGGGCGGCCTCGTCGAGGTGCAGCTCGCCAACGGCGGCTCGCTGAAGGCCCGCACGGTGATCCTGTCCACCGGCGCGCGCTGGCGCAACGTGAACGTGCCCGGCGAGGCCGAGTACAAGAACAAGGGCGTGGCCTACTGCCCGCACTGCGACGGCCCGCTGTTCAAGGGCAAGCGCGTGTCGGTCATCGGTGGCGGCAACTCGGGCGTGGAGGCGGCCATCGACCTCGCGGGCATCGTGGCCCACGTGACGCTGGTGGAGTTCGCCGACCAGCTCAAGGCCGACGCCGTGCTGGTCAACAAGCTCAAGAGCCTGTCCAACGTGACCATCCACACCAATGCGCAGACCACCGAGATCACCGGCGCCGACGGCAAGGTCAACGGCCTGAAGTACAAGGACCGCGCCACGGGCGTGGAGCATGCGGTGGCGCTCGAAGGCGTGTTCGTGCAGATCGGCCTGGTGCCCAACACCGACTGGCTCAAGGGCACGGTGGCGCTGAGCAAGTTCGGCGAGATCGAGGTGGACGCGCACGGCCGCACCAACGTGCCCGGCGTGTTCGCCGCGGGCGACTGCACCACGGTGCCGTTCAAGCAGATCGTCATCGCCGCGGGCGAGGGTTCCAAGGCCGCGCTGAGCGCGTTCGACTACCTCATCCGCACGCCCGCCGCGCCCCAGGCCGTGGCCGAGCCCGAGCGCGTGGCCGAGCCCGCCTGAGCGCGGGAGAAGACCGGCAGGTGCCTGCGCCGCCAGGCAGCCTGCCGGCGGGCCTCGGCCCTCAGAACGTGCCGCGCAGCCCGAACGACACGGTGCGCGGGTCGGCCCAGTGCACGCCGTTGTAGAAGCCCACGCGGTTGTAGTAGCGCTTGTCGAACAGGTTGTTCACGTTCACGCTGGCCGTCAGCTGGTCGTTGATGCGGTAGCTGGCCATCAGGCTGCCCAGGATCACGCCGCCCTGGTCGATGCGCGAGGGCGTGGTGGCGGCGCTGCCGTTGGCGTTGAGCGCGCCCGTGGGGCGCTGCGCGGTGCTCCAGAAGCTGCTCTGCCAGCTGATGCCGCCGCCCACCGTCCAGCGCTGGGCATCGCCGAACTTGTAGGTGGTGAACAGGCGCAGCAGGTTGCGCGGCACGACGGTGTTGGTGGCCACGCCCTGGGCGTTGCGCGAGCGCGTGTGGCTGTAGCCTGCGGACAGGTTCCACTGGCGCGTGATCTGGCCCGAGGCCTCGAACTCCACGCCGTCGATCTTGTTGCCCTTGCCCGTGGCGCGGTAGGCCTGCGCGCCGCCGGGCAGCGAGTTGGGCTGCACCGTGTCGTCGATCTCGGCCACGTTGTCCTTGGTGCTCTTGAAGACCGCCGCCGAGACGTTCATGCGCTTGTTGAACAGCTCGCCCTTGATGCCGGCCTCCAGGCTCTTGCCGACCACGGGATCGAGCACGTTGTTGTCCTTGTCGCGGTAGTTCTGCGGCTGGAAGATGTCGGTGTAGGCGCCGTACACCGTCCATTCGGGCGCCACGTCCAGCAGCACGCCGGCATACGGCGTGACGATGCCGGTGTTGCGCAGGCCGGTGGTGGAGGCGAGGGCGCCGGTGGTGCCGTAGTTCTGCGTGGTGGTCTCGTACTCGCCGTAGCGCAGGCCCAGCACCACCTTGAGTGGGTCGCTGATGTTCAGGCGCGTGGCGGCGTAGCCGGCCTTCTGTTCGATGACGCCGATGGTCTGCGGGAAGGGGGACACCGTGGTCCCGAACATCGGCACGTTGCCCGTCCAGGTGCGCCAGTCGGGGATCTGGCTGTAGCTGGCCGGCATGGTGGCCAGCGTGACGCGCGGGCTGTAGGTCTCGCGCTTGTTCTGGCCCCAGCCGAACACCACCTCGTGGCGGCGGCCGAAGGCGTCGAACTTGCCGTCCACGTTCACGTCCACCACGTCCATGTCCTCGTCGGACGGGAAGCGGCCGAAGGCCACGGTGAGGCCGCTGCCGTCCGGGCGTGGGTTGCCGCCATAGCCGAAGAACACGTGGCCGTCCTGCACGCGGTTGCTGTGGGTGAGGGCGGCGCGCACGCGCCAGTCGGGCGTGAAGCGGTGCTCCAGCGTGGCCGTGGTCTTCTTCTCGACGATGCCCCAGGACGACCAGGGCGTGGACAGGTTCAGGTCGTAGGGCAGGTTGGCCACGCTGCCGTCGGCATTCCAGTACACCACGTTGCCCCAGGTCACGCCGCGCGGGTCGGCCTTCTGACGCTCGTAGCTGAGCGACACCACGGTGTCGGGGCCGACGTCGGCCTCGACGATGCCGTAGACCGCATCGTTGTCCTGCTTGTACAGCGGCCGGAACGAGTCGCCCTGCTGCTTGGCGGCCACGAAGCGGCCGCGCAGCTTGCCGTCGAAGGCGAGCGGGCCGGACAGGTCGATCTCGCCGCGGCGCAGGCCGTAGCTGCCCACGCGCACCGCCGCGCTGCCCTGGAAGGCCTGGGTGGGGCGCTTGCGGATCTGGTTGACGGTGGCCGACGGGTCGCCCGAGCCGGTGGTCAGCCCGGTGGCGCCGCGCAGCACTTCGATGCGGTCGTAGATGGCGTTGTCGCCGTTGGTCTTGAGGCTGCCGCCGAAGGTATTGAGCATGCCGTCGACCTGGTAGTTGGTGATGGCATAGCCGCGCGCCATGTACTGCACGCGCTCGGTGTCCAGGTAGGTCACGTACACGCCGGTGGTGGCCTGCAGGGTGTCCGACAGGTTCTGCAGGCCCTGCTCCTCCATGCGCTCGCGGGTGATGATGGACAGCGACTGCGGCGTCTGGCGCGGCGTGAGGCCGAGCCGGGTGGAACTGCTGACCGGCGCCGTGGTGGTGTAGGAGCCCGTGCCCTCCGTGGTGGCCTCGTGCTCGTCGCTCACCACGACCTCCTTGAGCACGGCGGGCGCGGCCGTCGTGCCCTGCGCGTGGGCGAGGCCCGCGCAGGCGGCCAGCACGGCGGCGGCCAGGGGGGTCAGGTGGTGGAATCGGCGGTGCATGTGTTCACTCCCTTGGTGTCATTGATATTGCTATGTTTTTGGTAGCTGCCAGCGCTTGTTGGATAAGCGCTGGAGGCCAAAAACACTCAAGAACCGAAGGCAGGCGGAACACGGAGGGCCAGCACAGCCGACGGCGGCGGCGCGCACGGGGGCGCGGCATCGGATGCGGTGCATCCGGCGGTCTGCTGGCTGGGAAGGGCGAAGGCCCGGTGCGGTGGCGGCTGGCTGAAGCGGGGATTCTAATGGTTGAGAATCATTCCCATTCTCTTTGGTGGCAAAAGGCCGCGCCCGGGCTCGTCTGGTATTTTCAAGCCGAATCGGCCTGCAGCGCTTATCCAAAAAGCGCTGGCAGCTATCGAATGAATAGCTGTGCCGTCACTGCGCGGCACGGTCGCCCAGCAGCGCGATGAGCCCCTGCGCCAGCTCGCCGCGCCAGGCGTAGTAGTCGTGCCCGCCCGCGAACTCCTGGTAGTGCACCGGGTAGCCCTTGGCCTGCAGCACCGTGCGCAGGTGGCGGCTGGTGTCCAGGATGCCGCCGCCGTCGCCCGTGAGCGTGATCTCCATCCGCCCCGCCGTGATGAAGAAGCGCAGCGGCAGGCGCTCGCTGCGCGCGAACTCGCGCGTGAGCCACTCGCCCTCGCCCCAGCGGTCGAAGTCCGGCTGGCGCGGCACGTTGCGCGGCCCCCACCAGAACGAGCCCGACAGCGCCAGCACGTTGCCGAAGGCCTCGGGGTGCCGAAAGCCCGCCCAGGCGGCGGCCAGCCCGCCGTAGCTGGAGCCGGCCGCCACCACGTCGCGCGCTTCGGGCGAGAGCGCGGGGTGGCGGGCGCGCAGCCAGGGCAGCAGCTCCTGTGCCAGGAAGTCCGCGAACGCGGGGTTGGCGGGCAGCTCGGTGCCGCGCAGCGCGGGCGCGGGGTGGCCCACGAACACGGCGGCCAGCGGCGGGATGCGGCGCTGCGCGATCAGCGCGTCAAGCAGGCCGGGCACGTCCACGCGGTCCAGGTAGGCCTCGCGGTCGAACAGCACCAAGAGCGGCAGGCGCTGCGCGGAGGCCGAACCGGCGGGCAGGTAGATGCTCACGTCGCGCTCGTTGGCCAGGCGCTGGCTGGCCAGGCGCAGGTGCGCGAGCGTGCCCCGCTTGGCGGTGGGCGTGGGGACGTCCAGCCACGGCTCGGGCAGCGCGCCGGGCAGGCGCAGCACGGAGCGCGGCGCCACCATCGGCGCGGTGGGCTCGACCGCCACGGGCGCATGCGTGGGCGCGGGCGGCCAGGGCAGCGCGGTGTTCAGCGGGTCGGGCCGGGCCACGGCGTCCTCGGCCCGGGCGCGCGCCATGCGGTCGGCGCCGGGCGGCACGTCCGCGTCGGGCACCAGTTGGTACGAGGCGCGCAGGCCGGCCGGCAGCCGCAGCGTGAGGAACCACACGTCGCTCTGGGCCAGCCGCGCGAGGGCGAAACCTTGCTCGGAGCGCATGGCCCACGAGAGCTTCACGCTGCGCGTGGCGGGCGTGCCGCGCCAGAGGAAGGTGACCAGCGCCTCGCCGGCGTTCGCGCCGGGCTCGACCAGCGGGGCGCCGCCGGCGGCCACGTCGCGCCAGAACGAAGCGGTGCCTTCGCCCTGGGCCAGCGCGGCGCGCACGCGTTCGAGGCGCGGGCTGTCGGGCGCGGTGTCCTGCGCCCGCGCCGCGAAGGGCGCCCCCGCCAGCAGCGCCGTCAGCAGCAGGGCGCCGATGGCGCGGCGGCGGTCAGAACTTGGCATGCAGCGCCAGGTAGTAGCGGCGGCCGTCCTCGTTGAAGTCGGCGGACGTGGTGCGGTCGAAGGTCTTGTTGGTCAGGTTCAGGATGCCGCCGCGCAGCGTGAGCGCTTCCGTCAGGCGCCAGCCCACGGTGAGGTCGGCGATGGCGTAGCCCGCTTTTTGTGCCTCGTTCCAGCCCACGCTGATGTACTGGGAGCTGTTGTAACGCAGGTTGCCGCTCACGGTGAACTGCGGCGTGGCGCGCCAGTCCGCGCCCAGGTTGACGACGTGGCGCGGGCGGTAGACCAGCGGCACGGGCGTCGCGCCGCTGGTGTTCTTCGCGTCGGTGAAGGTGTAGTTGGCGCGCAGGCTGAGCGCCGCCGTGGGGTCGGCGCGCCAGCTCGCCTCCAGCCCGCGCGAGCGCACGCTGGCGATGTTCTGGTAGCGGAAGATGGGGCGGCCGTCGGGCAGGAAGCCCACGAAGTTGTCGTAGCCCGGCGCCAGCGCGCGGTCGGCCGTGCGGTTGGTGATGTCGATCATGTTCTTCAGGTCGGTGTTGAAGAACATCAGCCCGCCGCTGTGGATGCCGTGCGCGAACTGCAGGCCCAGTTCCTGGCTGGTGCCTGTCTCGGGCTTGATGGCGTTGCTGCCCACGATGTAGCAGCCCACGGTGGCGCTGCCGCACGACACCGAGCCCCAGTTCGGGCTGCCCTGCAGCAGCGTGGGCGCGCGGAAGGCGCGGGACACGCCGCCCTTCAAGGTGATGGCGTCGTTCAGGTGGTACACCGCATAGGCGCGCGGGCTGTTGTGGCCGCCGAAGTTCTCGTGGTGGTCGAAGCGGTTGCCCAGCGTGACGGCCAGCTTGTCGGTGATGCGGATCTCGTCCTCCACGAACAGCGCCCACTGGCTGACGGAGGTCTCGGGGCTCGCGTCGTAGCCCGCCGTGCCGGGCAGGCCGCGCAGGTTGGTGGGGTCGCGCAGCTTCTCGTTGCGGATGTCGAAGCCGGCCGTGATGAACTGGTTGCCCCAGCCCACGGGGATGTTGACCTTGCCGTTCAGGCTGGTGGTGTTGGCCTTGTTGGGGTTGACCTGGCCGGTGACCATGCCGGTGAGGTTGCGGATCTCGTCGGCGGCGAAGGTCAGCTCGGTGTTGCCGAAGCCGAAGCGCCCCTTGTGGCGCAGCGACACGGCGTCGCGCTCCATGAGGAAGCCCGCGTGGTCGCGCCGGCTCGTGTCCACGTCGGCCGTGATGCTGTGGTTCGTGCTGGGCGTGAAGGCCAGCTGCGCGCCGAACAGGCGGTTGCGGATGTGCTGCAGCCCGGTCTGGCGCGTGCCCGAGGCGGGCAGGGAGTTGATGTCGCCGTCCGCATCGCGCTGGTCGTAGGCACCCGTGAGCTTGATGCCCAGCGTGTCGGTCACCACCGGGCCGGCCAGCGAGAAGCCCGCCAGGCGGCTGTCGCCCGCGTCCTTGTCCTGCTGGACCACGGTCTCGATGCGGGCCGAGCCGCGCCACTGCTTGCCCACGGGCCGCGTGATGATGTTGACCACGCCGCCGATGGCGTCCGAGCCGTAGAGCGAGGACATGGGGCCGCGCACGATCTCGATGCGCTCGATCTCGTCGGCGGGCACCCAGCCCGTGTCGTAGTCGTTGCCCCGGAACATGGCGCTGGTGGCGTTCACGCGCTTGCCGTCGATCAGCATCAGCGTGTAGGCGGAGCCCAGGCCGCGCAGCTGCACGCCGGGCACCAGGTTGCCGCTGCGGCTCAGCGTTACGCCCTCCACCGTGCCCAGCAGCTCGGCCAGCTCCTGCACGGGGCGCTTCTCCAGGTCTTCGCGCGTGATGACCGAGACGCTGGCGGGTGCCTCGCGCAGCTCCTGCTCGTTGCCCGAGGCGGTGACCACCACGGCGGACAGCGCCGGGGTGGCGGCGTCCGGTGCGGTCTGGGCGTGCGCGCCGGCCGTGGCGAGCGCGGCGAGCAGGGCGGTGTGGATGGCCGTCAGCGCCAGGGACGGCGCGGCGGGGCGGGCGGAACGGTTTTGGAGGCAGTGCATGGAAGAAAGGCCCTCTGTTGTATTTCTGGATGCTCTAAATGAGAATGAAACCCGTTTATCATCCCAGGGTTTCCCCTGCCGCGGCCCCCGCCATGTTTGCGATGCACCCAGAAAGCTTTGCGCCCCGCCCGGAAATGCCTGCGCTGGGGCTGCCGGAGCTCACGCACAACCTCCACCTGCTGGGGGCGGACTACCAGATCAGCGGCTTGCGCCAGGCGCCCCCGGCGGTGCTGCGCGGCAGCATGGAAACGCTGGAGCTGCGCCCCGGCCTGGTGCTGTACCGCACCGAGCTACAGGACCTGTGCACGCTGCGCACCTCCAACCTGCTGCACCCCGGCCTCAAGCTGTGCGTGGTGGTGCAGGGCAGCACCGAACTCTCCTACGGCAGCCGCAGCTTCGTGCTGGGCCCCGGCGCCGGGCGCGCGGCGGGCGCCCTGGTGGCGCTGGCCGAGCCGGACCGCTTCGCCCGCCACTGGCAGCGCGGCCGCGCGGAGCGCAAGGTCAGCCTGACGCTGATGCCCGAGTGGCTGGACGCCAACGGCGTGGACAACGCCGCCGTGCGTGCCTTCTGCGGCGAGCACTTGGCCGTGGCGCCCTGGCAGCCCTCGGCACGCGCCCTGGCGCTGGCCGACCAGATCGGGCGCCCGCCCGACATGGACGCGGGCCTGCGCCGGCTGTGGCTGGAGAGCCGCTGCCTGGACATCGTGGTCGAAGCGCTGGACGTGATCGCGCGGCAGCCCGGCGCCGTCGCGCCCTGCAGGAAGGGCCGGGCGGTCGCCCCCCAGGCGATGGACGCGCTGGACGCGCGCAGCCACCGGCGCCTGCGCGAGCTGCGCGACTTCCTGGACAGCGGCGCCGCCGACGGCCTGCCGCTGGCCGCCATCGCGCGCCACGCAGGCATGAGCGCCGCGCACCTGCAGCGCCATTTCCCCAAGGTGGGCGGCACCTCGGTGGTGGACTACCTGCGCCAGCGGCGCCTGCAGCGCGCCCGCCACGCGCTGGAGCGCGGCGAGACCGACGTGGCCGGCGCCGCCGTGCTGGCGGGTTACGCCAGCCCCGCGAACTTCGCCACCGCCTTCCGGCGCTGCTTCGGCATCACGCCGCGCCAGGCGCGTCAAAGACTCTGATTTTGATAGCTGCCTGTGCTTGACCAGAAAGCGCTAGAGGCTGATTTGATCCTTAATTGAAAAGGTACTGCAGCACGCCGTCGCCGGTTTGTACCGGCGTGCAGTCAATGCCCCAGATGCGGGCGATGCGCTCGGCCGTCAGCACCTCGGCCACCGGGCCGTGGCTGGCAGCCTCGCCGTGCGCGAGCAGCAGCGCATCGTCGGCGTAGCGCAGGGCCAGGTTCAGGTCGTGCAGCACGGCCGCCACGCCCACGCCCTGGCCGTGCGCCCAGCCGCGCAGCAGGCGCAGCGCCTGGTGCTGGTGGGCCAGGTCCAGCGCGGCGGTGGGCTCGTCCAGCAGCAGCCAGCGCGCCGCGCCGCCGGTGTCGTTGGGCAAGGGCGCCCAGACCTGGGCCAGCGCCCGTGCCAGGTGCACGCGCGCCTTCTCGCCGCCGGACAAGGTGTTGAAGATGCGCGGCGCCAGCGCCGCCACGTCGGTGGCCGCCAGGGCTTGCTCGACGATGCCTGCCTCGTCCGCCGTGGGCTGCTTGCGGTGCGGGTAGCGGCCCAGCTCGGCGACCTCGCGCGCGGTGAAGTCGAAGGCCACGGCGCTTTCCTGCGGCATCACGGCGCGGCGCAGGGCCAGTGCGTGGGCGCCCAGGGCCTGCACGGGCTGGCCGTCCAGCAGCACCTGCCCGGCGTCCGGGCGGCGCTGGGCCGACAGCAGCGACAGCAGCGTGGACTTGCCCGCGCCGTTGGGCCCCAGGATGGCCGTGAAGCGCCCGGGCCGCAGCGTGGCCGTGATGCCGTGCAGCAGCTCGCGCCCGCCCGCCGAGACGCGGGCATCGACACATTGCAGCGTCATACGCGGCTCCTGAAACGGCGCAGCATCAGCAAGAACATGGGGCCGCCGATGAAGGCCGTGAGCACGCCCAGCGGCAGCTCCGCCGGCTGCGCCACGGTGCGCGCCACCGCGTCGGCCGCCAGCACCAGTGCGGCGCCCAGCAGGGCCGCGCCGGGCAGCACCACGCGGTGGTCCGGCCCGGCCACCAGCCGCACCCAGTGCGGCGCGATCAGGCCCACGAAGCCGATGATGCCGGTGGTGGCGGTGACGGCGCCCACCGCCAGCGCGGTGATGACCACGGCCGCGCGCTTGACGCGCTCCACGTTCACGCCCAGCAGCGCGGCCTGCGCCTCGCCCAGCGCGATGGCGTTGAGCGGGCGCGCCCAGGCCAGCGCCGCCGTGCAGGCCACGGCCACCAGCGCGGCTACCAGGGCCACGGCGCTCCAGCGCGCGCCGCCCAGGCTGCCCAGCAGCCAGAACTGGATGTTGCGCAGTTGCTCGTCGGTGGCGATGAAGTTGAGGTAGCCCAGGCCCGCGGCCGCCACGGCGTTCACCGCCACGCCCGCCAGCAGCATCAGGCCGATGTGCGTGCCCGAGGGGCCTTGCGCAAACAGGTAGATGAGCAGCGTGACGCCCAGCCCGCCCGCAAAGGCGGCGAGCATCAGAGTCCAGCTGCCCAGGGTGTGCGGCAGCGCGGGAAACCACTGCGTGCCCAGCACGATGACCACGCCCGCCGCCAGCGCCGCGCCGCTGCTGATGCCGATCAGGCCGGGGTCGGCCAGCGGGTTGCGAAACAGCCCTTGCATCAGCGCACCCGCCACGCCCAGCCCGGCGCCTGCGGCCACGCCGAGCAGCAGGCGCGGCAGGCGGATGTTGAGGAACACGAGCTGCGCGGGCGTGTCCTGCACGCCGCCCGCCAGCATGCGCAGCAGCTCGGCGGGCGCGATGGGGTAGGCCCCGCTGGCCGCGCCCGCCATGAAGGCCAGCAGCACCAGCGCCAAGCCCAGCACCAGCGCCGTGCGCGGCGCCAAACGCGGCGCGGTCACGACGAATGGAGGCGCTGGTGCACTTCGCGCACGGCCTGCGGCATGCGCGGGCCGAAGCCCAGCAACAGCAAAGCGTCCAGCGACACCACGGCGCGGCGGCGATAGGCGGGGGTGAGCGCAAGCTCGGGCCGCTGCCAGAACTTCTCAACCCCGCCCAGCGCCTCGATGCCCTGGTCGGTGGTGAGGATCACGTCCGGTGCGGCGCTGGCCATGGCCTCGGCCGTCATGGGGCGGTAGTTGGTGAAACCGCCCATGGCGTTCACCCCGCCCGCGAAGCGGATCAGCGCATCGGCCGCCGTGCCCTGGCCCGCCACCTGCGGCGCGGGGCCGTGCGACAGGATGAACAGCACGCGCGGCTTGGGGCCCTTGGCTGCGGCGACCTGCTGGCCGACCTGCGCCCATTCGGCGTCGAGCCGCGCCTGCAGCTCGCGCGCCGCAGCCTCGCGCCCGGCGGCGCGGCCCACGGCCTGCACCTTGGCGCGCACGTCCTCCCAGGTGTATTCGGACTTCACCAGCTCCACCTTCACGCCGGCGCTGCGCAGCTGGTCCAGCACCACGGGCGGACCGGCCTCGGTGGTGGCGATCACCGCGTCGGGTTGGAGGGAGAGCACGCCCTCGGCCGAGAGCTGGCGCATGTAGCCCACCTTGGGTGTCTTGAGCGCGGCGGCCGGGTAGAGGCTGGTGGTGTCGGTGCCCACGAGCTGCGCCTCGGCGCCCAGCGCGTATACCACCTCGGTGATGGCGCCGCTGATGGTGACGAGGCGCGGGGGCTTCGGTTGTTGCTGTGCCCAGGCGGCCAGCGGGGCGCCCAGGGTTGCGGCGAGCACAGTGCGGCGTGTGGTGCTGTAGTGCATATCCATTCTCCAAGGCGCTTGAAACTGGCGCGCCCCGAGCCAGCGGACGCCGTGGAACTGGCTTTGCCAGGCCACCGGCGTCGTCCCCCTTCCCGTAGCGCGCAGCGCGTAGAGAGAAGGGGGAAGCCGCGCAGCGGCTCAGGGGGTAGTGCTCAACTCCAATGGCGTGATCTTGCGCACGATGGCGCGCCAGTCCTCGCGCTCGGGCTGGCCGGGCTTGCGCACGCCGAAGAACATCGCCATGAGCTCGCCCGTGCCGTCGAACGCTTCGACGGAGGTCACGATGCCGTCGCTGGTGGGTTTTTCCACCACCCACACGTGGGCGATGGCGTCCTCGCGCAGGTGCAGGTTGAAGCCCGGGTCCAGCACGTTGAGCCACTGCGCGCCGCGGATCTCCAGGGGCTCGATGCGCGCCACGGGGCCGCTGTGGATCTGGATGCAGCCGGGGCTGCCCACGAAGACCATGATGGGCGCGCCGTCGAACGCGGCCTCCTGCAGTAGCTCGCGCAGCGCGGACGGGGCCACGCGGCGCGTGAAGCGGCCCTCGGCCAGGCGCAGGCTCTGCTGGCGCTCCACGTTGAACTTCTTGAGCAGGGGGAAGAATTCGTGCGTGTCCTGCATCGCGGCCCAGGCATCGAGCAGGGCGGGGGCGTCGATCTCGGCATCGGCGCGGGGCGCGGGGGCCGGGGGCTTGTCGCGGAACACGTAGCCTAGCGCGGGTTCGCCAAAGCGCTGCATCACGGCCTCGAAGGCGGCGCGGTTGGTGGCCTCGCGGCAGAACACCTTGTGCACGGCCAGGCCGTGCGCGTCGAAGAACTGCAGGCTCAGCGACGCGGGCGTGCCGGGGTTGGCGGCGGCCTCGGTCACGGCGAAGCCCGCGTGCCAGTGCATGAAGAACAGGCGCAGGTCGATGGCCTCGCCCAGCGCCAGGCCCACGGGGCCGGTGGCGGAGAGGTTTTCGTACACGCCGGTCTTTTCGTGCACGGTGGTTTCGTTGCGCGTGAGGGCGAGCACGGGGCCGCAGGCCTGCAGGGCCTGCAGCAGTGCGAGCCAGTCGCCGCGCAGGGCCACGGATTGCAGGGGCCGGTCGTGCGCGCCGCCGTGGGCGGCGATGGCGGCGCCCTCGCTCAGGCCGATGGAAGCGGCGGCTTCCTTGTGGCGCAGGCCCGTGGCGCGGGCCTGGGCGAAGCGTTCTCGGATCGCGGGTGCGTTCATGGGGTCAGGTATTAAAAAGATAGCTGCTCGCGCCCGGCTGGCGGGCGCTAGCGGCCAAAAACACTTGAAATCAGTTCGCAGGCTGGATGCCGAACTCGAAGGTCCAGGTCTGCGCGCCGCTGTAGGCGGGCGTGGCCGTGGCGTACTTGATCTCGGCCAAGCGCATGCGCGCGTAGCTCTTGCCTTCGCCGGACTTGACCAGCGTGGCCGCGTCGGGGTTGGCCTTGAGCATGTGCTGCGTCACGCCCGCAGCGCTGCCCGCCGCGTCGGTGGGGTAGTAGTTGAACCAGCCGTAGTTCAGCGCATTGGGGTAGGTGCCGGTGTAGGCGGGCGAGAGCTGGGAGCCGATGCTGTCCTTGACCCAGGCCGTGGCGCTCTTGGGGCCGGTCTGCGCACTGGTCAGGTCGGCCAGGGTGTCGTTGAGGTTGGACGTGGCGGTGAACTTGGCGACCACCGGCTTGCCGTCGGTGCCGTAGAAGCCCGCGGGGGTCTTGCTCAGGAAACCGGCCACGGTGCCGCTGCCCGAGGTGCCGCCGTTGAGCTTGACGTTGTAGCGGTTGAAGGCGATCTGCCAGGGGCCCGTTTCGGCGGTCTTGGCCTTGTTCGCCAGGTCGTAGTAGACCCAGCCCGCGGAGGCGTCCACCGTGTCGTTCAGCACGTTGCCGGGGTTGGCGGTGTCCACCCAGCGGAACGAGGGCCAGCCCGAGACCGTGCCCGTGGCACCGCCGTAGTAGCCGGTGACCTGCAGCGCGTACACCTTGCCGGCCGCGCCGGTGATGTCGGTCGAGGCGCTGTTGGTGGTGACCAGGAAGGTGCGGAAGTTGGGTGCGAGCTGGTGAGTGCCGGTGAGGTCGTATTCGAACGCGGCGCTCTGGATGTCGTTGCTGCCGGTGAAGGCGCTCTTGGCCGTGTCGGCGGTGTAGGCCGCGGCGGGCACGGTGCCGCCTGCGGGGTCGGTCAGCGCGTCCTTCCAGGTGAGCAGGTTGGTCCAGGTGTGCGTGAACGGGCTGCCGAAGGCCGCGCCCGCGCCGCTGCCGCTGGGGCCGCTGTTGGTGTAGAGCTCGGCCGAGCGGCCGCCGCTGACCAGCTTCACGTCCCACGCGGTGCCGGTGCAGCCCGCCACCTCGGCCTTGGCGTCGAAGTCGTAGCAGACCGATTGGCCGGCCGCGGGCAGCGTGAAGGTCCAGGTGGCGGTCTGCGTGAACTTGCTGGTGTCCGCGGGCGGGGTGGTGCCGCCGGACGAGTCGTCACCGCCGCCACCGCCGCCGCAGGCGGCCAGCGTTGCGGCGGCCAGGGCCACGGACAGGATCTTGAAGGTTCGGGTGGTCTGCATGCTGGGGGCTCCTTGAGGGTTCAGAGTGCGTTGCCGAAAGCGACCTTGGCACCCACGTAGACGTAGCGGCCCGCGATGGGGCCGTAGTCGCTGGTGTTGCCGAAGTCGCGCTGGCGGTTGGTGAGGTTGTTGATGCCGAAGAACAGCGTGGTGGCGCGGCCGACCCGGTGGTTCAGCGCCAGGTCGAGCGTGGCCCAGGCGGGGGAGCGGGCGCGCGTCGTGGTGTCCACCAGCTCGTCGCTCTGGGCGCGGGCGCGCAGGCTCAGCGTGGTGGCGCCCTGCAGGCGCCAGTCCGCGCCCAGGCGCACGATGCTTTGCGGGCGGCGCGTGAGTTCGAGGCCCGTGCCCAGGTCGCGCGTCTGGGTGTAGGTGTAGGCGGCGCTGAGCTGCAGGGCGGCCGTGGCGCGCCAGTTCACGCCCGTCTCCAGCCCGCTGGTGCGGGCGCGCGAGACGTTGTCGTAGGTATAGGCGGCGATGCCGTTGGTCACGGTGGCGTTGGCCAGGTCGGTCTGGATCAGGTCGCGCACGCGGTTGTAGAAAACGTTGGCGTCGATGCTGAGCCGGTCGCCCTGGCTCAGGGTGCCGCCCAACTGCAGGCTGGTGGAGGACTCGGGCTTCAGGTTCGGGTTGCCCACCACGATGTAGCCCAGCGTGCTGTGGTCGAACAGGTAGTGCCGTTCCTTGAGGTTGGGCACGCGGTAGCCCTGGCCGAGGCTGGCGCGCAGCACGCCCTTCCAGCCGCCGCTGTCCAGCAGGCTGCCGCGCACGCTGACCTTGGGCGCCCAGTGGCTGCCGAAGTCCGAGTCGTGCTGGCCGCGCAGGCCCAGCAGCACCTCCCAGGTGTCGGAGAGCAGGATGTCGTTCTGCACGAACAGCTCGTTGCTGGTGCGCTGGGCGCTGCCGGCCACGCCCAGCTCGGACAGGCCGTTGCTGGTCTGCGCCAGGGTCTCGCGGTGCCAGTCGGTGCCCACCATCCAGAGCTGGCGGCCCCAGGCGGGCAGCTCGAACTGGGTGCCCAGGTGCTGCATGCGCTGGCGCGAACGGCGGTCGGTGGCCAGCACGTTGTTGGAGTAGCCGGGCGAGTGGCTGTCGTAGTCTTCATGCACGCCCTTGACTTGCGCGCGCACCCCGTTGCCGAAGCGCCAGGTGGCGCCGCCGCTCAGGCGCTCGCGCGTGATGTCTTCCAGCTTGCGCTGCGGCACGTTGGCCGGGGGCACGTAGAGGTTGTAGCGCTGCGTGTCCGCCTCGGTGTAGTGCGAGGCCTCGGCCCAGGCGTTGCCTTGCGCGCCGGCCAGCCATTCGCCGCGCGCCGCGAACTGCTGGCGTTTGCTGGCGTCGCCCTGGCGCGGGTATTCCGACGGGTGCAGGCCGAAGCCCGCGTCATCCACCCAGTCGCCCGAGAGGCCCAGGCGCCAGTCCTCCGTCCCGCCGCCGAGGTTGAAGCGGGCATGGCGGTTGTTGGCGCTGGCGTTTTTGCCGTTGTCGTTCTGGCGGCCATGGCTGCCTGCGTCCACCGCCGCCGTGCCGCCGAAGCCGGCGGCCGGGCGCCGCGTGATGACGTTGACCACGCCGCCCATGGCCGAGCTGCCGTACTGCGCCGAACTGGCGCCCTTGACCACCTCGACGCGCTCCACGTCGGTCAGCAGGTACTGGCTCAGGTCCACGGTGGAGCTGGTGCTGGCGGTGATGGGCAGGCCGTCGATGAGCACCAGCACCTGGTCGGCGCTCAGGCCCTGCAGCGAGAGTTCGTAGCCCGACTTGCCCAGCACCTCGCGCATCTGCAGGCCGGGCACGTTCTCCAGCGCCTGCTTGAGCGTGCGGGCATGGGTGCGCTCCATCTCCTCGCGGGTCACGACCTCGGTGCGCACGGGGGTCTCGTCGATCGCGCGTTCGGTGCGCGTGGCCGTCACCACCACCGGCTTGAGGGTGGTGGTGGCCGGCTCGCCGTCCTGGGCGTGGGCGGGCAGGGCGGCCAGCAGCGGGAGCAGCCAGACGGGCGAGCGGTGAAAGGGCACGGGCATGGCGCGGGGATTTATCTGTGGGATGCGAATCCGGTTGATTATACGAAATCAAATGAGAATGATTCGTTTTAGAATTCAATGCACGGCATGTGCGATGCCGTGCCTGCAACCCACTGGAGGAACCCGCGCAATGACCGCACCCGCTCCATCCTGCGACGAGGAATACGACCTGCCCTGCGCCGAGGCCCTGCTGGCGGGCACGCTGGCCCTGATGACGGGCTATGTGCAGGCCTGCTGCGACAGCCACCGCGACGCCATGGGGCGCAAGGTCGTCACCAACCTGCAGCTGCTGGCGCAGGCCGAGGGGCTCACGCCGCACTTCCGCACCATGCTCTGGAGCCTGCAGGGGCGCTGGGCCCAGCAGTGCGCGGCCACGGGCGGCGGGCTGGAGGCGCAGGCGGCCCTGTCCGCCGCCGAGCAGCGCCGCGCGCTGTGGGTGCCCGCGCCGGACGCGGTGCAGTAGAGTTTGAATGAAATTGGGCTCCAGCGCTTATGCAGCAAGCGCTGGCAGCTATCAATTCAATAGTTTCGGATCAGTACACCAGGCGCTCGGGGCGGATTTCCTGGAGGATCGTGGTGGCGATCTCTTCGATGCTCTTGGTGGTGGTGGACAGCCAGCGGATGCCCGAGCGGCGCATCATGGCCTCGGCCTCGGCCACCTCCATGCGGCAGTTCTCCAGGCTGGCGTAGCGCGAGTTGGGGCGGCGCTCGCTGCGGATCTCGGCCAGCCGGTCGGGGCTGATGGTCAGGCCGAAGATCTTGCTGCGAAAGGGCACCAGCGCGGCCGGCAACTGGCGGCGATCGAAGTCCTCGGGGATCAGCGGGTAGTTGGCCGCCTTCATGCCGCACTGCATGGCCAGGTACAGGCTGGTCGGCGTCTTGCCGCTGCGCGAGACGCCCACCAGGATCACGTCCGCGCCCGCCAGGTCGCGGTTGCTCTGGCCGTCGTCGTGCGCCAGGCTGAAGTTGATGGCCTCGATGCGGTCGGTGTATTCCTTGCTGGCGCTGATGTCCGAGAAGCGCCCCACGCGGTGGTGCGACTTGATGCCCAGCTCCTGCTCCAGCGGGTGCACGAAGGTGCCGAACATGTCCAGCAGCATGCCCTTGCAGCCGTCCTGGATGACCTTGAGCACCTCCATGTTGACCAGCGTGGTGAAGACCACGGGCTTCTTGCCCTCCATCTCGCCCGTGTGGTTGATCTGCCGCACCGCCTGGTGGGCCTTGTCCACCGTGTCGATGAAGGGCAGGCGCACGTGGCGCGGCTTCATCTCGAACTGGGCGAGGATGGCGTTGCCGAAGGTCTCGGCGGTGATGCCGGTGCCGTCGGACACGAAGAATACGGTGCGGGTGTGCATGGGGTGTGCGCGGTGCAAAGTGGCGACACCCTGCACCTTACCGCAGAACGCCGGCGTCAATAGCGCACGTGCAGGCGCACCGTCACGTTGCGGGGATCGCCGTAGTAGTTGCCGTTGGTCGTTGCGCTCACCGAGCGCAGGTAGGTCTTGTCGAACAGGTTGTTCACGTTCACCGATACGCTGGCGCGGGGCGTCAGCGCGTATTCCGCCCGCATCGACCACACCGCGTAGCCTGCCTGGGTGAAGCGGTACGGTGCGGAGGCGCCGTCGAAGCGCCCCGTGGCCGGGTTGTACAGGTTCACGGTGCCCGCGTTGTAGCTGCTGCTTTGCGCCACCACGCCCGCGCCCAGGCGCAGCCCGCGCCAGTCGCCGCCGAAGCTGTACTGCGTCCACAGCTTGAACAGGTGCCGGGGCGTGACGGTGCTGAATTGCGCGTCGTTGGCGCGCCGGTTCACGTTCTTGTTCCAGGTGTAGCCCACCGAGGCCTGCCAGCCCTGCAGCAGCTCGCCGTTCAGCTCCAGGTCCAGCCCTTCGCTGATCTGGTAGCCGTCGCGGTAGTAGCAGCAGGCGGAGCCCAGCGCGCCGGGCATCTCCGGGTAGGCCGGGTCGCGCACCGCCATGCCTTTCTTCTCGATGCGGTACAGCGCGGCGCTGGCCGCCAGCCGGTCGTTCAGCGCGTGCTTGGCGCCCAGCTCGAAATTGCTGCCGCGCACGGGGTCGAGCGGCGTGCCGGGCGGCGGCCCGCCCAGGCGGGTGGCCTGCGAGGCATAGATCTGCGTGGCGCTCGCATACACATTGGTGTGCTCGCCCAGGGCGCGCACCACGCCGACGTAGGGCACGAACACATCGCCGTCGTCGCGCAGGGTGCGGGTAGCGCTCGCTTCGAGTGGGTACTGCCGCCGGTCGTCGTTCCTGTCCTTGATGACGTAGCGCCCGCCGGCGATCAGCGTCCAGTGGTCGATGGGCCGCAGCTGGATCGCGCCGTACAGGCCGTGCTGGGTGCTGGGGATGTCTACGATCTCCTGCGGGCCGCCCTGGAACTTCTCCGGCATGGGCGGTATGACGATGGGGTTCAGGCCAGTGGTCACGTAGTCGCCGAAGTCGGGGTTCTTGAACCGGAAGCGGGCCTTGGTGCGTGCCCAGTCCATGCCCAGCGTCACGTCGTGGCGGCGGCCCAGCCAGTCGAAGCCGCCCTGCAGCAGCAGGTCGGCCGCGACGTGCTTGGCGCCGCCGTCCCACGATGCGCCCCAGTAGCGGCCCGTGGGGGCCGCGGGCTCGATCGGACCGCCCAGGCGGGCCGTGTGGTGGTCGATGGTGGCGTCGTAGTGCTCCAGGCGCAGCTGGGTCTTCCAGTCCGCGTTCCACTGGTGCTCCAACTGCGCGAACGTGATGGTGCGCGCGGTGTTGGCCCAGCTCCAGGGCGTGGTGAAGTTCGTGCGGCGGTCCACGGGCAGGAGCGAGCCGTCGCGGTAGCGCGGATGGCCCCAGGAGGTGCCGCGCTCGTCGGCGCGCTGGTGGTCGATGCCTGCGAACAGGCGCGTGTCCGGCCCCAGGTCGGTCTCCAGGGCGCCGTAGAGCACGGAGGAGCGCCTGCTGCCGTAGTCGTAGAAGTAGTCCCGTTCCTGGTGGGCCGCGACCAGCCTTCCGCGCACGCGGCCCTCCAGCGCCAGCGGGCCGGACAGGTCGGCCTCCACCCGTCGGTTGCTCCAGCTGCCCAGCGTCAGTTCGCCGTGCGCCTGGAACACCGGCGTGGGCCGCTTGTAGCTGAGGTTGACCACGCCGCCCGCTTCGCCAGCGCCGGAGAACAGGCCATCGGCGCCGCGCAGCACCTCGACATGGTCGAACGGCGCCATGTCGTCGTCGCCGTTGCGGGTATAGAACCCCAGCACCTGGCTGCGTGCGGCGCCGCCGTCGTAGCGGACCTTGTTCACGCTCAGGCCGCGCGCGGTGTAGTTGCTGCCATAGATGCCGTTGGTGGTCATGGAGATGCCCGCCGCCTGGGCCATCACGTCGTCGATGCTGTACAGCCCCTGGTCCTCGATGCGCTGGCGGCTGATGACGGTGACCGACTGCGGCACGTCCTTGAGCGCCTGCTGACCCTTGCCGACGCTGACGGTGGACGGGGCATAGCTGCCCGTGCCTTCCGTGGCGCCCAGGCGCTCGGCCTCGGCGGTCACCGTCACCTCGCGCAGGGTGGTGGTCGTGGTTGCGGCGCCTGCGGCGGGGGCCTGCGAGGCCTGGGGTGCCGCCACCAGCACATAGCCCGCATCCGTCTTGCCCAGCGCCAGCCCCGTGCCCCGCAGCAGCGCGGCGAAGCCGTCTTCCACGCCATAGCGCCCCTGCAGCCCGGGCGACTGCAGGCCGCGTACCCTGGCCGTGTCGACCGCGAGCGCGGCGCCGCTCTGCTGCGCGAAGCGGTTGAGCGCTTCGGCCAGCGGGCCGGGCGGGATGCTGTAGTGGCCGGCGGTGGCGGCCGGAGCCTGCGCAATGGCCGCTGGCGGCAGCGTGGCGAAGGCAGCGGCGAGGGCTAGGGGCAGCACGGCAGCCAGGGGCCGGGCGAGGGGAGGGCGGAGGGAGGTCGGCGACATGGCGGTTCCTTGCTTGCAATGGGTTTCCTTCCGCTTGACGGACGGGAAACGGAAAGCGGAACCGTCTACGGTTGCGGAGCCGTGTCCACCATGACGAAGTAGCGGGTCAGCATGCGCACCCGCAGCTGGGGAAAACTGTCCACCAGCAGCTGCAGTGCACGGCCGGTGTCGTCCAGCGGCAGCACGGCCGAGACGCGGATGCCTTCGAGGGCCGCGCGGTCGTACTGCAGGTGGCCCGGGCGCTGGCGCGCCAGCGCATCCAGCACCTCGGGCAGCGGCTGGTCGTGCACCACGAGCTGGTGGCGGCGCCAGGCGCCTTCCGTGGTGCTGGCGTCCAGCGGCGTGGCGGCGTCGGCCTGGGCGGCGGTGAAGCGCAGGCGCTCGCCCGCGTGCACGCGCAGCGGCGCGCCGCCGGCCGCCGGCTGGACCTCGGTGGTGGATTCGAGCATGGAGAGCACGGTGGCATCCGGCTGCCGCTCGACCATAAAGCGCGTGCCCAGCGCACGGATGAGGCCGTGCGCGGTTTGCACGACGAAGGGGCGGGCGGCGTCCTTCGCCACGTCCACCAGGATGTCGCCCTGTACCAGCTCCAGCGTGCGCCGCGCCGCGTCGTAGCGCAGGTTCACGGCGCTGCCGCCGCGCAGGGCGATGCGGGTGCCGTCGGCGAGCTGGTGGTCCTGCCATTCCCCGGCGCTGGTGCGCAGGTCCGCCATCAGGTAAGCGGGCGGCCAGACGCGCAGCGCGACGGCGGCGGGCACCGCCATGGCCAGCACCAGGGCCAGCACGGCGCCTGCGCGGGCCGCGCGGCGGCGTCGGCTTTGGCCCGTGGACAACGCGGCGTTGAGCGCGGCCTGCGCCGGGCGCGCATTACCCCCCGCCTGACCGCGCAGGCCCTGCACGCGTTCCAGCAGGGCCTCCATGCGCTGGGCGGCCTCGGCATGGCGCGGGTCGGCGGCCTTCCAGGCGATGAAGGCGGCGCGGGTGCGGGCGAGGGCGGCCGCGTTGCCCTGGGTCTCGTCGTCGCGCAGGCTCACCAGCCACTGCGCGGCCTCGGTGGCGATGGAGTCGTTGTCGCGGGCGGCGGCGCTCATGCGTGGCCGCCCGTGGCCGCGTGGCAATGCAGCAGGGCCTGCACGAGGTATTTGCGCACCATGCGGGTGGAAACGCCCAGCGTGGCGGCGATCGCGCCCTGGGGCTCGCCGTCCAGGAAGTGCAGCAGGAAGGCGCGCGCGGGCCGGGGCGGCAGGCCGTCGAGCGCAGCGCTGATCTGCTCCAGCGCCTGCAGGGCCGCCAGCGTTTCCTCGGGCGAGGGCGCCAGGCCCGGGTGGCTGTCGGCCAGCGCGGCCAGCTCGGCGAGGTAGGCCCGCTCCAGCGCCTGGCGGCGGGCGCGGTCGATCAGCAGGTGCTGCGCGGTGGTAGTGAGGTAGGCGCGCGGCTCGCGCAGGCCCAGCAGCGCGTCGCGCGAGGCGAGGATGCGCACGAAGGTGTCGTGCGCCACGTCCGCCGCACCATGCGGACAGCCCAGCCTGCGGCGCAGCCAGCCCAGCAGCCAGCCGTGGTGGTCTGCGTAGAGGACGTGGATGGGGGAGTGCATGGCAGCGCTGGTGGATTTTTGAATGAGAACCGTTCTCGATTGTAGTGCGCTGCCCCGGGCGGCCTCCGCAAGCGGGCGCGGCCCCCTACAATCGCTGCCTGTCGATGCGGAATTTCTCTTCTCTGCTCCCCCTTCTTCCCTTCCCCATGCATGCCCGCGGCCCACAACCAGAACACCAAAGCCGAACGCCATGCAGGGGCGCACGCCCGCTGCCGCTTCTCCAGGGTGCAGGCGCAGACCCGGTTTCAACTTCTGGAGCTTTCCCATGTCTGCACTTTTCAGCCCGACCGCCCTGGTCGTACCGTTTGAGAACCTAAGAATGACCGACGTCGAGGCGGTTGGCGGCAAGAACGCCAGCCTCGGCGAGATGATCTCCCAACTGCCCCAGGGCGTGCGCGTGCCCACGGGCTTCGCCACCACCGCCCACGCGTTCCGCGAATTCCTCAAGCACGAGGGCTTGGCCGAGCGCATCAGCCAGCGCCTGGCCACGCTGGACACCGAGGACGTGCGCGCCCTCGCCGAGGCCGGCGCCGAGATCCGCGGCTGGATGGAAAACCAGCCTTTCCCCGCCGACCTGGAAAAGGCCGTGCGCGATGCCTTTGCAGCCCTGTCGGCCGGCAACGACCAGGCCAGCTTCGCCGTGCGCTCGTCCGCCACGGCCGAGGACCTGCCCGACGCATCGTTTGCGGGCCAGCAGGAGACCTTCCTGAACGTGGTCGGTGTTGACGACGTGTTGCACAAGATGAAGGAGGTGTTCGCCTCCCTCTACAACGACCGCGCCATCAGCTACCGCGTGCACAAGGGTTTCGCGCACGACGTGGTGGCGCTGTCGGCGGGCGTGCAGCGCATGGTGCGCTCCGACCTGGGCGCGGCGGGCGTGATGTTCACCATCGACACCGAGAGCGGCTTCGACGACGTGGTATTCATCACCAGCAGCTACGGCCTGGGCGAGACGGTGGTGCAGGGCGCCGTGAACCCCGACGAGTTCTACGTGCACAAGCCCATGCTCAAGGTAGGCAAGAAGGCCGTGATCCGCCGCAACCTGGGCTCCAAGCTGATCCAGATGGTGTTCTCCACGCCCGAGGAGAAAAAGGCCAGCGGCAAGCTCGTCAAGACGACCGACGTGGCCACCGAGCAGCGCAACCGCTATTCGCTGACCGATGCCGACGTGGAGCAGTTGGCCCACTACGCACTGGTGATCGAGCAGCACTACGGCCGCCCCATGGACATCGAGTGGGGCAAGGACGGCACGGACGGCCATCTCTACATCCTGCAAGCGCGCCCCGAGACGGTGAAGAGCCAGTCCAAGGGCCAGGCCGAGCAACGCTTCAAGCTCAAGGGCTCCAGCACCGTGCTGGCCGAGGGCCGTGCCATCGGCCAGAAGATCGGCACCGGCCCCGTACGCCTGGTGCACAGCATTTCCGAAATGGACAAGGTGCAGCCCGGCGACGTGCTCGTCACCGACATGACCGACCCCAACTGGGAGCCCGTGATGAAGCGCGCCAGCGCCATCGTCACCAACCGGGGCGGCCGCACCTGCCATGCGGCCATCATCGCGCGCGAGCTGGGCATCCCGGCCGTGGTGGGTTGCGGCGACGCGACCGAACGCCTGAAGGACGGCACGCTGGTCACGGTGAGCTGCTCCGAAGGCGACACCGGCAAGATCTACGACGGCCTGCTCGAAACGGAAGTGACCGAGGTGCAGCGCGGCGAGATGCCGGCCATCGAGACCAAGATCATGATGAACGTGGGCAACCCGCAGCTCGCCTTCGACTTCGCGCAGCTGCCGAACGAAGGCGTCGGCCTGGCCCGCCTGGAGTTCATCATCAACAACAACATCGGCGTGCACCCCAAGGCCATCCTGGACTACCCCCAGATCGACGCCGACCTGAAGAAGGCCGTGGAATCCGTGGCGCGCGGCCATGCCTCGCCCCGCGCCTTCTACGTGGACAAGGTGGCCGAGGGCGTGGCCACCATCGCCGCCGCGTTCTGGCCCAAGCCGGTCATCGTGCGCCTGTCGGACTTCAAGTCCAACGAATACCGCAAGCTCATCGGCGGCAGCCGCTACGAGCCCGAGGAAGAGAACCCCATGCTGGGCTTCCGCGGCGCGGCGCGCTACATCAGCGCCGACTTCGGCGAGGCCTTCGCCATGGAGTGCGAGGCGCTCAAGCGCGTGCGCAACGACATGGGCCTGACCAATGTGCAGGTGATGGTGCCCTTCGTGCGCACGCTGGGCCAGGCCGAGCGCGTGACCAAGCTCCTCGCATCGCACGGCCTGCAGCGTGGCAAGGACGACCTCAAGGTCATCATGATGTGCGAGGTGCCCAGCAACGCCATCCTGGCCGAGCGCTTCCTGGAGTTCTTTGATGGCTTCTCCATCGGCTCCAACGACCTGACCCAGCTCACCCTGGGCCTGGACCGCGACTCGGGCCTGGAGCTGCTGGCGCAGGACTTCGACGAGCGCGACCCCGCCGTGCAGGCCCTGCTCAGCCGCGCCATCGCGGCCTGCAAGGCCCAGGGCAAGTACGTGGGCATCTGCGGTCAGGGCCCCAGCGACCACCCGGACTTCGCGCAGTGGCTGGCCAAGGAAGGCATCTCGTCGATCTCGCTCAACCCCGACAGCGTGATCGCCACCTGGCAGCAGTTGGCCAGCTGATGCTCCATGCCGCAGCCCCCGCGCCCCGATGATGCAGAAAAGGCGGGGCCGTTCCCGCCCGACCTGCACGACGTGCGGCACCTGTGGCTCAAGGCGGGCCTGCTGCTGCTGTGGGCGCTGGTGTCCTTCGTGGCTACCTACTTCGCGCGGGACCTGGAATTCCTCGTCGTGGCCGGCTGGCCCCTGGGCTACTGGATCGCGGCGCAGGGCGCGGTGGTGGTGTTCATCGGCATCGTGGTGGCCTATGGCTGGGCCATGAACCGCTTCGAGCGCCAGGACGCCGAGCGCGCTGCGGCCACGGCCGGGGAGGCGGACGGCCGCCATGGCTGAGCCCGGCTCCTTCAGCCCCGCGGGCCCGGAGCGCCCCAGTTCGGGGCCGGCCTACCTCTGGCGGCTGCACCGCATCCTGGCGCTGTACGTGGTGGGGGTGGCGGGCTTCCTGGCCCTGATGACCTGGGCCGAATACCAGGGGCTTTCGCGCCACTGGATCGGGCCCATCTTCCTGTTCCTCACCGTGATGGTCTATGCCGGCATCGGCGTGTACGGGCGCACCACCGACCCCGAGGAATACTACGTGGCCGGGCGGCGCATTCCGCCCCTGTACAACGGCATGGCGGCGGCGGCGGACTGGATGAGCGCCGCGTCCTTCATCAGCCTGTCCGGCGCGCTGTACCTGCAGGGTTTCTCGGGCACGCCCGAGCAGGCGGGCGGCCTGGCCTACCTGCTGGGCTGGACGGGGGGCTTCTGTCTGGTGGCCATGCTGATCGCGCCGCACCTGCGCGCGATGGGGCTGTACACCGTGCCGGAATTCTTCCACGTGCGCTTCGGCGGGCGCTGGCCGCGCGTGATCGCGGCGCTGGCGGCCGTGCTGTGCTCCTTCACCTACGTGGTGGCGCAGATCTACGGCGTGGGGCTGATCGCGTCCCGGCTCACGGGCGTGCAGTTCGAGATCGGCATCATGCTGGGCCTGGGCGGCGTGCTGCTGTGCTCGTTCCTGGGCGGCATGCGCGCCATCACCTGGACGCAGGTGGCGCAGTACGTGGTGCTGCTGCTGGCCTTTCTGATCCCCGTCTCGTGGTTGGCCTACAAGCAGCTGGGCAACCCATTGGCGCCGCTGGTCTATGGCGAGCAGATCAGCAAGATCGCCGGCCTGGAGGCGCAGTTGCTGGATTCCCCTGCCGAATACCAGGTGGTGCAGACCTACCTGCGGCGCGCGCAGGACTACGAGGCCCGCCTGACCGACGTGGAGGGCGCGCTGGAGCGCGAGCGCGAGAAAGGGCGCGAGCGCATCCGCGCGCTGCGCGCCCAGGGCGCCGACGTGGGCCTGATCGTCTCGGCCAGCCGGGAACTGGCGGCCCTGCCGCGCGACGCCGCCACGGCCCGCGAGCGCTGGACGCGCGAGATGCGCGAGAACTACGAGCGCGCCCGCCCCCTGGGCGGCCTGCCCCGGCACAGCCAGGCCTATGCGGGCGACCCCCACGGCACGCCCGAGGAGCAGCGCGACTACGAGCTGACGCGGCGCAACTTCCTCGCGCTGATGTTCTGCCTCATGGTGGGCACGGCGGGGCTGCCGCACCTGCTCACGCGCTACTACACCTCGCCCACGGTGTCGGGCGCGCGCGCCTCGGTGGCGTGGTCGCTGTTCTTCATCGCGCTGCTGTACCTGAGCGCGCCGGCGCTGGCGGTGCTGGTGAAGTTCGAGGTCATGCAGAACCTGGTGGGCAGCAGCTTCGACCAGCTCCCTAACTGGATGGCGCAGTGGGCGCGGGTGGACAGCTCGCTGCTGTCCGTCGAGGACGTGAACGGGGACGGCATCGTGCAGTTCGGCGAGATCCGCCTGGGGGCGGACCTCATCATGCTGGCCACGCCCGAGCTGGGCGGTCTGCCGTACGTGGTTTCCGGCCTGGTGGCGGCGGGCGGGCTGGCGGCGGCGCTGTCCACGGCCGACGGACTGCTGCTCACCATCAGCAACGCCATGGTGCGCGACCTGTACTTCTCGGACGCGCAGCGCAAGGCCTCGCCCGAGCAGCGCGTGATCCTCACCAAGTTCACGCTGCTGGCCGTGGCCCTGTCGGCGGCCTTCGTGGCCGCGCTCAAGCCGTCCGAGATCCTGCCCATGGTGTCGGCCTCGTTTTCGCTGGCGGCGTCGGCCTTCGTGCCGGCCATGGTGCTGGGCATCTTCTGGCGCGGCACCACGCGCCAGGGGGCCGTGGCCGGCATGCTCGTGGGGCTGGGGGTGACGGTGTACTACATGCTCTCGCACGTGTCCGTTTTGCGCGCGTTGCTGCCGCCATGGCTGCTGGCGGACGGACTGTGGTTCGGCATCCAGCCCATCTCCGCCGGGGTGTTCGGCGTGCCCGCCGGGGCGGCGGTGGCGCTGGTGGTGAGCTGGGTCACGCGGCCCGCGCCCGAGTTGCCGCGCATCCGCTCGGAGATATAAGAGTGGCTTGGTTATGTATAAACCCCGATACTCATTTGTGTCCAACCGTGAGACGCTGAGTCTCCAGGAGAAGGAGACACATGATTCTCGTCAAGACGCAGGCAGGGCAGGACGCACTCAAGGATCGGCATGGCAGCCTCAGCTCGCGCCAGCGCTCGGCCTTCATCCTGTTTGACGGCAAGCGCACGACGGGCGAAATCCTCGCGGCGACGGCGGCCATGGGCATCACGCAGGACGACGTGCAGGCCATGATCGATCAGGGCCTGCTGGTATCCCTTTCCGGCAAGCCTGCTTTTCCTTCCACTGCCGCGCCTGCAGCGGCGGCCACCGACCTCGGCACGGTGGCGTCGCCCATCCTCGAGGGCTCCGGCCGCTCCCCCAAGGAGCGCTACCAGGCGGCCTATCCCATCGCCACCGAACTCACGGCCAGCCTGGGGCTGCGGGGCTTTCGCCTGAACCTGGCGGTGGAGGGGGCGGGCAGCTTCGAGGATCTGGCGGCCCTTGCGCCCAAGATCCGCGAGGCCGTGGGCGATGCGAAGTTCGCACGCCTGGACAAGGCGCTGTTCGACTGACCGGCCTGTTTCCTCCAAAAAAACAAAAGCGGCCTGCAGGCCGCTTTTGTTTTCATTCAGGGCAGGCCGCCGCTCAGCGGCCCACCTTCAGCAGTTCCACGTCGAACTTCAGCGTGGCGTTCGGCGGGATCACGCCGCCGGCGCCACGGGCGCCGTAGCCCAGGGCCGCGGGGATGATCAGCGTGCGCTGGCCGCCGATCTTCATGCCCTGCACGCCTTCGTCCCAGCCCTTGATGACCATGCCCGCGCCCAGCGCGAACTCGAAGGGGTCGTTGCGGTCGCGGCTGGAGTCGAACTTGGCGCCCTGCACACCGTCGTTGTAGAGCCAGCCGGTGTAGTGCACCGACACGTTCTGGCCTTTGGTGGCTTCGGCGCCTTCGCCCACGGTGGTGTCTTCGTATTGCAGGCCGGATGCGGTGGTGGTCAGTGCCATGGTGGAATTCCTCGTAAGCTATTAAAAATATAGCTTCCAGCGCTTGCTGCACAAGCGCTGGAAGCCATTTTGACTATTATTTTGGGGCTCAGGCCTTCTTGGCGCGGCCGGCCACCCAGCGGGTGGCGAAGGCCTGCACGTCGGACAGGCGCTTGAGCAGGTCGGCGCCCGAGGGGGTCACGGTGTAGCCGTCGCTGCCGTGGTCCACGAAGCCGGCTTCGCGCAGTTCCTTGATGCGGGTGTTGAGCGTATTGGGGGTGATGCCCCCCACGCTGTCCTGCAGCAGGCGGAACGTCTGGGGGTGGCCGTCCTTCAGGGCCCACAGCACGCGCAACGCATACCGGCATTCGAGCCGTTCGAACAACTGGTTGATGGCGGCATTTTCCTTGGAGCTCATGAACGCTTCTCCTCGCGCTGGTGTTGGATCAAAAGTTCGGTTCGGGCGGCGGCCTGCCGGCCCCGCCGGTGTGCGCTGACTATAGCGTGGAACCCATTTTGCTACAAGTTTGGTAGCTCAGAACACACACCACGCATGCGCTAACCCGTGAAATTCAGGTCTTTCGTATCAAACTGTTGCGACGAGGCCACGGTTGCGGGTCCTTGACCCAGCCGTGCCAGATGGTCCACCAGCACCCGGGCCGCGGGGGTGAGCATCTGGGCGCTGCGAAAGCAGATGGCGAAGCGGCGGCGGGCCCACGGGTCGCTGAGCGGGACCACGCGCACTGGCGCGACATCCGCGAACGGCAGGGCCACTTCCCGGGGCACGACGCTGATCGCCAGGTTGGCGCGCACCACGCGCAGGGCGGCGTCGAAGTTGGACACGAGCACGCGGTGGGCCAGCATCTTCCCCTCCACGGCCGCCGCGCGCGCCAGCAGCACCTGCACGGCGCTCAGGGCCGGCATGCTGACGAATTCGTGGTCCAGCACCTCGGCAAAGCGCACGCTCTCGCGCTGCGCCACCGGGTGCGAGACATGGGCCACCACGGCCAGGTGGTCGTGGCGGTAGCCGCAGACCTCCAGGCCCGAGAGGTCCGCGGCGTCCCAGCAGATGCCGATGGAGGCGCTGCCGTCGCGGATGCCCTGCACCACGTCCGGGCTCACGCGCTCTTCCATGCTCACCTGGATGTCGCGGTGCGCCGGGTCCTGCAGGAAGGCCGCCACGTCGTCAGCCAGCGACTCGGCCATGACCGAGGCCGTGACCAGCATGCGCACATGGCCGCGCGTGCCGGTGGCGTAGGCCGCCATGTCGCGCTCGATCTGGCCCACGCTGGCGAGCATGGTGCGGGCGTGCTCCAGCAGCGTTTCGCCCGCCGGAGTGGGGACGACGCCGCGCCGCTTGCGCACCAGCAGCGGCGTGCCCACCGTGTCTTCCAGCTGCGCCAGCCGCTTGCTGATGGCCGAGCCCACGATGGCCTCCTGCTCCGCTGCGCGCGCGATGCTGCGGTGCTCGCAGACGGCGGCAAACAGCCGCAGGGTTTGCAGGTCGAGGTCGCGCATGGTGTTTAGGTGTTCCTATTGGGAATCATAGGACTTCCAAAATGTCTTTTCTGATTCCAAATGGAATTTCTAGAATTCCGCCACGACAACCCCCAGCCTGGAGACAACCCCTTGAGCAGCACCCCACCGCCCCAATCGATCCCCCAGGCCGTGGTGCGCGAAGTGGGTCTGCGCGACGGGCTGCAGAGCATTGCCACCACCGTCTCCACGGCGCACAAGATCGAATGGGTCAACGCCGCCCATGCCGCCGGCCAGCGCGAGATCGAGGTCGGCTCCTTCGTGCCGGCCCGCCTGCTGCCCCAGCTCGCCGACACGGCCGAGGTGCTGGCCCATGCCAGGACGCTGCCGGGCCTGTTCGCCTCGGTGCTGGTGCCCAATGCCCGGGGCGCCGAGCGCGCGCTGGAGCTGGGCGCCGACCTGATGATCGTGCCCCTGTCCGCCAGCCATGCCCACAGCCTGGCCAACCTGCGCAAGACGCCCGACGAGGTAGTGGCCGAGGTGGCGCGCATCCGTGCGCTGCGCGACGCCAGCGGCAGCCGCACCCTGATCGAGGGCGGCGTGGGCACGGCCTTTGGCTGCACCCTGCAGGGCGACGTGGCCGAGGGCGAGGTGCTGCGGCTGATGCAGGCGTTGCTCGACGCCGGCGCCGACCGCGTGAGCCTGGCCGACACCGTGGGCTATGCCGACCCGGCCGCGGTGGCCCGCCTGTTCGGCAAGGCGCGCGCGCTGGCGGGCGAACGCCTGTGGTGCGCCCATTTCCACGACACGCGCGGCATGGGCCTGGCCAACGTCTGCGCGGCCTGGCAGGCGGGCATCACCCGCTTCGACGCCTGCCTGGCCGGCATCGGCGGCTGCCCGCATGCGCCGGGCGCCAGCGGCAACGTCACGACCGAAGACCTGGTGTTCATGCTGGAGCGCATGGGCATCGCCACCGGCATTGACGTGGCGGCGCTGCTGGCCTTGCGCCAGCGCGTGGCCGGCTGGCTGGCGGGCGAGACCCTGCACGGCACACTATGGCAGGCCGGCCTGCCCCGGCCCACCGCTGCGCCCGCCGCGCCGCAGGCGGCCTGAACCTCTTTTCAACGCTCCGAACATGAACGACGACACGCAAACCGCATCCTCCCCCCGCCTGCCGCTCGAAGGCCTGCGCGTGGTGGAGTTCACCCACATGGTCATGGGCCCCACCTGCGGCATGGTGCTGGCCGACCTGGGCGCCGAGGTCATCAAGGTCGAGCCTGTGGACGGCGACCGCACGCGCCACCTGCTGGGCGCGGGCGCGGGCTTCTTCCCCATGTTCAACCGCAACAAGAAGAGCATCGCCATCGACCTGCGCAGTCCTCAGGGCCTGGAGGCGGCGCGCAGGCTCGCGGCCTCGGCCGACGTGGTGGCGCAGAACTTCAAGCCCGGCGTGATGGCCAAGTACGGCCTGGACTACGCGGCGCTGAGCGCGCAGAACCCACGCCTCATCTACGTGAACCACACGGGCTTTCTGCCCGGCCCCTACGAGCACCGCACGGCGCTCGACGAAGTGGTGCAGATGATGGGCGGCCTGGCCTACATGACCGGGCGCCCCGGCGACCCGCTGCGCGCGGGCACCAGCGTGAACGACATCATGGGCGGCATGTTCGGCGCCATCGGCGCCATGGCGGCGCTGATGCAGCGCGGCATCACCGGGCGCGGGCAGGAGGTGGACTCGGCCCTGTTCGAGAACAACGTCTTCCTGGTGGGCCAGCACATGATGCAGTACGCCGTCACCGGCCAGCCCGCCGCGCCCATGCCCGACCGCATCTCGTCCTGGGCCGTGTACGACGTGTTCAGCGTGAAGGACGGCGGGCAGATCTTCCTGGCCGCCGTGAGCGACGCGCAGTGGCACACCTTCTGCGACGCCCTGGGCTATGCCGACCTCAAGGCCGACCCGCGCCACGCCACCAACAACGACCGCGTGCGTGCGCGCCCCACGCTGATGCCCGTGCTGCGCGAGCGCCTGGCCGCGCACACGGCCGACGAGCTGGCGGCCATCTTCGAGCGCCACGGCCTGCCGTTCGCGCCCATCCGCCGGCCGGAAGAACTTTTCGATGACCCGCACCTCGCCGCCACCGGCGGCCTGGCCGACGTCACGCTGCCTGACGGCGAGCGCGCCGGCCAGACCGCGCAGGTCACGCTCATGCCGCTGCGCATGGACGGCCAGCGGCTGGACGTGCGCTGCGATCCGCCGCGCCTGGGCCAGCACACGGCCGAGCTGCTGGCCGGCCTGGGCTACACGCCCGAGGCCGTGGCCGCGCTGCAGGCGGCCGGCGCCGTGGCCTGAATTTTCCCTTTGATAAAAAAACCTGGAGACAAGCATGCACCCCCACCATTTACCTCGCACGCCCGGCCGCATCACGCGCCGCCATGCCCTGGCCTGGGCCGCCGCGCTGGGCGCCCCCGCGCTCGCGCATGCGCAGGGCGACGGCAAGCCGCTGCGCGTGATCATGCCGGTGTCGGCGGGTTCGGGGGCCGACGGCGCCGTCCGCGCCATCAGCAACAGCCTGGCCAAGGCGCTGGGCCAGCCGGTGGTCATCGAGAACCTGCCGGGCGCGGGCGGTATCACCGGCACCACGCAGATCGTGCGCGCGCCCAAGGACGGCTCGGTGATCGGCGTGGTGTCGAACAACCACGTGGTCAACCCCAGCGTCTACAAGAACATCCCGTTCGACTCGCTGGCCGACATCACGCCCATCACCATCCTGGGCGCCACGCCCTTCGTGCTGGTAGCGCACCCCTCGGTGCCCGCCAAAACGGTGCAGGAGCTGATCGCCTACGCCAAGGCGAAGCCCGGGGTGCTGAACTACGGCTCGTCCGGCAACGGCACCATCCTGCACCTGGGCGCGGCCATGTTCGTGGACCAGGCCAGGCTCGCCATCCAGCACATTCCCTACAAGGGCATGGGCCCGCTCATGAATGACGTGCTGGGCGGCCAGGTGCAGCTGGCCGTGGTGGCGGTGGCACCGGCGGCCGCGCACATCAAGTCGGGCGCGCTGCGCGCCCTGGGCGTGACCACGGCCACCCGCGTGGCCGCGCTGCCGGGCGTGCCCACCATCGCCGAGCAGGGCCTGCCCGCCTACGAGCTGGACGGCTGGGTCGCGCCTGTGGCGCCTGCCGGGCTGCCCAAGGCCGAGCTGGCGCGCCTGTACAACGGCTTCAAGGCCGCGATGGAGATGCCCGAGGCGCACGACGCCCTCATTGCCCAGGGCTACGAGATCAAGCTCACGCCGCCCGAGCAGGCGGCGGCGTTCTTCCGCAGCGAAGCCGCGCGCATGGCCCAGGTGGTGAAGAACGCCAACGTCAGGATCGACTGACGCGCGGCCCCCGGCGGGCCTGTCATAGATTTGAGGTGTTTTTGGCATCCAGCGCTTGCTGGACAAGCGCTGGCAGCTATCGTTTTTGTAGTCGATCAGCCCGACAGGGCAGGGTACTGCGGGCGCATGCGGAAGACGGCCACCGCCTCCACCATCTGGCGGGCCTGGCCGCTCAGGCTGCCCGCCGCTGCCGCGCTCTCCTCGACCAGCGCGGCGTTCTGCTGCGTCACGTCGTCCATGCGCACGATGACCTGCGTCACGCGCTCCATGTCGGCGGTCTGGGCGGCGCTGGCCTGGCTGATCTCTTCCATCAGGGCGCTGACCTCGCGGATGGAGGCGACAACCTCGGCCATGGTGGTGCCCGCGTCGCGCGCCAGGTCCGAGCCCGACTGCACGCGCTCCACGCTGGTCTGGATCAGGCCCTTGATCTCGCGCGCGGCGCCGGCGCTGCGCGTGGCCAGGGCGCGCACCTCGCTGGCCACCACGGCGAAGCCGCGGCCCTGCTCGCCCGCGCGGGCGGCTTCCACGGCCGCGTTGAGCGCGAGGATGTTGGTCTGGAACGCGATGGAGTCGATCACGCCGATGATGTCGGCGATGCGGCGTGAGCTCTCCTGGATGCCCTGCACCACCTCCACCATCTGCGTCACCACCGCGCCGCCCCGCTGCGCCACCGCGGCGCCGTTGCGCGCCAGCGCGTTGGCGCGCTGCGCGTGGGCGGCGTTCTGCTGCACCGTGGCCTGCAGCTGCTGCATGGACGAGGCGGTCTCGTCCAGCGACGAGGCCTGCTCCTCCGTGCGCAGGCTCAGGTCGGCATTGCCCTGGGCGATTTCCGCGCTGGCGCTGGCCACGCCCTCGGCATTGCTGCGTACGTTGGCGACCACGCTCTCCAGGTTGCCCTGCATGGTGCGCAGGGCCTCCAGCAGCCGGGCGGGCTCGTCCCTGCCGTCGACCGCTATGGCGCTGGTCAGGTCACCCGCCGCCACCTTGTGCGCCACGGCCACCGCCACGCCCAGCGGGCGCACCACCGAGCGCGTGAGCAGCCAGCCCGCGCAAGCGCCCAGCGCGGTGACCAGGGCCAGCGCCACCAGGCTGCTGACGAGCGCGCGCCGCGCGTCCTGCGCCGCCTGCTGCGCAATCGCCGCGCTGCTGGCCGCCACCTGCTGGCTCAGTTCGGTGAGCAGCTTCGCAGGGCCCTGGTCGATGTCCGCCACGTCGGCGTCCCCAGCCGCCGGCACGAAGCCGAGCGACTGGAACACCTCGAAGCCCTTGCGGTAGCCCTGCGCCATCTGGGCGTGGGCCTGGCTGAACTTCTGCAGCGCCGCCTTTTCCCCGGCGTCGTCGAGCTCGGGCTCCAGCGCCCGGGCGGCGTCGGCCACGCGCTTCTCGCTGGCCTGGAAGGCGGCCCAGTGCAGCTCGCGCTTGCGCGAATCCTCGCCGCGCAGCAGGGTGTTCTTCCATTCGAGCACCTGGGTCTTGAACTCGCTCTCCATGCGGCTCACGGCGCGCTCCTGGGCCATGCGCGCCTGCACGGTGGTCTCGTAGGTGCCCAAGGCGCGGTACAGGGCGGCGATGCCGAACAGCGCCGCCCCCAGCAGCAGCGCCAGCACCAGGCCCAGCGCCGTGGCCATGCGGGTGCCGATGGAGTGGTTGGACATCTTCATGCCCCTATGCCTTGAGCTTGAGCAGGTACACCATCACCCGCGCGGTGGTCAGGTCCAGCTCCATGAACTCCGCCAGGTCCTTGCCCGCCAGCCAGGACGGCTCCCACCGGTTCTGCTTGAGCGTGCGCAGCCACGATTCGTGCGCCGTGGCGGCCTCGACGGCCGCGAGCATCTCGGCCGCGCGGCTCGCCGGCACGGCCTTGCCCGTGAGCACGCCGCGCCAGTTGGCCATCACCGCGTCCAGCCCCTGCTCGCGGAAGGACGGCAGGCCGAACACGCTGCGCCGGGCCGACACGCCGATGGCCCGCAGCTTGCCCGCTGCGATGGCATCGCTGAACTCGCTGTAGCCCGACAGGCCCACGGTGGCGCTGCCCGCCAGCACCGACTCGACCACCTCGTTGCCGCCCGCGAAGGGCTTGTAGACCAGCCCTTCCGGGTTGGCCTTGGCGGCCCGCGCCAGCACGCCGGAGAAGATGTGGTCCACCCCGCCCGCCGAGCCGCCGGCCACCGGCACCGCGCGGATGTCGGCGCGCAGCGCGTCGGCCAGGTCCTTGGCGTTCCTGATGGGCGACCGGGCTGCGACCGCCGCCACGAGGTAGTCGCTGGTCAGCCGCGCCAGGGGCTGGATGTGGCCCAGGTCCACGGCGGGCTTTTGCAGCGCCACGGCGCCCACCATCACCATGCCGCCGATCAGCAGGGTGTTGGGGTCGCTGCCGTACTTCTCGGCATATTTCGCGAGGCCGATGGTGCCGCCCTTGCCGCCCACGTTCTCGTACTCGATCTGGTCCGCCGCCCCCGCGGCCACGAGGGCCGCGCCCAGGGCCCGGCCCGTCTGGTCCCACCCGCCGCCCGGGTTGGCGGGGATCACGATGCGCAGCGTGGCGGCCAGCCGGGGCGCCCGGCTGGCGCGGGCGGCGGTGGATGAGGTCTGCTGGGCCAGCGCCGCGCGGCCCAGCGGCGTCAGGGCTGCCGCCGCCGCGATGGCGGCCTGCAGCAGGGTGGTGCGGCGGGACGGGTTCATGATGCGGATGCCTCCATAGGGTGTGATGCGGGCCTATGGTGGATTCCGAAACTGTCAGTCGGCTGTCCGGCGTATCAGGGTAAACGTTAGACGTCTTCGCTAGCCGCCTTGGGCGCGCTCAGGGCCTTGCTGTAGTAGCCCGAAGGGTCGAAGCAGCACACCCGCCGCTTGCCGGAGGCCAGCATGTCGCAGGCATTGCGGATCCGCTGCGCCCGCGTCTTGGCCTGCTTGGCCGAGGTGATCCAGTGGATCCAGTCCAGGCGGGCGATGGTGGTGGTGGCCTCCCACACGGCCCTGGCCTCGGGCGCCTGCGATAACGCGGCCTGGAGGTCCGGCGGAACCGTGGGCTCGGGTTCCTGCTCCACCGGCATGACTTCGAAAGTGGCCACGTCGCCGATGCGCACGCCGGCGGCGTCCAGCAACTCCTGGGCCATCGGCAGCCAGTGGCTCAGCTGGCCGTCCGGCTCCAGCGTGGCCTGGAAGCCATGGCCGTCGATGGTTCCCTGGACGGTGGTCCTTCCGCGCCGGGGGAGCTTGGCGCTTGCGTCCCGGGGCAGGACCACGAAAGCGCAGCCGGTGTGGCCGTCCGCTTTCGCTGGGCGGATCAGTTTGGCCTGGAACCGGGATGTCGTTTCGCTGTGGGTCATTGCGAGATAGCTCCCTGAATGCGTCCTGGAACCAAAAAATGATAGCTGCTCGCGCCTGTCCCACAATGGCCGGAGGCCAAAAAGGGTTGAAATCGGCAGGGGGCCTGCGAGTGCGCGATTTTGCCGCGCAAATAAAAAAGCCCGGCTCCGTGGGGAACCGGGCTTTTGCTGGCCAGCGCTTACAGCGAATCGATGAAGCTGCGCAGCTTGTCCGACCGGCTCGGGTGCTTGAGCTTGCGCAGCGCCTTGGCTTCGATCTGGCGGATGCGTTCGCGGGTCACGTCGAACTGCTTGCCCACTTCTTCCAGCGTGTGGTCGCTGGTCATCTCGATGCCGAAGCGCATGCGCAGCACCTTGGCCTCGCGCGGCGTCAGGCCGTCCAGGATGTCCTTGACCACGTCGCGCAGGCCGGCCTGCATCGCCGCCTCGATGGGGGCGGTGTTGGCGCCGTCCTCGATGAAGTCGCCCAGGTGGCTGTCGTCGTCGTCGCCGATGGGGGTTTCCATCGAGATCGGTTCCTTGGCGATCTTCATGATCTTGCGGATCTTGTCCTCGGGGATCTCCATCTTCGCGGCCAGGATGCTCGCATCGGGCTCGAAGCCGAACTCCTGCAGGTGCTGGCGGCTGATGCGGTTCATCTTGTTGATGGTCTCGATCATGTGCACCGGGATGCGGATGGTCCTGGCTTGATCCGCGATGGAGCGGGTGATCGCCTGGCGGATCCACCACGTGGCGTAGGTCGAGAACTTGTAGCCGCGGCGGTATTCGAACTTGTCCACGGCCTTCATCAAGCCGATGTTGCCTTCCTGGATCAAATCCAGGAACTGCAGGCCGCGGTTCGTGTACTTCTTGGCGATGGAGATCACGAGGCGCAGGTTGGCCTCGATCATTTCCTTCTTCGCGTCGCGCGAGGTGGCCTCGCCCTCGTTCATGCGCTTGTTGATGTCCTTGAGCTCGGTCAGCGGCACCACCACACGGGCCTGCAGGTCCATCAGCTTCTGCTGCAGTTCCTGCACGGGCGGGATGTTGCGGGCCATCACCGTGCTCCAGGGCTTGCCGGCGGCGGCCTGCTTCTCGACCCACTTGAGGTTCAGCAGGTTGGGCGGGAATTCCTTGATGAAGGTTTCCTGCGGCATGCCGCACTTGTCCACGATGATGCGGCGCAGCTCGCGCTCCTTCTTGCGCACGTCGTCCACCTGGCTGCGCACCATGTCGCACAGCTTCTCGATGGTCTTGGCGGTGAAGCGGATGGTCATCAGCTCGGCCGACAGGGCGTGCTGGGCCTTGAGGTAGGCGGGCGTGCCGTAGCCTTCCTTGTCGTAGACCTTGTGCACCTTCTCGAACAGCTCGCGCAGCTTGTCGAAGCGCTCCAGCGCCTGCTTCTTGAGCTCTTCGAGCTTCTTGGTCAGGGCCTTGCTGCCGCCCTTGCCATCGTCGTCGTCGGCTTCGTCGAATTCGTCGAAGTCTTCCTCTGCCACGTAGTCGTCGGCCTCGTCGGGGTTGGAGAAACCGTCCACGATGGTGGAGATGACGACCTTGCCCTCGCGGATTTCCTCGCCCATGTTGAGGATCTCGGCGATGGTGGCGGGCGATGCGCTGATCGCCTCCATCATGGCCATCAGGCCGCCTTCGATGCGCTTGGCGATCTCGATTTCGCCTTCGCGCGTGAGCAGTTCCACCGTGCCCATTTCGCGCATGTACATGCGCACGGGGTCGGTGGTGCGGCCGAATTCCGAGTCCACGGTGGACAGGGCGGCCTCGGCGGCTTCCTCGGCTTCTTCTTCACTGGCGCCCGTGGGGGCGTTGTCGGTGATGATGAGCGCCTCGGCGTCGGGCGTCTGCTCGTACACGGCCACGCCCAGGTCGTTCAGCGTGGTGATGACGGCTTCGAGCGTTTCGGCATCGACCAGCTTGTCGGGCAGGTGGTCGGAGATTTCGACGTGCGTGAGGTAGCCGCGCGTCTTACCCAGCTTGATCAGGGTCTTCAGGCGCGAGCGGCGCTTGGCCAGGTCTTCCTCGGACAGGACAGTCTCGTCCAGGCCGAATTCCTTCATCAAGGCGCGTTCCTTGGCCTTGCTGATCTTCATGCGAAGGGGCTTGACCTTCTCGACCGCGGCTGCTGCCTCGGGTGCTTCCTCGACCTCGCCTTCGAGGTCCGCTTCGATGTCGGACAGGTCGGCGTCGTCGCTGCCCTCATCGCTGGCGGCGGCCTTGGGCTTGCGGCCCCGCTTGGCGGGGGCCTTGGCCTCGGCGGCGCCGGCGGCCTTGGCGGGGCGGCCGGGGCGCTTCTTGGGGGTGTCGTCCTCTTCGGATGCGGCGGCAGCCGCTGCCTTGGCGCGGGCGGGCTTCTTCTTCAGCAATTCATCGGCGGCTTTGGTCAGCTCGGCAGAACTTTTCACGGGCACTGGTTTGACTTCTTTCTTGGCGGCTTTGGCGGGAGCAGGGGCGGACTTCTTGGCCGCAGCCTTCGCGGGCGCCTTGGCAGCAGGGGTGGGAACGGCCTTCGCGGCGGTGCCTGGAGCGGACTTGGGCGGCTTCGCGGACTTTTGAGCGGGCATGTGCAACCTCAGAATCAAAAACGGACACAAAGAAAACGCAAGCGCCACAGATCCCGGCGCGGGTGGCAACGCGGGGCCGGGCCGGCCGCCGCGCTTCGAGGGAGAAAACCCTCAGGGGCAAGATGTCTGGGCGATCATTTGGTGTGCAGTCCTTGCGATGGGTGGGCTGGTTGTGCGCGTTTGTCACGGTCGCCCGGCTCGGAGGTGCTGCTGTCGCTCTTGCCGCTAACTAACCCTACATTATACCGCCGCGGCGGATTTCAAGCCGTCCGGCCCGCTGCACCCAGCAACGCCTGGCGCTTCAGGTCCAGGGCGCGGTAGCGCTCCAGGGCCGTGGGGTCCTGGTCCACCTGCAGCACCAGCAACTTCTGCTGCTCCTTGATGTCCTCGATCTGCATGCGGTTGAGCAGGTCGCGCAGCTCCAGCCGCAGTTCCTGCAGATCGCCTTCCGTCTGCGCGTGCGAGCCGGTCATCACCTTGATGGCCAGGCCCTCGCACTCGTGCTCGCGCAGGCTCTCGCGCAGCACGGCCCAGGCCAGGGGGCCGTGCTCGTGGAACTGCGCCTCCAGCCAGCTGAACAGAGGGCCGTGGGGGGCGGGCAGGGCGCACAGGGTGGCGTGGTCGTCGTGCGTCAGCTCTTCCAGGAACGCCATGTGCGACAGCAGCAGTCGTGCCGCGTGGTCGGTGCGGCTGGCCGTGGGGGTGCGCGGCAGGCGGGGCTGGGGCGGCCAGGGAGCGGCGTCCTTGTTGCGGTTTTTCCAGCGGTCCTTCCAGTCGCCGCCCTGGCGGAACGGGGGGCGGGCCTGGGGCTGCCACGCGGCAGCCTCGGGGGGCGGTGCGTCCCAGGCGGGCGCTTCCTGCGCGTAGTGCGAGGAGGCGGCGGCCATGGCGGGGCTGGCGGTGGCCGGGCGAGGTGCCTCGCGCGCGCTGATCTGGCCCCACAGGTCGGCCAGGTCCTGGGCCTTGAGCTGGGTGAGTTCCGCCAGCTCGCTCAGCAACTGGCGCTTGAGCACGCCGTCGGGCAGGGCGGTCCACAGCGGGCGGGCATTGCTCGCCATGTGGGCGCGGCCCTCGGCGGTGGCCCGGTCGCAGCCCTCGCTCGCGGCCTCGACGAGGAAGCGCGAGAGCGGCATGGCGCCTTCCACCTGGCGCGCGAAGGCGTCGGTGCCATGGGCGCGGATGAAGCTGTCCGGATCGTGCTCGGCGGGCAGGAACAAGAACTTGATGCTGCGCGTGTCCGTGGCATGGGGCAGGGCGCCATCCAGCGCCTTGCGCGCGGCGCGGCGGCCGGCGGCGTCGCCGTCGAAGCTGAACACCACCGCGTCGGTGAAGCGAAAGAGCTTGTGTACGTGCTCGGGCGTGCAAGCCGTACCCAGCGTGGCGACGGCGTTGGGAAAGCCGAGCTGCGCCAGCGCCACCACGTCCATGTAGCCCTCGGCGACCAGCGCGTAGCCGTGCTCGCGGATGGCGGTGCGGGCTTCGAACAGGCCGTACAGCTCGCGGCCCTTGTGGAAGACGGGCGTCTCGGGCGAGTTCAGGTACTTGGGTTTGTCGTCCCCCAGCACGCGCCCGCCAAAGCCGATGCACTCGCCCTTGACGTTGCGGATGGGGAACATCACCCGGTCGCGGAAGCGGTCGTAGCGCTTGCCGCCGTCGTCCGGGCTCACGATGACCAGGCCGCTTTCCTCCAGCAGCGGGTCGTCGTAGTGCGGGAACACGCTGGCGAGGCTGCGCCAGCCCTCGGGCGCGTAGCCCAGGCCGTAGCGCTTGGCGACCGCGCCCGACACGCCGCGCCCCTTGAAGTATTGAATAGCCCGCTGCGACTCGCGCAGGTGGCGGCGGTAGGCGTCGCCCGCTTTTTCCAGCACGTCCGCCAGCGTGGCCTGCTTCTGGCGGGCGGCGGCGGCGCGCTCTTTCTCCTGCGGCGACACGTCGTCGTCCGGCACCTGCAGGCCCACCTGCTGGGCCAGGTCGTGCACGGCCTCGACGAAGCCCATGCCCGCGTGCTCCATGAGGAAACCGATGGCGTTGCCGTTCTTGCCGCAGCCGAAGCAGTGGTAGAACTGCTTGGACGGGCTGACGCTGAACGAGGGCGACTTCTCGCCGTGGAAGGGGCACAGCCCCATGAAGTTGGCCCCGCCCTTCTTGAGCTGCACGTAGCGCCCCACGACCTCGACCACGTCGGTGCGGGCAAGCAGCTCCTGGATGAAAGACTGGGGAATGGACACCCAGCTATTTTGAACGATCGGTCCGTGCGCTCACCCAAGCTGGCGGCTGCGCACGCGCACGATGACGTCCACCTCGGCCATCTCCAGCCCCTCGGCGAGCGCCGGCAGGCCGCTCACCTGGAGCTGGCCGGGCGGCAGGTCGTGCACCTCGCCGGTGTCGATGTTGTAGACGTGGTGGTGGGCGTGGGTGTTCGAGTCGTAGATGGTCGCCTCGCCGTCCATCAGCAGCTCGCGCAGCAACCCGTGCCGCACGAAGGTCTGCAGCGTGCCGTACACCGTGGCGCGCGAAATGCCCGCCAGGCGCTCGCGCGCGGCGGCCAGCACCTGCTCGGCCGTCATGTGCACGGGGCTGCGCAGCAGCACCTCGCCGATGGCCAGGCGCTGCAGCGTGGGCAGCACGCCTGCGGCGTGCAGGCGTTCATAAAGGGAAGCGGTTGTCTCCATGGTTTCTTCTTCTCCCTTCCGTGCGCCGGTTGCCTGCTTATTTGTCGAACGGCTGCGGGCGCGGCGTCTTGTCGCTCGACGGCGGCAGGATGGGCATCGCGAACTTCGGCTGGTCGCCGGTCAGCGTCTTGAGGAAGGCCACGATCTTGGCGTTCTCGTCGTCGGTGAAGGTGCGGCCCAGCTGGATGCGGCCCATGGTGTCCACGGCCTGCGCCAGCGTGTCGGCCGCGCCGTCGTGGAAGTAGGGGTAGGTCAGCTCCACGTTGCGCAGCGTGGGCACCTTGAAGTTGAAGCGGTCGGCGTCCTTGCCGGTGACGGCCGCGCGGCCCTGGGCGCCGGTCGCGTCCTTGTAGGGCTCGACGATGCCCATCTTCTGGAACGAGTTGCCGCCCACGGCGGGGCCGTTGTGGCAGGCCACGCAGCCGCTGTTCTTGAAGAGCTGGTAGCCCGCGATCTCGTCCTTGGTCAGCACGTTCTTCTTGCCCACCAGCCACTGGTCGAAGCGCGAGTTGGGCGTGACCAGCGTTTCCTCGAACGCGGCGATGGCCTTGGTGACCTGCTCGATGTCGATGGGCTCCTTCTTGAACGCCTTCTTGAACTCGGCCCGGTAGGCGGGGATGGAGGCCAGCATGTCGATCGCCAGCTCGTGCGTGAAGGCCATCTCGCCGGGGTTGGCGATGGGGCCGCCGGCCTGCTCGCGCAGGTCCTTGGCGCGGCCGTCCCAGAACTGGGCGAGGTTCATGCTGGAGTTGAGCACCGTGGGCGAGTTGATGGGCCCCTTCTGCCAGTTGTGGCCGATGGAGGTCTTGAGGTTGTCGCTCCCGCCCATGCTCAGGTTGTGGCACGAGTTGCAGGAGATGAAGCCCGAGCGCGACAGGCGCGGGTCGAAGAACAGCTTCTTGCCCAGCTCCACCACCGCGGGGTTCGTGACCTTGGCGGGCTGGATGGGGGAAATGGGCTCCTTGTCGGCGGCCTGCAGCGGGCCGGCGGCCAGCAGCGCCAGGGCGGCGGCTGCAAGGGTGGTCATGAGGGGGCGCGATCTCGTTTTCATCGTGGTGACTCCATGGTGGAACCCGCTTTGGACCGAGTCCAGGCGGTAGACTCATTTCATCCCACATCGACGATATGGTTATTGCGCTGCATCAACGCTACAGTGCATCGACCGCCCACCGGAGGAGCCTTTCATGACGAGCATCTACGACCAGCACCTGCCCCGCACGGAGGCCAACTTCGCGCCCCTGTCCCCGCTGGGTTTCATCGAGCGCACGGCCGAGATCTACCCGGACCGCCTGGCCATCGTGCACGGCGAGCTGCGCCAGACCTGGGGCCAGACCTACGCCCGCTGCCGCCAGCTCGCCAGCAGCCTGCGCCGGGCCGGCATCGGCAAGAACGACACCGTGGCCGTGATGCTGCCCAACACCCCGCCGATGGTGGAGGCGCACTTCGGCGTGCCCATGGCGGGCGCGGTGCTCAACGCCATCAACACCCGGCTGGACCCCGAGGCCATCGCCTTCATGCTCGACCATGGCGAGGCCAGGGCCGTGATCGTGGACCCGGAATTCGCCCCCACCATGGCGCGCGCGCTGGCCCTGCGCCAGTCGCAGGCGCCGCTGCTGCTGATCGACGTGGAGGATGCCGTGTACGGCCCCGCCGCACAGCGCCTGGGCACGCAGACCTACGACGCCTTCGTGGCCGCCGGCGACCCGCAGTTCGCCTGGGATCTGCCCGCCGACGAGTGGGACGCCATCGCGCTCAACTACACCTCGGGCACCACCGGCAACCCCAAGGGCGTGGTCTACCACCACCGGGGCGCCTACACCAACGCCGTCAGCAACGTGCTGGAATGGGACATGCCCAAGCACGCCGTCTACCTGTGGACGCTGCCCATGTTCCACTGCAACGGCTGGTGCTTCCCGTGGACGGTGGCGGCCCGCGCGGGCGTGAACGTGTGCCTGCGCCGCGTGGAGGCGCAGGCCATCTTCGACGCCATCCGCGCGCACGGCGTCACGCACTACTGCGGCGCGCCCATCGTGCACGGCATGCTGGTCAACGCGCCCGACGCGATGAAGGCCGGCATCCCGCCCGGCGTGAAGGCCATGGTGGCCGGCGCCGCGCCCCCGGCCTCGATGATCGAGGGCATGGAGAAGATGGGCTTCGACCTCACGCACGTGTACGGCCTGACCGAGGTCTACGGCCCCGCCACCGTGTGCGCCAGGCATGAAGCCTGGGACGCGCTCGACATCGGCGAGCGCGCCCGCCTCAACGCCCGCCAGGGCGTGCGCTACCACCTGCAGCGCGCGGCGCGGGTGCTGGACCCGCAGACCATGCAGCCCGTGCCGCAGGACGGCGAGACCATGGGCGAGATCATGTTCCAGGGCAACATCACCATGAAGGGCTACCTCAAGAACCCGAAGGCGACCGAGGAGGCCTTCGCGGGCGGCTGGTTCCACAGCGGCGACCTGGCCGTGCAGTACCCCGACGGCTACATCAAGATCAAGGACCGCAGCAAGGACATCATCATCTCCGGCGGCGAGAACATCTCGTCCATCGAGGTCGAGGACGTGCTCTACCGCCACCCCGACGTGCTCGCCGCCGCCGTGGTCGCCAAGCCCGACGCGAAGTGGGGCGAGACGCCCTGCGCCTTCGTGGAGCTGAAGGCCGGCGCCAGCGTGACGCCCGAGGGCATCGTGGCGCACTGCAAGCAGCACCTCGCGGGCTTCAAGGTGCCGCGCGCCGTGGTCTTCGGCGAACTGCCCAAGACCAGCACCGGCAAGATCCAGAAGTTCGAGCTGCGCCAGCGGGCGGGGTCGGCGGCGGCCATCGACGTGTGAGCAGGATATAGGAAAAAAAGGGCTCCAGCGCTTGTCCATCAAGCGCTGGCAGCTATGTTTTTGATAGGAAGGGAGAAGCACCATGACCGCCCCCCGCGACGAGCACGCCATCGACACGCTGCCGCGCCTCGAAGCTTTGCTCGGCCCCTGCAGCGACGCCTCGATCCAGAAGGAGGTGCCCTATGTGCACCCCGCCTACCGCGCCATGATCGAGGCCGCGCCCTTTGCCGTGCTGGCCACCACCGGCCCCGGCGGGCTCGATGCCTCGCCGCGCGGCGACCCGGCCGGCTTCGTGCAACTGCTGGACGACAAGACCCTGCTGCTGCCCGAGCGGCGCGGCAACAACCGGGCCGACAGCCTGCGCAACATCGTGGCCGACCCGCGCGTGGCGCTGCTGTTCCTGATCCCCGGCGTGGGCGAGGCGCTGCGCGTGAACGGCCGGGCGCGCATCAGCGTGGCTCCGGACCTGCTCGCGCGCTTCGTGGTCCAGGGCCAGCCGCCCCGGTTCGTGATCGTGGTCGATGTGGAGACCGTGTTCTTCCAGTGCGGCCGGGCCATCCAGCGCTCGCGCCTGTGGGACCCCGTGCCGCCCGGCACGCCGCGCCCGGTGCCCACGCCCGGCGCCATCCTCGCGGCCCTGACGGACGACGCCTTCGACGGCGCAGCCTACGACACGGCCTTGCCCGCGCGCCAGAAGGCCACGCTGTACTGACCCCGAGGGGAACCATGGATTCCGTGCTGTGGGTGGTGGTTTTGGGCGCCGTGGCGGCGGGCTTCGTGCAGGGCCTCTCCGGCTTTGGCTTCGGCCTGGTGGCGATGTCATTCTGGGCCTGGGCGCTGGAGCCGCGGTTGGCGGCGGCGCTGGCCGTGTGCGGCGCGCTCACGGGGCAACTGGTGGCGGCGGTGTCGGTACGGCGGGGCTTCGACCGCAAGCGCCTGCTGCCCTTCGTGTTGGGCGGCTTGGCGGGCATTCCCATCGGCGTTGCGCTGTTGCCGCGCCTGGACATGCAGGCCTTCAAGCTGGTGCTGGGCACGCTGCTGGTGCTGTGGTGTCCCGCTATGCTGATGGCGCGGCAACTGCCGCGCATCACGCGCGGCGGGCGGCTGGGGGACGCGGTGGCGGGGCTCACGGGCGGCATCATGGGCGGGCTGGGCGGCTTCACCGGCGTGCTGCCCACGCTGTGGTGCACGCTGCGCGGCTTCGACAAGGACGCGCAGCGCGCCGTGATCCAGAACTTCAACCTGTCGATGCTGCTGGTGACCATGGCCACCTACGTCGCCACGGGCCTCGTCACCCGTGCCACGCTGCCCCTGCTGGCCGTGGTGGTGCCCGCCATGCTGGTGCCCTCGTTCCTGGGGGCGCGGCTGTACCTGGGCATCAGCGAGGCGCGCTTCAAGCAGGTCGTGCTGGGGCTGCTCACGCTGTCGGGCGTGGCGATGCTGGCCTCCAGCCTGCCCAGGGTGCTGGCGCGATTTGCTACCTGATTGATAGCTGCTGGCGCTTGATGGATAAGCGCTGGAGGCCGATTTGACCTTGAATCCCCTCGGCCCCTCCCTCCTATTCCCGGCCGGGCAGCGGCAGGCCGTACAGTGCGGGGGCCATGCCGAACGATGAAATGACGCCGCCCCCCGACGCAGCGCAGCCGCCCCGCCGCTACCGGCCCGGCACGCCGCTGAGCCTGGCGATCGCGCTGGCCTGCATCGCCGCCATCGCGGGCCTGTGGCTGGTCACGCTGCAGCGCATCGCCTTCGAGCGCGAGCAGGCCGTGGTCTCGGCCATGCGGTCCAATGCCGGCCTCGCTATCGCCTTCGAGCAGCAGGTCTTCCGGACCCTGAAGGCGGCCGAGCAGGTGGCGGCCTTCGTGCGCGAGCAGTACCTGCAGCAGGGCGCCGACATCAACCTGCGCGAATGGGTGGCGCAGGGCGTGATCCGCGAAGCCATGTTCACCATCGTCAGCGTGGTGGACGAGCGTGGCGACATCGTCAGCAGCAGCCGGGAGACCGGCGCCGTCAACTACGCCGACCGCGCGTTCTTCCGCGCGCTGCAGGGCGGCGGCGCGCGCGACGAGCTGTTCGTGAGCGGGCCGGTGCTCGGCCGCGTCTCGGGGCAATGGCGCATACCGATGGCGCTGCGCATCGTGCGCGGCGACGGGCGCTTTGGCGGCGTGGTCGTGATGTCGGTGGACCCGGCCAACTTCACCGACTTCTACCGCCAGGCCGACCTGGGCGAGCAGGGCCTGCTGGAACTGGCGGGGCTGGACGGCGTGGTGCGCGGCCGCAAGGCCGGCGGCACGGCCAGCTTCGGCGCCGATGCGCGCGGCCTGCCCTGGTTCCAGCGCCGCGCCGCCGCGCCCGAGGGCGACCTGGTGGACGCGGGCGGCGCGGTGGACGGCGTGCCGCGCATCCTCAGCTACCGCAGCATGGCCGGCTACCCGCTCATGGTGACCGTGGGCACGGCCTACGACGAGGTGCTGGCGCCGGTGATGCAGCGGCGCGCCAACTACCTGGCGGTGGCGGCGGGCGCGAGCGGGACGCTGCTGTGCTTTGCGCTGCTGCTCATCGCGGTGCTCGCGCGCCAGCGCGCCGTGGCCGATGCGCTGGCGTCGAGCGAAGGTCTGTTTCGCGCCACCTTCCACCAGGCCGCCACCGGCATCGCGCACATCGCGCCCGACGGGCGCATCCTGCGCGCCAACGACAAGTTCTGCCGCATGCTGGGCTACGCGCTCGACGAGCTGCGCCAGCGCACGGTGTTCGACCTGGGCGAGGAAGGCGAGCGCGATGCCGCGCGGCGCTTCCTGGCGCGGCGCCTGTCGGCCCATTCGCCGGTGTTCTCGCCCGAGATGGAGAAGGCCTACCGGCGCAAGGACGGCGGCGTGCTCTGGGTGTACGAGGCGCTGGGCGTGGTCAGGGATGCGCAGGGCCGCCCGGACTTCCTGGTGGCCGTGACGCAGGACATCAGCGCGCGCAAGGAGCTGGAGGAGCGCCTGTCGCACGATGCGCTGCACGACGCGCTGACGGGCCTGCCCAACCGCGTGATGTTCCACGACCGCTTCGACCGCGTGCTCGAATCGGCGCGCCGCCACGGCCGGCATGCCGCCGTGCTCTACGTCGACCTGGACGGCTTCAAGTCCGTCAACGACCACTGGGGCCATGCCGCGGGCGACATGCTCCTGCAGCAGGTGGCGCGGCGGCTGGAGGGCTGCGTGCGCGCCGAGGACACGGTGGCGCGCCTGGGCGGCGACGAGGACACGGTGGCGCGCCTGGGCGGCGACGAGTTCGGCATCGTGCTGGCCGCCGTCGAGCATGCGGACGACTGCGAGGTCGTCGCCGGCAAGGTGCTGGCCGCGCTGGCGCAGCCGTTCGCGCTGGACGGCGCGGTGGCGCGCATCTCGGCCAGCGTGGGCGGCGCGCTGTTCCCCGTCCATGGGAGCGATGCCCGTGCCCTGCTGGCCCATGCCGACGCCGCCATGTACGGCGCCAAGCAGGCGGGCAAGAACCGCTTCAGCCTGGAGGCGGCGCCCGGCCAGGGCTGAGCGTTATTTCTCAGTCGCCCATCACGATGCCTTCGCGGCGCGGGTCGGCGCCGCCCATCCACAGCTTCTTGCCGTGCGCGTTGCCCAGCGTGATGGCCTGCAGGCCGCTGGTCATGTTCATCTCGCGCACCTCGGCGCCGCGCGCGCGAAGCTGCTCGACGGTGGCGGGCGGGAAGCGCTTTTCCTCCAGCAGCGTGGGGCCGTTCATGCTGCCGAAGTTGGGCAGATTGATGGCCTGCTGCGGCATCAGCCCCCAGTTGAGCACGCCGTACAGCGTCTTGGCCGTGTAGTGGATGATGGCCGCGCCGCCGGGGCTGCCGCCGCTCATCAGCAGCTCGCCCGTGGCCTTGTCGAACACAAGGGTGGGCGCCATCGATGAACGCGGGCGCTTGCCGGGCTGCACGCGGTTGGCGATGGGCGTGCCCTGCGCATCGGCGGGCGCGAAGCTGAAGTCCGTCAGCTCGTTGTTCAGCAAGAAGCCCTTGACCATCTGCCGCGCGCCAAATTGATCTTCGATGGTGGTCGTCATCGCCAGCGCGTTGCCCTGCGCGTCCACGATGCTGATGTGGCTGGTGCCGTACTCGGGCTGTGCGGGCATGGGGGCGTAGCCGGTCTTCACCACGGCGGGGTTGCCGGGCTGGGCCACCTTCATGCTCTGCGTGCCGATGAGCTTGGCGCGTTCGGCCAGGTAGGCGGGGGCGATCAGGCTGGTCCAGCTGCCGCCCGGGGGCTGCACGAAGTCGGGGTCGGCCACGTACTGGGCGCGGTCGGCGAAGGCCAGGCGCGCGGCCTCGGTGTACAGGTGCAGCCAATCCGCGCCGGGCAAACCGTCCTGCAGCGGCTTGGCGGCGGCGTCGGTGTTCTTGAGGATGCCCAGGATCTGCGCGATGGCGATGGCCCCCGAGCTGGGCGGCGGGAAGCCGCAGATGCGGAAGTCCTTGGCCTGCACCTGGTAGTCGTGGCACAGGGCCTCGCGCTTCTTCGGCTGGTAGCCGGCCAGGTCGGCCATGCTGAGCTTGCCGGGGTTGGTGGGGTGCTTGTTGACCTTGTCCACGATGGCCTGGGCGATCTCGCCCTGGTGCAGGGCCTTGCTGCCCTCGGCGGCGATGCGGCGCAGCACGGCGGCCAGCTCGGGGTTGCGCAGGTTGAAGCCCACGTCGCGCGCGTCGCCGTCGGGCTTGTAGAAGTAGGCGGCGGCCACGGGGTCCTTCTTGAGGTGCTGGTCGGCCTTGACCAGCGTGTTCAGCCGCGCGCTGACCTTGAAGCCGCCTTCGGCCAGCGTGATGGCGGGCTGGAACAGCGTGGCCCAGGGCAGCTTGCCGTGTTGCTGGTGCGCGAGTTCGAGCATGCGCACGGTGCCGGGCACGCCCACCGAGCGGCCGCCCACCACGCCGTCGTAGAAGGGCAGGGGCTTGCCGTCAGCGGCCAGGAACAGCTTTTCGTCGGCGGCGGCGGGCGCGGTCTCGCGGCCGTCATAGGCTTCCACGGCCTTGCCGTCGAAGTGCAGCAAAAAGGCGCCGCCGCCGATGCCGCTGGACTGCGGCTCCACCAGGGTCAGCACCATCTGCACGGCGATGGCCGCGTCCACGGCCGAGCCGCCGGCCTTGAGGATCTGGTAGCCCGCGTCCGTGGCCAGCGGGTTGGCGGCGGCCACGGCGAATTTCTCGGTGGCCCAGCCGGGCTTCTCGGTGTAGCCCGAGGAGCCTTCGGGCTGGTCGGGCACGGTGTAGGCGAATTTCGAGGGGGTGCCGGCGCAGCCGGCGAGCAGCGCGGCGATAGCGGCGGCGGCCAGCAGGCCCCGGCGGAAAGCGTGGGCGGGTGTTGTCGTGGGCATGGGCTTCTCCTTCGTGGCAAGAAGCGGTCATCGTACGGCCCCAGCCCCGCGCGGAGGTGCGGCGTTACATTGCGCTACAGCTCGCGGAGTTTGAAGTGTTTTCGGGTTCCGGCGCTTGCCTGGAAAGCGCGGGAAGCTATTGAAAGCGGAGCGAAATCAGGCGCGCACCGGCCCGGCGCGCCCGTCCTCGACCACGAAGCGGGCGAGCGTGCTGGCGCCGCTGTCGGCGCGCAGCGGATCGTCGAGCACGCGCAGGTCGGTGGTCCAGCGCTGCGGCGTGATGTCCGCCAGGCCGTAGCCGCGCAGGTCGCAGCGGGCCAGCAGCACGTGGGGGTTGTGGCGCACGATGGCGTCTACCTTGTCCTGCGTGGTGCCCGAGCGGGAGCTGATCGAGGTGCCGCAGAACTCGCTGGCGAGCACGGGCGATTGAGGCTGCTGTGCATCGGTACGCACCTCGCACACGTAGTTCTGGTGGATGTCGCCGCCCAGCAGCACGGTGTTGCGCGGGGCGTGCCGGGCCAGGCTGCCGAGCACCCGCGCGCGGGCGGCGGGGTAGCCGTCCCAGCTGTCGGTGGACACCATGCCCGAGGGGTAGTGGCGCGGCGAGAACAGGGTCTGCTGCGCCAGCACACTCCAGCGCTTGGCGTCCTGGGCCTGGGCGTCCTCGGCCAATCCGGAATCCAGCCACTGCTCCTGCGCGCTGCCCAGCAGCGTGCGGGCGGGGTCGGCCAGCGCGGCGCAGCTGGCGGCGCGCACGCCCGAGGCGCTGGCGGACTCGGGCGTGCGGCAGGCCTGCCAGCTGCGGTACTGGCGGCTGTCCAGCAGGTGGATGTGCGCCAGCCGGCCCCAGCGCAGGCGGCGGTACACCTGCAGTGCATTCCAGGTGCCGGGCGGGTTCATCAGGCTGGCGGCGCGCAGCGGCATGTTCTCGTAGAAGGCCTGCCAGGCTGCGCCGCGCAGGGGCAGGAAGGCGTCCGCACCGCCCCGGCCTGCGCCGGCGGCGTAGTCGTTCTGTACCTCGTGGTCGTCCCAGGTCACGGCCCAGGGGCAGGCTGAGTGCGCGGCCTGCAGGGCCGGGTCGCTCTTGTGCAGCGCATAGCGGTCGCGGTAGTCGGCCAGCGTGGCGGCCAGGCGCAGACCGTGGGTGCGCGCCAGGCCCTCGGTGTTCTTGGGCGTGGCGTATTCGTAGATGTAGTCGCCCAGGAACAGCACCAGGTCCGGCTGGTCCGCCGCCACATGCCGCCACGCCGCATAGTGGCCGTGCTCCCAGCGCTGGCACGAGGCCCAGGCGATGCGCAGCCGCCCCGGCAGTTCGCCCGGCGCGGGGGCGGTGCGGGTGCGGCCTGTGGCGCTCACGGCATCGCCGAGCATGAAGCGGTAGTGGTACCAGCGGCCCGGCTCCAGGCCGCGCAGTTCCACGTGCACGCTGTGGCCCCACTCGGGCCGCGCCGTGGCTTCGCCCTTTTGCACGAGCCGGGCGAAACGGTGGTCGTGCGCCACTTCCCAGCGCACCGTGGGGGCGGCCTGCGCCTGGCCGGGGTCGGCGAGCAGCAGGCGGGTCCAGAGCACCACGCCGTCGGGCGTGGGGTCGCCGCTGGCGACGCCGAGGGCGAAGGGGTCGTGCCGCAGCGTGGGCGGCTTGCTCCAGGCCCAGCGGGGCAGCGTGGCGGCGGTGGCCGCGCAGGCGGCCTGCTGCAGGAAGGCGCGGCGCTGCAGCGGCTGCATGCGGGCGTCAGGCGGACATGACGCGATTTTTTCCGGAGCGTTTCGCCAGGTACATGGCCTGGTCGGCGCGCAGCACCGCGTCGGTGCTGCTCTCGCTGTCCTGCAGCTGGGCCACGCCGGCGCTGAAGGTGATGAGCACCTTCTCGGAGCCCTGCAGGAAGAAGCGCGTGGTGAGCTCGCGCTGCAGCCGCGTCATGGCCGCCACGCCGCTCTCGGCCGTAGTGTCGGGCAGCACCAGCACGAACTCCTCGCCGCCGTAGCGTGCGAGCAGGTCCTGCGGCCGCATGACCTCGCGCGTGACCTGCGCCAGGTGCACCAGCGCCGCGTCGCCGCCCGCGTGGCCCAGGCGGTCGTTGATGGTCTTGAAGTTGTCCACGTCCAGCAGCGACACGCACAGCGGCGAGCCCAGGCGGCGCGCGCGCGCGATCTCGCGCTCCATGGCCTCGTCCAGGCCCTTGCGGTTGAGCGAGCCGGTGAGCGGGTCGTGCCGGGCCTGGGCGCTGGCGCGGTCCAATTCCTCCTGCAGCCGGGCCACCTCGGCGCGCTTGGCCTCGGTGCGTTCGCGCAGGTCCTGCAGCTCGTCGTGCGCCACGCGGCTGTCCAGCGCCATGGCGCGGGTGGCGCTCATGACCTCCTGCAGCACCGGGGCGATCTCGTCGAGCGAGTTGGCCTTGCCGATCAGGTCGGCGCAGCGCGCCATCGTGCCCTGGTAGGTGGTGCTCGACGCCGTGATCCTGGCCAGCCGGTCGATGAAGGCGGCCAGCATGTCCTTCATCTGCTCCTGCGCCTCGACCGTGCGGGCCTTGGCCTCGGTCTGCTTGAAGATCACGTCCTTGAGCCGGCGCTGCACGTCGTCCAGCCGGCGCAGCGTGAGCGGCGGGGTGGAGGCCGCCATCAGCGCTTCGGCCTGGCCGCTCAGCCAGCGGTCTTCCACGCTGAGCACGGCGATGTTCTCGAACACCATGTGCAGCAGCTCCAGCAGGCTGGCGCGGATGGTGGCCTGCTCCTCGGTGGCGAACGACAGCCGGTAGGTGAAGTTGCCCAGCATGAGCTGCACGGTGGAGATGGGCGGGGCGGGTTCCTTCAGGAAGGCGATGAGCTGGTTCGCCATGTCGATCACGCGGGCATCGTCCTCGCCGAGGGCCGGCAGCGTGTTGTCGATGAGGCGCGCGAGCATCTGCGCGAACTCCTCGGGCAGCACCTTGGCGGGGGCCGCGGTGTCCGCAGCGGTTTCCACCGGGGCGGCGGCGGGCGCTGCAGGGCTCAGGCCCAGGTTGGCGTAGCCCACGAGCACGCTCTGCAGCGCGGACCAGTCCTTGTTGTTCACGGCCCGCTCGAACTGGCCCAGCAGCCGCTTCTGCGCCGGCGTCTGGCCGGGCAGCACCCGCAGGATCTGGTGCAGGGGGCCTTCGGGGAACGGCTGGGGGCTGCGGGACCCGGCGATCTCGTCGTACAGCGCCAGGTAGTTGTCCGGCGTGGGGGGAAGCCGGCGGGCGGCCAGTTGCTTGAGCGTCTCGCGCGCTATGTCGGAAGGGAGGCGGTCGGCCATGTGCGGCACCAGTGTCAGGGGGCGGATTGCGCGAGTGTGACACAGCGGCGGCGCGGGCCGCCTCTCTTCAGTTCACCATCACCAGCTTGCCCATGACGCCGCGCGAGCCCATGTGCGCATAGGCGGCGGGCAGCTCGGCCATGGGCATGGTGCGGTCGATCACGGGCTTGATCTTGCCCTGTGCGTACCACTGGGCCAGCTCGCCCATCATGGCGGCGTTGGCCTTGGGCTCGCGCTTGGCGAAATCGCCCCAGAACACGCCCACGATGGACGCGCCCTTGAGCAGCGCCAGGTTGAACGGCAGGGCCGGGATGGGACCGGACGCAAAGCCCACCACCAGGTAGCGGCCGCGCCAGGCGATGGAGCGGAACGCGGGCTCGGCGAAGTCGCCGCCCACGGGGTCGTAGATCACGTCGGGGCCCTTGCCGTCGGTGAGGGCCTTGATGGCGTCGCGCAGGTTCTCGCGGCTGTAGTTGATGACGGCATCCGCGCCGATGGACGTGCACAGCGCGCACTTCTCGTCGCTGGAGGCGGCGGCGATCACGCGCGCGCCCACGGCCTTGGCGATCTGGATGGCGGCCGTGCCCACGCCGCCCGCGGCGCCCAGCACCAGCACCGTCTCGCCCGCCTTGAGCTGGGCGCGGTCCACCAGGGCGTGGTAGGACGTGGCGTAGATCATGATGAAGGCGGCGGCGTCCACGTACGCAAAGCCGTCGGGCAGCGGCATGCACAGCGCCGCCGGGGCGATGGTGTGGGTGCCGAAGCCGCCCGTGCCGGAGAGGCAGGCCACGTTCTGGCCCACCTTCAGGTGCGCCACGCCCTCGCCCACCGCCGCCACCACGCCCGCGTATTCCGAGCCGGGTACGAAGGGCAGGGGCGGCTTCATCTGGTACTTGTTCTGCACGATCAGCAGGTCGGGAAAGTTCAGGCTGGCCGCCTTGATCTCGATGAGCACCTCGCCGGCCTTGGGCGCGGGGGTGGGCATTTCGGTCCAGCGCAGGGCGTCAACGCCCGTGGGGTCGGTGCAAAGCCAAGCATGCATGGGAAGTCTCCTGTCAATGTCGGGCTGCATGATAGGCGGGCCGGCCGTGCGCCCGATGTCCCACGAGCGACGGGAAGAGGGCGCGGGTGCCCCACCTACAATCCGTTGCAACCGCTGCTGCAACCATGAAAATTCTGATTTCCAACGACGACGGCTACCAGGCCCCGGGCATCGTGGCGCTGCACGATGCGCTGAAAGACCTCGACGGGGTGGAGGTGGAGGTCGTCGCGCCCGAGCACAACAACAGCGCCAAGTCCAATGCGCTGACCCTGCATTCGCCGCTGTACGTGCACACCGCGCACAACGGCTTCCGCTATGTGAACGGAACGCCCGCGGACTGCGTGCACATCGCGCTCACGGGCCTGCTGGGCTACCGGCCCGACCTTGTGGTCTCGGGCATCAACAACGGCGCCAACATGGGCGACGACACGATCTACTCCGGCACCGTGGGTGCGGCGATGGAGGGCTACCTGTTCGGCATCCCGGCCATCGCGTTCTCGCAGGTGGACAAGGGCTGGGGCGAGATCGAGGCCGCCGCCGCCAAGGCGCGGGAGATCGTGGCGCAGATGCGGGACCAGCGGTTGGTCGGCCGGGGCGTGGATGCGCAGCCCTGGCTGCTGAACGTGAACATCCCCAACATGCCGTTGTCCGCCCTGCGGCCGGTGAAGCTATGCCGCCTGGGGCGCCGCCATGCGGCCGAGCGCGTCATCGTGCAGGAAAGCCCCCGGGGCGAATCCATGTACTGGATCGGCGGCGCGGGTGCGGCCAAGGACGACGCCGAGGGCACGGACTTCCACGCCACGGCCCAGGGCCACGTATCGATCACGCCGCTGAAGGTGGACCTGACCGACCACGACAACCTCGGCTACTGGGCACAGACGGCGTCCCGGCTGGCGGCGGCGTGATGCAGCAGCGCCGCCCAGGTTTCCCGGCCCGGCTGCCGGGATCGGCCAGCACAGCGCCCCCCAGAACCGCGCCGGCTGCTCCCGCGGCGCGCCAGGCCGTGGCGGCGGCCCCCGCGGGCGTGGGGCTCGATTCCGCTGCGGTGCGCGCGCGCATGGTGCAGAAGCTGGCGGCCGGAGGCATCACCTCGCCCGCCGTGCTGCAGGCCATGGGTGCGGTGGAGCGCCACCGTTTCGTGGACAGCGCCCTGGTCAACCAGGCATACGAGGACACCAGCCTGCCCATCGGCCTGGGGCAGACCATCTCCAAGCCCAATGTGGTGGCACGCATGTGCGAACTGCTGCTGGGCGCCGAAGGCGCGCGGGCAGGGGGGCTGGGGCGGGTGCTGGAGATCGGTACCGGCTGCGGCTACCAGGCCGCGGTGCTGGGCCGCCTGGCGCGCGAGGTCTACACGGTGGAGCGCCTGCGCGGCCTGCACGACAAGGCGCGCCACAACCTGCGCCCGTTCCGGCTGGCCAATGTGCACCTGCTGTTCGGGGACGGCATGCTGGGCTATGCCAAGGGCGCGCCCTACGCCGCCATCATCGCCGCTGCCGGGGGCGAAGCCGTGCCGCAGGCCTGGTGTGACCAACTGGCCGTGGGCGGAAGGCTGGTGGCGCCCATGGCGCTGGCGGGCGGGCAGCAGATGTTGCTCGTAATCGACAAAACTCCGCACGGATTGAAACAAAACGTGCTCGAACCCGTGCATTTTGTCCCCCTAAAATCGGGGATTGCCTGAAGGAAACGGAAACTGCTTATGTTCGTATCGCGTGGTCTTGTGATCGGGTTCACCGTGGCGCTGGCGGGGCTGGCACTCACCGGCTGTGGCACCCGGTTGACCAAGGCTCCAGTGGAAGATCGGGGCACTTCCGTCGCGTCCCCCGCGCCCGCGCAGCCCGGCGTGGTGGTCGACGCGCCGCCCAAGCCGCTGCCCGGGGCCGAGAACGCCGGCAAGCCGGGCTACTACAGCGTCAAGCCCGGAGATACCCTCATTCGCATCGGCCTGGAGACGGGCCAGAGCTGGAAGGACCTCGCGCGCTGGAACAACCTCGACAACGCGAACCTCATCGAAGTCGGCCAGGTGCTGCGCGTGGTGCCCCCGGTGGCGGCCGCGCAGGCGGTGGCGTCCGACAGCGGCGTAGTCACGCGCCCGGTCACGTCGTCCACCGTGACGCCCACGGCCCCCGCCAGCACCCCGCTGCCGCCGGCCAGCGCGGCCAAGCCCGCAACGCCGGCCGCCACGGGCCCTGTCGTGGCGGTGGCGCCCACGACGCCTGCGACCACCCCTGCGGCGGCAGGCGACGACGACATGGCGTTCATCTGGCCTGCGTCGGGCTCTCTGCTTGCCGGTTTCGACGAGGCGCGCAACAAGGGCTACGACATCGCTGGCAAGGCCGGGGACCCGGTGCTCGCGGCCGCCGACGGCCGCGTGGTGTATGCCGGTGCAGGCCTGCGCGGCTATGGCAACCTGGTCATCCTCAAGCACAACAACACCTTCCTGACCGCCTATGCCCACAACCAGACGCTGCTGGTGAAGGAAGACCAGGCCGTGCGCAAGGGGCAGAAGATCGCCGAAATGGGCAGCACCGACGCCGACCGCGTCAAGCTGCACTTCGAAATCCGCCGGCAGGGCAAGCCCGTCGATCCGTCGCGCTACCTGCCCGCGCGCTGATGGCAGTGCCGCCGGACGGCACGGGCGAAGACCTGCTGGCCGAAGAGTCCGAGGAGCCGGCGGGCGACGCTGCCAGCGAGTTGCGCTCCATGCGCATCGGCGTGGAGCAGCATGCCGGGCGGCTGGACCGGGCGCTGGCCGACCTGGTTCCCGAGTTCTCCCGCAGCTACCTGCAGCAATTGCTGGCGCAGGGGCTGGTCAGCCTGAACGGCAAGCCCGTGCTCAAGAGCGCCACCCGCGTGAAGGCGGGCGACCAGGTGGCGCTGGAAATGCGGCCCACCCTGCAGAGCCAGGCATTCCGCCCCGAGCCCATGGCCATCGACGTGGTCTACGAAGATGCGCACCTGCTGGTGGTGAACAAGCCGGCCGGCCTGGTGGTCCATCCTGCGCCCGGCAACTGGAGCGGAACCTTGCTCAACGGCCTGCTGGCCCGCGACGACAAGGCGCTGACGGTGCCGCGCGCGGGCATCGTCCACCGCCTCGACAAGGACACCAGCGGCCTCATGGTGGTGGCCCGGGACCGCGCCACCATGGATGCGCTGGTCGCGCTGATCGCCGAGCGCAAGGTCAGGCGCCAGTACCTGGCCCTGGCGCATGGCGTATGGACGGGGCCGAAGAACCGCACGGTGGAAGCCCCCATCGGGCGCGACCCGCGCAACCGCCTGCGCATGGCGGTCGTCGACCTGGCCCTGCACGCGGGCAAGCCCGCGCGCACCGACTTCCAGTGCCTGGACGGCACCGGCGAAGGCTGCTGGGTGCAATGCACGCTGCACACCGGGCGCACGCACCAGATCCGGGTGCACATGGCATCCCTGAAGCATCCGCTGGTCGGCGACGGCCTGTACGGGGGCGCCCCCCTTGCGCACCTGCAGCGCCAGGCCCTGCATGCCTACAGGCTGGCCTTCGTCCACCCCATGACCGGGCAGGCGCTGGAATTCCATGCCCCGGTGCCCGAGGACATGCGCCAGGCCCTCGCCTTGTGGGGCCTGGGCTACAATGCGCCCTGACGGCCTGACAGGCCCCAGCCCGCAGACGGAGTCCCGCCGGGCCCTTGCGCACCGCTGCACGGTGTGCCTTTTCTTTCTTTGACTGCTCCCTGTTGCTGATGCGACCCCTGCCGTGACGCGGGGCGCTTTTCCAGGAATCGCTGAACCATGAACACGGTGGATGCCAAACGGGTCCTCGAGACGGCGCTGATCTGCGCGCAGCAGCCCCTGCCCGTGCGCGAGCTGCGGGTGCTGTTCCAGGACGCCCTGGGCTCCGACACGCTCAAGCTGCTGCTGCAGGAGCTGCAGCTCGAATGGGCTCAGCGCGGCGTCGAGTTGGTGCAGGTGGCCAGCGGCTGGCGCTTCCAGAGCCGCCCCGAGATGCGGGAGTACCTGGACCGGCTGCACCCCGAGAAGCCTCCGCGCTATTCGCGGGCGACGATGGAGACCCTGGCCATCATCGCCTACCGCCAGCCGGTCACCCGGGGGGACATCGAGGACATCCGGGGCGTGACGGTCAACAGCCTGATCATCAAGCAACTGGAGGACCGGGGCTGGGTCGAGGTCATCGGCCATCGCGAAACGGTGGGCCGGCCGGCCCTGTTCGCCACCACGCGCCAGTTTCTGGACGACATGGGCCTGCAGTCGCTGGATCAACTGCCGGTGCTGGACGATCCGTCCGGCAACGCAAACGTGCTGGAGGCCATGGCCGCCGCGGCGCAAGGGGTGATAGAGCCTGATCCCGTGGAAGAGCCGGGCGAGGCGGTTGTGGCCGAACCGGCGCAGGACTTTATTCAGGATGCGGAGACGAATCTTCGCAACGACGACACCGATACCCCCGGTGGTATCCAGGAAAACACTTGATGAACGATTCGATCCCCGAAATTCCAGCGGTTGCTTCGCCCGAGGCGGGCGCTGCCACGCCGCCCGCAAAACCCGCGGCCAAGCGCGCACCGCGCAAGAAGCCGGCACCGGCAATCGCTGCAGCCGAAGAAATGCAGGGCGGCGCCACCGAGCCTGAGCAGGCCCCTTCCTTGCAGCCAGAGGGCCAGGAGCCAGGAGAAGAACCCTCAACCGAGGGGCGTGAAAAGCAGGGCGAGCCGCGCCACCGGCCTCAGCGCCCGGACGGTGGCAAGCGCAAGCCGGCGGCGCCCGCGGTGGAGGGCTACCAGTTCGCCGACGTGGTCTCGGGCCGCTTCGACGAGGAGGAGGCCCTGGCCGATGCCGCTCCGCCCAAGCGGGTGCTGCTGCCCCAGGTGGAAACGCCCAAGCTGCACAAGGTGTTGGCCCAGGCGGGGCTCGGTTCCCGGCTGGAGATGGAGCAGCTCATCCTGGAAGGGCGCATCTCCGTGAACAACGAGCCGGCCCACATCGGCCAGCGCATCCAGTACGGCGACCAGGTCAAGGTCAACGGCAAGCCGATCCGCTACCGCATCGATCCGCCGCCCGCGCGCGTGATCGCGTACCACAAGCCGGTGGGCGAGGTGGTCACCCACGACGATCCGCAGAACCGGCCCACGGTGTTCCGCAAGCTGCCGCGCCTGACGCAGGGCAAGTGGCAATCCGTGGGGCGCCTGGACCTGAACACCGAAGGCCTGCTGCTGTTCACCAGCTCGGGCGAGCTGGCGAACAAGCTGATGCACCCCCGGTTCGGCCTGGAGCGCGAATACGCGGTGCGCGTGCTGGGTGCGCTCAGCAACGAGGAAAAGCAGAAGCTCCTGGACGGCGTGCGCCTGGAAGACGGCATGGCCTCCTTCGGCTCCATCGAGGATGGCGGCGGCGAGGGCTCCAACTGCTGGTACCGCGTCACCATCTCCGAAGGGCGCAACCGCGAAGTGCGCCGCATGCTGGAATCCGTGGGGCATGCGGTCAGCCGGCTGATCCGCATCCGCTACGGTGCCATGGTGCTGCCCCGGGGCCTCAAGCGGGGTGCGTGGCTGGAACTGGACGAGAGCGACATCCGTGCGCTGGTCCGTGCCGCGGGTGCCGAAGGCCGCTTCGAGGGCCATGCGGAGCCCGCAGGCAAGGGCGGCGGCGACAAGCGCCGGGGACGCAACGGCCCCCGGGGCGGCGACGGCCCGCGCCGTGACATGTCGCAAGGGCCTTCTGGCGGCCCCCGGGGGCAAAAGCCCCGCGGCGGCCCGGGCCAAGGCGCGCGCGGCAACAATGCAGGCGGCGGCGACCGCCAGCGCCCGGGCGCCCAGCCGGACCCTATGAAGACCTCGGTCGGCTACATCGGCATGGACAGCCTGTCGCGGCACCGCCAGGACAGCAAGCGCCGCCCCGGCGGCGGTTCGCGGCGTGGGGGCGGGCGCTGAGCGCGCGCTCTAAGGCCTCGCCGGTTAGAATCGAGGGCTTTGTCCGCTGGACAAACGAATCACAGCAACATTCCATTTCAGGAAAATCAACATGGCAATCGAACGCACTCTCTCCATCATCAAACCCGACGCCGTGGCCAAGAACGTCATCGGCCAGATCTACGCACGCTTCGAAGCTGCCGGCCTCAAGATCGTAGCCGCCCGCATGGTGCACCTGTCGCGCCTGGAAGCCGAGCAGTTCTACGCAGTGCACAAGGAGCGCCCCTTCTTCAAGGACCTCGTGGACTTCATGATCTCCGGCCCCGTCATGATCCAGGCCCTGGAAGGCGAGAACGCGATCCTGAAGAACCGTGAACTCATGGGCGCCACCGACCCCAAGAAGGCCGAGGCCGGCACCATCCGCGCCGACTTCGCCGACAGCATCGACGCCAACGCCGTGCACGGCTCGGACGCCGCTGAAACGGCTGCCGTGGAAGTGGCTTTCTTCTTCCCGGGCCTGAACATTTACTCCCGCTGAATCCGGTGCGATGACCGCCAACCTGCTGGACTTCGATCTCGACGGCTTGGCGGCCTTTTGTGAGCGGCTGGGCGAGAAACGCTTCCGCGCCACCCAGCTCTTCCGCTGGATCCACCAGCGCGGTGCCAGCGAGTTCGACGCCATGAGCGACCTGGCCAAGGCCCTGCGCGACAAGCTCAAGGGCTGCGCCCGTGTCGAGGGGCTGCCGGTCATCTCCGAGCATGTCTCGGCGGACGGCACGGTGAAGTGGCTGTTCGACGTGGGCGACGGCAATGCCGTCGAGGCCGTGTTCATCCCGGAGGATGACCGCGGCACCCTGTGCATTTCCTCGCAGGCGGGCTGTGCCGTGGGGTGCCGTTTCTGCTCCACGGGGCACCAGGGCTTCAGCAGGAACCTGACCACGGGCGAGATCGTCGCCCAGCTGTGGTTTGCCGAGCATTCCCTGCGCAAGCGCCTCCAGACCGAGGAGCGGGTGATCTCCAACGTCGTGATGATGGGTATGGGCGAGCCGTTGCAGAACTATTCGGCTCTGGTGCCCGCACTGCGCGTGATGCTGGACGACCACGGCTATGGGCTGTCCCGCCGGCGCCTCACGGTGTCCACCTCGGGGGTGGTGCCCATGATGGACCGCCTTTCGCAGGACTGTCCGGTGGCCCTGGCGGTCTCGCTGCATGCGCCGAACGACCCCTTGCGCGACAACCTGGTGCCGTTGAACCGCAAGTACCCGATCGAGGAACTGCTGCAGGCCTGCAACCGCTATCTGGAGCATGCCCCGCGCGACTTCATCACGTTCGAGTACTGCATGCTCGACGGGGTCAACGACCAGATGGAGCATGCCCGGCAATTGATCGAACTGGTCAAGCCCGCTCGCGGGGCCGGGGTGCGGTGCAAGTTCAACCTGATTCCGTTCAATCCGTTCCCGGCATCGGGGCTGTTGCGCTCGCCGCAAAATCAGGTGGCGGCCTTTGCCAAGGTCCTGAGCGACGCGGGGATTGTCACGACGGTGCGCAAGACGCGGGGGGATGATATCGACGCCGCATGCGGCCAACTGGCGGGCGATGTCAAGGACCGCACGCGGGCGGCCGAGCGCATGGCAAAGCAGCGCACAATCGGCATCGAATTGGTGCGTTCAAACCGGTGACTTGATCGGCAGGCAAACCGGCACACTTCAAGGAGGCTCTACATGGTGGGATTGGTGGGACGCTGGCAGCAAATCGGCCGCTGGACATTCACGGCCTGTGGTGCGGTGGTGTGCATGGTGGCACTTCAAGGGTGCGCGACCAATGCCGGGGTGGCGGCCAGCGATGCGAATGCAGGGCTGGTCACGCCTTCCGACGAGCCCGAGACGCGGCGGCGCGCCCGCATTCGCCTGGAGCTTGCCGCCAACTATTTCGAGAACGGCCAGACGGCCGTGGCGCTGGACGAGGTCAAGCAGGCCCTGGCGACCGACCCTGCTTACGCCGATGCCTTCAACCTGCGCGGCCTGATCTACATGCGCCTGGGCGACTATCCCCAGGCCGAAGACAGCTTCCGCCGCGCGCTGGCCCTGCGCGGCAACGATGCGAATCTGCTGCACAACTATGGCTGGCTGCTCTGCCAGCAGCAGAAGTACGCCGAGGCGGACCAGCATTTCGGCCGCGCCCTGGCCAGCCCGGGCTACAGCGCCCGCAGCAAGACCCTGATGGCGCGCGGGCTGTGCCAGGCGAGTGCCGGCCAGTATGCGGAGGCGGAGGAGTCGCTGCTCAAGTCCTATGAATTGGATGCAGGGAACCCGGTGGTGGGCTACCACCTCGCCTCTCTTTTGCTGCGGCGCAATGAGCTGACCCGCGCCCAGTTCTACATTCGGCGTCTCAACAACAGCGAGTACGCCAACTCCGAATCGTTCTGGCTCGGAATCAAGGTGGAGCGCGCGCTGGGCGACTCCGTCGCCATGCGGCAGCTGGCCGACCAGCTGCGCAAGCGCTTCCCCGAGTCGCGGGAGCTGGGTGCATACGAACGTGGGGCTTTCAATGAGTGAGGTCGTGGAGGGTGGGGTGACGGCGGGCGGCCTGCTCCGCGAGGCGCGCCAGGCGGCCGGGATGCACATTGCGGCGCTGGCCGTGGCCCTGAAGGTGCCGGTCAGCAAGCTGGAGGCGCTGGAGGCCGACAACTACGCGGTGCTACCCGACACGGTCTTCGTGCGGGCCCTGGCGTCCAGCGTGTGCCGCACGCTCAAGGTGGACCCGGCCCCGGTGCTGTCGCTGCTGCCGCAGAGCCAGAGCCCGCGCCTGTCCACGGACAGCGCGGGGCTGAATGCGCCGGTCAAGGGCAGCGCGGTCAAATCGTCTTCGTCGTCCGCCGCTTTCTCCGGGTCCCCTTCGCGGCCCGTGGTCGTGGTGGTGCTGGCCTTGCTCGTCGGCGCGCTGGCCGTGTTTTTCTTCCCCGGCCAGCAGGGCGCGTCCAGCGTGTCCTCGGCGCCCGCGCTGGCCCCGTCGGCGGAGCCCGGCGAGCCGGTCACCCTGGCGTCGGCCTTGCCGGCTCCGGCCGATGCGGCGCCAGCGCAGGTGGAAGCGCCTGCTGTAAACCTGTCTGTGGCCGTGCCTGTGCCTGCCAAGTCGGCGGCATCCACGCCCGAGGCCCAGGCGGGCGCGGCGCCCGCACCTGCAGCGGGCGCCAGCGCAGCCGCCGCGAATGCCGCCGCGCCTGCGGGCACGCTGGTGCTGCGCGCGCGCAGCCAGTCCTGGGTGCAGGTGCGCGATGCCTCCGGCAAGGTGGTGCTGGAGCGGAATCTGGCGGCCGATGAGTCCGTGGCCGTGGCGGCTCCGGCGCCCCTGGCGGTCGTGGTCGGCCGGGCCGACGCCACGGAAGTGTTCGTGCGCGGCAAGCCGTTCGACCTGGCGGCCGTGTCGCGTGAAAACGTAGCCCGCTTCGAGGTGAAATAGTGGTGGAACAAGCCCCCAGCGAACCCGGCCCGATCGCGGTCGCATCCCCCTTGCCACGGCGCACGCGCCAGGCCCGGGTCGCGTGGGGCGACCACGTGGTGACCGTGGGCGGCGACGCGCCCGTGCGCATCCAGTCCATGACCAACACCGACACGGTGGACGCCATCGGCACGGCCATCCAGGTCAAGGAGCTGGCGCGCGCGGGTTCGGAGTTCGTGCGCATCACCGTCAATACGCCCGAGGCCGCGGCGGCCGTACCCTACATCCGTGAGCAGCTCGACCGCATGGGCGAGAACGTGCCCCTGGTGGGCGACTTCCACTACAACGGCCACCGCCTGCTGACCGAATACCCGGACTGCGCGCAGGCGCTGTCCAAGTACCGCATCAACCCCGGCAACGTGGGCAAGGGCGACAAGCGCGACAAGCAGTTCGGCCAGATGATCGAGGCCGCCATCCGCTGGGACAAGGCCGTGCGCATCGGCGTGAACTGGGGCAGCCTGGACCAGGAGCTGCTGGCGAGCCTGATGGACGCCAACAGCCGCCGCGCCCAGCCCTGGGAGGCGCGGCAGGTGATGTACGAGGCGCTCATCACCTCGGCCATCGAATCCGCCCGCCGGGCCGAGGACATGGGCCTGGACGGCAACCAGATCATCCTGTCGTGCAAGGTCAGCGGCGTGCAGGACCTGATCTCCGTGTACCGCGAACTGGCGCGGCGCTGCGACTATGCGCTGCACCTGGGCCTGACGGAGGCGGGCATGGGCACCAAGGGCACGGTGGCATCCGCTGCGGCCTTGTCCGTGCTGCTGCAGGAGGGCATCGGCGACACCATCCGCGTGTCGCTCACGCCCCAGCCCGGCGAGGCGCGCACGCAGGAAGTGGTGGTGGCCTCGGAGATCCTGCAGGCCCTGGGCATGCGCGTGTTCGTGCCCAGCGTCACGGCCTGCCCCGGCTGCGGGCGCACCACCAGCACCACGTTCCAGGAGCTGGCCAAGCAGATCGACGACTACCTGCGCGCGCAGATGCCCGTGTGGCGCGCGCGCTATCCGGGCGTGGAGGGCATGAAGGTGGCCGTCATGGGCTGCATCGTGAACGGCCCCGGCGAGAGCAAGCACGCTGACATCGGCATCAGCCTGCCCGGCACCGGCGAGGCGCCCGCCGCCCCGGTCTTCATCGACGGCGAGAAGGCCCTGACGCTGCGCGGCGAGAACATCGCGCGCGAGTTCCAGGAGATCGTCGAGAACTACATCGCGCGGCGCTTCGGGGAGACCGTTGGCTCGGTCTGAAGCGCTACCAAAAAAATAGCTGCTAGCGCTTGCTGGATAAGCGCTAGAGGCCGATTTCATTCAAATTCATCGAGGGTTCGCCACAGTGAGCAAAGTGGAAAAACTGAGCGCCGTCAAAGGCATGAACGACATCCTGCCCGCCTCGGTGCCGCGCACCGAGAAGCTGCCGACCGCTGCGCGCTGGCAGTGGTTCGAGGCGGCGGTGCGCAAGGTGCTGGCGCGCTACGGCTACCAGTACCTCATCACGCCCATCGTCGAGCCCACGGCTCTGTTCGTGCGCGGCCTGGGCGAGGTGACCGACATCGTCGAGAAGGAGATGTATTCCTTCACCGACTCGATGAACGGCGACAAGCTCACTCTGCGCCCCGAGGCTACGGCCGGCATCGTGCGCGCCATGGTCGAGCACAACGCGCTGTACAACGGCCCGCTGCGCGTGTGGACGCACGGCCCCATGTTCCGCCACGAGCGCCCGCAAAAGGGCCGCTACCGCCAGTTCCACCAGCTCGACGTGGAGGCCCTGGGCTTCGCCGGGCCGGACGTGGACGCCGAGATGATCCTGGTCGCCCGCGCCCTGTGGCGCGAGCTGGGCCTCATCGAAGGCCAGCACGTGCGCCTGGAGATCAACAGCCTGGGCCGGAGCGCCGAGCGCCGCGAGCACCGCGATGCGCTGATCCGCTACTTCGAGCAGAACGCCAGCGTGCTCGACGAAGACGCGCGCCGCCGTCTGCACAGCAACCCGCTGCGCATCCTGGACAGCAAGAACCCGGCGATGCAGGCGCTGATCGAGGCCGCTCCTCAACTGATGGACTTCCTGGGCGAGGAGTCGCGCGCGCACTTCGACGCCGTGCGCTCGGCCCTGGACGCCGTGGGCCTGGCCTACCGCGTCAACCCGCGCTTGGTGCGCGGCATGGACTACTACAACCTCACCGTGTTCGAGTGGGTGACGGACCAGCTCGGCTCGCAGGGCACGGTCTGCGGCGGCGGCCGCTACGACGGCCTCATCGAGCAGCTCGGCGGCAAGAGCGCGCCGGCGGTGGGCTTCGGCCTCGGCATCGAGCGCCTGCTGCTGCTGGCGGACGAGCTGAACCTGGACATGCCTTCCCCGGCGGCGGACGTTTATGCCATCGTGCCCCCCGGCACGCCGCTCGCGCCCGTGATCGCCACGCTGGAGGCGCTGCGCGCCCAGGGGCTGAACGTGGTGCAGCACGCGGGCGGCGCGGACGGCCCTGGCAGCATGAAGGCGCAGTTCAAGAAGGCGGATGCCAGCGGCGCGCGCCATGCGCTCATCTTTGGCGCGGACGAACTCGCGCGGGGACAGGTCACCGTCAAGTCGCTGCGCGACGCTGCGGCAGGCGTGGGCGGCGCGCAGTCCGAACACCCGCTCGACGCCCTGGCCGAATGGGCCGCCACCCTACAATCCACCCGCTAAACAGATCTCATCCCATGGCAACTCATCTCGACCTTGAAGAACAAGAGCAGCTTGACCAGCTCAAGCATTTCTGGAACACCTGGGGCACCCTGATCAGCTCCGTGCTGCTCGTCGTTGCGGGCGGCCTGGCGGCCTGGAACGGCTACCAGTACTGGCAGAACCGGCAGGCAGCCCAGGCCGCGGCGCTGTTCGACGCGGTCGAGGTGGCGGCCAAGGCGGGTGACCAGGCGCGGGTGACGCAGGCGTTCGGCGACCTCCGGTCCCGGTACGCGGGAACGACCCAGGCCGCGCAGGCGGGCCTCACGGTGGCCAAAACCCTGGTGGAAGCCGGCAATGCCGATGCCGCGAAGGAGGCCCTGGCCTGGGTAGCCGACCATGCGGGCGACGAGGGGCTGAAGGCCCTGGCCCGGCTGCGCCTGGCCAGCGTGCTGCTGGACCAGAAGAGCTACGACGAGGCGCTCAAACAGGTGTCCGCCAGCGTGCCGCCCGAGTTCGAGGCGGTCTTCGCCGACCGCAAGGGCGACATCCTGGTGTCCCAGGGCAAGCGCCCCGAGGCCATCGCCGAATACACCAAGGCCTACAAGGCCTTCGAGGAAGGCCTCGAATACCGGCGCCTCGTCGAGATCAAGCTCGGCGCCCTGGGCGTGGCGCCGAACGGCGTCGCCGTGGCCGCCTCTTCCTCCGCCGAAGGGGCGAAGTGACCATGGCGCGCGTTCTTCATCACCATCGACGCATGCTGCGGAGCGCCGTCTGCGTGGCCCTGGTGGCCGCGTTGGGCGGGTGCTCCCTGTGGAACAGCGGCAGCTCCAAGCCCGCGCCCGCCGACCTGGGCGCCAACGTGGCGGTCCTGGGGGTGCGGCAGGCCTGGACCGCGCGCGTCGGCGGCGTCGGCAACCTGCCCCTGGATGTGCATGTCGCGGGCAACGTGGTCACCCTGGCATCCGCCGACGGCGTGGTCGCGGCCATCGATGCGCGCACCGGTGGCGACGTGTGGCGCACGGCGCTGGCCGAGCCGCTGTCGGCAGGCGTCGGCAGCGACGGCAAGGCCGCCGCCGTGGTGTCGCGGGCCAATGCGCTGATCGTTTTGGACGGCGGGCGCGAACGCTGGCGCCAGCCGCTGGCGGCCCAGGTGTTCACGCCGCCCCTGGTGGCGGGCGGGCGCGTCTTCGTGCTGTCGGCCGACCGTTCCGTGGCCGCCTACGATGCCGCCACGGGGCGCAAGCTCTGGAACCAGCAGCGCCCGGGCGAACCCCTGGTGCTGCGCCAAGCGGGCGTGCTGATGCCGGTGGGCGATACCCTGGTGGTCGGCTTCTCCGGCCGCATGGTGGGCATGAACCCCGACAACGGCAGCGTGCGCTGGGAGGCCCCGCTGGCCAGCCCGCGCGGCACCAACGACGTGGAACGCCTCGTGGAGCTCGTGGGCCGCACCAGCCGGGTGGGGGACAGCGTGTGCGCGCGGGCCTTCCAGGCGGCAGTCGGCTGCGTCAACACCGCCCGGGGCGCCGTGGCCTGGTCCCAGCCCGCGAGCGGCGCGGAAGGGATCCATGGCGACGGCGATGCAGTATTCGGCACCGAGAGCAATGGCTCCGTCGTGGCCTGGAACCGCGCCAACGGCACCCGGCTGTGGGCCAGCGACCGCCTCAAGCACCGCAAGCTGACGGCGCCGCTGCTGCTGGGCCGCTCGGTGGTGGTGGGCGACGATTCCGGCCTGGTGCATCTGCTGTCCCGCACCGATGGCTCTCCGCTCAACCGCATGGCCACGGATGGCTCCGGCATCGCCGCCGCTCCGGCAGTCGCTGCGGACACGCTGGTGGTGGTCACCAGGAACGGCGCCATCTACGGCTTCCGCCCCGAATAAGAACGATGAAACCCGTCATTGCCCTCGTGGGGCGCCCGAACGTCGGCAAATCCACGCTTTTCAACCGCCTGACCAAGTCCCGCGACGCGATCGTGGCGGACTTCGCCGGGCTCACGCGTGACCGGCACTACGGCAATGGCAAGCAGGGCAAGCACGAGTACATCGTCATCGACACCGGCGGCTTCGAGCCGGATGCGTCCAGCGGCATATACCGCGAGATGGCCCGCCAGACCCAGCAGGCCGTGGCCGAGGCCGACGTAGTCATCTTCGTGGTCGATGCCCGCGCCGGGCTGTCGGCGCAGGACCACGACATCGCCAACTACCTGCGCCGCCTGGGCAAGCCCTGCGTGCTGGCCGCCAACAAGGCCGAGGGCATGCGCGAGGGCGCGCAGCTGTCCGAGTTCTACGAACTGGGCCTGGGCGAGGTCTATGCCGTGTCGGCCGCGCACGGGCAGGGCATCCGCAGCCTGGTCGAGCTGGCGCTGGAACCCCTGAACCTGCCCGACCCGGACGAGCTGGACACACAGGCCGACAAGAGCGTGGTCAAGCTCGCCGTGGCGGGCCGGCCCAACGTGGGCAAGTCCACGCTCATCAACACCTGGCTGGGCGAGGAGCGGCTCGTCGCCTTCGACATGCCCGGCACCACGCGCGACGCGATCGCCGTGCCCTTCGAGCGCAACGGCCAGCGCTTCGAGCTGGTGGACACGGCGGGCCTGCGCCGCAAGGGCAAGGTGTTCGAGGCGATCGAGAAGTTCTCGGTGGTCAAGACGCTGCAGGCCATCGAGTCCGCCCACGTCGTGCTGCTGCTGCTGGACGCCACCCAGGGCGTGACCGACCAGGACGCGCACATCGCCGGCTACATCCTGGAGAGCGGCCGCGCCGTGGTGCTGGCGGTGAACAAGTGGGACGCGGTGGACGAGTACCAGCGCCAGATGCTGGAGCGCTCCATCGAGACGCGCCTGGCCTTCCTCAAGTTCGCGTCGCTGCACTTCATCTCGGCCAAGAAGCGCCAGGGCCTGGGTCCGCTGTGGACCTCCATCGTGCAGGCGCACAAGGCGGCCACCTGCAAGATGTCCACGCCGGTGCTCACGCGCCTACTGCTGGAGGCCGTGCAGTTCCAGACCCCCAAGAAGGTGGGCATGTACCGCCCCAAGATGCGCTACGCGCACCAGGGCGGCATGAACCCGCCGGTGATCGTGATCCACGGCAACTCGCTGGAGCACGTGACGGACGCCTACAAGCGCTTCCTGGAAGGGCGCTTCCGCAAGGAGTTCGACCTCGTGGGCACGCCGCTGCGCATCGAGATGAAAACGTCGCACAACCCGTACGCGGACAAGCAGGACGCCTAGCGCTTGCAAAAACAATAGCTGCTGGCGCTTGATACACGGACATTTCAGATGGTTATCCATCTGAAAGCCAATGTTGGAAAGCGCTGGCAGCTCCTTTTTCGGTAGCGGCCTTGGCCCGATGGATCAACGGGCTTCCGTGCTGTGGTAAGGTGCCCGATTTACAACAACATTCTTTGAACACGGAGAATATCGTGAGCAATAAAGGCCAGCTTCTGCAAGACCCCTTCCTGAACGCACTGCGCCGGGAGCACGTCCCGGTCTCCATCTACCTGGTGAACGGCATCAAGCTGCAGGGGCAGATCGAGTCGTTCGACCAATACGTGGTGCTGCTGCGCAATACCGTGACCCAGATGGTCTACAAGCACGCCATCTCCACCATCGTGCCGGGCCGCGCCGTCAACTTCTCCACCGCCGACAATTCGGATGCCGACAGCGGCAACGCCTGAGTTGCTGCCTGTCCTGGCGGTACGCGAGGGGGCTCGATGACATCTTCTTCGCCAGGCGGCACGCCGGTGCTGCTGGTCGGGGTGGATTTCGGCCTTCCTCACTTCGATGCCGATCTGGAGGAACTGGGCCTGCTGTCCGAGACGGCCGGCATGCAGCCCGTCGCCCGGCTCACCTGCAAGCGCAAGGCGCCCGATGCGGCGCTGTTCGTCGGCAGCGGCAAGGCCGACGAGATCCGGACCCTGGCGCAGATGCACGGCGCCGCCGAAGTGCTCTTCGACCAGTCGCTGAGCCCCGCGCAGCAGCGCAATCTGGAGCGGCACCTCGAACTCCCGGTCAATGACCGCACCCTGCTGATCCTGGAGATCTTCGCCCAGCGCGCCCGCAGCCATGAGGGCAAGCTGCAGGTGGAGCTGGCCAAGCTGCAATACGTCAGCACCCGCCTCGTGCGGCGCTGGTCGCACCTGGAGCGGCAGACCGGCGGCGCGGGTGTGCGCGGCGGCCCCGGCGAAAAGCAGATCGAGCTGGACCGCCGCATGATCAGCGACGCCATCAAGCGCACGCGCGAGCGCCTCGTGAAGGTCAAGCGCCAGCGCACCACGCAGCGCCGGCAGCGCGAACGGCGTGACACATTCAACATCTCGCTGGTGGGCTACACCAACGCGGGCAAGTCCACGCTCTTCAACGCCCTGGTCAAGGCCCGCGCCTATGCGGCAGACCAATTGTTCGCCACGCTGGACACCACCACGCGGCAGCTCTACCTGGGGGACGCGGGGCGCTCGGTCTCCCTGTCCGACACGGTGGGGTTCATCCGCGACCTGCCGCACGGCCTGGTGGATGCCTTCCAGGCCACCCTGCAGGAAGCCGTGGATGCCGACTTGCTGCTGCACGTGGTGGATGCGTCCAACCCGGGCTTTCCGGAGCAGATGGCCCAGGTACAGAAAGTGCTGCACGAGATCGGCGCCGCGGACATTCCGCAGCTGCTGGTCTTCAACAAGCTGGATGCGCTGCCCGCCGAGCAGCGCCCGCCCGGCCTGCAGGACCAGTACGAGGTGGACGGGCACATGCTTGCCCGCCTGTTCGTCAGCGCCCGCTCCGGCGAAGGGCTCGATGCCTTGCGCCGCGCGCTTTCGGCCACGGTGCTGGCGGCCCAGGACGACATGACCCCTGATGCCGCCGTTGAATTGCCGGGGCCCGCGGACTGATTGGGCACAATGCCGGCTTACCGACCTCCTCAGAGAACCCGAGACTTTGCGCATGAATTTCCAAAACCGCACCCTACGCTGGGCATGGCTGCCAGAACGTGTTCGGGGCATGTTCAACCTGAACGACCCTCGGTGGGGGCGTGGCGATGACAACATGTCCGACGATGGCGCGCGGCCCGAGGACCGCCCTTCGTCGAACCAGCCCTCCGGGAACCGGGGCGGCGACCAGCGCCCGAACAACAACAATGGCCAGCCCCCCGATCTCGACGAACTCTGGCGCGACCTCAATCGCAAGCTCGGCGGCCTGTTCGGCGCCAGGAACGGCGGCGGGCGCGGGCCGGGCAATGGCGGCGGCGGGTTCCAGCCCGACATGAAGAGCGCGGGCGTGGGCGTGGGCCTGATCGCCGGCATCGCCTTCGTGATCTGGCTGGGCACGGGCTTCTTCATCGTCCAGGAAGGCCAGCAGGCCGTCATCACGCAGTTCGGCAAGTACAAGAGCACGGTGGGCGCGGGCTTCAACTGGCGCCTGCCGTATCCGATCGAGCGCCATGAGCTGGTCTTCGTCACCCAGATCCGCTCCGCCGATGTGGGCCGCGACAGCATCATCAAGAGCACGGGCCTGCGCGAGTCGGCCATGCTGACCGAGGACGAGAACATCGTCGAGATCAAGTTCGCCGTGCAGTACCGCCTGAACGACGCGCGCGCCTGGCTGTTCGAGAGCCGCAATCCGGCCGACGCCGTGGTGCAGGCCGCCGAGACGGCGGTGCGCGAGGTGGTCGGCAAGATGCGCATGGACACGGCGCTGGCCGAGGAGCGCGACCAGATCGCGCCGAGGGTCCGCACGCTCATGCAGACCATCCTCGACCGCTACAAGGTCGGCGTGGAAGTGGTCGGCATCAACCTGCAGCAAGGCGGCGTGCGCCCGCCCGAGCAGGTGCAGGCCGCGTTCGACGACGTGCTGAAGGCGGGACAGGAGCGCGAGCGCGCCAAGAACGAGGCCCAGGCCTATGCCAACGACGTGATTCCCCGCGCCGTCGGCTCCGCGTCGCGCCTGAACGAAGAAGCCGCCGCCTACAAGGCCCGCATCGTCGCGCAGGCGCAGGGCGATGCGCAGCGCTTCGCTTCCATCCTGGCGGAATACCAGAAGTCGCCCCAGGTGACCCGCGACCGCATGTACCTGGAGGCCATGCAGCAGATCTACGGCAACGTGACCAAGGTGCTGGTCGAGTCGCGGCAGGGCTCCAACCTGCTGTACCTGCCGCTCGACAAGATCATGCAAGGTGCGGCCAGCGGATCGGCGGCACCGGACTCGCTGGCAACAAGCCCTGCGGCGCCCGCTGCCTCGCCGGCCACGCCTTCCGCCACCTTTTCGAATGACCCCCGGGCGCGCGACAGCAACCGCACCCGCGACCGTGAATCTCGCTAGGAGCTGCTCGTGAACAGAGTTGGATTTATTGCAACCACCCTGCTGGTGGTGCTGGCCCTGATGAGCTCCATGCTCTTCGTGGTGGACCAGCGCCAGTTCGGCGTGCTCTATGCGCTGGGGCAGATCAAGGAAGTGATCACCGAGCCGGGCCTGAACTTCAAGCTGCCGCCGCCGTTCCAGAACGTGTCCTATATCGACAAGCGCCTGCTGACGCTGGACAGCAGCGACACGGAGCCCATGCTGACGGCGGAGAAGCAGCGCGTGGTCATCGACTGGTACGTGCGCTGGCGCATCTCGGAACCCACGGAGTACATCCGCAACGTGGGCCTCGACGAAAGCGCCGGGGCGATGCAGCTCAACCGCGTGGTGCGTAACGCCTTCCAGGAGGAAATCAACAAGCGCACGGTGAAGGAACTGCTGTCGCTCAAGCGCGAAGCCTTGATGTCCGACGTGAAGCGCGAAGTGCTGGAGACCGTGCGCGGCGCCAAGCCCTGGGGGGTGGACGTGGTGGACGTGCGCATCACGCGCGTGGACTACGTGGAGGCCATCACCGAATCCGTCTACCGCCGCATGGAGGCCGAGCGCAAGCGCGTGGCCAACGAGCTGCGCTCCACCGGCGCGGCCGAAGGCGAAAAGATCCGCGCGGATGCGGACCGCCAGCGCGAGATCACGATCGCCAATGCCTACCGGGATGCGCAGAAGGTGAAGGGCGAGGGCGACGCCGAGGCCGCGCGCATCTATGCCGAGGCCTTTGGCCGCGACCCCCAGTTCGCGCAGTTCTACCGCAGCCTGGAGGCCTACAAGGCCAGCTTCAACAAGAAGAGCGACGTGGTGGTGCTCGACCCCTCTTCGTCCGACTTCTTCAAGACCTTCCGCGGCGCTCCGGCGCGATGATCAGCGACAGCCTCTGGGCCGCATGCGCCCTGGTGCTGGTGATCGAAGGGCTGCTGCCCTTTCTGTCGCCGCAGGGCTGGCGGCGGGCGGTCGGCCAGATCGCGCAGTTGCGCGACGGCCAGATCCGGTTCTTCGCACTGCTGGCCATCCTGGCCGGCATGTTGATGCTCTGGTGGTGACCGGCGCCCTCCGGGGCGCCGGCTGGCTCCCGGTAGAATCGCGGTTTTAACAGCTCCCCCTTTTCTCCATGTCTGCTTGGGTCCTTCCGGATCACATTGCCGATGTCTTGCCGTCCGAAGCGCGGCACATCGAAGAATTGCGTCGCGGGCTGCTCGACACGGCACGCTGCTATGGCTATGAGCTGGTCATGCCGCCGCTGCTGGAGCATCTCGAATCCCTGCTGACGGGCACGGGCGAGGCCCTGGATCTCCAGACCTTCAAGCTGGTGGACCAGCTCTCCGGCCGCTCGATGGGGCTGCGGGCGGACACGACGCCGCAGGTGGCGCGCATCGACGCCCACCTGCTCAACCGCAAGGCCGTTACGCGTCTGTGCTACTGCGGCCCGGTGCTGCACACCCGGCCCGACCGTCCCCATGCCACGCGCGAGCCGCTGCAGTTCGGCGCCGAGATCTATGGGCATGCCGGGCTGGAGGCCGATCTCGAAGCCCTGCAGCTCGCCCGCGAATGCCTGCGCGTGGCGGACGTGCGAGACACCACCATCGACCTTGCCGACGTGCGCATCGTGCGCAGCGTGATCGCGGGCGTGCCGATGAACGCGCAACGCCTGAGCGCCATCCACGCGGCCCTGGCGGCCAAGGATGCGGGCGAACTGGCATCGCTGACCCGCGACTTCCCGCAGGATTCCCGCGAAGGCCTGCTGGCCCTGCTGCGGCTGTATGGCGATCACTCGGTACTGGTTGAGGCTGAAAAATCCCTCCAGCGCTTTCCTGGTGTGCGCGAGGTGCTATCTAATTTGAAGTGGCTGGCTTCCCGGCTGGAAGGGGCCCACGTCACATTCGACTTGGCCGACCTGCGGGGCTATGCGTACTACAGCGGCGCCCGCTTTGCTATCTACGCCCCGGGCGCCAGTGACGCGCTGGTGCGGGGCGGCCGCTATGACGAGGTCGGGGCCGTGTTCGGCCGCAACCGCCCCGCCGCAGGCTTCAGCCTCGACATCAAGCAGGTGGTGGGCGTTGTTTCGCCGCGCGCGCTGAAAGCGGCCATTCGCGCACCCTGGGGCGAAGCGGCCGACGTGAATGCGGCCATCGCCGAACTGCGCAAGGCCGGAGAAACGGTGGTGTGCGTCCTGCCGGGCCACGAGAGCGAAGTGGACGAATTCCTTTGCGACCGGGAACTGGTGCAGGTTTCCGGCCAGTGGGTCGTGCAGACGGTTTGAGCAATTGACAATTGAAGAATTGGGTTTGAGATGAAAGCAAGCAAAGGTCGCAACGTCGTGGTGGTCGGAACCCAGTGGGGCGACGAAGGCAAGGGCAAGCTGGTCGATTGGCTGACCGAGAGCGCGCAAGGTGTCGTGCGCTTTCAGGGCGGGCACAACGCAGGCCACACCCTGGTGATCAATGGCGTGAAAACCGCATTGCACCTGATCCCCAGCGGCATCATGCGCCCTGGCGTCAAGTGCTACATCGGTAATGGCGTGGTGCTGTCCGCGGCCAAGCTGTTCGAGGAAATCGAGGGCCTGGAGAAAGCCGGCGTGGAAGTGCGTTCGCGCCTGCGCATCAGCGAGGCCTGCCCGCTGATCCTGCCTTTCCATGCGGCCATCGACGTGGCGCGGGAAGCCGCGCGGGAGCAGGGCGGCACCGAAAAAATCGGCACCACGGGCCGCGGCATCGGTCCGGCCTACGAAGACAAGATCGCACGGCGTGCGCTGCGCGTGCAGGACCTGAAGTACCCGGAGCGCTTCGCTGCGAAGCTGCGCGAACTGCTGGACCTGCACAACCACATCCTTACGACCTACCTGGGCTCCGGCTCGTTCGTTTTCGGCGATGCCCTGAAGCCTTACATCCAGGATGGCAAGGTCCAGTTCGATGTCGTGTACGCCGAGGCCATGCGCCATGCCGAACTGCTCAAGCCCATGATGGCGGATGTGTCGCGCGAGTTGAACGAAGCCCACCATGCAGGCGCCAATCTGCTGTTCGAAGGCGCGCAGGGGACCCTGCTGGACGTGGACCACGGCACCTATCCCTATGTCACCTCCAGCAATTGCGTGGCGGGCAATGCCGCGGCCGGCTCGGGCGTGGGCCCGGGCATGCTGCACTACATCCTCGGGATCACCAAGGCGTATTGCACGCGCGTGGGTGGCGGCCCCTTTCCCACGGAGCTGGACTGGGAGGTCCCCGGTACTCCCGGCTATCACATGAGCACGGTGGGCGCCGAAAAAGGCGTGACCACCGGGCGCAGCCGCCGCTGCGGTTGGTTCGATGCCGCGTTGCTGAAGCGCAGCGCCCAGGTCAACGGCCTCTCTGGGCTGTGCATCACCAAGCTGGACGTGCTGGATGGGCTGGCAGAACTGCAGCTCTGCACGGGCTATGAGCTGGATGGCGAACGGATCGACCTGTTGCCGATGGGAGCGGAAGACATCGCCCGCTGCACGCCGATCTATGAGACCTTGCCGGGATGGAGCGAGTCCACGGTGGGGGTGACCGACTATGCCAAGCTGCCCCAGAACGCGCGCAATTACCTGGAGCGCATCGAGCAGGTCACAGGCGTTCCCATCGCCATGATTTCCACCAGCCCGGACCGGGACCACACGATCATGATGCGCCATCCCTATGCGGCGGACTGATCTCTCGTGACCGTCATCATCATCACCCAAGCCACCTACTCAGGAGCCATTCCATGTTGACCGAAGACGGCAAGCACCTCTATGTCAGTTACGACGAGTACCACAGCCTCATCGAGAAACTGGCGCTCAAGGTGCATCAGTCCGGATGGGAGTTCGATACGATCCTTTGTCTCGCACGGGGCGGCCTGCGCCCAGGGGACATCCTGAGCCGTATCTTTGACAAGCCTTTGGCGATCATGTCCACCAGTTCGTACCGCGCCGAAGCCGGCACGGTGCAGGGGCATCTCGATATCGCGCGCTTCATCACCACGCCACGGGGCGAGATCGCAGGCAAGGTGCTGCTGGTGGATGATCTGGCGGACTCGGGCCATACATTGCATGCCGTGATCAACATGCTCAAGACCAACTATGCACCGATCACCGAGCTGCGCAGTGCGGTGATCTGGACGAAGGGCCTGTCGACGTTCACTCCGGACTACTCCGTAGAGTTCCTTCCGACCAATCCTTGGATTCACCAGCCCTTCGAAGGCTACGACAGCTTGAGTCCTGACAAATTGTTGGAGAAGTGGCGGGTCTGAGCGTTCAAACCTGTGTTATAGTCGAGGGCTTCGCTGCACGGAGCTTGCTGAAAGGCTTGCTGAGTGGGGTGGAGAAAAGAAGTTCTTCCGAGTTGCGTGCTGGTACAAACCCGGTATATAATTCAAGGCTTCGCTGATTGGTGCTG